>Ga0102593_1000047_pt1 | contig 373804 bp, 309 predicted proteins | sample AraplaCol_mMS_r2_2_FD_76862 | JGI IMG/M metagenome (GOLD analysis project Ga0102593, IMG submission 76862) | Arabidopsis root microbial communities from North Carolina, USA - plate scrape MF_Col_mMS_r2 (SPADES assembly) (version 2) | ecosystem: Host-associated > Plants > Roots > Endosphere... | reverse complement strand
CGAAGCCCGAAGCCCGAAGCCCCAAGCCCCAAGCCCCAAGCCCCAAGCCCCAAGCCCCAAGCCCCAAGCCCCAAGCCCCAAGCCCGACCCGACCCGACCCGACCCGACGCCCGAAGCAGTCCATCGCCACAGGCCCGCCGGCGGCTTCATTGCCCGTTCTGCCGACGATGAAGCCGCGCCGCTCGATCGCGCGTCAGTCGAGCAGCGTCAGGATCTCGTCGTACAGCGCCTTCGGAATCCGCACGCCGTTCGCGATGCTCCGCGCGCGGGCGTCGAAGCGCCGTTGCGACGGCAGCCGCGCGCCCTGCGCGACGATCGATTCGAACATCCGCTCGCCGCGCGCGAGCCCCGCGTCGAGATCGTCGCCGAGAAACACCTTCGGATCGAACGCGATCACGAGTTCGCCGTGGCACGGCGTCGCGCCGACGCCTTCGTCGAAGTCCATCGATTCCCGGCTCGTCATGTCGCCGATCAGCGCGCCGCCGAGCAGCTCGACCATCGCCGCGAGCGCCGAACCCTTGTGGCCGCCGAACGTACGCATCGCGCCTTGCAGCGCGGCTTTCGGGTCGGTGGTCGGCTGGCCCTCCGCGTCGATCGCCCAGTGCGGCGGAATCGCCTTGCCTTGCTTCGCGTGCAGCTCGATGTCGCCGCGCGCGATCGCGCTCGTCGCGAAATCGAACACGAATGGCTCGCCGCCCGGGCGCGGCCACGCGAACGCGATCGGGTTGGTGCCGAACACCGGTTCGCGGCCGCCTTCCGGGGCGACCCAGCTATGGCTCGGGTTCATCGCGATGCCGACCAGCCCTTCGGCCGCGATCGCCTCGACCTCGGGCCACAGCGCGGAGAAGTGATAGCAGTGGTTGATCGCCATCGCGGCAATGCCGTGCTGCTTCGCCATCTCGACCAGCACGGGCAGTCCGGTCTCGAAGCTCAGCAGCGAGAAGCCGCGATGCGCGTCGACCGCGACGATCGACGACGACAGCCGGCGCAGCGTCGGCACGGCCTGCGGATCGACCTTGCCTTTCCTCAGCGACCGCACGCAGACGAGCAGCCGGTACACGCCGTGCGAATGGCATTCGTCGCGCTGGCCCTGCGTGATCACGTTCGCGATGGCGCGCGCATGCGCGTCGGACATTCCGTGGTGCGTCAGCACGCGCAACGCGAGCGCGTGGACTTCATCGAGCGACAGGACGACTTCGGCGGTGGGCTCAGCCATGGTTCACCTCACGCGAAACGAGCACGCCGTCGATGCGTTGCGGTACGCGCAGCGGATTGCCGTTGCGTAGCGCGTCCGGCAGCAGCGCGTCGGGCAGGTCCTGGTACGACACGGGGCGCAGGAAGCGCTCGATCGCGCGGGCGCCGACCGACGTCGTGCGGGTGTCGGACGTCGCAGGGAACGGGCCGCCGTGCACCATCGCGTGGCCGACCTCGACGCCCGTGCCGAAGCCGTTGACGAGAATGCGGCCGGCCTTGCGTTCGAGTGTCGGGCGCAGCGCGGCGAACAGCACCGCGTCGCCATCGGCGATGTGTGCGGCGATCGTCAACTGGCCTTCGAGCGATTTCAGCACGCGATGCAGTGTGTCGGCGTCCGGGCAGCGCACGATCAGCGACGCGGGGCCGAATACTTCGTCGCGCAGTTCGGGGTGGGCGATGAACGCGTCCGCAGAGGTTGCGAACAGCGCCGCGCGCGCCTGATGACGGCCGCCTCCGAGGCCTTCGGCCAGCAATTCGACGGCCGAGTGATCGCGCAACGCCGCGACGCCTTGCGCATAGCTCGCATGGATGTGCGGTGTCAGCATCGTCTGCGCGGCGACGGCGCGCACGGCATCGGCGGCCGCGGCCTCGAATGCGCGCAGCGCGGGGCCGTCGACTGCGAGCACGAGGCCCGGGTTCGTGCAGAACTGGCCGGCGCCGAGCGCGAGCGACGCGACGAACTGCGGTGCGATGGTGTCGTGACGGGCTTCGAGCGCGGCCGGACACAGCAGTACGGGATTGATCGAGCTCATTTCCGCATAGACGGGGATCGGCTCTGCCCGCGCGGCCGCGATATGCATTAGCGCGACGCCGCCGCGGCGCGACCCGGTGAAGCCGACGGCCTTGATGCGCGGATCGGCGACGAGCGCCTGGCCGATTTCGCGCGACGCGTCGAACAGCAGCGAGAACACGCCGGCCGGCATCCCGCATTCGCGCGCGGCCTGCTGGATCGCGCGGCCGACGAGTTCGGACGTGCCCGGATGCGCGGAATGCGCCTTGACGATCACCGGGCAGCCGGCCGCCAGCGCCGATGCCGTGTCGCCGCCGGCCACCGAGAACGCGAGCGGGAAGTTCGACGCGCCGAATACGGCCACCGGCCCGAGCGCGACGTTGCGCAGGCGCAGGTCGACGCGCGGCAGCGGCTTGCGCTCGGGGCGCGCCGGATCGATGCACGCGTCGAGAAAGCCGCCGTCACGCACGAGCGACGCGAACAGCGCGAGCTGGCCGACCGTGCGGCCGCGTTCGCCTTCGATGCGTGCACGTGGCAGCCCCGTTTCGACGACGCAGCGCTCGATCAGGTCGGCACCGAGCGCCATGATGTGGCGGCCGATCGCGTCGAGGAACGCGGCGCGTGCCTCGAGCGACGTCTCGCGATAGGTGTCGAACGCGTCGTCGGCGAGTGCGCACGCCGTTTCCAGGTCGTGCAGGCTCGCACCGCCGAACGCCGGTTCGAGCGGTTCGCCGGTCGCGGCGGCGAGCGCGTGGAGGGTGCCGTTCTGTCCGGCGACGGCCGACTGGCCGATCAGGAGCTGACCTGTGAGTTGCATGGTTTTCCTCGGAAAAAGCAGGGCCGGGCGTGCTGCGCCCGGCCGTTGGAAGGGGGAAGGGCGCGTCAGTCCTCGTCGTCGTCGAGTTGCAGCTTGTCGGCGCGCACGCCGGTGTTCGCGCCCCAGTAGTAGATGACGAGCGCGACGGCCGCGACGACGACCGTGTCGTACGGATGCGCGAGCCGGCCCGTGCCGCCGAAGCCGCCGAGATACGACAGCACGATCATCGCCGCATAGAACGCGATCAGCCACGCGGACGAACGCACCTGCTCGGCGAGGCTCAGGTGCGCGGTCGGCACCCAGCGGCGGCACGCGAGATAGATGACGAACATCACGATCTGCAGCCCGAGCAGCCAGGACACCGTGCTCCAGCCCGACCAGTAGACGATCAGCGCGGCGATCACGAACGACGCGGGGCCGGTGAGGCTGAACGCGCTGGCGCGGAACGGCCGCGGCAGGTCGGGCGCGGTGCGGCGCAGCGCGGCGACCGACACCGGCGCGACCGCGTAGCTGAGCACCAGCGCGGCCGACACGATGTTGATCAGCGCTTCCCACGACGGGAACGGCAGCGTCCAGAAGATCGCGAGGCCGAACGTGAGCCACAGGCCCGCGCGCGGGATGCCCGACGCTTCGTCGACGCGCGTGAACACCTTGAAGAACGTGCCCGTCTTGGCCCAGCCGTAGACCACGCGCGGCGTCGCGTTCATGTAGATGTTGCCGCAGCCGCTCGGCGAGATCATCGCGTCCGCGACGACCATCACCGCGAGCCAGCCGACGCCGAGCGCGAGCGCGATGTCGCGGTACGGCAGCGAGAACGCCTTGCTCACGTCGTGCCAGCCGGCGGCGAGCATGGCCGTCGGGATGCTGCCGATGAACGCGAGTTGCAGCAGCACGTAGATCAGCGTCGACAGCAGGATCGACAGGATCAGCGCGATCGGGATCGTGCGCTGCGGATTGCGCACCTCGCTCGCGACCGACACGATCGGCGTGAGCCCGAGATACGCGAAGATGATGCCGCCGGCCGACACGGCCATCTCGATGCCCGGCATGCCGAACGGCGCGAAGCCATGCACGGTCAGGTTCGCCGGCTTGAAGAACGTGAACAGCACGCCGATCACCGCGAGCGGCACGATGAACTTGAAGACGCTGATGATGTTGTTCGCCTTTGCGAAGGTCTTCACGCTCGAATAGTTCAGGTAAAAGAAGAAGCACAGCAGCGCGGCCTGCACGAGCCAGCCGACGGTGGTCGGGTCGCTCGATCCTTCGACCGTCAGGCCCGGAAACCATGCGGCCGCGTACTGGCGCGCGGCGACGACTTCGATCGCGATCAGGCTCGAGAACGCGATCAGCGTGATGAAGCCCATCAGGTAGCCGAGCAGCGGGCCGTGCGAGAACACCGGGTAGCGCACCACGCCGCCCGCGCGCGGCAGCGCGGCGCCGAGCTCGCAGTAGACGATCCCGAGCAGCAGCACCGCGAAGCCGCCGAGCAGCCACGAGAAGATGCCGGCCGGGCCCGCGATCGTCGATACGTGACTCGCGGCGAACAGCCACCCCGAACCGAAAATGGCGCCGAGACCGATGAACGTGAGATCGGTCAGCGACAGCTGTTTCTTGAACTTGCCGTGACCCGCGCCGGGGTGCGCGGAACGGGAAAGCGGGACAGACGGGTGTGCGTTGCCTTGGCCTGGCATGGGCGTGTCTCCTGGAGGGAATATCGGCACAGGCTTGAGGTGCGCCGCGCTCCGACGGAGCAGCGGCGCCTGCCTGTCGGCCGGCGACGCCCGGTTCGAGCGACCGGGGCGGGCCGCGGGGCATTCACGCGCGGCACGCTCTGGCGCCGCGGCGAACGGGCCCGCAGGCCATGCCGGACCGGAGACGGCGGCGCGCAGGCGCAATGCCCGCGCGCCGCCGCAGGGGCGTCGATCAGAGACCGACGTCGGGCAGCGCCGGGCGCGTTTCGAGCGCCTTCGCGACGATGGCCTTCACTTCCGCGAGCGTGTCGCCTTGCAGCGCGAGGCGCGGCGGACGCGTGATCGCGCTGCCGCGGCCGACCAGCTCCTCGCACAGCTTGATGCACTGCACGAGGTCGGGGCGTGCGTCGAGGTGCAGCAGCGGCATGAACCAGCGATACAGCGCGAGCGCTTCGTCGAAGCGCTTTTGCTTCGCGAGGCGGAACAGCGTCTCGCCTTCCTTCGGGAACGCGTTCGACATGCCCGACACCCAGCCCTCGGCGCCGACCGCGATGCTCTCGACCACGACGTCGTCGAGGCCCGCGAACAGCACGAAGCGATCGCCGACCGCATTGCGCAGGTCGATGAAGCGGCGCGTATCGCCCGACGAATCCTTGAAGCAGACGATGTTCTCGCAATCCTGCAGCGCGATCAGCACGTCGGGCGTCACGTCGTTCTTGTAGATCGGCGGGTTGTTGTAGACCATCACCGGCAGGTCGGTGCTCGTCGCGACCGCGCGGAAGTGCGCGGCGGTTTCGTGCGGCTTCGCCGAGTAGACGAGCGCGGGCATCACCATCACGCCGTCGACGCCGACGCGCTGCGCTTCGCGCACCGTGTTGCGCGCGAATTCGGTCGTGAATTCGGCGATGCCGGCGATCACCGGAATCTTGCCGCCGGCCGCGTCGCGCGCGGCCTCGATCACCTGGAGTTTCTCGCTCGTCGACAGCGACGTGTTTTCGCCGACCGTGCCGCAGACCACGAGGCCCGACACGCCGTCGTTCACCAGGTTCTTGACCACGCGGTGCGTGGCGTCGATGTCGAGGGAAAAGTCCGGCTTGAACTGGGTGCTGACGGCCGGGAAAACCCCGGTCCACTGAATGGCTTTGCGGCTCACTGAAATCTCCTACGTTCGTATCGGTCGGCCGACGGGTGTGTCGGTGTGGCAACCAGTATCGCCGCGCAAACGCCCATCACGCTTGAGTCGTATCGCGGAGCAAAATGACGAAATCGGCACAGCGGCCGGCAGGGGCGGGAGGGGCGCGTCGCACTATGCCGATTTCGTCGTCGTCCTCATCGAAAAGCCACAAGCGGACGGACGCGCGACGGAGGAAGCTATGCTCCTTTCCCCACTTCGGACGGCTCATGATGAAGCGCATCCAGATCATCGATTCGCACACGGGCGGCGAACCCACTCGGCTCGTCGTGTCCGGCTTTCCGTCGCTCGGCCACGGCACGATGGCCGAGCGCCGCGACGTGCTCGCGCGCGACCACGACCGTTACCGCACCGCGTGCATCCTCGAGCCGCGCGGCAGCGACGTGATGGTCGGCGCGCTGCTGTGCGACCCGGTGGCGCCCGACGCGGCGGCCGGCGTGATCTTCTTCAACAATAGCGGCTATCTCGGCATGTGCGGGCACGGCACGATCGGCGTCGTGCGCACGCTGCATCACATGGGGCGCATTGCGCCCGGCGTGCACCGGATCGAGACACCGGTCGGCACCGTCGAGGCGACGTTGCACGACGACCTGTCGGTCAGCGTGCGCAACGTGCCCGCATATCGCCATGCGCAGGGCGTCGCGCTCGACGTGCCGGGATACGGCCCCGTGAAGGGCGACATCGCATGGGGCGGCAACTGGTTCTTCCTGATCAGCGACCACGGGCAGCGCGTCGCCGGCGACAACGTCGCGGCGCTCACCGCGTATGCGTCGGCCGTGCGCGAAGGGCTCGAACGCGCGGGCATCACCGGCGCGAACGGCGGCGAGATCGATCACATCGAGTTGTTCGCCGACGATCCCGAGCACGACAGCCGCAGCTTCGTGCTGTGCCCGGGCCTCGCGTACGACCGTTCGCCGTGCGGTACCGGCACCAGCGCGAAGCTCGCGTGCCTCGCGGCCGACGGCAAGCTCGCGCCGGGCGCCGTGTGGCGGCAGGCGAGCGTGATCGGCAGCGTGTTTCACGCGAGCTACGAGCGGGCCGACGGCGGCATCGTGCCGACGATTCGCGGCAGCGCGCACCTGAGCGCGGAAGCGACGCTGCTGATCGACGAAGACGATCCGTTCGGCTGGGGCATCGGGTCGTGAGCGAAACGAAGACCGACGTCGTCGTGATCGGCGCCGGCATCGTCGGCGCGGCCTGCGCGCACGAACTCGCGCAGCGCGGGCTGCGCGTGCTCGTCGTCGACGACGCGAGCGGCGGCGCGACCGGCGCGGGCATGGGCCACCTCGTCGCGATGGACGACAACGCGGCCGAGCTCGCGCTGAGCCATTACTCGATCGACCTGTGGCGCGCGTTGAGCGGTGAGATGCCGGAAGGCTGCGCATACCGCAACTGCGGCACGCTGTGGCTCGCGGCCGATGCGCACGAAATGGATCTGGCGCGCGCGAAGCAGGCGACGCTCGCCGCGCACGGCGTGGCCGGCGAGTTGATCGACGCGGCGGCGCTCGCGCAACTGGAGCCGATGCTGCGCGCCGGGCTTGGCGGCGCGCTGAAGATTCCCGGCGACGCGATTCTCTATGCGCCCGTCACCGCGAACTGGCTGCTGCAGCGCGCGCCGCGCATCACGTTGCGCCGCGAGCGGGCCGTCGCGGTCGATGGCCCGAGCGTGACGCTCGCGAGCGGCGACGTGCTGCGCGCGCAGCGTGTGCTGGTGGCGAACGGCGTCGCGGCGCGCACGCTGCTGCCCGAACTGCCGCTGCGCCCGAAAAAGGGCCATCTGCTGATTACCGACCGCTATCCGGGCCACGTATCGCATCAACTCGTCGAGCTCGGCTATGCGGCGAGCGCGCACGCGAGCGACGGCACGTCGGTCGCGTTCAACGTGCAGCCACGGCCGACCGGCCAGTTGCTGATCGGCTCGTCGCGCCAGTTCGACACCGAGGACGCGCGGGTCGAGCCGCCCGTGCTTGCGCGCATGCTGCGTCGCGCGGTCGGCTACCTGCCGGATCTGGCCGACCTGAACGGCATTCGCGCATGGACGGGTTTCCGATCCGCGAGCCTCGACGGCCTGCCGCTGCTCGGCGAGCACCCGGCGCGGCCGGGCGTGTGGCTCGCGGTCGGCCACGAAGGGCTCGGCGTGACGACCGCGCCGGGCAGTGCGCGGCTCGTCGCCGCGCTGATGGCCGGCGAGCGGCCGCCCATCGATATCGAACCGTATTTGCCGGGACGCTTCCTCACCGCGTCCTCCTTGGCCGGAGCGCTGACATGAAACGACCCCCACGCTCACTTTGTTCGCTGTCGACCGGCGTTGGCGCTTCAGCGCTTACGCCGGTCCCATGCAAGGCGCCCCCCACGGGGGCGGTCAGCCTCCTTGGGGCGGCCCGGCGGAGGCTGACATGATCATTCATCTGGACGGCCGCGCGCTGACGGTGGCCGACGGCGCGACCGTCGCGGCCGCCGTCGCGGCGAGCGGCGACGACACGACGCGCGTGTCGTGCACGGGTGCGGCGCGTGCGCCGTTTTGCGGGATGGGCATCTGCCAGGAATGCCGGATGACGATCGACGGCCGGCGCCGGCTGGCGTGCCAGACGCTGTGCCGCGACGGTATGCAGGTGGAGCGCACGCGATGAAACAGGAACGACTGAGTGTCGACGTCGCGATCGTCGGCGCAGGCCCGGCCGGGCTGTCGGCCGCGCGGGCCGCCGCGCGCAGCGGCGCGACCGTTGCGATCGTCGACGACAACCCGCGCGCGGGCGGACAGATCTGGCGGCAGCCGGCAGCGACCGCACCGACGCCGGCCGCGGCCGAACGCCTCGCCGTGCTGCGGCAGCCGAACGTCACGCATCTCGCGGCGACGCGCATCGTCGCCGAAACGCAGCCGGGAACCCTGCTGCTCGAAGACGACGAACGCGGGCTGCTGCTCGATTTCCGGACGCTGATTCTCTGCTGCGGCGCGCGCGAGCTGCTGCTGCCGTTTCCGGGCTGGACGCTGCCGGGCGTGACCGGCGCGGGCGGCTTGCAGGCGCTGATCAAGTACGGGCTCGACGTGCGCGGGCAGCGCACGGTGATCGCGGGCAGCGGGCCGCTGCTGCTGGCGAGCGCGGCGACGGCCCGGCAGGCCGGCGCACGCGTGTCGCACGTGCTCGAACAGGCCGCATGGGGCGACGTCGCCGGCTTCGGCGCGGGGCTGTGGCGCTGGCCGTCGAAGCTCGCGCAGGCCGCGAAGCTCGTCACGGCTGCTTATCGGCCGGCTGCGTACGTCGTCGAGGCATTCGGCGACCAGCGGCTCGAACGCGTGCGGATTCGTCAGGGCGATCGCGAATTCGACGTCGACTGCGACCGGCTCGCGTGCAGCTTCGGCCTCGTGCCGAATACCGTGCTGCCGCGTCATCTCGGCTGCCGGATCGAGCACGGCGCGGTGGCGGTCGACACACACCAGCGCACGAGCCGCGATGGGTATTTCGCGGCGGGCGAGTGCACGGGCGTCGGCGGCAGCGAGTTGGCGATGGTCGAAGGCGAAATCGCCGGCTATGCCGCGACCGGGCAGACCGACCGACTGGCCGCGCTGGTCGCACGCCGCGCGCACTGGCAGGCTTTCGCGGATGCCGTACGCGAGCGCTTCGCGATCCGCGCGCCGATCCGCCGGCTCGCGCGGCCCGACACGCTGCTGTGTCGTTGCGAAGACGTGCGGTTCGATGCGGTCGCACGGGAGCCGGGCTGGACGGCCGCCAAACTGCAGTCGCGTTGCGGGATGGGCGCATGCCAGGGCCGCGTGTGCGGCGCGGCCGCGCAGGTGCTGTTCGGCTGGACACCGCTGGCGCCGCGCACGCCGCTGGTGCCCGCGCGGGTCGGCACGCTGATGCTCGACGGTACGGAATCCTGCGACGGCGTTTGACGGGTGCAGCGGCCCGGTTCGCGCCGGGCCGCGCCTGTTACGCCGTTCATTCCACCTTCACTTTCTCCCATCCGCCGACCTGCGGCGCCGCACAGGCGCGCAGACACTCGATCGTTGCGGCCACGGCCGCGCGGTTCGCGCTGTCGGGGTGCCAGTACATCGACACCGCGCCCTGGCCCTCGAGCTCCATCGGCAGGATGCGGATCGCATTCAGTTGCGCGAAGCGCCGCGCGGCGCGGTGCGACGCGACGCCGAGCAGGTCGGTGTTGTTCAGCAGCGTGAGGTTCAGGATTGACGAATTCGATTCGACGCAGTGCGGCGGCTGCACGCGGCCGGCGGCGTGCAGCGCGGCTTCCAGCGCATTGTGGACGGGCGTGCCCGCCGGCCACACGATCCACGGATAGGCGAGCACATCGTCCCAGCCGAGCGACGTCGCGCCGGCCAGCGCGTGGCCGGGCCGCGCGACGAACACGACCGGATCGACGTACAGCGCTTCGGCATGCAGCAACGGATCGACGGACGTCGAGCCGGAGCGGCCGACGACGATATCGAGTTCGCTGCGCGCGAGCTGCGGCATCAGCTGGTTCATCGTGCTTTCGGTGAGCCGCACCTGCGCGCGCGGCATCCGTTTCAGCAATTGCGACACCGCGAACGGCACCGTGTCGGCCGCCGCGACGCCCGACGTGCCGATCGTCACGAGGCCGCTGCCGCCTTCGCGCAACGCGGCCATGTCGTCGCGCGCGATGTCGAGCTGCGCTTCGACGCGTCGCGCATGCTCGATCAGCGCTTCGCCGTAGGGCGTCGGCCGCAGCCCGCGCGCATGCCGCTCGAACAGCGGCAGCCCGACATCCTCTTCCAGCTCCTTCAGCCATTTCGACAGCGCCGGCTGCGTGGTCGCGAGCGCGACCGCCGACTGGCTCAGATTGCCGGTGCCGGCGAGGCTCAACAGTACCTGCAGATGCCGCAGCCGCAGCCGGTGGGTCCAGTCCATTACATGCCTCGTCGCGAAAAGGTATATCCAAAAATATATGGATCAGATGATTTGACCATTTTACCGGGTATGTCTGCGTCGAATATAAATCTGCTGACGGACTGCAGCACGGTCCCCGACCCGACATCGCGCCGACGCCGATCGGCCGCCCCGAAGGAGACATCATGACGACCCATCCGGACCCGACGCGCGCCGCTTACTACGCACGGATCGCCGAGCAGCGCCTGGCGCCGCTGTGGGAATCGCTGCACAACCTCGTGCCGACCTCGCCGCAGCCGGCGGCGCAAGCCGCGATCTGGAAGTACGCGCAGATACGCGACCTCGTGATGCAGGCCGGCAGCGTGATCAGCGCGGAGGAAGCGGTGCGCCGCGTGCTGGTGCTGGAGAACCCGGGGCTGCCGGGCAAGTCGAGCATGACGCCGAATCTGTATGCAGGATTGCAATTGATCCTGCCGGGAGAAATCGCGCCGAGCCACCGTCATACGCAGTCGGCGCTGCGCTTCATCGTCGAGGGGCGCGGCGCGTGGACGGCCGTGAACGGCGAGCGCACGACGATGCATCCGGGCGACTTCATCATCACGCCGTCGTGGGCGTGGCACGACCACGGCAATCCGTCGGCGGAAGACGGCGGCGAGCCGGTCGTGTGGCTCGACGGGCTCGACATCCCGCTGCTCGCGAACCTCGACGCCGGTTTCGCGGAGAACTATCCGGAAGCCGTGCAGCCGGTGAATCGTCCGGAAGGCGACAGCTTCGCGCGCTTCGGTCACAACATGGTGCCGGTGCGGCATCGCGTGAGCGATCCGACGTCGCCGGTGTTCAGCTATCCGTATGCGCGCAGCCGCGAGGCGCTCGACGCGCTGTACCGGAACGGCGAACTCGATGCGTGGGACGGCGTGAAGCTGCGCTACGTGAACCCCGCGACGGGCGGCTGGCCGATGCCGACCATCGCCACCTTCATGCAGTTCCTGCCCGCCGGCTTCGACGGCCGCCCGTACCGTAGCACCGACGCGACGGTCTATTGCGTCGTCGAGGGCAGCGGCACCGCCGTGATCGGCGACCAGGCATTCGCGTTCGCGCCGCACGACATCTTCGTCGCGCCGTCGTGGGCGCCGGTGCGGCTGTCGGCGTCGCGCGACAGCGTGCTGTTCAGCTATTCCGACCGGCCGGTGCTGTCCGCGCTGAACCTGCTGCGCGAAGCGCGCGACTGACGCCGGCTGCTTTCGACGATCCGTTTTCCGTGCGCCGCCGAGGTCGCGGCGCGCGCCCCTTCATTCATGCCCACGCTGGAGCCATTCATGACTTTCGTATTCCCGCCCGAAGCGCCGGTGGCGCTGCCCGTCGCCGGCAGCGACGCCCGATTCGCGGTACGCCGCGTCTATTGCGTCGGCCGCAACTACGCGGCCCATGCGCGTGAAATGGGCTTCGATCCCGATCGCGAGCCGCCGTTCTTCTTCTGCAAGCCGGCCGATTCGATCGTGCCGGTGGCGTACGGCGACACGCTCGAGCTCGCCTATCCGTCGCAGACCCGGAACTATCACTACGAAGCCGAACTCGTCGCGGTGATCGGCAAGGGCGGCTCGGACATTCCGCTCGAGCGCGCGCTCGACCACGTGTGGGGTTACGCGGTCGGCCTCGACATGACGCGCCGCGACCTGCAGATGAAGATGCGCGAAATGGGGCGGCCGTGGGAAATCGGCAAGGCGTTCGACCGTTCGGCGCCGATCGGGCCCGTGCACTCCGCTAGCGACGTCGGCCATTTCGAGCAGGGCGGCCTGTGGCTGACCGTCAACGGCGCGACGAAGCAGAAGAGCGACGTGTCGCACCTGATCTGGTCGGTCGCGGAGACGGTGGCCGACCTGTCGAAGTTCTTCCGCCTCGAACCGGGCGACGTGATCTTTACGGGCACGCCCGAAGGCGTCGGCGCGGTGGTCGCGGGCGACGTGATGAAGGTCGGCGTCGAGCGTCTCGGCGAACTGACCGTGCGCGTGGTCTGACGCGCGTTCGTCGATTTCCTCGAAAGGTCACATCGTGCAACTGCATAGCTTCTTCAACAGTTCGACCTCCTACCGGGTGCGCATCGCGCTCGCGCTCAAAGGGCTGCCGTACGACACGCTGCCCGTGAACATCCGCACCGGCGAGCATCGCGAGGCCGATTATGTCGCGCGGGTGAACCCGTCGGCCGCGGTGCCGGCGTTGACCGATGGCGACTTCCGTCTCGGCCAGTCGCTCGCGATCCTCGATTACCTCGACCAGATCCAGCCGACGCCTCGGCTGATCCCGCTCGAACCGCGACGCCGCGCGCGCGTGCTGGAACTGGCGACGCTGATCGCCTGCGACATCCATCCAGTCAACAACCTGCGCGTGCTGCGCTATCTCGACAGCGAACTGAAGGTCACGCCGCAGCAGAAGACCGCGTGGTACCGGCACTGGGTCGCGGAAGGGATGGCCGGCGTCGAGCGGCTGCTGGCCCGCGCGGACGACGGCCCGTGGTGCTTCGGCGATGCGCCGACGCTGGCCGACGTGTGTCTGGTGCCGCAGGTCGCGAACGCGTTGCGGATGGGTTGCGACCTGAGCGCGTATCCGCGCTGCCTCGCGGTGGTCGAGCACGCGCGGCACGAGCCGGCGTTCGAGGCCGCGCAACCGCAGCGGCAACCGGATTACGTCGCGTAGCACGAATCGCGTACTAGAAGCAGGAGACGAACATGGACGAGACAATCAATAAAGGCCGGCGCGTACTCGTGATCGGCGGCGGTATCGGCGGGCTCGCGGCGGCGCTGGCGCTCGCGCGTCAGGGCATTCGCGTGAAGCTGCTCGAACAGGCCGAACGGATCGGCGAGATCGGTGCGGGCATCCAGCTCGCCGCGAACGCGTTCAATGCGCTCGATGCGCTGGGTGTCGGCGAGGCGGCGCGCGGCCGGGCGGTATTGACCGACTGGCTACAACTGATGGACGCGATCGATGCACGCGAGGTCGCACGCATCGCTACCGGCGCTGCGTATCGCGAGCGCTTCGGCAATCCGTATGCGGTGATCCATCGCGCGGACATTCACCTGTCGATCTACGAGACGGTCAAGGATCATCCGTTGATCGAATTCCGGACGAGCACGCAAGTGTGCGGCTTCGAGCAGGACGGCCGCGGCGTGACCGTGATCGACCAGCACGGCGAACGCTATCGTGCCGATGCGGTGATCGGCTGCGACGGCGTGAAATCCGCGATCCGTCAGGCGCAGATCGGCGACGCGCATCGCGTGACGGGCCACGTCGTGTATCGCGCGGTGGTGGACGTCGACGACATGCCGAAGGATCTGCGGATCAATGCGCCGGTCGTGTGGGCCGGCCCGCATTGTCATCTGGTTCACTATCCGCTGCGCGGCGGGCGGCAGTACAACCTCGTCGTCACGTTCCACAGCCGCGAGCAGGAGAGCTGGGGCGTGCGCGAGGGCAGCAAGGAAGAGGTGCTGTCGTACTTCGACGGTGTCCATCCGCTGCCGAAGCAGATGCTCGATAGGCCGACGTCATGGAAGCGCTGGGCGACCGCCGACCGCGATCCGGTCGAGCGCTGGAGCGCGGGCCGCGCGACGGTGCTCGGCGACGCCGCGCATCCGATGACGCAATACATCGCGCAGGGCGCGTGCCAGGCGCTCGAGGACGCGGTGACGCTCGGCGCGGCCGTTGCGCAGACCGACGGCGATTTCGAGGCCGCGTTCGCGCTGTACGAACGCGTGCGGATTCCGCGCACCGCACGCGTGCTGTATTCGGCGCGCGAGATGGGGCGGATCTATCACGCGAAGGGCGTCGAGCGGCAGGTGCGCAACGGGCTGTGGGTCGGGCGCACCGATGCGCAGTTCTACGACGCGCTCGACTGGCTGCACGGCTGGCGTGCGGAGGATTGCCTGAAGACGGTCGTATAACGCACCCGTTCAGCCCGATTTCGGCGGCGCGCATTTCAACGACAGACGACGCGCGCCGCCTTCCTGGAGGAGACACCATCATGGCCGATACGCTGTCCATCGACGTCAGCGAATGGATCGACCGGCATCGCATTGCGCCGTTTCAGGCCGCGATCGTCGTCCTGTGCTTTCTGATCGTCGCGATCGACGGATTCGATACCGCGTCGATCGGATTCATCGCACCCGTCATTCGCTCGGAATGGGGCCTGTCGCCTGCGCAGCTCGCGCCGGTATTCGGCGCGGGGTTGGCCGGGCTGATGGCCGGCGCGCTCGTATTCGGGCCGTTCGGCGACCGGTTCGGCCGCAAGCGGCTGCTGCTCGCATGCGTGGCGTGCTTCGGCATTGCGAGCGCCGCGTCGGCGAGCGCGGGCGGCCTGACCGAGCTGATCGTGTGGCGCTTCGCGACCGGGCTCGGGCTCGGCGGCGCGATGCCGAATGCGATCACGCTGACGTCCGAATACTGTCCGGCGCGACGTCGCTCGCTGCTCGTGACGACGATGTTCTGCGGTTTCACGATCGGCTCCGCGCTCGGCGGGCTCGCGGCCGCGTCGCTGATCGAGCACCACGGCTGGCGCGCGGTGCTGGTCGTCGGCGGCGTGGCGCCGCTGCTGCTTCTGCCGCTGCTCGCCTGGCGACTGCCGGAATCGGTGCGCTATCTCGTCAACCAGGGCGCGCCGTCCGCGCGGATCGCGACGCTGCTCGGTCGTATTGCGCCGGGTCCGCACCTCGCACATGCGTCGTTCATCGCGTCCGCCGGCAAGCCGGCCGGGTCGCCGCTCGGGCGGCTGTTCGCCGCAGACCTGCTGCGCGGCACGCTGTTGCTGTGGCTCACGTTCTTCATGAGCCTGCTCGTCATTTACCTGCTGTCGAGCTGGCTGCCGACGTTGCTGCGCACGACCGGCGCGACGTTGCAGACGGCTGCACGCGTGACCGCGATGTTCCAGGTCGGCGGCACGCTTGGCGCGATCGTCCTGGGCTGGCTGATGGACCGCTTCGATCCGCATCGCGTGCTGGCCTGCAGCTATGCGGTGGCCGGCGCCTGCGTCGCGGCGATCGGCGTGTTCGCCGCGTCGCCGTGGGGTGCGGCGCTTGCGGTATTCGCCGCCGGCTTCTGCGTATCGGGCTCGCAGGTCGGGGCGAACGCCTTGTCGGCCGCGTTCTATCCGACCGAGTGCCGGACGACCGGCGTGAGCTGGGCGAACGGGATAGGTCGCGGCGGCTCGGTGGTCGGCTCGATGGCGGGCGGCGCGATGCTGGCGATGGGCGTGCCGCTGTCGATCGCGTTCGCCGTCGTTGCGGTGCCATGCGTGATCGCGGCGGTCGCGGTGCTGGCGCTCGGCGTGGTGCGCGCCGGTGCGGCACGCGTGGCGGCCGCCGACGGGATGGCGGGCAGGCAGGCCTGATCGAAGGCGGGGCGGTCCGATTGCCGATTCGGTAAGCGGCGCGATGCTGCCGTAGCTCGCGTTGCCGGCAGACGTGTGCTTCGATGCGCTGTTCTGACGCCGCGCTGACGCATGGAGTCAAGATCGCGCCCGGTTCGATTTCCTCGAATTCGGACCGTTTCTCCGGCTATATCCGGCTCGCCTGCACGCGCGTATCCGATGTGTCCGACGCATCCGATGCGGTGCAGGAGGCAGCGTTCGACACACTCGGCCGCCTCGTACGGGAAGCCATGGCGGCCGCGTGAGCGCGACGGCGGCGGCCGGCCGGACTTCCGAATACGCGAATGCTCCGGCCGGACGCGGTACCGAAGCGGCAAGCCGCCGCCATTTCATCGGCTGACCGAGTGCGTGGCGAGGTGCTGGCGAATCAGCGACAGGTACCGGTCGCCGACCGAGAAATCGCGTGCCGCGCGCGGCCGGGTGGCGGCCGGCCGCAGCGTGGCCGGCGCGCTCATGCCCAGATACCGGCACACGGCGGACGGGAAGGGCTTGCGCGTATGCCCGAGCTGACGCGCCGCGCGCTCGACGCGGGCATCGCCGACCTGGGCGCGAAGCCACGCCAGCACTTGGCGATCGGTTTCGTTGACGATACGGACCAGATGTTCCATCGCGCACCTCACTGTTCATAAATACAGTACTGTAAATATAACCAGTGTTTGCGCTGACCGCAAGCGGGCGTGCGTCGGCTGGCCGTTCGGCCAGGGTCAGCGCACCGGCGCGGCGGCTCGCGTGATCCGGGCCGCGGCGGCGGCCGGGGCGGCGGGGCCGGTATAGCGCGCGTCGGTCAGCGTGCCGAGGAACGCGACGATGTCGTCGATTTCCGCGTCGGTGAGCGCGGGCGGCGTGCCGGGCCGGCGGTTCATCGGCGTCGAATTGACGTTGATGTTGCCCCGATAGGCGGCCGGCACGTCGTCGAACGTCTTGGCGCCGTGGTACCAGAAGCCGGGATCGGTCGAGCGCGTGTTGTAGAACGCGACCGCGTCGCGCAGCGTCGTGAACACGCCGTTGTGCATGAACGTCTGCTTGACCGCGACGTTGCGCAGCCCCGGCGTGCGCAGGTAGCCGCACCATTGCGTCGGTTCGGGCCAGCGCAGCCGCCGCGCGGTGTCGCACAGCCCGTTGTCGAAATGGCGCGGATCGCGGTTCGCCGGCAGCGCGCGATTGCGCGGCACCGCGATCGCGTCGTAGCCGAAATCGGTGAACAGCGAGCGCTCCGGGCGGCTCGACGTGTCCGACAGCGTATGGCAGGTCATGCAATTGCCCTTGTCGGGATTCCGGAACAGCGCGAGGCCGCGCATCTCGGCCGGCGCGAGCGGCTTGCGCGTGCGCAGGAACGCATCGAAGCGCGACGTGAACGGCGCCATCTCGTCGCTCTGCAGATAGGCTTCGACGGCCGAACCCAGCGCGCGCATCAGTTGCTCGGGGTCGCGGCGCACCGGTGCACCGAAGCGCGCGGCGAGATCGGGCGCGAGTTCGGTCGCATTGACCTTGCGCAGCAGCGCGGCCGTCGACCGGTTGTTCATCTCGTTCGGATCGAACAGCGGCCCGCGGATCTGCTCGGCGAGCGTATCCGCGCGGCCGTCGCTGAACAGGCCGCCGAACGGCGACGGCGCGGGCGCGTCGTCGTCCTGGTAGAAGTGGCGGCGCGGCACGTAGCGCACGTACAGCAGCGACGGCGCATTGCGCTGGCTGAAGCGCCCGGGTCGGCTGCCTTCCGGCACGCCGGGCCCCGCGAGCGATGCAGCCGACAGCGTCGGCGCGAACGCGCGGCCCGGATCGTGGCAGCCCGCGCACGACATGCCGCGCGGCTCGGACAGCCGCGGGTCGAAGAAGATGCGGCGGCCGAGCGCGACGAGCGTCGGGTCCGGCGCGAAGCGCGCGGTGGCTGCGTCGATCTTGCCCGTCACCTGCGGCGTGCCGTTGCCGATCGTGTCGACGACGCGCGATGGCGGCGCGCCGGGAAGCAGGACCGTTTCGGCCGGCGCGGCGTGGGCCGCCAGCGTCAGACCGGCGAGCAGGGGGGCGACAAGCGCGCGCAACGTCTGCCGGCCGCGCCCCCCGCGGCCTTCATATCGAACTGCTTCACTCACGGCGCGATGAACCCCGTCTTGTCGCAGGCGAGCGTCCTGCCCGACTGGTTGCACGACGCCAGTAGCTTGCCGGCCGCCGAATACGCATGGAACACCCAGCCCGTCGCTGGCGCGGCGTTGCGCTCCATGATCAGGAAGCCGAAGCTGTTGTTGTGCGACAGCCGCTCGATCACGGCGCCCGGCGCGGGTGTCAGGCCGGCCGGGAACGGGTCGGGCAGCGCAACGTCGAGGTTGTCGCCGCCGTTGCCGGACACGATCGTCGCCGGGTGCCCGGACGAGAAGTTGATCGCCTGGAAATCGTGCACGTGGCCATGCAGCGCGACGTGCACGCCCGGCGGGTAATACGCCTGCGCGTTGAGGCTCGACATCACCGACTGCAGCGCGAGGTTGCCCGGCGCCGGCGTGCTGCCGGCGATCGGTGCGAACGCGAGGATCGGGTGATGGTTCGTGAAGATCGTCGTCGTCATGCCGGCTTTCGACGCGAGCGATGCGACCGTCTGGAACTGCTTCTGGTAGATGCCGAACTGCGCGTCGGTCGTCTTCAGCGGCGTGCGGCCGACCTTCGCGGTGTCGAACACGATCACCTGCGAGCCGCCGCCGAGCGACACCGCATAGGGTTCCGAATAGTTCGCGTTGTTGTCGTTGGCCGGATCGTCGCACGAGCGGGCGGCTGAATACGGGCGCGGGTCGAGGAAGCGGAACCAGCCCTGGCCCGCCCGCGCGCATTCCTCGTGGTTGCCGCGCACGACGACCCACGGCGCCTTCGCGAGCAACGGCGCGGCCGGGCGGAACAGGTCGGCTTGCCACGTATCCCAGCCGTAGCCCCACGGGCTGTCCTTGCAGCCGGCGATGTCCGGCGGGCACGCGTTCTCGCGATAGTGATAGTCGCCGACGTGCAGCACGAGATCCGGCGACAGCTTCGCGACGCTGGCCGCGATCGTGTCGAGCGGCCAGACCGCGGCATCGTTGCACGCCTGCCATGCGTTGTCGGCCTTCTTCATCCGGCAGCCCGTGTCGGCGATGATCGCGATGCGCTGCGGCTGCGCTTTCGGCAGCGGCAGCGTGCGGCCCGCGACGCTCGCCGCCTGCGCGCCGGCCGGCAGCGTGGCCTCGCACACGGACACCGGGAAGCTCGACGGCTTCGAATCGGCCGGATCGCTGGCGGTCGGCCGCTGGGCGACGGTCGCGGCGCCCGCGCGCAGCGCCATGCGCGACAGCTTGCCGTCGACGGTCAGTTGCGGGCACAGCGGATCGCTGGCCGACGCGGGCGTGTAATTCGTGATCACGCGCGCGATCGCCTGGTTCGCGTCGCCGATCTCGACCCACGCGGCCTGAACGTTGGCCGAGGCGCTGGCCGGATCGTCGGGCGTATCGATGTGATTCGAGCACGCGGACAGCGCGGCGAGGGCAGCAAGGGGAGCGCAGCGCACGAGCAGCGCGCGCGTGAGGAGTCGTCGCATGGGAGGGGAGGCACCGTAGGAAAGTCGTCAACGATACGCAGCGCGAATGTAAGAAATGTGAAAAGCGGGGCGCGTGCTGGCTGCCCCTTGACTTCAAGCCGGCTTGAAGCAGCACAGTGCGATTCGTCATCAATGAATCGGAAGGGGATCGACGATGGAAGCCAACCGGCCCAACGAAGTGCAATCCGCGCTCTGGAACGGTCCGTCAGGGCGCGCGTGGGTCGATGCGCAGGCGCCGCTGGACCGGATGTTCGAGCCGTTCGAAACGCTGCTGGCGGAGGCCGCGGCAGCATCGTTTGCCACGCGCGTGCTCGATGTCGGCTGCGGCACCGGCGCGGTCACGCTCGCGATCGCGCGGCGGCTCGGTGCGAGCGCGCGGTGCACGGGCATCGACATTTCGGCGTGGATGATCGATGCCGCCCGAGCGCGTGCCGAACGCAGCGGCGTGCCCGCCCGGTTCGTGTGCGCGGACGTGCAGACACATGCGTTCGAGCCGGCGAGCGTCGACCTGATCGTGTCGCGTCTCGGCGTGATGTTCTTCGACGATCCGGTACGGGCGTTCGCGAACCTTCGGTGTGCGGCGCGGCCGGGCGCGCCGATGCGGTTCGTCGCGTGGCGCGGCGCGGCCGACAACCCGTTCATGACGACGGCCGAGCGGGCGGCCGCGCCGCTGCTGCCGAACCTGCCCGTGCGGCAGCCCGGCGCACCGGGCCAGTTCGCGTTCGGCGACCGGCAGCGGATTGCGTCGGTGCTGTCGGACAGCGGCTGGGCCGACGTTGCGATCGAGCCGGTGGACCGGATGTGCGTGCTGCCGGAATCCGCGCTGGACGACTACATTGCCCGGCTGGGCCCGGTCGGCCTTGCGTTGCTGGAGACGGACGAAGCGACGCGGCGGCGCGTGATCGACACGATACGCGCCGCGTTCGAGCGATACGTGCACGGCGCCGAGGTGCGCTTCGAGGCGGCGTGCTGGCTCGTGACGGCCCGTGCGCCGTTCGCATGACGCGTAACGTGAAAGCAGCGGATCAAGGCCGGGGCGGCGGCCCGTTCGCCCCGCACGTGGCCGTGCCCGCGTGACGAAGCGGGGCCATGCGACCTGCGTGGGTCAGCGCTTCCGCGCGCGCAGCATCAGCCAGGCGCAGCCGCCGGCCGCCAGCACGAGGCCGAGCAGGACGGCCTCGGCGCCGAGCGCGAAACCGGGCGGCATGTCGCCGCTGTTCGGCACCGGCGCCAGGTTGCCGGCCATTGCGACGGCGCCGCCGGCGAGCAGCGCCGCGCAGACGATCCAGTAGATCTTGCCGGGCAGTGCCGCGGCGCGGATGCGCCACAGCGCGATGCCGGCGCCGCCGAGGTACAGCACGGCGAGCGTGCCGAGCGCGATGATGTCGGCCGCGCGGCTTTGCAGCAGCCCGCTCATTCGGCCTCCGTCGCGTGCCCCGGTGCCCGGCTCAGCAGATGCGTGCGGGTGTCCGCCGCGAGCGACACGTAGCGTTCATATTGGCGCAGCACGTCGGCGATCACTTCGTCGCCGCGCAGGTATTCGATGTCGTAGCCAAGCCGGCCGTCCTCGAAGAACGTGACGATGCCATGGACATGCGCACGCGTCTCGTCCGGCTCGGCCGCCTCGCGCACCAGGAACGCGGCCGCGGATTTCGCGGTGACGCGCACGCCGTACACGAAATCGCGGTGTTCGGCGGTCGGCACGGTGAGCCGCACCGCATCGTCGCTGTCGCGCTGCACGTGCGCATCGACGCCGCTCGCGCGCAGCTCGTCGGCGACCTTGCGCAACGCGGGTTCGACCGTTTCCGCGACGAACTGGCGCGCTTCGGCCTCGGTCGTCTGCCGCAGGATGTGCGTCAGGCGATGGCGCCAGTGCTGGCCGGTCCAGAAGCTCGTTGCAGGCGCAACGTCCTGCGAGTAGTGCGCGCGGTCGGCCGCGAGCCCGCGCCACAGCCCGTAGCACAGCGCGAGCATGATGATGGCGACCGGCAGCGCGGCGATCAGCGTCATCGCCTGCAGCGCGCCTAGCCCGCCCGCGACGAGCAGCACCGCGGCCGTCACGCCGAGCAGCGCGGCCCAGAACAGCCGCTGCCAGACCGGCGAATGCGCATTGCCGCGCGTCGCGATCTGGTCGATCACGAACGCGCCCGAATCGGCGGACGTGACGAAGAACACCGCGATCAGCACGATCGCGACGATCGACAGCAGTTGCGGCAACGGCAGGAAATCGAAGAAACGGAACAGCAGCGCATCGACGTTGGTCGCCGTCTGCGCGAGCGCGCCGGCCGCGCTGTGCGTATCGAGCCAGATCGCGCTGTTGCCGAACACGGTCATCCACACGAGGTTGAACGCGGTCGGCACGAGCAGCACGCCGATCACGAACTGGCGGATCGTGCGGCCGCGCGAGATGCGCGCGATGAACATGCCGACGAACGGCGACCACGACACCCACCACGCCCAGTAGAGAATCGTCCAGCCGCCGAACCAGCCTTCCTCGCGCGGCGGCGCGTACGCATAGGTGCGGAACGACAGATCGACGAGGCTCGACAGGTACTGGCCGATGTTGTCGCCGAGCGCGCGCAGCAGAAAGGCCGTCGGGCCCGCGACCACCACGAAGGCGAGCAGCAGGAATGCGAGCAACAGGTTCAGCTCGGACAGCCGGCGCACGCCCTTGTCGAGGCCGGTCGCGGCCGATACGCCCGCGAGGATCACGACCACCGCGACGAGCCCGATGCGGAACAGGTTGCTGCCCGTGTCCCATCCGGCGACCGTATGCAGGCCCGCGCTCAGCTGCATCACGCCGTAGCCGAGCGTCGTCGCGATCCCGGCGACCGTGCCGACCAGCGCGAACGCATCGACGGTGTGGCCGATCCAGCCGTTGATGCGCTCGCGCAGCACCGGATACAGCCCGGAGCGCAGCGTCAGCGGCAGGTTGTAGCGGAAGCCGAAGTACGCGAGCACGAGCCCCATCAGCCCGTAGATCGCCCACGCATGGAAGCCCCAGTGGAAGAAGGTCATCAGCATCGCCTCGCGCGCGGCGGCGGGCGTGCCGGGGTCGACGGTGGGCGGCTTCAGGAAATGCTGCATCGGCTCGCCGACGCCGAAGTACATCAGGCCGATGCCCATGCCGGCCGCGAACAGCATCGCCGTCCACGACACGAAGCTGAACTCGGGTTCGGCATCGTCGGGGCCGAGCCGGATATTGCCGAAGTCGCTGGCGGCGATCAGCACGAGAAACACGAGGAAGCCTGTGACGGCGAGCACGTAGAACCAGTCGAACCGGGCGATGACCCATTGCTGGCCGGCGGAGAACAGCGCGCCGGCTTCGCTCGGGTGCAGTGCGCACACGACGAGTAGCGCGCCGATCACGGCGAGCGCGGGCAGGACGACCTGCGGCTTGAATGTCGTGCGGGGCGAGGGACGGGAATCCGGCATGGCGGGCATCCAGTTGTGGGCGCAACGAGGCGCGACGCCGCCCGGCGCGCACGTTGCGCGTCGGACCCTGATACGGCGTGCGTCGAGTGTACCGCGGTGTCAGGACTGCAAGAAGGGGCATGCAGAAGGGTAAACCTGACGAATTGTAAGGTATCGGGGCGATCGAGAAAACCCGCGCGGTGTGTGCGCCGGGCCGGCGGGATGGGGAAAACGCAGCGACGGACGCCCGGACGGCGCACGCGCGGCATGCGCATCGTCCGGGCAAGGGGCGGCGCGCGGAAGGCGTCGCCAGGCGGGTTCAGAACGTGACGGCGATCCCGGCCATGCCGACGAACTGGCCATGCGTCGTCGACGGCGTGAGCTGCTGCGAATCGCCGACGATCGGCGCCGCGTCGACGATGTGCCCGGCGCCTTGCGCGCCGAGCGTCTGCCCGCTCGAATGCGTGTACGCCTGCAGCGCGTAGAGCGTCGTACGTTTCGACAGGCTGTACGACTCCTTCAGCGAATATTGTTGATAGCGGGCCGCGCTCGCGACGCCGTTCGCCTTCGATGCGAGCGTGTACGCGAATGCGCCGGCCACCGAGAACGTCGGCGTGAAGCGGTACGCGGCAAGCGCGCCGTAGGTATTGAACACGGCCGTGTCGGTGAACGCCGAGCCGTTGCCGGGCAGATACTTCACGTTCGAATAGTTGAGCCCCATCGTCAGGTCGCCGAGCGTGTAGTTGCCGGCCGCCGCCACCTGCTCGACCGCTTTCGCGCTCAGGTAGCCCTGGTTCAGCACGGACACCGCGAAGCTGCCCGACGATGCGGTGGCCGGATTCAGGAAGCCCGCGGACGAGCCCGAGCTGTTGATCCGCAGGTAGCCGGCCGCGATCCCGATCGGCCCGTTCGCGTAGCGCAGCGCGGCGCTGAACGTGTTGCCCTTGCCGGTCGCGCCCGCAATGCCGCCGAATGCGTACATCGCGCTCGCGGTCAGCCCCGCGAAGGTCGGCGACGTATAGGTAACCGAATTGTTCACGCGGATCGTGGTGTCGAGGCCGTCGATGTCGCCCGGATGCGCGCCGGTGGCGCCGGTCAGCCAGCTGCTCGACGCGTACGGGCCGACGAACAGGAAGTAGGGCGTGTACTGGCGACCGGCCGTGACCGTACCGTAGCTGGCGTTGCGCAGGCCGACGAAGGCCTGGCGATTGAATAGCGTGCCGGCGGCGGCCTGCGCGCCCGTATTCAGGTTGAAACCGGCCTGCAGGTCGAAGATCGCGTGCGTGCCGCCGCCGAGATCCTCGTCGCCGCGCAGCCCGAACTTCGACGCATACAGGTTGCCGTCGCGCATGTAGATGTTCGAATGTCCCTGCTGGTTGTTCACGTACGCGAGCGAGTCGTCGACCACGCCGTACAGCGTGACGCTGCTCTGTGCGTGGGCGGCGGTCGTGCCGAGCGACGCGGCCGATAAAATCAGGATTGCAGAACGGTTGATGGATGCTTTCATGCTCGATCTCCAGGTCTCTTCATCTTTTCAAGGGGGCGGGAGGCTGAATGCCTCCTCTGTGGCAGGCGGCGAGCCGCGCGAACGGCCCGCCTGATCGGGTTGGCTTCAGTGGCTCATTGATCGAACGCGACGACGAGGCGGCGCCACGCGCCGTCCCGCGCATCCTGCTCGACGCGCGCACCGCGCACGGCAACCGGGCCTTGCAGCGACGCGGGCAGCAGGATCTCGACGCGGTCGGACGGACGCGCCGGGCGGCCGTCCCAGCGGACCGACACGCCGAGCACGCCCGACGCTTCGCGGCCGGTCTCGATGCGCCACAGGCCGTATTCGCCGTCGCGCCATGCTTCCGTCTCGCCATCGTCCTCGACGCATTCGCCGTACGCGACGCCATCCTCGATCCGCGGTGCGACGAGGAAGCCACGCGTGTCGGCGCGCGCCCCGAAATGCTGTTCCGCGACGTTCAGCGGCAGCACGCGGCCTTCGCGCAGCAGCATTACCGGCGTGTCGAGCGGCGCGGGGAGCGTCACGCTCGCGCCGCCGTCGAACGACTGCGCGCTCGCGCAGCACGTCCAGCGTGCGCCCGACGGCAGGTACACCGTGCGTTCGGTCTGGCCGGGCTCGACGACCGGCGCGACCAGCAGCGCGTCGCCGAGCATCATGTCGTCGCACGCGTCGTAGCAGCGCGCATCGCCGGGGAAATCGGCGAGGGTCGGCCGCAACACGGGCTCGTAGCGCGTCGTGGACAGCCACAGCAGGTGATAGAGGTACGGCAGCAGCCGGTAGCGCTGCTTGATCAGCGACGCGATCTGCGCGGTGATCTCGGGGTACATCCACGGTTCGTTGACGGTGCCGTCGTCGTTCCATGAATGGATGCTGAAGCGCGGCATGAAGATGCCGAACTGCACCCAGCGCAGCAGCAATTCGGGCGACGGCGCGGGGCCGGAGAAGCCGCCGATGTCGTGGCCGATGTTCGACACGCCCGACAGCGCGAGCCCGAGGCCCATCTTCAGGTTGTAGCGCAGCGTTTCCCACGACGTGTAGTTGTCGCCGGACCACGTCTGCACGTAGCGTTGCATGCCCGCGCCGCCCGAGCGCGACACGAGGAACGGCCGCCGCGCCGGCGCATGCGCGCGCTGCGCGTCGCGCGACGCGCGCATCATCAGCATCGTCTGCAGCACCTTCGCCTCACGCGCCGGGAACGGCTGGCCGAAGCCGTGCGCGATCGCGTCGGGCGACCAGATCTCGTATTCGTTGTTGTCGTTCCAGGTCGATTCGATCCCGTATTCCAGCAGCGCCGACGTGACCTGCTCGCGCCACCAGCGGTACGCGTCCGGCTGCGTGAAGTCGATGTACGCGCCGACTTCGTCCCAGAACTGCACCCATGCGGGCTCGCCCGATGCGGAGCGGATCAGCAGCCCGCGCCGCGCGGCGTCGTCGAACGCGGGATGGTCGCGCAGCAGGCACGGCTTGATGTTCGCGCACAGGCGGATGCCGTTGTCGCGGTAATGCTGCACGAAGCCTTTCGCATCGGGAAACTTGTCGCGGTTCCAGTTGAACACGTAGCGCTTCGCGCCGATCGACGTATAGCCTGACGACAGGTGGAACGAATCGCACAGGATGTCGTGCGTGTCGCACTGCTCGACGAACTGGTTCATCTGCTGCTGCGCGTCCGGCGCGTCGGTGTAGCTCATCGTCGAGCCCGAATAGCCGAGCCCCCATTTCGGCGTGCGCGCGGGGCGCCCGGTGAGCCACGTGAAGCGCCGCGCGGCCGCGAGCGGCGTAGCGGGCGACGCGATGAAGTAGTAGTCGAGATCGCCGTGCTCGGCGACGAAATAGCGATAGAGCCCGTGGTAGTTGTCGAGCTCGCGGCCCATGTCGAACGCGCAGTCGGACAGCGTGTCGTAGAACAGCCCGAAGCCCTGGCACGCATCGGGCGACCACGTGATGTAGAACGGGATGTGCTTGTACAGCGGGTCGGTGTGCTTCGCGCTGTAGCCCATCGCGTCGATGTTGCGCATCTCGAAGCGGGCGCCCGTGCGATCGAGTTCGCCCGCGCGTTCGCCGAGGCCGAACACCTGGTCGCCGCGCTCGCGGGCGACGTAGTGATACGCGCGATCGTCCCACCAGCCGAAGTTGTACGCCTGCGTCGCGCGGTCGGCGAGCGCGACGCGCCATGCGCCGTCCGCGCCGCGCAGCGACCACGTGCAGTGGCCGCCTTGCCGGCGCACCGCGAGCCGGATCTGCGCGGTTTCGATGCGCACGGCGTCGTCGTCCTCGGCGAAGTCGTAGTGGGGCAGCGCGAAGCCGCTCAGGTCGAGGCGGTCGCGCCCGTCGAGCGGCACGTCGTCGAGGCCTGGCGCGATCGTCCACGTGCGCGGCGTGCGCGCCGTCGCGTCGGGCAGCACGCGTACCCGCACGATGTCGTCCTCGAGCACGAAGATTTCGACGGTGGCGCCCGTCTCGGACGCGAGCAGTACGCGGTTCGCGTGGTGGCTGGCGACGCGGAACACGGGCGGATGAAGGAGCGAAGTCATGAATGCGGTTCCTGGTGAAAACGGATGTCAGGCGTGCTGCGCGAGCAGGCGTTCCTGTTTCGACTGGCCGCGGATCAGCAGTGCGAGCAGCGTGACGCCGATGATGTCGAACAGGCCGAGGCACGCGAACAGCGGCGCATAGCCGATCTTGTCGGCGAGCGCGCCGACCAGCAACGAGAAGCCGAGGCCGCCGATCCACGCGGCCATCCCGGCGAAGCCGCTCGCGGTGCCGACTTCCTCGGGGTCGAACACGTCGGCCGACAGCGTGTTGACGAGCGCGGAGATCATCTGGTGCGCGAAGCCGCCGACGCAGAACAGCGCGATCGCGGTGTACGGCGACGACGCGAGCCCGATCATCGCCGGCCCGAGCATCAGCAGCGCGCCGAGCGCGACGCCCGCGACGCGCGACCACACGAGCGGCAGCTTGAAGCGATTCGCGAGGTAGGGCGACAGGTAGCCGCCCGCGATGCCGCCCAGGTCGGCCGCGAGAAACGGCATCCACGCGAACACCGCGATCTGCGTGAGCGGCATGTGGCGCTCGGTCGCGAGGTACAGCGGAATCCAGAAGCTGAAAGTTTGCCATGCGGGTTCCGCGAAGAAGCGCGGCAGCGCGATCGCCCAGAAGCGTCGGGCGGTGACGACGTCGCGGATACGGCGCTTCGACACCGGCGGCATCGTGGCCTGGCCGTCGCGGATCAGCGTGCGTTCCTGCGGCGTGATGCGCGGATGGTCGGCTGGCGACCGGTACTGCGTGTACCAGAGGGCGGCCCAGACGAACCCGAGCGCGCCGGTGGCCATGAACGCGGCCTGCCAGCCGAACCGCATCGACAGGAACACGACGAGCGGCGGCGCGATCGCGGCGCCGAGCGACGTGCCCGCGTTGAAGTAGCCGACCGCGACGGATTTCTCGCGATCGGGAAACCATTCGGCGACGGCCTTCATTCCCGACGGAATCGCGGCGGCCTCGAACAGGCCCAGCAAGCCGCGCAGGATGCCGAGCGACAGCCAGCCCGACGCGAAGCCATGCGCGACGCCGACCACCGACCACAGCATCGCGAACAGCGCGAACCCGAGCCGCAGCCCGATCAGGTCGACGATGAACCCGCATACCGGCTGCATGATCGTGTAGCCGATCTGGAATGCGCCGACGATGTACGAGTACTGCTGCGTCGAGATCGCGAACACCTGCTTGAGTTCGGGCGCGAGCACCGCGAGGGAATTCCGTGCGAGGTAGTTGAGGATCGTGCCGAGACACACGAGCACGATGATCCACCAGCGCAACGCCTTGACTGTCTTCACTGCTGTCTCCTGTCAGGGAGGGCGGGCGCGCAGCGCCTGCCCGGTCCGTGAGGGCCGCCCGTTCGGGGCGGCTTGTTTCGTTTTATTCGTACGATGTCCGATCTTGATATGCGTCGGCTTTACCGGGCTATATCGAAATCACGGTGTTCGAGCGAACATTTCGTCGTCATCGAGCTGAAATGTTATCTGACGACTGATCATTTTCGAACATCCTATGTTCGAATACGAATCCGGTCAACGTGAATCTGCATTCGAACGAACGTACTCGGGGTTTTCCCGATGAGCGAGGCAATCGCTCGCGCGGCGGCGCAGGACGGCCGCCCGTCAAAGGCCCGTGCGACGGGGCCGGATGATCGTCAGGAGGGGCGACGCACGCCGGACGGGGCGTGACAACCCTGATGAAAATTTATTTCTTTTCGGGAATCGGATTGTGTAAATTCATTTTCATCGAACCTTGCAACAACCCTTCGCATGACGCCTCTCGTTCCGCCCGATGTCAGTCACGACGAACCCGCGATCGCCGAGCGGATCGCGTCGACGATGCCGCTGATGACGCCGATTCACCGGCGCATGGGCGAATTCGTGCTCGCGAACCCGTTTCGCGCGGCGACGATGCGGATCGACGAGCTCGCGCAGGCGGTGAATGCGTCGATCGCGACCGCGAACCGCTTCGCGAAGGCGCTCGGTTTCGACGGCTATCCGGCGATGCGCGCGGCGCTCGTGCGCGGCTTCGAGGCCACGCTCGGGCCGGTCGAACGGCTGCGTTCCGCGCAGGAGCAGGAGTCCGGCGTACGCGGCGCCGCATGGATCGACGCGGTGTTCGACCAGGCTGCCGCCAACATCGAGAACACGCGTGCGCAACTGGATGCGGCCGACGTCGAGGCGGCGGTCGAGGCGATCGTTGGCGCACGACGCGTGCTGATTCTCGGCGCCGGGTCGAGCGCATTTCTCGCCGGGCTGATGGAGCACGGGCTGTCGGTGTGCCACGACAACGTGCAATCGCTCGCGCTGCTGGGCGGCCCGTCGCATGCGGCGCGGCGCCTGTATACGGCCGACTCGCGCGATCTCGTGATCGCGCTCGCGTGTCCGCGCTACGTGAAGGACACGATCGAGCTGGCTCGCCGTGCGGCGGCGCGCGGCGCGCGCGTGCTCGGCATCACCGACGGCCCGCAATCGCCGCTCGCGCCGATCGCGTCGCTGAACCTGTACGTCAAGGCCGAGCGGCGTTTCGCGGCCACGTCGGAAGCCGCCGTGCTCACGATGATCGAGGCGCTGATCGATGCGGTCGCGCTGCGCACCCACCGGTCCGCGAAATCCGCCGCCGAGATGACCGAATTCCTGCTGCCGTGGCTCGTGCAGCCGCAAGCGGCGCTGCCGGCCGCCAACCCTTCTTCCGCTCGTCCGAAAAAATCATGACTTCATCCGCGATCGTCGCGATTCACGGCGGCGCAGGCACGATCCTGCGCGAAGCGATGGATACCGACACCGAACGTCGGTACCGCGCCGAACTCACCGCGATCCTGCAGGCCGCGCAACAGGTGCTGGCCGAGGGCGGCAGCGCGCTCGACGCCGTCACCGTCGCGGTGCGGATGCTCGAGGATTGCCCGCTGTTCAACGCCGGGCGCGGCGCCGTCTATACGGCCGAAGGCAAGCACGAACTCGATGCGGCGGTCATGGACGGCGCGACGCTCGGCGCCGGCGCGATCTGCTGCGCGACCCGCGTGCGCAACCCGGTGCTCGCCGCGCGGCGCGTGATGGAGGCGAGCGAGCACGTGCTGTTCGCCGGCGCGGGCGCCGATGCGTTCGCGGCCGCGCAGGGACTCGAACTGGCGGAACCCGGCTACTTCGACACCGAATCGCGGCATGCGCAGTGGGTGAAGGCACGCGCGGCGGCCGGCATGATGCTCGACCACGACGCGGCCAGCTTCGCATTCGGTGCTGCAGCACAACCCGTCGAGCCGCTCGATCCGGACCGCAAGCACGGCACGGTCGGCGCGGTCGCGTGCGATCTGAACGGCCATATCGCGGCGGCGACGTCGACGGGCGGCATCACGAACAAGCAGCCGGGGCGCGTCGGCGATTCGCCGATCATCGGCGCCGGCTGCTATGCGGACGACGCGACTTGCGCGGTCTCCGCGACAGGCACCGGCGAGATGTTCATCCGGCTCGCGACCGCGCATGACGTGGCCGCGCAGATCGCGTATCGCGGCGCGTCGCTCGCCGACGCCGCGCACGACGTCGTGATGAACAAGCTGCCGCGCCTCGCGGGCCGCGGCGGGATCATCGCGGTCGACGCGCACGGCAACGTCGCGATGCCGTTCAACACCGAAGGGATGTATCGCGGCTACGCACGCGTCGGTGAAGCGCCGGTCGTCGGCATCTACCGCGACGACGCGGCCTGATCCGGATCGCACGAGGAGATACGCCATGACTTCGAGCCGTAACCCGTCGCCCCTGGCGCTGCCCGAACAGCGCGTGGTGGCCGTCGACGACCTGTCGGTCACGTTCCGCCGCGAAGGCGCGACGTTCGACGCGGTGCGCAACGTGTCGTTTCACGTCGATCGCGGCGAGACGCTCGCGATCGTCGGCGAATCGGGCTCGGGCAAGTCGGTCACGTCGCTCGCGCTGATGCGGTTGGTCGAGCACGGCGGCGGCGAGATCACGAGCGGCCGGATCGCGTTCCGACGCCGTGGCGGCGCGCTGGTCGATCTCGCGCGGGCGAGCGCCGCGACGATGCGCGGCATCCGCGGCGCGGACATCGCGATGATCTTCCAGGAGCCGATGACGTCGCTGAACCCGGTGTTCACCGTCGGCGACCAGATCAGCGAGGCGATCGCGCTGCACCAGTCGAAGGGCGCGGCCGAAGCCCGCGCGGAAGCGCTGCGGCTGCTCGATCTCGTGCGCATCCCCGAGGCGCGCCGCGTGTTCGCGCGCTATCCGCACCAGCTGTCGGGCGGGATGCGGCAGCGCGTGATGATCGCGATGGCGCTGTCGTGCCGGCCCGCGCTGCTGATCGCCGACGAGCCGACGACCGCGCTCGACGTGACGATCCAGGCGCAGATCCTGCAACTGGTGCGCGGGCTGCAGGACGAAATGAACATGGGCGTGATCTTCATCACGCACGACATGGGCGTGGTGGCCGAAGTGGCCGACCGCGTGCTCGTGATGTATCGCGGCGAGAAGGTCGAGGAGGGCGAGTCGGACCGCATCTTCGCGACGCCCGCGCATCGCTACACGCGGGCGCTGCTCGCGGCCGTGCCGCGGCTCGGCTCGATGCAGGGCACCGACGCGCCCGAGAAATTCCCGCTGCTGAAGGTAGACGGCACGCGCGCGACGGCCGCGGCTCCGACCACGACGTTCGCCGTGAACGATGCGAACGATGTGCAGCCGCCCGTCGATCACGCTGCGCCGCCGATCCTGCGCGTGCGCGATCTCGTCACGCGCTTTCCGGTGAAGAGCGGCGTGTTCGGCCGTGTGTCGCAGTACGTGCATGCGGTCGAGCGCGTGAGCTTCGAGCTGCGTGCGGGCGAGACGCTCGCGCTCGTCGGCGAATCGGGCTGCGGCAAGTCGACCACCGGCCGTTCGCTGTTGCGCCTCGTCGAATCGCAAAGCGGCTCGATCGAATTCGACGGCCGCGACATCAGCGCGCTGAAGGGTTCGGACCTGCAGGCGTTGCGCCGCAACATCCAGTTCATCTTCCAGGACCCGTTCGCGTCGCTGAACCCGCGCCTGACCGTCGGCTTCTCGATCATGGAGCCGCTGCTCGTGCACGGCGTCGCGAGCGGCAGCGAGGCGCAGGCGCGCGTCGACTGGCTGCTCGACAAGGTCGGCCTGCCGCCGGAGGCCGCGCGCCGCTATCCGCACGAATTCTCGGGCGGCCAGCGCCAGCGCATCGCGATCGCGCGTGCGCTCGCGCTGAACCCGAAGGTCGTGATCGCCGACGAATCGGTGTCGGCGCTCGACGTGTCGGTGCAGGCTCAGATCGTCAACCTGATGCTCGACCTGCAGCGCGAGCTCGGCGTCGCGTACCTGTTCATCTCGCACGACATGGCCGTCGTTGAGCGCATCAGCCATCGCGTCGCGGTGATGTATCTCGGCCAGATCGTCGAGATCGGCCCGCGCCGCGCGGTGTTCGAGGCGCCGCAGCATCCGTATACGAAGAAGCTGATGAGCGCGGTGCCGGTGGCCGACCCCGCGCGCCGGCACGCGCCGCGCCAGCTTGCCGCGGACGAGATTCCGAGCCCGATCCGCGCGGTCGGCGACGAGCCGGTCGTCGCGCCGCTCGTCGCGGTCGGCCCCGATCACTACGTCGCGACGCATCGCGTCGGCGGCGCGTACTGAACGCGCGGGAGGTCGCCCATGGACCGAAGCTGCGCACGAGCAAGGCAACGGCGTCTTTTTCCCGAAAGGGGGCAGTCACGCCGCGATTTCCACCACGCGTTACCGAATCATCCACAGGAGCCCAACAAGATGAACAAGTCGTATTCGTTCCCGATGTTCCGTCCGCGCGCGCTGTTCGCCGCGGGGGCCGGCGCGCTCGCGCTGTCGGTCGCGGTGCCCGCGTTCGCGCAGCAGAACGTCGTGGTCGCCGTGTACTCGACGTTTACGACGATGGACCCGTACGACGCGAACGACACGGTGTCGCAGGCTGTCGTCAAGTCGTTCTACGAAGGCCTGTTCGGTTTCGACCGGAACATGAAGCTCGTCAACGTGCTGGCGACCAGCTATACGGCGTCGCCGGACGCGAAGGTGTACACGGTCAAACTGCGCCAGGGCGTGAAATTCCACGACGGCACCGACTTCAATGCCGCCGCGGTGAAGGCGAATTTCGACCGCGTGACGGATCCGGCGAACAAGCTGAAACGGTACGGCCTGTTCCGGGTGATCGAGAAGACCGAAGTGGTCGATCCGAATACCGTGCGGTTCACGTTGCGCGAGCCGTTCTCGGCGTTCATCAACACGCTCGCACACCCGTCCGCGGTGATGATCTCGCCGGCCGCGCTGAAGAAGTGGGGGCGTGACGTGTCGCTGCATCCGGTCGGCACCGGCCCGTTCGAGTTCGTCGAATGGAAGCAGACCGACGACATGAAGGTGAAGAAATTCGCCGGTTACTGGAAGAAGGGATATCCGAAGGTCGACGCGATCGACTGGAAACCGGTGGTCGACAACAACACGCGCGCCGCGCTGATCAAGACCGGCGAGGCCGATTTCGCGTTCACGATTCCGTTCGAGCAGGCGACCGATCTGAAGAGCAATCCGAAGGTGGACTTGATCGAGGCGCCGTCGATCATCCAGCGCTACATTTCGCTGAACACGCGGCAAAAGCCGTTCGATAACCCGAAGGTGCGCGAAGCGCTGAACTACGCGGTCAACAAGGATGCGCTCGCGAAGGTCGTGTTCGCCGGTTACGCGACACCGCAGACGGGCGTGGCGCCGACGGGCGTCGAATACGCAACGAAACTCGGGCCCTGGCCGTATGACCCGGCGAAGGCGCGTGCGCTGCTGAAGGAGGCCGGCTATCCGAACGGCTTCGAATCGACGCTGTGGTCCGCCTACAATCACACGACGGCGCAGAAGGTGATCCAGTTCGTCCAGCAGCAGCTCGCGCAGGTCGGCGTGAAGGTGCAGGTGCAGGCGCTCGAGGCCGGCGAACGGGTTGCCCGGGTGGAGAGCGCCCAGGATGCGGCGAAGGCGCCGGTGCGGATGTACTACAGCGGCTGGTCGGCGTCGACGGGCGAGGCGAACTGGGCCCTGTCGCCGCTGCTTGCGTCGGAGGCGGCGCCGCCGAAGCTGTACAACACGGCGTACTACAAGAACGGTCTGGTCGACGACGATCTCGCGCAGGCGCTCTCCACGACCGATCGCGCGAAGAAGGCCAGCCTCTACGCCGATGCGCAGAAGCAGATCTGGGCCGACGCGCCGTGGATCTTCCTCGTGCAGGAGAAGATCGTCTACGCACGCAGCAAGCGCCTGCAGGGCATGTACGTGATGCCGGACGGCTCGTTCAACTTCGACGAAATCTCGCTGAAATGACGGCGGTTCACCCGCCACGCGGCGCCGGCGGCGCAATCCGCCGGCGCGTTGACCCGATCGGTGCCCCATGCTGAATTTTCTCGTCAAACGCCTGTTCGGCCTGCTGCCCACGCTCGCGATCGTCGCGGTGCTGGTGTTCCTGTTCGTACACCTGCTGCCCGGCGACCCGGCGCGGCTCGCGGCCGGACCCGAAGCCGACGACGCGACGGTCGCGCTCGTGCGTGCCGATCTCGGGCTCGACAAGCCGATGCCGACCCAGTTCGCGAACTTCTTTGTGAAGATCGCGCACGGCGATTTCGGCATCTCGACGCGCAGCAAGCGGCCGGTGTCGACCGAGATCGGCGAGCGCTTCATGCCGACGCTGCTGCTCACGCTCGTCAGCATGGTGTGGGCGACGGCGATCGGGATGGCGATCGGGATCGCGTCGGCCGTGTGGCGCAATCGCTGGCCCGACCGACTCGGGATGACGATCGCGGTGTCGGGTATTTCGTTTCCCGCGTTCGCGCTCGGCATGCTGCTGATGGAAATCTTCTCGGTGAAGCTCGGCTGGCTGCCGGTCGTGCCGGACGGCACGTGGAAGAGCTACGTGCTGCCGTCGCTGACGCTCGGCGCGGCGGTCGCGGCGGTGATGGCGCGTTTCACGCGCGCGTCGTTCGTCGAGGTGCTCAACGAGGACTTCGTGCGCACCGCGCGCGCGAAGGGCGTGCACGAGCCGATGGTCGTACTCAAGCACTGCCTGCGCAACGCGATGATTCCGGTCGTCACGATGATGGGGCTGCAGTTCGGCTTCCTGCTCGGCGGCTCGATCGTCGTCGAGGCCGTGTTCAACTGGCCGGGGCTCGGCCGCCTGCTGGTCGATGCGGTGACGATGCGCGACTACCCGGTGATCCAGGCGATCGTGCTGCTGTTCTCGCTGGAATTCATCCTGATCAACCTGACCGTCGACGTGCTGTACGCGGTCATCAACCCGACCATCCGGTTCAAGTGAGGCGCGCATGAACGCGACTGTCCAGCCTGCGGCGCCGGCCGCATCGACCGCGATCCGCACGCCGTGGCGCGAATTCTGGCGCAAGTTCCGCAAGCAGACCGTCGCGCTCGTCGCGGGCGGCTTCGTGCTGGCGCTCGTCGTGCTGGCATTCGTCGGCCCGCACATCGTGCCGTTCGATCCGGAGAACTATTTCGACTACGACGCGCTGAACGCGGGGCCGTCGGCCGTGCACTGGTTCGGCGTCGATTCGCTCGGCCGCGACATCTTCAGCCGGATCGTCGCGGGCACCCGCATCTCGCTCGCGGCCGGCTTCTTCTCGGTGGCGCTCGGCGCGGTGATCGGCACGTTCTTCGGGCTGCTCGCCGGCTATTACGAAGGCTGGTGGGACCGCATCACGATGCGCATCGCCGACGTGCTGTTCGCGTTCCCTGGCATCCTCCTCGCGATCGGCGTGGTCGCGATCCTCGGCAACGGGATGGTCAACGTGATCTGCGCGGTCGCGATCTTCAGCATCCCGGCGTTCGCGCGGCTCGTGCGCGGCAATACGCTGGTGCTCAAGCACATGACCTACGTCGAGGCCGCGCGCAGCATCGGCGCGTCCGACTGGACGATCATCATGCGGCACATCCTGCCGGGCACCGTGTCGTCGGTCGTCGTCTACTTCACGATGCGGATCGGCACGTCGATCATCACCGCCGCGAGCCTGTCGTTCCTCGGGCTCGGCGCGCAGCCGCCGACGCCGGAGTGGGGCGCGATGCTCAACGAGGCGCGCGCGGACATGGTGACGGCGCCGCACATCGCGGTGTTCCCGAGCCTCGCGATCTTCCTGACCGTGCTCGCGTTCAACCTGCTCGGCGACGGCTTGCGCGACGCGCTCGACCCGAAGCTGGAGCGCCGTTGATGCGGCCTGCACCGATGTGGACGGCGACGCTGCCGGCCGGGCCGCGCGGCACGATCGCCGACGTGCCGGGCGTGACGGTCGGCCATTGCACGCTCGATGCCGGCAGCGTGCAGACCGGCGTGACCGTCGTGAAGCCGCATCCGGGCGACGTGTACCGCAGCAAGGTGCCGGCGGGGGCGGCCGTGATCAACGGGTTCGGCAAGAGCGTCGGGCTCGTGCAGGTCGACGAACTCGGCACGCTCGATACGCCGATCGCGCTGACCAATACGTTCGGCGTCGGCGCGGTCGCACAGGCGCAGATCCGCGCGGCGATCGCGGCGAATCCGCGGATCGGCCGCGACTGGTCGACCGTCAATCCGCTCGTGTTCGAGTGCAACGACGGTTACCTGAACGACATCCAGGCGTTCGCGATCACCGCCGCGCACTATGACGACGCATGCCGCGCGGCGTCGCGCGACGTCGCACGCGGCGCGGTGGGCGCCGGGCGCGGGATGTCGTGCTTCGACCTGAAAGGCGGGATCGGTTCCGCGTCGCGCGTGGCCGTCGCGGCCGGCCGGCCCTATACGGTCGGCGCGCTCGTGCTCGCGAATTTTGGCCGGCTGCCGATGTTGACGCTCGGCGGCGTGCCGCTCGGGCGCATCGTCGCGCAACGGCGCGCAGCCGAAGCGGCCCACGCGGCGCCGCCCGAGCAGGGCTCGATCATCCTGTTGCTGGCCACCGATGCACCGCTCGACGCGCGGCAACTGTCGCGGCTCGCGCGCCGCGCGGGGGCGGGGCTGGCCCGCACGGGTTCCGTCTACGGGCATGGCAGCGGCGACATCGCGCTTGCTTTCTCGACCGCCTACACGATCGCGCACGACGCATCGACGATCGCGCTGCCGGCCCTCGTGGCCGATGCGGCGCTCGATCCGCTGTTCATGGCCGCGGCCGAAAGCGTCGAGCATGCGATCGCCGACGCGTTGCTGCAGGCGGTGACGGTCGCCGGGCGCGACGGCCACGTGCGGCAAGCGCTGCGCGACGCGGTGCCCGATCTCGACCGGCTGTTCAACGAAGACAACGAAGGGCATCTGACCCAGTCATGAAGATTCTGATCTCGACCGACATCGAGGGCGTCGCCGGCGTATTCGCGACCGAGCAGACGCGCGCCGGCAATCCGGAATACGAACGCGCGCGCCGCTGGATGACCGCCGAGGCGAACGCGGCGATCGAAGGCGCGTTCGCGGGCGGCGCGCAGGCCGTGTGGGTCAACGATTCGCATGGCGGCTATCGCAACCTGCTGCCCGACGGGCTCGATGCGCGGGCGCGCGTCGTGCTCGGCAAGCCGCGCACGCTCGGAATGATGGCCGGCCTCGAACAGCAGCCCGATCTCGTGTTCATGATCGGCTATCACGCGAAATCGCAGACGCGCGGCGTGCTCGCGCATACGATCAACAGCTTTGCGTTCACGCAGGTGTGGCTGAATGGCGTCGAGCTCGGCGAAGCCGGGCTGTGTGGCGCGCTGGCGCGCGAATACGGTGCCCATGTCGCGCTCGCGACCGGCGACGACGTATTCGCCGAGGAAACGCAGCCGTTGTTTCCGGACGCGCGCTTCGAGACGGTCAAGACGGCCGGCGGCACATCGAGCGGCGAGACGCTCACGCCGTCCGCGTCGTGCGCCCGGATCGCGACCGCGGCGCGCGAGACGGTCGCGCAGGCGCTGTCGTCCGGCCGGCGCGCGGGCGTCCATCGGCCCGCGCCGGCCGCCTGCACGCTGCGCGTACAGACGGCTGCGCTCGCCGACCTTTTCTGCGTGCTACCGTCGCTCGAGCGCGTCGATGCGGTGACGCTGCGCTTCGACGGGCCGTCGGTCGAGCACGTGGTGCGCACGCTGAACAGCCTGTCGGCGATGTCGTTCATGCTGCGGTGATGCGTGCCGCGACGATGCCGCCGGCGCGCGGCCGGTCAGCCGATCGCGACCGGGCGGGCCGTCGCGGCGAGCAGGAATGCTTCCATCGCCGCGACCAGCGCGAGCGGGGTTTCATTCATTGGATAATGGCCGGCATTGCGCAGCACGTCGACGCTGGCGAGCGGATAGCGCCGCAGGTAGGTGCGGGCCATCAGCGCCGCGTCGAACGCCGGATCGTGCTCGCCGATCAGTACCTTGACCGGATGGATGCCCGTGATCTCTTCGCTGAAATCCGTATCGGCCCACGCGCGGAAGTACGCGCCGAATGCCCGAGCCGACGAACAGGCTGCCGAATACGCGGCCTTCCACTCGATCCAGGCGGCGGGCAGCCGGTTACCGGTGCTGCGGTCGATGATGGTCCGGCGATCGGCGAGGTGGTCGGCGGCCCGCTCGAATAACCCGCGTCGCGCGGCGTCGAACGGCAGGCCGCCGCACGGCACGGGTGCGATCGCCACCAGCGCGCGCACGCGGTCGGGCGCGATGGCGGCGATCTTCTCGATCGCCATGCCGCCCATCGAATGGCCGACGAGACTGAAGGTCGGAAAGCCGAGCGCGTCGGCGAGCGCGAGCGTATCGGCGGCGATCTCGTCGATCGTGTAGTTGCCGTGTGCGTCGCGCATACGGCCGTAACCTCGGTAGTCCATGAATACATAGCTGAAGTGCTCGCGCGACAGCCAGGCTTCGAGCGGTTCGAACGCGCGGGCGTCGCCGAACCAGCCGTGCAGCACGAGAACAGGGTGGGGGCCTTTCCCCACGCGATGAAACGTATTGGGCATGTCCGCTTCGATGAGGTTGCCATCCGGCCGACCAGGCCGGCGGGTGTCGCGGCCGCGAGGTCGCGCAACGGTGGAGCGGATCGTAGATCGTTCGAAGGCGACCCGCCTTCGATATCGGGTCATTGATGATGGAATTCGGGCCGTGAGAAATACGCTGCTAGATCCCTACGAACACATTCCCCGGAGCGTGGTCGTGCTCGCCAACGACTTTGCGGCGGGCACGACGTTTCCGGATCACGCGCACGTGCGCGGGCAATTCGCGTTCGCGTCGCGCGGCACGATCAGCGTGTCGACGCCGCACGGGCGCTGGCTGGTGCCGCCGCAGCGCGCGTGCTGGGTGCCGGCCGGCGTGCGGCACGAAATGACGATGACCGGGCCGGTCACGATGCTCAATGCGTTCGTGTCCGTCGACGCCGCGCAGGCGGCCGGGCTGCCGGCCCAGTGCGGCGTGTATGGCGTGTCGCCGCTGCTGCGGCAACTGCTCGACGATGCGATCGACCTGCCGGCCATGTACGACGTCGATGGCCGCGCGGGCAAGCTGATGGATCTGCTGGTCGCGGAAATCGCGACGATGCCGCGCCTGTCGCTGCATGCGCCGCTGCCGGCCGATGCGCGGCTGGCGAAGGTGTGCCGGCACCTGTTCGCGGCGCCGTCGATCGACGCCGATCTCGACCGGGTCGCGGCCGACGCAGGCGTGAGCCGCCGCACGTTCACGCGGCAGTTCCGCGCGCAGACGGGCGTGAGTTTTGCCGCCTGGCGCCAGCAGGTCTGCATGCTCGCGGCGATTGCCCGCCTGACCGACGGGCAGCCGGTGACGCGCGTGGCGCTCGATCTCGGCTACGCGAGCGCGAGTGCGTTCACGTCGGCGTTTCGCCGCATTCTCGGCGACACGCCGAGCCGCTATCTCGAGATTCGTCGCTAGCCGGACGCCGCCAAAAAATACGCGTCCGCCAACTTCGGCCAGACGCGTTTAAAGGCACTCTGTCTGAAAAAAATGCGCGGGCCGCCTCAGGGGCAGCGTCGCGCATGATGCATGTCATTGTTGCTTCGTCTGATTTAATCCTGTCGGCTCGTTGCGGATAACGAAGCATACGCCGCATAACGCGCAAACGATATCGTGTCGATCCGCCGATTGATGTGCTGTCGCAGCATGCGTTTCAATGGCGCGTTCGATATCGGGGCGGGAAGCCGATGACGACAGGCCTCCGCAGCCCCGTTGGTCACGATGCGGTGCACCATCGAATGATGGCGGCGCCGTGCGCAAAAACGCCGTGTGGCGCGATGCCCGTCGGTATCGCGCCACACGGCGAAGCGGTTGCGCCCGAAGCCGTCAAGCGCGGGCGCATGCGTGCGTCAAACGTCGAAGAACACCGTTTCTTCCGGCCCCTGCATGCGGATGTCGAAGCGGTAGACGACCGGCCGGCCCGGCTGCGCGTCGCGTTTCGCGACGAGCGTCGCGCGGCGCTCGGCCGGCACCGCGTTCAGCACGGGGTCGACCGCGTTCGCGGCGGCTTCGTCGTCGAAGTACACGCGTGTGAACGCATGGGTGAGAATGCCGCGCATCATCACGGTCACGTTGATGTGCGGCGCCTCGTCGGCGGCGACGCGACCTGGCTTCACCGTCTCGACGACGAAGCGCTGCTGCGGGTCGGTGCCCGTGCCGACTCGCGCAAAGCCCGTGAAGCCGGATTTCGCGATGTCGTCGCGCGACGCGGGGTAGCGGCCCGCGCCATCCACCTGCGTGAATTCGAGCACCGCGTCGCCGACCACGTTGCCGTCGCCGTCGAACACCTGCCCGACCAGCAGCACATGCTCGCCCTCGGCGTGCGCCGCGGCAATCGTCGGCGTGAACAGGCTTTTCAGGTCGTAGTCGTATTGTTGCGGGCACAGGCCGTACGCAAAGTACGGGCCGACCGTCTGCGAAGGGGTTTGCTTCAGCGTCGTCATGGTTCAGCGCTCCATCGGGGTGGCGTCGCGGCCGCGCAGCACGATGTCGAATTCGTAGCCGAGCGCATAGCCTTCTTCGGTGATGTCCATCGAGAAGCGCGAGATCAGGCGCTCGCGCGCGGCTTCCGGCGTGCCCTGGAAGATCGGGTCGTACGCGAGCAGCGGATCGCCGGGGAAGTACATCTGCGTGACGAGACGGGAGCCGAAGTAATCGCCGAACAGCGAGAAGTGGATGTGATTCGGGCGCCACGCGTTCGGATGGTTGCCCCACGGATACGCGCCGGGCTTGATCGTCAGGAAGCGGTAGCGGCCTTCGTCGTCGGTCAGGCAGCGGCCCGCGCCGAGGAAGTTCGGGTCGAGCGGCGCGTCGTGCTGGTCGACCTTGTGCACGTAGCGGCCGGCCGCGTTGGCCTGCCACACCTCGACGAGCGTGTTGCGCACGGGCTTGCCGCCTTCGTCGAGCACGCGGCCGGTGACGACCATCCGCTCGCCGAGCGGCTCGCCGTTCTTCACGGCGTTTTTCGTCAGATCGTGGTCGAGCGCGCCGAGATCTTCCGCGCCGTAGACGGGTGCGTACTGGTCGCGCAGTTTTTCCTTCAGCGGGATCAGCGGGCGGGTCGGGCCGCGCTTCACGGACGAACGGTACTCGGGGTGAACATAGGCCGGATGCGACGGCCAGTCGCGCGGCGTGAGGATCGTGGGGGAATCCATCGGGCGTCTCCTGGTAAGTATTGGGCGAGGTGGATGGCAAGACTTTAGCCAATCCGGAAAGTTATGAAAAATGACCTTTTCTCGCGAATCGCATAACCATTCGTTATGTTCGTCCGGGCAATGAAAAATCCGCCGGACAGGAAGCCTGTCCGGCGGAAAAGCGATCGGGCTTCGCGTCGTCGGTGACGACCCCGTGCACGGCCCTCCAGCCAGCCCGTCGCTGTTTTTTTGTCGTTCGTTCTCGTTGTTATCCGGTCTCCCCGAGCGCGCCCGTCGTCAGGGATGGCGGGGATCGAACACGATCCCGTCGAATTCGAGCGCCAGTGTGCCGCCGCGCAGCACGGCCGACGGTGTCGCCGCGTGGCCGGCACCGAGCACGTCGGTCACGTACTGCGCGCAGAAGCCGCGCCGCGCGCGCAGGTTGAAGCGACTGCCGAGCAGCGCGTCGATTCGCTGCTCGGCCAGCGCATGGATGCGGCGTTGCGCGTCGGCCGACGCTGCCGCGACGCGGCGCGCCAGCGCGATGCGTCCGCCGTCTGTACGGGCGACGAAGCGAGACAGCGGCGTGAGCTTCGTCCATGCGAGCACCGTGGGCTCGGCGATCAGCGGTTCGTCGCCCGACGTATCGACGACGATGCCGAAGCGGTTGGCCCACGTGCCGGCCGAGCCGGCCGTGGCATCCGGTGCACCGGCCGGCACGCGGATGAACACGAGATCGCCGACGTGCGCGCCGGCGGCCAGCGTGCGCACGGTGGCGAGCGGCATCGTGCGATCGGTGTCGCGTGCATCGCGCGGTGCGGTGGGGTGTGGTTCGCAGGCGGCTGTGTCGATTCGGGTGGTCATTTCGGCTCCGTCGTTGCATGACAGGACGGAGCGGATTATGCAGACAAGTATCCAAAAGTGCTGATGTGGATGCGTGAGTAGCCTAATATCCGACCTCGAGCATCATTTTTTGATACCGACATGACCGAGACCGCCCAACTCATCGAAATGCTGAAGCGCCAGCTCAAGGCGCAGGGAATGACTTACCGGGACGTCGCGCGCGCGCTCGACGTCTCCGAGACGAGCGTGAAGCGGCTGTTCGCGAGCGGCCGCTTCACGCTGGAGCGCGTCGCGGAGATCGCGCAGCTGCTCGGCTATACGCTCGCCGAGCTCGTGCAGGAAGCGTCGGCATCCGCGCCGCGCCTGCGCGTGCTGACCGAACAGCAGGAGGCGTTGCTCGTGTCGGACGAGAAGCTGCTGCTGGTCGCCGTCTGCGCGATCAACTACTGGACCGTGCAGGACATCGTGGCGGCCTATCGGCTCACGCAGGCCGAATGCGTGAAATACCTGCTGATGCTCGACCGGATGAACGTGATCGCGCTGCTGCCCGGCGACCGGATTCGCGTGCGGGTCGCGCGCGATTTCGACTGGCTGCCGGGCGGGCCGATCCGCCGTTACTTTCACGCGCACGTGCTCGACGACTTTCTCGGCAGCCGCTTCGACGGCCCCGGCGAGACGATGACGTTCCTGCAAGGGATGCTGACGGACGCGGCCGCCGCGGAGCTCGAGCAGGAACTGCGGCGGCTCGCCAGCAAGGCGGCGGCGCTGCATGCGGAGTCGTCGTCCGCGCCGCTCGGGCAGAAGCACGGCACGGCCCTGCTGATTGCGAAACGGATCTGGGAGCCGACGGGATTCCACGCGCTGCGGCGCCACGGATGACACCACGCCGAACGCTTGGGCCTTTCCGGAAAGTTATGCAGAATGGCGATTCATCGTCATTCGCATAACCACCCGTTATGAATAACCGTATCGCCGACGGCCGCGTCAAATTCCGGCACCTGCAATGCTTTCTCGCGGTCGCGCAGCTGGGCGGCGTGCAGAAGGCGGCCGAAAGCCTGTCGATCACGCAACCGGCCGTGTCGAAGACGATCGCCGAGCTGGAGGCGATCCTCGGCGTGAAGCTGTTCGAGCGCGGCCGGCACGGCGCGCAGCCGACCCGCGAAGCGCAACTGTTCATGCCGCACGCGAATGCGTGCGTGCTGGCGCTGCGGCAGGGCGTCGGGCTGCTGGCGCGCGAGGGCGGGGCGGCGGCCGCGACGCTGGAAATCGGCATGCTGCCGACCGTTGCGGCGTCGCTCGCGCCGGCCTTGATGAAGGCGCTGACCGCGCGCTGGCCGCGCATCGTCGTGCGGATCGCGACGGCCGCGAACGCCGAGTTGCTCGAGCGTCTGAAATCCGGCGCGATCGAATGCGCGATCGGTCGGCTGTCGGAGCCCGAGCGGATGATCGGGCTCGCGTTCGAGCAGTTGTACAACGAGCCGCTCGTCGCGGTCGTGCGCGCCGGGCATCCGCTGCTCGCGAGCGCGGCGCCGGCCGCCGAGCTGGCGCGCTATCCGGTCGTGCTGCCGCCGTTCGGCACGCTGATCCGCCAGTCGGCCGAACAACTGCTCGGCGCATGCGGCGCGCCGCCGCTGGATTCGTTCATCGAGGTGCTGTCGGTATCGGTCGCGCGCGCGCTGGCGCTCGAGAACGACGCGGTCTGGTTCGTCCCGCTCTATGCCGCCGAATACGATCTGTCGGCCGGTGCGCTGGCGCGCCTGCCGCTGCCGGCGGCGGGCACCGACGAGCCGGTCGGGCTCGTGCTGCGTACCGATGCGCAGCCGTCGCCGGTCGCGCGGACGCTGATCGACGCGGTACGCGACATCGCGCGGTCGCGGTTCGGCGAGGCGCGCCCGCACCGGGCGTCTCGCGCGGCACGCAAGCCTGCTCGCGGCAAGCGTTGATCCGTCGGGCCTGGGGCGATCTCTTTCGTTGCCGCAGGATTGGCCATCCGGTCAGTAGCCGTCGTCGGGGTGCTTGGCATATCGTACCGTTTTTGATACGATGGACGACAAGACGATGGCGAGACAGCAGATTCAGGTCACGCTCGGCGTGCGGTTTTTCCGGACGGCCCGCGGCCACGAGCCGGTGCGCGAATGGCTCCATGCGCTCGGGCAAGCGGAGCGAAGGGCGATCGGCGAAGAGATCAAGACCGTTCAACTCGGCTGGCCGCTCGGCATGCCGCTGGTCCGGAAGATGGCGAAGGATCTGTGGGAGATCCGCGTGATGGTGCCGGGGCGAAGCGCGCGCGTGCTGTTCACGGTCGTCGGCGACACGATGGTGCTGCTGCACGGCTTCTTCAAGCAGTCGCGGGCCACGCCGTCGGACGATCTCGACGTGACCGTCGCGCGCCTGAAAGCGCTGACGCGCGCCATCTGAATTCCCCGGTTGTGCCGGAACGCACCGTCTCCGACGGTCGGGCAGCCGGCAACGCCATGCACCTGGAGTACGACATGACGACCACGAACAATCCGTATATCGGCAGCGATCTCGACGCCTTCCTCGAAGCGGACGGCAATCTCGAAGCGGCCACCGCCACCGCGATCAAGCGCGTGATCGCGTGGCAGATCGGGCAGGAAATGAAGGCGCAGCACATCACCAAAACCGCGATGGCCGCGCGGATGAAAACCAGCCGCGCCGCACTCAACCGCCTGCTCGACGAAACCGACACGAGCCTCACGCTGGCGACGCTCGCGAGCGCGGCCGCCGCGCTCGGCAAACGGCTCAGCTTCGAGCTGGTGCCGGCCTGAGCGGCGCGAACGAACGACGCGCGGCAGCCGGACCGGCGTGATGGTTCGCGCGACGGGCACGGCGAGCGGGGTAGCGTCGTCGACCCGCGGGCGCTTGCCGGGTCATCGACGCGGGCCGGTGATCTGCAAATAAAGCAGTGCACCGCCCGCGAGCAGCAGCGGGCACAGGAAATACCAGCCGGTCGTCACGAACAGCCCGGCCACCGCAATCAGCGAAATCCACGCGCAGCGGTACGCGATGCCGCCGCGCGGCAGCAGCTTCAGCGCGGCTGCCGCGCCGAGCCCGTACACCATCACGAAACATCCGGACGTCACGAGCACGAGTGGCTTCGGCCCGACGTCCGACAGCGCCGTGGCGGCCAGCGCGACGGCCGCCAGCACCGCGATCACGCCGAGGCTGCGACGCGGCACGCCGCCGACCTGGCTGCCCTGCGCGAGCCACGCGGGCAACGCGCCGTCGCGTCCGAGCGCCGCGCCGAGCTTGGCTGCGCCGGCGAAATACGCGTTCATCGTGCCGAGCGTGAGCAGCAGCGCGGCGGCCGCCGCCAGCACTTGCGCATGGCCACCGATGCCGCCCGCGATCAGTTCGGCGAGCGGCGCGCCCGAGGCGCCCGCGGAAGGCCCGAGCACCGTCACGCTCGCGGCCGCAACCGACAGATACAGGAACCCGACGACCACGACCGCGATGCCGGCCGAGCGCGGCATGTCGTGCGCAGGCCGGCGGAATTCGGCGGCAAGGTGCGTGATGGCTTCCCAGCCGGCGAAGCTCCACACGAGCAGCGCGGCGGCCTGGCCGACGGCGAGCCAGCCGTGCGGAGCGAACGGATGCAGGTTCGCGGCGCGCGCATGCGGCGCGGACGCAAGCACCGCGGCGAGCAGCAGCGCGACGAGCAGTGCCGACAACACGAGTTGCATGCGGCCCGACACGGTGACGCCGAATGCGTTCGCGGCCGATACGGTCGCGATCAGTGCGGCGGCGGTGACGATGACCGTCGTATGTCCGCCGCCCGTGACGGCCGCGACGTAGGCGCCGCCGAACATCGCGGCGGCCGGCGCGCCGGCCGGCACCGCGAAATAAAAGCACCAGCCGACGATGGCCGCGGCCTTCGGGCCGAATGCGCGCCGCGCGTAGGTCGACACGCCGCCCGCATCGGGATAGCGGGCGCCGAGTGCGGCGAAGGTGGCCGCGAGCGGCCCGGACAGCACGACGAGCGCGGCCCACGCGAGCAGCGAGGCAGGCCCGGCGACGTCGGCGGCGAGCGCGGGCAGCGCGATCACGCCGGTGCCGAGCACCGCGCCGATATAGAGCGCGGCGCCCTGGAAAATGGTCAGCGAACCCGCGTGATGGGCAGTGGGCGAATCGGCATGCGAAGGCATGAGCGGCAGTCTCCGGAAGGTCTTGTTTTGTGTGGGCGACGCGCGGAAGTTCGCGCGGTCGATCGTTCGATGCTACCCGAACGATGACGCTCGCGCGGCCCAGCGATCAGTAGTCGGCTGCCGATTGCGTGTCAGCCGATGTCAGCAGGAACGCGCGAGCCGCAGACGTGCGTCCTCGCGCGCGGCGGGCGGCAGGTCGAGCGCGTAGTGGAACGTACCCGATACCAGCGATGCGACGGGCACGCCATCGCGAAACAGCACGCGGTTGCCGGCCAGCGCGGGCACCTTGTCGCCGGGCAGCAGCGTGCCGGCGAGATTCAATGGGTCGGCGCCCGTCACGCATACGTATTGTCCGTCGCCCGGTTGCCGCCGCAGTTCGCGCAGGATCGGAATGGCCTCGGGCAGCGCGAACTGCTCGCCCGCGAGCCCGGCGACGAAGCGTCCGCCGCGAATCTCGCCGCGTGCTTCGAGGCGTTGCAGCACGCGCACGAGTTCGCGCCAGCTCGGCAGCCAGTCGGCTTCGCGTTCGAGCAATCGCCAGAACACGACGCCGTAGCGGCGCAACAGCGTCCACACGATATGTTCGAGCGCGTCGGGATCGGTCGTGGCGGGGCCGCGTTTCGGCGTGGGCGCGTCATCGTCGGGCGGTGCCTGACGCTGCACGAGCGCCCAGCGCCCTGCGTCGTCCATCCCGCCGATCAGCGCGCCGCCGCGCCGCGTGCGAGGCGCATAGGTCGCGCTGCGCTTGACGGCCGGCTTCAGCAGCGCGCGCAGGCCCGCGTAGCTGTCCGCATTCACGAGGCCGGCCGACACGAGTTCGCCGAGCGCCTGTTCGAGCTCGATGGGCAGCATGTGCAGATCGTCGAGCAGCGCATCGAAGAACATCGCGCCGTGCGCGGCGAGCGCGTCACGCACTTGCGCGGCGCGTGCGGACAGTGCCGGTTGCGCATCAGGGTCACGCAGCGCCTGCCATGCGGAAAGATGGCGGCGCGGCAGCAGCACGATCGGCGTCGTCTTCACGGGTGTGCCGGCCGCGCGCGCCGGCGCGCCGATGCGGGTCCACACCAGCTTGCCCGAGCGGCACAGCTCGTCGAGGCCGCCCGCCGTGTAGTCGGTGAGCCGCGCGGGCAGCAGCGCGTCTTCCCACGCGCTCGCCGCGGCCTCGTAGCCTTCGAGCTGTTCGACCACGGCTGCCAGCGCGTCGCGGCCGGTGCCGCGCGTGTCGGGTGTCAGGTGCTGCCAGTGGAACAGGAAGCGCATGAAATCGGTGCGTTCGACCGGCTCGATCTCGCGGCGCAGCCGCTTCACCGTATAGCGATGAATGCGCGCGAGCAGATGGCGTTCGCACCATTCGTCGGTCGTCGCGCCCGGCGTGAAGCGGCCGCGCATCACGTAGCCTTCGCGTTCCAGCGCGGCGAGCGCCGTCGCGATCGACGCGGGCGGCAGGCCGAGCGGCGCGGCGATCGCATCGAGCGTGAGCGGCCCGAAGCCGGTGAGCCGCGCGCGGATCACGTCGACGAGCGCCGCATCGGTTTCCCACGGCTGCGCGCACGCGGCCGGCACCTTGAGCGCGGGTGTCGCGCGGGCGTCCGGATGCAGCGCACGCACGCAGACGAGCCGCTCGACCGGCACCCACAGCGCGGCGCCGCCCGGCGTCGCGAGTTTCGTCGCGCGGCGGCGTTCCGCGAGTTCCGCGAGTCGCTCGGGCCAGCCTGCATGGGTGTGCGCCTCGCTGTCGGCGACGCAGGCGAGGGTGAGCAGCGCATCGTGCATCTCGTCGGCATCGCGCACGAGCGGCCACGCTTCGTCGCGCACCGCGTCGATCGCGTCGGCGTCGAGCGCACCGAGGTCATCGGCCGATTCGGGATCGCTCCAGCGGCGCGACTGCACGGCCTGCGTGCGGCGCTCCTCGAGCGGCGCATCGTCGAGGAACGCGTAGGGCTTCGCGTTCAGGATCTCGGCCGCGAGCGGCGACGGCGCGGGCAAATCGCGCGCGACGAGCTCGATCGCGCCGCTTTCGATCCGGCGCAGCAGCGCAAGCCAGCCGTCGGTGTCCATCGCGTCGTGCAGGCAATCGTCGAGTGTCTGGTCGACGAGCGGGTGATGCGGAATCTCGCGTTCGCCGACGATGTTCTCGAGGCACGCGACCTGGTCGGGAAACACCGTCGCGAGCAGATCGTCGCTCTTCATCCGCTGCAGTTGCGGTGCGGTGCGCCGGCCGCCGGTGAAACGCGGCAGCGCGAGCGCGGTGGTCGCGTTCCAGCGCCAGCGCACGCCGAACATCGGCGCATCGAGCAGCGCCTGGATCAGCACGTGCTCGGCGCTGGCCGACCGCAGGTAGCGCCACACCTCGTCGAGCGCGAAGCTGTGCGCGAGCGACAGCGACAGGATGATCGCGTCGTCGGTTGCAGCGGCCTGCAATTCGAAGTTGAAGTTGCGACAGAAGCGCTTGCGCAGCGCGAGCCCCCATGCGCGGTTGATGCGGCTGCCGAACGGCGAATGGATCACGAGCTGCGTGCCGCCCGATTCGTCGAAGAACCGCTCCATCACGAGCGTGTCCTGCGTCGGCAATGCGCCGAGCGCGGCGCGGGTGCGGGCGAGGTAGTCGGCGATCTGGCGCGCGGCGTCGGGCGACAGGCGCAGATCGTCGACGAGCCAGCGCAACGCGGGCGCGAGGCGGCTTTCGGTGGGGGCGAGCGCGGTGCCGCCGGGCGCGTTGTCGGGCGAGGCGGGCGGCGCGTCAGTTTCGGCGGCCGCTCGTCGGGATTTGCCGCGGGTGGCCGTCTTGCCGGCCTCGGTGACGTTCGCGCGCTTCGCCGCGTCGGTCCGCGCCTGTCGATCGCCGTCCGCGAACAGCCCGTCGAGCCGCGCACGCAGCCGGCCGACCGCCGCCGACAGTTCATCGCTGCGCCCCAGCCCCTCGCCGAGCCAGAACGGAATGCTCGGCGATTGGCCCTGCGCATCCTCGACGCGCACGCGGCCCGTTTCCACGCGAATGATCCGGTACGACTGGTTGCCGAGCTGGAACACGTCGCCGGCCAGGCTCTCGATCGCGAAATCCTCGTTGACGGTGCCGACCTGGATGCCCTGCGGTTCGAGCAGCACCGCGTAGTCGGCCATGTCGGGGATCGTGCCGCCGGAAGTGGTCGCGGTCATCATCGCGTTGCGGCGGCCGCGCACGGTGCCGCCGACCACGTCGCGGTGCAGGTACGCGCCGCGCACGCCGCGACGGCTCGTGAATCCCTCGGCGAGCATCTTCATCACTTCGTCGAAGCGCTCGCGCGCGAGCCGCGCATACGGCGCGGCGCGCGTGAAGCTCGCATACAACGCGTCCTCCTGCCATTCCGCGCACGCGACTTCGGCGACGATCTGCTGCGCGAGCACGTCGAGCGGCGCCTCGGGAATCCGCAGCGCATCGAGTTCGCCGCGCTGCACGCAATCGAGCAGCGCCGCGCATTCGACCAGCTCGTCGCGCGACAGCGGAAAGAGCCGCCCCTTCGGCACGCCGCCGACGTGGTGCCCCGAGCGGCCGACACGCTGCAGGAACGGCGCGATGCCGCGCGGCGAGCCGACCTGGCAGACGAGATCGACGTCGCCGATGTCGATGCCGAGTTCAAGCGACGCGGTGGCGACGAGCAGCTTCAGTTCGCCGCGCTTCAGGCGCTGCTCGGCGTCGAAACGGTGCTCCTTCGCGAGACTGCCGTGATGCGCAGCGATCGCGTCCTTGCCGAGCCGGTCGGCGAGATGGCGCGCCATGCGCTCGGCGGTACGCCGCGTGTTGACGAACACCAGCGTCGTGCGATGCGCGGCCGCGAGCCCGGCGATGCGGTCGTACACCTGTTCCCACACGTCGGTGGCCATTACCGGTTCGAGCGGCACGTTCGGCAGTTCGAGCGCGAGGTCTCGCTCGCGCGTGTGGCCCGTATCGACGATCGCGCAGTCGCGCGGCGCGTCGGCCGGCCCGCCGACGAGGAAGCGCGCGACCGCGTCGATCGGCTTTTGCGTGGCCGACAGCCCGATGCGCGGCAGCGCGCGCCCGGTCAGCGCGTCGAGGCGTTCGAGCGACAGCGCGAGATGACTGCCGCGCTTTGACGACGCCAGCGCATGGATTTCGTCGACGATGACCGAGCGCACGTTCGACAGCATCTGCCGCCCCGACGTGGACGACAGCAGCACGTACAGCGATTCGGGGGTCGTGACGAGGATGTGCGGCGCGCGCTTGCGCAGCGCGGCGCGCTCGGCCTGCGTCGTGTCGCCGGTGCGCACCGCGGTGCGGATCGCCGGCACCGGCAGGCCGAGCTGCGCGAGCGATTCCGCGATGCCGGCGAGCGGCGCGTCGAGGTTCACGCGGATGTCGTTCGACAGCGCCTTCAGCGGCGACACGTAGACGACCAGCGTCGCATCGGGCAGCGTGCCGTCGTGCGCGAGCGCATCGCGCACCAGATCGTCGAGCGCGCACAGGAACGCGGTGAGCGTCTTGCCGGAGCCGGTCGGCGCGGCCACGAGCGTCGAGCGGCCGGCCTTGATGTGCGGCCACGCGAGCGCCTGCGCGCCGGTCGGCGCGGCGAACGTGCGTGTGAACCACGCGGCGACGGCCGGGTGGAACACGTCGAGCGCACGGGCGGCAGGGCGGGTAGCGGTGACGTCCATCGGAGCGTTGAAATAGGGTGCGAGCGGGGTGCGAGCGCGCGGATGCATCGCACGCGAATCGAATCGTCAGTGTGCCAGACGTCACGCGTGCGTGCCGGGCATGCGTGCCGACGATTCACACTCAGGTGGGGGCCTGCGCTGCACTTTCAATGGACGGAAAGTTGCGTGCGATTCGGCACGTCGATCGCGTGCCCAATCGTGTCGAATTGCGTCGAATTGCAACTAGACGCGATGCAGCCAGCCGAGCCACTGTTCGATCAGCGGCGCACGCGACCACAGCGATTGCGCGAGCCACAGCGTGCCGCCCCAGGCGGCCGCCACCACGATCAGGTCGCAATGCCCGCTGTTCCACAGGTTCAGCGAATGACGCCGCCAGATCCACGGTACGCCGAGCGGATTCGGCCAGTCGGCGAGCAGGTGCATCACGCCGCCGCAGGCGAAGCCGAACAGCGGCGCGGCCCACAGCGGATGCGGATGATGGATGAGCCCGTGCCAGCCGAGCGCGAGCAGCGCGACCCAGCCGATGCCCCAGTGCGTGAGGGTGCGATGCGTGATCCACAGGCGGCGCTTGCGGCTCCACCAGGCGACTTCGAGCCAGTCGGGCGCGGTGCCGCCCGCGACGCCCGCCGCGAACGCGGCGAGCATGCCCGAGTGCCACGGACCGGTTGCGCCGGTTTGCGCGACGAGGACGGCGGCGGCGACGCCGGCTGCGAAGCCGGACGCGTGATGTGCATTGTGTGATGCCATAGGGAGCGAGACGAAGCAACGTGAAGCGGCGCGTGCACGAAACGATGATGCAGCGCGCAAACGGGGCGCTATCTTCGCAGATCGGGCTGTGCCGCGGGCGGGGCGTTCGCAGATTTTTTGCACGCGCGGCGAGGCCCGTCGCGCGGTTCGCAACTTTCGGTTTTTGTGCGGTGCGCGAAGCGCGCGCCGCAGGCGATGTCGAACGATCCGCGCGCACGTCGCGGCAGCGCAACGTGACCGCGCGCACACAATCGCCATGCTTTCGTCGCGCCCCGCGTGTTCGACCCTTTTTGTCCCCCTATACTACGAAGCCGGCGTATGGCCGTCGGCGCGCCCGCGGCCATCCACGGATCAGGTGCTCGTCGTGCCTGAAGGAGATCCACATGGGGGACATGCAATGACTACGCTGAATCGCTTCAAATCATCCGCAGCCGTGCTCGCGACGGTGGCCGGCATCGGCTTCCTGCCGAACGCGCCTGCCTACGCGAAAGGGCCGCAGCCCGCGGTCCTGACGAGCTCCGCGGTGGCGGTGGCCGACAAGTACAGCGCGGATGCCGCGGAGCGGATCTTCAAGGAAGGCGGCAACGCGATCGACGCGGCCGTCGCGATCGCGTTCACGCTCGCCGTCACGTACCCGGAAGCCGGCAACATCGGCGGCGGCGGCTTCATGACGATCTACAAGGACGGCAAGCCGTACTTCATCGATTACCGCGAGCGCGCGCCGCTCGCCGCGACGAAGGACATGTATCTCGACAAGGACGGCAACGTCGTCAAGGGCATGAGCCTGTACGGCCCGCGCGCGGTCGGCGTGCCGGGCACGGTGGCCGGCATGTGGGAAGCGCAGAAGCGCTTCGGCAAGCTGAAGTGGAAACAGGTGCTCGCGCCGGCGATCCACTATGCGCGCGACGGCTTCGTCGTCGACGAGCAACTGGCGCAGCGCGGCGTCGACGCATCGAAGGAGTTCGGCGGCAAGACCAACTTCGACAAGTACTTCTCCGGGCTGAAGGCCGGCGCGAACTTCAAGCAACCCGATCTCGCCGACGTGCTGACGCGCATCGCAAACGGCGGCGCGGAGGGCTTCTACAAGGGCAAGACGGCCGAGCTGATCGCCGCGTCGATGAAGACCGGCGACGGCAACGGGCTGATCACGACCGAGGATCTCGCGCAGTACCGCGCGGTGTGGCGCCAGCCGGTGCAGGCGAAGTGGAACGGCTATGACGTGATCACCGCGCCGCCCCCGAGCTCGGGCGGCATCGGCCTCGTGCAGTTGCTGAAGATGAAGGCCGACCTCAAGCAGGACTTCGAGGGCGTCAAGCTCAACTCGCCGCAGTACATCCATCTCGTCGCGGAAATCGAGAAGCGCGTGTTCGCCGACCGCGCGCAGTATCTCGGCGACCCCGACTTCTACAAGGTGCCGATCGCGCAACTGACCGACGACGCGTACATCGCGAAGCGTGCGGCCGAGGTCAACCCGAAGGAGCCGTCGGACACGAAGAGCGTGCAGCCGGGCCTCGGCACGACGATGCCGGAGAAGGCCGAAACGACGCACTTCTCGGTGGTCGACAAGTGGGGCAACGCGGTGTCGAACACGTACACGATCAACGGCTATTTCGGCTCGGGCGTGATCGCTGACGGCACGGGCATCGTGCTGAACGACGAGATGGACGACTTCTCCGCGAAGCCGGGCGTCGCGAACATGTTCGGCGTGGTGGGCAGCGACGCGAACGCGATCGAACCGAAGAAGCGCCCGCTGTCGTCGATGTCGCCGACGATCATGACGAAGGACGGCAAGGTGTCGCTGGTGATCGGCACGCCGGGCGGCTCGCGCATCTTCACGTCGATCTTCCAGGTGATCAACAACATCTACGACTTCAAGATGCCGTTGAAGGAAGCGGTCGGCGCAATGCGGTTCCATCATCAGTTGCTGCCGCCGAACACGATCTTCTGGGAGCCGTACCACCCGATCGAAGGCGAACTCGCGAAGCAGATCGAAGCGCGCGGCTATACGCTGAAGGGGCAGGATTTCAGCGGCGACATCCAGGTCATCAAGATCGACGGCAAGATGCCGGAAGCGATGGCCGATCCGCGCGGGCGGGGGGTGACGCGGATCATTCGGTGACGTCGACGTGAAGCGACGCGTGCGCGACAGCGACCGCGCACGCGGTTCGGCAGCCGGTGTTTCGAGCCGGCTGCCGAATTTTTTTAGCCGGTCGTTCGGATGAAGCCCGCGATCCGCGTGGCAATGGCATCCGGCGCATCCTCGAAGCAGTAGTGCCCGACGCCCGCCAGCCGCTCGATCGGCGCGGACGGAAACAGCGCCGTAAAGAGCGGCAGGAAGTGTTCGGCGCCGAGCGTTCGGTCGGCGTCTCCCCAGATCGCGAGCGCGGGCTTGCTGCATATCGCGCGCAGCGCCGCCGCATCGGGTTCCTCGAACCGGTGTGCGCCGGCCGCGAACCCCCGTGCCCATCCGATCGCGCCGAGACAGTCGGCCGGTTGCGCGAACGGCGCGCCGTATGCGGCGATCCACGTGTCGGTGATGATCGCGTGGTTCCCGAAGCCGTTCAGCTTCAGCGTGCTCAGGATGTTGAAGCCGAGCTGCCCGAGCACCGTTTCGAGCGTACCGTCGGCCGCTGCACGCATGATCCACTGGAACCACGGCGCATCGCGGCCATTCGCCGTCAGGCGCTCGACGAGATCGGTCTGCCCGAACGGCGTCGGTCCGTTGGCCGACACGATGCGCCGAATCCGGTCCGGATGCCGCGCGGCGAGCCCCATGCCGACCGGGCCGCCGAAGTCGTGCATCACCAGCGTGATGCGATCGAGGTCGTGCGCGAGCACGAAACGCTCGAGATTGTCGATGTGATCCTGCAGCCAGTAGCTGCGGTCCTGCGGCGTCGCGCTTTTGCCGAAGCCCATGTGATCGAGTACGACGACGCGGTATGTCGGGCTCAACGCCGTCACGAGGTGACGGAACAGATATCCCCATGTGGGTTCGCCATGCAGGCACAGCACGATTTCGCCGTCGCGCGGGCCTTCGTCCACGTAGTGCATCCGGAAGCCGGATGCGTCGTCGAAATGCGGGGCGAATGGAAAGGTGCCGTCGAACGTGGCATCGGACCGGATCATCGAATGCTCCTTCGGGAGTGGGCAGGATGGTTTCAAGTTGAAACTGATTCGAGCGTAGATGATCTGGTTTCAAGTTGCAACCTCGTAAATCATGAAGGCAGTTGCCGAATGCGGGGCCGATGAAGTGGGGCGACGTGATGAAGCCCTCCAATGTATGGATTTATTGGCTGTAACGTATGAATTCATATGTCAATTCCGGCTGGAACGGTCATTCCGTTCACCGATCCCGAACGGTCGAGCACTCAGCATTGATCTTTTCTGAATTTGGTTTTATATTGAAACCATTCATTTCAACGAAAGCGAACGCCGTCGAGTCCGTATCCCGGCCAAGGCATCGCCCCCTGCACCGATGAACCGACGCACCACGCACGAAGATTCCCTTTGCGGCGTCGCCCGCCCGCTCGACGCGATCGGCGACTGGTGGTCGCTGCTGATCGTCCGCGACGCGTTCGATGGCCTGCGCCGCTTCGGCGAATTCCAGAAGAATCTCGGCCTCGCGAAGAACATCCTGGCCGCGCGCCTGCGCAACCTGGTCGCGCACGGAATCATGGACGTCGTGCCGGCCGCCGACGGCGGCGCGCATCACGAATACGTGCTGACCGAGAAAGGGCGCGGGCTGTTTCCGCTGCTGGTCGCGCTGCGGCAATGGGGCGAGGATTTCTTCTTCGAACCGGACGAGGCGCACGTGCTGCTGGTCGACCGGAAGACCGGGCTGCCGGTCAGGAAGCTGGAGCTGCGTTCGCAGGACGGCCGCGTGCTCGGCCCCGAGGATACGGTCGTGCTGCCGCCGCCCGGTTGATGTACCCCGAATCGACGGGTGCCCCCGCTTCAGCCACGTATGCGGCTGCGCACGGGCGCGGTAAGCGACGAGCGGGAATCGCGATGCGCCGTCGTCGAACCTCCGACCGGCCGGCACATCGACATTTTTCTTGAAGGTTGTGTACGCAACCTTGCCCGGGATACCGACGTATGGGATATCGCGTTCACCCCTGATCGCTCGCCGCGTTGCTTTCGAGGAAGCTGTCCACCGCGATCAGCGATTGTTCGTCGAGCGTGCCGAGCACGCTTTTCAGCTTCAACTGAAGCTTCAACGCATCGAGATAGCTGTCGAACAGCTTCTGCCGGATGCCCGAGATGTCGCGCCGCAGGTTCAGCGTTTCGTACGTCGTGCTGTAGCCGACCTGATGTGCCTTCATCGACGCATCGTAGGCGAGCCGCGCGGCCTGCAGCGACTGCTGCAGCGCGCGAATGCGCTTGCCGACCGATTCGAGCGCGGACAACGCCTCGCGGTGATCGGTGCCGAGTTGCTCCTCGACCTCGCGCAGCCGGTTGCGGTACTGCTCGGTCACGTGCTCGGCCTCGACCTGCCGGTAGTACACGCTGCCGCCGGAGAAGATCGGAATCGTGACCTGCACGCCGACCGCGCTTTGATGGAAGTCCGAACGATCGGTGAGCCCGCGCAGGTTCGGGTTGAGCCCGCGTGAATACGACGCGAACAGGTCGACGGTCGGCAAGTGTTCGGCGCTGACGCGTTTCGCGGCAAGGCGCGCGACCTGGACGTCGCGATAGGCCTGCCGGTACGCGGGGTTGTCCTGCGGCGCATAGTCGCCGGACGGAATGCGCGGCGACGACCCACGCATCGCCAGCCGCGGCCAGCGCGAGAAATCGATCGTCGAACCGAGCAACGTCTCGTAGCGGCCGCGCCGCGCATCGACGTCGGTCTGTGCGAGCGCTTCGTCGGATTGCGCGAGGCTGCGGCGCGCCTCGATCTCGGCGGTGTCGCCGATCGTCTTCATCCCGAGTTGCGCCATGCGCCGCGTATCGCTTTCGAGCCGCGTAAGCGCGCTGACTTCGTCGTCGGCCGATTGCAGTTTCTCGCGCGCGCTCAGCAGATCGAAGCACGCGTTCGCGACCCGCAGGATCAGGTCCTGCTTCGCGACCTCGAGCTTCTGCTTCGCCGCTTCCTCGTACTCGGTCGCGCGCCGCATGTCGTACAGGTAGGGCACGTTGAACAGCGCCTGCGTGACCTGCGCGGAACCGTATGCCGCGTTGCTCGACCCGCTGACGTCGATGCCGAACAGGTTCGCGTGCGTGCCGTAGCGCCCCCACTCGAGCTGCGCGGCGGCCTGCGGCAGCATCTGCGCACGCGCCTCGGGAAATTTCTGGCGGGCCGCATCGTATTCGCTGCGGGCCTGCAGGTAGCGCGGATCGTGCACGGACGCGTACTGGTAGGCGGTATCGAGGCAGAACGCACGGGCGTGTGCCGGCGCGCCGGCTATCGTTACAGCGAACAATGTCATGGTTGCAAGTCGGGGATTCCACCTAGTCGAAAATCTTGATAGGGAAATACCCGCATCCGGTGTCGCCGATCCGCAATTCGCGCGCCTCGTTTCAAACATGGCCGTCTCCGTCTCCTGTCCGTGCCGCAATGCATTGCGGCGGGATTTAAACGTTTTGAAATTGAAATTCAAACAGCATGAATGCCTGCTACTCGCCGTGCATCGGAAAATGCGGCTGTAAGAGTGTGTCCTCCATTGAATTCCGATGCGCCCGCATGATAGCCTGATTTCGGCTGGTAATCGCAGTGATTATTAGATTAACGAGTCGCTCGGGATTAAAAGCCGTTTTTCTTTCAATGAAGGTTCTTTGCATCATCTTTATTTTTTACGAGGAGAGAATGATGAAGGTCATGACGACGGAACAGGTCAGGAATGTGCATGGCGGCGGTCCGATCAGCTCGCTGGGGAGCCTCGCCGTTGACGCCGCGCCGGTGGTGACCGCGCTCGGCCAGTTCCTGCCGAGCCTCGGCAATTACCTGCAGAACCCGAAGACGTTCAATAACACCGGCAAGTAACCGCCGTGCGCGGGGAGGCGCCCCCCGCGTCAGATGCTGCGAAACAGAAGGAAAAGAATCGATCGCCGCAGTGGAAATAAAGTGACTTCGAAATGCATTATTTCGAAATCGGGCGATTATTAGGAGACTGGAGTGTCGGATTATCACGTAATAAAGTGAACGGCCATCGGGCTTGCAATTGGCTGACGGCTGTTGGCATTCCGACAATATAAAGGCCACCACAAATGCGAGACATCACGGAAGAACAGGCCCGCCAGATTCGCGGCGGCGCGTCGCTTTACTCCAATTCGGCCGCCTATACGGTCGATCTCGTCAATCAGTCGATCGGGACCACGCTGCAGGGCCTGATGACCCAGTACCAGGCCCACGCCGTCGAACAGTTCCGGATGTCGCTCGGCTCGTCGCGCTGAGCGGCCTGCCGAGCGGCCGGCAACACCGATCTTCCGTCGCAGCCGGTAGCGCCGGCTGCGCCCATGCGTATCGCGCACGACCCGCCACGGGCCCGCACCGGGTGGCCCGGGCGGTGCGTCGTTGCGCCCCGGGTGCCCGACCATGCTCTTCAATACGCGTAAAGTCCGTCCGGTCCTGCAGGACGAAGTGACGGAGTGCGGCCTGGCCTGCCTCGCGATGATCGCGTCGTGGCACGGGCGCGAAACGACGTTGCGCACGCTGCGCAACCGCTATCCGGTGCGGATCGACTCCGGCCTGTCGTTCTTCGACCTGATGGAGATCTCGAACGATCTCGGCCTGCGCGCACGCGGGTTGCAGTTCGATGCGGGCGAGCTCGACGCGCTCAAGACGCCGTGCATCCTGCACTGGGGGATGAACCACTATGTCGTGCTGACGAAGGTCGGCTACGGCAGCGTGCACATCGTCGACCCCGCGCTCGGCGAGACGAGGCTGCCGCTCGCGCAGGCGCTCACGCACATCACCGGCTATGCGCTCGAACTGAATCCGGACATCGGTTTCGCGCGGGCAGGGCAGGCCGACCGCATCCGGCTGCGCGACTACCTCGAAGGGCTGACCGGTATCCGCAAGAGCCTCGCGATCGGCATCGCGGGCGGCGTCGCCGCGCAGCTCCTGCTGCTGCTCGGCCCGTCGTACGTGCAACTGACGATCGACGAGGCGCTGAAGAAAACCGACGTCGACATCCTGTACCTGCTGACGATCCTGTTCGCGATCGTGTTCCTGTTCGACACGCTCTACGCGAACCTCGTCGGCAACATCAAGAGCTACCTGCGCAACATCGTGTCGCAGCAGTTGTCGGCGAACATGGTCGGCCATCTCGCGCGGCTGCCGATCGGTTATTTCCTGTTTCACAACACCGGCGATTCGATCTCGCGCGTGTCGTCGGTGTCGGAGGTCGGGCGGTTTCTCGTCGACGGGCTGGTGGGCGGGCTGCTGAACCTCGTCACCTGCACGCTGACGCTCGTGCTGATGCTGTATTACAGCCCCGTACTGGCCGGTATCAGCGTCGCGGGGATGGTGCTGTTCGCGTTGAGCCGGCTCGCGATCCAGCCGCAACTGCAGGACGCGATGTCGCAGATCCTCACGCGCGGCGCCGAGGCCGATGCGCTGCTGATCGAGAACATCCGGTCCGCGCATTCGATCAAGCTGCTGTCGGCGGAGACCGCGCGCAGTAGCCTGTGGGTCAACGCGTTCACGCAGAAACTGCAGGCGATGCGCCAGCAGGAGCGGCTGCAACTGCTGTTCGACGCGATCTCGAAGGGGATCGTGCACGTCGAGCAACTCGTGATCGTCACGTACGGCGCGTGGCTCGTGATGCACGGCCAGAGCACGATCGGCGTGATCTACGCGTTCATCCAGTACAAGAACCTGTTCGCGGACAAGTTCATCGATTCGATCCAGCTCTACGTGCGGCGCAAGGTGCTGCAGGTGCACATGGATCGCGTCGCGGACGTGCTGCAGACCGAGACCGAGGAGCCGGCGCCGGACGCGGTCGTGCGGCCGGTCGACGGGTTCGACGGCGCGCTGTCGATCCGCGCGCTGTCGTACACGCCGAAGGGCGGCCATCGGCCGATCCTGAGCGATGTCGCGCTCGACGTGCCGGCCGGCAGCAAGATCGCGATCGTCGGCCGTACCGGCAGCGGCAAGACGACGCTGCTGAACCTGATCTGCGGGCTCGTGCGGCCCGAGCCCGGCACGCTGTTCGTCGGCGGCGTCGATCTCGCGGAAGTGAACCTGCGGCAATACCGCAAGCATCTCGCGGCCGTCACGCAGTCCGACCAGCTGTTTCGCGGAACGATCCGCGACAACATCACGAATTTCGCGCCCGCGCCGCGGATCGGCGCGATGTTCGACGCGGCGAAGCTCGCGTGCATCCACGACGAGATCGAGCGGCTCGACCATCGCTACGACACGCCGCTCGGCGATACGCAGAAATTCCTGTCGGCCGGCCAGATGCAGAGATTGCTGATCGCGCGGGCGCTGTATTGCGAGCCGCGCCTGCTGATCCTCGACGAGTTTTCGTCGAATCTCGACCAGGCGACCACGCACGAGATCTGCCGCAACGTGCTGACGCTGCCGTGCACGATCGTGCTCGTCACGCACGATGCGTCGATCCTGTCGATGGTCGACCGGATCTACCGGATGGATGACGGCGTGCTGACCGATGCGACCGAGGCCTGGCGCACGAACGAGGAGGCGCGGTGATGCTCGGGCGGCTCTTCCTGCTCAATCCGTTCTCGTACGCGTTCCTGCTACGCCGCGCGGTGCGGGCGATCGCGCTGCGTACGTCGCCCGCGCGCGGGCTGCGGCTGATGCGCTGGTGCTCGGGCGCGTGCCTGCGCTGCTTTCCGTGCATCCGCGAGTCGATCGAGCGCGCGGTCGCTTACATGTTGAGCGCGCACCTGAACGACGATCCGCGGCGCGTGCGGGAAGTGTCGGCCGCGATCGTGCGCGAGCTGTTCGAGGCCGAATTCGCGGGGCTCAAGCTGCGCACGCACAGCCTCGCATCGATGAAGACGATGATCGACGGGATGGCGTGCGAAGGCGACGACCAGTTGCGTGTGGCACTCGCACGCGGCGGCCCGCTGATGCTTGCGGGGCTGCACTTCGGCAACCTGATGCTGTTCGTCACGAAGCTGCGCTTCATGATTCCCGACGACCGCAAGCTGATGGTGATCCTGCACCGCGACGCGCCGGGCGCGTTCTTCGACGATGCACTGCGGCTCGTCGCCGAGTACGGCGCCGGCGAAGTCGAATTCATCGACATCGAGGAGCGCGTGCACCTGCGGCGGCTGATCACGAGCCTGCGGCGCGAGGCGCCCGTGTTCCTGCTGTTCTCCGACCTGCACGGCAAGTTCGGCAAGACCAATCGCTGCCGGCTCGGCGGGCGCTGGGTGCGGATGGCCGGCGGCGGCGTGAAGCTCGCCGTCGAGCAGGGCATTCCGCTGCTCGTCGCGTATGCGACCGGCGTGCCGTTTCGCGATCGCTGCGCGGTGCATTTCACCGAACTGGCGGCCAGCCCGCTCGCGCCGATGCTCGGTACCGACGACGACGCGTCGCCCGTGCGCGCGACGCACCAGCGCATCGTCGACCGTCTCGAGCAGGTGCTCGTGCGCCAGCCCGAGCAGTGGCATTTCTGGGAACACTTCACGCCTTACCTGATGCCGGCGCCGCTGCTCGATGCGGCCGCGCGGCGTCGCTCCTGACGAGCCTGCCCCATGCCGACCTGGAACTCTGCCCTCCGAGAACAGAAGCCGTCGCGCAAGCTCGCGCGCGGCACGACCTTCGGCACCGTGATTCACGGCGTCGTGGACGTGCCGGTGTCGATGCGGTTCTTCTGCTACCTGTCGCTGGCGATGTTCGCGATGTTCGTGACCGCGCTCGTCGAACTGAGCTATGCGAATACCGAGAGCGTGTCGGGGATGCTGACGCCGCGCTCGGGGCTGATCGGCGTCGGTGCGCCGCCGGGCTGGGCGGTGCGCGACGTCTACGTCGGCAAGGACCAGCACGTGAAGGCCGGCCAGCGCCTGCTCGCGGTGACGCGCGACACGAGCTTCGTCAGCCAGGCGAACAACGTGCAGGGGATGCGCGCGGCGCTCGACCGGCAGCGCGTCGAGGTGACGCAGCAGATCGACGCGGCGCGGCTCGAATACCGGTCGTCGGTGCAGCAGATCAATCAGCAGATCGCCGCACAGGGCGAGAGCCGCGGGCTGATCGACCGGCAGATCCAGGACCAGAAGCGCATCGTCGACGAGTATGGCGAACGGCGCGCGCGCGTGAAGCAGTTGCTCGACGAACAGGTCGTGACGCTCGAACAGTACAACCAGGTCAATACGCAGTACCTGCAGGCCGGGCAGGCGTACCAGGACTTGCTGCTGCGCCGCGCCGAACTCGCGAAGAACGCGATGAAGCTGCGCGGCGATCTCGACACGATGCAGAGCAAGTACGACGGCGCGAACGCGGAACTGAAGATCAAGCAGGAGGAGCTGAACGCGAAGGAATACAACATCGACGAGAACGTGAACCAGGTGCTGTACGCGCCGGCCGACGGGCAGATCGTGCGGCTCGACGTCGTGCAGGGCGGCGTGATCGACCCGCCCGGCACGCGTGTCGTCGAGATCCTGCCCGCGAAGGCGGACGGACTGATCGCCGAGGTCTACATTCCGTCGTCGAAAGCCGGCTTCGTGAAGAAGGGGCAGGAGGTGAAGGTTGCGTACGCAAGCTATCCGGTGGAGAAATTCGGCACCTATCGCGGCAAGGTGCTGTCGATCTCGCCCGTCGCGTTCTCGGCGAAGGAACTGAACCTGCCCGGCGATGCGGCCGCGCCGCAGACGTACTTCAAGACCTGGGTCGAACTCGCCGACCGCACGCCGTCGTTCGATGGGCGGCCGTTGTCGCTGCGGGCCGGGATGATGCTGAAGGCGGACATCGTGCTCGAGCGGCGCAGCCTGCTCGAATGGCTGTTCGAGCCGTTGTACCGAATCCGCCAGCGCCTGTTCGGCGTGCCGGCCTGAGCCGATGGGCAATCGCGACACCCGCCGCCCCCGCGCGCGGCCGGGCACCGTGCGTCCGCTGTCGCGCTGGCTCGGCGCGACGCTGTTCGCATGCGCGGCCGCCGCGCACGCCGCGCCGCAGCCCGACGGCGACGCCGCGCCGCGCTGGCAGGCCGGCGCCGACGGGATCGGCTTCTGGCCGGGCGGCGATGCGGACGGCTTCGATGCGAGCGCATGGATGACCGACGCGGGGCCGGCGCGCGGCGCACGTAACGAAGCGTCGGGCGACGAGCGGCAACCCGATACCATCCCGCTGACCGCTCGCAAGATCACGCTCGGGCAGCGAACCGGCGCGGCAGCGCGCGCCTGCGCGGCCGGCGGCGACGCGGGCGCGGACGGCATCGGCTTCGACGACGGCCGTGCCGGCGGCGGCTGCGATCCGGCCGCCACGCACGATGCACCGGCCGATGACGTAGCGGCGCGCGGCGTCGTCCATGCCGACCGGATGCCGTACGAACTGCATCCGGTCGATCCGTCGCGGCTGCCCGATCTGCCGGCCGCGCAGGCGCCGCCCTTGCTCGAGCAACTGATGGGCGACGACCGCAACATGGTCGGCCTCGGCTGGCACTTCGTCGGGACGACCGGCCGCTCGACGCCCGTGACGACGCGCACCGACGCGCTCGGCCTGAACAGTTTCCAGAACGCGGGTTCGAGCCTGTCGCTGAGCAATACGAACACGCTGGCGTTCACGTTCACGCATTTTGTCTCGGAGCACTGGGCCGCCGAACTGGGCGCCGGCATTCCGCCGGTGCTGACGCTGCGCGGGCACGGCAGCATCGCGCTGCCGCTCGACCGCATCTTTGCCGGCGTCCACGGGCGCTTTCCGCTGATCGATCTCGGAAACACGCAAAGCAACCCGCTCGCGACCACGCGGGCCTGGCTAGGCTCGGTCGTGTTCAAGTACTACCTCGGCGAGCGAGACGACCGTTTCCGCCCGTTCGCGGGCATCGGCGTCAGCTACACGCGCTTCACGAACACGAACCTGAACCCCGTGTTCCAGCGCAAGCTCGCGTCGCTCGGCGGGCTGCTCGCGGCCGGCGCGGACATCGGCAGCCTGCAGTCGCTGCTGCTCGATCCGACGCTGTTCCAGCGGATCTGGGATGCCGGCGGCGACCTGCTGCTGTCGGGTCGGACCAATGTGTCGGCGAAGGTGAAGAGTGTCTGGGAGCCGGTGTTCACCGTGGGCGCGAGCTACCAGATCACGCGCCGGTTCTGGCTCACCGGGATGGTGACCTACATCCCGCTGCGCACCCGGATCACGCTCGACATCAACCAGCCGAACCGCCTGCTGGCGTCGAATACGTTCGATATTTCGGCGAACCCGGTGCTGGCCACCGTCCTGCTGAACTTCCGCTTCTGACGGCGCAGCCGGCCATTTTCATGAATTTGACGCGTGACGCTGGGATAATGGTCGAGTTTGGCTGCGTCAATGATGGAAGGAGGCCCCATGGGCGACAACGATACCCGCACCGAGACCGACAACCGCACCGAGACGCGCTCGATGGAGGAGCGCCAGCGCCGTTTCGAGGAAGATCTCGTCGACGCCTACGACGAAGAGCTCGAGATGGAACTCGACGACCGCCGCTTCGACAATGGTGAGGACCTGCTGTTCTCGCCCGAGCGTCGCGAGGCACGCAAGGCGTATTTCCGCGAGTTGTTCCGCTTGCAGGGCGAACTCGTGAAGCTGCAGGACTGGGTCGTGAACACCGGGCACCGGCTCGTCGTCCTGTTCGAGGGGCGCGATGCGGCCGGCAAGGGCGGTGCGATCAAGCGCATCACGCAGCGCCTGAACCCGCGCGTGTGCCGGGTGGCCGCGCTGCCCGCGCCGAACAACCGCGAGCGCACGCAATGGTATTTCCAGCGCTATGTCGCGCATCTGCCGGCAGGCGGCGAGATCGTGCTGTTCGACCGCAGCTGGTACAACCGCGCGGGGGTCGAGCGCGTGATGAATTTCTGTACCGACGACGAGTACGAGGAATTTTTCCGGTCGGTGCCCGAGTTCGAGAAGATGCTCGTGCGCAGCGGCATCCAGATCGTCAAGTACTGGTTCTCGATCACCGACCACGAGCAGGAACTGCGCTTCCAGAGCCGGATCGAGGATCCGCTGAAGCAGTGGAAGCTGAGCCCGATGGACCTCGAAAGCCGCCGCCGCTGGGAGGCTTATACGGCCGCGAAGGAAGAGATGCTGCAGCGCACGCATATTCCGGAGGCGCCATGGTGGGTCGTGCAGGCCGTCGACAAGAAGCGCGCGCGGCTGAACTGCATCCACCATCTGCTCGGCCAGGTGCCGTATCACGAGGTGCCGCGCCCGACGATCGATCTGCCGCAGCGCGAGCATCACGAGGATTACATTCGCCGGCCGGTGCCCGACAACATGATCGTGCCGGACGTGTATTGAGCGGTTCGGGCCGGCTGGATCGGCCACCGAGGCGCGCCGTGCAACGCGGCGCGCGTTACTCCCGGATCAGGAACGCGGCGCGATCGCGGCCGGTGATCCAGGCGGGCGGGCGACCGCGTCCGCTCCAGGTGGCGCCCGTCGCCGGATCGCGATATTTCGCGTCGATGGTGAACCGCTTCGCGCGATCGCAGTGACCCGGCCCGAAGACTTCCCGCGCGGTCAGCGCATGATCCGTCACGATCTGGCGTACCTGCACCAGTGCCGCCTGGCGTTCGCGGCGGTGCGCTTCCCGGATGCGTCGATCGAGTTCCGCGAGCTGGGCTTGCAGTTGTTGAAGTTGCATGCGTTGGATACCCCCGTAGCTGAATTCTGATTGTCGGCAGACGCGCGGTGTGCCGCATGTCTGCATGCCCGGCCGGACGTTTGCAGAACGGGGTGCGAGCAACACGGGGAGATTAAGTTTCAGGGCGCGGGTTTTCTATCGGACGCATCCGATTTTTCGCGGGAATCTGCCCGTCTTACGGGGCGGGGAAGCCGGAGCGTCCTTGCGTCAGGTCGAACAGTTCGGCCCTTGCCGCGGCTTCGGCGGTTTCGGGCAGCTTGATCACGAGCTTCACCGTCATTCCGTACGCGCTGTCCACCAGCGCGTAACCCGCCTGTTCGATCCAGCGGCGCACGCGTGCCTCTTCCGGGTAGCCGATCTCGATCGCGAGCCGCGTGTGCCGAATGCGCTCGACGCGCTCGGCATCGAGCAGCGCCGACGCGATCGCATCCGTGTACGCGCGCACCAGCCCGCCCGCGCCGAGTTTCACGCCGCCGTAGTAACGCACGACCGCGCCGAGCACGCCGTCGAGGTCGTGATGGCGCAGCACTTCGAGGATCGGCCGGCCCGCCGTGCCCGACGGCTCGCCGTCGTCCGACATACCCGACTGGCCCCCCGCCAGCAGCGCCCAGCACACGTGGGTGGCCGCTGGATGCTCGTCACGCAGGCGCTGCAGCACCTGCATCGCGGCATCGCGGTCCTCGACGGGAACCGCGTACGCGATGAAACGGCTCTTGCGGATTTCGAGTTCGCGGAGGTAGGAGGTGGCGAGCGAATAACTCATGCGTCGCGACGCGGAAAGCGTAGGGAAATCAAGGTGATGATGGCCGGTCGATGCTCGTGGTGTGGGCCCGCGGGCCGATGGATGTCGTCTGCATGAGCGCGGGGCGAAGACGGAATTTTACCGTGGCGCACGTCGAGGGTATCCAGTTTGGCCGGCGACCGCGGTCCGGATGGCGAGCATGGCTTGAACCGGGCACGGTACCTGCGCGCGACATGCGCTGCTTTCGTTTCCTGCGCGTGGCTCAAGTCGATTCATCGATGCCGCGCACGGCATCAACGCACGCCGACCGACGACCGCAGCGCCGCGCCCAGCGTGCGCAGCGCCTGCCGGGCGTGCGCATCGGTCAGGTTCGAGTAGAGCACCACGTCGCGCGTCGGCAACGGCGGCAGCCCGTAGCGCGTCCCCACGTCGACGGTGCCGGCGGGCGCCACGCGATGCCCGAGCGCCGCGACGGCCAGCCCCGCGGACACCGCCGCGCCGATCGTCGCCACGCCGCCACCGACGAAGACTTCCGTCCACGCGACACCGGCTTCGTCCAGCGCGTCGACCGCCATGCGGCGCACGCTGCACGGTTCGGCCTGCGTGGCGAGCCGCAGCGGTTGCGGCGGATGGTATTCGAAATCGGCCGCCGCCATCCAGCCGAACGACTCCGACAGAATGGTTTCGCCGTCGAGCCGCCGGCTGTCGTGCTGCAGCGCGACGGCCGCATCGAGCAGGCCGCGATCGAACGCATCGAGCACGTCGCGCGACGCGGCGACGCGGATCTCCAGCACCAGCGCCGGCTCCGCTTCGTTCATCCGCCGCAGCAGCATCGGCAGATCGGCGCCGACGACATGGTGGCTGACGCCGATCACCAGCCGTCGCTGGCTCGTGCCGAAGGCGCCGAGCGCACCATGGTGAGCGGCCACCAGTTCGCGCGCCGGTTCCAGGAACGCGGTGCCGTCGGCCGACAGGCGAACCTGCCGCGGCGTGCGTTCCAGCAGGCGGCGGCCGAGCCCGTCTTCCAGCCGCTTGATCTTCAGGCTCACCGCGGACTGTGTCGTGTCCAGCGCTTCCGCGGCCCGCGTGAAGCTCTTGAGGTCGGCAGTCAGCACGAAGGCCTGCACGGCTTCGATGTCGAGCGTTTTCATCGCACCCTCGTTCATTTCAGAATCGAATCATTGAAATATTCTGCCATCGTCTTTTCAAATGATTCAAGGTCTTCTACGCTGCGTTCATGCCGTCCGGAATGCCGTCCGTTTCTTTCGCCAGGAGTCGATCATGCTGACCGCGTACTACGTGCACCGCCTGCCGGCGGACTACGATCTCGACATCATCCGCAATCGTGTGCGCGAGCGCGGCCGGCTGTGGGACGACACGCCCGACCTGCTGTTCAAGGGCTTCCTGCTGCGCGAGGCCGGCCGCCACGGCGCGACGGAAAACGGTTATGCGTCGTTCTACCTGTGGCGCAACGAACAGGCGTTCGCGCGGTTCGTGACGGATGGCTGCTATCGGGTCGTGACGGACAGCTTCGGCCGCGCGCCGATCGACACGCAGGTTGCGCTCGACGCGCGCAAGGGTAGTGCGTCGACGGGACGTTTCGCGCGTCTTGAAACGATCGAGATTCCGGCGGACGCCGATCTCGATGCGGCACTGGCGCGGGAGATCGCACGCAATCGCGAAGCGGCGGCACGGCCGGGCGTGGTCGCGGCGGCCGTCAGTCTCGATCCGCTGCGCTGGCGCTTGACGCGTGCGCTCGTGACCGAACATGAACCGGACGACGGCGGCGCGGGCACGGTGTACCAGGTCCTGCATCTGGCGAGGCCGTTGCTCGACACGCTGGACGCGGGCGGCGCGTGATGGCCGGCATCGCGTCGCGATTGCCGGCCGGCGTGGTGATTGCCGCGCATCTGGCGGGTGTGGCGGCGGGCATCGTCACGATCGCGGCGCTCGTGACGGTGCTGGCGCTGCTGTTCAGGTAACGCGCTTCAGCACAGTGGTGGTGGGCGAGGGGGCGCCGCGCATGCGATGCACGGCGCCCCGGTTGCTTCGTCGTCGCTCGCTCAATGACCTTGCAAGCGGATATCGCGCGACGACGCGCCGACGTACACGGTCCCGCCCGAGACGACCCGCCAGCCGTTGCGCGACGTATCCCAGACGCTCTGCATCCGCGGCGACACGGTCACGCGCACCCGCCGCGCCTCGCCCGGATTCAGCCGGATCTTCTCCCAGCCGACCAGCCGCTTCGGCGGTTCGTCCTTGTACGGCACGCCGAGATAGACCTGCGGCGTTTCCGCGCCGGCTACGCGCCCGTCGTTGCGTACGGTGAACGCGACGCTCAGCGAGCCGTCCCATTGTTTCGACACCGACAGACCCGAATACGCGAAGTGCGTATACGACAGGCCGTAGCCGAACTCGAACATCGGCTTGATGTTGCGCGCGTCATACCAGCGGTAGCCCATGTTCAGCTTTTCCGCGTACACCGGGTCGTTGTCGAACGCGCCGTTTTGCCCCCACGTCGGCGAGTCCTGATCGCGCGCCGGGAAAGTCACGGGCAGCTTGCCCGACGGATTGACCGCACCGAACAGCACGTTCGCGATCGCCTTGCCGCCGGCTTCGCCTGGATACCACGCCTCGACGATGGCCGACACGTTGTCCTTCCACGGCATCAGCACCGGATTGCCGCTCTGGACGACCACGACCGTATGCGGATTCGCACGCGCGACGGCTTCGACGAGCGCATCCTGGTTCGACGGGTTCGCGAGGCTCAGGCTCTGCAGATCGCCGAAATCCTCGCCGGCCGGCTGCGCGACCACGACGATCGCGACGTCCGAGCGGCCCGCGAGCGCCGCGGCCTGGTCGATCTCCTGCTGCGTGTACGCGCGGAACGGCGACTGCTGGTCGCTGTTGCCCGCATACGTGACCTGCGCGGCCGGCGCCAGCGCGCGGATCGCCGCGACGATCGGCACGTCGACCTTGAGCCACGGATTGCGCCACCAGCTGCAGCCGGTCGACGATCCGAACGTCAGGCCGCCGCAGCCGGCGAACGAACCGGATACGGGGTCGCGCGTGTTGCCCGAGCCGCCGCCGGACAGCACGGCTGCATCCGCATGGCCGCCGATCACGGCGATCCGCGACAGTGCCGACGCGACCAGCGGCAACTGGTTGCCGTCGTTCTTCAGCAGAACGATCGATTGCTCGGAAGCCGCTTGCGCGAACCGGTTCCCGGCCGCGAAATCGATCGTGCCGCCGCCTTGGGCCGGATCGTCCATCACGCCCACGCGGATCATCACGGCGAGCTTGCGGCGCACCATGTCGTCGAGGCGCGCGGTCGACACCGAGCCGTTCGCGATCGCCTGCTTGACGGCCGCCGGCGTCAGGTACACGCTCGGCCCGACGTCTTCTTCCTCGTCGAGCCCGGCATTGATCGCGGCGGCGGTGCTGTGCGTGGCGCCCCAGTCGGACTGCACCTGGCCCTGGAAGCCCCACTCGTTTTTCAGCACGTCGTTCAGCAGGTGAGGGTTCTCGCACGCATAGGTGCCGTTCAGGCGGTTGTAGCTGCACATCACGCTACCGGGCCGCCCGCGTTTCGCGGCGATCTCGAACGGCAGCAGATACAGCTCGCGCAGCGTGCGTTCGTCGATCTGCGTATTGCCGCCCATCCGGCCGTGCTCCTGCTCGTTGCCCGCGTAGTGCTTGATCGTGGCGATGACTTTCTGCCGCTGCGTGGCGAGCGTGCGTTCGGCGAGCAGGTCGCCGGCGAGCAGCGGGTCCTCGCCGAGATACTCGAACAGGCGGCCGCCGCGCGGCTCGCGTGCGAGGTTGGTGCCGCCGGCGAGGCCCATGCCGAATCCTTGCGCGCGCAACTGGATCGCGACCTGCTTGCCGTAGTCGTACGACAGCCGCCGATCCCAGCTCGCGGCGACCGCGATCGTGGCCGGGAACGTCGTGCTGGCCTGCGACGTGCTGCCGGAGCCGGTCGCCGAATCGACCATGTTGAGATCGGGAATGCCGAGCCGCGGCACGCCCTGGATGTAGCCGGCGCCGCCTCCCGGCACTTTTGACATTTCGTATTGCGAATGAATGAATTGAAGTTTCTCGTCGAGCGTCATCTTGCGCACGAGCAGGTCGGCGCGCCGTTGCGCGGCGGCCGATGCGAACGCGTCGGTCGCGTCGCCCTGCGCATTGAAATCGGCGTCGCCGGCGTAGGCAGTGGTGCAGAGGGTCGCTGCCAGCACGACGGCCGGCCAGAGTATGTCCCGCATGTTGCTCTCCTGATCGTATTGCCGGTTGTTTGAATGATGTCTGGAGCTGCGCACGTCCGGTGGATTCGGACGGATTCGGCTGGCGGTGCAGGGTGGTTGCGCGTCGGCATGCCAGGCCAGGCGGGGAATCGTTACGGCCGGTTGGGCTCGACCAGTCAATGCGGGCGGCGACGCAGCCCGTCCCGCACTGTCGAATCGGGTGTAGCGATTCTCTGCTGCGATCAATGGTATGAATGTAGTTTGACTACAGCATCGGTGTTTCTACCGATCCGTGTGATCTTTATTTCGTAGTCGCGCTGGGTGGGGTGGAAAGGCGGTCATCGTTCCCGACGAGGCGTGTTTGGTCGGGTAAGAAGTGCCGGTGTGCTGGTGCTATTGCGCGGGCAATACACCGCGACTCGTGGTCCGGTTCGTTGCGTGCACATCTAACCGGGGCGACATTGACATGTCATCGAATACGACGCGGTTGACCGGATGTTCGAAACGTACTTTTCACATGACGATGGCGGTATCGCTCAATCACTTGGGTCATTTCACGCACTGTTTGCCGGTGAATCTGTTTCTAATCTTGCGCGGGTGCGTACGCTCGATCGAGCTCGCACATCTCTTTTCGATAATCAATCAACCGGGCATCGAATCCGAAGGTGCGACAGGCGTTGATTTCCGCAAAGTCCGACAATCACACGTTCAGGATCGATATGGCATTCCAGCTTCAGGATCGGGTTCAGGAAACGACCACTTCTACCGGTACGGGGGCGCTGTCCCTGGCCGGTGCAATGACGGGATTCCGCACGTTTTCGTCCGTGTGCGCCAATGCCGATACTTTCTATTACGGGCTGCAAGCCGTCACGGGGGCCGGTGTTCCGAGCGGGAACTGGGAGATCGGAATCGGCACATACAACGCCAGCGGGAACACGCTGTCGCGTACCACCGTGCTGGCGTCGAACAATGGCGGTGCGGTCGTGAATCTGGCCGCGGGCACCACGCAGGTATGGATGGATTTACCGGCGGCGCTTCCGGCTAATTTGCCGGTTAGCGCGAAATATTTTGGTGCGAAGGGAAACACCCGGATCGCCAACGACGGCGTCACGACATCGGGATCAACGTCGTTTTCGTCGGCCTCGGCGGTATTCACGGCGGCGGACGTCGGCAAGCGGATCGACATCGCGACAACGAACGCCAGCGGCGTTGCAACGCTGGTCGTTTCCACCACGATTGCGGCGTTCGTCAGCGCAACGCAGATCACGCTCGCGAAAGCGGCCAATGCGTCGGCGACCGGGGCGAACGTGGTCTACGGCAGCGACGACGGCCCGGCCCTGACGGCCTGGCTGAACTACCTGATGACTATCTGGCCGGTCAAGGGCGACCTGCCTGCCGGGGTCTACTATTCGAGCCTCGCGCTTCCGCCGATCACCAGGCCGATAGCCGTGTTCGGGCATTCGGCGCGCACCTCGATCATTCAGTTCGGCGCCGGCGTCAGCGGCCAATGCCTGACGGTATTGAACGCCGGCTTCAACAACGAAGCGACGGATTTGCCGCAGACCGGCAACGTGTCATGGACGTCGAACATGGCCGTGCTCGCCGGGTGTGTCCTGCGCGACTTTACCCTTCAGGGCAATCGCGCATGCGCATCACTGCAATATGGCCTGGTGTTGCAGGGCAACGTGGACTGGCTCGACGTCGCTCACGTGAACTGTCTGTATTTCCGCGGCGGCGGCGTGCTGTGGATGGACACCGGAAGCGGATCGACGCAAGCACGCGCCAACGTACGCGAGATCAATCTGAACACGATGAAGATCAGGCACTGCGGCGACCTGTCGACGAACACGCCGAGTTTCGGGATCTACCTTGACGACAGCCCGGCTGCCACTATGTCCGACTCGTCGAATCTCTTCAACCTGAACAATATCGACATCATCTTCAGCTATGGCACCGCGCTTGCCGTGCAGGATCGGCGCACGTCGAATACCGGCTTCCCGCTGTACGGAATTCAAGCACGAAACATCGTGCTGCACGACCGGATGACGACGATGGGACTGAGCGGCGGCCGGATGTTCAGCGTCATCGGACAGGTCACAAACTGCCTTTTCGACCTCAACTTCCCGCTGAGCGCACGTAATGATTACGCGGCGGAGATTCTGCCGAACCCGAATTTCAATGTTTATCCCACGGACAACGAATTTACCTTCGCATTCCCGAAGACGGTGAAAGGGGTGACGATCGGGAACATCGGCTACAACACGATCAGGTTCAGGAATTATTTCGGATGTGCCGAGGCGGTGTTCATTTCCACCGAGAGCCCGTACAACCTGAGAATCGATTGCGAGACCGACAGTGTGTTTCAGCAGGTCGCATCCGCCCTGGTGCTGACGGGGACGGGCGCCGTCGCGATCCCGGGTTGGTCGTTCGGTACGACACCGAACCTGTCGATCTTCATGCCGGTCAACGCAGTCAACGGGACTGGCGATACGACGCTGGCGACCATTTTCGGCATCACGGGCACGATCACGCGTTCGGGAAGCGTCACGGCCGGGACCGACACCTATACGTTTACGCCGTCTTCATCCAGTACCGCGTACATTCCCGCCGGAGAATACTTCTCGAAGATCTGTGTCGATGCGTCGCAAGGTAACGGGGTGGCCGGGCGTTACAAATATATTCCTGAGGACCGCTACGGACGCGCGGTCAACAGCGCATGGGCCAGCGGGCGCCTGCTGCAAATGTGGCCGTGGCAATTTCACATCGAGAATGCGACCGGACTGGTTCGTTACAGCTACGGCGTGCCGACGGCCGACAGCGCCGGTAACGCGATGGCGGTGTGGTCCAACGGCTTCGTCGGCACCAGTTCGACGCCCGGGGTGACCGGTATCAGCAAACTGACGGCGAACTATGCGTCGCCCACGACGCTGACCAACCTGGTCGGGGGTATCGACGGCCAGTCGGTGAAGATCGTTGCGACCAACGGCAACTGCACGGTCGCGAACAACGCGAACATCCAGACGACGACCGGCGGAAATGTCGTCATGGCGAGCGGGCAGGTCCTGACTTTTACGTTCGACGCGACACTGAACAAGTGGTGTGGCGGTTAGCAACCGGCGGTCGCGGTCGCTTTTCAGGGAGTGGCCCCATTTCCGTATGAAGTTTGGCTTTCGGTGGGCTTGCTCACATACGCGCCGGGCTGGACGGTGTCCAATCGTGTATCGCCGCGGGAGCGGCCGCGCCGGAGCACGACCGGCGCGGCAGTATCCGTGCGGACCGTCCGTGTCGTATCGGGCGACGTTCGCGACGGCGATGCGGACGGTATGCCAGTGCGTAACCGCGATTTTCGTCGGGCGCGCCAGCCGACCGCCGTATACAGACGAGCGCGCCGAAGCGCCGCTCGGCCGTACGAAGCGATGTGCGGCGAGAAAGGATGCGCGGCAATGCAGCGCGAGCCGTGCCGGCAAGCGAAATGCGGTATCCGTCAGGTTGGGGCGGGCGGGTTCCGCTCAGTTTGGAAAGACGCGATGTCAACGACTACACAGAAGAAATCGAGGCTCGGCATGCCGCGGCTGCGCGTTGCGATGGCGGCGACCGTGTGTGTGCTGAATGCCTGCGCATTTGCGCCGGGCATGACATATCAGGCGCCGGCCGAACGCGATGCGAATGCGCGCGTGAGCGTTGCGGCGACGGGGTCGGGGGGACTCGACGGGGTGCAGAACGTGTCGAGCGAAGACCTGATCGAGATCACGCCTGCATTCGTCGAACAACAGCATGCCGCGCGCTCTGCCGGCGTCGACGCCGAAATCCGGCAACTGTTCGGTACGCCAAAGGCATACGTAATCGGCCCGGGCGATGTGCTGAACATTGTCGTCTGGGATCACCCGGAACTGAACCTGCCGACGGCGCAGGCGACGAATGGCGACAATATCGGCACCAACTCGGTTGTGGCGGGGTACACGGTGGACGCGGGGGGTAACGTCCAGTTCGCGCAAGCAGGCCTCGTACACGTGGCCGGGCTCACCGAGGCGGAGGCGCGTGCCGCAGTGACCCGGCGGCTGGGCGAGTACGTGCGCAAACCGCAGATTGCGCTGCGTATCCAGGCGTATCGCAGCAAGCGAGTTTATCTCGACGGCGAAGTGCGCACGCCGGGGCTGCAGATCGTGAACGACATGCCGATGACGTTGCCCGAGGCGATCGATCGCGCGGGCGGCTTCACGGCCGGAGCCGACCGGTCGCAGGTCACGGTGACGCGCGGCGGCAAGACGGTGAACGTGAGTTTGCCGGCCATGATCGCCGCGGGTATCAATCCGTCCAATATCCTGCTGCGCGACGGCGATCTCGTGCGAGTGCGTCCGACGAGCGAAGCGAAGGTCTTCGTACTCGGCGAAGTGTCACGCCCGGCGACGCTGACGTTGACCGACGGACGGATCAGCCTCGGTGAAGCGCTTGGCGAGACCGGCGGCGTCAGTCAGTACACGTCTGACGCGCGGCAGATCTACGTGGTGCGCCGCGGGCCGGGGAACCGGCCGCAGGTCTATCACCTGGACGGTCGCGCGCCGGCCTCCTATGCGTTGGCCGATCAGTTTCCGCTCGAGCGCCGCGACGTCGTCTTCGTCGATGCGTCGTCGCTGGTGCGCTGGAGCCGCGTCGTGAATTTGCTGATTCCGTCCGCTGCGCAGGGCGCGCTCACGGCCCGGGCCGTGACGCCGTGAACCCGATCTCGACGGCCGCAGCCGCAATCGGTCATGTCACTGCCTGACACGCGTGACGGCTTCGTATTGAAAATGTAATGTGGCGTACGGAATCCGTCAGGACGAGATGGCCTAATCGCCTTAGACATTCGAGTGCGGCCGGCTACGCCGCGCATCGAGGTCGTCCGGTGAAAAGCGGGGCGATATTGCGGAATGCAAATCAAGGGCATTCTCGAAACCTGCCTCTACATTGAAGCGCCTGCGGATCGGGGTGGTCCGCGGCGAGTGCGCGTGCGTTGCTGGCGCGCTTCCCTTCATGCATCCGGGCAACGATCGAACGCTTGCCCCATGGCCCGCGGCAAGCACGCGTTGAAACCCGGCCTGTCAGACACTTAAAACAAGGACCAAACCATGACACCCATCCAGTTCGATGGATGCGTCGGCTGGCTTCACGAGGGCACTCGACCACACGGCGTCGTCATTTGCGAGCCGCTCGGCCATGAGGCGCTCTGGCTGCACAAGCTTGTTCGCTCAATTGCGGAACACCTTGCCGACCGTGGTTTTCCGGTCCTACGTTTCCACTATCCGGCGAGTGGCGATTCGCTCGGCGACGAACAGGATCCCGAACGTTTCGAGAACATGCTCGCAAGCGTGCGCCATGCCGTCCGGACCTTGCGCGACAACGCCGTACTGGATGGCCTGACGCTCATCGGTGTACGCGCCGGTGCGCCATTGGCGCTTCTCGCTTCGGACGGTCTGTCCGGAATCACGCGTTTCATCGCACTTGCCCCCGTCGTGCGTGGTCGCAGCTACGTGCGCGAGCTCTCGCTCGTCGCGCAACGCTGGCTCGATAACCTGCCGCCGACCGTGCGGGAGGCGGTTCGTGACGAACGGCCGTTCAAGGTGCTCGGCCACGCGTATCCCGACGATCTCCTCGGCGCACTCCGCGGTATCGACCTGTGCCAGGCCGCCGGCCAGCTGCGCGAGTTGCCCGCGCGCGCGCTGCTCGTCGATACGCCGTACGGCGACGGTCCGGCGTTGTCGGACACGCTGCGCTCGCGTGGCGTCGCGGTCAGTATCCACACATGTTCGGACTGGGCGGCCGCCATGTGCGAACCGCACCGCTCCCGGCTGCCGAATGCGTTGCTCGACACGATCGGAAGCTGGATCGACGACGATCCTGACGCGGACGTACGAACCTCCACGCGCCAGCACGTTTCCGACGTCGTCCTGGCCGGAAGCGGCAGTGTCGAGCGCGTGATTCGCATGGGGACGCAACCACTGATCGGGGTGCTGTGCGAGCCAGCCGACGACGCCATGCGTCTCGTGGCCCCCACGCTGCTTATCGCCAATACCGCCGCCAACCCGCGTACGGCCGACGGGCGGCTTGCAGTTCGCCTGGCGCGGTCGCTCGCCGCGCGCGGCATCCGCAGTCTGCGCTTCGATTCGAGCGGGATCGGCGACAGCAGCCTGCGTGCGCGTGACGATCAATCGGATATTCCGTATTCGGACCAGATGATCGACGACATGATCTGCGCCGCGCGTTGGCTGAAAGAGGCGGGTCACCATCGGATCGTCACGTTCGGAATCTGCTCCGGAGCGTACGCGTCGCTTCATGCCGCCGCGCGGGGCGCGCTTGCCGGCGCGATCACGATCAATCTCCCCGTGTTTGTCTGGCCGCGCGGACAGACACTGGCGGATGTCGTCAACAACCAGACCAATTCGATGCGTGGTTATGTCGCTTCATTGCGCAGCCTCGGCAAGTGGCGCCGGGTGCTGCTCGAGGGGCGCGATCCGCGTCCGGTGCTGCGTGCGCTGATTCGTTTCGTCGCCGACTTCACGACGGTCCCGATCAAGAGCTTCATGGAGCGCATGGGGCGCGCGCCGGACAAGGATACGCCGCGAGGGATGCTGCACGACATGTCGGCACGCGGCATCCAGGCGCATCTCCTCTACGGCACGTTCGATCCGGGCGTCGATGTCGTGGTTCGGCATTTCGGTCCGGTGTCCGGTGCGTTCGCGCATTTGTCGAACGTATCGGTCGATACGCAGGACGGGCTCGACCATTCGTTGCACAGCGATGCCGCCGCGCAGTACGTGGTCGACCGCTGCGCTGCGCTGCTTTCCGGCTGGCATGCGCCGGCGGAGCCGGTTTCGACGGCAAGGCCGAAAGCGGAAGCCGAACGCGCGACGCCGTAGCGTTCGGTAACCCGCCGCCGCATTTGAACGCGGCTGGACGACGCCCAGGCTACGGGCGGGGAGGAGCACGCCCCGTGTGCCGGCGACCGGTTGAAACCGTCCGAAAGTAACCGTGCGAACAGATCCCCGGTTTCCGGCACAGTATCTTGACGGTGTCTATTTCTCGCGTCGCCCGTTTTCGACGGTGCCGGCGTCATGAGGCTGCTCAGGAATGTGGATGCAAAGAAACCGCCGTGGATGCCGGACAACATGTAAACGCCACGTGTCGCAGGCGACGTGCCATTCGGGGCGGTCGTGATGCGTGTACTTGTCGTCAACGATTTCGTTCGCAAGGGCGGGGCCGAGGAAGTGTACCGGCTGTCCGTCGACGTGCTTCGCGCGCGCAATGACGTCGAGGTCGAAACGTTCGACGAGCGCACGCTGATCGATGTCGAGAACTGTCGTCGCGCACGCGCGTGGTCACCGGCTGCCGCACGCGCGCTCGACACGTTGCTCGAGCGATTTCGTCCGCAACGGATCCTCGTGCACAATTACCACAACCTGCTGTCGAGCGCGATCCTGCCTGTGCTCGGGCGCTACAAACGGCGCTCGAAGTGCCGTTTGTACATGACCGCGCACGACTACCACCTGGTGTTCTACAACCCGAGTCTGATGGTCTACCGGGGAGGGCGCGCGCAACCGCTATCGCTCGATCAATTGCGTCGCGGCAGGCGTATCGTTCTCACCGCCAGCCCGCGCGGTTTTCTTCACGATGTCGCGAAGAAGCTGCATTGGCACGCGGTCAACGCGCTTTTCGACCCGCTCGGCCTGTTCGACGAGATTCTCTGCCCGAGCCCGTTCATGCGCGACCTGATCGCACGATTCGGTCGGACACCGGCGACACTGCTGCCGAATCCGATCGATACGACGCTGGTTCCCCGTACACCGAAGCCTGCGCGGAGAGGCCGTCTCGATCTCGCGTTCGTCGGTCGCCTGGAGGCCGACAAGGGCCTTGCCCAGTTTCTCGCGCTCATGGGCGAATCGCCCGGCGACGCGATTGCGTCGCTGACGGTCTACGGTGACGGACCGGAGCGCGGCAGCCTCGAGCAACATCACGCAGCACTTGTGGAGGCGGGGCGGCTGCGCTTTGCCGGGCGTCTCGATCATGCAACCCTGTTTGCAATGCTGCCGACGCATGATGCGATCGTACTGCCTTCCATCTGGGTGGAAAACGCGCCGCTCGTGATCGTCGAAGCGGCCATGCTGGGCCTGCCGGCGCTCGTGCACGACATTGGAAGCCTGTCGACCTTCGGCGACGATCTCGGCAACAAGATTCGCTACCGGAACACGGCCGACGACCTGGCACGCGCACTCGTCGAACTGCGGGCGCACCTCGACGACGAGCAGCGTCGCTACGACTGGTCACGCTACTCGGTCGACCGCTATGCAGCGTCGCTGTATGCCGCGCTCGGTATCGGCGGGGATGTGTCGCGCACGTGGGCACATTGACAGTCGATGCACTGTTTCCTCTCAGCCCGGCAAGCACGATGACCGCCGTTCGAAAAAACTTTGCGTTGTTGTTTGCGCTGCAAATCTCGACGTACGTCGTGCCGCTCGTCACGTTGCCGCTCCTGACGCGCGTGCTCGGCCCTCAAGAGTACGGCCGGCTATCGTTCGTGCTTGCGGTGACGACGTATTTCATCAATCTCGCGAACTATAGTTTCGACCTGACGGCAACGCCGCGTGTCGCCCTCGCAAGCGACAGGATGGAGCGGTCGCGCATTTTCTGGACGACGGTTTGCGCCCAATGGGCAATCACCGTCGCCGGCTTCGGGTTGCTCGTCGCGCTGACCATGCTCATTCCGCATTTTGCCGCGGAACGCAGAGCGCTGCTGATCGGTTTCGGGATGGCGATCGGTGCCGCGCTGACGCCGGGCTGGTATTTTCAGGGTATTCAGAAGCTGAGTGTCTATAGCGTGACGGTGGTGGTGTACCGGGTACTCAGTGTCGCTGCCATCTTCCTGTGGGTGCGCACGGAGGACGACCTCCTGCATGCAGTCGCGATCAATACAGCCGTGCCGTTGCTGTGCGGGATCACGCTGCTGGCGTACCTGTTCTTCCATCGCGAGGTCGAGCGTGTTCATGTGCGACTTTCCGACGTCGTCGAAGCGTTGAAAGGTGGCTTTCAGGTGTTCCTCGCCTCGACGTCGATCTCGTTTTACGCGTCGACCAATACCGTCCTGCTGAGCATGGTTTCCGGTAACGTCGCCGCAGGCTATTTTGCGGCCGGTGACAAACTCATCCGTGCCGCGGTCGGCTTGTTGCAACCGCTCAGGGCGGCAACCTATCCGCACGTGACCTACCTGATGCATCACGCGCGTGACGAAGCGTTCGCATTCCTGCGCAAGCTGATCGTCATGCAAGGCGCGCTGGTGCTGGCCATGTCGGCGACGATCTATGCATGCGCGCCGCTGGCGGTCCATATCCTTTACGGCAGCTCGTTTGCGCCGACGATCGGCGTGCTGCATTGCCTGGCGCTGGTGCCGTTCATGGCATGCATGACCGACCTGTTCGGCGTTCAAACGATGTTGCCGCTCGGGATGAAGCGGGCGTTCAGCGTCATCCTGATCTCGTCGGGCGCGTTGAACGTGACGTTGCTTCCTCCGCTCGCGATGCTGTTTGCCGAACGTGGCGCGGCGATCGCGGTGCTGATCGCCGAAACGGCCGTCGCCGTCGCGCTTGCATACGTCCTTCGCCGTGAACGCGTCGGCGTGCTCGATCTGTCGGCGCGTTCCGGTTGACGCGAAGGCCGGTTCTCCGGGGCCGGAAACCTGCCGCGCCACTGCCGCCGAATGTGTGGGTTGTCGAACGTTTCTCGCGGCTGCGCGCTCCTATACTGGCGTGACAGCAGGGTAGGCCGGGAACCGTATCATGCGATACGTGTGCGTCGCTCCGCTCTAAAACGTGTATCGAGCACCATGAACGGAAACCGATCGATCAACCGACTGTGGGCAGCAACATTCATGATCGCGATCGCGAGCGAGGTATTCTCCGGCGCGATCCGCTATTACACGTCGATCGCGGGCGTGTCGATGCTCGGCTATCTGCCAAAGGCGCTGATGGTCGGCTGCATCGCGTTCGGCCTTGCGGTGCGTCCCCGTGTCAGTACCCTGCTCGTTGCGAGCTTCATGGCCGCGCAGCTGTGCGTTTCGCTCGCGAACGGCGTCAGTCTCGTGGCCGCATGCTTCTGGATGTGGACGGTCGCGCCGTTGCTGTTCGTGCTGTTGATGCCGCCTGACGCGCTGGCGATGCTCGAGTCGAACGCGCTGAGGTTTGCGCTCTTCGCGTTGGCGATGGCCTGCTGTGCCGGGGTCATGCTCAACGGGTTCGTCCATCTGCCATGGGTCGGCGGCAGTATCGACGTCGACGGCGTCAATGTGCAACTGGCAAGCTCCAATTATGTCGGTACCGTACCGCGCCTGCCCGGGTTCGGTCGAAGCAGTGCGTCCACCGGCCTCGTGATCGGCCTGTTGACTACGTGGCTCGTCCCGCGCCAGCGCAACGCGATGGTCATCGTGGCATTGCTCGCGATGTCGGCATTCGCGATCTGGGCGACCACCAACAAGACGACACTCATCGCGCTTTCGCTCGTGTTGCTGTGTTTCGCCACCCTGAAAACGCCTGGCCTCCGGCGCGTCTGCGTCGCCCTGACGATATTGATGATCGCGTTGCCGCTCGCGGGATGGGTTGTCGCCGAGACGGTCAACGTGGGCGCCACCGATACAGGATCGCTCGCGTCGATGCAGGATCGGCTGCTGAACACCTGGCCAAAACTGCTCGACGGGATGGCGAGTGCGAACCTGCTCTGGTTTGGCGTAGGGGCGGGTGGATTCGGGTCCGCGACGGCGTACTACACGTCCGACTTCGGTTTCAATACCGGCTATGCCGACAACGCCGCGCTCTATATCGTCGCGAATCTCGGTGTGGCAGGGGGCGTGCTCGTCATGCTCCTGTTCGCGCAGCGCGTGCTGGGCAGCCGTGCGGATGATCCGCGCGCATGGTTGATGCTGCTCTTCATACTGCTGAGCGGCGTGACGACGGATATCTTCGAAGCGCTCGGCTGTCTGCTCTTCGCGGGCGTTTCGATCCGCATGCTGACAATTCATGCGGGTCGCGAACGTCAGGCCAGTCGCGATGACTTGGGGTTAGCATCGACCTGGGTGGGAAGCCGATGAGCATGATCATCGAACGCGCACGCATCAGGGTCCGGGCGAAATACGTGGTAGCCGCACTGCTTGCGGCCGCGGCCGTGCTGACGGCGTCGAATTCCGCCAGCTCGGACGAACCCGCGCTCGTTCTTCCAAATACGACGCAGACGTCGACGCTGCCTTTCGTCGCGCTTCCCCGCTTTTTCGACACGCGTGCGAACTCGGGTGTTGCGATTCACGAGATCGACGATCCGGCGTTGCTCGACGCAGTGCGAGATGTCGGCTTCTCGTTCGTCCGAACCGATCTGTTCTGGGATTCGGTGGAAACGCCGCAAGGCTGGAACTTCTCCCGCTACGACGCGCTCGTCGCGAACCTGCGTGCGCGAGGACTCGGCGCGCTGTTCATTCTCGGTTATCAGCATCCGCTGCATGCGCCGAAGCAACCCCCGACGTCGCCGGCACAGATCGATGCATTCGCCGAGTATGCGACGCAGGCCGCGCGACACTATCGCGATCAGCCGGTACGCTTCGAAGTGTGGAACGAGCAGGACCACAAGGACTACTGGCTCGCACCGCCGTCCCCCGCCAAATACCGGAATCTGCTCGAGGCGACCGTCCGGGCCGTCAAAGCCGCGAATCCGCAGGCAATCGTTGCGACGGGCGGCGTTCAGCAGGTCGACCGGGCTTTCATTCGAGCGGTGGGCGATATCGGCAGCGCGTCCCAGCCCGCGCCCGACGCGGTCAGCGTGCATCCGTATCGGCAGACCGCACCGGAGACCGCGCTGCGCGACTATGTGACGCTCGCGCAAGACCTCGCGACGTATCGCGGTGTTCCCGCGATCTGGGCAACCGAGTGGTCGTATCCGACCTATGGGTACAAGTACGTGGCGCACACCCGCGACGGCCACGATCCCGTGGCGCGCGAACGCCAGGCGCGCTACGCGGTACGGCGCCTTCTCGTCGACTGGATTGCGCAGATCGGGCTCACCGCCTATTACGACATGCGCAACGACGGCCGCGATCCGAAGAACATGGAGCACAACTTCGGCTTGCTGGACGCGGACAACACGCCATTGCCGGCATACGTCGCGGTTCGGCATCTTTTCTCGTTTACCGCCAATGCACGTGGCGCGCGACTGTTCATGGACCCGGTTCGCCGTGTCGCCGTCCTGCAATTGCGCGCCGAAAACGTCGTGAAATACGTGGTCTGGTGCTACGAAACTGACAACACGGTCGATGTCGACCTGTCGCAGTTGCCGGTCGCAGGTACGTCCGCGTCCGATCTCTATGGCGCATCGGTCGATATCGCACATCGTCGGCTGACGATCAGCGAGGAGCAAGGCCCGGTGTTCATCGTCTCAGCGACTGGCCGATAGCCGGCGAGCAGGATCGGAAACGGTCGCATCATTCAGAAAAAATCATGAAACTCACCGCACGAAACATCGTGGATTCACAGCGGATGCCGGATGAATCGGGCATGGCCCAGCTTTGGCACGCGATCAGGCGGCATCGTCGCATGTTCCTTGCAACGATCGGCGCGACGTTCGCGACAGGGGTGCTGTACGCACTGCTGGCCACGCCGCAGTACCGGGCCGAAGCGCTTTTGCGCGTGCAGACGAAGCCCGGCTCGTCGATCAGTTCGTTGTCGGATGTCTCCGGAACCATCGCGGCTTCGCCGTCCGCGTCCGACGAAAGCGAGATGCTGATCTCGCGCGCGGTCATCGACAACGCGATCTCCACGACCGGTGCCGATCTCGATATCCGTAACGCGAGCCGGTTTCCGCTGATCGGCGGGCTGGTTGCGTCGCGCTTCGACGTGGACGACACGCTCGCTTCGGCCCCGCTGGGGCTGACCGGTTATGCGTGGGGCGGTGAGCGGATCGATATCGGTGAATTCCTGCTGCCGAAAAATGCGCTCGGCGAGCGATTCAGGATCGTCGCGGAAGACGCGAACAACTGGACGCTCTACGATGACGACAACAACGTGCTTGCGCGAGGCAAGGTGGGTGAAGCGGTGCCGTTCAGGCTTCCCGGCGAAGCGACGGCCGGCCGATTGCGCATCGACGTGTTGCGCGCACGGCCCGGCATTGCGTTCACCGTGCGCAAGCAGCCGGAGCCGCTCGTCTACGAAAACGTATCGAAGCATCTGAAGACGGTCGTGCCGAATCGCGATTCGACGCTGGAATCGCCGTCGATGATTCGCCTGAGCTATCAGGCGGACAATGCGCGCGACGCGAAAAAGATGGTCGATGCGATCGTCCAACAGTATCTGCAGCGCGATCTCGCATTTCGGACGGACCGCGCGCGACGCAATCTCGATGCGTTGCGCCAGCGGTTGCCGGCACTCAAGCACGATTTGCAACAGGCCGAGGACGATCTGAATCGGTACCGGACACAGAACGGTGCGATCGACGTCGATCAGCAAGGCGCCGCGTTGATCAGCCGGCTCAATACGCTCGCGGAACACCAGACCGAGCTGCAGATTTCGCTGGACGACGTCCGGCAGCGCTTCCTGCCAAAGAGCTTGCAGTACCAGACCGTGCAGGCTCAGCTCGAACAGGTGAAGCGCGAGATTCGCGACACGAGCGCGATGGCGGCCAGATTGCCGACGACCCAGCGCGAGTTCGTGCGACTGTCGCGTCAGGTGACGATCGCCACCCAGTTGTACACGGGGGTACTGACCAACGCGCAGCAGCTCGAGATCGCGATCTCCAGCGCGGCGCCGGGCGTGACGGCCGTCGATACCGCGGTCGCACCGTTCCGGCCGGTCTGGCCCAAGCGCGGCATCATCGTTCTGGGCGCGTTGTTCGCCGGCGTGTTCCTTGCGCTGACGGGCGTGCATCTGCTGTCGCTACATCGCCGTGAACTGTATTCGCCCGCTGCACTGACCAGGTTGACCGGTCGGCCGTGTCTCGCGATCGTCACGTCGTCGCCTGCATCGGCGGCCGTACCGGGCGGGCCTCGCTCGACGGCGTTGCCGGTGGCTGCCACGCACCCGGACGATGCGGGCATCGATTCGGTGCGCGCATTGCGTGCGAGCCTGAAGGTCGCGCTCGCGGAGCGTCGCCCGGGCAGCGGGGGCAAGGTCCTGCTGTTCACGGGGCCGACGGCTGGCGTCGGCTGCAGCTTCGTGTCGTCGAATCTTGCCTATCTGCTGGCGGGAGCGAATGCCAGCGTGCTGCTGATCAATGCGGACCTGCGTGGGTCGTCGGTCGCGGGCGGCCCGGGACTCGCCCAGGTGCTCGATGGCTCGGTGTTGCCCGATGTCGTCACGCTGCGTGTGGCGGGAAGCCGCCTGTCGATCATGCCGGCGGGCTCGCCGGACAAAACGTCGCCCGGCGAGTTGCTCGAGGGCGCCGAATTCGCCAGGCTTCTCGCATCGGTGCGCGAGCGTTACGACTTCATCGTCATCGACGGGCCGCCGCTATTGACGAGCAACGATGCGCTCGGCATCGTCGGTGCGGGCTGCGACGCGCATGTGCTCGTGTCGCGCGGTGGCTTGACGCGTGCCTCGGATGTCGAGGAGGCGCTGTCGCGTTTGACGAGCATTGGCGCGGATATTACCGGGCACGTGTTCAATACCTACACGGGGACGAACAAGGTGATCGTCGAGCGTGTAACGACGCGCGGCTTCCCGGTTCGGACAGCGGCACGCCAGCGGGCGTAGGTTACGGGGGCGCGCACGTGGCGCCGGTGGAAACTGGGGGAAACCACGTGAGCGCCTTGCCGGCGGTGCTGCGTTCGCCGCGTTGGACTGCGACATTCATGAAGCGGTTGGAAGCGGGCGGCGGCTGACGGGGCCGGGCGTGTTGCGCACAGGTCGCGCCCAGCAACTCTTGCCCGGTCGTCTCGGCGATCGTCAGCTCGAGCGAGCCCGACGTCACATAGCGATCGCTTCAAAGCGAATCGAATATTCGCGTCATCATCTCCGCGCTTTTGCTCCAGCTGTATTGGGCCGCGTGCGAATAACCCCTACGTTTCAGGTCCGCTCTCAGTTCGGCCGAATCCAGCAAATTTCGCAGCTTTTCCGCGATGTCGTCACGCGAATAGGGATCGCAGTACAGCGCCGCATCGGCGCAGACCTCGGGCAAGGCCGCCGATCGTCCCACGAGAGTCGGGCAACCCTGACGCATGGCCTCGAGCGGCGGAATGCCGAAGCCTTCATAGATCGACGGGTAGAGGAAGCAGACGGCATGTTGGTACAGTGCCTTCAATTGTTCGTCGCTGATGTATCCGGCGTACTTGATGTTCTGCTCGGTGGCGGCAATATCGTCTTGTGTTCCGAAAACGGCGGCATTGCGCATGCCGACGATGACCAGATCCACTGACGGGTCGTTGAGTTGTCGAAATGCCGCGATCAGCCGGCCGAAGTTCTTGGTCGGATTCATGCTGCTGACCGCCAGCACGAATCTGCCCGGCGTGAGCGAGAGTGTTTTCAGTATGCTCGCGTCCGGTTCCAGGGCGTCGAGATGGTCGGCACCGAGCGGCACGACGCTGATTTTTTCAGTTGAAACACCACAGTGGTGAGCGAGGCGATCGCGCGAGAAGCGAGAATTGGTCAACACGCATAGGGACGTGCGCGCGAGAATCCAGAACATGACCCGATACCACGCCCGAAACAGTCGGGAAAAGTGGGCAGGGGTGTCGAACACCGCGGCATCGTGCATGTAGATGATCTGATTGCCGAGGAAAACGGAAGCGGAATTGCTCAGGTTGACGATGCGGTTACGAGACGAAAAAAGCGGCAATGCCAGTTGTTCCCAGATCACGCCTTTGGAAAAGCCGACCTTGAGCGTCGTCGTCCCGTCCACCGTTGCATCGGCGTGCGGAGGCACGAGAACCGTGATCGAGCCTTGCGGTTGCACCCTGACCAGGGCGGCGATGAGCTCGCGGGCGACGCGTTGCACGCCGGTTGTCTTTTGGGTGGAGAATCGGCCGTTATATACGAGCTGCTTGGTTTTTTTGGGAGTGTTCATGTCAAATCCGGTGAAATCGATACGCGTCCAGGGCGCTTGCAGCGCGCCCTGAACGGCAGCGCTTGTCTGTCGTTATGCGTTGCGTCGGCGCGTTCCATCCCGGCCATGCATGCGATATCCCGACGGCTTCTCGCTCGAGGCCACGGCCACCCGATCCGGGCTCGGCCGCGTGTCAGGCCTCGACGTGATCAGGCGCCGCAGGCTCGAACCGTCGTGCAGGGACGGTACGCAAATGGGGGCTCAGTCCGTAAAGGGATTGCCATTGCCGGAAAATCGCGTTCATGGAAAATCGATGAAGTGCGAACTTTCTCGCCGATTCCCCCATTTGCTCTCGCAACTGGCGGTCGTCGCAGAGCATGGCCACATACCGCGCCATCTCGTCGGCGTTTGACGCGACATAGCCGGTCACACCATGAATGACGACGTCGCGGTTGCCGACGACGTCGGTCACCACCGCAGGCAGCCCCGCGACCTGGGCTTCGATCAGCGCGACGGGCATGCCTTCCCAGCGGGATGTCTGGACGTAGATATCCAGTTGGGACGTCAGTTCGAGTGCACGCGTGCGTGTCACCCATCCGCTACAGGAAATGACCTGGTTTTCCTGCTGATCCGGGATGTCGCCAGGGGCGCCGCCGATCCACATGAACGTCAGATCGGAATCGCGCAGATCGGTCGCCAGTTGCAGGAAGGCTTGATGATTTTTCTGAAACGACGCGCGCCCGCTCATCCCCACCACGATCTTTCGATCGCCACGCGGTTGACGCGAAGGAACCTCGGCTACATTGACGCCGTTTTCCACGAGCACCGCCGTTTTTGCCCGAATCCTGCCTTTGATTTCCCTGAGCTCGCTGTCCGAGCAGGCGACGATGGTGCCGCCCAGAAGGGCCGCCATTCGTTCGAAGCCGAGATAGGCAAGCTGTTTCGCGCGGGAGACGTCACGACGCAAGAACGAGAGTCCATGCGGTGAATAGAGCACCTTCGCACCAGGTGTCGCTATCCTCGCGGCAGCACGCCCCAGCACGCCGGCCTTCGAAGAGTGAAGGTGGATGACTGTCGGGTCGCATTCGCGAAGCATGTCGGCCAGTTCCTTCACGCTGATCAAGTCTTGCCTGATGCTGATTTCGCGAGCCATCGCGACGTGGACGAGCTTGATGCCGGGCCGGAACAGCGTCGGGAAATCGACCGGCGTTTCGGAGCGGATCGAATGCAGCACGGTCACGTCGACGCCGGCCGCTGCGGCGTGGTTGGCGAGATGAACCAGCATGGACAGCACGCCGCCGCCAAACGCTTCGACAATGTGAACGATTCTTTGTCTGCTCATCTTCGAGACTGTTGGTTCGACCGGGTGTGGCGCGGCCGCCCGCAAGACGCGGGTATCCGGCAAATCGAGAAGTCGGTTGCGTCCGATCGGCTCGTCATGAGGAATCGTAGAACTATGTATTCCTGAATGATTTGGCATTGAGTAAGTTGCGTCCTCATTCGCGAAACCGGCAGCGGTCGCACGGGCACACCTGATTCCGTGCGTCACAAGCATTGTGCTATGCCCGTGCGGCTGACTAGGTGCGATGGCTTACATTGAGTGGCCGACGTGCCTTCGGCCAGATGCCGCGCATATCCGGGCGGTTCGGCTCACGTCTGTCGAGCAGTGTCGGTCATGTCGACAGGTGCATGCGTCACGGGTGACGCAGGCTGCACGGATTGCGGCGGCAGTGCCTCGACCGCCCGCCCATACTGATCCTCGAACCGCACGATATCGTCCTCGCCGAGATAGTTGCCCGACTGCACCTCGATGATTTCGAGCGGAATCCGGCCGGGATTCTCGAGTCGATGCACTTCGCCGACGGCGATGTACGTCGATTCGTTCTCGCACAGCAGGAACGTGTCGGCGCCGCGCGTCACCTTCGCGGTGCCGCGCACGACGATCCAGTGCTCGGCGCGGTGATAGTGCATCTGCAGCGACAGCCGCTTGCCGGGTTCGACGACGATCCGCTTCACCTGGAAGCGCTCGCCGAGATCGATCGAATCGTAGTGGCCCCACGGCCGCTGCACCTTGCGGTGCTCGCTCGCCTGCGGGCGCTGGTCGGTCTTCAGGCGCGCGACGATGTTCTTCACGCGCTGCACGTCGTGCTTGTTCGCGACCAGCACCGCATCGGCCGTCTCGATCACGACGACGTCCTTCATCCCGACGCACGCGACGAGGCGGCCTTCCGAACGCACGAGGCTGTCCTGCGTATCCTCGAAGACGATCGGTCCGCGCGCGACGTTGCCCTGGTCGTCCTTCGGCATGATTTCCCAGATCGCGTCCCACGTGCCGACGTCCGACCAGCCGGCCGCGAGCGGCACCACGATGCCTTCGATGCCGAGTTCGGGGTGTTCCGCGAGGCGCTCCATCACCGCATAGTCGATCGAATCCGCCGGGCACGCGTCGAAGGCCGCCGCATCGATCCGGAAGAACGGATCGTCAGCGATGCCCGCGCGCCACGCACTGTCGCAGGCGGCGTGGATGCCCGGCGCGAGCGCGCCGATCGCCTTCAGCCAGACCGATGCGCGCGTGACGAAGATCCCGCTGTTCCACCAGTAATCGCCCGATTGCAGGTAGCGCTCGGCGAGCGTTGCATCGGGCTTTTCGACGAAACGCCCGATCGCGTAGCCGCCCTGGCTGCCGTGGCGGCCCGAGCGCGGCTCGCCGACCTGGATGTAGCCGTAGCCGGTCTCCGCGCGGCGCGGCAGCACGCCGAGCGTGACGATCGCGCCTTCCTGCGCATAACGCGCCGCGCGCGCGATCGCGTCCTGGAACGCGCCGACGTCGACGATCACGTGGTCTGCCGGCATCACGGCGAGCACGGGATCGTCCGCGAGCGCGCTCGCATCGAGCGCCGCAAGCGTCAGCGCGGGCGCGGTGTTGCGCGCGGCCGGCTCCAGCAGGATGCGGGCAGGCGCCGAGCGGCCGTGTACCTGTTCGGCGCTCATGAAGCGATGCTGTTCGCCGCACACGAGCAGCAGCGTGTCGCCGAGCGACGCGTTCGCGATGCCGTTCAGGCGGCGCGCCGTCGCCGACAGCGGCGACTCGTTCGAGACCAGCTCGATCAGTTGCTTCGGATACTGCTCGCGCGACAGCGGCCACAGCCGCGTGCCGGAGCCGCCGGCGAGAATCACCGGCAGGATGCTCGGCAGATCGGGTTCGGGAACCGGGCGAAGGGTGCGGGTCATCGGTTCGCTCCGGTATCGGCGGGTAGTCGGGGGTGAGCGCGGCCGTCGGCGCGTGCGTCGTCGTTGCGCGAGACCGAAACGGCGCGCGACAGCAGTTGACGCAGCGCGCCGGCCGCGCGGTCGGCCGACCGGACCAGGCCGACGAACGGCGCGCCCTGTTCGAGATACGGACCGTAGGCCTTGCGGAATCCGAACTGTTTGTAGAACGCCTGACGCGGCGCAGGCACGTGCGTGCGCACCGCGGTGTCCGGCCACGCGGCCTGCGCGGCGGTGAGCGCGCGCTCGATCAGGCGTTCGAGCGTGTCGTCGTCGCGGCAGCTTTCGCTCGTCAGCACCTTGTCGATCACGACGTCCGGATCGATGTCGTCGCCGGGCAGGATGCGCGCGTAGGCGGCGACTTCCGTCGTGTCGCCGTCGCGCACGCTCGCGTAGACGTGCAGCGCGCCCGCGTCCTTGCCGTCGATGTCGAGATGCGTGTGCGCGTCCTCGACCACCAGCACGGCGTTGCGCGCGCGCAGGATTGCATAGAGATCGACGGCGCTCAGATGTTCGAATTCACAACAATGCCATTCCATGATGCTGTCCTCGCGTGATGCCTTCGGCATGCCGCGCCGCACGGACGCGATCGTTCCGTGCAGCGCGGCGATCCTCATCATCCGGATGCGCGGTACGGCGGTCTGTTCGAAAGCGTACTCACGCTCGGGATTCGCACGCCGGCGCCGGATACGGGGCGATGCGCATGACGCGCGAGCGTCGCAAGGTGCGGTAGCACACACCGTCCGGGCCGGTGCCTTTTCATAATTGATTCATCGTGGCGGCCTGCAATGAAGCACGGCCGGGCGACATCGCACGCAAACGACGGACGGAGGCGGGACCGGAAATTGCGATCCTGGGCTGATCGTGCGCGGCAGTGCGTGACACAGGATCGCCGCCGATTGCGGGGCGTCGGCGGATTCATGCGATCTCGCCGCGTTCCAGCGGAATGGCGCGCACCTGCGCGGTGCACCCGTCCGGCGTCGGTACGCTGCCGCTCGCGCGCATGCCCGACCGCCGCGATCTGTCAGCCGTCGGCTGGCGTTGGAGCCGTGCGGCTGGTGCGGCCGCGCAAGGGGGCGATCATGCTGCATCGCACGACACGCGCGCCAACGCCCGGCATTCCCGCCGACTCACGCGGGCGGCGCGAATCCGCCGAAAAGAGCCGGTGCGGCGCGATGTCGAGGATTACGCGGTGATTACGACGTGTAACGGCCGGGCGGCCCGCGCGCCGCCGCGATGCGATCCGGTTACCGGGCCGCGCGCGGGATTATGCGGCCCGGCGAACACGGCGCCGCGATTTTTGGGAGATTTCGATGGAAATCACGGGCAATCGCCAGGATCAATGTTGCGGAAAAGTAGTATTTGCCACTGATTGACGGGAATGGTCATAGATAATCAAATCTCAGTGGTCAAAAGCGCACGGCGCCGCGCCACGGCCAGCGTAACCGACTGATTCAGGTTTATCGTTTGGTAACAAGACCAACGCGAAACGGGGTGTAGATTCAGGTGCGGATGAAATGGGGCGGTCAATCCGGGCGCGGTTTGGCAGCCCTCCGGTTCAGCATCGGGCGCGACTGTCGTGTACGACGCGACGCACATGTGGACGGAATTTCCGTTGCCGACGTGCCCCGCCTGACGGCGGGTCGCTTCAAAGCCGGAATGTCGTGGCTCCCGTAGCCGCGCATTCCGTTCGAGTTCGATGACAACGAGGCCGGATGACATTCGGCTCGACCTCCGGGGGTTCTCGCCGTGTGCAGTTTCGATCTTCGCCAAGGCTGCGGAAACGCAGCGCGGAAAGGCGGCCATGCGCCGCCGGCCGCAGCGCACGCGTACGGTTCGCGGAGTGCAGAAAATGATGGTTCGTTATGAATATGCCAATAACGCGCGATAAGAGCGCCGGCGTGGGGAGCGGTAACGGGCAGCGTCCACTGATTTACTGGACGCAGTCGCCGTCCGTGATGCTGCGAAAGGAATTGTCGCGCCGCGACTGGAAAGTATCGGTCGTCGCGCATGCGAACGAGCTGCGCGACACGTCCGGCGAAATTACCTGCGGCATTCTCGACTTGAGCGGCGGCCACGCCGATGCGATCGGCAGCATCGCGTCGACCTGCGCGTCGATGCGCGACGTCGTCTGGGTGGCGCTCGTGGATGTCGGCCAGACCGCCTCGCCGAACGTGCGGGCGCTGTTGCGCGACTACTGCTTCGACTACGTGACGTTGCCGGCGTCGCACCAGCGGATCGCCGATACGGTCGGCCATGCCTACGGCATGGAATGCCTGTTTGCGCGCGATCGCGAACAGCTCGAATCGGAAGAAAAGGGCATCGTCGGCACCTGCAGCGCGATGCTGCGGCTGTTCGATACGGTGCGGCGTTTCGCGCGCACCGACGCACCGGTGTTCGTGTTCGGCGAAACGGGAACCGGCAAGGAACTCACGGCCGTCGCGATCCATCGTCATTCGGAACGGCGCAATGGCCCGTTCGTCGCCGTCAACTGCGGCGCGATCCCGCCGCATCTGCTGCAATCGGAACTGTTCGGCTATGAACGCGGTGCGTTTACCGGCGCGAACGCGCGCAAGATCGGCTACGTCGAAGCCGCGAACGGCGGCACGCTGCTGCTCGACGAAATCGGCGACCTGCCGCACGAAAGCCAGGCGAGCCTGCTGCGATTTCTGCAGGAGCGTTCGATTCATCGTCTTGGCGGAAGCGATCCGGTGCCGGTCGATGTCCGGATCGTGTCGGCAACGCACGTCGATCTGCGCGAGGCAATGGAAGAAGGGCGTTTTCGCGCCGACCTGTTCCACCGTCTCTGCGTGATGCGCATCGACCAGCCGCCGCTGCGCGCCCGCGGCAAGGACATCGAACTGCTCGCGCACCACATGCTCGAACGCTTTCGCGGCGACGCGCGCCATCGCGTGCGCGGGTTCTCGACGGATGCGATCACGGCGCTCTACAAGCACGACTGGCCGGGCAACGTCCGCGAGCTGATCAACCGCGTGCGCCGTGCGGTCGTGATGACGGAAGGGCGCCTGATCACCGCGCAGGACCTCGAGCTCGAATACTGTCTCGACGCGGCGTCGCCGTCGGTGGCCGACATCCGCAAGTCGATCGAACGCGAGGCGATCGAAACCGCGTTGCTGCGGACGCGCGGGCGCGTTGCCGCTTCGGCGCGCGAACTCGGCGTGTCGCGCGCGACGCTGTATCGCTGGATGGAGGCGTACGGTATCGAGCGGCCGCGCGGGACGGGCTCGTCCGATTGATACATGGCGGCACGACGCTCGCGGTCGCCGCGAGCGTCGCGTCAGCCGGCCTGCGTGGCCCGCACCGCGCGTGAGGCGTTCACGGCACGGATTTCCACCGCGGGCGGCGCGTTATCGTCAGCCGCCGCGGGCTTCCCGTCGATTCGCAATGGAATCAGCGCGATGCGCGCCGGCGTGCCGGGCGCGAGATGGAACCAGTCGTCGCCGGGCATGAAACCCGGCGCGTCGATCTGCACGTGGCGGGCGACGTGCCGGGTGTCGATGTCGACGTGCCAAGTCTCGCCGGTGCGCGACACGCATGCCTCGATCCCCGGTTCGCGGCGCGCCAGCACGGCCGGATGCGTGCGGGACGGGAAATGGAACGCCTGCGACAGCAGCGTGCCGTCGTCGGCGCGCAAGGTCGCGACGACCGTATCGTGTTCGCAAGGGCCGAAACGGTACGCGTAGGTCCAGTCGAAGAAGCGGCCGAGCAACTCGGCCGAGCCGAGCCGCACCGTGTCGTACGCGGCGATCCGCACCGGGCAGCCGGCCCGCGCGACCGGCGTGCGGCCGTCGCGCAGCGCGACCAGCTCGATCGCCGCCGACAGCGGCGCCGGGCGCTCGTTGACGACATGCACGTCGAGCCCGTTCAGTCCTTCGTCGACGAGCAGCACCTGGATCGGCTGCAGTACCTGGCGCAGCGCATACCAGGCCGATTTCGGTCGGTGCGCGGCGTCGATCACGCCCCATCCGGCGCCCGGCATCACGTCCTGGAACTGCCACACGAGCGCGCCGGCGCAGCGCGAGCCGGCGCGGCGCCATTCGGAAAACGTGTCGCGCATCACGTCCGCGATCACCGCCCGCGACAGCTCGATATAGCGTGCCGGGTCCTCGCGCCGCAGCCGGTCGGGTACGACGTCGTAGAGCATCTGCAGATAGTGGTCGCGGATATCGTCGAAATCCCACGACGTGCCGGGGTCGCGCGGCACGGCCGCTTTCCAGCGCGGCTCGTGCACGCCGGGCCAGCCGAGTTCCGCGAGCGTCGCGTCGCACGGCACGTTCGCGAACGCGAGGCATTCGCTCGCGAAGCGCACGTCCGCGCGGCGCGCGTCGTCGAGCGGACGCAGGTACGCGCCGACGCCGTAGTAGTGCGACACGCGCTCGCGCGGCGTGAACGGCAGCACGCCGCCGTCGGGCGAATCGGGCACGTAGGGGACATCGGGGCGGTGCGCGGCCGCGTGGCCGGCCAGCCGGTCGGCCGTCAACTCGAGGAAGCGCTGCTTCGGCCCGAGCCCCGACATCGCGGCTTGCTGCGCGATCTCGCTGCCGCCGCACAGTACCGCGAGCGACGGCGAGGCGCCGTGACGCGAGAGGAACTGGCTCGCTTCGCGATCGACGTTGGCCGCGAACGCGGGATCGTCGAGCGCGTAATCGAAGTTCGCGAAACCGAAGTCCTGCCACACCAGCAGCCCGAGCCGGTCGCACGCCGCGTGGAATGCGTCGGCCTCGTAGGTCATCGTGCCGCCGACGCGGATCATGTTGAAACCGGCGTCGCGGGCGAGCCCGAGCAGGTGGCCGTAGGTCGCGTCGTCCGCGTGCAGCGCGAGCGGCGCGGCGCTGCTCCAGCATGCGCCGCGCGCGAACACGGGCACGCCGTTGATGCGCAGTCCGAACCCCTTGCCGTCGGCGCCGGGATCGATCTCGATCGTGCGAAAACCCGTCGAGCCGAGCGGCCGGCGCGTAGCGCCGATATGCAGCGCGATCTCGTAGAGCGCCGGTTCGCCATGCGTATGCGGCCACCAGCGGCGCACGTTGGGGATCGCGACGCTCGTGCGCAGCCGGTCGGCGCCGGCCCGTTCGAGCGTCGCGTGATGTTCGCCGCACGACAGCCGCGCCGCGAACGTGTCGGGCAGCGGCGCGGCGAACGTCAGTTCCGCATCGAGCCAGCCCGTGTCGCCTTCGACGCGTGCCTGCAGTTTGTAATCGGTGAGAACGTGCCCGTCGGCCGGATCGAGCACGTCGACGGGCCGCCACGGGCCGGTCGGCACGTACGGCGGAAACCAGCCCGGCATGTGCCCGAACAGCGACGTGCGGATCGTGCGCAGGCCGGCCGGCTCGGCCAGCCGCGTGCGCCAGCGCGCCCGGCGCGGTGCGCGTGCATCGCGCAGATGCGGCGCGAGTGCGCGGAAACAGAGCGTCAGCCGGTGCGTGCCGTCGAGCGACACGGGCACGTCGTGCGCGACGAACATGCTGTCCGAGAGGAGGATCGGCGTGTCGTCGAGCCAGGCCTGCGCGAGCGTCGCGAGGCCGTGAAAGCGCAGGATGCGCGGCCCGCGCCCGCGCAGCTCGAGGCGGTACCAGTGGTCGCGCTCGTCGAGCGACGCGGCTTCGTCGAGCCGGCCGGCCAGCGCGAGCGCCTGCGCGACCGTGCCGGGCACCGGCGCCGCGATCCAGCCGCCGTGGTTGGCAGGGAGGTCGCGCGGGTCCTGCACGGCACCCGCGGCCGTCGCCAGCATCGACCACGCGGGCAGGGGGCGCGCGCGCGTCACCGCATGGCCGACACGGGCTCCGTGTCGTAGCGCACGGGCGTCACGTGCCGCAGCGGCGCACCGATCTGCCGCGCGCACGCGACGAGGTCGCCGTACGCGGTCTCGATCGCCTCGAGCGTCGAATCGCCGCGCTCTTCCTTGCCGCGTGCGCACGCGCGCGCGAGCCGGAATTCGAGCACCATCGCCTCCGACGCAATGCGATCGCACGCGGCGCGGATCTCGGCGAACGGCCCGGTGCAGCCGCTCGCCTGCAGCCAGCGCGCATAGTGGCCGAACAGTTCGAAATTCGCGCCGAGCTGCCGCACCGAATTGAACGAATACGCATGGAAGCGCTCGAGCGGCGCCTCCGCGAGGATGGGCGCGTCGGCCTGCAACTGCCGCCGGAACGCCGCGATCGGATCGACGACCGGCAGGCGCCGCAGGTGGCGCTGCAACGCGGCGAGCGACGCCTCGCACAGCGCGCGCTCGTCGAGCGGCGCAAAGCGTCGCTTCGCGCATTCGACGTACGGCGGCAGCGTCATCGGCGAACTGCTGCCGACGAGCCCGTTGTAGTCGAAATCCTCGGCAACGTAATAGCCGCTGTTGTGAAAGTAGCCGATCTGGTGCTTCGCGCGGTCGATCGCGTCGATGCCGATCGTCGTCTTCGTGTGCTGGGTGCGGTAGCTGCTGCCGCGCGTATCGGGCAGGAACCACGCATCGACCTCGACGATCATCAGGTGGCCGCGCGCGACCTGCGTCTCGATGTGCTGGTCGAGCGGCTCGTAGATCGAATGTTCCTGCACGACGATCCCGTAGAGCCGCTCCAGCTCGTCGTGCGGAAACTTGAAGAACGTGAACTGGTCGCCCTCGAAATCGAGCGCGATCGTAAACGGCAGCGCCGCGTACGGATTGAGGCCCCACCACCGGAGCACCTCGAGCCACATGTCGACGTAGCAGTTGGTCTGTTTCCAGACCATCTCCTGACTGTGCAGCGGGTGCGGCCGGTAGTGGCGCGCGCGATGGCGCACGCTCTCGAACGACGCGTCTTCGCCGTCGCGGGAAACGAACCTCATCGCGTGCCCCACAGCACGTCGCGGACTGCTTGCGGCCATGCGTCGATGTCGAAGCCGTGGTGACGGAACAGCGCGAGCGTGAGCCGCTCGAGGCCGAAGCCGACGCAGCCCGTGTGCGCGACGTCGCCCGTCGCGGTGCGGATGTCCCACAGCAGCCCGAAATGGTCCATGTGGTAGTTGAAGCTCAGGCACGCGGTCTGGCGATCGTCGTGCTCGATCGGGATCAGCAGCTCGAACTTCAGGTTCTGCTCGCGCTGGCTGTCCGCGACGATCTTGCCGCCGCGTCCGAAGAACGGGTCGTTCGCGAGATCGATCGCATTCGGCAGGCCCAGCGACTCGATCATCCGCGTGCCGCGTTCGATCCACGTCTCGCGGAACGAGACGATCTGCTCGGGCGTGCCGATCCGCACGTACTCGCGCATCCGGAACAACTGCATGCGGGTCGGGTCGAGCGACGGTTCGTGACGGAAGCAGTACGAGAACACGTCGACGATGCGGCCGTCGGCCGGCAGCGCGCCCGCGCGGGCGACGACGGGATAGACGGGGTAGCACGCGGCCGGCGTCATCACGACGTAGGTCGGCTTCTGGCTCTCGGTCCAGTCGTCGCCGCGATCGAGGCATTGCAGCACGCGCTGATGCTGGCGCTCGTCGCCGCAGAACGCATGCACGCTGCCCGCCAGTTGCGGAAAGCTCTTCATGTATTCGCTGCGCTCGAACTCCATGCGGCTCATCGCCGGCGGAAAGCGCAGCACTTCGGCCTGCTGGTCGGCGCCGATGCGCGTGACGAACGCGTCGAGCGCTTCGACCACGCGCTCGAATCGTTCGCTGCGGCCGAACAGGCCCTGGATACCGGTCGAAACCAGCAAGCCCGCATCGATCAGCGCGTCGCGCAGCGGATTGACGCCCGCGCGGTCGAGCGGTGCGTCGGCGGGAACGGAGGCGGCGGAGGGCACGGCGAGGCGATCGTTCACGTATGTTTCTCCAGCGTCGCAGGACGCAGCGCGAGCAACAGGCTCGCAGTGTTGGCGGCAATGCGGTCGTTGCTGATCATCAGCGGCGCCGCGTGCAGGTCGCGAATGTGGCGGCCGATGCTGAACGGCGTGCCTTGCTTGTAGCCGGCCATCCCGCAGATCATCATCGCCTGCTGCGCGACTTCGAGCGCGGTCGCCGACACGTAGGTCTTCAGCGTATTGATCTCGGCGGCCCAGGCCATGCCGGCCGACCACGAGCGGGCCGACGCGTTCGCGTGGAGGCGCAGCACGTTGTCGACGCGGGCCTGCATCGCCTGCATCAGCGCAAGCGATTCGGCGATGCGCCGCGCGGCGGGCGACGGCGCGCCGTCGGTCTGGCGCGCCTGGGCGCGGAAGAACTGGTGCGCGCGATGAAACGCGTCGCCGGCCACGCCGATCCACACCGCGGCCCACAGGATGTGCGAGACCGGCACCATCGTTTCCTCGGCGATCTTCGCGAATGGCACCGGCAGGCATTGCACGGCGGCGCCCTGCGCGTCCAGCACGAAGCCGTTGCTGCACGTGCCGCGCATGCCGAGCGTGTCCCATTCGCCGCGGCGCGTGAGCGTATAGCCGTCGCGCAGCAGCGTGACGAGCACCTGCTCGGAAGCCGGCGCATCCGCATCGCGTCGCGCGGTGGCGAGAATGCCGTCCGCGTAGTCGCCGTACGAGATCGTCGGCGCGGATTTGTGCAGCCGGAATCCACCGCCGTCGACCTCGAGTGCGCACTGGCTCGCGCGCAGGTTGCCGCCGACGCCGTCTTCCGACGTGGCCGATGCGAGCAGCCATTGGTGGCGCACGAGCTGTTGCAGGAACAGCCGGTGCCAGCCCTGGTCGGCGGCGTGGTCGACGATGCAGGCGACCTGGATCTGGTGCATCGCGAACACCATCGCCGACGACGCGCAGGCCTGGCCGAGGATCGAGCAGGCCGACGCGATGTCTTCCAGCGACGCACCAGCGCCGCCGAGATGGGTCGGCACCATTGCGCCGAGCAGGCGGCGCGCGCGCATCGCCTCGATCGCCTCGACGGGGCAGCGCGCGTCGCGATCGACCGCATCGGCATGCTGGGCGGCGATCTGCGCGACGGCATGCGCGGCCTCGTCGAGCCGATGCGAATCGCTGTCGGACGCGAGTTCGGGAAGCAGCGCGCTCATGCGGAGTGCTCGGTGCGTTGCAGCGTGGCGATCGTGTCCGCGAGCGCGTCGATGCTGCGGAACAGGTTGCGGTTCAGCATCTCGTCGGGAATCTCGATGTTGAACTGCTTTTCGATCGCGAGCATCAGCTGGATTGTATCGAGCGAGGAGAGGCCCGCTTCGTAGAGGTCGTCCCCGTCACCGATCGAATCGATCGCGGCTTCGAGGTGGGCGACGTGCTTCAGGATGGTTCTGATTTCGTTTTTCACGTGCTGCTCCGGCGTGCGTGGTGTCGTCCGCTCGGGCAGACGCGCGATCAGCGCTGACATCCCCCCGGCAGTCCGGCATCAGTAGACCATTGGCAGACACGACGTTCTGTTCGCCACCCTACAAACGGCTGACCCGGCACGCGGGCGGCACCGAAGCGCCGCCCCGGCCGGTGCGCCGATCACGCGCGCGACGCGGCCGGCACGCCCGAGTCGGCCGACAGGATGCGCTTCATCTCGTCGCGCACGATCGCGCGGCAGCCGCACGACATTTTTTCGAGGCCGTCGAGGTCCGCGAGCTCGATCGAGCTGCGGTATTGGCGAATCAGGCCGAGCTTCTGGATTTCACCGGCGGCGTCCGTGACCGTTTCGCGCCGTACGCCGAGCATTTGCGCGAGCATGCTGTGCGTCACCTGGATCTCGATGCTGCGCGTGCGGTCGAACGCCAGCAGGAACCATCTGCATAACTGATGTTTGAGCACGTGATGACGGCTGCAGAACGTGATCTGCGACACCTGCGCCATCAGCAGCCGCACGCAGACGAACACGAGGTGGCGGATCACCGGCGACGCATCGAACGCGGCGGCGAACACACGCCGGTCGAGCCGGTAGACGAAGCCGTCGCGGCACGCGAGCGCGCGGCACGGCATCCGGCCGCTGCCGCCGATCACGTCGTCGCAGACCACGCTTTCGCTGCCGATCTCCGCGACTTCCAGCGTCATGCCGCCGGACGACACGTACTGCAGCGAAATCGCGGTCGTGACCGGCAGGTAGACCGCGGCGAGCATTTCGCCGGGTTCGCAGAGCACTTGCCCGGATTTCAGGTGAACGAGTTGCAGGTGAGGCGTCAGTGTGAGGAGTTCGTCGCGGTCGATGGCCGCGAGAAACCGGTTGGCGTCGAAGCTGTGGGAAAGCTCGATCATGCCGTTCGCATGCGCGACGGCGTCGGCGGCCTGGTGAGTCACGGGCGCATCCTCGCAGGTTGGCGGTCGCGCGTCGTTTCGGCGAATCCCGGAGCGGGATTTCGCACGATCGTGCGGACTTGTGTGGATCAAAAACGGAATGACGATACTCGCGAAAAAGGCTAGCACGCAATTGAAATCGTCCAATTCCGCATTCTGTAATTTTACAAAGTTTGACGGTTGCGATTGAGCGCAAACGTTATGCCGATTTAAGAATTCATTTCGCCAGAATTAATCATCCTGAAATGGAATCGTGTGCTTGCTTGTCATTCGATGTCGATAGGGAATCAATCGAACGACGTGCGCATCGTACAGCGAAAGTGTCGGAAAGGCATTGAACATTATTTGACAAATAAATGGGGCTCGCCTGATTTTTCATTGGGATCAAAGGTTTGCGGGTGATGTGTGCGGTAGCGGACAGAGTGCCGAATGAGTATGCCGATTCAATTTTGAGACAGTTTGAAACGAGCGTGTGAGGGGCTGTGGCGCCGGCAAATGCTGCGCTGCACATCACGGAAACAATTGAAAATCGGCCGTAAGTATTTGAACGATAAGCGTCGCGGCCGCCGCGTAACCGCCGTGATCCGATAGTCGCGAATTGATCAGTCGAATGCACGCTGTGTCCAGTGGATGGAGGAGTGTCCGGAAATGAGACGTTTTTTCGCTTTTGGGGTCGGTTATTCGGGGACGCTAAATCGGATGTGATTCATATATTAAGGACGGGCGGCTATTGGCACGTAAATCGCTTATTCGGGCTGGCGTGTAGAGAACGGGACAGTCGACTCAATCGGGCAATGACAAACCGATGGCCAGTCGGATTCAGGGTTGTGGGCCGCAACCGCTGTCAATGTCCTGGCGCGCATCGCGATAACGAATTCCGTGCATGCGGTTGCAGGCGGCGCGGACGATAAAAGGGATACAGACATGCTTCATCTTCACTCGAGCTATTCGGCGAATGCCATTCTTGCTGCCCTCCCGGAGGACAGCATCCGCACCATCGCACCGCATCTCGAACTGGTCAGGATCAAGGCCGGGATGCTCGACCGGGTCGGCGAGCCGATGCGTCATCTGCATTTTCCGACGACGGCGATGATGTCGGTCCAGCACCTGATGGAGGACGGTGCGATGGTCGAGGTGGCGGTGGTCGGCCGCGAGGGTGTGGTCGGGCTGGGGACGCTGGTCGGCGGCATCGCGGCGTCGAACCGGGTCGAGGTGCGGATCGGCGGGATGGCCTATCGCGTGCCGAGTTGCGTGATGCGCGCCGAATTCGAGCGGTCGCCGCAGACCTATCGGCTGCTGCTCAACACCTGCCAGGCGACGATGGCGCAGATCTCGCGCAGCGCGCTGTGCAACCGGCACCACTCGGTCAGCGAACAGCTCAGCCGCTGGCTGCTGCTCGCGCACGACCGAATCGACGGCGACGAGCTGGCGGTCACGCAGCAGACGATCGCGAACATGCTCGGCGTGCGGCGCGAGGGCGTGACGGAAGCGGCCGGGAACCTGCAGGAAGCCGGGCTCATTCGGCAGCGCCGCGGCCGCATCACGGTGCTCGACCGCCACGGCCTCGAACATCACGCCTGCGAATGCTACGACCTGATTCGCGCGGACTATCGCCGGTTGCTCGGGACGCGCGGGAATGCGATGCCGGCGACGGTTCGCCCGCGCATGCCGGAGGGGCACCGCGGATTTCCCGCACACGGTGCGTGACGATGCAGTCGATGTCCGGGGGAACGAATGCGGTGCGGCGTGCCGCGATCGCGGCGGCCGACGTCGTGCTCGTGCTGGCCGGCGCGCTCGTCGCGCAGGCGGCGTCGGGGCTCGGCTGGCATGCGCTGTCCGACGCGCAGCGCGGTGCGATCGCGCTGCTGTGCGTGCTGACGGTGGCGCTGCTGCCGCGTTACCTGCGCACCGTGCGCGGCGGCGTGGCGGTGCAGGGTGGCGCGCACGTGCTGACGCACACGCTGGTGGCGGTCGTTTGCGCGAGCGTGCTGACGGTGGCCGGCACGATGTGGATCATGAATCGCGGCGGCACGGTGACGACCCGCTGGATCGTGCGCACGGTGCTGGCCGGCGACGCGGCGCTGCTGCTCGGGCGCGCCGCGCTGCTGGGGCTCGCGCTGACGCGCGGCGACCCGCGGGCGCGGCAGCGCCGCGTCGCTGTCGTCGGGGCAACGGCGTACGGGCGCGTCGCGATCGAGCGGATGCAACTGGCGCCGAACGGCCCGTTCGTGGCCGCATGCGTATTCGACGACGATGCCCAGGCCGCCGCGGGCGGCATCGGCGGCGTGCCGGTGATCGACGACTGGAACGCGTTGCGCGAACTGATTCGCGGCGGCGACATCGACGAGGTCTGGCTCACGCTGCCGATGTCGCACGAGTGGCGAATCCAGCGCATCGTGCGCGAGCTGCGCGACGAGTTCGTCGAGTTGCGGCTGTTGCCCGACGTGCGGCAGATGGCGGTCGTCGATCGCTCCGCGACCGACGTGCTCGGCATGCCGGCGATCAACCTTGCGACCACGCCGCGCTCCGCGCCGGAGCTGTGGGCCAAGTTCGCGTTCGACCGGCTGTTCGCGTTCGGCGTGCTGATTCCGTTGCTGCCGCTGCTGACGATGCTGGCGATCGCGGTCAAGCTGTCGTCGCCGGGGCCCGTGCTGTTCAGGCAGCGCCGCAAGGGGGTCGACGGCCGCGAGTTCGATATCCTCAAGTTTCGGACCATGCGCGTGCATCGCGCGCAGCCGGGCATCGTGCGGCAGGCGTCGCGCAACGATTCGCGTATCACGCGCGTCGGCGCGTTCCTGCGGCGCACGTCGCTCGACGAGCTGCCGCAGTTCTTCAACGTGCTGTTCGGGCAGATGTCGGTGGTCGGCCCGCGTCCGCACGCGATCGAACACGACGACTTCTACCGGCAACTGATCGACTGCTACATGTACCGCTACCGCGTGCGGCCCGGCATCACCGGATGGGCCCAGGTGAACGGCTATCGCGGTGAAACGCGCAAGGTCGAGGCGATGGAGGCGCGCGTGAAGTTCGATCTGTTCTACATGCAGAACTGGAGCTTCTGGTTCGACATCAAGATCATCCTGATGACGGTGGTGCGCGGCTTCATCGGACGCAATGCGTTCTGAGGATGACGAATGATCGAAGCGGCGCCGCGCGAGCGATCGTCCCGACGCAGTGAGGCCGGTTCGGGCGCGCGGAAGCAGCGCCGTGGCCGCGCCGGAATTGCTGCGCTGCGGTTGTGCCGGCAGGCTTCGGGGCTGCGCGCGGCGGGGCGGAATTCCGCGTCCGTCCCCAGTTTCTCCACCTTTGCCGCGGCATGACCGGCACGCTGATTCCGGTCAACACACGCGTGTTCAATGGGTTTATCCTGCGTCGCATGCGTCCGGCGTTTTGCGCGTCCGGCCGCTCATCCGGATGCGACGGCACGGGGCATGCCTGCGTGCCGCGCACCCGCGCGATACCGCGCGCCGCTCTGTTTCGCGCGGAACCCGGAACAGGAGAGACGGCCATGTCGCTCGACCCACAACAACGGCAGACGCTCAAGCAGCGGCTGAACGAGAGCGAGCAGACGCTGCGGGCGGAGATCCGCACCAGCGAAGACCAGCGCGCGTCGGAATCCTATGCGGAGCTTGCCGGCGCGGCGCCGGACGAGGGCGACGAGGCGAACGCCGACCTGTTCGTCGACGTCGATCATGCATTGATCGGCATGAAGCTGACCGAACTGCGCGCGATCGGCCGCGCCCAGCAGCGGATGCGCGACGGCAGTTACGGCGAATGCATCGACTGCGACGGCTCGGTCGGCTACGAGCGCCTGCTGGCGCGCCCGACCGCCGAACGCTGCACGCATTGCCAATCGCTCTACGAGCGGCGCTACGCCACGACGCCGCGCGCGTCGCTCTGACGTCGCGGTTCCCACCGCGCCGCACGCACGGCGCGGCCGGCGCAGGATGATCAACGGGCGCCCGGCGGCGTCGACATGCGGCGCCGGGCGGGCAGACGCCGTCGCGCCCGCGCGCGGCGCCATCCACGTGGAAGGGAGCCACGCCAATCATGCCGATCCACAATGCCGAGTGCGCGGCCGTGTTCGCCGAGATCGCCGACATGCTCGAGATCCAGGGCGCCAATCCATTTCGCGTACGTGCGTACCGCAACGCCGCGCGGACGATCGCCGACTACGGTCGCGACATCCCGACGATGATCGCGAACGGCGACGATCTCGGGAAGATTCCGTCGATCGGGGCCGATCTTGCGTCGAAGCTGCGCGAGATCACCGCGACCGGCACCTGCGAGCTGCAGCAAACCTTGCGTCATGCGCTGCCGGGCGCGATCGTCGAGCTGCTCGACGTGCCCGGGCTCGGCGCGAAACGCGTGAAGGCGCTGCATGACGCGCTGCACGTCGATTCGCTCGAACAGCTGCGCGCGGAAGCGAAGAACGGGCACGTGCGCGAGCTGCCGGGCTTCGGCGCGAAAACCGAAGCGCATCTGCTCGAAGCGATCGACGATCGCCTGCAGCGCGAGCCGCAACGCTTCCTGCTGCCCGATGCCGCGCATGCACTGATGCCGTTGCTCGAACGCCTGCGTGCGGTGGCTGGTGTCGACAACGCCGTGCCGGCCGGCAGTTTCCGCCGCCACCGCGAGACGGTCGGCGATCTCGACATCCTCGTCACCGCACGTGATCCGGTCGCGGTCACCGAAGCGTTCGTCGGTTACGGCGAGGTGGCGCGCGTGCTCGCGCACGGCAAGACCCGGTCGAGCGTGATGCTGGCCAACGGCTTGCAGGTCGACTTGCGCGTCGTCGATGCCGATGCGTTCGGCGCGGCGCTCGTCTACTTCACAGGATCGAAGGCGCACAACATCGCGCTGCGCCGGATCGCGCAGGCCGGCGGCCTGAAGATCAACGAATACGGCGTGTTTCGCGGCGACGAGCGGATTGCCGGCGCGACGGAGGCATCGGTCTACGCGGCCATCGGGCTGCGCGAGGTGCCGCCCGAGTTGCGCGAGGATCGCGGCGAGATCGATGCGTCGCGCGCCGGCACGCTGCCGGCGCTCATCGAGCGCAAGCATCTGCATGGCGACCTGCACGCGCATACCGATGCGTCGGCCGGTCGCGACGGCCTGCGCGCGATGGCCGGCGCCGCGCGTGCACGCGGGCTCGCCTACCTGGCCGTCACCGACCGTGTGCCGCCTGGCGGCGGCGATCGCGACGGTTTCGACTGGCTCGCGCGGCAGCTCGACGAGATCGACCGCATCAACGCGACGTTCGACGATTTCGTGCTGCTCAAGGGCGTGGAAGCCGGTATTCGCGAGGATGGCAGCCTGGACGTGCCCGACGCGATGCTCGGCCGGCTCGATCTCGTCGTCGGCGCGGTACGCGACGGCTTCGACCTGCCGCGCGGCGCGCAGACCGATCGCATGCTGCGTGCGATGGAGCATCCGTATTTCACGATTCTCGCGCACCCGACCGGCCGCGTGCTCGGCGAGCGCGACGCGTGCGAACTGGATGTGCCGCGCGTGCTCGCGCAGGCCGCCGCGCGCGGCTGCTTCGTCGAACTCGATGCGCAGCCGCGGCGCTTCGACCTGCCGGACGTCTGGTGCCGCGAGGCCGCGAAGGCCGGCGTGCCGGTCGCGATCGGTTCGGATGCGTACGGCGCGGACGAGCTCGACCATCTCGCGTTCGGCGTCGATCAGGCGCGGCGCGGCTGGCTGACGCGGCAGGACGTGCTGAATACGCGCACGCTCGCGCAACTGCGGCCGCTGCTGGCACGCACGATGGGCGGCGCGGGCAGCGCTGGCGGCGGCGCGAGGCGGAGCCGGTCGAAGGGCGCGTGAACGTCACGCGGCCCGGCCGTATTGCGTTCAGCTCATGCCGGCAGGGTCATGCGAGTACGCCGGTCGCCGGGACGTAGGGCAGGCCGAGCGCCAGCGCGACCGCTTCGTACGTGATGTGGCCGTCGCACACGTTCAGGCCCGCGCGCAGATGCGGATCGTCGAGCATCGCCTGCTTCCAGCCCTTGTCGGCGAGCGCGAGCGCATGGCCGAGCGTTGCATTGTTCAGCGCAAAGGTCGACGTGCGCGCGACCGCGCCGGGCATGTTCGCGACGCAGTAGTGGACCACCCCGTCGACCACGAAGGTCGGCGCCGCGTGCGTGGTCGCATGCGAGGTCTCGAAGCAGCCGCCCTGGTCGATCGCGACATCGACGACGACCGCTCCCTTGCGCATCGTCGCGATCATGTCGCGCGTGACGAGCCGCGGCGCCGATGCGCCCGGCACGAGCACGGCGCCGATCACGACGTCGGCATCGCGCACGGCTTCGTCGACCGTATGCGCATTCGAGCAGACGGTCGCGATCCGGTTGGCGAACACGAGATCGAGCTGGCGCAACCGGTTCACGTTGTTGTCGAGCACGGTGACGCGCGCGCCGAGGCCCACCGCCATCTGCAGCGCGCCGGTGCCCACGACGCCCGCGCCGAGCACGACGACGTGCGCGGCCGGCACGCCCGGCACGCCGGCCATCAGCAGGCCGCGGCCGCCGCGCGGGCTTTCGAGGTGGGTCGCCGCGACCTGGATCGACATGCGGCCGGCGACTTCGCTCATCGGCGCGAGCAACGGCAGGCCGCCCCCCGGGCCCGTCACGGTTTCGTACGCGATGCAGACCGCGCCGGATTTCACGAGCGCGGCGGCCTGGTCGGGATCGGGCGCGAGATGCAGGTACGTGTAGAGGATCTGGCCGCGCCGCAGCATCGCGCATTCGGTGGGCTGCGGCTCCTTGACCTTGATGATCATGTCGGCGCGCGCGAAGATTTCTTCGGCGCCGTCGCTGAGCGACGCACCCGCGGCCGTGTAGTCGTCGTCGAGCAGGCCGATCGCGGTGCCCGCACCGCGCTGCACCAGCACGCGATGGCCGTGCCGCGTGAGTTCGCGCGCGCCGGCCGGCGTGAGGCCGACGCGGTATTCGTGGTTCTTGATCTCCTTCGGCACACCGATCAGCATGAGTCGCCTCCATGGCCTTCGTTATCGTCGTCGTGCGGGCAGCCCGTTGCGCAGCGCCTTGCCGACCGCAGTACTGGAATAACAGGGTAGTAGTGCGCGGAGGGAAGTCAAGCGACCGGGCTGTGCGACGACGCATGCGCACTGCAACGCAGCATGCGTCGCCGTCGGTTGCGACCGGACGTCGCAATGCGCGCGTGACGCGGTTTCGGTATCGTCATGCGTGGCGCGGACCGGGGCCGCGAGCCGAACACCTTTCGGCAAAACGACGAGACAACGAGACGAGGACCTTGATCGACATGACCGGTGCGTATTTCAGCGTGCCGACGCTTTGCGCCATCGCGCTCGTGCACGTCTACTGGGCGTTCGGCGGGCGATTGGGCAAGCGCGCGGCCATTCCGGAGCAGGATGGCGTACCGCTGTTGCGGCCGACGGCGGTCGGCACGCTGGCCGTCGCGCTCGCGCTGCTGGGCGGGGCAGGCGTGGTCGCCGCGCGTGCCGGCTGGCTGGGGCGCAACGCGTATCCCTGCACGATCGCGTTCGCGGTCGTTGCGCTCGCATTGATCTTCGCGGTGCGCGCCGTCGGCGATTTTCGCTACGTCGGCTTCTTCAAACGGATTCGCGGGTCGCGTTTCGCGCGGATGGACACGCTGTATTACTCGCCGCTGTGTGCGGCGCTGGCGCTGTCGATCGCGTCGATGTTCTGGCCGTGGTGAGCGGGGCGCGGCGCGCGATTCAGTCCGCGCGCGTATCGATCAGCGTCAGGCATTCGGCCGGCACGGCATCGGTCAGCCGGACACCGTTTTCGGCGACGAAGAACGGGGGGCCCTGCCGGTGCATCCGCCGCGCCTTCACTTCGAGGATCTCGGGCACGCCGTAGCGCGCGCCGACGGCCAGCGCCGTCCGGATCTCCGCCGACAGAGGCACGTGATGACGGGCGCCGGGCTCCGGCGCCGCCCGATCCTCGCTGTCCGCCATCACCTCATCCTTGCACATTCCGGCATCCGGTTTTCCCATTGTTGCTGATTTCGATGCACTGAATTGCATTGAACCCTCTAGCACTGGAACCGGTTCCATATATAATTCGCCGCACTCGTCGCCGGGCCCCGAAAGAGGGTCGTGCACGTTGCGCTTGCCGTCGGCGGACGCGACGTCTAAGTTGAACAAGGGTCATGGTCGATGAAGGAGAGATGCTGGCCGATGCCGGCATTTGTCCGACGATAGGGCCCGCCAAGAGGTCGATCCGCGCAACGCCGCCGGCACCGGGGCGAGCGCGGCTGCAATGACGGCGCCACCGCGAATCGCGGCCGGGCGCCTGCATCGAGGTTGTGCGCAACACACGAAAGAACAGGGCGACCGGCCGCCTGCGGCACGGCTGCCGTGCCGGGCACGCGGCATGCGGAATGCGCGCGTCCGAACCCCGATCCCCAACGATCAACACCCGACCATGTCCACGCCACCTGACAAACCCAATTCGCGTCGCCGTTTCCTGCGCACATCGGTCGCGCTCGTGCCGATCGCGTCGGTCGCCGGCTGCGACCTGCACTCGTCGTCGCCGTCCGCGACGACCGCCGGCAACGCGTCCGCTGCATCGGCCAGTGCCGAACGCGCGCCGTACAAGCCGACCTTTTTCGATGCGAAGGAATGGGCGTTCGTCCAGTCCGCCGTCGACCGGCTGATTCCGGCCGACGCCGAAGGCCCCGGCGCGCTCGAGGCGGGCGTGCCCGAATTCATCGATCGCCAGATGGAGACGCCGTATGCGCACGGCGCGACGTGGTACATGCAGGGGCCGTTCCAGCAGGGCGTACCCGAGCTCGGCTACCAGTTGAAGCTGGTGCCGCGCGACATCTACCGGCTCGGCATCGCGGCCGTCAACCGCTATTGCGAGAAGACGCACGGCAAGGCGTTCGCGGATCTCGACGCGCCGACGCGCGACACGGTGCTCGGCGCGCTGGAAAAGGGCGGTGCGCAGATCGACGACGTCCCGCCCGGCGTATTCCTCGGCCAGTTGCTGCAGAACACGCGCGAAGGCTACTTCTGCGATCCGGTGCATGGCGGCAATCGCGACATGGCCGCGTGGAAGATGATCGGTTTCCCGGGCGCACGCGCGGATTTCATGGATTTCGTCAACCAGAGCGGCAAGCCCTATCCGTACGGCCCCGTCTCGATCAACGGGGAGCGCAGCTGATGGCCGCAGACAAGAAGCCGCACGTCGATGCGGTGATCGTCGGCTTTGGCTGGACCGGCGCGATTCTCGCGAAGGAACTGACCGAAGCGGGATTGAACGTCGTCGCGCTCGAGCGCGGCGAATATCGCGACACCTATCCTGACGGCGCGTATCCGAACACGATCGACGAGCTGACCTACAACATCCGCAAGAAGCTGTTCCTCGACCTGTCGAAGACGACCGTGTCGATCCGTCACGGCCTGCAGGACACCGCGCTGCCGTACCGGCAGCTCGCTGCGTTCCTGCCGGGCGAAGGCGTCGGCGGCGCGGGGCTGCACTGGTCGGGCGTGCACTTCCGGATCACGCCGGAAGAGCTGCGCCTGCGCAGCCACTATGAAGAGCGCTACGGCAAGAAGTTCATCCCGGAAGGGATGACGATCCAGGATACGGGCGTCACCTACGACGAGCTCGAGCCGCATTTCGATTTCGCGGAGAAGGTGTTCGGCACGTCGGGGCAGGCGTACAAGGTCGGCGGCAAGGTGGTCGGCGACGGCAACGTGTTCGAGGCGAACCGCAGCGACAACTTCCCGCTGCCCGCGCAGCTCAATACGTATTCGGCGCAGCGCTTCTTCGATGCGGCGCATTCGCTCGGCCTGCATCCGTACCGGCTGCCGTCGGCGAACACGTCGGGCCCGTACACGAACCCGTACGGCGTGCAGATGGGCCCGTGCAACTTCTGCGGCTACTGCAGCGGCTACGCGTGCTACATGTATTCGAAGGCGTCGCCGAACCTGAACATCCTGCCCGCGCTGAAGCAGGCGCCGAACTTCGAGCTGCGCTCGAAGTGCCACGTTCTGCGCGTCGACCTCGACGACACGAAGAAGCGCGCGACGGGCGTGACCTACGTCGATCCGGCCGGGCGTGAAGTGCACCAGCCGGCCGATCTCGTGATCGTGGCCGCGTTCCAGTATCACAACGTGCACCTGCTGCTGCTGTCGGGCATCGGCAAGCCGTACGATCCGATCTCGGGCGAAGGCGTGGTCGGCCGCAATTTCGCGTACCAGAACCTGTCGACGATCAAGGCGTTCTTCGACAAGGACACCTACACGAACCCGTTCATCGGCGCGGGCGGCAACGGCGTCGCGGTGGACGATTTCAACGCGGACAACTTCGACCACGGCCCGCTCGGCTTCGTCGGCGGCTCGCCGCTGTGGGTGAACCAGGCCGGCGTGAAGCCGATCAGCGGCATCGCCACGCCGCCCGGCACGCCGCAGTGGGGCTCGGCGTGGAAGAAGGCCGTCAAGGACAACTACGCGCACACGATCTCGATGGATGCGCACGGCACCAACATGTCGTACCGCGACGTGTATCTCGACCTCGATCCGACCTATCGCGATTCGTACGGCCAGCCGCTGTTGCGGATGACGTTCGACTGGAAGGACAACGACATCAAGATGGCGCAGTACGTGACCGGGCAGATGAAGAAGATCGCGGAAGCGATGGGGCCGAAGGCGATCGGCGTGTCGACGCGCGAATTCGGCAAGCACTTCGACTCGCGCCAGTACCAGACGACTCACCTCGTCGGCGGCGCGATCATGGGCACCGACCCGAAGACGAGCGTGCTGAACCGCTATCTGCAGTGCTGGGACGTGCACAACGTGTTCGTGATGGGCGCGTCCGCGCTGCCGCAGGGCATCGGCTACAACCCGACCGGGATCATCGCGGCGCTGGCCTATTGGTCGGCACGTGCGATCCGCGAGCAATACCTGAAAAATCCCGCCCCGCTGGTGACCGTATGAAGAGGACGATGAACCACCACAACGCCGCGCGTCCGGTGTCCCCGCTGCGGAGCGCGCTGGCGATCGGCACGGCATGGGCGGCATTCGGTCTGGCGGGCGGCGCCGCGTTCGCGCAGCCGGCGTCCACGCCGTCCGCGGCTTCGGGCGCGGTGGCCGCACCGGCCGCCCAGTCGGCCGACGCGAACCTGATCAAGCGCGGCGAATACCTTGCTCGCGCAGGCGACTGCATCGCCTGCCACACCGCGAGCGGCGGCAAGCCGTTCGCGGGCGGCCTGAAGTTCGACACGCCGATCGGCGGCATCTACTCGACGAACATCACGCCGGACCCGAAGACGGGCCTCGGCGGCTGGACTTACGAGGACTTCACCCGCGCGGTGCGCGAAGGCGTGCGCAAGAACGGCGACACGATGTATCCGGCGATGCCGTTCCCGTCGTACGCGCGCCTGACCGACGACGACATGAAGGCGCTGTACGCGTACTTCATGCACGGCGTCGCGCCGGTCGAGCACGAGAACCGCAAGGTGGACATCGTGTGGCCGCTGTCGATGCGCTGGCCGCTCGGCATCTGGCGCAAGATGTTCGCGCCGTCGCCGAAGCCGTTCGATGCGGCGTCGTACACCGACCCGGTGGTCGCGCGCGGCGCGTATCTGGTGCAGGGGCTCGGCCACTGCGGCGCGTGCCATACGCCGCGCGCGCCGACGATGCAGGAGCGCGGGCTGACCGACGCGGACGGCCTCGACTTCCTGGCCGGCGGCGCGGCGATCGACGGCTGGGTGCCGACGAGCCTGCGCGGCGAGCCGCGCACGGGCCTCGGCACGTGGAGCGAAACCGAGATCGTGCAGTTCCTGAAAACCGGACGCACGCTGCGCACGGCCGCGTTCGGCGGGATGACGGACGTGGTCGGCCACAGCATGCAGCACATGACCGACGACGACCTGAACGCGATCGCGCGCTACCTGAAGACGTTGCCGCCGCGCGTGCAGGGCGAGCAGCCGCACGTGTACGACGCGGCCGCGGCGAAGGCGCTGCAGGCCGGCGACGCGAGCAAGCCGGGCGCGGCCGTCTATCGCGACAACTGCATGGCCTGCCACCGCAGCGATGGCCACGGCTACACGCGCGTGTTCCCGGCGCTCGCCGGCAACCCGGTCGTGCAGGGCGACGATCCGACCTCGCTGATCCACGTCGTGCTCGAAGGCAGCGCGCTGCAAGGCACGCGCACCGCGCCGTCGACCTTCACGATGCCGCCGTTCGGCTGGCGCCTGTCGGACCAGGAAGTCGCGGACGTGTCGAACTTCGTACGCACGAGCTGGGGCAACACGGGCGCGCCGGTGACGGCCGCGCAGGTCGCGAAGGTGCGCAAGAGCGTGCCGTCGACGCGGCCCGAGCCGCCGCCGGGCGCGCGCTTCCCGCAAGCGTCGCGCTGACGGGAGCGGCGGGGCGTCCGCCCCGCCTGCCGCCCGGCCCACGTCCACGTGCGGCCGGGTGCGCAATGCTTTTCCCTTCGCCGGGGTCACGCCCCGCAACCCGCGCCGCCGCGTGAAATTTTCGCGGCTGCGCGCCATTTTTCCGCCTCATCCCTTATCCTTTCACTCTTGAACCTTACTAAATAGTTACAAGAGCTTGGGAGGGGGAATGCCTCATGACGTCAGCCTGATTGCGTTGCTCGCGGCCGGTTTCGGTCTCGCGATGATCTTCGGTTACCTCGCGTCGCTGCTGAAAATGCCGCCGCTCGTCGGCTATCTGCTCGCCGGGATTGTGATCGGCCCCGGCACGCCCGGTTTCGTCGGCGACCTGTCGCTCGCGCAGCAGCTCGCGGAAGTCGGCGTGATGCTGCTGATGTTCGGCGTCGGCCTGCATTTCTCGCTCGGCGATCTCCTCGCGGTGCGCAAGATCGCGCTGCCGGGCGCCATCGTCCAGATCACCGTCGCGACGCTGCTCGGCGGCGGGCTCGCGCTCACGTGGGGCTGGAGCCTCGGTGCGGCGCTCGTGTTCGGGCTGGCGCTGTCGGTCGCGAGTACCGTCGTGCTGCTGCGCGCACTCGAAGGGCGCGGGCTCGTCGAGACGGTGAACGGGCGCATCGCGGTGGGCTGGCTGGTGGTCGAGGATCTCGTGATGGTGCTCGTGCTGGTGCTGCTGCCGCCGGTGGCGGGGCTGCTCGGCGGCACGCCGCCCGGCGATACGCATGCGGCCGGCGGCAGCGTGTGGGGCACGCTCGGCGTCACGATGCTAAAGGTCGCCGCGTTCATTGCACTGATGCTGGTGGTCGGCAAGCGCGTGTTCCCGCGCATTCTGTGGCTCGTCGCGCGCACCGGCTCGCGCGAGCTGTTCACGCTGTGCATGATCGCAGCCGCGGTCGGCATCGCGTTCGGCGCGGCGAAGCTGTTCGACGTGTCGTTCGCGCTCGGCGCGTTCTTCGCCGGGATGATGATGCGCGAGTCGGAATTCAGCCGGCGCGCGGCCGACGAGACGCTGCCGCTGCGCGACGCGTTCTCGGTGCTGTTCTTCATCTCGGTCGGCATGCTGTTCGACCCGAAGGTGCTGCTCGACGAGCCGCTGCACGTGATCGAGGTCGCGGCCATCGTGCTGATCGGCAAGACGGTCGCGGCCGTCGCGCTCGTGATCGCGTTCCGCTATCCGCTGAACACGGCGCTGACCGTGGGCGCTGGCCTCGCGCAGATCGGCGAATTCTCGTTCATCCTCGCGGGGCTCGGCCGTGCGCTCGGGCTGCTGTCGGCCGAAGGGCAGAGCCTGATTCTCGCGGTCGCGCTGATCTCGATCGCGATGAACACGCTGCTGTTCGCGATGATCGATCCGGCGCTCGCGTGGATTCGCAAGCATTCGGCGTTCGCGCGCAAGCTCGAGGCGCGCGACGATCCGCTCGCCGCGCTGCCGATGTCGACGCCGCAGACGCATCTGACCGGGCAGGTCGTGATCGTCGGTTACGGCAAGGTCGGCACGCGGATCGCGCATGCACTGGACGAGCGCGGGATCGCGTATGTCGTCGTCGAGCAGAATCGCGAGCTCGTCGAGAAGCTGCGTGCGGACGGCATCGCGGCCGTGTCGGGCGACGCGATCGAGCCGATCGTGCTCGTGCAGGCGCATATCGCCCGCGCCGGGATGCTGGTCGTCACGCTGCCCGACGTGTTCGACGTGCGGCAGATCGTCGAGATTTCGCGCACGCTCAACCCGACGCTCGAGGTCGTGCTGTGCACGAACAGCGGTGACGAGGCCGCGCTGCTGTCGAGCGAGGGCATCGGCACCGTGTTCATGGGCGAGACCGAACTCGCGCGCGGGATGACCGAGCACGTGCTCGGCCGGATGGCGAAGCCGGTCGCGGCCGCGCATTGACGGCGCGCGGCGGCGCGCCTGGCGTCGTCAGCCCGCTGCGGCCATCTTCGCGGGCGCGGGGCGACTGGATTGCGCAGCCGTCTTGAGTTGGGCCGACGGTTTCTGCGCGACGGTCGCCGTGGCCGGCGCCGCCGCTTTCGGCGCCGCGACCGTCTTCTGCGGCGCGGCGGCCTTCGCCGGTGCATTCTTTTCCGGCTCGACCGGTGCATCGGGCGGTACGCCGAGCAACTGCAGCGAGCCGCTCGTGACCGACGCGAACACCGGGCCGGCCACCGTGCCGCCGTAGTAACCCTTGCCGCGCGGCTCGTCGATCATCACCGCGACGATCAGGCGCGGGTTGCTCATCGGCGCCATCCCCGCGAACAGCGCGCGGTACTTGCCCTTCGCATAGCTCGCGCCGACCTGCTTGCGTGCGGTACCCGTCTTGCCGCCGATCCGGTAGCCGTCGACCCGCGCGCGGCGCCCCGTGCCGCCTTCACCAACCGCCATCTCGAGCATCGAGCGGATCGCGGCGGCCGTTTGCGGCGACGTCACGCGGTGGCCGCGGTGCGCGTCGATCGTCTGCTGGTCGGTGCCGTTCTTCAGCAGCGACACCGGATGCAGCGTGCCGTCGCCCGCGTAGGCGGTGTAGGTCTGCGCGATCTGCAGCAGCGACATCGACAGCCCGTAGCCGTACGCCATCGTCGCCTGCTCGATCGGCCGCCAGCGCTTGTAGCCGCGCAGTCGGCCCGACGCGACGCCCGGGAACGTCAGCTCCGGCGCGCGGCCGATCCCGTACTCCTGGTATTTGTTCCAGATCGTTTCGGCGGGCAGGTTCAGCGCCAGTTTCGCGAGCGCGACGTTGCTCGACTTCTGCAGTGCCTGCGATACCGTCAGCGAGCCGTGGTTGGACGTATCGTGGATCACCGCCGGGCCGATCTTGTAGGTGCCCGGCGACGTGTTGATGATCGTGTTCGGCGTGACCTTGCGCTCGTCGATCGACAGCGCGACGACGAGCGGCTTGATCGTCGAGCCCGGTTCGAACGTGTCGATCACCGCGCGGTTGCGCAATTGCTGGCCGGTGAGTCGGGCGCGGTCGTTCGGGTCGAAGGTCGGATAGTTCGCGAGCGCGAGGATCTCGCCGTTCTGCGCGTCGAGCACCACGACGCTGCCGGCCACCGCGTTGTTCTCGATCACGGCCGCCTTGAGCTGGCTGAAGGCGAGCTGCTGGATGCGGCGGTCGATCGTCAGTTCGATCGTCGCGCCGTGCTGCGCGGGGACGAGCGGCCGCGTGTCCGACACGATGCGGCCGAGCCGGTCGCGGATCACCTCGCGCTGGCCGGAGGTGCCTTGCAGGCGCCCATTCGCCGCGAGCTCGACGCCTTCCTGGCCCTTGTCCTCGACGTTCGTGAAGCCGACCACGTGCGCGGCCGATTCGCCTTCCGGGTAGAAGCGCTTCGAATCGGCGATCTGCGTGATGCCGTCGATCGCGAGCTTGTCGAGCCGGCTCGCGGTGTCGGCGTCGACCTGCCGCTTGAGCAGCACGAACGTCTTGTCGTTGCCGAGACGCCGCTTCACCTCGACGAGCGGCAGGTCGAGCAGCTTCGCGATCTGCGGGTAATCGGTGTCGGCGACCTGTTTCGGGTTCGCCCAGATTTCATAGGTCGACAGGCTGACCGCGAGCATCGCGCCGTTGCGATCGACGATGCGCCCGCGCATCGCATCGAGCTCGATCGTGCGCTGGTAGCGCTTCTGGCCCTGGCCGACGTAGAAATCCTGGTTCGCGACCTGCACCCAGAAAGCGCGCGCGATCAGCGCGGCGAACGCGAGGAACACGACGACCACGATCAGCCTCGAGCGCCACATCGGCAGGCGCGACGCGAGCATCGGATTCTTGGTCGCCGCTGCGTACGGATCGGCAGGGTGGGTCTTCTTTTTCACGCTCATGCAATGGCCGGGTCGGGCCGCCGGACGGCGGCGGGTCAGTCTGAATAATGCGATTGTAATAAATGAGTAAACATCGTGTGGGGAAAGTATGTTCCGGCCCTTCAAAAAGGCGAAGGTCAGGCCATTGGGAACAGGGGAAGGGAAGCGGCAGGAAAGGTGGGGCCAACGCGGGATTCGTCGGCGACGGATGAGGACGAAACCTGCGCGATCATCGCATGCTGATTCGGGCAGGCGGTTCGGGATATCGCTCGATCGCGCGCCCGCGGCGCGCGATCAATTGCCCGCACGCCGGTTATTTCTTTAATCCGGAAAATGAAAAGCGCCTCGAACCGAGGCGCCATTATTGCTGAATATCGAAATGAATATCACTGCTACCGGAATAAACCCGAAAACCGCAGACGATTGATGTCAATAATACTTATCGCGCAACGGAAATAAATTCCCGGTATTCCGGCTGGGTCGTGCAGGTATCGACCGCCTGCAGGCGCCACGCGCCGTCGGGATGCTCGCCGGCGAGCACCGCGGGGCCCTGTTCGCGCCGCATCGCATCGAACGACAGCCCCTTCAACTGACAGACGGCATTGCCGCTGTCGGCCGCGCACAGCGCCATCGCGCCTTCGACGTCGCGGACCTTGCCCCAGGTCGGAAGATCGATGCCCTGATGTGCCTCGCGCGACCACAGCCCTTCGTCGGTATCGACCCACAAGACCGCGAAGGAATGCCGGGTTGCCGATTCGCTGCCATTAATCCGAATGGTGAGGCGCATTGGATCGTCTCCTGAAAAAGATGACACATTCGACCGTTTTGACTTGAACAGTCTAGATAGACTGGTGTGAAACGCAAGTGATAATCCGCAATAAACCCGGATCGAGTCTATTTCCGTTTCAGATGAAACGATGTCTGACGATTCATGGTCATTCCCGAGGCGTCAGCCCACGCGGGCGATAGCGGCGACCAGCGATGGCCGGGCCGGCGCGCGCGGAGGCCCAGACATGGGATGACAGGGCCGCCGGCCGCGTCGATCGGTCGCGCGCCGACCGATCGACGGAAAGCGGGGCGAAGGACATGCTCTGGCGCTCCTCGGATGCAGCCGGACCGAACCTTTCAGCGTGTCGACGCGGCGGCCGGCACGACACACTCCGACAATCGCGTACAAATCGGCACACTTTCACGAAACTTTCGGGACAGACTTGCATGCGGTCGGGCCCCACACTGGGAACTTCCCGATCCTGTGCCGCGGACGCCCGTCCGCGCCGGCTGCCGCCGCCTCGTGCCAGAGCGCGATCGACGCGATCGCAGGCCGCACGCCCGATCGGGAGGCGCCGGGGCGCGCGTCGGCCCCGGCCCGGCCGGTGAGCCGTGCGCCGCCCGCAACCGTGGGCACCGCGCCGCCCGGCCGACTCTTCGAAGGAGACTATCGTGCTGATCTGGAAAACCGCGTTGTCGCTCAACTGGCGGACGAGCCTCGTGTCGCCGGCCAGCGCACCGGTCGCGGCGGCGAACGTGGGCCAGCTGGTGCTGACCGGCGCAACCGGCTTCATCGGCAGTACCGTGCTGACGGCGCTCGTCAATGCGGGGCTGCTCGAACGCATCGTCTGCGTCGTGCGCGCGCAGGACCGCGGCCATGCGGTCGCGCGGCTGCGGGAAGCGGCGTTGCGCGCGGGGCTCGCGCCGTACTGGGCGTCGCGCCTGACCGATGCGAACGTGATCGTCGGCGCGCTCGGCGACGTGTGGCACGGCGCCGATGCGCCGCGCCTGGCCGGCGCGACGCACGTGATTCACTGCGCGGGCCATGCGTCGCCGGCCGACGGCGCGCATCTGCAGGCCGACATCGCCGACGCGGTGCACTTCGCCGAACGCTTTGCCCGCGCGCCGCGCCTGCAGCGCTTCGTGTACGTCGGCACGGCCTACGCGCATGCGGGCCGCGGCGGGATCGTGCAGGAAGAGGCGGAACGCGACGCGGAGAACGACGTCGCGCCGCAGGCCGACGAAGGCTTGCCCGGCGCGGTGCTGGCGGCCGACTACCTGCATGCGAAGGCCCGGACGGAGCAGCGTCTGCGCGCGCTCGGGCTGCCGCTCGTCGTCGTGCGGCCGTCGCACGTGGTCGGCCATACGGTGCTCGGGACACGTCCCGCGCCGAATTCGTTCTGGATGTTCCGGCTCGCGCATGCGGCGCGCCGCTTCACCGCGCGGCCGATGACGCGCATCGACATCGTGTCGGTGGACGACGTGGCGCGCGCGACGATGCTACTGGCCGTCAAGCCGACGCTCGCGCACGACGTCTATCACGTGTCGGCCGGCGACGAGGCGCCGCAGGTCGCGCAGATCGTGCGCGCGATGGACGAGGCGGCGGGAATGACCGGGGCGCCGCGCTACGCGGCGTGCGCGCCGGCGGAACTGCCGCTCGTCGTGCGTGACGTGCTGGGACGCCCCGATCCGGCACTCGAGCGCGTGATCGGCCGGGCCCTGCAGCGCTGCGGGGAATTCGCGACGGTCGATCGCGTGTTCGACAATCGCCGCGTGCGCGACGAAATCGACTTCGAGCCGTTGCCGTTCATCGATTACGTCGAGGAGTGCATGCGCACGTCGCGCGGCGTGGCCGTGACCGAGCTGATGCGCGGCGCGATCCACTGATACTGATCGCCCGCTGACCGCCCGCGTCGCATCGGCGTCCGCTCCCGCGCGTGGCGGGCGCCGTCTTTACGCCTGGCTGCCGAGCTCGATGAGCCGGTCGAGCGCGCGGTAGATGTCTTCCAGGCCGTCCTGCCCGAACCGCGACTCGAGCTGACGATACTGCTCGTCGATGCGCGGCCCGATCTCCGTCACCAGTTTCCTGCTTTGCGGCGTCAGGCTGACCAGCAGCCGGCGCTGGTCCTCCTGCGCGCGCGTGCGCGTGATCAGGCCGTCGCGCTCCATCCGCTCCAGCACGCCGGTCAGGCTCGGGCTCAGGATGCAGCAGCGTTTCGCGATCTGTCCGGCTTCGAGCGCCTCCGTCGGTTCGCCGTCGAGCACGCGGATGATCCGCCATTGCTGTTCGGTCAGCGAAAATTCCTTGAGAATGGGGCGAAACAGACCCATCAGCGTTTCGCGGGCCTCGAGCAGCAGCATGGCCAGGTTGCGATGGTCGAGCGTACGGTTCATCGGGATGAGCAGAGGACGGGGACGCATCAATCTTAACAGCCGAAGCTGATGAATTTCGCATCTCAGGGTAATCGAGGTTGCCAGCGCCCGATTGTTTACTTAAGATATTAACTATTGACGATGCGCCGCGACGCGCGGCAGGGGAATGACGCATGGAGATGTCTTGCACGACCGCCGCGGCGGCGCCGTTGCCGGTCGCCATCGGTACCGTTTACGGCGCGCTGCTCAACGAGCGCGCGGCGCTCGACGCGCTCGGCGATGCGGTGAACGCACCGCCTTACGGCCGCCCGCCGCAGGCGCCGATCCTGTACATCAAATCCGCCAACACGCATGCAGCCGACGGCGCCGCCGTGGTCGTGCCGGCCGGTGTCGACGCGCTGGAGATCGGCGCGTCGGTGGCCGTCGTGTTCGCGCGGCGCGCGACGCGCGTGACGGCCGCGCGGGCGCTCGATTACGTGCACGGCTTCACGCTCGCGAGCGACGTGTCGGTGCCGCATCCCGATTACTACCGTCCGGCCGTGCGCTTCAAGTGCCGCGACGGCTTCTGCCCGCTCGGGCCCACGATCGTGCCGGCCGCCGCGCTCGCCGATGTCGACGCGATCGGCCTGACGGTGCGGATCGACGGCGAAGTGGCGGCATCCGCATCGACCGCGACGCTGATTCGCCCGGTGCGCGCGCTGATCGCCGACGTGACGGCCTTCATGTCGTTCGACGCGGGCGACGTGCTGTTGCTCGGCGTCGCGGGCGGCGCGCCGCGTGCCCGCGCGGGCAGCACGATCGAGATCGCCGCAGCCGGCATCGGCACGTTGCGGCATACGCTGATGGCGGAGGAAGCACGATGAAGACGGCGCGCGTGATCTACAACGGCGCACTGCATGCGGCCGAACCGGCCGGCGACGGCGCGATCCGCCTCGATACGGGCCGCGTGGTGGCCGAGGACGCGGTGGCGTGGCTGCCGCCCGTCGCGCCGTGCACGACGTTCGCGCTCGGCCTGAACTACGCCGACCATGCGAAGGAGCTCGCGTTCAACGCGCCGAGCGAGCCGCTGATTTTCCTGAAGGGGCCGAATACGTTCGTCGGCCACCGGTCGCTGACCGTGCGCCCCGCGGACGCCACGCATATGCACTACGAGTGCGAACTGGCCGTCGTGATCGGCCGGCCCGCGCGCCACGTGAGCCGCGCGCAGGCCATCGACTACGTGGCCGGCTATACGGTCGCGAACGACTACGCGATTCGCGACTATCTCGAGAACTACTACCGCCCGAACCTGCGCGTGAAGAACCGCGACACCTGCACGCCGCTCGGGCCGTGGTTCGTCAGCCGCGACGAGATCGGCGATGCGGGCGACCTGACGCTGCGCACGACGGTGAACGGCCGGGAGACGCAGCGCGGCAGCACGCGCGACATGGTGTTCGACGTGCCGGCGCTGATCGAGCACATCAGCAGCTTCATGACGCTCTCGCCGGGCGACCTGATCCTGACCGGCACGCCCGAGGGGCTGGCGGACACGAAGCCGGGCGACGAGGTCGTGACCGAAATCGAAGGAATCGGCCGGCTCGTGAACACGATCGTCGGCGAGGCAGACTACTATCGCGCCGGCTGAGCCCGTCGCCCAAGGAAGGAGAGCACATGACCATCAAGCACTGGATCGGCGGCCGCGAAGTGGAGAGCCGCGAAACCTTCACGACGCTGAACCCGGCGACGGGCGACGTCATCACCGACGTCGCGTCGGGCGGCGAGGCCGAGGTCGACGCGGCCGTGCGCGCGGCGAAGGAAGCGTTCCCCAAATGGGCGAACACGCCGGCGAAGGAGCGCGCGAAGCTGATGCGCAAGCTCGGCGAACTGATCGAGAAGAACGTGCCGATGCTCGCCGCGCTGGAAACGCAGGATACCGGCCTGCCGATCGCGCAGACGAGCAAGCAGCTGATTCCGCGCGCGTCCGAGAACTTCAACTTCTTCGCGGAAGTGTGCGTGCAGATGAACGGCCGCACCTATCCGGTCGACGACCAGATGCTGAACTACACGCTGTACCAGCCGGTCGGCGTGTGCGCGCTGGTGTCGCCGTGGAACGTGCCGTTCATGACCGCCACGTGGAAGACGGCGCCGTGCCTCGCGCTCGGCAACACGGCCGTGCTGAAGATGTCGGAGCTGTCGCCGCTGACGGCCGACCAGCTCGGCCGGCTCGCGCTCGAAGCGGGCATCCCGCCGGGCGTGCTGAACGTCGTGCAGGGCTACGGCGCGACGGCCGGCGATGCACTCGTGCGGCATCCGGACGTGCGTGCGGTGTCGTTTACCGGCGGCACGGTCACCGGCAAGCGGATCATGGAGCGCGCGGGCCTCAAGAAGTATTCGATGGAACTCGGCGGCAAGTCGCCGGTGCTGATCTTCGACGACGCCGATTTCGACCGCGCGCTCGACGCGTCGCTGTTCACGATCTTCTCGATCAACGGCGAACGCTGCACCGCGGGCTCGCGGATCTTCGTGCAGCGCACGATCTATGACCGCTTCGTGCAGGAATTCGCGCGCCGCGCGAACAACCTGGTGGTCGGCGATCCGACCGATCCGGGCACGAATCTCGGCGCGATGATCACGCGCCAGCACTGGGAGAAGGTGACGGGCTATATCCGCATCGGCGAGCAGGAAGGCGCGCGCGTGGTCGCGGGCGGCGCGGACAAGCCGGCTGGGCTGCCCGAGCATCTGCGCAACGGCAATTTCGTGCGGCCGACCGTGTTCGCCGACGTCGACAACCGGATGCGCATCGCGCAGGAAGAGATCTTCGGGCCGGTCGCGTGCATCATCCCGTTCGACGACGAAGACGAAGGGCTGCGGCTCGCGAACGACACCGCGTACGGCCTGGCTTCGTACATCTGGACGCAGGACGTGGGCAAGGTGCATCGGCTCGCGCGCGGCATCGAGGCCGGGATGGTGTTCGTGAACAGCCAGAACGTGCGCGACCTGCGCCAGCCGTTCGGCGGCGTGAAGGAGTCGGGCACCGGGCGCGAGGGCGGCGAGTACAGTTTCGAGGTGTTCGCGGAGATCAAGAACGTGTGCATCTCGATGGGTTCGCATCATGTTCCGCGCTGGGGCGTGTGACGGGCGCCGGCCGTGTTGCCGCAAGAACGATAGGGAGACTTGAACGATGGGCAAACTGTCCCTCGCCGCGAAAATCACGCACGTACCGTCGATGTACCTGTCGGAACTGCCCGGCAAGCATCACGGCTGCCGTGAAGCGGCGATCCGCGGCCACCAGCTGATCGGCGAGCGCTGCCGCGCGCTCGGCGTCGACACGATCGTCGTGTCGGACGTGCACTGGCTCGTCAACGCCGGCTATCACGTGAACTGCAATGCGCGGTTCGCGGGCACCTATACGAGCAACGAGCTGCCGCATTTCATCCGCGACATGCAGTACGCGTATCCGGGCAACCCGGCGCTCGGCCGGCTGATCGCGGAAACGGCCACCGAGCGCGGCGTCGCGACGCGGGCGCACGAGATCGACAGCCTCGAGCTCGAATACGGCACGCTCGTGCCGATGCGCTACATGAACGGCGACCAGCACTTCAAGGTCGTGTCGATCGCCGGCTGGTGCATGTGGCATCAGCTCGACGAAAGCCGGCGCTTCGGCGAGGCGCTGCTCGAGGCGATCGAGAAGAGCGATTCGAATGTTGCGTTCCTCGCGAGCGGCTCGCTGTCGCACCGCTTCAACGACAACGGCAGCCCCGAGGAATCGATTCACCAGATCAGCCGCGAATTCTTCCGGCAGGTCGACCTGCGCGTGGTCGAGCTGTGGAAGCAGGGCGATTTCAAGACCTTCTGCGCGATGCTGCCCGAATACAACGTGCATTGCCACGGCGAAGGCGGCATGCACGACACGGCGATGCTGCTCGGGCTGCTCGGCTGGGATCGCTACGACAAACCGGTCGAGATCGTCACCGACTATTTCGCGAGCTCCGGCACCGGGCAGATCAACGCGATCTTCCCGCTGCCCTGAGCGTTGCCGCCCGCCACGCCTTCGAATCCGACTGGAGAGTTGCCATGCCACACATCGTCGTCGAATACACCGCGAACATCCGCGACGACGCCCGCATTCCCGCGCTGCTGCGCACGATCAACGCGACGCTGATCGCACAGGGCGGCGTGTTTCCGACCGGCGGCATCCGGTCGCGCGCGATCGAGCTGCACGATTATTGCGTCGCGGACGGCACGGAGGACGACGCATTCGTCCACGTGACGCTGAAGATCGGCTCGGGTCGCAGCGACGAAACGAAGCAAGCCGCGTGCGACGCGCTGTTCGACGCGATCAAGGCCCATTTCGCCGAGCTGTACGCGAAACGCTATCTCGCGTTGTCGATGGAGCTGACCGAGTTCAGCGAAAGCGGCTCGTACAAGCACAACAACATCCACGCCCGCTACAAGCGGGCCGGCTGAACCCCATTCCCGATCCGACCATGCTCGAACCCGCCCTCATCGACCAGCTCGCGCACCGTCTGCACGACGCCGAGCGCGCACGCACGCAGATCCGCCAGATCTCGCTCGACCATCCCGACATCACGATCGACGACGCGTATGCGATCCAGCGCGCGTGGGTGACCCTCAAGCTCGCGGAAGGCCGCACGCTGAAGGGGCACAAGATCGGCCTCACGTCGAAGGCGATGCAGAACACGTCGCAGATCGACGAGCCGGACTACGGCGCGCTGCTCGACGACATGTTCTTCGAAGACGGCGGCACGATCCCGACCGGCCGCTTCATCGTGCCGCGCGTCGAGGTCGAGCTCGCGTTCGTGCTGGGCAAGCGGCTCACGGGGCCGAACTGCACGATCTTCGACGTGTACGACGCCGTCGATTACGTCGTGCCGGCGCTCGAGATCATCGACGCGCGCAGCCAGTCGATCGACCCCGATACGAAGCGGCCGCGCAAGGTGTTCGACACGATCGCCGACAACGCGGCGAACGCGGGCGTCGTGATCGGCGGCCGACCGGTGCGCCCGCAGGACGTCGATTTGCGCTGGGTCGCGGCGATCATGTCGCGCAACGGCGTGGTCGAGGAAACCGGCGTCGCGGCCGGCGTGCTGAACCATCCGGCGAACGGCGTCGCATGGCTCGCGAACCGGCTGTCGCGTTTCGACGTCGCGCTGGAGCCGGGGCAGATCGTGCTCGGCGGGTCGTTCACGCGGCCCTGCGCGGCGCGATCGGGCGATACGTTCAGCGTCGACTACGGCCCGCTCGGGACGATCCAGTGCTACTTCGAGTGAGGTGAGCGAACGATGCAGATTCCGTCGAATGTCTTCAAGGCCGCGCTCGCGCGCGGCGACGCGCAGATCGGCCTGTGGCTCGGCCTCGCGAACCCGTACAGCGCCGAAGTGGTCGCGGGCGCCGGTTTCGACTGGCTGCTGATCGACGGCGAACATGCGCCGAACACGGTGCCGACGATCCTCGCGCAACTGCAGGCGGTCGCGCCGTATCCGTCGCATCCGGTCGTGCGCGTGCCGTGGAACGATCCGGTGATCGTCAAGCAGGTGCTCGATCTCGGCGCGCAGACGTTGCTCGTGCCGATGGTCCAGAGCGCGGACGAGGCGCGCGCGGCGGTGGCGGCGACCCGTTACCCGCCGCACGGGATGCGCGGTGTCGGCAGTGCGCTGGCGCGCGCGTCGCGGTGGAATCGCGTCGGCGAGTACCTGCATCGCGCGAACGGCGAGATGGCCGTGCTCGTGCAGGTCGAGACGCGCGCGGGGCTCGATGCGATCGATGCGATTGCACGAGTCGATGGCGTCGATGGCGTGTTCATCGGACCGGCTGATCTTGCGGCCGATCTCGGCCATCTCGGCCATCCGGGGCACCCGGACGTGCAGGCCGCGATCGACGGTGCGATCCACGCGATCAAGGCGGCCGGCAAGGCGCCGGGCATCCTGAGTGCGGATGAAGCGGCCGCACGGCGCTATCTGGAAGCGGGCGCGTCGTTCGTCGCGGTCGGTGTCGATACGACGCTGCTGGCACGGAGCGCGGAGCGGCTCGCCGCGCAGTTCAAGGGGAGCGGCGGCGCCGCCGCGAAGCAGGGCGACGGCACGTATTGACGCAGCGGCGGGCGGTTTTCCCGTGCCGACCGCCGGCTTTTCGCGGTGCGGCGTCATGCCCGCGTATGGCCGCACCTATCGCTGTACCGGGCTTCCCGCCTCCATATATTTCCCCGGCGTCGTGCCCAGCGCACGCCGGAACATGTCGATGAACGCGCTCACGTTGTCGTATCCGAGATCGAGCGCGATCGTCGTCACCGGCACGCCGTCGGCAATGCGCTCCAGCGCCCGCAGCAGCCTGGCCTGCTGACGCCACTGCGCGAACGTCAGCCCCGTCTCGGCGACGAAGCGGCGGCTCATCGTCCGTGCGCCGATGCCGGCCCATTCGGCCCATTCCTCCAGCCGCCGGTCGTTCGCGAGATCCGCGGCCAGCGCATCGGTGATCTTCACGAGCCGCGGGTCTCGCGGCCGGACCAGCCCCAGCGCCTCGGCTTCCGATGCCGCGATTTCATCGAGGATCACATCGGCGATCCGGGTCTGCGCGGCATCCAGATCGGCATCGCCCCAGCTCGCCGCGCGCTGCACGGCTTCGCGCAGCAGCGGCGTCGTGCGGATCGCGCGCGGCGTGGCCGGCAGCGCCGCGCAGCGGGCTTCGGCGATGAACGCCGACCAGCCGGCGATCGGCCCGAACGAGCGCAGCGAATGCCGGCAATGCGGCGGAATCCAGATCGCATGGATCGCCGGCACGACCCACTCCTGATCGTCGAGGCCGATCGTCACCAGCCCGCTCAGCGCGCCGACGAGCTGGCCGCGCGCATGGGAATGCGGCGCGGTGATACGCGGATCGCGTTGCGACAGGACGGCGGCGACCACGAACGGGCCGTCGTCGGACGTGACGAAGCGGGCGGGCAGGAGCGGATCGGACATGGCTGGATATCGGTATCGAATGGCTGTTATACCGGAGATCGGCCGGTTTCGCACGCCTACACTGCGTCCATCGATGACAACCGGAGTAAGACGCGATGCGAGCCGAACAGATGCTTCCCGACCATGCCAACCAAGTCGATGCCGGCGGAACGACGATCCGCAAGGGGACCGTCGGCGCGTTTCTGGTCAATGCGCGTGTATTGATCGACCCGAACGCCGCGCCGGCCGAGAGGGCGCGCGCGGAGGCCGACGCGATCGATGCGTTGCCCGCGCTGCGTGCGCTCGGCCTGTTCGACGTGCTGGAAGTGCGCGATCCCGCGCTGCGCGCATGGCTCGATGCCCGATAAAGGCCCACCCCCTCAAGAACTGAAGGAATCACCATGAAAGCAGCAGTCGTTGATGGCGCTGGACAACGTCCGGTTTATACGGAGTTCGAACCGCCGAGCGCGATGCCGGGCCACAGCGTGATCGACGTGACGGCGTCCGCGCTGAGCCGCATCGCGCAGGGGCGTGCGGCGGGGACGCATTATTCGTCCGTTGGCGGTTATCCGTTCGTCGTCGGTGTCGACGGCGTGGGCCGTCTCGACGATGGCCGGCGCGTCTATTTCTTCGGTGCGCCCGCGCCGTTCGGCGCGATGGCCGAACGTACGATCGCGCCCGATACGCAGTGCGTGCCGCTGCCGGACGCGCTCGACGATGTCACGGCGGCGGCGATCGCGATTCCGGGGATGTCGTCGTGGGCGGCGCTGACCGAACGCGCGAGGTTCGTTGCGGGCGAGACGGTGCTCGTCAACGGCGCAACGGGGACGTCGGGGCGGCTCGCGGTGCGGATCGCGAAGCATCTCGGCGCGGCGAAGGTGATCGCGACAGGCCGCAACGCGGCCGCGCTGCAGGCGTTGCTGAGTGTCGGCGCGGACGCGGTGGTGTCGCTGCAGCAGGACGACGTGCATCTGGCGCGGGCGCTCGAACCGCATTTCCGCGCGGGCGTGGACGTCGTGCTCGATTATCTGTGGGGCGCCAGCGCGCAGACGCTGCTGGTTGCCGCCGCGAAGGCGACGCCCGGCGGACGGCGGGTGCGTTTCGTGGAGATCGGCTCGATCAGCGGCGCTGATGTGCTGTTGCCGGGCGCCGTGCTGCGCGCGACCGCGATCGAGCTGATGGGCAGCGGCTTGGGCAGCGTGCCGTTGCCGCGCTTGCTGGCGTCGGTGCGCGGCGTGTTCGAGGCGGCCGGGGATGCAGGCCTCACGATCGACACGCGTACGGTGCCGCTGTCGGCAGTCGGTGAACACTGGGGCGATGCGAGCAGCCTCGTGCGTCCGGTGTTCACGATGCGTGGCGAGTGAGCAGCGCATCGCCAGGCAGCGGGCCGGATGCGGCGTGAGCGTCGAGTTGCGCGGCAGCGTTCGGCCGGTCGCCGTCATGCCGCCGCGCGTAGCGTGGAAAGCAGGCGGGGCGGCTGATCAACCGCTGCCGCTCGTCACGTCAGCGTCAAAACCGCTGCTGAATCCCCGCCGTCACCCCGACCTGCGTGGTGCCATACCCGGCGAAGTCGCGCGACACGCCGACCTTCTGGTCGTGTTTCGCGATCGCGAACGCCCCGGCCGCATACAGCACCGTGCGCTTCGACAGCGCGTACTGCGCACGCACCGACACCAGCGTCGGGTCGGCATCCGTGCCGCCCTTGATGTTCTGGTGATAGACGGCCGCGATCAGCGAGAACGTCGGCGTGAACTGGTACGACCCGCCGAGCCAATACATGTCGCTCAACTGGTTCGCGGCCGTGGTGTGGAACGTGCGCCGATAGTTGCGATAGCCGGCCATCGTTTTCAGGTTGCCGAAGTCGTAGCTGAGGCCCGCGTGGATACCTTGAATGTAGTTGACGGTATCGGCCGGCGTGACGCTGTCGGCCGCGCCGTTCTGCCGGTCGAACGTGACGACCGCCGCGAACGGCCCCGTCTCGTAGCCCACCGCGAAATCGTATTTCGAGCTGGTCTTCATGCTGCCCGGCACGTTGCCGAAACCGTACAGCGCGCCGAACTTGAAGCCGCTGAATTCGCCGTCGTAGCGCACCGCGTTCGACGAGCGCGTGAACAGGCCGTCCTTGCGGCCGCCGGTCGCCATCGACGAGGTCGCCCACGAGTAGTTCTGCGCGTAGCCCATCGGGTCGAACGGCAGCATGTAATCGTAAGTGACGGTGAAGTTGCGGCCGAGCGACAGCTCGCCCCATTTGCCTTTCAGGCCGACCGTCGCGCGGCGCGCGAAGATCGAGTCGGGGCCGTCGTCCGAGGCGCCGTTCGCGAGGTCGATCCCGCTTTCGAGCCGGAACACGGCTTTCAGCCCGCCGCCGAGATCCTCGACGCCGCGCAGGCCCCAGCGCGACGTGTTCTTGTTGCCCGACTTCAGCTTGACCGAATTGCCGCCTTCCGGCGCCGCATGGTTCGTGAATTCGATGCCGGCGTCCATGATCCCGTACATCGTGACCGACGACTGCGCGTGCGCGGCCGGCGCGGCGAGACAGGCGGCCGCGGCTGAGCCGGTGAGGACTACTGTTCGAATCGAACGTTCTGCGCATGACTTCATTGACGGTGTCTCCTTGGTTCTTGTGGGTTGGGTGAAACGGATACGGCACGCAATCGCGCAATTGCCCGCGGCGGACGCCGGGAAGCGTCCGCCGGGCAGGAAGGCGGCTGCGTGGAGTGACAGGCGGCGGCACGCTGGCCGCCACGATGCGGGTCAGCCCGCTTTCGCGAACGCCCAGCAGTCGTTGGTCGGGAATTCGATCCAGTGCTTGCCGGCCGCGCGCGGTACATGGCCGAACGCACGCAGGCGCATCTCGCCGCAATGGAACAGGTACTCCCAGCGATCGCCGAGATACATCGACGTGACGAGGTCGGCCTGCAGGCGGTTCGCGCCCGGGCCGTCGGTGACCTGCACGCGTTCGAGACGGATCACGGCCTGCGCGTCCTGGCCCGGCGCGAGCGTGTCGCGGGCAAGCGCCTGCAGCTCCCAGCCGTCGCCGGCGAGCGTCACGCATTCGCCGTCGATCGCGGCGACGCGCGCGTCGATCCGGTTGTTGCTGCCCATGAATTCGGCGGTGTACAGCGAGCGCGGCGCGCCGTACAGTTCGGCCGGCGTGCCTTCCTGCTCGATGCGGCCGTTGCGCAGCAGCAGGATGCGGTCGGACATCGCCATCGCTTCGGTTTGGTCGTGCGTCACGCAGAGCGCCGACAGTCCGAGCGACACGATCAGCTCGCGCAGCCACGCACGCGCTTCCTCGCGCAGCTTCGCGTCGAGGTTCGACAGCGGCTCGTCGAGCAGGATCACCGGCGGGTTGTAGACGAGCGCGCGTGCGATCGCGACGCGCTGCTGCTGGCCGCCCGACAGCTGATGCGGAAAGCGTTCGGCGAGATGGCCGAGGCCGAGCTGGTCGAGCGCGGTCTGCACGCGGCGCTTCTGTTCGGCCGGCGCGACGCGGCGCAGCTTGAGGCCGTAGCCGACGTTGTCGGCGACGGTGCGATGGGGCCATAGCGCGTACGACTGGAACACGAGGCCGAGCGAGCGTTGTTCGACCGGCAGGTCGACGCGCTGAGCGCCGTCGAAGAACACGCGGTCGTCGAGCTGGATGCGGCCGTCCGACGGCTGTTCGAGGCCGGCCACCGCGCGCAGCAGCGTGGTCTTGCCGCTGCCCGACGCGCCGAGCAGGCACACGACTTCGCCGGCCTTCAGTTCGAACGACACGCCCTTGAGGATCGGGTTGGCGCCGTAGCTGAGGTGCAGATCGTCGACGATGAGCTTATCCATGAAGTTTCACTCCGAAGCGCAGGGCCACGCCGAGACCGGCGCCGACCATCGCGATGTTGATGACAGAGAGCGCGGCGACCTGATCGACGGCGCCGGTCGCCCACAGCGACACGAGCAGCGCGCCGATCACTTCGGTGCCGGGCGACAGCAGGTAGACGGCGGTCGAGTATTCGCGCTCGAAGATCATGAAGATCAGCAGCCACGCGGCGAGCAGGCCGAAGCGCACGAGCGGCAGCGTCACGTCGAGCGACACGCGGCTGCGTGTCGCGCCGACGCTGCGGCCGGCTTCCTCGAGCTCCGGGCCGACCTGCAGCAGCGCGCTCTGGATGAGCCGCATCCCGTACGCGAGCCACACGACCGTGTACGCGATCCAGATGCTCCACATCGAGTTCTTCAGCTCGCGCAGGCCGGGCACGAACAGGAAGATCCACAGGAACGCGAGACCGGCGAGGAGACCCGGCACCGCGCGCGGCAGCAGCACGAGGTAGTCGAGCAGCTTGGTCGCCCAGTCCGGGCGGCGGTGGCCGGCGAACGCGACGAGCGAGTAGAAGCCGATCGCGAGCGCGCCGCCGATCACGCCGATGCCGAGCGTGTTAACGATCGCGCGCACCAGGTTGTCCTGCTCGAACAGTTCGATGAAGTTCGACAGCGTCAGCACTTCGGCGAGCGCGACACCTTCGCCCCAGTTGGTCACGAACGCGCGCAGCACGATGCCCGAGATCGGCACGATCACGGTCAGCATCAGCCACAGCGCGACGATCGCGAGCGCGACCCAGCGCCACACGCCGAGCGGCAGCACGGTCGCGCGGCCGGCCTTGCCCTTCACGGTGACGAAGCGGCTCGCGGTCTTCAGCAGGCGGCGCTGCAGCAGCACGAGCGGGAACGTGATCGCGACGATGCACACGGCGACCGCGGCCATCAGGTGATACGACGGCACACCGAGCTTGTTGGTCAGCTTGTACAGGTAGGTCGCGAGCACGAGGTGGCCTTCCGGATCGCCGAGCACGAGCGGCAGCCCGAACACCTCGAAACCGAGGAAGAACACCAGAACGCCGGCGAACAGCAGCGCGGGCATCGTCATCGGCAGGCTCACGTCGAGCGCGACGCGGAACGGGCGGGCGCCCGTCACGCGCGCGGCTTCCTCGACGTCCGAGCCGAGGTTGCGCAGCGCGGCCGACGAATACAGGTACACGTGCGGCACGTGCGTAAGGCCCACGATCACCGTGATCGCGAAGATCGAATACACGTTCCAGGGTACGTTCTGTACCCCGAAGAGTGCCTTGAACCACACCGAGTAGAAGCCGACCGGGCCGGCCGCGACCACGTAGCCGAACGCGAGCACCATCGGCGACACGAACACCGGCGTAAGCAGCAGCGGTTCGAGCCAGCGGCGGCCGGGCAGGTCGGTGCGCACCATCAGGAACGCGAGGATGCCGCCGAGCGGGATCGAGATGAACAGCATCCCGCCGGCGATGATGAACGAGTTCTTCACGGCCGACCAGAAGTCGGGATCGCTGAAGATGAAACGGAAGCCTTCGATGCCGAGCGTCTTGTTCGCGTCGAAGAACGGTGCGGACAGCAGGCTCTGGAACAGGATGAAGCCGAGCGGCAGCGCGACCGCGATGGTCAGTACCGCGACGACGATCCAGCGCAGCATGCCGGCGAGCGGCTGCAGGCTGCTGACCGGCAGCGCGGGAATCGCGTCGCGCGGGCCGGTGGCGGGCGGAACGGCCGGTGCCGTGCCGCGTGTGCTGGTTGAAAGCATGAGTTCGCCCCTGCGGCCATCCGGATGGCCGCCTCAAGGAAGTCGGTAAGGGGAAGGGGCCGCCCGCGCGCGGTGCGGCGGGCGGCCCGAGGTCAGCGGCTCAGCGCATCAGCGCTTGATCGCCTGCTGCCATTGCTTCAGGAACGCGAGGCGTTTCGACTGGTCGAGATAGACCAGCAGGCCGGTGCCGATCTGGATCGGCTTCAGCGAATCGCCGAGTTCCTTCGTGAGGCTCGCGGCCGACGTTTCGCCGGTCACGTCCGCGCGGATCGCGTACAGGTTCGCCTGGTTCGCGATCAGCGTCTGGCCGCGCTTGGACAGCAGGTAGTCGACCCACAGCTTCGCGGCGTTCGGGTTCTTCGCCTTCTTCGACACCGTGGCGAGACGGCTCACGACCTGCGTGTAGTCCTTCGGAAACACGTAGCCGATCGACTTGTCCTTCTTCGCCTTTGCATAGGCATACGAACCGATGATGTTGTAGCCGATCAGGTTCTCGCCCGACGAGATGCGCTCCATCATCGCACCCGTGCTCGACTGCAGCTTCGGGCCGGTCGCGCCGATCGCCTTGACGAGTTCCCACGTGACCTTCTCGTTCACGTGCGCGTCCTGGGTCAGATAGTTGAAGCCGACGCCCGATTTCTCGATGTCGTAGGTCGTGACCTTGCCCTTGAACTTGTCGGCCTGCGTGGTGAGCAGCTTGATCAGGTCGGAGCGCGTCGTCGGCACTTCGTTCTCGGGGATCAGCCGCTTGTTGTAGACGATCGCGAGCGGCTCGAACGTCGTGCCGTACGCCTGCTTCTGGTACTGCGCCCACTGCGGCACGTTCGGGCTTTCGGGCGAATCGTAGGATGCCATCAGGCCGTCGTTGACGAGCTTGACCTGCAGGTCCATCGCCGAGCTCCACAGCACGTCGGCGCTGGTGCTGCTCGCCGCGTTCTCGCTGATGTAGCGGTTGTACAGCTCGGTGCTGTTCATGTCGTTGTACTCGACCTTCACGCCGTACAGGCTTTCGAAGTCCTTGATCAGCGGACGCACGAGGCCCGTGTCGGTGGTCGAGTAGACGATCAGCTTGCCTTCCTTCTTCGCGGCGTCGATCACGCCCTGGTAGTTCCCCGGGTAGCCGGCCGGAACCTGCGCGGCGGCGCTGCCGGCGGCAGTGCCCAGAACGACCGCCAGCGCGGCGGCGAGGTGCTTCGGTGCAAACGGCATGTCTTCCTCCAGTGATGCGTGGGTTTTGTTCGAGTGACGCGGATGTTAATTGCGGGGCACTTTCAGCCTGCTTTCATTCCGGTTCGCAATCGCGCCGTTCGTGTCATGGATTTCCCGAGGTCGACGCGGCGCCGGCCGCGGGTTTCGCGGCGCGCGGCAGGGCTTGAAAGGTGGGGCGACGCTGGGGCGCGGGCTACGCGGAAGTGGCCAGCAGTTGGCCGAGGAGGCGGCCGCCATGCCGCGCGTGGGCGGCCGTCAGCGCGGCATAGCCCACGACGACGCCCGCTTCGCGGCGGGCGCTTCGGCAGAAGCCGCGGACCGGTTGCAGCTCGACGCCGGCCGCGCGGGCTTGCGCGACATACGTGGCATCGTCGATGCCGGGCGGCAGCCACAGCACGAAATGAAAGCCCGCGTGTTCGCCCGTCACCGAGTATCGGCCGCCCGCATGCCTGGCCAACTGGTCGAGCACGATGTCGCGCCGCTGGCGGTACGCGTGGCGGGCGGCGCGCAGGTGCTTCGCGAAATCGCCTTGACCGATGAAGCGGGCCAGCGCCAGTTGCGGCGCGACGCCGACCGAGCGCGCGGTCGCATGCCACACGGCGGACAGCGCCGGCCGCAGCGCCGCCGGCACCACCATGAAGCCGATGCGCAGCCCGGAAAACAGCGTCTTGTTGAACGACCCGCAATAGATCACGCGATCGCACGCGTCGAGCGATTTCAGCGCGGGCAGCGGGGCGGTCTGGTAGCTGAATTCGCCGTCGTAGTCGTCCTCGATGATCCACGTGCGGTTGCGCTGCGCCCAGTCGAGCAGTTCGAGCCGGCGCGAGACCGACATCGTGACGCCGAGCGGCGCCTGATGGGCCGGCGTCACGTAGGCGGCGCGCGCATCGGGATGGCGATTCAGCGATGCGGTGTCGATGCCTTCCCGATTGACCGGCACGTCGATCACGGTCGCGCCCGCGATCGTGAAGATCTGCCACGCCGACGCATAGCCGGGGTCCTCCATCAGCACCGTCGAGCCGGGTGCGAGCAGCGTGCGTGCGACGAGGTCGATCGCGTGGCGGATGCCGGTCGTGATGACGATGTCGCCGGCCTCGCACGGGATGCCGCGGTATTCCCGCAGGTACGCGGCGATCTCGGCGCGCAGGCTTTCGACGCCCAGTGCCGGTGTCGCACCGAGGTCGTCCGCCGTCGCGGCGAGCAGGCTGGCGCCGAGCGCCTTCTTCCATTGCTGCATCGGCAGCAGGCCGGGGTCGGCGAGCCGCGCGACGAACGGGACGCCCGGACGCACGCCGTGCTCGGGCTCGGCCGGGGCGGTGGATGCGGGGGACGCGAGGGTGGCGGGGAGCGGGCTGCCGTCTCGCGACCGCACGGCCGCGCGCAGATAGCTGTCCGGCACCACTGCGCACACGCGTGTGCCGGACCCTTGCGTGCGGGCGATGTAGCCCTCGGCGCACAGGATGTCGTACGCCGCTTCGACGGTGCCGCGCGCGATGTCCCAGCGCGCGGCCAGCGTCCGGCTGGATGGCAGCGGACTGTCGCCGGGCAGCAGGCGTTTCAGGATCGCGTCGCGAATCGTATCGGCGATGCATTCCTGCTTCGAGTGCGGGCTGCCGCCCGACAGCCCGGCAGGGCGCGGCAGGTCCAGCGGAATCGCGGCTTTGCCTCGCGGCATAGTGGTCCAGTCAACAGTCGATTTAATGGTCCTTCAGCTTATATCACTTTCGCCTTAGATTGCTGTCGACCCCACTCATCCGGCCGATCCGGACTTACCGCATGAAGACGCGTTCATTACCCCGCCGGGGCTGGCTGTTCCTGTTGATGCTCGTCGTGTGCCTGCCGCGCGTCACGATCGACGCGTACCTGCCGTCGCTGCCCGCGATGGCGGATGCGCTGCACGGCACCGACGCGCAGCTGCAACTCACGCTGACCCTGTACATGGTCGGCTATGCGCTGTCGATGCTGGTGTCGGGGCCGCTGTCCGACCGCTATGGTCGACGGCCGGTGCTGCTCGGCGGCCTGTGCGTGTACGTCGTCGCGAGCGTCGCCTGCGCATGGTCGACCAGCATCCCGGCGCTGATCGCCGCGCGCATGTTCCAGGCGCTGGGCGGCTGCTGCGGCACCGTGATCGGCCGCGTGATCGTGCGCGAGCGCTTTCCGGCCGCGACGCAGGCCACGATGCTCGGCCATATTTCGGCGGGCATGGCGCTGTCGCCGGTGGTCGCGCCGCTGGCCGGCAGCGCGATTGCCGAGTGGCTCGGCTGGCGCGGCGTGTTCGGCTGGCTGGCGGCGGGCGGGCTGGTCGCGACCGCGATGGTGCTGCGTTACCTGCCCGAGACCCGCGAGAGCGACGCGCGGTCGCCCGCCGGCGCCGGGCTGCTGAGGACCTACGCCGGCCTGCTGCGCGAGCGGCGGTTCCTGCGCTATTCGCTCGCGATCAGCTTTGCTTATTGCACCTACTATCCGTTCATCGCGGAATCGTCGACGCTGTTCCAGCGGCACATCGGCGTGTCCGGCCCGGTCTATGCAGCGATCTTCGGCGTGACCGTGCTCGGCTACCTGATCGGTTCGAGTGCGTTCGCGCGGACCAGTACGCGCCGGACGGCCGATTCGGTCATCGCGGTGGCGGCGGCCGTCAATCTGGTCGGCGCCGCCGTGCTGTGGGTCGGCGGCGCGCTCGCGCCGGCTTCGGTGACGGCGCTCGTCGCGCCGATGTTCGTCGTGATGATCGCGGTCGGCATCGCGATTCCGGCCTGCCAGTTCGCGGTGATGCAGCCGTACACGAAGATCGCCGGCACGGCGTCGGGGCTGTTCTTCTTTATCCAGATGGCGATCACGGCCGCGTGCGGTGGCGTGCTGGCGTGGCTGTCGGACGGCACGGCGCATCCGATGATCGTCGTCACGGTCGGCGCGAGCGTCGCGTTCGTCGCGGTGGTGGCCGGTTTCCGCGAGCGGCGCGTGACCGGCGACGCGCGCATCGTGGCGCGCAACCAGCCTGCTGCCGAGCGCTGAGCGGCTGCCGGCGGCATCGCGCGCGGCGGCTTCGTGACACCCGCGCAACCCGTGTTTGCGCGAGGCGTGGAGACGGAAAGGATCATGTAATGTAGCGGGCTGTCGCTGACCTTACCGGAATCCCCATGCGTGTGCTGCTCGTCGAAGACAACCCGAACCTGGCCCAGTCGCTGAACGATGCGCTGAGCGCCGCGCGCTTCGCGGTCGATCACATGGCCGACGGCGAGGCGGCGGACCACGTACTGCGCACGCAGGATTACGCGCTGGTGATCCTCGATCTGGGGCTGCCGAAGCTCGACGGGCTGGAGGTGCTGCGACGGCTGCGCGCGCGCCGCAACCCGGTGCCGGTGCTGATCCTCACCGCGCACGGGTCGGTCGAGGACCGCGTGAAGGGGCTCGATCTCGGCGCCGACGACTATCTCGCGAAGCCGTTCGAGCTGACCGAACTGGAGGCGCGCGCCCGCGCGCTGATCCGGCGCAGCCTCGGGCACGAGCATTCGCGCGTCGAGTGCGGGCCGCTTTCGTACGACAGTATCGACCGCAGCTTTCATCTGGCGGGCGAGCCGCTGTCGCTCACGCCGCGCGAGCGCTCGGTGCTCGAGGTGCTGATCCTGCGCAACGGCCGCGCGATCAACAAGGACACGCTGTCGGAGAAGATCTTCGGGCTCGACGAATCGGTCAACGCGGACGCGATCGAGATCTACGTGTACCGGCTGCGCAAGAAGCTGGAGAACACGGGCGTCGCGATCGTCACGTTGCGCGGGTTAGGCTATCTGCTCGAAGCGAAGGCGGAAGGATGACCCGCCCGAACCTGCGCGCGCAGGTCGCGCTGTGGCTGCTGCTGCCGCTGCTGGGCCTGCTCGCGCTCGACTCGTGGCTCACGTACCAGCGTGCGATGAGCGCCGCGCACGTCGCGTTCGACCGCACGCTGTCGTCGTCGCTGAAGTCGATCCGCGAAGGCGTGCGGCTCAACGACGGCGAGATCGAGGTCGACCTGCCGTATCTCGCGCTCGAAATGCTGGAATCGAGCGACGGCGGCAAGATCTACTACCTGATCCGCGAGGACAACGGCCACACGATCACCGGGTATCCGGACCTGCCGTTGCCGCAGGGCCGCGACGCGGGTGACGGCGCGCTGTTCGTCACGCGCTACTACGACGTCGTGTATCGCGGCGAGCAATTGCGGATGGCCGCGCTGCGCATCCCGGTGCACGACGTGCCGACCGCGCAGTCGCGCATCGTGTGGGTGATGGTCGGCGAGACGATCGAGGCGCGCCAGGCGCTCGCGCGCGAGATCCTGATCGGGTCGCTGTTGCAGGAAGGGCTGCTCGTCGTGCTGGCGCTCGGGATCGTGTGGCTCGGCGTCGGCCGCGGGCTGCGGCCGCTGAACCGGCTGTCGGCCACCGTCGCCGCGCGCAGCGAGGACGACACGACGCCGCTCGACACGGGCGCGATGCCGAGCGAACTCGCGCCGCTCGTCGATTCGATCAACCAGTACATCGGCCGCACGCAGCGGATGCAGGTGGCGCGGCGGCGCTTCTTCGCCGATGCGGCCCATCAGTTGAAGACGCCGCTCGCGGCCGTCCAGGCGGGCGTCGAACTCGCGCTGCGGCCCGACGAGCAGCCGCGCGCGAACGTGCATCTGCGGCGCGCGAACGGCGCGGTGCGGCAGGCCGCGAAGATCGTCCAGCAACTGCTGTCGCTGTCGCGGCTCGATTCGGACAGCGGCCACGCGGTCGCGCACAAGCCGGTCGCGCTGCACCGGCTTGCCCGCAGCGTGACGCTCGACTGGTCGCCCGTCGCCCGCGCGCGCGACATCGATCTCGGCTTCGAGCACGAGGCCGACGTCGACGTGCTCGGGCAATCCGACTTGCTCGGCGAGATGATCGGCAACCTGATCGACAACGCGATCCGTTACGCGGGCGACCATGCGGTGATCACGGTGCGCGTGTCGCGCGACGGCGAGCAGGCGCGGCTCGACGTGATCGACAACGGGCCGGGCATTCCGGCCGACGAACGCGACGCGGTGTTCGAGCGCTTCCATCGCGGCAGCAAGACGCAGACGGTCGAAGGCACCGGGCTCGGGCTGTCGATCGTGCGGGAAATCGCGCGCGTGCATCAGGGCAGCGTGACGCTGGCCGATGCGGCCGGCGGCGGCCTCGTCGTGACGATCCGGCTGCCGGCGGCGGCGAGCGACGCGATGCCGCGCGCCGCGTGATCGGACGCGACGAGACGGCGCGTGAAGGGAATGGGGGGCGCTATCCGGCTCAATCGCCGAAGCCGATTTCCGCTTCGACCGGCTGCCCGACTTCGAGCCACGCGCCCGCGCCTTCGACGACGATCGCATTGATGCCGAACGTCAGCGCGCCGTCGTAGTTCGGGTTCGCGCGATAGGTCTGCATCGTGTCGGTCGGCTCGTGCGGCCATGCCGGATCGGGCGCGCCGGTGGCCTGGTCGATCGTCGGCATCGGGCAGCGCGTGCACAGCTTCACGAGCCGCAGCCGCACCGGCGTATCGCCGTCGACGTCGAGATGCTCGACGAAATCCTCTTCGTACGCATCGAGATCCGACACGACGATGTTCGGCCGGAAGCGGTTCATCGGAATGGCCGGCGCGCCTTTCGCGGCGAGCCGCGCGTTCAGGTCGTCGAGCGACGACTGGCCGATCACCAGCAGCGGATAGCCGTCCGCGAACTGCGTATGCGTATCGATCTCGCCGGTCCATTTGCGGTTGCAGCCGCGGCGCGCGTCGGGGCCGAAGCGCGCGAGCTTCGTCGGCACGCCGAGGAATTCGGTGAGCCACGCTGCCGTGTCGGCGCCGGTGTCGATCGCGTCGACGGTGTCGCGCCACACGGTCGCGGCCATCTTCGGCGTGGCGGGCGTCGCGTCGCCATCGAGCGGCGTGCGGATTTCCGGCATGCCGGGCGCGTTCAGCACGAGCGCATCGCCGTCGAGTGTCGGGCGGATCAGCGCGAGGCGCGGGTGCGTGCGCTGCGTGAGCATCTGCCCGTGCGGATCGGTGATCAGCCAGTGGCGGTCGTACGCGAGGCCCGTTTCCAGCAGTTGCGCGCGCGTCAGCGCGATGCCGGCGCAGGATTTGATCGGGTAGACGAAGAGTTCGGTGATGGCTGGCATGACGCTGGCTGGAGGCGGGATGGTCGAAGCGCGATTGTGCCAGATCATGCCTGAGCCGTTTGGCTGGCTGCGCGCCGCCCGCGCTCGTCACGCGAGCGGGAAGCCCGTGTCGAAGGTCGTGCGTACGTCGAGCGGCTGGCGCAGCAGCCCGGCCTTCAGGTAGAAGTCGGCCGTGCGCTGCTGTTCGGCGATCACCGTCGCGTCGATCGGCAGCCAGCGTGTGCCGCGGCGCTCGAACTGCAGCTTCGCGGCGGCCGGCGGAATGCCGATGATGCGCGCGAGCGCCGCCGAATACGCGTCGACGTGCCGGTACGACCAGGCCTGCGCGCGCACGACGCGCCGCAGGAAATCGTGCAGCACGTCGCGCTTCGACGCGATCGCCGCGTCGGTCGCCGCCAGATAGCTGAGGCCCGACCACAGCCCGCGGCCGTTGACCAGCACGCGCGCGCGGCCGCTCGTTTCGGCGAGCGCGGTATAGGGCTCCCAGGTCGCCCATGCGTCGATCGAACCGGTGGCGAGCGCCAGCATCGTGTCGGCCGGCGGCAGGAAGCGGAACGACACGGCATCGGGCGGCAGGCCGGCCGCGTCGAGCGCCTTCAGCGTGACGAAATGGCCGATCGAGCCGCGCGTGGTGCCGATGCGCTTGCCCTTCAGGTCGGTCGCGCCTTTCAGCGTGGCGTCGGGCTGCACGAGCACGGCCGTGCCGTACGGATCGGAACGGTTCGCGCCGATCACCTTGATGCGGGCGCCCGATGCCAGCGCGAAGATCACCGGCGCGTCGCCGATCGGCCCGCAGTCGACGGCGGCTGCGTTCAGCGCTTCGGCGAGCGGCGCGGCGGCCGGAAATTCGGTCCACGCGATGTCGTACGCGAGGCCATTCAGTTCGCCGGCCGCTTCGAGCAGTGCGCGCAGCCCGCCTTTCTGGTCGCCGGCGCGCAGCAGCGGGCGGGCACCCGATTGCGCGCGCACGGCGGCCGGGGCGGCGACGATCGTGGCAAGGGCGCTCGCCTGGGCGAGGAAGTGGCGTCGGGTCGGATTCATCGTGAAGTTCGGTTGAGGGAAGGGTTCATGAATTCAATGCGGGAGCCCGGCTTGTACGTCGCGCACGGGTTCCCGATCGACGCGCAGCAGCAGTGCGGTTAGCGCGTCGCCGCGGGTGGCCGGCGTGGACGGCCGGACAGCCGCCGTATCCGAGCGGCACAGCAGGTCGGCGTCCGACCAGCCGGCGCTGCCCGGCAACGCACGCGCGCGCAGCCAGCCGCGTCGATCCGCAAGCAGTTGCGTGCCGCCGAGCGCATCGGGCGCGACGCCGGCAATCGTCGCGAACGCTCGCCACGCATCGACGGTCGTCGCGACGCAGTTCGCACGCGAGCCGGTCGACGATGGCACCGACACCCCGTTTTCGGTGACCAGCAAGGTCTGCCAGCGCCCGTCTTCCGGCGGTGGCGTCGCGCCGGGCGCAAGCGCGACGACGCGCACGCGCTGGCCTTCGCGCCACCGCTCGAGCGCCTGGGGCGCGGCGTCGCCGCACCGCACGTCGAGGGCCGGCAGCGGGACCGGCACCGGCCATGCGCCTTCCGCCTGCGCGCCGCTGCCGGCAGCCAGCGCTTTCAGGTAGTCGAGCACGGCCCAGGTGTCCTGCGGGCCGAGTGTTGCCGCGAAGCCGGGCATCGTTGGCGCGCCGTGCTCGTCCTGCGTGCCGTGGCGCACGCGCCAGAACAGTTCGCCGTCGAGGCGACGCGCGAGCAGCGCGCCGGCGAAGGTCGGCGGCCAGTGCGCGAGCGTGGCCGCGAGCGGCCCTTCGCCGCGTCCGTCCGCGCCGTGGCAGGCCGCGCAATGTTGCGTGTACAGGTGCGCGCCGCGCATCACGTTCGATACGGAAAACGGCGCGGGATCGCGCTGAAAGCTGGTCGGCACGGCCGGCGCGAGCCACAGCGCAGCGGGTGGCCACGGCGCGAACCACGCGACGGCCAGCGCGGCGATGGCCGACGCGATACGCCACTTGCGCGAAGCCAGCGCGGTGCATGCGAGCACGACGGCGAGCGCCGTCGCGCCACAGGCGAGCGCGAGCTGCCGCGTGAGCCCCGCGTCGATGCGCAGCGTCTCGAGCGCGATGCGATGCGCCCACGGCCACGCGGCCTGTCCGTCGGCGTCGCCGGTCAGGCCGATCGCGTGCAGCCCACGCGCCAACGCGATTTGCGCGCGATACAGCAGTTGCAGGAACGCGATGGCCCAGTCGGCGAACGGCGGCGCGTTCATCGCGCGCGTCCCCGGCGGATCGCGGTCAAACGTCGAACGGCATCCGGCATCTACCAGCTCGCATCGAGCCCGAGATGCCGCAGCGCGTCGTGCCGCAATTCGGCGAGGCGCGGGTCGCCGCGATGGCGCGGGTAGGGCAGGTCGACGCGCAGTTCGGCGACGATCGTTGCCGGGCGCGGCCCGAACACGATCACGCGCTGCGCGAGGAACAGCGCTTCTTCCACGTCGTGCGTGACGAGCAGCGCGGAGAAACCGTCGCGTTGCCACAGCGCGGTCAGCTCGGCCTGCATCGTGAGCCGCGTCAGCGAATCGAGCTTGCCGAGCGGCTCGTCGAGGATCAGCAGGCGCGGATCGTTGACGAGCGCGCGGGCGAGCGCGACGCGCTGCGCCATCCCGCCGGACAACTGATGCGGAAACACGTTCGCGAACTCCTGCAGCCCGACGCGCGCGAGCGCATCGTCGACGCGATGCTGCGCGGTACGCGCCACGCCGCGCGCTTCGAGGCCGAGCGCGACGTTCGCGCGCACGCGCCGCCACGGGTACAGCGTCGGGTCCTGGAACACGACGATGCGCGACGGATCGGGGCGCGCGATCGGCACGCCATCCTGCGCGATGGTGCCTTGCCGTGCGGTGTCGAGCCCCGCGACGAGGCGCAGCAGCGTCGATTTTCCGCAGCCGCTCGGGCCGAGCAGCGCGACGAATTCGCCGGCCGCGACCGACAGCGACACGTCGTCGAGCACCGGCAGCGCACCGCCGGGGCCGTCGAACGCATGGCTCACGCGGCGGATGTCGATGCGCGCGCCGCGCGGCGGCGTGACGGCGGACGCCGCGGCAGTGGCCGCGGACGGTTCGAGTACGGCGGCGCTTACCATTTGACGGTTCCTTTCTGCCAGGCGAGCACGCGGTCACGCACCGTGAACAGCAGCGCGATCAGCCCGGAAAACAGCAGCGCCATCACGATCAGCGCCGCATACATGTTCACGTACGACGCCCAGCCCTGCGCCCAGCTCAAATACCAGCCGAGCCCCGACTTGACGCCCATCATCTCGGCGACGACCAGCACCGTGAACGACGCGCTCAGCCCCATGAAGATGCCGACGAACACGTGCGGCAGCGCGGCCGGAATCGCGACGCGCAGCACGAGGAAGCGTGCGTTCGCGCCGAGCGTGCGCGCGACGTCGTAGTACTGCTTGTTCACGCTCGCGACGCCCGACCACGTCAGCACGGCAACCGGGAAGCCGGTCGCCAGCGCGATCAGGAACGCGGCGGCCGAATAGCTCGACGGGAAGAAGTAGAACGTGAGCGGCAGCAGCGCGGTGGCCGGCACCGGCCCAAGCACGCGCAGCACCGGATGCACCCAGTAGCCGATCCGGCGCGACCAGCCGATCGACACGCCCACTGCGAAGCCGACCGTGACGCCGTACGCGAAGCCGAGCGCGAGCAGCTTCAGCGTGTTGGCGGCGCTGCCGGCGAGGCGCGGCCAGTCGTCGACGTAGACCTCGATCAGCGCCTGCGGCGGCGCGAAGAACGGCGTCGGCAGCCAGCCGGTTTTGGCGGTGACGATTTCCCACGCGGCGAGCACGAGCGGCAGCGCGACGAGCCACGGGCCGGCCGGCCGTACCCGCGCGAGCCGCGTGCGCGTCGCAGGGACGAGATGGCCGAGCGTCGCGGCGGCGAGCAGCAGCGCGGCGATCGTCCACGCGGCCGTGCCGAACGTGTCGGTGTACGCCCAGTCGCTGAAGCCGACGATCCGGTTCGGCCACAGTTGCGTGAGCGCGCCGAGCGTGGCCCACGCGAATGCGGCGGCGATCCCGGTCGGCCAGATGCGCTCGCGCCGCGCTTGCGCGGCCAGCGTGGCTTCGCAAGTCGTGCAGGCTGCGCGCGCGGAACCTGGACCGTTGGCGGCGGCGGCCGGCGCCGATGCGGTGCGTGCGGCGGAAGCGTGTTCGATCGTCGACATCGCGTTACCCCAGTACGTTCGCATAGACCTGCTGCGCGAAGCGCTGCGGGTCCGTGCTCTTCTTCAGCACGCTGATGCGGCGGAAATCGTCCGCATAGAACGCGATTTCCTGCTGAAGGTCGACGTTGGTCGGGTGATGCGTGTAGGTGAGCGTCGCATACAGCTTGCGCAGATCCTCGGGGCTGATCTTCGGCGAATACTTCGCGAACACCTTGGCGGCTTCGTTCGGGTTGTCGTGCGTGTATTCGGTGGCCTGCACGATCGAGCGCGCGAGCGCGGCGGCCGACGGCCGGTCGTTGCGCACGAGGTCGCCGCGCGCGCCGATCACGCAGCACACCTTGCGCGCGTATTCGCCGGACAGGTTGGTCGCGAGTTCGGTGTACGCGCCGTTGCTGCGCTTTTCGAGCAGATACAGATTCGGGTCGCCGTCGGCGATCGCGTGGATCTCGCCCTTGTCGACCGCGACGCCGAGCAGGTCGGCCGGATACTGCCGCCACGTGATGTCGCGCTCCGGATCGACGCCGTTCTTCGCGAGCAGGATCGAGAAGAAGTGCTTGCCGGGCGCGGCGAGATCGCTGACGCCGACCGTCTTGCCCTTCAGCGCCTGCAGCGTCGTGACGCCGGCCGCCTTCGCGCCGAGCAGGCGCACGCAGCCGCCGTGCGAACTGCCGATGATCTTCACGTCGAAGCCGGCTTCGAGCGGCTTCAGCCAGCGGTGGATCATCCCGACCGCCGCATCGGCCTTGCCGGTCGCGATCGATTCGAGCAGTTGATCGGTCGAGCCGCTGTAGTTGATCAGCTCGACCTGCAGCCCGTTCTTCTCGAAGAAGCCGCGCTCCTGCGCGACGACGATCGGCGTCAGGCAGAACGCGTTCTGGTTCCACGCGAACGTGAGTTTCTTCTGCGGCGGCGCGGACCATGCCTTGCGGCCGAGCGTGATCGCAGGCACGGCGAGCGCGGCGGCGCCGGCCGCGCGCAGCAGCCGGCGGCGTTGGTCGTCGTGCGTGTCGGCGGGCGCGGGTGCGGTGGTGTGGGTCATTGTGTGGTCTCCGGGGTGGCGCAAGGGCGGCTCAGTCGAGCAGATCGGGTTCGTCGGCGACGACGCGCGCGAACAGGCTGTCGAACGCATGCAGCGCACCGTCGGGGCCGCCGATCTGGCCATGCGTATGACGGGCGGTGGCGTGATCGATCGGCTGCGGCGTGCCGGCCGCTTCGGCCAGCAACTGCGTGTGCGCGGCGTTGTCGAGCGCGATGTACCACCACGCGGCGGCCTCGACCGTCGGGCCGGCCGTCAGGATGCCGTGGTTCTTCAGGATCACGCCCTTGTGCGTGGTGCCGTCCGGCTTCGCGAGCGCATCGGCGATCCGCGCGCCCTCGCTGGTGTCGACGACCATCCCCGTGAAATCGTCGAACAGCGCGTGGTCTTCATAGAACACGCACGCGTCCTGCGTGAGCGGATCGAGCGGGCGGCCGAGCGTCGACCAGGCCTTGCCGTAGGTCGAATGCGTGTGCGCGGCGGCGACGACGTGCGGATGGGCTTCGTGGATCGCCGCATGGATCGCGAACGCGGCCTTGTTCAGCGGCCGCTGGCCGATCGCGGTTTCGCCGCGCGCGTTGACGAGCAGCAGGTCGGAGACCTTGATCTGCGAGAAATGCACGCCGAGCGGGTTCACCCAGAAATGATCGGGCAGCTCCGGATCGCGCGCGGTGATGTGGCCGGCGAGGCCCGACGCGAAGCCGAAGCGCGCGAACAGGCGGAACGCGGCCGCGAGCCGCTCCTGCCGGTGGCGGCGCTCGGCGGCGACGTCGATGCGCGGCACGGGCGGATCGAACCAGAAATGCTGGCGCGGGGTATCGGCGAGCACGAGGCCGGATGCGGTACGGTCGGGCGACGAAAGGACGGCGGACATGGTGGCGTAGGGCTCCGTATGGTTCCGTGGGCTCAGGCGGCGCGGCGGGCCGCGTCGCGTGCGGCGACGGCGCCGCGCACGCGCGGAATCAGTTCGCGGCCGTAGTCGATCGCGTCTTCCAGCGGATCGAAGCCGCGGATCAGGAACGTCGTCACGCCGAGGTCGTAGTAGTCGAGCAGCGCGTCGGCGACCTGTTCGGGCGTGCCGACGAGCGCCGTCGAATTCGAGCGCGCGCCGGTGAGCTTCGCGATCTCGGTCCACAGCCGCTTGTCGACGCGCGAGCCGCGCTCGGCCGCGGCGAGCAGGCGGCGCGCGCCTTCGCTCTGCTGCGGGCCGCCGGCGCCGAGCCCGGCCGCTTCGCGCAGCCGGCGCGTCTCGTCGAGGATGCGGTGCGCACGCGCCCATGCTTCGTCCTCGGTCGCCGCGAGGATCGGGCGGAACGACACGGAGAAGCGCACCTGGCGGCCGTGCTTCGCGGCTTCGGCGCGTACGCGGGTCGTCAGGTCGCGCACCTGGTCGAGCGATTCGCCCCACAGCGCGTAGACGTCCGCGTGCTTGCCGGCCACCGCGAGCGCCGCGTCCGACGCACCGCCGAAGTAGATCGGCACATGCGGCTGCTGAAACGGCTTCACTTCCGAGAAACCCTGCTTGAACCGGTAGTGCGCGCCGTCGTGATCGAACGGCTGCGGTTCCGTCCAGATCCGCCGCAGGATGCCCAGGTATTCGTCGGTGCGCGCATAGCGCGCGTCGTGATCGAGGAAATCGCCGTCGCGCTGCTGCTCGCTGTCCGAGCCGCCGGAGATGAAGTGCACGGCGAGCCGGCCGCGGCTGAACTGGTCGAGCGTCGCGATCTGCCGCGCGGCGAGCGTCGGCGCGGTGAAGCCCGGGCGATGCGCGAGCATGAAGTGGATGCGCTCGGTCGCGGCCGCCGCGAACGCGATCGTCAGCGTCGCCGACGGGCCGGTCGAGTGATGCGGCACGAGGATCCGGTCGAAGCCGGCCGTTTCGTGGGCGCGGGCAAAGTCGCGCACATAGTCGGGATCGACCACGGGGCCGGACGCCGGGTGGATTTCCGACTGTTTCTGGCTCTGGATCATGCCGATGAATTCGACGCTCATCTGGGTCTCCGGTGCAGGGATGTCCCGGCGCACGGCCGGGCGGGAATGGAGCGCAGGTTAACGCCGCGATCATGCGGAATGGAAATAATCAATCCCGATTTGAATATCAGATTTGCATGGTTTGGGGGCGCATGCGTTGCGCATACGCTGTGGGCTCGTGAATGATCGGGCGCGCGTGGGTGCCGCGTTTGCCGCCTTTGTCGCCATTTCGCCGCCGTGTTCGACCTACCCAGGGAATCCGTTTCGATGTCCGCCAGCCTTGCCGCTTCCTCGCCGCCACCGCAACCTTCGCTGCGCCTTCTGCCTGCCGATGCGACCGGCACCGCTGACGTTGCAGCCGCCGACGCGACGAACGACGCGCGCCTCGCCGCGCTGCTCGAGCGCCTCGCCCCCGAACTCGCCGCCGATGCGGCCCGCAACGACGTCGACGGCCGCTTTCCGCACGAGAACTTCGCGCGGCTGCATCGTGCCGGGCTGATCGCGCAGGTCGTGCCGCGCGAACATGGCGGCGCCGGGGCGACGCTCGCGCAGGCGAGCCGGATCGTCGCAGCCGTCGCCGGGGCCGATCCCGCCACCGCGCTGGTGCTGACGATGACGTATCTGCAGCATCGCGCGCTTGGCCGCGCCGACAACCGCTGGCCGGCGCAGGTGCGGCGCGCGGTGTTCGACAGCGCGGTCGCGCACGGCGCGCTGATCAATGCGCTGCGCGTGGAGCCGGCGCTCGGTTCGCCGTCGCGCGGCGGGCTGCCGGCAACCATCGCGCGTCGCGACGGCGACGGCTGGCGGCTGTCGGGCCACAAGCTCTACAGCACCGGCATTCCGGCGCTGCGCTGGCTGGCCGTGTGGGCGCGCACCGACGAACCGGCGCCGCGCGTCGGCGTGTTTCTCGTGCCGCGCGAGCGCGCGACCGACGGCGAGCGCATCCGTGTGATCGAAAGCTGGAATCATCTTGGCCTGCGTGCATCGGGCAGCCATGAAGTCGTGTTCGACGACGTGCCGCTGCCGGCCGAATATGCGGTCGACGTGCGCGCGCCGGACGCATGGGTCGTGTCGGCCGCCACCCATGCGGATGCCGACGCGCAGGCCGATCAGCAGGCGTGGATGGTCGCGCTGCTCGGCAGCCTGTACGACGCGGTGGCGCGCGCATCGCGCGACTGGCTGGTCGAATTCGCGACGACGCGTGCGCCGAGCGGGCTCGGCGCACCGCTCGCGACGCTGCCGCGCGTGCAGGAGGCGGTCGGCGAAATCGAGGGCTGGCTGCACACGAACCGGGTGCTGCTCGACGATCACATCGCGCGCACCGACGCCGGCAACGCGCCGTCGGTGACGACCAGCGGTCTCGTCAAGCGCACCGTGACCGAGCAGGCGATCCGGACGGTCGAGCAGGCGCTGAAACTATCGGGCAATCACGGGTTGAGCCGCACCAATCCGCTGGAGCGCCACTATCGCGACGTGCTGTGCAGCCGCGTGCATACGCCGCAGGACGATGCGATCGCGGTGGCGGCGGGGCGGGCGGTGCTCGATGCGGCGCCGCGCGGGCAGACGCACGCGGCGGCGGACGCAGCGTCACGCAACCGGGGCGAACGCGGTCGACATGATGCGTGAGCCGGGCCGGGTTGCCGGGCACGGCAACGGCGTGGCGCGACGCAGGCGCCGCGCGGCCGTCGTGGCCACGACGGCCGCCACAGTCAGGTCAAGCGGCCTTGGCCTTGTCGTGCGATCGCTCGGGCAGCGTGAACGCGGCGCGCGCATGCGCGGCGACGGCCGCGAGCGGCGCGTCGAAACGGGCCGCATCGTGCCGGCGCAGCAGCCACAGATCGATCTGCGGCTTGAAATCGGCGAGCGGCACGATCTCGAGCGCGTCGCGCAGCGGGCTGCCTTCGACGAGCGGCAGCGGCATCAGCCCGAGGCCGAAGCCGTTCGCGACGCTCTGCAGTTGCAGGTCGCGGCCGTACGCGTCGAGCGTGACCGGCATCGGCAGGCCCTGCGCGTCCAGCGCGCGCCGCAGTCCCGCACGAAAGCCGCAGCCGTCCGGATTGAGCACCCAGCCGCGCGCATGGCAATCGGCGAGCCGGTAGCTGCGGCGCGGCCAGTCGCCCTTGCGGCCGACCGCGACGAGCCGCGTGTCCAGCAGCCGAACGCCTTCGACCTGCGCCGGCAGCACCATTTCGCGGGCGAGGAAGACGAGCGCCGCATCGAGTTCGCGGCGGGCGATGCGTTCGACGAGCAGGCCGCCCCATGCAGTCGTGACCTGCGTCGCGAGCGCGGGCCATTGCGCGGCGAGATCGCCGATGAGCGCCGGCAGCATCAGCTCGCCGAGCCCCTGCGTGAGCCCGATCCGGAATTCGCCGGCCGGCGGCTGCTGGCCGGCCGTCAGTTCGCGCAGCGCGTCGACCTCGCGCAGGATCGCGCGACACTGTTCGAACACCTGCCGGCCGATGTCGGTCGGGCGCGGCGGCTTCGTGTTGCGGTCGAGCAGCGTCACGCCGAGCGCTTCCTCGAGATTCTGGACGCGCCGCGTGATCGCGGGCTGCGTCATCCCGAGCTCGGCCGCGGCCTGGCTCAGGGTCTGGCAGCGGACGACCGCTGCAAAAGCGTCGATATCGCTAATTTTCATGTTTGTTCTGCATGGTCTTTCGGGTGCATCATGACGATCCATCATATTCGGCATCATATTCGAGGAGACGGCCGATGAGTACGCTTTCGTTGCAACAGACGCCGCTGCGTCCGTTCGTCGAGGGTCTGGACGCGTTGCTCGCGTCCGGCGCGAACGAGGCGCGCATTCTCGACGAGGGCGGCGCGCTGCTCGCCGCGCTCGTCAAACACGACGACTGGTTGCCCGACGCGTTCGCGCAGCCCGATCCCGAGCGCTACCGGCAGTACCTGCTGCATCTCGACCCGGACGAACGCTTCTCGATCGTCAGCTTCGTGTGGGGGCCCGGCCAGGCGACGCCGATCCACGACCACACGGTGTGGGGGCTGATCGGGATGCTGCGCGGCGGCGAATTCTCGCAGCCGTACCGGTTCGACGCGGCCGGCAAGCCGGTGCCTGCCGGCGACGCCGTGCGGCTGCGGCCGGGCGAGGTCGAGGCCGTGTCGCCGCGCATCGGCGACGTGCATCGCGTGACCAACGCGTTCGCCGACCAGGTATCGATCAGCATCCACGTGTACGGCGCGAACATCGGCAAGGTCGAGCGCGCGGTGTACCTGGACGACGGTACCGTGAAGCCGTTCGTGTCGGGCTATTCGAATGCCTGACGCACGGCCCGCTCGCGCGGCCCGTTGCGGGTGCGTGCCGGCAGGGCCACGCTTGCTCCGTTCCGCTTCATTCACCGACTTCAACGCATTCAACATAGAGACATCGTGACGCAATCCGCCGATTCCATTTCCCGCTTTCCCGTCGCGTCGTACCAGGACGTACGCGCACGCCTGCTGGCCCGCGACGAGATCGCGCTGATCGACGTACGCGAGGAAGATCCGTACGCACAGGGCCATCCGCTGTGGGCGGCCAACTTTCCGTTGTCGAAGCTCGAACTCGACGCATGGACGCGGATTCCGCGCCGCGACACGCCGATCGTCGTATTCGGCGAGGCAGGCGGCGAGGATCTCGCGCCGCGCGCGGCCGCGACGCTCGCGCGGCTCGGCTACACCGACGTGCGGCTGCTCGACGGCGGCCTCGCGGGCTGGGTCGCAGCGGGCGGCGAACTGTTCATCGACGTGAACGTGCCGAGCAAGTCGTTCGGCGAATGGGTCGAGGCCGAGCGCCATACGCCGTCGCTGTCCGCGCAGGAGGTGCAGGCGCTGATCGACGCGAAAGCCGATGTCGTGATCGTCGACGCGCGCCGCTTCGACGAGTACCAGACGATGAACATCCCGACGTCGACCAGCGTGCCGGGTGCGGAACTCGTGCTGCGCGTGCGCGCGCTCGCGCCGGATCCGAAGACGCAGGTGATCGTCAACTGCGCGGGCCGCACGCGCAGCATCATCGGCACGCAATCGCTCGTCAACGCGGGGCTGCCGAATCCGGTCGCCGCGCTGCGCAACGGCACGATCGGCTGGACGTTGGCCGGCCAGACGCTCGAGCGCGGTGCGGCGCGTCGCTTTCCGGACGAGATCGACGCGACGCAGCGGGCCGATGCGCGTCAGGCCGCCCGCGCGGTGGCCGAGCGCGCGGGCGTGCCGCGCATCGCGATCGAGGACGTCGCCGCGCTCGACGAACCGGGCCGCACGCTGTACCGCTTCGACGTGCGCACGCCCGAGGAATACGAAGCCGGGCATCTGCCGGGCTTCCTGAGTACGCCGGGCGGCCAGCTCGTGCAGGAGACCGACCATCACGCGGCCGTGCGCGGCGCGCGGATCGTGCTGGCCGACGACGACGGCGTGCGCGCGGACATGACCGCTTCGTGGCTCGCGCAGATGGGCTGGGACGTGCGCGTGGTCGAGCCGGCCGGCACCGCGGCATTCACCGAGCGCGGCCAGCCGCCGCGCGACGTGCCGGCAACGCCGCCCGCAGCCGACGTGTCGCCCGCGACGCTCGCCGGCTGGCTGAAGGAGGCCGCGCCCGGCGAGCTCGCGATCGTGGACGTGACGGCCAGCGCGAACTATGTGAAGCGTCATATTCCCGGCGCGTGGTTTGCCGTGCGCGCGCAGTTGCGCGACGCGCTGGCGACGATTCCGCCCGCGAAGCGCTACGTGTTCACGTGCGGATCGAGCCTGCTCGCGCGGTTCGCGGCGGATGACGCGCGTGCGCTGCTGCCGGCATCGGCCGAGATCCGGGTGCTGACCGGCGGCACGGCCGCGTGGATCGACGCCGGGCTGCCGCTGGAGAGCGGCGAGACGCATCTGGCGTCGCCGCGCGTCGATCGCTACCGGCGTCCATACGAAGGCACCGACAACGCGGCCGCCGCGATGCAGGCGTATCTCGACTGGGAATACGGGCTGGTCGACCAGTTGAAGCGGGACGGCACGCACCACTTCAACGTGATCTGAGCGATGCGGGGCAACCGGGCGCGGCACGTCGTGCGCGGCGCCCGGTCACGAAGCGGATCGGCGCTTGGTATCAGCGCTTGAACGTATCGACGGCCGTGCGGCCGACGGCCGGATCGTCGGTGAAGAAGCCGTCGATCCCCGCGCGCAGGTATGCCTGGATCTCGCGCACCGAGCCGGCCGTGTTGCGCGTGGCCGGCGTGCCGCCGTCCTTCAGCGACGCAGGCAGGAAGTTGTTCTCCGGACGGAACGTGTACGGATGCACGACGAGACCGGCCTCGTGCGCGTAGCGCACGTACGGCGTCGGCTGCTGCAGCGTGCCGTCCGCGGCGACCGCGATGATCGACGTCTTGTACGGTCCGACGCCGTTCGCATAGGTCGCGATCTCGCGCATGCCGTCGCGCGTCGACAGGTCGCCGTAGGTGCGCGTGTCGTTCGCCTTCACGAAGTCGTACGGGCGCTGCTGCGCTTCGTCCATCAGCTGCACGAGCTTCCAGTTCGGCTGGCTCGACTTGATCCGGTTGCGGATCGTCTTCAGGTTCGCGACTTCGAACGACTGGATGTAGACGGTCGCCGTGCGCGACGTGTACGCATCCTTCAGCAGCGCGTCGACGAGGCGGTCCTCGAGCGGCAGGCCGATCGACTGGAAGTAGGTCGGATGCTTGGTTTCCGGGTACAGGTGGATCGTGCGGCCGGTCTGTGCGGACATCTGCTTCGCGAGCGCGACGATCTCGTCGAACGTCGGAATCTCGAACTGGTCGTTGTACGCGGTGTTGGCCGGACGTACCTGCGGGATGCGCTCACGCGCCCGCAGCGTCTTCAGCTCGGCGAGCGTGAAATCCTCGGTGAACCAGCCCGTCAACTGCGTGCCGTCGATCGTCTTGGTCGCCTTGCGGCTCGCGAACTGCGGCAGCGCGGACACGTTCGTCGTGCCCGAGATCTCGTTTTCGTGGCGCGCGACCAGCACGCCGTCGCGGGTCGACACGAGGTCGGGCTCGATCACGTCCGCGCCGTCCTCGATCGCCTTGCGGTACGACGCCAGCGTGTGTTCGGGGCGCAGCGCGCTCGCGCCGCGATGGCCGACCACCTGGACCTTCGCGGAAATCGGCTGCGTGGGATCGCGCGTCAGATCGTCGTCGCCGCCGCACGCGGCGAGCAGGAACGCGGCGGCACAGGCGAACGGGACGTAGCGCAGGGAGGTCGGGCGCTTGAGGAGCATGTCGATGAACCTTCGAAACGGAGTCGGAAAGGAGTCGGAAAGGGCGCTCGCGCCGGCGGCCCGGCGGGGAGCCCGGGCTGAACGGAGTCGAACGGTGCGCGATCGTCGCATCGAATAATTACATATGTATTACTTCGACCTTTCCGTTTTGCTTTGAAGGCGCGACGTGCAGGGCAGCGCGAGTGACGGCGGGCTGCTGCGCACCGCATTCCGGCCGTCGCAACGAGTTCGTGCGCCGGATGCACTAAACTTGCGGGAATTTTGCATCGCCGCAGCGGGGCCGAGGCCCGCGTGGCGCGACGATGCGGCGACTCGCGGGCCGGCGCGGGCGCCCGGCGCCCGTGTGCGTCCGGGACCCGCGCCGGCCGATTTTTCCCGACCCATGACGACCCATACCGATCCCGCCTATCTGCTCGGCGAGCTGCTGAAGAACGTTTCCCGCTCCTTCTACCTGACGCTGCGCGTGCTGCCCGACGGCATGCGCGACCCGGTCGGCCTCGCGTATCTGCTCGCGCGCGCGGCCGACACGATCGCCGACACGGCGCTCGTCGCGCCCGATCGCCGCGCGGCGCTGCTGACCGACCTGCGCGACGACATCGAACGGCTCGGCGACGGCGCGGCGCTGTCGCGTTCGCTCGAGGACGTGACGCGGATGCAGACCGATTCGCACGAACACCTGCTGCTCGGTTCGATGGAGCCGATGCTCGCGCTGCTGCGCGCGCAGCCGGAGGCCGATCGCGCGTCGATCCGCAAGGTCGTCGCGACGCTCACCGCGGGGATGGAGTTCGACCTGCGCACGTTTCCGCACGAGCAGTCGGGGCAGGTCGCCTCGCTGCCGACGCGCGACGTGCTCGACCGCTACACGTACCTGGTCGCCGGCTGCGTCGGCGAATTCTGGACCGACATGACGGGCGCGCACACGCGTGCCGCGCGCGGCTGGGATCTGCCGGACATGCGCGAGAAGGGAATCCGTTTCGGCAAGGCGCTGCAGATGACCAACATCCTGCGCGACTGCGCGAAGGACCTGCGCATCGGCCGCTGCTACCTGCCCGACGACGTCCTGGGCGCACACGGGCTCGTGGTGGCCGACCTGATGCAGCCGGAAGCATCGGAACGTGCGCGCGGCGTACTGGTCGACCTGCTGCGCGTCGCACTCGACCAGTATCGCGACGCCTGCCTGTATACGCTCGCGATTCCGCGTCGTTTCGTGCGGCTGCGGCTCGCCTGCCTGTGGCCGATCATGATCGGCCTCGAAACCCTCGAACTGCTGGCCGGCCACGCGGCGTGGCTCGACCCGGCGAAGCCGGCCAAGGTGCCGAGAAAGCGCGTCTACCGGATCATGGCCGCGTCGCTCGCACTGGTCGGCTCGAACACGGCGGTCCGTTCGCGTCTGACCGCGCTCGCCGATGCGGTGACCGCGCGGCTCGCGCGCCCCGCGACGCAGCACTGAAGATCGCCGGCGCGGCAGGCGCCGGCATCGCCTCCCGGCCCGCGTTCGTCGGGCCGTTCCCGTCCGGCCTGCGGCACGCCGGCTAAAAACGTTTTCATGATTTCGTGTCTCGAAATGTGGGTGTCACGAACGTGGGCGATCCTGCGCGGCGGCGTGAATCGCGGCGTCAGCTTCGATCGCGCATTTGTAAGATCTTTTGTCGCCGAAGGCGTCTGACGACATTGGACGGTCGTGGTGCACCCGTAAAAATGTAAAGCTAGGGTTTTCACCGGCAAATGCCGGAAACGCCCGCCGCACAAGCTTTTCGGGCTGTCATGTAACCGTTTGGTGAACCCGCGCGTTGCGTCGATCATACGATGACCGACTGCACATGTTGGGAAACAATTGGTAATCCGTCAGAATCGCGTCGGCATGTACTCGCACATGTGTCGGTCATAAAACCACACCAGAAAAGAAACATTCTTTGAGGACGGAGAATCAATGAAAAAGCGCGTCGCTTTCGCCATGACGGCAGTCGGTCTCGCAGCCGCTACCGCCGCCCACGCCCAGAGCAGCGTGACCCTGTACGGTATCGTCGACAACGGTATCGCTTGGCAGAACAACTCGTCGGCAGTCGGCGCAACCTCGGGTGGTCACTCGAAGGTGCAGATGTCCACCGGCGTGTGGGCAGGCAGCCGCTTCGGCCTGAAGGGCAGCGAAGATCTCGGCGGCGGCACGAAGGCGATTTTCCAGTTGGAAGCCGGCGTCAACACGGCTAACGGCTCGTCGCAGTGGACCAACGGCATCTTCACGCGTCAGGCATGGGTTGGCCTGACCAACGCCACGTACGGTACGCTGACGGCCGGCCGCCAGTACACCGCGTACTACACGCTGCTGTCGCCGTACAGCCCGACGACCTGGCTGACCGGCTACTACGGCGCGCACCCGGGCGATATCGATTCGCTGGATACCAGCTACCGCGCGAACAACTCGCTCGTCTACATGTCGCCGAAGTTCTACGGCTTCACGGTCGGCGGTTCGTACTCGTTCGGCGGCGTCGCAGGCGCGACGAACCGCGGCTCGACGTGGAGCGCGGCGATCCAGTACCTGAACGGCCCGGCAGGCATCGCGGTCGGCTATCAGAAGGTCAACAACTCGACGCTCGGCGGCGGCGTGTGGGGCGCGAACTCGACGGTCCAGAACGGCCTGACGGCAGCGGGCGACGGCAACCAGCCGGCAGTCTCGTCGATCAACAACGGCTACGCGACCGCGCAATCGCAGCAGCGTATCGCCGTGACGGCGGGCTACCAGTTCACGCCGGCATGGGATATTTCGGCGTCGTACTCGAACGTCCAGTACACGCCGGGCACGGGTTCGTTCTTCCGGAACAAGGCAATCTTCAACACGGCTGGCGCCGTGCTGCACTGGAAGGCAGCTGCTCAGTGGGACTTCGCGGCAGGCTACTCGTACACGGCCGCAACGCAGTCGAACGGCATCACGAGCTCGGCCAAGTACCACCAGGTCACGCTGTCGCAGTACTACAGCCTGTCGAAGCGCACGGGCCTGTACGCGGTTGAGGCTTACCAGCACGCAAGCGGCAACACGCTGAACGGCCGCGGCAACGCAATCATCTCGGCGACCACGTCGATCGGTGACGGCGTGGGCGCAGGTTCGAAGCAGAACCAGATCGGCGTCGGCGTCGGCATGATCCACCGCTTCTAAATGTCGCGCGGCGCGCGAGCGCCGCTCACGGCATGCGGTATGAAAACCGGCCTTCGGGCCGGTTTTTTCGTTTACGTCGCGAGCCGATGCACGATCCATCGCATCGGATCACTGATCGATCGGCGACTTCAGCGGCTGATGCTCGCCCGTCAGCCCGAACACGACGAGTTGCGCGGGCTCGGTCGCGCTCGCGTTGCGCGACACCTGATGGCGCGAGCCGGGCGGTTCGTACCAGCCTTCGCCGGCGCGATAGCGGCGCAGCGGGCCGCCGTTCACCTGCGACAGCACTTCGCCTTTCGACACGACGGCGAACACCGAGCCGAGGTGCTTGTGCGCTTCGGACGCCTGACCGGGCGCATAGTCGACCGTCGCGACGACGGCGAGCTTGCCGGGCGCTTCGGGCACGGCCTGCTGCATGATCGCGTGCACGGTGTCGCCGGCGTCGTGCGCATGGGCGGCGGCCGGCAGCGCCGCGGCGAGCATGAGCCCGGCGCACAGCGCGACGCGAGGGAGCGGGGAACGGATCATCGTCGCCGCCTCACTCGGGCATCTTGCGGAACGCGATCGCGAAGCGGTTCCACGAGTTGATCGTCGCGATCAGCATCGACAGGTCGAACAGCTCCTCGTCGGTGAAGTGCGGCTTCACGGCTTCCCAGACGGCGTCGGGCACGTGGTTGCCGGCCACCAGCGTCAGCGCCTCGGTCCATTCCAGCGCCGCGCGTTCGCGCTCGGTGAAGAACGGCGTTTCGCGCCACGTGACGACGGTCGCGAGACGGCGGTCGGTTTCGCCGCCCTTGCGCGCGTCGGTCGTGTGCATGTCGACGCAGAACGCGCAGCCGTTGATCTGCGACGCGCGCAGGCGGACGAGTTCGGCGAGCGGCTTCTCGATCGAGCTCTTCGCGAGGAATTCCTCGGCGTTGCGCATCACCTTGATCGCATTCGGGCTGGCGGCATAGAAGTTCAGGCGCGGTTGCATGGCAGGTCCTTTTCGGTTGGAGCGCCGGGGTGGCGCGACAGGACCCACTTTAGGACGGGTACTGGCCTGCTTGAATAGCCAATTATGTGGAAATTCAGGTAACCAGCGGTGTCTCGCTCGCGATGCCGGCATCCAGCAGCCCGGCCAGCTTCGCGAGCGCCGTGTCGATGCGCAGCGCGTCGATCCCGCCATAGCCGAACAGCAGCCCCGGGCGCACCGGCACGCCCACGTGGAACGCCGAGATTCCGTACAGGCCGATGTCCTGAGCCCGCGCCGCGCGAACCAGCGCCGCTTCGTCGAGCCCCGGCTTCAGGTGCGCGGCGAGATGGATGCCGGCGGTCGGCACGATCGCGTCGAACCACGGCGCGAGTGCGCCGCGCAGGTGCGCGATCAGCATCTTGCGGCGTGCGTCATAGTGCTTCTGCACGCGTTTCAGGTGCCGCGCGAAATCGCCTTCGTGCATGAAGCGCGCGAGCGCCGCCTGCGTCAGCGTGCACGTGTGCCAGTCGACGATCTGCTTCGCCTTGGCCAGCGCGCCGCGCAGCGCGCGCGGCGGAATCGCGTAGCCGATTCGCAGTTCGGGAAAGATCGTCTTCGAGAACGTGCCGACGTACGCGACGAGGCCCGTGCGGTCGAGGCTCTTCAGCGATTCGACCGGCCGGCCCTCGAAGCGGAATTCGCCGTCGTAGTCGTCCTCGATGATCAGCGCGCGGCGGCGCTGCGCCCATTCGAGCAGCGCGACGCGGCGCTCGAGCGTCATCGGCATGCCGAGCGGGAACTGATGCGACGGCGTCACGTAGACGAGCCGCGCGTCGGCCGGCAGCCGTTCCGTGACGAGTCCCTGGGCATCGACCGGCACGCCGATCACCGTCGCGCCGAGCGACGCGAACGCGGCGCGCGCGGGTGGATAGCCGGGGTCCTCGACCGCGACGACGTCGCCCGGCCGCACGACGACGCGCGCGAGCAGGTCGAGCGCCTGCTGCGCGCCTTGCGTGACGAGCACGTCGTCCCAACTGCAGGCGACCGCGCGGCTGAATCCCGCGTAGCGCGCGATCGCGCCGCGCAACTGCGGATCGCCGGCCGGATCGTGGTACTGGCCGGGGCCGCGCGCCTGCTGGCGCAGCGCGTGGTGCAGGCAGCGCCGCCAGGCGTCGAACGGGAACAGCGTCTTGTCGGTCACGCCGCCGCGAAAGTCGAAGCCGGGCGAATCCTGCGGCGCGGGCATCGCGAGCGCGTCGGGCAGGTCGTTCCACAGCGCGCGCGCATCGACCGCATCGATGCGCGGCCGCTCGTCGACGATCGACGGCGCCGACGTCACGGCGGCGTGCGGCACGCGCGCGAGGCCGTCGGCGACGAACGTGCCGTCGCCGGCGCGCGTAGTCAGGTAGCCCTCGGCCACCAGGCGCTCGAATGCGTCGAGCGTCGTCTTGCGCGACACGCCGAGTTGTTTCGCGAGATCGCGCGTCGACGGTAGCCGCGCGCCGCCTTCGAGACGCCCGTCGACGATCGCGGTGCGCAGTTGCCGGAAGATTTGCCCCGTCAGGTCGTGACGGCCTTCGATGCGGATCGCGATGTCCATCGCAGTGGTTACCTCGATTCGTGTGATTTCGCCTCGATCAGCATACCGGAACTCGACCGCGCCGGCGGTGGTTCGGGGGCTCGCAGCCGCGGCCGCCATCGCGCGATTGGACCGCGGTGCGCTGCTGCCTTACGATCCACCACAAACCTCACCGCGGAGTGACCTCATGCTGTCCGAAGACGAACTGGCGCTGCTCGACGCGATCCGTGCCACCGGCAGCCTGTCGCGTGCCGCCGCGCGGCTCGGCAAGGCGCCGTCGACGGTGTCGCATGCGGCGCGCCAGCTCGAAACGCGGTTCGACGCGCTGCTGTTCGACCGGCGCGGCTACCGGCTGCAGCTCACGCCGGCCGGACAATTGCTGACCGACGAGGCGGCGCGGCTGGCGCTCGACGTCGCCCGGCTGACGCAGCGCGTGCGGCAGGTCGCGAGCGGCTGGGAGGACCGGCTGTGGATCGTCAGCGACGAGGTGCTGGAGTTCGATACGCTCCTGCCGGTCGTCCGCGCGTTCGATGCGCTCGATTCCGGCGTGTCGCTGCGCTTCACGCACGAGGTGCTTGGTGGAACCTGGGAAGCGTTGCGCGACGGCCGCGCGGATCTGGTCGTCGGCGCGACCAACGAGCCGCCGGCGATGCCGGGCCTCAAATGGTTCGAACTCGGCGCGATGGAGTGGGTGTTCGCGGTGTCGCCGCGCCATCCGCTGGCAGCCGCGAGCGGGGTGCTGACGCGCGACGCGATCGGTGCACACCGCTCGGTCGTCGTCGCCGATTCGTCGCGTCGCGCGACCGGCCGCGCGTATGGCCTGCTCGGCGGGCAGGCCGTGCTCGCGGTGCCGTCGATGCGCGCGAAGATCCTCGCGCAGCGCGATGCGCTCGGCGTCGGCTGGGTGCCGCGCCGGCGCGTCGCGTCGCTGCTCGCGCGCGGCGAACTGGTCGAGAAGCAGACGGCCGACCCGCGCGAGCCGAATCTGCTGTACGTCGCGTGGCACGGCGATCGTGACGGCCGCGCGCTGCAATGGTGGCTCGAGCAACTGCGCGAGCCGCGACTCGCGCGGCGGCTGCTCGACGGGATCGACGTGGTCGGCTGAGCGCGCTCGCTCAAACATGTTCGACGTTTTCGAACATGTTCGTCGCGCCCATCGTACGGCAAGGCCGCGCGCCGCGCGCATCCTGTGTTCACGGTCAACTCACCGGTTCACATCACAGGAGAACATCATGCAACGCTTCGAAGGAAAGACGGTCCTCGTCACGGGCGGCAACAGCGGCATCGGCCTGGCGGCCGCCAAGGGATTCGCGGCCGAAGGCGCGCGAGTCGTCATCACCGGGCGCGACGCCGACACGCTGGAAGCCGCCCGTCAAACGCTCGGCGAAGGCGCGCTGGCGATTCGCAACGAAGCCGGCAGCGTCGCATCGGCCCGCGCGCTGGCCGACGCGCTCGCCGCCGCCGGCGTGCGGCTCGACGCCGTATTCGTCAACGCGGGCGTCGCGAAACTCGCGCCGTTCGCCGACAGCGACGAAGCGATGTGGGATCTCGTGTTCAACACCAACGTGAAGGGCGCGTATTTCCAGATCCAGTCGCTCGTGCCGCTGCTGAACCGCGGCGCATCGATCGTGATCAACGGCTCGATCAACGCGCATATCGGGATGCCCGGCTCGTCGGTGTACGCGGCGAGCAAGGCGGCCGTCAATTCGTTCGCGAAGACGCTGTCGACGGAACTGCTGCCGCATGGCGTGCGCGTGAACGTGGTGAGCCCGGGGCCCGTGCAGACGCCGCTGTACGGCAAGCTCGGGCTCGACGCGGCGACGCTCGACGCGACGGCCGACAAGATCAAGGGCCTCGTGCCGATCGGCCGGTTCGGCACGCCGGACGAAATCGCGTCGACGGTGCTGCACCTGAGCGCGCCGGAATCCGCGTTCATCGTCGGCGCGGAAATCATCGCGTCGGGCGGGATGGGGTTGCTCTAAGGGGCGCGGCGGGCGGGGCCCCTAACCGGCGATGCGATGCCGGGCGAGCGGGCCCCGTCACCTGCACCTATCGCGACGCACAGGCGCCGCGCGTGTCGTCGCCGGTTTTCAACTGCGTCACCGTCAACCCGGCGAACGTCGCGCGGCCTTGCTCGGCGAACACGGCCACGCGATCCGCGTCGAGCGGCGGAAAGATCAGGTCCGTCAGCGCGACGCGACCGCCGTTCGCGAACACTTCGACCGAGCCGCGATCGACGACGATTTCGAGCCGCAGTTGCCCGTGTTCGAGCGGCAGATCGACGATGTGCTCGCGGCTGAACGTGCCGGCGAAATTCGCTTCGCCGGATTGCGCGCGGTCGAGCGTCAGCGTGCGCTTTGCCGTGTCGTACACGATCCGGGTGCCGATCGAGCCGTCGGCCGAGCGCCGGACGATCAGGCCCGCGCGCGCGGCACGCTGCGGCGAGATCGTCACCGTGATGCGCTGGACGACGCCGCGCGTCGCGGCCGACAGCGCGCGGGTAGCGGAGTCGACCGTCAGGTCGCCTTCATGCACGGCGGGCCGGCCGTCGGCCCATGCGTCGAAGGCGGCGGCCGGTGCGACGATGAGGGTCGGCTCGCCGTCGATCGTCTTCAGCGCCAGTTCGCGCGGCAGCGTGGTCGCGCCGCGCCATGGGGTGGTCGGCACCTTGGCCGCGTAATCCCAGTTGCTCATCCATGCGATCGCGACCGGCCGGGCGCCCGGTGCGCCGGAGAACGTGCCGGCCGCGTAAAAATCGGCACCGTGATCGACCCAGCGGAATTGCGCGGGGTCCGAACCGGCGGGTGCGACGCGGTCGGGCACGAACGTGCGGCCGTCGAAGTTGCCGACGAAATACATCGCGCCGGAACCGCCCGCGATCGACCACGGATTCACGTTGACGATCATCACCCACTTGATGCGGCGGGGATCGCCGTCGAGCGGCAACGGTATGAGGTCCGGCATTTCCCACAGCGCGCCCGCATGCGGCACGTCAGGCAGCGTGAAGTCGCTCAGGAACGACCAGTGGATCAGGTCGTCGGAGCGATAGAGCTTCACGACGTGCGCGTCGGCGACGACCGTCGTCATCAACCAGTAGCCGCCCGCCGCGTACCACGACACTTTCGGATCACGAAATTCCTTCGATTCCGGATCGAGCGTCAGCACCGGGTTGTGCGCATACGGCTGCCAGGTCGTGCCCTGATCGAGGCTGTACGCGAGCGATTGCGCCTGGATGCCGGGCGCGTGACCCGAGCCGGGCTTGTAGACGCTCGTATAAAGCGCGACGAGCGGCGTGTGGCCCGGCGTGCCGAGGCCGGACGTGTTCAGGGTGTCGGCGACGATCGAGCCGGAGAAGATTTCCTCGGTGGCGTTCGCGCGCATCGCGACCGGCTGCTCGCGCCAGTGAACGAGATCGGTGCTGGTCGCGTGCCCCCACGACATGTTGCCCCAGTCGTTGCCGAGCGGGTTGTACTGATAGAACAGGTGATAGCGGCCGTTCGCGTAGACGAGCCCGTTCGGGTCGTTCATCCAGTTGCGTTGCGGCGTGTAGTGGAGGGCGGGCCGCCATTGCGGCGTGCCGTTGTCGGGCGGCGCGTGGCACGGCGCGGCGACGGCCTGCGTGCAGGCCAGGCAGGCGAACAGCAGCCGGACGAGCCGGACGAAAAAGCGGAAAGACGTCGAATTCATGCGGGACCAGGCGCTTCGTCGGGCGAAGCGGGAAAGGGCGCAGGCCGTTTGCAACGACGGCCTGCGCAACGGTCAAAGGAAAAGTCGAAAGAAAAAGAGGAGGCGCACACGCGACACGCGCGATACGCACCTCCTGAACCTCGTGCCTTTATCGACGATGGTTATTCGGGGTTTCCTAGTTGCCCTGGCCGTTGCCGTCGTTGTGGCCGGCCCCCGTCGCCGGCAGGTTCGCCGGGATGTCGCCGTAGCCGCCGAGGCCGCCGCGTCCATACGTGCGGTCGACCGCCGTCGACGTGCCGTTGATGTTCACCTTCACCGTGGGCGCGAGCGTGCCGCCGCGGCGCGGGCCGATCGCATCGATGAACGACTCGACGAGCCCGCCCGGCATCACGTAGTGCGAATACGACTGGAATTCGCGCGGGTTCTGGTTCGGGTCCTGCGAGTACGGTGCACCGGCCGGTGCGGAGAAGTCGGTCGGGTTGCCGAGCACGAGGCCGCTGCCGCCGTTCAGCGGCAGGAAGTCGCTGCGGATGCCGTTGCCGACGAAGCCGTACACGCCGTCCGGGCCATCGACGCCGGCCGCCATCGTCGTGCGGTGGCTGATCGTGAACAGGTAGTACTTGCCGTCCTTCAGGTAGATCTGCGGGCGCTCGGTCTGGTCGTCCACGCAGTTCGCCGACAGGATCGGCGGCAGGAACTTCCACGCGGTCAGTTGCGGGTTCGTCGCGACCGCCAGGCCGACGTTGGCCTTTTGATACACTGCGCCCGAATTCATCACCGCGTTGAGATCTTCGCGGTTCGGATCGTTCGGCGCGTAGCCGAGATCGGCCTCGGTGCAGGTGCGCGAACCGCGCGGGCCGCCGGTGTTGCCTTCGAACACCATGTAGGTCTTGCCCGGATGCGCGGGGTCGGTGAACACGAACGGATCGCGGAACGAGAAGTAGGTGTTCTGCTGGCCGGTCTGGTAGTAGTTGCCGTCGGGCTGCAGCAGCGCCTTGTGATCGTCGAAGCCGGTGAACCACACGTGCTTGTCGTCGGCGTGGATGTTGCCGTCGGCGCGCGTGATGATCGCCTGCGGCGGCGTGATGTCGGCGCCGCCGGGCGCCGAGCGGTTGAACGACGTCGCGGTGTAGTAGAGGCTGACGTTGCTGCCGTTCGTGAGGCGCGCGGAGCCCGACCATTCGGCGTTGTTGGTCATCGGCGCGGTGCCGAACACCCGGGCGCTCGCGCCGTCCGGGAACAGGTGGCCGCCCCAGGTCCAGCCGCCGTTCGCGGGGCGCTGCGATGCGGGGATGCCGGCGCGGCGATAGAAGAAGCCGATGCGGGCGTGGACGTGACGGTCGTCGAACGTGTAGCCCGCGTGCGGATCGGCGGTGAGCGAGAAGATCACCTCCCAGCCCTTGTAGCTGAGCTGGTTCGCGCGCAGGTCGGCCAGCGGCCATGTGTCCCACACCCACACGTTCGAGTTGATCAGCGGGAAATCCTGCGGGATGTCCGGCATCGTCAGCGCTTGCGGCAGCGAATTCTTGTCGGCGCCCGCGGTGTGCGATTGCGCGACGATCTGGCGGATGTCCGCCCGCGTCCAGCGCATCGTGAAGTTGCCTTCGGGATCGTAGGCTTGCTGGGTATGGGGCGTGGGCACGGGCGCGCCCGTGCCGCTGGACTGCGCGTGCGCGACGGACGCGAAGGCGGCGAGTGCGCCGCCAGCGAGCAGCAAACGTTTGGCCGCGACCGGACGGAAAAGGGGAAAGTATGTCATCTCGTCGTTGTTTCCTGGAAAGGTGAAAGTGAACGGCTGAGTGGGCATCGATGTCCAAACCGGTTTGGATGCTATTTCAAACCGGTTTGGAACGCAAAAGATATTTATTTGACGGTAATCGTTACCAATTGGAAATAATTACCCGGTCGGCGCGTCCCGGGCTTCGGGCAGCCGGCCGGATCGACGCATGCGAGGAGTGACGGTGAAGGTGAATCTGAAGGCGCTGTCGGACGCGCTGGGCCTGTCGCGGACGACGGTCAGCCGCGCGTTGAACGGTTACGACGACGTGAGCGAGGCGACGCGCGAGCGCGTGGCGAAGGCCGCGCGGGAAATGGGGTACGTGGCCGATCCGACTGCGCGCCGGCTCGCGACCGGACGGGCCGACATGATCGGGATCGTGTATCCGTTCGGCGCCGGCGATCTCGGCGATCCGCGGTTCGCCGAGGTCGTCGCGGGCATCACCGAGCGGCTCGCCGAGCGCAATCTCGATTTCATCATCGCGTCCGCGCGACCGAACGCGGAACTGGACACCTATCGGCGGATCGTCGACGGCAAGCTCGTCGACGGGCTGATCGTCGCGCGCACGCGGGTCGACGATCAGCGGATCGCGTACCTGCAAGCGAGCGCGTTTCCGTATGTCGCGTACGGCCGCACGCAGGCCGCCGGCCCGTACGCGTGGTTCGACTTCGACAACGAGGCGGGCGCGCGCGACGCGGTGCGCCGGCTGATCGGCTTCGGGCATCGGCGCATCGCGATGATCAGCGCGCCGCTGGCGCTGAATTTCGCCGCGCAGCGGCGTGCCGGTTATCTGTCGGCCTTGCGCGAAGCCGGTATCGACGCCGATCCGGCGCTGCTCGTGGAATGCCCGTTCACGCCCGACGGCGGGCGGCAGGCGGCGCGGGCGTTGCTCGCGCGCACCGAGCCGCCGACCGCGCTGCTGGTCGACAACAACATCGCGGGCAGCGGCGCGTTTCGCGTGCTGGTCGACAACGGGCTGCGCCTGGGGGCGGACCTGTCGCTGATCGTCTATGACGGCGTGCCGCCCGATATCGCGCACCCGTATCGCGTCACGGCCGTCGTGCAGCCGACCGGACATGCGTCGGGGCGTGCGCTCGCGGAACTGATGCTTCGGCTGCTGGACGACGGCGTGTGCGATCAACGGCTCGAAGCGCCGGCAATCGAGGCGGGCGATACGGACGGTCCGTTGCGCGGGTAGCCCGCACACCGGCGACGAGGCGACGGCGGGCGGGCAAGCGGTGGCGGCCGTTGCCGAACGGCGCCTCCCGTCGCAAAGGCCATGACGATGGCAGGGGCGAATACGCGTTCTTCTAGACGACCGGTCTAATCCGGGGCTATCATCCTTCCTTGTGAATGCGGCGACGCCTCAGGCAGATTCAAGCAGCGAGATGTCGCCGTTTTATTTTGGCCGCTTCTAGACGACTGGTCTAATAGGCATATATCGCATGCGGATGAATGAATCGCACGTTGCCGCGCGCCGGCGGACTAACCGACAGGCGTGGCACGCCGACGTGCGGCCCCGTTCCCCCGTTCATTTTCGAAGGAGTGTCCGATCATGAAGATCCTGGTTGTCCTGACCTCGCACGACACGCTCGGCGACACCGGCAAGAAAACCGGCTTCTGGCTCGAGGAACTGGCCGCGCCGTACTACACGTTCAAGGATGCGGGCATCGAGCTGACGCTCGCGTCGCCGAAGGGCGGCCAGCCGCCGCTCGATCCGAAAAGCAGCGACCCGACGGCCCAGACCGACGCGACGCGCCGTTTCGACGCCGATGCCGCGGCCAAGGCCGAACTCGCGTCGACGCGCAAGCTCGCCGATGTGTCGGCGGACGACTACGACGCGGTGTTCTACCCGGGCGGCCATGGCCCGCTGTGGGATCTCGCCGAGGATCTGCATTCGATCGGCCTGATCGAGCGCGCGCTCGCGGCCGGCAAGCCGGTCGCGGCGGTGTGCCACGCGCCGGGCGTGCTGCGCCACGTGAAGAACCCGCAGACCGGCGAGTCGGTCGTGCGCGGCAAGCGCGCGACGGGGTTCACCAACAGCGAGGAGGCGGCCGTCGAGCTGACCGAAGTCGTGCCGTTCCTCGTCGAGGACATGCTGAAGACCAACGGCGCGGAATTCGAGCGCAGCGCCGACTGGGCGCCGCATGTCGTCACCGACGGGCTGCTGATCACCGGGCAGAACCCCGCGTCGTCGGCGCCCGCGGCCGAGGCGCTGCTCGCGAAGCTCGGCCACCGCTGAAAGCATGGCGCCGGCCCGGCCGGCGCCGCGTCCTTGCCGTCGCCGGGCGCAGCCGGCCCGCCGATGGCCCGCATCGCTGCGTCGTGCGCACCGCATGGCGCATTTCCAGCCGTTTTGTAGAACCAAGCAAAGGAGTCGTGGATGTCTGCCCTGTTCGAACCGTTCAAACTCAAGGATGTCACGCTGCGCAACCGCATCGCGGTGCCGCCGATGTGCCAGTACGTCGCCGAAGAGGGCGTCGTCAACGACTGGCATCACGTGCATCTGGCCGGCATCGCGCGCGGCGGCGCGGGCCTCGTGATCGCCGAGGCGACGGCCGTGTCGCCGGAAGGCCGTATCACGCCGGGCTGCGCCGGGTTGTGGAACGACGCGCAGGCCGAGGCGTTCGCGCCGTCGGTCGCGGCGATCAAGGCGGCCGGCGCGGTGCCCGGCATCCAGCTCGCGCACGCGGGCCGCAAGGCGAGCGCGAATCGCCCGTGGGAAGGCGACGACCATATCGCCGACGGCGATCCGCGCGGCTGGCAGACCATCGCGCCGTCGGCCGTGCCGTTCGGCGCGCACCTGCCGAAGGTGCCGCGTGAAATGACGCACGACGACATCGCCCGCGTGCAGGCCGACTTCGTCGCATCGGCACAGCGTGCGCGCGACCTCGGTTTCGAATGGCTGGAACTGCACTTCGCGCACGGCTATCTCGGCCAGAGCTTCTTCTCGGTGCATTCGAACCAGCGCACCGATGAATACGGCGGTTCGGCCGACAACCGCGGCCGCTTCCTCGTCGATACGCTCGCGGCCGTCCGCAAGGTCTGGCCCGAACATCTGCCGCTGACCGCGCGCCTCGGCGTGATCGAATACGACGGCCGCGACGAAGAGACGCTCGCCGAGTCGATCGCGCTCACGCAGCGGATGAAGCGGGAAGGGCTCGACATGCTGAGCGTATCGGTCGGCTTCTCGACGCCGACCGCGCAGATTCCGTGGGGCCCGGCATTCCTCGCGCCGATCGCCGAACGCGTGCGCCGCGAGGCCGGGCTGCCGGTATCGTCCGCGTGGGGAATCGACACGCCGCAACTGGCGAATCGCGTGGTCGAGCAAGCGCAGCTCGATCTCGTGATGGTCGGCCGCGCGCACCTGGCCGATCCGCACTGGCCGTATTACGCGGCCAGGCAGCTCGGCGTCGAGCGTCCGTCGTGGACGCTGCCCGCGCCGTACGCGCACTGGCTCGAGCGCTACCGGGTCGCCGACAAGGTGGCGTAAGCGGGGCGCGTCGATGCAGCGCCGCGGCGGTGCGCGCATCCCGCGTGCCGCCGATCCGGCGCCGATGGATAGAATGGCGGTTCGTCCAGGCCGGTTGCCTGGGCGAACCGCCTTTTTTTCATTTCGACAGAGGTGCCATGGGCGCACATGTCCCGTCGTCTCACGATTCCGCCGCGCGGCCGCGCGTCCAGCAGATCGCTCGCGTCGCGTTGTATGCGGCGCTGCTGTTGCTCGCGCTGTGGGTGATCCGCGACTTCATTCCCGCCATCGCCTGGGCCTGCGTGATCGCCATCGCGATGTGGCCGCTACTGAAACGCTTCGAATCGCACCGGTTGTTCCGCAGCCGGCCGACGCTGATCGCGACCGTCATCACGGCGGCGATTTCGCTGCTCGTCGTGCTGCCGGTGGCCGTCGCGACGACCCAGGCGTTTGCGCAGGCGCATGACCTGCGCGAATGGCTGCACACGGCCCAGGACAACGGCATCCCGCTGCCGGACGTGGTCAGCCGGTTGCCGTACGGCGCGGCGCAGATCACCGAATGGTGGCAGGCCAATCTCGGCCATCCGCTGCATGCGGCCACCGCGATGCACGGCGTCAACAGCGAGAAATTCATTGCGTTCGGCCGGCAATTCGGCACGAAGCTCGCGCACGTGCTGCTCGAATTCGGTTTCATGCTCGTCACGCTGTTCGTGATCCTGCGTGCCGGCCACAAGCTGTCGGGTGCGTTGTTGCAGGGCGCGCGGCGCGCGTTCGGGCGCAACGGCGCGGAACTGATCGAGCGGATGGTCGCGGCCGTGTACGGCACGGTGACGGGGCTCGTCGTCGTCGGGCTCGGCGAGGGCGCGCTGCTCGGCGTCGCCTACGCGCTCGCGGGCGTTCCACATGCGGCGCTGCTCGGCCTCGTCACGGCGGTCGCCGCGATGCTGCCGTTCTGCGCGCCGGTCGTGTTCTGCGGCGCGGCGCTCTGGCTGTTCGTGCAGGGGGCGACCATGTGGGCCGTCGTGGTCGCGGCGCTCGGGTTCATCGTCGTGTTCGTCGCCGAGCATTTCGTGCGGCCGGTGCTGATCGGCGGTTCGACACGGCTGCCGTTCCTGCTCGTGCTGTTCGGCATCCTCGGCGGCGCCGAGACGTTCGGCCTGATCGGGCTGTTCGTCGGCCCGGCGCTGATGACGGTGCTCACGATGCTGTGGGCCGAATGGATCGCTTGAGCGCGCATGCCGTTGCACCGGTTCGACGTCGCGGTGCAATGGCGCGGCGGGCCGCGCATGCGAAGGCCGGCTGCAACGATCGCTGACGATTCGGCTGGTGCGGATGCGCGCAAACGCAGGGATTCGGATGAAGATCTCTACATTTCTTTTCGATCCGGACCCAAAGGTCGAGTAGCATGGGGCTTTCGATCACGCCGGTAGGCGCAGCAGATTTCCCGAGCATGCGATTGATTCCGATGTCCCGTCCCGCAGCGACGCTGTCCCTGGCCGCCGGCTGCCTGATGTTGCATGGCTGTGCGTGGTTCGACTCGTGGCTGCCGTTTTCGTATTCGCGCACGCCGCTGGCACGGGCCGCGTCGCGGCACGGCGCGACGCGCGCCGACGTCGTCCGCGCCGCCGGCAACCCGCGCAGCGTCTGGATGGTCCGCAACGGCAGCGGCGTCTGCTACAACTACTTCATCGAGCACGGCAACGATCATCGTGCTTTCTTCGTCGTGTTCGACAAGGCCGGCGTCGTCACGCAGCACGGCTTCGATTCGTGCATGGACGCCGACCGCAAGGGCACGCTCCAGCAGGGCAAGAGCGCGTCGCGATAGGGCGAGGGCCACGCGCCGCGCGAGCGCGTCATACTGCCGTCACGCTATCGTGTCGACCACACCGCCGTCGACGCGCAACGCCGCGCCGGTCGTGGCCGATGCCTGCGGCGAGCACACGTACACGACCAGGTTCGCGACTTCCTCCGTCGTCGCCGGCCGCTGGATGATCGAGCTCGCGCGCTCGCTGCGTACGAATTCCACTGCAATGTCGTCGATGCTGCGGCCCGTTTCGTCGGCCTGCGCCTTCAGCATCTCGCGCACGCCTTCCGACATCGTCGGCCCCGGCAGCACCGAATTGACGGTCACGCGGGTGCCGGCCGCGAGCTTCGCGAGGCCGCGCGCGATCGACAACTGGGCGGTCTTCGTGAACCCGTAATGAATCATGTCGACGGGGATGTTCAGGCCCGATTCCGACGAAATGAACACGATGCGCCCTGCATTGCGTTCGATCATCCCTTTCAGGTAATGCCGTGCGAGCCGCACGCCGGACATCACGTTGATCTGGAAATAATGTTCCCATTCGGCGTCGTCGATGTCGAAGAACGCCTTCAGGCCGTAGATGCCCGCGTTGTTGACGAGAATGTCGGCATTCGGCGTGTGCTGCGTGACGCGCGAGACGCCGGCCGCGTCGGACAGGTCGGCGGCGACGCCGTCGAAGCTTGCGCCGGGCACGGTATCGCGCAGTTTCTCGAGTGCGGATTGCACCGACGGGTCGCTGCGGCCGTTGACGACGACGTGCGCACCGGCGCGCGCGAGCCCTTCGGCGATCGCGAGCCCGATGCCGGCGGTGGAAGCGGTGACGACCGCGGTCTTGCCTTTCAGATCGATCTGCATGAGCGTGACGGGGAAGAGTGAACGAGGGCCGCCGCACGTGCCGCGGCGGACGGAATTCAAAGCTTAGGCAAATTCCGCTCAATAGGCCATGTCGCGAGCGCGTCGGCAGCGGTCACGCGGGAATTCCGGGGGGCGAAGTGACGTGCTGCCGGGTATGGCGGACGCGCGAGATTCCTGTCGGTTCGGGGCGAGCGGGCGCGAAATTGGTATCCCGCGCGTGCTTTACCCGCGAGATACCGAACCGATGACGTATTCGCCGGCTGCGATGGCAACCCGTCGATATCCGGGCCGCCAGGATCGGCGCAACAACCGATCCTGGCGGATATCGTGCATGCCGCTGGCCTTCTCGCGACCCACGCTCGCACAACGGGCGAATCGTCAGCGATGAAACGCGAAGATCACGAACACGTGACGAACCAGTCCCACCAGTAGTATCCCAACAACTCCTGGGTACTTCGTTCCAGCGTATAGAGCCCGAAGCAGGCGCCGAGCGTTTCGATCCCGCTCTCTCTCGCCTTGGCGCCGATGCTGACGAACGTTTGCGGCTTCGTCAGCGGCGGCAGGCCGTCGCGCGTTTCGGGGTTCAGTTGCACGGCGTTCACGTCGAGGAAGTCCTGCGAAAACGGATTGAAAACTTGCTGGCCGAACAGGTGCGAAACCTGATAAATCAGCACCGCGTCTTCCGCGTTTTCATAGAGGGAGACTGCCCTGAGTGAAACCGTGTCGCCGGGATACAGCGTCAGAACGGGGTCCGCCGGGCCATTTCCGATCGCCGCGCCGCGCGCGCCGGTGTAAAGCAGGCGCACGGCGCGATGATCGACGGCGATCGGTAATTCGGGCTGCTTGCTCGGATGCGGGTATCTCAGCTTGATATATTCCGTGTCGATGACGGCGAGGATGTCGATTTGCTGCGCGGTCGTGTCGCGAGTGAGGCTTCCAGGATCGGCTGTCATACGGGTGCTCCATTCTGGTTTATCGCGGAAAAGGGTGGCGCCCGGTGGGGCGCCGCGTGAAACCTGCCGGCTTGAATCGCTCCCGTACGGCTTCGGAGCGAGGGGGCGGGGCGCTCGCTTCAAGCAGCGGAGGCTTGCCAGACCCAGAAGAAGTAGCCGAACAAGGATTTCCTGTTTTGGCTCCGCGTATAAAGCGCAAAACTCGTCCCGAGGTTCTCGACTCCGAAGGATTTTGCTACGGCGTCGAACCGTTGAAAGACTTGGGATTGCGCCGAGATCGCGATGAGGTCGGGCGTCTCGGCCGCACTGGGTGCGGCAGCCTGTTCGATGGTATGCGCAGCGAATTGACTGAAGACCTCCGCGCCCGAATAGTGCCCGACGTTGTAAATCAACGCAGAGTCGTCCGAATTGTCGGACAGCGACGTGCTCATCAGCGATACCTTGTCGCCAATCTGCAATTTCAAGCCCAGGCTACCGGTGCCTTCCGAGCTGCTCACGCCGGGCAAGCGGCTGTTGAGCATGAACACGGCGTTGCTGTTGATGGCCGTCGGGCGGTTCGCGTTCTGGCTCGGATTGGGATAGGTTGTCTTTAAATAATGCGCGTCGATAACCGCAAGGATGTGAATGAATTGAGCGGTTTGTTTCAGATCGATGCTATCAGGGTCGACTTTCATTTAAGTGCCTCCATGACAGGCTAATTGCCCGTTCAGTGCGCGTGGCGCATCGGCGATGCGCTTCGCCAGTATTGTCCATTTATATTTGTTTTAGTACCTGTCAGGTCTAATGGGGGATTTATTTTAGTGATAATTTATTTTTGATGTCAGGAGGGGGTGTAATCGACTGTAATTGATTTTTATGGATTTTCCGGCTCTGAATTGCAGGTTGTTGTATGCGAGGTCAAACGCTCGTCATGGCGTAATCGGCTGTAATTGATTTTGGTAAGCGAATGAATTGATATTGTCCTTGACGCGCTAATGACGTGTCGTCGGACTCAAATTCATAACGCTTAGTGAATGGAGATTAACCATGGCTTCCGAAATCACGCTTGCATCAAGCGCGCAGGACATCAACATCATCGCGGTGATCGATACGGAATGGGTCAAGAAGACGTATCCGAACCCGAGCCAGAATCAGGCCGCGCCGACGGGCATCGCCCACAATGGCCAGTTCCTGATCTGCACCGGTGCGCGTGGCGTCAAGGGGCAGGGTACGGCCGACCTGGAAATCACCGCCTACCCGGGTGACCGTGTCCAGTTCACCGGCGTGTCGATCTACGACAACTCCGACGATGCCGTGATCATCTACAACATCCCGCGCTATCAAGGCGACGAGGTATTCAACCCGTTCGTCTGCAACACGGTCGTCCGCAATGGCGCGGTGGAACCCAACCCGGATTCGGGGACCCGCAACGGCCTCCCGCCGCTGAAGAAGCAACTCACGTTCGCGACTTTCGACTCGTCGGTCCGGCGAAGCGGGACGGAATATTTCGGCGTGTGCTTCGCGCTTTACAAGCTCGTCGGCGGGCAGAACCAGGAACTGTTCGGCTACTACTGGTGGGATCCGAAGATCATCGTTCCGGCCTGACCCGCTGCTGTCGGCTTCAGCGCCCGAGCACGCGGAAACGCGTGTGCAAGCAGAGGTGCAGGGCGGGCGCTGTTTCAGCGTAAGCGCGCCATCCTCCGCACCTCGGCGGCGCAGGGTGGTGCCCACGATCATGTCCGTGGGCACCACCATTCTGCGTAGCATCGAAGCCGGGCGAGCGCGGTTGCGCGGCGCCGCACAGTCTTGTACGGTGAGCGTTCGTCGTTCGAACCCGGAGCCCGCCGCGTGAGCCGTACCGCCAACCGATCTGCCGTACCGTCGCCGTTCTGGCGCGATACCGCGCTGCCGTTCATCGAGGCGCGCACCGTCGATGACGGGCGCGCGATCTGCTACGCGAAGCACACGCACGACACGTTTTCGGTGGGCGCGATCGTCGGCGGCACGAGCACGTACGTGAATGGCGCGACGAACGCGCACGTCGGGCGCGGCGTGCTGGTGATCATCGACCCGGAGCAGGTGCACGCGTGCAACCCGTACGGCCCCGATGCGTGGGCGTACCGGATGGTCTATGTCGACGTGCCGTGGCTCGCGCGGCTGCAACATTCGCTGGGCGGCGATCCGAACCGCGATTTTCATGGGTTTTCGCCGAAGTTGACCGAGCGCGGCGATCTGTTCGCGCGATTTGGCGGCTTCTACCGCACGCTCGTGTCGCCCGGCATCGATGCGCTCGGCAAGGAGAGCGCGGCGGTCGAATTCTTCACCGCGTTGCACGGCGCGCTCGACCGCGAACTGCCCGACCCGCGGCCGGGCGACGACAACGCGAAGCTCGCGCGCGCGGCCGACTACATCGCCGCCCATTGCCGCGAGGCCGTCACGCTCGATGCGATCTGCACGGCGGCCGACCTGTCGCCGTCGTACCTGATCCGCGCATTCAATGCGCGTTACGGGATGACGCCGCATGCATTCCTGATCGATCGGCGCGTGCAGTACGGCCGCACCGAATTGCGGCGTGGCAGGCCGATCGCCGAAGTCGCGCTCGACGCCGGCTTTGCGGATCAGGCGCATTTCCAGCGCGCGTTCCGGCGGATCGCGGCCGCGACGCCCGGCCAGTACCGCAGCGCGATGCGCTGACCGCCACGACGGCTACACGTCGAGCAGAAACAGCGCGCTGCCCGCGAGCAGCAGCGCCATCAGCCGATTGAACACGCGCATGCGCCGCGCGTTCGCGAGCCGGTGCCGCAGCGACGCGCCCGCATAGCCCCAGCATGCGATCGACGCGAAGCAGATCACCAGATACAGCGCGGCGAACTGCCAGACCTGCGCGCGATCGCCATCGGCCGCATACGCGCCCATCGCGGCCACGCACGCAAGCCACGCCTTCGGATTGAGCCACTGCATCGCCGCGCCGGACGCCGCCGACGGGCCGGCCACGTCGGGATCGGCCGACAGCCGGCCGTCGTCGAGCGCGAGCCGCAGCGCCATATACAGCAGGAACGCGATCCCCGACCACTGCGTGGCCGTCGTCAGCACGGGCCAGCGCGCGAGCGCCGCGTGCAGGCCCAGGCCGATCAGCAGGAACAGCGCGACGAAGCCGAGCGTCGCGCCCGCCGCGTAGCGCAGGCTCGCGCCGAGGCCGTGGCGGGCGCCCGCGCTGAGCGCGACGATGTTGACGGGACCGGGGGTGATCGACGAGGCGAGCGCGAACGCGGCCATCGAAACCAGCATGCTCATCAGGTGTCTCCATGCGACATGTCGAAAGTCGCATCGAGACTACGGGCGCGGCGTCGGCCCGTATTGAAGAAAACTGCCCTCGGCGGCGCGGTCGGGATTCACGTCACGCTGAATCCGGCGCAGCGCTCACGGGCCGACCGAAAGCGACAGGACGCAGACGTGACCGCCGAAGCCATCGAGTCTCATTTCACGGATGGGCGGGCGTCGCGAGCGCGTCGAACGTGTCGGCTTCCGGAAGCTGGCGCCACGACTCCGGGCCTGCGTCGATTTCTTCGACCGTCAGCAGGCACGCATCGAGTTCGCGACGCAGCTGGACATGATCGATCGACTGCCCGATGAACACGATTTCCTGCCGGCAATCGCCCGCCGGCTCTTCCCATTTCTTCAGCACACCCTCGCGACGATAGTCGTCGTGTGGCCAGTCCGACTGCGGGGTAAACCGCCACCATCGGCCCACGTAGCCCCACTGGAACGTGTCGCCGGCCTGCACGAGCATGGCGGTTTCCGCATATCGGTGCGCGGCCCACACATATCCCTTGCAGCGAAGCAGTCGGCCGTTGGTCCAGGGGCGCCGCAGCCAAGCGAGCAGGCGCGCAGGATGAAACGGCGCACGTTCGCGATAGACCCACGATGCGATGCCGTATGTATCCGATTCCGGCGGGCGTTCGTCGGCCTGCATGCGTTGCATCCATCCCGGCGATTCGACGAGCGCCGGCAGATCGAAGCGCCGCGTATCGAGGACGTCCGACGGATCGACCTTGCCGTGCTGCATCGGCAGGATTCGCGCTGATGGATTGAGTGAGGCCAGAATGGCGCGCAGCCGCTCGAAACCCGCGTGGCCGATCCGGTCGAGTCGGCTCACGAGGATCACGTTCGCATATTCGACTTGTTCGATCAGCAGGTCCGACAGCGTGCGCGGCGGACCGGCATCGCCGCCGTTCGCAAGCGGGGCGTCGCGCGTGACCGGTTCGGCCGACGCGATCATGTCCTCGAACGTCTCGCCGTTGACCACCGTGACGAGCGTGTCCAGCCGCGCGAGCTCGCTGAGGCTGAAACCGTCCCGGTCGAGAAACGCGAACGTCTCCGCGACCGGCATCGGTTCCGAGATGCCCGTCGACTCGATCAGCAGATAATCGAAGCGATGCTGCCGCGCGAGCGTGCTGATCTGCTCGAGCAGATCGGCGCGCAGCGTGCAGCAGATACAACCGTTGGTCATTTCGACCAGTTCGTCCTCGCCTCGATGCAACTCGACGTTGCGCCGCACGTCGTCGGCGTCGACGTTGACCTCGCTCATGTCGTTGACGATCACGGCGACCTTCAGGCCGGCGCGATTGCGCAGGATGTGGTTCAGCAACGTCGTCTTTCCGGCGCCGAGGAAGCCGGACAGCACGGTGACCGGAATCCTCGGCGGCGGGGCGGCCGGCACGTGTCGATTGGCCGGCGTCGTCATGCGCTCTGCCCGGATGCGCGATCCAGATAGCCTTCGAACAGGTCGACCACGACATAGCCGTCGTCGGCGGCGTCGCCCCACAGATCCTTCACGCGGAACTCGACATGATAGGTCGGCTGATGCACGGCGCCGGCGTCGCCGTGGCCGATTGCGTCCGGGAACGGCCACGATTCGGTCGTCCGGTGCAACACGACGCCCGTCTTGCCGCGAACGTAGCCCGGCGCGCGGATGTGTCCGCTGACGTATTCGTCGCGAACGACGACGCGATCGCCGACCTCGAACCGCGTCGACCCGGCCGGGGCCGCCCGGCCGGCGGAGCGCGGCGGGTTCGCGAGCCGGAAAGGCGAACCGAGCGCGCGGTCGAGTTCATCCTGCGTGAGCACGCCGGTTTCGACGAGCAAGGTCGCGGTCGCGATCACGTAGCGCTCGTAGTAGCGCGTGCCGACGTGCTGGCGCACGTCGATGCGTTCGACTGCGTGACGTACCTCGTCGACGCTGAATTTTTTCAGTTGGTCCACCCCGACGAACATCAGGCTGTACGCGAGATGCTCCCAGTCTTCCTTGAAGACCGGTTTGTAGCCGAGACTGTTGATCGTATGCGGCACGGGGCCGAAACCCTGGAAGCCGCCGAGGTCGTGAAAGCCGTCCATATGTGATCTCCGAGAGGAAGGTCGAGAGCGAAACGTGGTGCGAGTCAGTGCGCGCGCGGCAGCGCAACGCCGATCAGCACGTCCTTCGTGACGAGCGCGCGCAGTTGTTCCTCGGTCATGTGCTCGCTGCCGGCCGGCCGCACGGGCAGCACGAGATAGCGGCTTTCGGCGGTCGTATCCCAGACCTTCACGACGACGTCGTCGGGCAGGTCGGTGCCGAGTTCCCGCAGCACCGTGCGCCCTTCGCGAACGAGCCGCGCACGATATTCGAAGCCCTTGTACCACTCGGGCGGCAGCCCGAGCACCGGCCAGTTCGTGCATGAGCACAGGCTGCAGACGATCACGTTCTTCAGCGTCGGGGTGTCCTCGAGCGCGACGATGTATTCGCCCTGCGGGCCGGTGTAGCCGAACTGCGCGCAGGCGGCCGTGCCGTCCTTCAGCAGCAGTTCGCGAAATGCCGGGTCGACCCACGCACGCGCGACGATGCGCGCGCCGTTGGCCGGGTCCCAGGTCGTGGACATCAGCTCGGTCAGCGTGTCGATATAGCCGTCGGGAATCAGGTTCTTCTCCTTCATCACGCGAAACAGCGCCCAGGCGCGTTCGCCGGGCGTCGAGACGGTTTCCTCGGAAGGAATCGTGTTCATCGTGGGGCTCCTTGTCGTGGTTCGGGTCGACCGCCGCCACGGCGTGGCGACTGCCGTGGCGGGGGGCGGGCGTGCCGTGTCGATCACGCTCGACGAGCAGGGTAAGAAGAGAAAAAGCGCGGTTCTTTGCCGGCACGGATCGGAAACTGTGCCGAGACGGCCCCGTCGCGCGGCAGGCGCCGATGCGCACCCGGAGGCACGGCGATGCGCGGCATCGACAGCGCGTCGGGCATGAAACGTCGGCCGCCCGCGCACGTTGCTCGACCGCTGCGGGGCGCTGGCAGCGGAGGTCCGCCACAGCCAATTTCTTGTTCCGCCGGAAAACAGAAATGCGGATTTTGCCTTTCTATTCTCATCCTCAAGCGACGGCCGTCCGGTATCGCGAATCGTCGGCGCTCTCCGAGTACCGGCGGAATAACAGTCAGCCAGCACCCCGCGATTCCACCGTCCGGCAACGGTTCCCGTTCGTCGTACGTCGAGCGTGGCGGTGTCTGCGCATCCAGGTGAGGAGCATGATGGATAACGTCAACAGAATGAAACTGAAGCGGATCGCGCGCTGGATCGGCCTGTCGCTGATGGTCGTCGCATCGCATTACGCGGGCGCGGTCGAGGTCGATCCCGGCGACTACGAGCAGTATCCAGTCGGCGCGACGATCGGCGTGCTGTACTACAACTATTCGGCGACGAACGCGTACTACGCGAATGGCCACCGGACGTCGGATTTCGACCTGCAGTCCAATGTCGGCATCGCCCGCCTGCTGCATGTGTTCCAGCTCACCGACCGGCTCACGATCGATCCGCAGGTGCTGCTGCCGTTCGGTCACATCAGCAGCTTCGGCAACGCCGGCGCGCTTGGCAGTACGAACGGTGTCGGCGACGTGATCCTGACCGCGCCGTTGAAATTCCGTCTGAACGAAGCGAAGGACGTCGTCGCCGCGACGGTCTACGTTTACGCGCCGACCGGGAGTTACGACCAGAACCGCGGCCTCAATCTCGGCGCCAACCGCTGGTCACTCGATTTCCAGGCGGCCTACGTCAAGCACTTTTCGCCGCAGTGGGCACTCGATCTCGTCGGCGACGCGATCTGGTACGGCAACAACACGTCGTACGGCGCGAGCGGTGCGACGCTGCATCAGCGGATGAGCTACAGCGCCCAGGCGATGGTGCGTTACATGCCTGATCCGGGCACGTCGCTCGGCATCGGCATCACCCAGCTCTGGGGCGGTCAAACGAGCGTCGACGGCGCGGACAACAACGATGCGCTGCGCACCACGCGCCTGCGGATCACCGCGGCGAAGTTCGTGACGAAGGCCGACCAGGTGCAAATCCAGCTCGGCACCGACCTGAGCGTGCGCAACGGTCCGAAGAACAGCGTGCTCGCCGGCCTGCGTTACGCACACATCTTCTGACGACCCGCATGCACCAGGGTATGGCCGGTGCATGCCGCTCCGTGTCCCCCAACGTCGAACCCTCGACACCCGATTCCCTTTCCAGAGAGGTCACGCATGGAATCCGCCATCGACAAACACCTGATCTGCCCGCGGACGCTGTCGCGCCGCGTCGCCGACGATTACCAGCCGCCGTTCCCGATGTACGTCGCCCGGGCCGCCGAAGACCTGAACCAGGTCGTGATGGGCTATTTCGGCGTGCAATACAGCGGCGCCGACAAGCGCGCGGCGGCACTGGCCGCGTTGCGCCGGATCGTCGCCGATTTCGGTATGCAGGACGGCCCGAACAACTTCGACCTGACGCAACACACCGACGATCAGAGCTACGAGAACCTGATTGCCGTCGGCTACTGGCGCGATCCGGCCGCGTATGCGCGCTGGATCGCGTCGCCGGCGCTCGTCGAATGGTGGGCCTCCGACGCACGCCTCGCGGACGGAATCGGCTACTTCCGGGAAATCGTCGCGCCGCGCGCCGAGCAGTTCGAGACGCTTTACGCATTTACGAGCGATTTCCCCGGCGTCGGCGCGATCATGGACGGTGTCAGCGGCGAGATCGAGGAGCACGGCTACTGGGGATCGATGCGTGACCGGTTCCCGATCTCGCAGACGGACTGGATGAACGCGAACGGCGAGTTGCGCATCGTCGACGGCGATCCGGCGCGCGGCGGCCGTGTTGTCGTGCTCGCACACGACAACATCGCGCTGATTCGGTCCGGTCAGGACTGGCGCGCGGCGGAGAGCGACGAGCGCCGACTATATCTGGAGGAGATCGAGCCGACGCTGCGCAGCGGAATGGAGTTCCTGCGCGACAACGGCAAGGACGTCGGCTGCTACAGCAACCGCTACGTGCGCTCGATCGATCTCGACGGCAACCTGCTCGACGAGAGTTACAACATCGGCCACTGGCGCTCGCTCGACCGCCTCGAGCGGTGGGCCGAATCTCATCCGACGCACCTGCGGATCTTCGTCACGTTCTTCCGCGTCGTCACCGGGCTGTCGAAACTGCGGCTGTATCACGAAGTTTCCGTCTTCGACGCAAAGCATCAGGTCTACGAATACGTGAACTGCCATCCGCGCACCGGACTGATGCGCGACGCCGTCGCCATCGCGCGCTGAATCCCGCCGGCGCCGCCCGGACTGGCGCCGCCGCTTACCGAACTGGAGAACGTCGATGGCCATCAAACGCCCGACCCGCGAACAACTGTCCGACATTGCAGCCGGCTTCGGCTTTCATGTCGATGCCCGCCAACTCGCCGAATACGACGATGCGCTGCAAGCGAACTTCGACGCGTACGACGTGATCGACGCGCTGCCCGATCATCTGCCCGTCGTCGCGTATCCGCGCACGCCCGGCTACCGCCCGGAAGGCGACGAGAACCGTTACGGCGCATGGGCACGCAAGAGCACGATCCACGGCGCCGCCGACGGCAAGCTGCGCGGCAAGACGGTGGCCGTCAAAGACAACATCTGCGTCGCCGGCGTGCCGATGCGCAATGGCGCGAGCACGTTCGAGGGCTACGTGCCCGATATCGATGCGACCGTCGTCACGCGGGTGCTCGACGCCGGCGCGACGATCGCCGGCAAGGCGACCTGCGAGTACTACTGCTTTTCCGGCGGCTCGCACACGAGCGCGTCGGGGCCGGTACACAATCCGCGCAAGGCCGGACACTCGTCCGGCGGCTCGTCGTCCGGCTGCGGCGCGCTGGTCGCGAGCGGCGAGGTCGACATGGCGCTCGGCGGCGACCAGGGCGGCTCGGTGCGAATCCCGTCCGCCTATTGCGGCATCTACGGGATGAAGCCGACGCACGGGCTCGTGCCGTACACCGGCGCGATGCCGATCGAGGCGACCGTCGATCATCTCGGGCCGATGACGGGCAGCGTGCTCGACAACGCGCTGCTGCTCGACGTCATCGCGGGCGACGACGGGCTCGATCCGCGCCAACGGATGTTGCCGCCGCGCGCCGATTATCTCGGCGTGATCCGCGACGGCATCGCGGGCCTACGGATCGGCATTCTGCGCGAGGCGTTCGGGCTCGCGAATTCGGAGAAAGTGGTCGACGAGGCCGTGCGGGTCGCCGCGCTCCGGTTGCGCAAGCTGGGCGCGAGCGTCGACGAAGTGTCGGTGCCGCTGCATGCGGCCGGCACCGCGATCTGGCTGCCGATTGCGGCCGAGGGTGCGACGCAGCAGATGATGAAGGGCAATAGCCACGGTTTCAACTGGGGCGGCCTGTACGTGACCGGCATGATCGATCATCACGCGGGCTGGCGCGAGCGCGCCGACGAGCTGCCGGATACCGTGAAGGTGACGATGCTGCTCGGCGAATATTTCACGAGCCGGTATCGCGGGCGCTACTACGCGAAGTGCCAGAACCTCGCGCGACGCTTGCGGTCGGCTTACGACACGGCGCTGCAATCGTATGACGTATTGCTGATGCCGACCGTTCCGATGCGCGCGTCGGAACTGCCGAAGCCGGGCTGTACGATGTCAGAGTCGCTGACGCGGGCGTTCGAGATGCTCGCGAATACCGCGCCGTTCGACGTGTCCGGGCACCCGGCCATGTCGCTGCCGTGCGGGGTAGCCGACGATCTGCCGATCGGGCTGCAACTGGTCGGGCGCCGCTTCGACGAGGCGACGCTCTACCGCTGCGCGTATGCGTATGAGCAGTCTTCCGACTGGCGCCAGACGACCTTCGCATGACATGTCCGGCGCGGCCGCGCATCGCCGCCGCGCCGCCTGTCGGTCCGACCGGCAACGCGGCCTGCACGGTTGCCGATTGGACAATGCGCTTTTGAACGGGCACGCTACCGGTTGCGTGTTGGCTAACCCATGTGGGGCACGACCATGACGATGCGTCCTTTCCCGCGCGCCGCAAGCGGCGACGCGCCCGGCCCGGCGTCCGACGGCCCGCCGGGCGAATGGACGAATTCGGCGATCGAAGTGGCGACCGACGGCTCGGTCAGCCAGCGTATCGAGTTCTGGCGCGAGACGATTCTGCGTTTGTTCGCGGACGTGCAGATCGCGGCCGTGCAGAAAGCCGATTTCTTCGGCCAGGTGCGGCAGCGCAAATGCGAAAAGATGCGGATCTCGGAAATTTACGCCAGCGAACAGGCCGTGAGTCGGCGCTATCGCCAGGCGCGGAGCGAGTATGAAGACAAGTATTTCGGCGTATTGATGCTCGAGGGCAGCCAATCGGTCGAGCAGGACGGCAAGATCGTCACGCTGCACCCGGGGGATTTTGCGATCTACGACGCGACCCGGCCGCACCACCTGCAGTTCGGGCAGTCGTGGCGCGAGATCGTCGTCAGCATTCCCCGCGCGACCCTGAACCAGCTCGTCGTCGGGATGGAACACCGCACGGCCTGCCCGACGCACACCGGGGCGGGCGTCGGCAGCGTCATGCGCGCGTTTCTCGAACAGATGTCGTCGCAGATCCGCAGCGTGACCGAGGACGAGATGCGGCAGTTGTCGGATACCGCGATCTCGCTGATCGCGATGACGCTCGGCGGCATGCAGCGCAACGACCTCGCGCAATCGAGGATGAAGGCGTTGACGCTGACGCGTGTGAAGCGGCATCTGCTCGAGCACCTGCACGATCCGGAGCTGAGCCCGATGATGATCGGGCAGTCGATCGGGATGTCGTCGCGGTACATCAACAAGCTGTTCGAAGCCGAGAACACGTCGCTGATGCGTTACGTATTGAACCTGCGGCTCGAACGGTGCGCGCAGGATCTTGCGAATCCGCAATGCGCGGTGCTGCGCGTGTCCGATATCGCGTTGCGCTGGGGATTCAACGACATGTCGCATTTCAGTCGCGTGTTTCGCGAGCGGTTCGCGATGTCGCCGCGGGCGTGGCGCGAGCAGGGCGGCAAGCCGCGCGCGTAATACGTCGTTCCGGGCCGCGTTCGCGGCCGGCAGGCGCCGATCGGAGGCGGCTGGACGTCGACGGGCCCGGCCGCCGTCAGTGCAACGCGCGCGGCGCGTGCGTCGGGCGAGCGCCGTGCGGATCGGCCGACGCCGCCGAATCGGTCGATTCGGCCGGCCCGGCGGCGTCGGCCGGACGCAGCGGCCCGCCCGGGGACGGCTGCGTCGACACCGAGAAGCCGAACGTATTGACGCCGCCCGAGCACGCGACGAACACGCCGCCGCCGTGCATCTCGGCCACGGCCTTGACGATCGACAGTCCGAGCCCGTGGTTTTCCTTGCTGTTCGCGCGCGCTTCCTCGAGCCGGTAGAAGCGCTCGAACACGTGCGAGCGCTGCACCGGGTCGATCGGCTCGCCGGGGTTCGACACGGCCATCTCGACGAGCGTGTCGCGGCGCGTGATCGTCACGTTCAGCGTCGCGCCGGGCGCCGAATGCTGGATCGCGTTGATCAGCAGATTCGTCATCGCGCGGCGGAACAGCGACGGATCGACGGCCGCGCGCGCGTCGCCGTGCAGTTCGGCGCGCAACTGCGCCTCGTCGAGCGGAATTTCGAGGAAGTCGAGCATACGCCGCACCTCGTCGGCGAGCGACACGTCCTTCAGGTCGCTCGCGCGCTCGCCGCGGTCGCTGCGCGACAGGAACAGCATGTCGTTGATGATCACGCGCAGCCGCTCGAATTCCTCGAGGTTCGACTGCAGCGTCTGGCGCATCCGGTCGACGGAACGGTCGCGGCTCGTCAGTGCGACCTGGGTCTGGCCGATCAGGATGCTGATCGGCGTGCGCAGCTCATGCGCGACGTCCGCGTTGAACGCTTCGAGCCGCGCGTAGGTTTGCTGGATGCGTTCGAGCGCGCCGTTGAACGACGTGGCGAGATCGCGCAGCTCGGTCGGCAGCGCGTCGGTGTGCAGCCGCTGGCGGCGATTCGTCGCGCTCACGCTCGCCGCGTCCTGCGACAGCCGGTCGAGCGGCGCGAGCCCGAAGCGCGCGACCGCGCGGCTCAGCAGCAGCGTGATGACGGTAGCCGTCGCGATCAGCGCGGCCAGCGTCCAGCCGAAGCGGCGCAGCATCCGCTGCGTCCGTTCGCACGTCGTCGCGACGACCAGTTGCAGCGTCGGCCGCTCGCCGGCGCCGGCCAGCGTGATGGTCTTCGTCATCACCGCGTAGCTGCTGTCGTTGAGCTGGTAGCGCTGGAACGCGCCGAACGGCGGATCGAGCGGCACGCCGTCGACGGGGCTGCCGAAGCGGAACGCGGGGTTGTCGCTGATCACCTGGTAGTGCGTCGAGCCGTCGGGCGGTTCGAGATCGGCGAGTTTTTCCTGCATCAGGCGGCCGCGCGCGGCCGTGGTCGCGTGCGACACGATCATCGCGGCGACCTTGGCGCGCGTGTCGATCGTCGCGCGCAATTCGGCGAACAGCTGGCGCTCCATCATCACGAACAGCCCGCAGCCGACCAGCGTGAACACGAGCAGCGACACGATGCCGAACATCGCCGAGAGCCGCAGGATGATCGAGCGTTTCATGCGCGCCGCTCCGTGTCGCCGTCCTCGCGCGCCTCGAGCACGTAGCCCATCCCGCGGATCGTGTGCAGCAGCTTCTCCGCGAACGGGCCATCGAGTTTCGCGCGCAGGCGCTTGATCGCCGTCTCGACGACGTTCGCATTGCTGTCGAAGTTCACGTCCCACACGAGTTCGGCGATGGTCGTCTTCGACAGCACCTCGCCGCTGCGTCGCGCGAGCACGCCGAGCAGCTGGAATTCCTGTGCGGTCAGGTCGAGCCGCGCGCCGTCGCGGGTCGCGCGGCGGCCGATCAGGTCGACGCGCAGGTCGCCGATCGAGATCAGCGTCGATTCCTGCACGCGGGCGCGGCGCGTCAGCGCACGCAGCCGTTCGATCAGTTCGAGGAACGAGAACGGCTTGGTCAGGTAGTCGTCGGCGCCGCCGCGCAAGCCCCGCACGCGGTCGTCGACCCGATCGCGCGCGGTCAGCATGATCACGGGCGTCTGCTTCTGCGCGCGCAATGCACGCAGCACGCCGAAGCCGTCGAGCTTCGGCAGCATCACGTCGAGCACGACCACGTCGTAGTCGAATTCGACGGCTTTCCATGCGCCGTCCTCGCCATCGAGCGCGGTGTCGACGACCCAGCCTTCCTCGGTCAGGCCGCTCTTCAGGTATTCGACGACTTTCGGTTCGTCTTCGACGATCAGTACTTTCATGTTCGTTGTCCCCGTAACCGGTTAAGGGCAGGTCAAGGGCCGACGCCCGCGCCGCGCTGCGGGGCCGCCGACGCGACGTCGGACGGCGCCGGGCCACTCTCAGTGCCACCGTCCCAGCCGCCGCCGAGCGCCTTCGCGAGAAACACGACGAGCGCCGCGCGCTGGCCCTGGATCTGCACGGCCTGGCGCTCGCTCGTCAGCAACTGCTGCTGGGCCGTCAGCACGTCGATGAACGGCGTCAGGCCGCCCGCGTAGCGATCCTGCGCAAGCGAGACGAGCTTGCGCGCGTCGTCGACGGCCGCGGAAGCCTGCTGCGCGGCCTGCGCGAGCACCGACAGGCCGGTTACCGCATTTTGCACCTCCTGGAACGCGGTGAGCACGGTCTGCCGGTAACTGGCCTGCGCGGCGACGTAGCCGGCCTGCGCGAAATCGACGCCGGCCTTCAGCTTGCCGCCCTCGAACAGTGGCTGGCTGAGCGAGCCGCCGACCGACCACAGCAGCGCCGGCACGGTGAACAGGCCCGCGAAGCGCGTCGCGTCCCAGCCGATGTCCGGCGACAGCGTGATGCGCGGGAAATATGCGGCGCGCGCGACGCCGATCTGCGCGTTCGCGGCGGCCATCGCGCGCTCGGCCGACGCGACGTCGGGGCGCCGCTGCAGCAGGTCGCTCGGCATTCCGGTCGGCAGCGCGGGCGCGTTGATCGGCACCACGCGCGGCGGCAGCGAGAACGCGGGGGCCGGCGTGCCGACCAGCGTCGCGATCGCGGTTTCGACCTGCGCGCGTTGCTGGATCAGCAATTGCGCCTGCGTGCGCGTCGCGTCGAGCTGCGCGCGCTGCTGCAACAGGTCGAGGCCCGACACCGCGCCGAGGTCGTGGCGCGCGCTGACGTAATCGAGCGCCTTCTGTTGCAGGTCGATCGAGCGCTTGACGACGTCGATCTCGGTGTCGAGCTCGCGCAGCGTGAAATAGCTCGACGCGAGATCGGCGCTCAGCACGAGGCGCGCGTTCGCGAAATCGTCACGCGACTGCTCGGTGCTGGCCTGCGCAGCTTCGACGTTGCGCCGCACGCGGCCGAACAGGTCGAGTTCGTAGCTGACCGCCGCGCCGACCTGGATGTCGTTCTGCACGGTCGACATGCTCTGCGTCGCGTAGTTGGTCTGCGGCCGGTCGGCGGAGATCTTGAAGCGCTGGCCGCTCGCGTTCAGCCCGACGGCCGGATACTGTGCGGACGCCACCGACGCGAGCGTCGCCTTCGCCTGGTCGTAGCGCGCGGCCATCGCCTTCAGGTTCTGGTTGTTGCGCAGCGCGTCGGCTTCCAGCGCGTCGAGCTGGGCGTCGCCGAACGCGGTCCACCAGGCGGGATCGAGCGGCGCGCGGGCCGGCGCGGCCGGCTGCCAGTATGCGTCGACCGGGTCGAGCCGCCACGCGGCCGGCGTATCGACGGGCGGGCGCCGGTAATCCGGGCCGACCGTGCAGCCGGCGAGCACCGCGGCCGCGACGATCGCGACGGCACCGAGCGCGGCCGGGTACGCGCGGGGGCGCATCGCGATCACGACTTCGCCCCCGCGACGGCCGAGGCCGGTTGCGCCGCCGGCGCCTGCACGACGACCCGGTCGCCGGTCGCGAGCGCGTCGCTCGGGTTCGCGACGAGACGGTCGTTCGGCGTGATCGGCCCGTCGACTTCGAGCGTCTGGCCGATCGTGCGCACGACCGTCACCTGTTTCAGCCGGACCTGGCCGTTCGCATCGACGGCGGCGACCGTCGGGCCTTCGGCGCGGAACAGCAGCGTATTGGCCGGCACCTGCAGGCGGCCGACCGGCGTCATCGGCAGCGTCGCCTGCACGTACGCGCCGGGCAGCAGCCGCCCATCCGGGTTCGGTAGCGTGATCTCGATCTGCAGCGAACGCGTCGCGACGTCGATCGCCTGCGACGTGCGCGTGATCGTCCCGTCGAAAGTGCGCCCCGGCAGCTCGGCCTGCGCGACGCTCACGTGCTGGCCGACCTTCACCTGCTGCGCATACGCCTGCGGCACCTGCACGTACAGGCGCAGCCGGTCGGCCTGCACGACCGTGAACAGCGAGCGGCCCGCGTTGCCGGAATTGACGAGATCGCCGACGTCGACGTTGCGCTGCGTGACGATCCCGTCGATCGGCGCGACGATCCGCTGGAAGCCCTTCAGCTCGGTGAGGCGGCGCATGTTCGCATCGGCCGCCGCGAGGTTCGCGCTGCCCTGGCTGAACGCGCCTTGCCGGTCGTCGAGCTCCTGCTGCGACACGGCATCGCGCTGGCGCAACTGCTGCGCGCGGTCGAACGACGTCTTCGCGAGCGCGAGCGCGGCTTGCGCCTGCTGGCGCTGCGCGGTGGCCTGCGCGAGCTCCTGGTTCAGCTCCGGCGTGTCGAGTTCGGCGAGCGTTTGCCCCTGCTTCACGTGCGCGCCGATATCGGCCTGCCAGCGCAGCACGTAGCCGCTGGCGCGCGCATAGATCGGCGCCTCGACGAAGCCGCGCAGTGTGCCGGGCAGCGTCAGCTTTCCGCCGGTGGCCGCGTCGACCGGATGCACGACGCTCACGTACTGGCGCGTGTTCTGCGCGGCGACCGCGTCGAGGCGATGCTGGTTCAGTACGTTGACGACGATGGTGCGCGCGGCGCCCGCCGCGAGCAGCACGCCGATCACGATCAGGACGATCCGTCCGCGCCGCGACACCGACGCGCGCGCCGGCAGGTGCATGCCGTGTTCGTCCACCTGGATGCCGACGGCGCTGTGATGTTTCTCTTCCATGAATTCAACCAGTTCAACCGGGTAGTAGGTGAAAAGCAGGGCGAAAGTCAGTGTCCGGCCTGGCGCGCACGCCGCCGGGCCAGCCGCGCATGCACGCCGCCGAACACGAGCGGCACGAACAGCAAGGTCGACACGGTCGCGAACAGCAGCCCGCCGATCACCGCGCGGCCGAGCGGCGCATTCTGTTCGGCGCCTTCGCCGAGACCGAGCGCCATCGGCACCATCCCGATGATCATCGCGAGCGCCGTCATCAGCACCGGCCGGATGCGGGTCGCGCCGGCCTCCAGCGCGGCCGTGAGCGGCGGCGCGCCCGCCGCGAGGCGCTGCCGCGCGAACGACACGACCAGGATGCTGTTCGCGGTCGCGACGCCGACCGTCATGATCGCGCCCGTCAACGCGGGCACGCTCAGGTGCGTGCCGGTGATGAACAGCATCCACGCGATGCCGGCGAGCGCGGCCGGCATCGCGCTGATGATGATCAGCGGATCGAGCCACGACTGGAAATTGACGACGATCAGCAGGTAGACGAGCACGATCGCCATCGCGACGCCCGCGCCGAGGCCGATGTACGACGTGCGCATCGTCTCGATCTGGCCGCGCATCGTGAGGTCGGTGCCGCGCGGCAGCGTCGCGCGGGCGTCGGCCACGATGCGGTCGATCTCGCCGGCCACCGCGCCGAGATCGCGGCCCTCGACGCTCACGTACACGTCGATCGCCGGGCGGATGTTGTAGTGCGTGATCACGGCCGGGTTCACGGTACTGCGCACCTGCACGAGATTGCCGAGCAGCTGCAGCGGCGTGCCGGTGCGGCCGCTCGCGGAGATCGGCGTGCCGAGCAGGTCGTCGACCGACGACAGGTTGTATTGCGGGGTCTGGATCTGCAGCGGGTACTGCACGCCGGTGCGCGGGTTGATCCAGAACGACGGCGTCGTCTGCGAGCTCCCCGACAGCGAGATCAGCATATTCTGCGCGACGTTCTGCGCGGAGAGATTGAGCTGCTGCATGCGCGTACGGTCCATGTCGGCCAGCAGGGTCGGCTCGTCGTTGCGTTGCAGCACGTGCACGTCGACGGCGCCGGGGATTTGCCTGATCTTTTTCATCAGGCTGCTCGCAATGGTCATGTTACTCGCGAGATCGTTGCCGAGCACCTGCACGTCGATCGCGGCCGGCTGCCCGAAGTTGAGGATCTGCGTGATGATGTCCGAAGGCTGGAAGAAGAACTCGACGCCCGGGAAGCGCTGTGGCAGCAGCGTGCGCAGCGTTTCTACGTAGTGCCCGGTCGCGCGGTGGCCGGGCTTCAGCGCGATCAGCAGTTCGCCGTCGAGCGTGCCGATCGTGCCGGCGTTGCTGTACGACAGGTTGATGCCGCTCACCGGCAGGCCGAGGTTGTCGACGATCGCGCCGAGCTCGTCGGGCGGCACGGTTGCGCGAATCACGCGCTCGACCTGGTCGGCGAGCCGCGCGGTTTCCTCGATCCGGTAGCCGGTCGGCGCGCGCACGTGCAGCCGGAGGTTGCCGGAATCGGCGTTCGGAAAGAAATCGCGGCCGAGCACGAACACGAGGCCCGTCGACAGCACGCAGAAGCCGAGGAAGCACAGCGCGTAGAAGCGGCGGCGCACGAGCAGGATGCTGAGCAGCACGATGTACCACGCGCGCAGCCGTTCGAACGCATGGTTGAACGCGTGATGGATACGCGCGAAGCGCGACGTCGAATGGTCGGCGCCGGTGTTCGCCTGCTGCGGGCGGAACAGCAGCATCGCGAGCGTCGGCACCAGGGTGCGCGACAGCACGTACGACGCCAGCATCGCGAACACCACGGCTTCCGCGAGCGGCACGAACAGGAAGCGCGCGACGCCGGTCAGGAAGAACATCGGCACGAATACGATGCAGATGCACAGCGTCGACACGAGCGCGGGCACCGCGATCTCGCCCGCGCCTTCGAGGATCGCTTCGTGCAGGTCGGTACCGAGATGCAAATGCCGCTCGATGTTCTCGATCGTGACGGTCGCATCGTCGACGAGAATGCCGACCGCGAGCGCGAGGCCGCCCAGCGTCATGATATTGATGGTCTCGCCGAGCGCGGACAGCGCGATCAGCGACGTGAAGATCGACAGCGGGATCGAGATCGCGATGATCAGTGTGCTGCGCCAGTTGCCGAGGAACAGCAGGATCATCATCGCGGTCAGCACGGCGGCGATCAGCGCCTCGTGGATCACGCCCTGGACGGCCGCGTTGACGAACACCGACTGGTCGAACAGCGGCGTGATCGTGAGCCCCTCGGGCAGCGTCGGGATCACCTTCGGCAGCAGCGCCTTCAGGTCCGACACGACCTTGAGCGTCGACGCGTCGCCGCTTTTCAGGATCGAGATCAGCACGCCGCGCTGGCCGTTCTGGCGCACGACGTTGGTCTGCGGCGCGAAGCCGTCGCGTACCGCCGCGACTTCGCGCAGGTAGGTCGTCGCGCCGTTGATCGTCTGGACCGGCAGGTTGCTGATGTCGGCGACCGTATCGGCCGACGCGTTCGTGTCGATCCGGTATTCGGTCTGGCCCATCTTCGCGGTGCCGGTCGGCAGCACGAGGTTCTGCGCGTTGACCGCGTTGACGATGTCGGCCGGCGTGAGGCCCTTCGCCTGCAGCGCCTGCGGGTCGAGGTCGATCGCGACCACGCGGGTGCGGCCGCCGTACGGGAACGGAATCTGCACGCCCGGCACCGTGATCAGCTGCGGGCGCAGGAAGTTGAGCGCGATGTCGGCGAGCGACTGCTCGCTGAGCGTCTGGCTCGACAGTCCGAGCTGGATCACCGGAATGCTCGACGCGGAATAGGTGATCACGAGCGGCGGCGTCGCACCCTGCGGCATCTGCCGCACGATCGCCTGCGCGGACGACACCGTCTGCGCAATCGCCGTCTGCACGTTCGCGCCGGGCTGCAGGAACACCTTCACGACCGCGATGCCGGGCAGCGACGTCGATTCGACGTGCTGGATGTTGTTGACGGTCGTCGTCAGGATGCGTTCATGCACGGACGTGATGCGGTTCGTCATCTCCGTCGCGGAGAAGCCGCTGTAATTCCAGATCACGCTGATGACCGGGATGTTGATCGCGGGCAGCACGTCGACCGGCGTGCGCATCAGCGCCAGCGGGGTGGCCAGCACGATCATGATGGCCATGACGATGAACGTGTAGGGGCGCCTGAGCGCGAGATTGACGATCCACATGAAGGCGGCGGGGCAGGCGGTGATCGGCGGCGGTGAAGGGAACCCGAATGATAGGCGTCGGCCCGCAACGGGTTACTGTCGCGAAACTGGCGGAATTGTCAGGTTGGGGCGCGGCGTCCGTCGGCCGATTCCGCAGACGGAATGCGTCGTCGCGATCGCGACGGTTTCGCACATCGGGCGGCGCTCACAGCTGCTCCATGCCGAAGCGCGCGAGCGCGTCGAGATCGACGACCTCGATCTGGTTGTACGCGAGCCGCAGCGCGCCGAGCTTCTCGAGCTGCTGCAGCGCCTGGTTGATCCGCTGGCGCGACACGCCGACGAGCATCCCCAGCTCCTCCTGCGAGATCGACAGCGACGGGCCGGTGTCCGGGTACAGCGCGGGATTGAAGAGCTGCGCGAGCGCCTGCGCGACGCGCGCGTCGACGTCGAGCAGCCGGCTGTTCTGGATCGACGCGATGAATTCGCCCATCCGGTTGTTCAGCTGATGAATCACGAAGCGCGTGAACGGCAGGCTCGTGTCGAGCAGCGCATGGAACGTGTCGACCGGCACGAACAGCACGGTCGAGCGCTGGATCGCGACGACCTCGTACTTGCGCAGCTCGCGCTTGATCACGCTGCCTTCGCCGAACCAGCCGCCCGACGGCACGCCGGAGAACGTGCAGCCGCGCCCCGACACGTTGAAGATCGCGAGCTTCAGCAGCCCCTGATGGACGCCGATCCAGTATTCGGACGGCGCGAGCCGGTGCGCGATCACGTCGCCCGCTTCGCACTGCGCGACGTGCGACTCGGCCAGCACGCGCGCCTGGTGTTCGGGCGCCAGCGTGCGAAACCACGCGCACTGGCCGAACAGCGTCGCGAGCGGCGGCAGCGAGCCCGGTTCGGGGAGCGTGTCGGCCGGGGCGGCGGCCGCGTCGAGGTGGTCGTGCATGGGTGCGGGTTTGCGAGGATAGGGATAACGCGCAGCGCTCGAGCGGCACTCTGTCGTTTCGATGACAGACGGCTCACAATAGCGCCCGTTAGGCTGTCGGCAATTGAACCACATCAAAACGATCCGGGGTGCATGCGCCCCGGTGGACAGAACACGGGAGACAGGATCATGACGCAGATGTTCGAGGCCGGGCTCGGCCGCCGCGATGCCAATTACGTGCCGCTCACCCCGATCGATTTCCTGATCCGGGCGGCCGAAGTCTACGGCGAGCGCCTCGCGATCGTGCACGGCGACGTGCGGCGCACGTGGGGCGAGACCTGCACCCGCGCGAAGCAGCTGGCGAGCGCGCTCGCGCAGGCCGGTGTCGGGCGCGGCGACACGGTCGCGGCGCTGCTGCCGAACATCCCGGCGATGGTCGAGGCGCACTTCGGCGTGCCGATGGCCGGCGCCGTGCTGAACACGATCAACACGCGGCTCGACGCGTCGTCGGTGCTGTTCATGCTGCGTCACGGCGAGGCGAAGGTGCTGATCGTCGACACCGAATACGCGGAGGTCGCGCAGCGCGCGGCGCTGGAGGTGCCGGGCCTGAAGATCGTCAGCGTGGCCGACGCGATGCCGGCCGACCCCGACCGTTTCGCGGGCGCGACCGACTACGAGGCGTTCGTGGCCGGCGGCGACCCCGACTACGCATGGACGCCGCCCGCGGACGAATGGGAGGCGATCGCGCTGAATTACACGTCGGGCACGACCGGCGACCCGAAGGGCGTCGTCTATCACCATCGCGGCGCGTATCTCGCGGCGATCAGCAACATCCTCGAATGGGACATGCCGAAGCACGCGGTGTATCTGTGGACGCTGCCGATGTTCCACTGCAACGGCTGGTGTTTCCCGTGGGCCGTCGCGGCGCGCGCGGGCGTGAACGTGTGCCTGCGCAAGTTCGACGCGAAGACCGTGTTCGACCTGATTCGCCGCGAGCGCATCACGCATTACTGCGGCGCGCCGATCGTGCAGAGCGCGATCGCGAACGCGCCGGCCGAGCTGCGCGCGGGGATCGACCACACGGTGCATGCGATGGTCGCGGGCGCGGCGCCCGCGCCGGCCGTGATCGCGAAGATGAAGGAGATCGGCTTCGACCTGCTGCACGTGTACGGGCTGACCGAGGTCTACGGCCCGGCGACCGTCTGCGCGAAGCAGGCGCACTGGGACGCCGTGTCCGACGAGGAGCGCGCGCGGCTGAATGCGCGCCAGGGCGTGCGCTACCACCTCGAGGCCGGCGCGACGGTGCTCGATCCCGACACGATGACGCCGGTGCCGGCCGACGGCGAAACGCTCGGCGAGATCATGTTCCGCGGCAACATCTGCATGAAGGGCTACCTGAAGAACCCGAAGGCGACCGACGAGGCGTTCCACGGCGGCTGGTTCCATACCGGCGATCTCGCGGTGCTGATGCCGGACGGCTATATCCGGATCAAGGATCGCAAGAAGGACATCATCATCTCGGGCGGCGAGAACATCTCGAGCATCGAGGTCGAGGACGCGCTGTATCGGCATCCGGCGGTGGCCGTGGCGGCCGTCGTCGCGATGCCCGACCCGAAATGGGGCGAGGTGCCGTGCGCGTTCGTCGAGCTGCGCGAAGGCGCGAGCGCGACCGAGGAAGAGATCGTCGCGCACTGCCGGCAACTGCTCGCGGGCTTCAAGGTGCCGAAGGCCGTGCGCTTCGGCGAGTTGCCGAAGACCTCGACCGGCAAGATCCAGAAGTTCCAGTTGCGCCATGCCGTCGGCTCGGACAAGGCGATCGACCTGGCGGGCGACAAGAAGTAGTCGAGGCCGGGCCGCGGCCGATCGTTCGTCGTCCGGCGTTCGTCACGCGTCGCGTGCGAGCCGGAACACGCTGACCGCGTCCGACAGTTGCGCGGCCTGCTCGCGCAACGCGACGGCCGCGCGCTCGGCGTCCGAGATCAGCAGCGCATTCTGCTGCGTCGCTTCGCCGATCTGCGTGACGGCCAGATTCACCTGCTCGATGCCGGTCGATTGTTCGCGCGACGCGGCGCTGATCTCGCCGATCAGTGTGCGCACCTGGTCGATCCGCGCGACGATGTCGCGCATCGTGCCGCGCGCGGCGTCCGCGATCCGGTAACCCTGTTCGACGGTCGTCGACGATTCGGCGCTCAGCGCGTCGATCTCCTTGACCGCGGCCGCGCTGCGCTGCGCCAACGCGCGCACCTCGGCCGCGACCACCGCGAAGCCCTTGCCGTGTTCGCCCGCGCGGGCGGCCTCGACGGCCGCGTTCAGCGCGAGGATGTTGGTCTGGAACGCGATGCCTTCGATCGCGCCGGTGATCTCGGCGATCCGGCGCGTCGCGCGGCCGATGTCGTCCATCGTCGTGACCACGCGCTGCACCGCGGCGTCGCCGTTCGTCGCGGCGGCCGACGCATCCGCGACCAGCGCGTTGGCCTGCGCCGCATGCTCGGCGCTCTGCTGCACGGCGGCGGTTATCTGCTCCATGCTGGCGGCCGTCTGTTCGACGCTGCTGGCCTGCGTCGCGATTCGCGCGGCGATGTCGCCGCTACCGGCCGCGATGCCGACCGTGCCGTGCGCAATGTCGGCCGCGCCGTTGCGCACTTGCGCGACGATCCGCGCGAGGCCGTCGCCGATCCCGTCGACCGCCTGCACGAGCCGGCCGATCTCGTCGTTGCCCGCGCTGCCGTGCGCGGCCGCGCCGTCGCGGATGCGCACGCTGAGATCGCCCGCCGCATAGCGCTCGGACGCGCGGGCGGCCGCCTCCAGCGGCCGGCTCACGACGCGCCGCACGACGATGACGAACAGCGTCGCGAACGCCGCAACGAGCACGGCGCCGATCATCAGGAAGCGGTTGCGGGTGGCGCGCATGGTGGCCAGCAGCTCGTCGTCGAGCGCGATCCCGCCGACGAGCCATTGCCACTGCGGAATCGTCGTGAACGACACGAACTTCGCGGTCGGCCCGGCGTCGTGCGCGGCCGGGTCGGTCGACGTGTACGCGAGCCGGCCCTGGGCCGCCGCGAGCATCTGCGCGTAGGGGGCGCGCGTGTCGTCGGCCCGTTGGCCGGCCGCATCGGGATGCACGACGAAGGTGCCGCGCGACGGGCCCTGCGACGCATCGAGCACGAAGTAGTAGCCGTTGTCGCCGATCTTCAGCGCGCGGATGCCGTCCTCGACGAGCTTGAGCTCGGCGCCGATGTCGAGGCCGACGAACAGCGCGCCGATCACGCGGCCGGTCGCGTCGGTCACCGGCTTGTACTGCGTGATGTACGACCGGCCGAACAGCTTCGCGAGGCCCGTGTAGCTGCGCCCGGCGACGAGCGGCGCATACGCGGGGCCGGCGCGATCGAGCTTGGTGCCGACCGCGCGCGCGCCGTCCTGCTTCTTCAGCGAGGTCGTGATACGCACGAAATCGTCGCCGTCGCGCGCGAAGATCGTCGCGATCGCGCCGCTTTTCTTCAGGAACTGGTCGGGGATCGAGTAGTCGAGGTCGAGCGGCTGGCCGCCCGCGAGCAGGGTCGGCGCGGCCACGCCGCCGATGTCGACGGTGCGCGCCGGGTCGAGCGAGAAATCGGCCGGCAGGAAACTCGCGAACAGCGACATCGAGCGGTTGGCTTCGGCGGTCAACGCCTTGTCGAACAGGTCGACCATCGCGCGGATCGACTGCTCCTTGTCGTCGATCCGCTTATGCGCTTCATCGGCGAGCTGCTGGCCGGCGAAATGGGCGAGGGTCCACGCGAACACGGTAAACAACAGGGCGACGAGCGCGCACGCCAGCGCGGCCAGACGCGCGCCGACGCTCACTCGGCCCAATTGGGTCATTCTCATGAGACATCCTGAGTGGGAGTGAGAGGAGGCGGAACGCACGCGTCACCGCTCGTGGTCCCGTTAATACGGCAACTTTCGCGAAATCTTTAGCGGATGTCGCGGATCACGGGCCCGCAGGCGGGCGAAGGGGAAGCGAGGGTCAGTGCGTGACGAGCCACGCGACGGCCAGATAGCGGCCGACTTTCGCGATGGTCACGATCGCGAGAAAGGTCGGCAGCGGCTCGCGCAGCACGCCGGCGATCATCGTCAGCGGATCGCCGATCACCGGCGCCCAGCTCAGCAGCAGCGACCAGCGGCCGTAGCGTGCGTACCAGCGCTCGGCGCGTGCGAGCGCGGACGGCTTGACCGGAAACCAGCGGCGCTCGCGAAAATGCTCGATGCCGCGGCCGAGCGCCCAGTTGATCGCCGAGCCGGCGACGTTGCCGACGCTCGCGACCAGCACCAGCGCCCACACGGGTTCGCGCCCGGCGAGCAGCAGGCCGGCGAGCACGGCTTCGGACTGGAGCGGCAACAGGGTCGCGGCGACCATCGACACGGCGAACAGGCCGCCGTAAGTGAGCAATTCGGACATCGCGCGATTGTACCGGCCGTGCGGCGGCCGGCCCCGGTCACGCGGTCACCGGCTCACGATCTCACGCGGCATCCGTCGTGCCGAACAGCAGGTGCGAGATCATCGACTTGTCGACCGGTTCGTCGTTGAGCGTGCTGGCGAGCAGTTCGCCCGCGAGCTGCTGCGGCGAGAACACCATGTCGGGCTTCAACAGCCGCAGCCGTTCGAGGTTGCGCTGCTGGTTCACGAGCGCGACCGTGCGCACCGACGGCGCGATCTCGCGGATCGCGAGGATGATGAACGCGTTTTCGGCGTCGTCCGAGCGCAGCGCGAGCACCGCGCGCGCGGTCGCCGCGCCGGCGCTTTCCAGCACCGCATGGTCGGTCGCATCGCCGACGATCAGGTCGGTCGCCGCCGGATAGTTGTGCTCGACGCCGGCCGGGACGACGACGGTCACCGCGTAGCCGCGCTTGCGCAGCCCGTCGTGCACCGCATGCGCGACGGGTGTCGCGCCGACGATCAGGAAATGATGCTTGCGGATCACGTTCGAAATGCCTCCCTTGACGATCCGTTTCAGATTGCCGCCGATCACCGGGCCGACGACCGCGCTGATCGACGTCGCGAACACCGTGATGCCGAGCACGATCACCGATGCGGTGAACAGGCGCGCGGTCGGCGCGTGCGGCACGATGTCGCCGTAGCCGACGGTCGACATCGACACGATAGAGAAATAGACGGCGGTGGCGAGATCGTGGATGGGCGGCGTGAACTCGTCGCCGAGATAGAGCACGCCGAAAGTGGCGTAGATCAGCAGCGACACGATGCTCAGCAACGCGAACAGGCTGCTGGCGGCCACGCTCGCGCGATCGAAGTGCCGCCAGTAGTACAGCAGCGCGACGACCAGCACGGCCGTATAGACGAACACCGCGTGGCTGCGATAGCCGCCGAGCACGCTGATCGCGGCGGCCGCGACCAGCAGCAGGATCGACAACACCCACGCGACGCGGGCGCGCAGGACGATGCCGATGGCCATCGTCGCGAGGCCGGCCGCGACGACCAACTGCGGCAGCACGACCAGCCCCATGTTGTCGACGAGGTTCAGCGCATCGGCGAGCCACGCGCGGTGCAGGCCGAGCCGCGCGTGCTCGACGACGGGGCGCAGCACCATGAGCGCATCGAGCGCAAGCAGGAGGGCGAGATACCAGTGCAGGCCGATCGGCGCGAACAGGCGCCGCAGGCGGGATGTGACGTGCTTCATTCAGTCGCCCGGCAGGCCCGGGAATGTCCAACGAACCAGGCGCTACCCTAAAGCATTCGGCGCCCGGCTGCTTTTTCGAGGGGCCTGGCAGCGGCGTCGACGCAGCCCGTCCGCGCGGCCGTTCAGTTCCAGCCGACCATGATCGCGCCCATCCCGACGAGCAGCCCGCCCGTCACGCGGTTCATCGCGCGCATCCGCGCCGGCCGCTGCAACGCGCGGCTCAGTCGGTGCGAGAACAGCGCCATCGACGCGACGCCGCCCGCGAACAGCAGCGCGAACGTCGCGGCGAGCAGCAGGTATTGAAGGTTCAGGCTCCAGTCGGCATTCGGGCTGATGAACTGCGGAAAGAACGACGGAAAGAACAGCAGCGTCTTCGGATTCAGCCCGGAAGTCGCGACGCCGCGCCAGAACAGCGCGCGTCCGGAGTCGGCGTCCGGCGCGGCGATGGCCGTTCCTGCGTCGGTCTCGGCCGGCGCCGCGGCCGCGCCGGCCGGCGTGCGGCTCAGCCATTGCTTGCCGCCGAGCCAGACGAGATACGCGGCGCCGGCCCAGCGCAGCACGGTCAGGGCGTGTTCATCGAGGTGGACCAGCGAGTTGAGGCACAGCGCGGTCAGCGCGAGTTGCAGCAGCACGGCGAGCGTGCCGCCCCAGACGCACGGCAGCGCGCGGCGCCAACCGGTGCGCAACGCCTGGTTCATCGTGAGCAGGTTGACGGGGCCGGGCGCGTAGATGAGGACGACGGAAGCAGCGAGGAACGACAGATAAAGCTTGAACGACATGACGGACGGGCAGGAGCGGGGAGGCAGGCACCGGCCCCGCACGCGGTCGGATGGGCGTGCGGGCGGCGGGGAATCGCATGTCTGCCGCCCGGCGCCGCAACTCGTGATTGCGGCCGTGCGTTCCGTTGCGAGGGGTGGTCGCGGGGAGCGTGCCGGACAGCAGGCATGGAGAAAATGTATCAAGCGGCCCGGTTAAAAGGCTTCCTGTTTTCCAGTGAAATGGCCCTGAAACCGGAATCCTGTTCAGATAGAATGCCGATTTTCAGTAGAAGATTCTTCTCGCCATGGCTACCCGCGAACGCACGCCCAAAACGCTCGACAATCAGGACCGCAAGATCCTGGGTGCATTGCAGAAAAATGCGCGCCTGTCGAACGCCGAACTGGCCGAACAGATCGGCATGTCGACCACCGCCTGCTGGAACCGCACGCGGCAACTCGAACTCGACGGCTACATCGACGGCTACGTCGCGCTGGTCAACCAGCGCAAGCTCGGCTACGCGGACATCGTGATCCTCGAAGTCACGCTCGATCGCCATGAAGACGACGCACTGGCGCGCTTCGGCGCCGAACTGGCGGCGCTGCCGGAGGTGCTGGAGGCGTATCTGGTGTCGGGCGAGTACGACTACTGGATCAAGGTCGCGGTGGACGGCACGGCCGGCTACGAACGCTTCCTGCGCGAAAAGCTGTACCGGATTTCGAGCATCCGCCACAGCCGCTCGATGTTCGCGTTGCGGTGCATGAAGGATGTGCCTTCGATTCAGGTGTGACGGGGAGAGACGGGAGCGCGGCCGTTGTTGAAACGGCAGTGCGTGCGGTAACAGCGCGGGTGCGGAGGAAACTGGGGAACGGCCGGCGCGGAAGGCTCGCGAGAGAAATGGCCGGCGGGCACACAAAAACGGATGAATCTTCCGTCGGCGATGGCCGGGCGCAATCACGCGCCGGCGGGAAATGGCTGCACGCCCGGACAATCTGACTGATAGCCATCCGCGCCGAGACGCATGAATCGGCGCCGGTATCGGCCTGAAACACGGCCTCGAGACGATCTTGAAACGCTCGCCGTGCGGTGAGGGTATTCGGCCGGGACGAGCCCGGGTTCTTGCTCTCTTGTTGGCGCGAGCGCCTGGTGCCCGGCGCAACAGCCGCTGTCGGCGCGCGTCAGGGCGAGCGGATCAGGCGGCCGGCGACCAGGCCGCCGGCAGTCCAGTCCGCTCAGCGCGGCAGGCGCGCGTGTGCTTCAGCGATGACTTCGCAGTTTTCGAGGTGCAGTGCCCAGGCTTCCGCCAGCAGCTCGCCAACACGTGCGAGCCAGCCAGTGGATTGGGTGGAACGATCGGAGACATTAGACGTTTGCATGACGAAGCCCCATATAGGTGGCGAGTTAGGGATAACCCTAATCATAGCGAAACACCTCCGCCTTGTGAAATGCGATTTCGTTATATGAGAATTACTGACAATTTATGTTGCTGCTGCGCAACATGAATATTGGCGGCCCGGACGTGTCGGCTAGGTATGAAGGCCGTGCCGGCACGGCCTCGCGGGAAGAAAGAAAGGGAATCGAACGTGGGTTGGGGAGAGGCCGCGCTTACCGGCCGATCCATCCGAAGCGCCACGACAGCCGCCGCGTCGCGGCGCGCAGCGTCTGCGCCAGCTCGCTGTCGGGCCCGCGCGGGAAGCCGCGCGACGAGCCGATGATCGCGAGCACGAGCCGGATGGTGCCGGTGTGATCGAACACGGGTGCGGCAATCGTCCCGATGCCCGGCACCGGCGCGTCGAACGCGAAATCGAGCTCGTCCGCGCGGATCGTCGCGAGCCGTGAGCGGAAGGCCGCGTCGTCCGGTGCGGCGGGCGCGCCAGCGAGGCGCACGGGCTCGTTGGCGAGCAGGTCGGCCAGCACGTCGTCGGACATGCCGGACGCGAAAATCCGCCCGATCGCCGTATTGACGAGCGACATCACGGTGCCGACCTGCAGGCTCACGTGCTGCGGCCGCGCCGATTCCTCCAGCCGGATCACGGTCGGCCCGAGCGGGCCGAGCGTCGCGGCGGCCACGCTCATGTCGGTCGCGCCGGCGAGCGCGACGATCTCGGCTTCCGCGTCGCGCGTCGGCGACACGCGCTGCATCGCGATCAGGCCGAGCGCCTGCGCGAGCGGCCCGCCGTCGAAGCAGCCGGCGTCGTCGCGGCTCAGCAGCCCGATCTTCTGCAGGCTGACCAGATGCGGAAATGCCTTCGCGGCCGGCATGCCGGCCGCCGTCGCGAGATCGCGCAGCGGCAGCGCGCGGCCCGCCGACACCAGCGCGAGCAGCAGGTCGCCGGTGCTGTCGAGCGCATTGATGCCGCGCTGCGTTTTCGCGTCGTCGGCCAGCGCGGGCGGTACGCGTGCGACGACTGGCGCTACCGCAGGCGCGAGCGCCGGTTCCGCACGCGCCGTGCCGAGCGACGCGGTGGCCTGCCGCGCCGCGTCGCGCAACGCCGCCGCGATCGGGCCGTCCCAGTCGACATCGATCGATCCCGTCGAACCGATCACCGTCAACGCGAGCTGGAGGCGCCCGTGCGCATCGAGAACGGGCACGCACATCCCGCTGACGCCCGGACTCGGCCGGTCGATGCTGCGTTCGATGCCGCGTGCGCGGATCGCATCGAGTTCGACGGGTTGCACATCGGCGTCCGGCGCGACCGACGGGCTTTCTGCGCCGGCGAGCGTCGCGCCCGCACCCGCCTGGCTGGCCGCCATCGCATCGAGTTGCGCGGCGTCGCCGAACGCGCGGAACACGCGGCCGGTCGCCGTGGTGTCGAGCGACATCACCGAACCGACGTGCAGGTTCACGTGCAACGGATAGCCGCCGTGTTCGATGCGCACGATCGTCGGGCCGAGCACCCCCGACACCGACAGCGCGACGCTCAGCCCGACCGTTTCCGCGAGCCGCACCGCATGCGGCAGCGTTGCCCGGTAGGCCGGCTGGCGCTCGATCGACATCAGCCCGAGCCGCAGCGACAGCGGGCCCGGCTCGTAGTTGCCGGTGAGCGCGTCGCGCTTCACGAGCGCAAGCCGCGTCAGGCTCACGAGATAGGTGTGCGCCTGCGCGGTGGAGAGATCGGCCGCCGCGGCCAGCTCCGACAGCCCGAGCGGCTTGCGCCGGCGCGCGAGCGCGTCGAGCAGCCGGCCGCCGACCTCGACACTCTGGATGCCGCGCTGCGCCTTGGGCGGCGCATCGTCCGCACTGACTTCGTGGTTCTGCACGCGATGATTCTTCCGTTGACGAAACCCCGCATGGTATCCGACGCCATTTTGAGCGCCAGCCCGCAGGTTTACCCGTATTGGACAATAGCAAGAGAATTTGTCATTGACAAATATTCGACGCAGGCCGATGATCCGCTCACTCCCCCCTCAACACATGGCTCGCAGCCACGGAACGCACAATGGCCAAAGCATTCGCCTCCCAAGCCGATCTGGAAGAGAAGAAAGTCACCTGGACGAAGCTGTCCGAGAACGCCTACGCGTACACAGCCGAAGGCGACCCCAACTCGGGCGTGATCATCGGCGACGACAGCGTGCTGATCGTCGACACGACCGCGACGCCCGCGATGGCGCAGGACCTGATCGCGAAGATCCGCAGCGTCACCGACAAGCCGATCAAGCACGTGGTGCTGTCGCACTATCACGCGGTGCGCGTGCTCGGCGCGTCCGCGTACTTCGACGAAGGCGCTCAGCACGTGATCGCGAGCCGCGGCACCTACGAGATGATCGTCGAGCGCGGCGAGGCCGACATGAAGTCGGAGATCGAGCGCTTCCCGCGCCTGTTCGCCGGCGTCGAGACGGTGCCTGGCCTGACCTGGCCGACGCTCGTGTTCGAGCGCGAGATCACGCTGTTCCTCGGCAAGCTCGAAGTGAAGATCATGCACGTCGGCTCGGGCCATACGAAGGGCGACACGATCGTCTGGCTGCCGTCGCAGAAGGTGCTGTTCTCGGGCGACCTCGTCGAATACGACGCCGCGTGCTATTGCGGCGACGCGCAGCTCGAACAGTGGCCGGCCACGCTCGAGGCGTTGCGCGCGCTCGGCGCCGAGAAACTCGTGCCGGGCCGCGGCCCCGCGCTGCTGAATCCGGCCGAAGTGAACAAGGGCCTCGACTATACGAAGGATTTCGTCACGACGCTGCTCGCGCAGGGCCGCAAGGCCGTCGAGCGCAATCTCGACCTGAAGGCCGCGATGGCGCTTACGCGCGAAGCGATGGACCCGAAGTTCGGCCACGTGTTCATCTACGAGCATTGCTTGCCGTTCGACGTGTCGCGCGCGTTCGACGAAGCGAGCGGTATCGCGCATCCGCGCATCTGGACCGCGCAGCGCGACAAGGACATGTGGGCCGCGCTGCAGGACTGAGCGGCCCACGGCGGCGGGGCGGCGCTCACATGATCGCCTTGCCGTTTCCCTGAGGGTCGCGGCATTTGCGGCGGCATCGCGCCGCGGTGCCGGCGACCGTATCCGGTCTCACAAGAAAGCAGGGCGCATGCACGCCCTCGGAGACTGCCGCGCGCTCGACATCGCGCGGCCCGTTTGGAGAGAGACATGCCCCAATCGCTTCCCGCCGAAGCGACGCTCGCGCACGCGAGCGCGTCGGCGCCGACTTCCGCATCCGAATCCGCATTCAGCGACGCGCTGCTGTTCCGCAAGATCGCGTGGCGGATCGTCCCGTTCCTGTTCCTCTGCTACGTCGTGTCGTTCCTCGACCGCATCAACATCGGCTTCGCGCAGTTGCAGATGAAGCACGATCTCGGCTTCAGCGATGCGATGTACGGCCTCGGCGCCGCGGTGTTCTACGTCGGCTACGTGTGCTGCGAAGTGCCGAGCAACATGCTGCTCGCGCGGTTCGGCGCACGCCGCACGTTCACGCGGATCATGCTGCTGTGGGGCCTCGCGTCGACCGGGATGATGTTCGTGTCGCAGCCGTCGCATTTCTACGTGCTGCGCTTCCTGCTCGGCGTGTTCGAGGCCGGCTTCTTCCCCGGCATCGTGCTGTACCTGACCTACTGGTTCCCCGCGAACCGGCGCGCGGCGGCGATCTCGGTGTTCTTCGCGGGCGTCGCGGTGGCCGGCGTGCTCGGCGGCTTGTTGTCGGGCTGGATCATGCGCGACATGAGCGGCGTGCTCGGGCTGCACGGCTGGCAGTGGATGTTCGCGATCGAAGGGGCGCCGGCGATCCTGCTCGCGTTCGCCGCGTTCACGTTGCTCGTCGACCGGCCGCAGGACGCCGCGTGGCTCACGTCCGACGAAAAGGCGCGCGTCGCCGTGCTGTGCGCCGAAGGCCGCGCACACGGCAATGCGCACGACGGACGCAGCGTGATGGCCGCGCTCGCGAACCCGCGCGTGTACCTGTTCGCGTTCATCTATTTCTCGCTGACCTGCGCGTCGCTGACGCTGAACTTCTGGATGCCGCTGATGATCCGCGACTTCGGGGTGACCGACGTCGTCGCCGTGAGCCTCTATACGGTCGTGCCGAATGCGGTGGGCGCGGTGGGGCTGGTGCTGATCGCACGCCGCTCGGATCGCACCGGCGAGCGCCGCAAGCACTTCGCGTGCTGCACGATCGGCGGCGGGCTTGCGCTCGCGGCGCTGACGCTGCACCTGCACAGCTTCGCGGCGATGCTCGCGTGCCTGTCGATCGCGGCGACGCTGATCTTCGCCGCGCTGCCGATCTTCTGGGCCGTGCCGACCCGCTACCTGTCCGGCAACGCGGCCGCGGCCGGGATCGCGTTGATCAGCAGCATCGGGATCACGAGCGGCATCGTCAGCCCGTGGGTGATCGGGATGATCCGCACGCGCACGGGCAGCATGGATCTCGCCGTCTATCTGCTGGCCGCGCTGCTGGTGGCGAGCGGGGTGGCGCTGATGGTCGGCGTGAAGGGCGAAGGCGCGCGGCGCGGTGCGGCCTCCGCCGGCAACTAGCGCGCCGTGGCGTAGCGCGGCGCGGGCGTATTGGCCGACAAATGCGGCGCCATCGTGCGGCGCGCGGCCTCGTACGCGTCCCATTCGTCGCCCGCGTGCAGCGACGGGATCGTCACGAGTTCGCCGCGCTCGAACCCGACCAGCGCCGCATCGACCATGTCCGGCGCCGTCATCACGATTTCCTTCGGCAGGTGCTCGAGCGGCAGGCCGCCCGTCTGCCAGAACTCGGTGGCCGTCGCGCCGGGCAGCACGGCCTGCACCTGCACGCCCTTGGCGGCGAGCTCGTGATGCAGCGACTGGCTGAACGCGAGCACGAACGCCTTGCTGCCGCCGTACACGCCGTTCAGCGTTTCCGGCGAGATCGCGACGATCGACGCAATGTTGATCACCGCGCCGCGGCCGCGTGCGACGAAGCCGGGCACGGCCGCATAGGTCAGGCGCGTGAGCGCGGTCACGTTCAGGTCGATCATCCGCGTCATCGCGTCGACGTCGCTGTCGAGCAGCGGCGCATGCGTGCCGATGCCTGCGTTGTTCACGAGCAGCGTGATGCTCGCGTCCTGTTTCAGCTTGGCTTCGACGGCGGCGAGCGCCGCGCGGTCGTTGAGGTCCGCGTCGACGATCTCGACGCTGCGCTGGGTGTCGTTCGTGATGCGCTCGGCGAGGGCGCTCAGCCGGTCGCGGTTGCGCGCGACCAGGATCAGGTCGTAGCCGCGGCGCGCGAGGCGGTCCGCGTAGACGGCGCCGATGCCCGACGACGCGCCGGTAATGAGGGCGGTACCGCGATGTGCTTGCGTCATGATGTGCTCCGTTTCGATGAGGATGGCCGGATGGCGTGAAGGCATTCTGGCCTCGAAGCGCGGCGACAGAAATGACGTAGATGGGTATGATTCCGGACATCGGGCCCATCGGCCCAATCGGCACGGAAGCGGAGAACGCACATGCACCGAATCGGCTTTCTGATCAGCGATGGCTTCCAGATCATGGCGCTCGCCGCGCAGTCGGTGTTCGAGTACGCGAACATGGGAATGGACGCGCCGTTCTACGCGATGGACAACTATTCGGTCGACGGCGGCGACGTGCGCTCGTCGCTCGGGCTGCCGGTCGCCACGCGCGCGCTGCGCGGCCGGCTCGGCGTCGACACGTGGATCGTCGCGGGCGTCAACGATCCGCTCACCGCGCCGGCGCCGGCCGGCGTGGTCGCCTACCTGCGTCGCGCGAATGGGCGGGCGCGGCGGATCGCCGGCATCTGCACGGGCGCGTTCGTGCTGGCCGAGGCCGGGCTGCTCGCGCAGCGTCGCGCGACCACGCACTGGGCGTTCGGCCGGGACATGCAGCGGCACTACCCGGAGATTCGCGTCGAGGACGACCGGATCTTCATCGTCGACGGCCCGATCTGGACGTCGGCCGGGATGACGGCCGGCCTCGATCTCGCGCTCGCGATGGTGGAAAAGGATCTCGGCGCCGACGTCGCACGGTCGGTCGCGCGCAAGCTGGTGATGCACCAGCGCCGCGCCGGCGGCCAGTCGCAGCATTCGGAAATGCTCGATCTCGCGCCGAAATCCGACCGGATCCAGAGCGCGCTCGATTACGCGCGTCGGAATCTCGGCCGCGCGCTGACCGTCGAGGAACTCGCCGAGGCCGTGCACCTGAGCCCGCGCCAGTTCAGCCGCGTGTTTACGCTCGAAACCGGGCAGTCGCCGGCGAAGGCGATCGAGCGGCTACGGCTCGAAGCGGCGCGGCTGATGATCGAACAGAGCCGCCATCCGCTCGACGTGATCGCAAGGGAGAACGGTTTTCGCGATCGCCGGCACATGCGCGAGGCGTTCGTGCGCGGGTTCGGCGTGCCGCCGCAGGCGTTGCGGCGCGACGCACGGACGGAAGCTGACGCGCGCGAAACGGGCTGACGCGCGCGGCCGCCTGCCGCCAGCGCGGGGCGGAAAAATCGCGCAGAATCTCGTCGACATGTTTCGCGAGGAGACACGATGCACGCCGAACCGTTCGACATTGCGATACCCGATCAAGCGCTCGACGATTTGCGTCGACGCGTGCGCGACACCCGCCCGCCCAACTTGACACCCGCCGAGCCGTGGCAGCAGGGCGTCGACGGCGCGTGGCTGCGCGAACTGGCCGCGTACTGGGCCGACGGCTTCGATTGGCGCGCGGCGGAACGCGCGCTGAACCGGCTGCCGCAGTTCGTCGCGGACGTCGGCGGCCGGCGCGTGCATTTCGTGCATCGGCGCGGCACCGGCCCGAAACCCTATCCGCTCGTCGTCACGCACGGCTGGCCGGGTTCCGCATTCGAATTCCATGCGCTGATCGATCGTTTGTGCGATCCGGCCGCGTTCGGCGGCGATCCGGACGACGCCTTCGACATCGTCGCGCCGTCGCTGCCCGGCTTCCTGTTTTCTCCCGCGCCGGCGGCGCCCGGCACGTCGGCGCTTCAGGTCGCCGACTGCTGGGCGGCATTGATGGCCGGCCTCGGCTACCCGCGGTTCGGCGCACAGGGCGGCGATCTGGGCGCGGGCGTGTCGGTCGCGCTCGGCGCGCGGCATGAGGGCGTGGTCGACGGCATCCATCTGAACTATCTGCCCGGCAGCTACGACCCGCCGATCGACGCGGCGCGGCCGCTGACCGACGACGAGCAGGCGTTCCTGAAGCAGCGCGGCGAGTGGGCAGCGCTGGAAGGCGGGTACGCGTACGTCCACATGACGAAGCCGCAGACGCTGGCCGTCGCGCTCAACGATTCGCCGCTCGGGCTGGCCGCGTGGATCGGCGAGAAATTCCGTGCGTGGAGCGATTGCGACGGCGACGTCGCGCGCCGTTTTTCGCACGACACGCTGCTGACTGGCATCTCGCTCTACTGGTTTACCGGCTGCATCGGCTCGTCGATGCAGATGTATTGGGAGAACCGGCTGCAGCCGATGCGGTTTGCGCCCGGGCAACGCCTGGCGGTGCCCGTCGGCTTCGCGCGCTTCCCGAAGGAAATCAGCCGCCCGCCGCGCAGTTGGCTCGAACGCGTATTCGACGTCGTGCAGTGGACCGACATGCCGAGCGGCGGCCATTTCGCGGCGATGGAGGAGCCGGACTTGCTGGCCGACGATATTCGGCGGTTTTTCAGGCGTTTTCGATAACGGGCGGGCAAGCCTGGCGGCGGAAACGTATAGCGGAGGACGCTCGCGCGTGACGGAGTTGACGGGCGCGGCACGATGCGCGTCGCGTCGCCTGTCTTGCCGCGTAATTACCGCGTAACGAACGCCGTGGCCGCATCCGGCGCCGTACGGGCATGCTTGCGCTGGCGCAGCAGCGCGACGCGGCAGTTCTCGCGCGCCGTTTCGCGGCCGTCGTCGTCGAGCAGCACGAGGTCGCCGCGCATCACGTTCAGCGTGATCACATCCTCGCCCGGCGCGCCGAGCGTCTCCGGCGTATGTACCGAGCCGGCCGGTTCGAGCACCGTCGAACCGGCGTGCGCGACCCAGTCGTATTCGCGGTAGCGCCACGCACCCTGCAGCGTATGGACGAACACCTCGCCGTCGTGACGATGGCGCGGCAGCATGCCGCCGGCCGGCATCTTCAGCAGCGCGGTCAGCGTGTCCTCGGCCGCATTGATGTGCAGGTACTTGATCGCGAGCCCCGGCAGGTCGGCGCTCATCGGCAGCCACGGCAGCGCGTCGCCGGGCAGGCACGAGATCGGCGGCAGGTCGGTGGAGAGCGGGGCGGACGGCTGCGTCATGGCGGAAGGCGGTGCGGAAACGGGAAGCCCGCATTATCGCAGAGCCGGAATGCGCGGCCGAACAGGGGGCGGCGTCGCGCCGAAAGCATGCGTGGCCGCCCGATCCTGACACGATGAAATATACAGTCAAACTGTACAGTTTGACTGTCGATGTGCTATCTTGAATTCATGAACTCGCCATCGTCTTCCCCCGATACCCTCCCGCTGGCCGGTCTCGCCGGCGAACTCCGCATCTCGGTCGGCAAGCTGATGCGGCGAATGCGGGAGCAGACCCATCCGAACGACCTCACGTCCTCGCAGAAATCGGTGCTGCTGCGGCTCGATCGCGACGGTCCGGCGACCGTGTCGGCGCTGGCGCGCGCCGAAAGCGTGCGCCCGCAGTCGATGCGCGTGACGGTCGCCACGCTCGAGGCGCTCGGCGCGGTCGCCGGCGCGCCCGATCCCACCGATGGCCGGCAGACGCTGATCGCGGTCACGCCCGGTTTCCGCAAGGTGCTGCAAGCCAATCGCGCGGCCAAGGACGACTGGCTGTTTCGCGCACTGCACGCGCAACTGTCGGCGGCGGAGCAGGCCGAGCTCGCGGCGGCCGTGAAGCTGCTGCAGCGGCTCGCCGAATTCGAGGACCCGGCGCGTTCGTGAACCGCTCCGGCCCGCTAGCCAAAAGGACAACCCGCAAATGAACCTCCTGCATCTCGTGTCGTACTTCTTCGGCGGCGCGTTTCTCGCGAACGCCGTGCCGCATCTCGTCAGCGGGCTGCGTGGCGAGCCGTTCCAGACGCCGTTCGCGAATCCGCCCGGCCGCGGGTTGTCGTCGTCGACCGTGAACGTGCTGTGGGGCGTCGTGAACCTCGTGATTGCCTATGCGCTCATGCGCCGGGCCGGCGATTTCGACCTGAAGATCACGGCCGACGCGGCGGCGTTCGGCCTCGGCATCCTCGCGCTCGGCCTGTTCCTCGCGCGGCATTTCGGCGCACTGCACGGCGGCAACGAGCCCGACCGGGAGCGGCCGTGAGCGTGCCGGCAGCGGGCGTGTTCCGCTCGCTTCGCAGCTTCAACTACCGCGTATGGGCGATCGGCTCGCTGGTGTCGAACATCGGTACGTGGATCCAGCGCACCGCGCAGGACTGGCTCGTCCTGACGCAGCTCACGCATCACGACGCATCGGCCGTCGGCACGGTGATGGCGCTGCAGTTCGGGCCGCAACTGCTGCTGTTGCCGTGGACCGGCTACGCGGCCGACCGCTTCGACCAGCGCAAGCTGCTGATGGCGACGCAGGCGCTGATGGGCGCACTGGCGCTCGTGCTCGGCGTGCTGACGGTCACCAGCGCCGTGCGGCTAGAGCACGTGTATGTATTCGCGTTCCTGTTCGGCTGCGCGTCGGCGTTCGACGCGCCGGTGCGGCAGACGTTCGTCGCGGAACTGGTCGGCGACCGCGAGCTCGCGAACGCGGTCGCGCTCAATTCGACGTCGTTCAATGCCGCGCGGATGGTCGGCCCGGCGGCGGCCGGCTTCCTGATCGCATCGGTCGGCACCGGCTGGGCGTTTCTCGCGAACGGGCTCAGCTTCTTCGCGGTGCTGGCGTCGCTGTCGCGGCTTCGGGAGGACGAATTGCGCACCAATGTGCGGGCAAGCCGCTCGCGCGGCAGCCTGCTCGACGGATTCCGCTACGTGTGGCGCCGGCCGGACCTCACAGCCATCCTCGTGATGCTGTTCCTGATCGGCACGTTCGGGCTGAATTTCCAGTTGTTCATTTCGACGATGGCCGCCAGCGTGTTTCACGTCGACGCGCGCGGGTTCGGTTTCCTGTCGTCGATGATGGCGGTCGGCACGATCTCGGGCGCGCTGCTCGCCGCGCGCCGCGAGCAGCCGCGTTTCCGTCATCTGTGGATCGGCGCGGCGCTGTTCGGGCTCGGCTGCACGTTCGCCGCGCTGGCGCCCGGCTACTGGTCGTTCGCGGCCGCGCTGGTGCTGACCGGCGTCGCCGCGATCACCTTCATGAACTCGACCAACAGCCTGATGCAGCTTTCCACCGAGCCGGCGATGCGCGGCCGCGTGATGGCGCTGCGTCTCGCGGTCGCATTGGGCGGCACGCCGATCGGCGCGCCGGTGGCCGGCTGGGTCGCGAACCATCTCGGCCCGCGCTGGGCGCTCGGCCTCGGTGCGGCGTCCGGCTTTGCCGCGGCGCTCGTCGCGACCCATTTCGTCACGCGCAAGCGGGCGCAGCCCCGCGCATCCGACGACGGGGCCTGAACGAACCCGAACCGGAAGCCGCCGCTATGCCGCCGGCAGCGCCCCCGCATGCGCGGCTTCGAGGCACGACTGGAACAGCAGCGCGGCCCGCGACGGCCGCGGCGAGCGCCGCAGCAGACTCACGAACCGGCACCGGTAATTGAACCGGTGCGGCGCGATCGGCTGCATTAGCCCCTTGTTTTCGAAACTCTCCGCGTAGTGATCGGGCAGGAAGCCGAGATAGCGGCCCGACAGAATCAGCGTCGCGATCGATTCCTGGTCCGACGCGGTCGCGCTGCGCGTGAGCTTCGCGCGATGGCTCAGCTCCATGTTCGGCGAATGGAAGCCGAGCCCGGCGAACGCGTGGTTGCGGACCGTCGTCCACGTGAGCTTGCCGTGCGGCGCGTCGAACAGCGGATGCTGGCGGCCGCAGTAGAGCAGCATCCGTTCGTCGAACAGCGCCGAATACACGAGGCTGCCCGAGTTGCGGTGCGCGGGAATGATCCCGACCTGGTAGCTGCCGTCGATCACGCCGCGCTCGACCTCGTTGATCGACGCGACGTGCAGGTTCAGCGCGACGGCGGGCGCTTCGTCCGCGAATTGCCGGATCGCGTCGCCCAGGCGCGCATGCGGGTTGGTGGCCGTCTTGTCGAATACGGCGATGTGAAGTTCTCCGCCCATCGTGTCGTGAATGCCGTCGATCCTGCTGCGAAATGCTTCCATCGACGCGAGTAGCCGCAGCGTCTCCTCGTACACCGTCTGCCCCTCGGGCGTCAGCGTGAAGCCCGCGCGGCCGCGCCGGCACAGCACGAGGCCAAGCCGCGTTTCCAGATCCTTCACGTGCCGGCTGATCGTCGAGATGCCGATATTCAGTTCCAGTTCGGCCGCCGCCATCCCGCCGCACTGCACGACGCCCTTGAAGACCCGCAGCAGGCGCAGATCCATGTCGCTGAGCTGTCCGAGCAGCGCGCGGCTCTTCGGTTTCTTTGCTTGCATATTTGAGCAAGTGAACATTGATATTGCGATATTCAAAAGACTAATTGGCGTCCCGACAATGCGCAACATCAACCCGAGGAGGAGGGGCGCGCCGCGCCGACCGACATGACCGACATCACCACCGCCCAGCACGACGACACGAACCTCCGCACCGACGCCGCATGGCTCGATGCGCACTGGATGCCGTTCACCGCCAACCGCCAGTTCAAGGCCGATCCGCGGCTGATCGTGTCCGGCAAGGGCGCGTACTACACCGACGCCGAAGGCCGCAAGATCTTCGACGGCCTGTCGGGCCTCTGGTGCACCGGCCTCGGTCACGGCCGCACGGAAATCGTCGAAGCCGTGAGCCGCCAGGTCGCGCAGCTCGACTACGCGCCGGCGTTCCAGTTCGGCCATCCGAAATCGTTCGAGCTCGCCAACAAGATCAAGGAACTGACGCCGGCCGGCCTCGACTACGTGTTCTTCACGGGCTCGGGCTCGGAAGCGGCCGACACGTCGCTGAAGCTGGCCCGTGCGTACTGGCGCGCGAAGGGCAAGGGCACCAAGACGCGCCTGATCGGCCGCGAGAAGGGTTATCACGGCGTGAACTTCGGCGGCATCTCGGTCGGCGGGATCGGGCCGAACCGCAAGCTGTTCGGGCAGGGCCTCGACGCCGATTTCCTGCCGCATACGCAACTGGCCGAAAACAAGTTCTCGCGCGGCATGCCCGAGCACGGCGCCGAGCTGGCCGACCGCCTGCTGGAACTGATCGCGCTGCACGACGCGTCGAACATCGCGGCCGTGATCGTCGAGCCGTTCTCCGGCTCGGCGGGCGTCGTCGTGCCGCCGAAGGGCTATCTGAAGCGTCTGCGCGACATCTGTACCGCGCACGACATCCTGCTGATCTTCGATGAGGTCATCACGGGCTTCGGCCGGGCCGGCGCGATGACGGGCGCCGACGCATTCGGCGTGGTGCCGGACATCATGAACTTCGCAAAGCAGGTGACGAACGGCGTGCAGCCGCTCGGCGGCGTGATCGCGACGAAGGAGATCTACGACACGTTCATGGCCGCAGGCGGCCCCGAGTACATGCTCGAGTTCCCGCACGGCTACACGTATTCGGCGCATCCGGTCGCGTGCGCGGCCGGCGTCGCGGCGCTCGACCTGCTGGTGAAGGAAGACGCGGTGGCCCGCGTGCGCGATCTCGCGCCGCATTTCGAGGCGGCCGTGCACGGGCTGAAGGGGCAGCGCCACGTCGCGGACATCCGCAACTACGGGCTGGCCGCCGGCCTGACGATCGCCGCCTTGCCGGGCGAGCCGGCACGGCGCCCGTACGAGATCGCGATGCGCTGCTGGGCGAAGGGCTTCTACGTGCGCTACGGCGGCGACACGATCCAGCTCGCGCCGCCGTTCATCGCCGAGAAGCGCGAGATCGACAACCTGGTCAACGCGCTGTCCGACGCACTGAACGAAGTGGACTGAGCGATCGCTCGTCCTTACGCGACAACCGAATTCAGGAAAGAGCCCCAGACATGAAACACGACAGCAATGTGACCTCCACCGTCGGCCACCTGATCGACGGCAAGCGCGTCGACGGCGGCAGCCGCGTCCAGCCGGTGTTCGACCCGGCGACCGGCGAATCGCGCAAGAGCGTCGCGCTCGCCGACAAGCTGACCGTCGAAGCCGCGATCGCGTCCGCGCAAGCCGCGTTTCCGGCCTGGCGCAATACGCCGCCGCTGAAGCGCGCCCGTGTGATGAGCCGCTTCAAGACGCTGCTCGAGGAGCACGCGGAAGAACTCTGCGCGCTGATCACGGCCGAGCACGGCAAGGTGCTCGCCGATGCGATGGGCGAACTGCAGCGCGGGATCGAGAACGTCGAATACGCGACCTACGTGCCCGAGTTGCTGAAAGGCGAGCACAGCAAGAACGTCGGCCCGGCGATCGATTCGTGGAGCGAGTTCCAGGCGCTGGGCGTCGCCGCCGGCATCACGCCGTTCAACTTCCCGGTGATGGTGCCGCTGTGGATGTGGCCGATGGCCGTCGCGTGCGGCAACACGTTCGTGCTGAAACCGTCGGAGCGCACGCCGTCGTCGACGCTGCGCATGGCCGAGCTCGCGCTCGAGGCCGGCCTGCCGCCGGGCGTGCTGAACGTCGTGAACGGCGACAAGGAAGCGGTCGATACCCTGCTGACCGACTCGCGCGTGAAGGCCGTGAGCTTTGTCGGCTCGACGCCGATCGCCGAATATATCTATTCAACCGGCTGCGCGCACGGCAAGCGTGTGCAGGCGCTCGGCGGCGCGAAAAACTTCGCGGTCGTGATGCCGGATGCCGATATCCCCAATGCGGTGAACGCGCTGATGGGCGCCGCATACGGCTCCTGCGGCGAACGCTGCATGGCGATTCCGCTGGTCGTTGCGATCGGTGACGAAACGGGCGACCAGGTCGTCGCGGGGCTGAAGGCCGAGATCGAGAAGATGAAGGTCGGCCCGGGCAACGGCGCGGGCGTCGACATGGGCCCGCTCGTCACGCAGCAGCATTTCGAGAAGGTGACGGGTTTCGTCGAAGCGGGTGTGGCGGCGGGCGCGACGCTCGTCGTCGACGGTCGCGGCGTGAAGGTCGACGGCCACGACGGCGGTTACTACCTCGGGCCGTGCCTGTTCGACAACGTGAAGCCCGGCATGCCGATCTACCAGCACGAGATCTTCGGGCCGGTGCTCGGCGTGATTCGCCTGAAATCGCTCGACGACGCGATGGCGCTGATCGATGCGCACGAATATGGCAACGGCACTTGCCTGTTCACGCGCGACGGTGAGGCCGCGCGCTACTTCAGCGACAACATCCAGATCGGCATGGTCGGCATCAACGTGCCGCTGCCGGTGCCGGTCGCGTACCACTCGTTCGGCGGCTGGAAGCGTTCGCTGTTCGGCGACCTGCATGCATACGGCCCGGACGCGGTGCGGTTCTACACGAAGCGCAAGACGATCACGCAGCGCTGGCCGTCGGCCGGTGTGCGCGAAGGGACGGTGTTCAGCTTCCCGTCGAACCGCTGAGTTGACGCGCGCACCGGCTGCATACGGCCGGTGCGACGTGCGGAACTGCCGAGGCCCGCCCCGATCGACGATCGGGGCGGGCTTTTTTACGTGCCGGCGAAATGCGCGGAACGCGGCGAAAGAGGGCTTACGGCGCGACCACGTGCCACACGTTCTTGAAGTTGTCGCCGTTGCGCTCGCCCTGTTTCATGTCCTTCGAGAAGAAGTACAGCGGCTTGCCCTTGTACGCCCATTGCGGGCTGCCGTCGTCGCGCTTGACGATCGTGTAGGGCCCGACCGGTACGTCGGTCGCGCTGGCCTTGTACGGCGGCCAGAGGGTTTCGCATGGGCCGGTGCAGGCGCTGGTGCCGGCATTGGGCTTGTCCTTGTCGAACGAGTAGACGGTCATCCCGTTGGCGGCGACGAGCGCGCCGTTTTCTTCCTTCGTGATGGATCCCTGGGCCGTGGCCGAAGCTGACGCAATGGCGAGCAGGGCGGAGCTGACGAGCAGCGCGGCTTTCATGAGTGCCTCCTGATGGTCCGGTGGGCGGCCGCGATCGCGCACGGGCGAGCGTGCGCCGGAATCGCGATGAATGGTGCCGGAGCACGGCGCCGTCGCCGCCCGCTTGAGCGACGCCGGGGCGAATGGCGGCAAACGGGGCGCCTTATTCACGATAGGCGGTTTTTGGCGGCGCTGCGAGAAGATCGGGGGGCATATCGGCGGCCCGCAGGCAGCGCGCCACGGCGCGACGATCGTCGTCATGCGCCGGTATTCGGCATCCGTCCCCGAGCCCGGTTCGCGCATGCCGGTCGCTGCACTCATCCCGCCGCGTCTTCTCCCAATGCCTGGATAAACCGCGAAAACAGCTCGGGTTGCGACGAAATCCCGAGCTTTGCGTACAAATGCCGCCGATGCACCTTCACCGTTTCGGGCGAAATCGCGAGCCGCTCGGCGATCGCCTTCGACGAATTGCCGCGCAGCACCATGCGTGCGATCGACATCTCGCGGTCGGTCAGCACGCCCGCGCCGAAGCGGGCGAGCGCCTGTTCGACGCGCGCACCGAGGTCGGCGTCGGGCGCCGCACGTGCGGCGTCGCCCACCAGCCGCCAGTGCTGCCGAATCGCCGCGAGCACCCACGGCATCGCGGCCGTCAGCTTGCCGAGCGGTTCGACGTCGAAGCGCGTCGACGCACCGAGCGACAGCGACAGCAGCATGTCGGCATTCGGCCGCACGAGAATCTGGATCTCGTCGTCGCCGACCGCGTGGCGGAAATAGCTCAGGAAATACTCGCTCTGCCGGAACAGGTCGGGCGCGACTTCCTCGAGCCGGTAGCAGCCGTCGGCGAGCCCGTCGTGCGCGGCCTGCAGGAACGGATCGAGCAGATATAACCCATTCAGGTAAAGCGGCACGGGCGACGCGGTGTCGGCGCCGCCCGTGTCGTATTCGTCGAGCACGAGCGGTACGCCGTCGCTGCCGATCGCGGTCGCCAGCGCGTTGTCGAACGGCGCCATTTCATTGAGCAGCAGCACCAGGAATCGCCAGAAGCGCGGCTGGCCGAGATGATCGATTGCGCGGCCAAGCGCCTGGTGCATCGCGATTTCGGAAAAGAGACGATCCATACCACCACCGGAAGGGCGTAACACGAAGGGGGAATAGCGGTCCTGAAATTGGCTTCCTAGACTGCCACGCAATCAATCGGGCCCGAGTATGGGTGTTCAAAAACAGGTGGCATAGGAGCACAGGAGAACGAAATGGCGATGATGTCGGAATCGACGGGCAGCCTGCAAGCGGCGCCTGCAACGGAAGACGCGCCGCGCGCGTTGTCGCAGACGCTCAGCGTGCGCGATGCGGTGATGATCACCGTATCGGGCGTGACGCCGGCCAGCTCGATCTTCGTGATCGCGCCGTTCGCGATCCAGCAGGCCGGCAGCGGCGCCGTGCTGTCGTTCCTGCTCGGCGGCGTGCTCGCGCTCGCGTTCGCGCTCTGTTACGCGGAACTGAGCGCCGCGCACCGCAGCGCGGGCGGTGAATACGTGATGGCCAAGCGCGTGTTCGGCACGCTGCCCGGCTACCTGACCTTCATCACGGTGCTGTCGGTCAGCGTGTTCATTCCTGCCGTGCTCGCGAGCGGCGCCGCGCCGTACCTGAACAACGCGCTCGGCACGCACTTCGGCAACCAGTCGGTCGCGCTGACGATCGTGCTGCTCAGCTATCTGCTCGGCATGTTGAACATCAAGACGAACGCATGGATCACCGGCGCGTTCCTGGTCGTCGAAATCGGCGTGCTGATGCTGATCGCGGGGCTCGGCTTCGGGTCGCCGCATCGCGGCGCCGAAGTGCTGATCGCCCCGGTCGTCGCGAGCGGCAATGCGCTCGTGCCGGCGACGCTCGCGGCCATCGTGCCCGCCATCGGCACCGCGATCTTCTGCTACAACGGCTTCGGCTCGGCCGCCTATCTCGCGGAAGACCTGCGCGGCGGCAACCGCAACGTCGCGAAAGCGGTGATCTATTCGCTGCTCGTGATCCTCGTCGTCGAACTGGTGCCGCTCACCGCGATCGTGCTGGGTGCGCCGTCGCTGACGGAGCTCACCAAAAGCGCCGATCCGATCGGCTATGTCGTGCGCTCGCTGAGCAATCCGGCCGTGTCGCGCGTGGTCAGCGGCGGGATCTTCCTGTCGGTGTTCAACGCGATCATCGCGATCGTGATCACGATGGGCCGCCTGCTGTACAGCAGCGGCCGGCATGCGCTCTGGTCGCGCACCTGCAACCGCGCGTTCTCGACGATCCATCCGCGCCTCGAATCGCCGTGGCTGGCGACGCTCGCGCTCGCGATACCGTCGGCCGGGCTCGTGTTCGTGTCGAGCCTCGACGAGCTGACCGCGTTCACGGTCGACCTGTTGCTGCTGATTTATCTGGTCGTCGGGCTGGCCGCGCTCGCGAGCCGGTTCGTGCGCCGTGACGTCGAGCATCACTACCGGATGCCGCTGTGGCCCGTGACGCCGCTCGTCGCGGTGGCGGGCGCCGCGTATACGCTTTATACGACGCTGGCGACGGCGACGAAACCGACCGACCTGATCATCATCGCGGGGCTGCTGGTCGCGGCGCTCGTGATGTACGTGGCCTGGGCGCGCCACAGCGAAGCGTTCCGCGCGCTCTGAGCGCCGGATCGATATCTTGCGCCACCGATACACCGAACCATTGAAAAATCGAAAGACGGGAGGAATTGCATCATGCGCACGAGGGATCTCGGCATCCGCATCGGCCTCGGCACGCCGGGCCGCTTCAACGCGATCACGGACGTACCGGGTGTGCGGGTCGGACATTGCACGCTGAACGTCGAGAACGGCGACGCATCGATCCGCACCGGCGTCACCGTGATCGAGCCGCGCACAGGCGCCGCGCACGATTCGCCGTGCTTCGCGGGCGTGCACGTGCTGAACGGCAACGGCGACGCGACCGGACTCGAATGGATTCGCGAAGCGGGCCTGCTGACGACGCCGATCGCCTATACGAACACGCACAGCGTCGGCGCGGTGCGCGACGCGCTCGTTGCGAACGAACGCGAAGCGGCGGCCGGCCGCGTGTACTGGTGCATGCCGGTCGTGATGGAAACCTACGACGGACTGCTGAACGACATCTGGGGGCAGCACGTGAACGCCGCGCACGTGCAGCGCGCGCTGGCCGCCGCGCAGTCGGGGCCGGTTGCCGAAGGCGGCGTGGGCGGCGGTACGGGCATGATCTGCCACGAGTTCAAGGGCGGCATCGGCACCGCGTCGCGCGTGCTGGCGAACGATGCGGGCGGCTGGACCGTCGGCGCGCTCGTGCAGGCGAACTACGGTGTGCGCGAAATGCTGCGCGTGGCCGGCTACCCGGTCGGCGAAGTGCTGCGGCACGTGCATTCGCCGTTCCGCGACGCCGACGCGAAAGGCGAAGCCGGCATGGGTTCGATCGTCGTCACGATTGCAACCGACGCACCGTTGCTGCCGCATCAATGCACGCGTCTCGCGCAGCGCGCGGGTGTCGGGCTGGCCCGCGTCGGCGGCGGCACCGAGGATTCGAGCGGCGACATCTTCCTCGCGTTTGCCACCGGCAACGCCGGCTTGCCGGCGGTGAACTACGGCAGCAAGGGCGCGCCGACCACCGGCGTGCAAATGGTCAACAACGACCATATTTCCGCGCTGTTCGTCGCGGCAGCGGAAGCGGTGGAGGAGGCGATCGTGAATGCGCTGGTCGCGGGCGGCGACGTCGCATCGCGCGGGGCGCGGGTCGAAGGGATCGGGCAGGCGCGCTTGCTGGATGCGTTGCGCGAAGTGGGTTGGCGGCCGGGGCGCGGCGCCTGAAACGGCAAGCGCCGCTTCAATCGAAGCGGCGTGGGGCGCAACGGCGATGCGGCGAGCGGCCGGACCGCCGTCCGCCCGCGCTTGCGTTGCATGCAATGCGGGCGATACGGGCGGGGCCGTGACGACGCGGCGTCATGCTCAGCTGCCGAAGTAGATGTTGCAGAAGCTGACGGGGCCGACGCAGGCGTTCGGGTCTTCCTGCTTCGATTGCGCACGATCGGCGCGGCCGGCGGCCTGGATCGCCTCGGTGCGGTTCGCCTGTTGCGGTGCGGCGTCTGCCGGCGCCGGCTGCGCGTGAGCGACGGCAGCGGTGAGCGACAGGGCAACGAGGGCGAGGTGCAGCGGCTTCATTTTGTTTCTCCTGGGTGAGTGCCAGTCTCGCTGGCAGTGAGGAAACTATAGGCTCGCACTGCTTAAAGATTAATCACCGCGGCTGTAGAGCTTATTTCCATCCGGAACAACGATCCCGTTGTGCGCGCACCCGTTTTCAATGACGGTGCCGGTTGAACGGCGCGTCCTTGTCGAGCAGCGCGCTGCGCATGAAGTGCAGGCAACCGACGATCCTTTGCATGCTGCGGCGCGCGTCGGGCACCGCGTACCACGCCTGCAGCGTGTGCTGTGCCGCACGGATCGCGAGATTCACCGATTTCAGCGTGCGCGCATGGCGACTGGGCGTCGGATCGTCGAAGAAGCGCGGCAGTTCGTTCAGCACCGCATCGATCGAACCGGTCCAGCGCAGCGTCTGCGGCGGTTTCGACGCGCAGAACGCGTGCAGCTCGTCGCGCAGGTCGATGACCGCGTGGCCGACCTCGAGCGTCGACAGCATCCAGCGCAGTGCATCGCGATGCTGCCGGGTACGGCGGACCAGCAGCGTGCGCAGTTGCGCCATCAGATCGTGCGTGCTCGACTGGAAGCGTTGCGCGAGGCCGTCCGGCGCGCCTTCGCATGCAAGCGTCACCTGGCGGCGCAAGTCGTGCGCGATCCGTCCGGTGAGCCAGGGCATGTGGGTCGGGAATACCACGGCGAACACGAGCGAGCACGCGAGCATCGCGACCACGACCGCCAGCCCGTTGTTGATCAGCACTTCAGGCGTATACGCGATCGTGTTGTCGGGGCCCGCGAGCAGGCAGAAGAACACCGCGAAGCCGATCCCGTAGCCGGACAGCCCCGGCCGCATCGCGAGAAACGCGCCGAGGCCGAGCACCGGCGCGAGCGCCGCGCACAGCAGCGGAAAACCGTCGATGTTCGGATAGACGTAGCACAGGAACAGGTAGCCGACGGCGGTCGCGAACGCCGCCCCGACGCCCATCTGCGCGACGAACTTCGGCGCGCGCGGCGACGTCGAGCTGAGCGCGCACGCGATCGCGGTGGCGATCACCGCGAGCGAGCCGCTCGGCCATTCGGACGCGATCCAGAACGCGCTCATCGCGCCGACGGCGACCACCGTGCGCAGAAACGCGAAGCCGACGAAGAACGCATTGGTTTTCACCGCGTAATGCGTGACCGAGCGCTCGAACGCGTGATCGTCCTGGTCGAGCGACGCGTAGGTGTCGACGTAGCCGAGATATTCGCCGATGAACCGGTACAGCAGCTCGATCGCGGTATCGAAGTCGAGCAGGCCGCCGGCCGCATGGTCCTCAAGGGTTCGCCGCGACGCACGCGCGGCCTTCGGCAACGCACCATGGAAGCGGCGCAGTTCGAGCAGCGCGCCGGTGGCCGGTGCGATGCCGCGCTGGCGTTCGTCGCGCAACGCGGCGAAGCGCAACGCGAGTGCGTCGACGTGCGGCGCCAGCGCATCGAGCACCGCGTCCGACTGGTTCGCACGCAGCCGTTTGACGAGCTGGTGCAGCGCATGCAGCCGCGTGCACGCGTTCATGAACTCGCTGTTCAGCCGCGCGAGCCGCCGGCTGCGCGCGCGAATGTGCGGGTCCTCGAACGATGCGAATGCACGATTGGCTTCGAAGCCGACGATGTCGTCGACGAAATCGGCGAAGCGCCGCTCGAAATCGCCGCGCGCGACGTCGCCCGCCAGCGCGCCGGCCGTGAACGCCGCGAACGTCGCGTGGCGCGCGCTCAACGAACGCATCAGCGCCTTCGCGGAACTCAACGGCAGGATCAACGCGCTGACCGCGCCCGAGCACGCGATGCCGAGTGCGACTTCCGCGGCGCGCGTGAGCGCCGACTGGAACAGCGTCTGCGGCGTCATCACGGCCGGCAGGCCGATCAGCGCGGCCGTGTAGCCGGCGAGCACGAAGCCGTACCAGCGGAAGTGGCGGTTGCGCACCGCGAGCGCGATGCAGCCGCCGATCCACAGCGTGATGCCGGCCATGTACAGCTCCGGCTGCTGCGCGAACAACCCACCGAGCGCGAGCGCGCCGACGAGGCCGGCCGCCGTGCCGAGCACGCGGTAGAAGCTCTTCGCGAACACCATGCCCGACAGCGGCTGCATCAGCACGAACACGGTCGTCATCGCGGTGCGTGGCTGCGACATCTCGAGACGCATCGCGATGCCCATCGCCAGCAGCGCCGCGAGCACGGTTTTCGCGAGGTGCAGCCAGATGAGCCCGTCGGTCGCGGCCCAGTCGCGCGCCGCGTTGCCGAGGGGATCGAGCCATGGCCTCCATCGTGCCGGTTCGATGGAAGGTCGCTCGATCGCAGGTTGTGGCTTCATGAAAAGAGGGCCCAGGGCCGACCGGGCGAAGCGCCGCGGTGCGTCCGAACGGGTCCGTTCGACTGGTGAGGCGCCGATTGTAGGAGTGCGGCGCCCGTGCATTAACGCAGTTGCGGGGAAACGATAGTTGCAGCCGACGTAACAATCTATCGCGCGCAGTGGAGGAAAATGGCGGCTCCGCTACAGGTTGCTCACAGGAATGGATACGCTACAAAACATGCGGGTGTTTTCGCGCGTCGTCGAGACGGGCAGTTTCACCGCCGCCGCGCAGTCGCTGAATTCGACGACGGGCGCGATGTCGCGCGCGGTGTCGGAACTCGAGGCGCGCCTGCGCACCCGTCTGATGAATCGCTCGACGCGCCGTCTCGCGCTCACGTCGGCCGGCGAAAGCTATCTGCGGCGTTGCCGCCAGATCCTCGCCGACGTCGACCGCGCGGAAGAAGAGGCGAGCTGCGCGCACGAGCGCCCGGCCGGCGTGCTGCGCATGCACAGCTTCGCGAGCGTCGGTCACCACTACGTATTACCCGCGCTGACGCGCTATCACGCGCAATTCCCGGACGTGTCGATCGAGCTGTCGCTGTCGCAGCGGATGCCCGACCTGTTCGACGGCACGAGCGACATGGCCGTCGTCACCGCATCGTCGCTGCCTGATTCGGAGCTCGTGTCGCACCTGCTCGGCTCGACGTTCAGCATTCTGTGCGCATCGCCCGACTACGTGAAACGGCACGGCGTGCCGGCCCGCCCGCAGGATCTCGCCGCGCACGCGTGCCTGACGCTGTGTACGCCGGCGTTCCCGACGCACGAATGGGTGCTCGAAGGGCCCGACGGCGTCGAGCAGATCCACGTCGCCGGGCCGGTGCAGACCAATACCGCCGAATCGCTCGCCCTCGCGATCCGCGACGGCATCGGGATCGGCATGCTGCCGCTGTATTCGGCGATCGACGCACTGCGCGACGGTACGCTCGTCCGTGTGCTGCCCGCGCATATCCTGCAGAAGATGAACGTGTATGCGCTGTACCCGTCGCGCCGCTTCGTCGATGCGAAGGTGCGGACCTGGGTCGAGATGCTGCGTGCGCAGGTGCCGACGATGATCGCGCGCGACGTCGAGATGCTGAACGCGATCGACCGCGAACCGCAGGCCGCCTGAACGCAGGCCGTCTGAAACCCGCACGCGCATCGGCGCGCGGCGGGTTGTTTCATGCAAACACCCGATACGCATCGCTCGCCACGCATGCGTGATGCGAGCGACGCGCATCGTCACAGCGCGGGCCTGGCCGCCGCGCCCGATTCGGTGGCCGGCTCGCCGGCCGGGCCGTAGGCGGCCTGCGCCGCTTTTCGCTCGGCGAGACGTTTCGCCTGCAGTCGTTCCTGCGCCGCGAGGATGTCGTCCGGATAGTTGCCGATTTCACCGCGCGCCGGGTTGTAGCCGACCGATTCGAGATCGATCAGCTCCTGCAGCACCTGCGCGCGCGTGACGGGCGACTTGGCCTGCTGGGCGAACGACAGGGCCGGTGCGGCAAGCAGGACGGCAGCGGCGGCGGTAACGACGAGCGATTTCACGTGGTTCTCCTGAATACGGGGTGGGTGGCCGGATCGACACGCCGCACGCGATGCGCGGCTCCGACCTTCGACGTCAGTCTACGCAGCAGGCCGATGCGCAAACACCCCGAATCCAGGAGGGCTGCGTTCCAGAAGCAACAACATTGGCGCGGTCGCCCGCACCGGGCGAAACCGTGAGCGCACACGGTCGCCGTGCATACGGGCGACGTCGCGCGCTGCCCGTCAGAACCGCGTGCGCATGCCGATCGTGCCGACGACCTGATTCGCGGTGCTCGATGCGCCGCCCGACGTGTTGATGAACGCCTGGTAGCCGCGGCCCGACGCGTGCTGGAACATCGCTTCCGCGTACAGGTCGGTGCGGCGCGACAGCTTGTACACAGCCTGCAGGTTCGCCTGATGCCATTTCGGATCGGTGCCGTGCTTGCTGTCGGGATTCGACACGCTGGCGTCCGTGTACACATAGGCCGCGCCGACGCTGACGGCCGGCGTGACCGCATAGCGCACGTTCAGGTCGTAGTTGTTGAACGCGATCTGGCCGCTCGAGCCGAACGCGCCCGTGTTGTCGTACTGCGAGCGCGTGTAGACGAAGCCGACGGTCGTCGGGCCGAACACGTAGCTGACACCGCCGCCGTAGGTGCGCATGCGGTCCGAGCCGATCGACCAGCCGCCCTGGTTCAGGCTCTTCGCTTCGGCCGAATCGGTCGCGCCGGGGCTCGCGCTCGTCGAACCCTTGGTACCGTTCATTTGCAGGTACGCACCGGCCAGCTTCAGCGGGCCGTTCGTGTAGCTCGCGGCCACGCTGTATGCGCGGTTCGCGCTGAAATTCGCCGAGTTGGAAAACGCGTACAGCGCGCCGACCTTGAAGCCCGCGAGCGTGTCGCTCGTGTACTTGACCGCGTTGTTGATGCGCAGCGAGTGGTTCAGGTTGTCGTTGTCGAACGGATGCGCGAAGCCCGTATCGCCGAAATCGCCGGACGTCGCCGACAACGGCGCGACGAAGTCGACCATCGTGTCGTACTGGCGGCCGAGCGTCAGCGTGCCGTAGCCGGCCTGGCTCAACCCGACATACGCGTGCCGGCCGAACAGCTTGCCGTCCTGGCCGAGCCCGCCGTTGTTCGCGTTGAAGCCGTTTTCGAGCACGAACAGCGCCTTCAGCCCGCCGCCGAGATCCTCGGTGCCGCGCAGGCCGAAGCGGCTGCCGTTGATCGTGCCGGTCGTCATGCGCCACTGCGACGCGCCGTTCACGTTGTTGGTATAGGCGATGCCGGCGTCGATCAGGCCGTACAGCGTGACCGAACTTTGCGCGTGGGCGAGCGGCGTGAGGAGTGCGGCGGCGCCTGCGCCGGCGATCAGGGTTTTTTTCATCGGAAAGCTCCTGCGGGTGGGACTGGAAACCAAAGTTCGGCGCAAGTATAGGAATGCGCGGCACGCGCACGGCCGTCCGGGCCGCGAGCGCACTGTTCCAGATCCGACAAGCATCCTTCACAAAACTGACACGACGCGGCGCGCACACCCTGGGCAGGCAACTCCTGCGTGGCGGGCGGCCGGTGGCCTGCGCCCGAAACGGCCCGGTTGTCGTGTCGATGCAACATGCGTGACACGTGCGCGCATCGCTGCTTTTCCTCCATACTGGTCGTTCGGACCACACGGCCGCCGACGCAGATCGCGCGATCGTGTCAACGCAGTACGACAAGAGGCCTCCCCATGAACCTGTTCAACGTACGTCTGCGCGGCCGCGACGGCCTGTTCACGATCGGCGTCGATGCCGGCAAGATCGCGCGGATCGATGCGCAAACCGCGCCGATCGCGTCGACGAACCCCGACCACATCGATGGCGGCGGCCGTCTCGCGATTGCGCCGCTCGTCGAGCCGCATATCCATCTCGATGCCGTGCTGACGGCCGGCGAACCCGCGTGGAACATGAGCGGCACGCTGTTCGAGGGCATCGAGCGCTGGGCCGAGCGCAAGGCGACGATCACGCACGAGGACACCAAAACGCGCGCGCATGCGGCGATCGGCATGCTGCGCGACCACGGGATCCAGCACGTGCGCACGCACGTCGACGTGACCGATCCGACGTTGGCCGCGCTGAAGGCGATGCTGGAAGTGAAGGACGAGGCGCGCGGGCTGATCGATCTGCAGATCGTCGCTTTCCCGCAGGAGGGCATCGAATCGTTCGACGGCGGTCGCGCGCTGATGGAGCAGGCGATCGAGCTCGGCGCGGACGTCGTCGGCGGAATTCCGCATTTCGAGAACACGCGGGAGCAGGGCGTCAGCTCGATCCGCTTCCTGATGGATCTCGCGGAACGTACGGGCTGCCTCGTCGACGTGCACTGCGACGAGACCGACGATCCGCATTCGCGCTTTCTCGAAGTGCTCGCGGAAGAAGCGCGCGTGCGCGGCATGGGCGCGCGCGTCACCGCGAGCCACACGACCGCGATGGGTTCGTACGACAACGCGTACTGCTCGAAGCTGTTCCGGCTGCTGAAGCGGGCGGGGCTGAACTTCATCTCGTGCCCGACCGAGAGCATTCACCTGCAAGGGCGCTTCGACACGTTTCCGAAGCGGCGCGGCGTCACGCGCGTCGCGGAACTCGACCGGGCCGGCATCAACGTGTGCTTCGGGCAGGATTCGATCAAGGACCCGTGGTATCCGCTCGGCAACGGCAACATCCTGCGCGCGCTCGATGCGGGCCTTCATATCTGTCACATGATGGGTTACCAGGACCTGCAGCGCTGCCTCGACTTCGTGACCGACCACAGCGCGACGACGATGCATCTCGGCGATGGCTACGGCATCGCGATCGGGCGGCCGGCCAATCTCGTCGTGCTCGACGCGGACAGCGACTACGAAGCCGTACGCCGGCAGGCGAAGGCCACGCTGTCGATGCGCCACGGGAAGGTCATCATGCGGCGTGAGCCGGAGCGCATCACGTATCCGGATTGACGCGGAAGGCGGGCCATCGCGGCCCGCTGGCCTTCATGTATTCACGAAATGCATGAGTCGATTCGAAAAATACGTTTGTCTCATGATGGGAGCGAGCCTACGATGCGGTCCTGATGACGGCGTGCAGCGTGCGCGCCGTCTTTTCCATCCTCGTTCGCCGACCCCATGCGCCTCGATCTTCCGTCTGCTCCCACTGCTTCCTCGCCACCCGCCAGCCCGTTCGCGCGTATGGCCGTCGTCACGGTCCTGACCGGTATCGGCGCGGGTCTCGGCGGCATGCTGCTCGCGTTGCTGCTGCATGCGATCCAGCACGTCGCGTACGGCTACAGCATCGCGCACGTGATCGGGTCCGAGAGCTTCCTCACTGGCGTGACCGCGGCCGAGCCGCTGCGCCGGCTCGCGGTACTGGTCGGCTGCGGGATCGTCGCCGGCGGCGGCTGGTGGGCGCTTTACCGGTATGGCCGGCCGCTCGTCAGCATCCGTCGCGCGGTGCGCGCGGCCGATCCGCGGATGCCGTTCGTCAGTACGACGGTTCATGCGCTGCTGCAGATCGTCACCGTCGCGCTCGGCTCGCCACTCGGCCGCGAAGTCGCGCCGCGCGAGATCGGCTCGCTGCTCGCCGGGCGGTTCGCGCATGCGGCGCGACTCACGCCCGACGATTGCCGGCTGATGGTCGCGTGCGGCGCCGGTGCGGGGCTCGCGGCCGTCTACAACGTGCCGCTCGGCGGCGCGATCTTCGTGCTCGAGGTGCTGCTCGGCACGTTCGACATGCGTGCGCTGATCGTGGCGGTCGTGACGTCCGCGATCGCGGCGATCGTCGCGTGGCTCGGCCTCGGCAATGAGCACCAGTACACGGTGCCCGCGTTCGTGCTGAGCACGCCGCTGGTCGCATGGTCGATCGTCTGCGGACCGCTGTTCGGCTTCGCCGCGTACGGTTTCGTGCGGCTCACGACCCGCGCGCGGACGAACGCGCCGAAGGACTGGCGGCTGCCGGTGTTCGCGCTGCTCAATTTCGCGGTGATCGGCGTGCTCTCGATGGGGTTTCCGCAATTGCTCGGCAACGGCAAGGGGCCGGCATCGCTGGGCTTCGACGGCACGCTGACGATCGGCCTCGCGGCGGTGCTGCTCGTGCTGAAGGTGCTGATCGAGGCCGGCAGCCTGCGGGCCGGCGCGGAAGGCGGGCTGCTGACGCCTGGCCTGGCAAACGGCGCGCTGCTCGGGGTCGTGCTCGGTGGACTGTGGAGCATCGTGTGGCCGGGCGCATCGATCGGCGGATGCGCGTTGATCGGCGCGACCGCGTTTCTCGCCGCGTCGATGCAGATGCCGATCACGGCCGTCGTGCTGCTGCTCGAATTCACGCGCGCGAATCACGACTGCCTCGTGCCGATGCTGCTGGCGGTGGCCGGTTCGCTCGTTGCGTACCGGTTCGCGCAGCGGGTGGCGGAGCGGCGGTCGAGCAAGGTGGCGACCGCGAGCACGCCGGCGACGGTGGCGCGTTGATTCGCCGATCCGTCGAGATTCGCGACCCGCGTGGCGACACGCATATCGCCTCATCAAGTGCCCACCCGATCGTCGCGAGCACGTATCTGTTCTGATCGAATGTCGCGAGCTGCGGGCCGGGTGAGGCCCGCATCCTTGCCGCTCGAATCACATCCGCCGTCAGCCGCGCGACCGCACGTCGGCGTGCTCGTGCTCGTGCCCGTGCCGCAACGCGAGGCTCGCGACTGCCGCGATAACGAGCGCGGCCGCCAGCAGCGTCAGCCCGTTCTTCGCATTGCCGGTCGCCTGTTCGATCGCGCCGACGACGGTTGGCCCAACGAAGCCGCCGAGCAACCCGCACGTATTCACGAGCCCGAGCCCGCCGGCCAGTGCGCTGCCGGCGAGCCGCGACGCCGGAAACGTGAACACGATCGACTGCACGACGAAGAACATCGATGCCGCGACGCACACGCAGAGCAGCCCCGCCAGCGGCGACGCATGTGCGGCGCCGACCATTCCGGCGGCCATGACCACCAGCCCCGCGCACAGCATCCGGCGCGAATGACGCGACTCGCGGGCGAAGCGCGGCAGCGTCCCGGCGCCCAGCGCGGCGGCGAGCCAGGGCAGTGACGTCAGCAACCCGACCGCGACCGGCGAGAGCCGCCCCGACGCACCGATGATGCTCGGCAGGAAGAAGATCACCGTGTAGATGGTCAACTGGTGGCAGAAGTACACGAAGATCGCGAGCCAGATCTGCGGATCGCGCAGTGCGGCGCCGAACGCATGGCCGTCGTGCGCGGCGACGCCCGCGTTCTGTTCGGCGGCCAGCTTGCGCTCGAGCGCGCGGCCGGTTTCCGGGGCGAGCCACGGCGCGGCGCTCGGACGGTCCGGCAATCGCGTCCACACGACGAACGCGAGCAGGATCGCCGGAATGCCTTCGACGACGAACAGCCATTGCCAGCCGTGGAAGCCGAGCGTGCCGTCGAGCTCGATCAGCGCGCCGGCGAGCGGCCCGCCGACGATGTTGGCGATGCACACGCCGAGCAGGAAATAGCCGGTGGCGCGCGCACGTTCCTCGCGGCCGAACCAGTACGTCAGATACAGCATCACGCCGGGAAACAGGCCGGCTTCGGCCACGCCGAGCAGCAGGCGCATCACGTAGAACGACGTCTCGCCGCGGACGAACGCCATCGCGACCGACAGCGCGCCCCACGTGATCATGATCCGCGTGATCCAGAAGCGCGCGCCGACGCGATGCATGATCAGGTTGCTCGGGATCTCGAACAACGCGTAGGTGAGGAAGAACAGCCCCGCGCCGAGCCCGTACGCGGCCGATGAGATGCCGAGATCGACGCCCATCGAGTGTTTGGCGAACGCGATGTTGGTGCGGTCGAGAAAGCTGATCACATAGGCGGCGATCAGCAGCGGCATGAGTTTGCGGAACAGCAGCCGGTTCAGCGACGCGTTCGCGTCGCCGGCGGCGGAAGACAATGCCTGAGCGTGATGAGTGGACATGCGGACGACTCCGGTAAGGGCGAACCGGCGCGCACGGCAAGCACGGCGCGCCGCGTTCGGCAAATGCCGCTGCGGCGAGGCAGCGGATGGGCAGTCGACGGAGCCGCGCCGGCGGCGCTCGAACGGAGCGGGGCGATCAAGGGCGTCCTGGCGCCGGCCGGCTCGGGCCGGCGCCTTGTCACTGCGCTTGCGGGTTCTGGTGTTGGGGTGCTACCCGGCGATCAGAAATTCACCGCGTCGCCGCCCTTGAGTGCGAGCATCGCGCGCGCCTCGGCCGGCGTCGCGATCTCGAGCGACAGGCCTTCGAGCACCTGGCGCATTTTCAGGACTTGCGCGGCGCTCGATTCCGCGAGCTTGCCGGGCGCGATCCACAGCGAATCCTCGAGCCCGACGCGCACGTTCGCGCCTTGCGCGGCGCCGATCGTCGCGAGCGGGATCTGGTTGCGCCCGGCGCCGAGGATCGACCAAACGTAATCGCTGCCGAACAGGCGGTCGGCCGTCCGGCGCATGTGCATCAAATCCTCCGGGTGCGCGCCGATCCCGCCGAGCAGGCCGAATACGCTTTGCACGAAGAACGGCGGCTTCGCGAGCCCGCGGTCGACGAAGTGCGCGAGGTTGTACAGGTGCGAGATGTCGTAGCACTCGAATTCGAACCGCGTGCCGTTCGCGCCGCAGCGCGTGAGGATCGTCTCGATGTCCGCGAACGTGTTCTTGAACACGAGATCGCGGCTTTTCTCGAGATGTTCGTGCTCCCACGGATGCTTCAGCTCGCGGAAGCGCTCGAGCATCGGGTACAGCCCGAAGTTCATCGAGCCCATGTTCAACGACGCGACCTCGGGCTGGAAATACAGCGCCGGCTGCAGCCGCTCGTCGACCGTCATGTGCGGGCTGCCGCCCGACGTGAGGTTGATCACCGCGTCGGTCTGCGCCTTGATGCGCGGCAGGAACTCGGCGAACACGGCCGGATCCTGCGTCGGCTTGCCGTCGGACGGGTTGCGTGCGTGCAGGTGCAGGATCGCCGCGCCGGCCTGCGCGGCCGCGACCGCGGCCGTTTCGATTTCGTGCGGCGTCACGGGCAGGTACGGCGACATCGACGGCGTATGGATCGCGCCGGTCGGCGCACAGGTGATGATGACTTTGCGAGCGTTTGCCACGGAGGGATTCCTTTCGATGAACGATGCAGGAGACGTCAGAGCACTTCGACGTTGCCGCAGACGGAGATCGCCTGCCCGGTGATCCCGTGCCCGCCCGGCGAACACAGGAACAGCGCGGTCGCGGCGATCTCGGCCGGATCGGTCATGCGCCGCAGCGAGATCTTCTCGAGATAGCGCTGCTCCATGTCGTCGTAGCCGATGCCGAGCTGCTGCGCGCGCGCCTCGATCACACGGCGCATCCGCGGGCCGCGCACGATGCCGGGCTGGATCGCGTTCACGCGGATGCCGAGCGGCCCGAGTTCGATCGCGAGACTTTTCACGAGACCGACCACCGCCCATTTGGTGGCTGCATACGGCGTGCGGAACGCGTAGCCGAGCCGGCCGGCGACCGACGACAGCGCGATGATCGCGCCGCCGTGTTTCGACTCGCGCAGCAGCGGCACCGCGCGGCGCGCGAACTGGAATTGCGCGTTCAGGTTGATCGCGACGGTCTGCTCCCACTGCACGGGGTCGATTTCGTCGATGCCGCCGGTCGGGCCGGCAATGCCCGCGTTGTTGACCAGCACGTCGAGGCCGCCTAGCCGGGTCGACACGTCGGCGAACACGCGCTCGACGGCGGCCGGGTCGGACACGTCGGCCAGCGTCGCGCTGATCGCGCCGGTCGCGGCACGCGGCGGCCGGTCGGCGAGCGCCGCGATCGCGGCTTGCGACGCATCGCACACGTGCACGCGCGCGCCGCATTCGGCGAACGCGTCGGCGATTTCGAGGCCGATGCCCGACGCGCCGCCGGTCACGAGGACGCGCAGGCCGTCATAGGGTTTCAGCAGGTCGGAAGCTGTCATGCCGGGTTGTCTCCATCTTTGGTGTTGTGGAATGACGGCCGCTCGCGTGTCGGGCGGCCGTGGCAGGCGGGCGCTACGGTTTCGCGTTCACGCTCCGCGGCGTCTGTTCGGCCCGCAGTGTCTCCGCGAGGTCATGCGCGGCGCCGCCGATGTCGAGCGCGATGCCGGCCCGCACGCCCGCGCCGTCGCGCCGTTCGAGCGCATCGACGATCGCGCGATGCGCATCCATCGAGCGCCGCATGTGCGGGATGTCGAGCGCGACTATGTTGAGGAACGGGCCGACGCGCATCCACAGGTTCTCAACGATCGCGAGCGTGTTTTCGCTGGCGCCGTGCGCGTAGATCGCGCTGTGGAACGCGAAATTGCTTTGCAGGTAGGCGCGCGAGCGGCCGGCCTCGGCGTGTGCCTGCATCGTCTCGCAGGTCTTGCGCACGGCCGCGATCTGCGCGTCGGTCATCCGGGCGCACGCGCGTTCGGCGATGCAGCCTTCGAGCGCGATGCGCACGTCGCGGAGTTCGTCGAGCATGTCGAGCGTCATCGGCGGGACGACGAGCGCGCGATTCGGGCCGTCGACGAGCGCGCGTTCGGCGCGCAGCCGCGTCAGTGCGGCACGCACGGGCATCGTCGACGAGCCGACCGCCTCGGCGACGCTGCGCAGGCTCAGCGCCTGGCCGGGCGCGAAGCGGCCGCTCATCAGCGCTTCGCGCAGTTGCTGATAGACCTTGTCGGCCATCGTTTCCTGTTCGATGACTTTCAGTGCGGGCGGGACGATGCGTGGCGGCAAGGCGGGATTCTCCTGGGTTTGATCTGCGATCTGTGATCACACTGGCGATGTGCGAAGTTTTGACGATCGGCAGAGCCGAGTCAAGTCGAACGGGATCGGGGAAAACGAGGGGAAGGGCGGCGAAGCGGGGGAAGATCGGCGGCTACGGTGGCCTTTCCGATCGAGACCTTTCCGTTTCGGGCGGCAACCGGATGCAGTGCAAGTATTGCCCGGGCCGGCGCACGGACGCGCTTTCGAAACTTCGAGGATCTGGGGCGTGATGCAGTGCGTGGCCGCCGCTTGCAAGCAGGAAGCTCGCACACGCAAGAGCGTTGACGGCGCCCCCTGCGTTGCACGATCGGATTGCCGCCGCTATTCAAGCGTCCGGATCGAATTGCTGATCCCGCGCGCGCAGTCGATCACCGCCGGCGCGAGCTTGCGGCGCGCGTCGTCGAATGTCCAGCGGCTCGTCGGCGCGACCACGTGCACGGCCGCGACCGGCTGCCCCTGACTGCCGAGCACGGGCGCGGCAATCGACATGTCGCCGATGAACAGTTCTTCCTGGTTGGTCGCGTAGCCTTCGCGCCGCGCGCCATCGAGCAACGCGACGAGATCGTCCAGCGCCGTGACCGTGCGCGGCGTGTGCGGCGTACGCACCATGCCGTCGAGCCGTGCGCGTGCGTCGCCGGGTGGCAACGCGCTCAGGAACGCGCGGCCGCTGCCGGTGCAGTACATCGGGATACGGCTGCCGATCGGCATGTGGATCGGCACGAACTTCGTCGACACGAAACGCGCGACGTACACCATTTCGTCCTCGTCGGGCTCGGTGAGGTTGGTGGTTTCGCCGGTCAGGTTCGTCAGCTCGGACAGGAACGGATTCGCGACGTCGATCAACGTATCGGCCGCGAGATAGTTGAAGCCGATCCGCATCACGTGCGGCGTGAGCTGATAACGCCGCGTGACCGGATGCTTGCGGATGTAGCCGAGCTTCTCGAGCGTATAGACCATCCGCTGCGCGGAGCTTTTCGTCATCCCCGCCGCGTCGGCCACTTCCGCCAGCGTCATCGTGCGCCGCTTCGCGCTGAACGCGCGCAGCACGTTGAGCCCTTTTTCCAGCGACTGGTTGAACAGCAGATCGTTTGCTTGGTCGGACGACGTTTCCATGGCGAGGGGCGAGATCGATTCGATATCGCATCATAGCGTATCGAATATCGATACGCAAAAATCTATTTGCGATGTTTTTGATTCGTTTTAAGATCAAGCCATCGTCGCAGTGTCGATCAGCGACCGGCCGGCGCCCCGGATTAATCGAGAAGGAGTCCCCATGGTTCCGTTCATCAAGCGGTTCGGCGCACTGGCCGCCGGTTTCGCCGTCTGTATCGCACTCTCCACCGCTTCGGCGAGCGCCGTTGCCGCCGAGCCCACGCTGAAGGTCGGCGCGACGGCCACCGGCGTGCCGTTCACGTTTCTCGACGTCAAGAGCAATTCGATCCAGGGGATGATGGTCGATGCGATCACCGCGGCCGGGAAGTCGGCCGGGTTTCGCGTCGACGTGCAGCAGACCGTGTTCTCGGCGCTGATCCCGTCGCTCACCACGCAGAAGATCGACATCATCTCGGCCGCGATGCTGAAGACGCCGGTGCGCCAGCAGGTCGTCGATTTCTCGGACACCGTCTACTCGTTCGGCGAAGGCCTGATCGTGAAGGCCGACGATCCGGGCCGCTATACGTCGATGGACGATTTCAAGGACCAGGTGGTCGGCGCGCAGGTCGGCACGGCATTCGTCGATGCGCTCAACAAGAAGGGCATCTTCAAGGAAGTCCGCACCTACGACTCGATCGCCGACATCATGCGCGACGTCGCGCTCGGCCGTATCAAGGCCGGCTTCGCCGACCAGCCGATCGTCGCGTACCAGATCGAGCACGGCGTCAATCGCCAGGTGCGGCTGGTGCCCGAATACCAGAGCGTCGTGAAGGGGCAGGTCTGCTTCATCGTGCGCAAGGGCGACAACGCGACGCTCGAACAGCTCAACGGCGCGATCCGCAAGATGAAGAGCGACGGCACGCTGCAGCAGATCCTGCAGAAGTGGCACATGAGCTGAGCGTCGGCGCTCGATTCCCGACCGGCATCGCCCGCGCGTCGCGGGCATCCCCAGCGGCGTGCCGTTCGGACGTCGCATAGGAGACCTCATGTTTTTCCAGAACGCGATCGATTTCCTGCCGATCCTGCTGAAGGGCGCGGTGGTCACGATCGAGATCACCGCATGCGCGTTCGTGCTCAGCTCGGTGCTCGGGCTGATCCTCGCGCTGCTGAAGGTGTCGCGCAATCGTGCCGTCGCGACGGCCGGCAGCACGATCATCAACGTGATCCGCGGGCTGCCGATCATCGTGCAGCTGTTCTACATGTACTTCGTGCTGCCCGATCTCGGCGTGCAGCTGTCGGCGTTCCAGGCCGGCGTGCTCGGCCTCGGCATCGCGTATTCGGCGTATCAGGCCGAGAACTTCCGCGCCGGCATCGAGGCCATCGACCGCGGCCAGATCGAAGCCGCGCACGCGATCGGCATGCGCGGCCCGATGATCATGCGGCGCGTGGTGCTGCCGCAGGCGTTCCGCATCGCGCTGCCGCCGTACGGCAACACGCTGGTGATGCTGCTGAAGGATTCGTCGGTCGCGTCGACGATCACGGTCGCCGAGATCACGCGCGCCGGCCAGCTGATCGCGTCGTCGACGTTCCAGAACATGAGTGTCTACACGCTCGTCGCGCTGCTGTATCTCGCGCTCGGCCTGCCGCTGATGTTCGCCGTGAACCGGCTCGGCAAGCGGCTCGCACTGAGGAGGGGCGCATGATCCGGATCGATTCCATCCATAAACGGTTTCAGCAGCACGCGGTGCTGAAGGGCGTGAGCCTCGACGTGCAGCAGGGTGAAGTCGTGTGCCTGATCGGGCCGTCCGGTTCCGGCAAGTCGACCGTGCTGCGCTGTATCAACGGCTTCGAGACCTACGACGAAGGGTCGATCACGATCGACGGCGTGAAGGTCGACGCGCATTCGAAGCGGATTCACGAGCTGCGGATGCGGGTCGGCATGGTGTTCCAGCGCTTCAACCTGTTTGCCCACCGCACGGCGCTCGAGAACGTGATGGAAGGGCCGGTGCACGTGCGGCGCGTGCCGGCCGCGCAGGCGCGCGAACAGGCCCGCGCGCTGCTCGACAAGGTCGGCCTCGCGCACCGGATGAATGCGTATCCGTCCGAGCTGTCGGGCGGGCAGCAGCAGCGCGTCGCGATCGCACGCGCGCTTGCGATGGAGCCGCAGGCGATCCTGTTCGACGAGCCGACGTCGGCGCTCGACCCCGAACTCGTCGGCGAAGTGCTGGGCGTGATGCGCGGGCTGGCCCGCGACGGGATGACCATGGTGGTCGTCACGCACGAAATGGCATTCGCCCGCGAGGTGGCCGATCGCGTGTGCTTCCTGCACGACGGCACGATCTGCGAAAGCGGGCCGGCACGCGCCGTGCTGACGCAGCCGAGCCATCCCCGCACGCAGGAATTCCTGCGTCGCCTGCTGGCGTCGGACGGCGCCGACCACCCGGATCGAACATGAGCGCAACGAATGCGGCACCCGGACGGCCCGACGCGCAGTGGCCGGATTCGCTGTGGGCGGCGACCGCCGCGCCGGCACCCGATACGCCCGCGCTCGACGGATCGGTGTCGTGCGACGTGGCGATCGTCGGCGCCGGCTTCACGGGCCTGTCGACCGCACTGCATCTGGCCGAACGTGGCGTGAACGTTCGCGTGATCGATGGCGCGCAGCCGGGCTGGGGCGCATCGGGCCGCAACGGCGGGCAAGTGATTCCCGGGCTGAAATACGACCCCGACGAACTGGTCCGCCGGTTCGGCGACGAGGCCGGCGAGCAGCTTGCCGGTATCGTCGGCTGTGCGGCCGATACCGTGTTCGACCTGATCGCGCGGCACGGAATCGACTGCGATGCACGTCGCGAGGGCTGGATTCAACCCGCGCCGACCACAGCGATGCTCGACACGGTTGCACGCCGTGCGCAGCAATGGGCGGCGCGCGGCGCGCCGGTCGACGTGCTCGGCCGAGACGACGTCGCGCGACGGCTCGGTACGCCAGCGTATGCGGGCGGCTGGATCGATCGCCGTGCCGGCAGCGTGCAGCCGCTCAGCTATACGCGCGGTCTCGTGCGGGCAGCTCAGGCGAGCGGGGCGGTCGTGCACGGGGCGACCCGTGCCGTCGGGCTGACACGTGCCGACGGCCGCTGGCGGATCGCGACGTCCGGCGGCGCGACGCTGTCGGCCGAGCGCGTCGTGATCGCGACCAACGGCTACACGGACGGGCTGTGGCCCGGCTTGCGCCAGTCGGTGATCGCCGCGAACAGTTTCATCGTCGCGACGGAGCCGCTCGCGCCGGCGCTCGGCCGCGACATCCTCGCCGGCGGCGAGGTCGCATCGGATGCGCGGCGTCTGCTGCTGTACTTTCGCCGTGACGCGGCCGGGCGCCTGCTGATGGGCGGCCGCGGCCCGTTCGCCGAACCGCGCGCGCCGAGCGACTGGCGCCATCTCGAACGCGCGACGACGCTGCTGTATCCGCAACTGAAGGGCGTCCGGTTCGAATACCGCTGGACGGGGCGCGTCGCGATCACCGCGGATTTCCTGCCGCACGTGCACGAGCCCGCGCCGGGCGTGACGATCGCGCTCGGCTACAACGGCCGCGGCATCGCGATGGCGACGACGCTCGGCAAGCATCTGGCCGCGCATCTGTCGGGCGATGCGCAATTGCCGCTGCCGTTCCGCGTCACGCCGATCCGGCCCATTCCGTTGCACGGGCTGCAGCGCTTCTATATCGCGGCCGGGGTCGCCTGGTATCGGTTGCTCGACAGCCTGTCCTGACCTACCTGTGACGGCAGTCGCCATCCGTCGTCCGATCGGGCAGAATCGGCCTGCCCAGTTTCGACCGACGGATACCGCATGACCGAACCGAACGACCCGAACGAATCGCCCGGCCGCCGCGCTTACGCGAGCTTCGCGCAACGCTATGCGGACCTCGCGCCGACGAAGGCGCACAACGCGCTCTACGAGCGGCCGGCATCCATTGCGCTGCTCGGCGACGTCGCGGGCCTGACGGTGCTCGACGCCGGCTGCGGGCCCGGCATCTGCAGCGCGCATCTCGCCGGTCACGGCGCGACCGTGCATGCGTTCGACGTGACGCCGGAGATGGTTGCGCTCGCAAGGACGCGTTGCGCGGGCCTGCCGGTCGACGTCAGGGAAGGCGACCTGGAGGCGCCGCTCGCGTGGCTGCCCGACGCGTCGGTCGACAAAGTGCTGTGCTCGCTCGCGCTCGACTACGTGCGCGATCTCGCGCCGACGCTGCGCGAATTCCGGCGCGTCGCGCGCCCGGGAGGAACACTGGTGTTCTCGATGGCGCATCCGATGCGCGACTGGATGGACGAACGCACGCGCGGCGACGGTACGTATTTCGACACGTCCCGCTTCGGTTTCCACTGGTCGGGGTTCGGCGAGCCGAAGCCGTACGTCGAAGCGTGGCGGCGGCCGCTCGCCGACATCCTGAACGCGGTCGCCGACGGCGGCTGGCGGCTCGAGCGCTTCGTCGAGCCGACGCCGCTGCCGGAGATGAAAACCGTATCCGAACGGCTCCATGCGGAGCTGTCGCTGGCGCCGGCCTTCCTGTGCATCCGCGCGCGCTGCTGATCCGGCGCGGCGCCCGGCCGGCGCTCAGTGTTGCGCCGGGGCGTCCGTCAGCGTGCCGAGGAACGCTTCGATATCCTTGATGTCCTGCGCCGTCATCGCGGGTTTGTCGCCCGGCTTGCGATCGAACGGCGCGTCGGTCACGTCGACGTTCGCGCGATATTTCGGCGGAATGTCGTCGTATTCGTCGACCTTGCCGTCCGCGCCGCGCGAATAGAACTTCTGCGGCGAGATGCTGCGCTCGTTGTAGAACGCCATGACCTGGTCGAGCGTGTGGAATACGCCGTTGTGGAAGAACACGTGGCGTGTCGCCGAATTACGCAGCGTCGGCGTCAGGAACATCCCGCAATACTGCGTCTGGTCCTTCAGGTCGTCGCGGAACGGCCCGCACACGCCGAGATCGTAGAACGCCGGGTTGCGATTCTGCGCGAGTGCCCGGTTGCGCGGCGCGCCGAGCGCCTCGTACTGGTAATCGGTAAACATCGGCGGCAGCCCGTCCTTGCCGGGCTTCGACAGGTGGCAGCCCGCGCAATTCGCCTTGTCCGGATCGTTGAACAGGCGCAGCCCGCGCAGTTCGGCCTGCGTGAGGCGCGCGCGGCCTTCGAGCCAGCGGTCGTACTTGCTGTCGTACGGATGGAACGACGGATCCTCGACCTGATAGCGCGCGATCGCGAACATCGCTTCCGACACCGCGAGCTGCGGCGTGGAGAACACGCGCGCGCCGAACAGCTGCTCGAATTGCGCGCGATGCGACGACTGCGCGAGCTTGCGTGCGACGTCGTCGACGCTCGCATTCGCCATCTCGACCGGATTCAGCAGCGGCCCGAACGCCTGTTGCTGCAGCGTATCGGCGCGGCCGTCCCAGAACATCCCGCCTTGCGGCACGAGCTGCGGCGCGGCCGACGTGCCGGCCACCTTCTGCGCCTTGACGACGCCGGCCGCCGCCGTGGCCTGCTGCGCGACGCTCGGCGCGGCGTCGTTTTCACCGGCGTCGGGGCCGATGCTGAAATTCGGCTGGCGGTACAGGTACATCAGCGACGGCGGCGGACGATAGCCCTGCTGCGTCATCGCGAGGCCGCCCGGTTGCACGTCGAGCGCATTCGGTGGGCCATACGCATGATCGGGACTATGGCACGACGCGCACGACTGCTTGCCCGATGCGGACAGCGACGGATCGTGGAACAGCGCGCGCCCGAGCTGCGCGACCGCCGACAGCGGCTGCGCGGCGGGCCGCTGCAGCACGACCGGATGCGGATTCGCGCCGGTCCAGTCGGCGACCACGGTGCCGATCGCCGCCGGCACCTGGGCGGGAAACGCGATCGCGAACGCGCCATAGCCGATCACGGCCGCGCCGAGCACGCATGCGGCACGGCGCAGCAGGCGGGAAGGGGCGCGCGGCGCGGGCGTGCCGGAGGCGTCGGGGGACGGAAAGGCGGGGCGAGCTGTCATGCTGTCGGTCGAAAATCGGGCATCGCACGAAGCGACGCGTTAAATGGAAACGGCCGGCGCGTGATGCGCCGGCCATGCGGTCATGCCGTGACGGTCAGATCGCCGGGGCCGCGCTCAACGCGGTGCCGAGCGTCGGGTCGAGATACAGCGGCGTCGTGTTCGGCTTCGACGTGAAGTCGAACAGGTTGCGCAGGTCTCCCGCCGTCGCATCGAACGAGCCGCCGCCGATCCGCTGGCCGCCGAGCCAGTTGTCCTCGATGAAGCGCACGACGGACGACTGGTCGAGCATCGTGTGATCGACGTAGTTCTGCTTCGCATACGGCGAGATCACGACCAGCGGAATACGCACGCCCGGGCCGCAGCGGCCGTTCACGGTCGCGCCGTTCACGCCGGTGGTGCCGCCCGTGCCGCACTTGCCGGCGCCGTTGAGCTGGTCGACCGGGTCCGACGATGCGTGCGTCGGCGCCGTGTACACGTGGTCGTACCAGCCGTCCGAGTCGTCATAGGTGACGATCACGGCCGTGTTCTGCCAGTCCGGCTGCTGCTGCAGGAAGTTGACGACCTTCGTCACGAACGCCTGCTCGTCGAGCGGATCCGAATAGCCCGCATGCCCGTCCTGCGCGGCCGGCGCCTTCAGGTAGCTGACCGACGGGAAGTTGCCGGCCTTCACGGCGGCGAAGAAGTCGTCGGTGTCGTACTGGTGGTTCGCCGGTTCGGCCGTCTTGCCGTCGGTCTGGACGCTCGAGCCGATCGCCGCGATCGAGCTCGGGCGCGTGTGTTGCGGGTTCGCGGTCGACGCGTAGTACTGGAACCAGTTGTGGTGCGGGATGTAGTCGGCCGTCGCGGCGTTCACGGCGGTAGCGACCGTGCTGCGCGCGCAGCCCGTCGTGCCGTTGCCGTTCGTCGTCGACAGGTTGAAGCCGCCCATGAAGCCGCCCCACGTGATCTTCGCGGCATTCAGCAGGTCGCCGATGTTCTTGCCGGTCATCATCGCCTGGTCGGTCGTGCTCGAACACACGTCGAAGCCCGGATCGACGTCGTTGATCATCGTGAGGCCGCCCTGGCCGTCATTGATGTAGTACGAGCTGGCGGCGAGCGTCGACGGCTGCTTCGACGTCTTGACGATCTGCATCCCGTTGGTCTGCCCGGCGACGACGTTCAGCGCACCCGGCGTCGACGGCCCGTAGCCCGTCGTGAACGTGTTGTCGCTCATCGCGAAGCGTTGCGCGTAGTTCCACAGCGCGGTCACCGTGTTGCCGTCGAAATAGCCCATCACCTGGCCCTTCGTGCCGAACGCGCCGGCGCCGCCGGACGAGCCCTTGCCCGTGTACTTCGGGAACAGGTCGGCGAGACCGTTGTCCTCGGCCTGCTGTTCGGCCGTGTACGCGTGGTTCTGGTCGGCGGTCGCGGCCTGCGTGCGGTCGAGGCGGAACGGGTTCGCCGCGTCGGTGCCGTTGGCCGTGTTCGTGAAGTTCGGGTTCGCGGTGAGCAGCGTGCCCGTCAGGCCGTTCGGCGTCGGCGTGCCGGATTTGGCGGTGAACGCCGGTTCGCCCGACGGGTTCGTCGCGTTCGGGTAGGTGCCGAAGTAGTGGTCGAACGAGATGTTTTCGCCGTAGATCACGACGACGTGCTTGATCGGCGTGGCGGTCTGCAGCGCATCCTGCGACGAGACGACGGGCGCCGGCGTGGAATCGTCGCTGCCGCCGCAGGCGAACAGCGCAAGCGTGGCGCCGGCGCAGGCGGTGACAAGCAAGGCTTGACGGAACATCGGAAAACTCCAGGGTAAGGCCTTCGATGGTGGAGAACGGCCCCGTCGCCGTGTCGGTTCGGCGCGGAGCTCGTGAGGGAGCACGCGCATTGGAACAGCCGCGTATGAAGATATGGGGACGGAGTGTTTTCGCGAGGGTTGCGCTCCGGTATCGGTTTCATTACGGCGTGGCGCGATGCGAAAGAGAACGGAAAGGGGCGGACCGCGGGCAACCTCCGCGTCACATGTCGCGGCGTGCGGGTCGCTTGCGGCGCAAGCGATGCCGGGCGGGCGGCGGGGAGCAACCGGCCCGATCTTTTACGGGGCGTCGTGCGTCACTTTTTTGACAATTCGATGACGTATTCATACGATCAACGCCTGCCGCGCACCGCGCGGCTTCCGACCGTCAGGGAGTATTGAGCGTGCCGATCCCCGTTCTGTTTGCCGTTCTGTGCGCGGCGTTCCTGCACGCGTCATGGAATGCGCTGGTGCGCAGCAGCGGCGACCGGCTGCGCTCGGCCACGGTGCTGCAGATCGCGATCGGGCTGTTCGCGCTGCTGTTCCTGCCGGCTGCCGCGCCGATCACGCCATCAAGCTGGCTCTGCGTCGTCGCGTCGGCCGTGCTCCACGTCGTCTATACGCTGCTGCTCGTCCGCGCGTACGAGCACGGCGACCTGAGCGTCGCGTACCCGGTCGCGCGCGGCACCGCGCCGCTGCTCGTCACGCTCGGCGCGGCCGCGTTCGCGGGCGAGCGCCTGAACGTCGGCGCGCAAGGCGGGCTCGTGCTGATCTGCGCGGGCATCATGGCGATCGGGCTGGAACGCGGACGCGGCGCGAAACACCGGATGACGCAAGTGCTGCCGACCGCGTTCGCGACCGGCGTGTCGATCGCGGCCTATAGCGTGGTGGACGGGATCGGTGTGCGCGAGAGCGGCAGCACGGTCGGCTATACCGCATGGATGTTCGTGCTGACCGGCGCGCTGATGGCCGCGTACTACCGGCTGCGGGCGGGGCCGTTGCGGCTGACGCAGGAGGTCGGCGAGACGGCGAAAGCGGCCTGCGGCGGCGTGTTCGCGGCGCTTGCGTACGGCATCGTGATCTGGGCGATGGACCGCGCGCCGATGGGGCCGGTGTCGGCGCTGAGGGAGACGAGCGTGGTGTTCGCGGCGTTGATCGCGCGTGTGTATCTCGGCGAGCGGCTGACGCCGCGCCGCGCGGCCGGGTGCGCGGTGATCGCGGCGGGCGCGTTGTTGATCAGTGCGTTCGAGGCGGTGCGGTAAACGCATCAGCCCGGCGCGCCAGATGGATCAGCTTTCCACCGGCATCGCACTCGTACACTTGATCTCGTCGAGGCACACGCTCGAATGCACGCCGCTCACGCCGGGAATGCGCATCAGCGTTTCGAGCAGGAACGTCGACAACCCCTTCAGGTCGTGCGCGACGACTTTCAGCACATAGTCGATATCGCCCGTCACCGAGAAGCATTCCTGGATCTGCGCGAGATCCGACACGAGCTTCTGGAACTTCGACAAATCGCGGATATGCCCGCGCTCCATCGTCACGTGCACGAACGCGGTGACGCCGAAGCCGAGCGTATCGGGGCACAGCCGCGTTTCGTAACGGCGGATCGCGCCGATTTCCTCCAGCCGCCGGTGGCGCCGCAGCGTCTGCGCGGGCGACAGGCCGACGGCCTTCGCCAGGTCGAGGTTCGACGCGCGGCCGTTCTCCTGCAACACCGACAGCAAGTGGCGATCGATGCGATCGAGAACCGGTTCAGGCATTTTTGTTTCCTCATCTGTCTCCTGGATGCAATCTTATCTCATAATGTAGGGTTTGCATGAGCGGGTTACGCAACCCGATTTCGCCGTCGCGACGCTAAACTGACGCCGGATTTTCGTGTGCGGCCGCAGCAATGCGGCGGCGGCGGACGAGTCGGCGGCCAATCAGGCCGGCACGCCGACGCGAATCGGTGCCGCCACCACGCGAAGATTGCAGTCCCCAACCCGGCGCCCCCACGAACGGCCGCCGGCACAGTAAAAACAGCGCCCGGCACACCGAGGCGCGCCGCACCCCGCCACAGGCGGAGGCGGACAGAGTGGAGAAGACATGGTTTCTGGAAACGAGAGCGACGGCCTGAAGCGCGGGCTGAAGAACCGGCACATCCAGCTGATTGCGCTCGGCGGCGCGCTCGGCACGGGGCTGTTCCTCGGCATCGCGCAGACGATCAAGATGGCCGGCCCGTCCGTGCTGCTCGGCTATGCGGTGGCCGGCATCGTTGCGTTCTTCATCATGCGCCAGCTCGGCGAGATGGTCGTCGACGAGCCCGTCGCCGGCTCGTTCAGCTACTTCGCCGACAAATACGTCGGCCACTTCACCGGTTTCCTGTCCGGCTGGAACTACTGGGTGCTGTACATCCTCGTCAGCATGGCCGAACTGTCGGCCGTCGGAATCTACGTGCAGTACTGGTGGCCGGGCGTGCCGACCTGGGTGTCGGCGCTCGTGTTCTTCGTCGCGATCAACCTGCTGAACCTGGCGAGCGTGAAATCCTACGGCGAGACGGAATTCTGGTTCTCGATCATCAAGGTCGCCGCGATCGTCGGGATGATCGGCTTCGGCGGCTGGCTGCTCGCGAGCGGCCATGCAGGGCCTGAAGCGAGCATCGCGAACCTGTGGCAGCACGGCGGTTTCTTCCCGAACGGCGTGTCGGGGCTCGTGATGTCGATGGCCGCGATCATGTTCTCGTTCGGCGGGCTGGAGCTGATCGGCATCACCGCGGCCGAGGCCGACGATCCGAAGCGCAGCATTCCGCGTGCGACCAACCAGGTCATCTACCGCATCCTGATTTTCTACATCGGCGCGCTGGCCGTGCTGCTGTCGCTGTATCCGTGGGAGAAGGTCGTCACCGGCGGCAGCCCGTTCGTGCTGATCTTCCACGCGCTGAGCAGCAACCTGGTCGCGAACGTGCTGAACGTCGTCGTGCTGACGGCCGCGCTGTCGGTCTACAACAGCGGCGTGTACAGCAACAGCCGCATGCTGTTCGGCCTCGCGCAGCAGGGCAACGCGCCGAAGGTGCTGTGCTCGGTGAACAAGCGCGGCATCCCGCTTGCCGCGCTCGGCGCGTCGGCGCTCGCGACCGGCGTGTGCGTGCTGGTCAACTACTTCATGCCGGGCAAGGCGTTCGAGGTGCTGATGGGCCTCGTCGTGTCGGCACTGATCATCAACTGGGCGATGATCACCCTGATTCACCTGAAGTTCCGCCAGGCCAAGCGTGCTGCCGGGGAGGAGACTTCCTTCCGCAGTCTGGGCTATCCTTTCACGAATTACCTGTGCCTGGCATTCATGGCCGGCATTCTCGTCGTGATGTACCTGACGCCGGATCTCCGCCTGTCGGTGTACCTGATCCCGGTATGGCTCGCGGTGCTCGCGATCGGGTATCGCTTCCGTCAGAAGAATGCCGGCTTTGCGGTGCACGACGGCGCGTCCGCACGCTGACGCAGGCCACGACCGACCCTTCTTCCAAACGAGACCGACTCAAGCCATGTTCGAACACATCGACGCGTATCCGGGCGACCCGATCCTGACGCTCAACGAGAACTTCCAGAAAGATCCGCGCGACCAGAAGGTCAACCTGAGCATCGGGATCTATTTCGACGCCGAAGGCCGGATTCCGGTGATGGGCGCCGTGCGCGAAGCCGAAACCGCGCTGCAGCGCGACAGCGGCCCGAAGCCGTACCTGCCGATGGTCGGCCTGGCCGCCTATCGCGACGCCGTGCAAGCGCTGGTGTTCGGCGCCGATCACCCGGCCCGCGCGGCCGGCCGCATCGCGACGCTGCAGACGCTCGGCGGCTCGGGCGCGCTGAAGGTCGGCGCCGATTTCCTGAAGCGCTATTTCCCGGATGCGCAGGTGTGGCTGAGCGATCCGAGCTGGGAAAACCATCGCTTCATCTTCGAGCGCGCCGGTTTCACGGTGAACACGTATCCGTACTACGACGCGGCGACGGGCGGCCTGAAGTTCGACGCGATGCTCGCGGCGATCGACGCGCTGCCGGCGCGCAGCATCGTGCTGCTGCACGCGTGCTGCCATAACCCGACCGGCGTCGATCTCGACGAAGGCCAGTGGGAGAAGCTGATCGACGTGATCGAGGCGCGCGGGCTGCTGCCGTTCGTCGACATGGCGTACCAAGGCTTCGGCGCGGGCCTCGACGCGGACGCGTTCGCGGTGCGCGAGCTGGCCCGCCGCGGCGTGCCGACGCTCGTCGCGAACTCGTTCTCGAAGAACTTCTCGCTGTACGGCGAGCGCGTGGGCGGCCTGAGCGTCGTCTGCGAAGACGCGGCCGCGGCCGATCGCGTGCTCGGCCAGCTGGCCGGCGCGGTGCGCTCGAACTACAGCAACCCGCAGACCTACGGTGCGAAGGTCGTCGCAACCGTGCTCGGCACGCCGGCGCTGCGCAAGCAGTGGGAAGAGGAGCTGTCGGCGATGTGCCGCCGCATCGCGCGGATGCGCCAGTCGATCCACGACGGCCTGCGCGACCACGTGAGCGGCGAAGCGCTCACACGCTACGTGAAGCAGCGCGGGATGTTCACGTACACGGGCCTGACCGAATCGCAGGTCGACGCGCTGCGCGAGGTGCACGGCGTGTACATCCTGCGTTCGGGCCGGATGTGCGTGGCAGGCCTGAACGACTCGAACGTCGGCATCGTCGCGGACGCGATCGGCAAGGTGCTGAAGAGCGGCGTCTGAACGCGGCGCGCCCAGGCGCGCAACGGTTGAAAACCGGCTGTGTCCCGTCGCGGGAACAGCCGGTTTTTTGTTGGGCGGCCGTCATGTGGGCTGCCCGGCTGACGCCGGGGCGGGCGCGGCGGTACGATCACGGGATCGCATGCAACGCAGAGGAATAAAGGAGCGACATGGGCATCCGGATCATCCAGCTCGGCACGCCGCGCGCGGCCGGCGAAGGCCTGCGGATCGGCACGGTGCGGCGGCCGCCGCGCGGCGTACCGAAGGCGGAATTCGCGTCGCGCAACTACTATGATGTATGGCTGCCGACGCTGTCGCCGAGCCCCGAACTCGTCGCACAGGCGCAGGCCGCCGCAACCGACGCCGAATGGAAGGCGTTCAAGCGCCACTTCCGCGCGGAGATGGCGCATGGCGATCCGGCGAAGGTGCTGGACCTGCTGGCCGCGCTGTCGGCGACCACCGCGCTCTCGATCGGCTGCTACTGCGTCGACGAACGCCATTGCCACCGCAGCGTGCTGCGTGAACTGCTCGCGGAGCGCGGCGCAGCGATCGAGCCCGACGCGAGCTGAAGCGGCGTCGCGCGGCCGCACCGTGATCGTGCGGTGCGGCGAACCGGTTGACGTGGGTCAAGCGCGCGGCCGCGCGCGCCACTATGCTCTCGTCATGGAGCCATCACGACGATGACAGGCCGACAGATGCACATTGTTTTCCCGTCCGAACCGCCGGAATACTGCGCGCGCGACCTGGTCGTCGCGTTTTCGGCGCTGGTCGACGGCCATTGCGTCCAGTGCGCGGTCACGGCCGAGGCGCTGGAAGATCATTTCGGCGCGCGGTCGCTGCTCGAGCGCGATCTGCTGAGCGCATTCGACGCGCACCGGTCGGCCATCGAGGCGATGGCACGGCGCATGCTCGAGGAAATCGGCGGCCGGCCGGTGCTGCTGCACAGCGGGCACTTCCGGCTCGGCGACTGATACCGCAGGAGGGCGCATGACACTGCAGGGCAACATTCACGAACGCGACTGGTCGGTCGAAGTGGAGACGCGCCCGTGCGAATCGGGCGAGTTCCGCTGCCGCGTGTCGGTCGAGCACGGCGCCGGCGCCGCGCGGTTTCATCATACGTTCGAGCACAGCCACGCGTATCCGACGGAGCGCGAGGCGATGATCGAAGGGCTGCGGGCCGGAATGACGTGGATCGAGATGAAGGCGTCGCAAACCTTCAACGTATGAACGGTCCCGCGCCAGCCGGACGCGGGCAGACTATCGGCCGGCAGCGATCGGGCAAGGCGCGCCGCGCCACGGAAAACACGTGCCGCCTCATCATGAAGCGGCCAGCACAGGCAAGGCGGTCGACGAGCGGGCGGCCCCGTCAGGAGACACGACATGGGCGTGGGCATGCAGATCGCCTGCCTCGGATTCACGGGTTCGGCAGCGGTCGAGGCCGAAGCCGGCGCGCAACTGGTGCGGCTCGAGCGGTTTCGTGCGTTGCTCGACGGCTGCCATCTCGCGATCGAAGCGCGCACGTTGGCCGATGGTGCGCGCCTCTACGACGTGCGGCTCGATCTGTCGATGCGCGACGCGGCGCCCAGGTCGCTGCCGCCGTGCGTCGGCGCCGACGTGGACGATACGCTGCGCCGCGCGTTCGCGCAGGCCGAACAGGCGCTGATCGCGTGGCAGTCGGGCGCCGCAGCGGTGGCGCTGCGCGACGCGGCGACCGGCGACGCGCTGCATTGATGCGGCGGCGGCCATCCGCCGCGGCGTGCCGGATTCAGACCCGCGCGAGCGCTTGCGCGTCGATGATCCGCACGCGCTTGCCGCGCGTTTCGACGAGCGCGTCGCGATGGAACCGCGAGAACATCCGGCTGACGGTTTCGAGCTTCATCCCGAGATAGCAGCCGATTTCCTCGCGCGTCATCCGCAGGTTGAATTCGGTCGCCGAATAGCCGCGCGCCTCGAACCGCGACGACAGGTTCAGCAGGAAATGCGCGACGCGCTGCTCGGCCGACATCGTGCCGAGCAACAGCATCTGGCTCGATTCGCGGACGATCTCGCTGCTCAGCATCTGGTAGAGAAAGTGCTGCATCGGCTTCATCTCGCGGCACGCGGCTTCGAGCGCGCCGAACGGGATGATGCACACCACGCTGTCCTCCAGCGCAATCGCGTCGCAGCAGTGCTGGCCGCCGCCGATGCCGTCCATGCCGAGCGTTTCGCCGGCGATCTGGAAGCCCGTCACGTGCTCGCGGCCGTCGCGATGCATCATCACCGTCTTGAACGAACCCGCGCGCACCGCATAGATGCTCTGGAACGGATCGTCGGTGCGGAACAGCGCGTCGCCCTGGCGAACCTGCCGCGTCGTGCAGATGATCGCGTCGAGGCGGCCGTATTCGGCGGGGGTCAGGTGCGGCGGCAGGCACATCGAGCGCATCGCGCAGGCCGAACAGCGTGCGGCCGGATGCTTGGCGGCGTCGGCGCGCGCGGCCGGGCGCAGCGGGATCGTTGGCCGGGGTACGACAGATACATCGGCGAAGGCGGTGGCGGTGGACATGAGGCGCTCCGGCTCGTCAGGGGCGGTGGCGGTGCGCGCGAGCGTGCACCAGGGATTCGATGACACGGCATGCGGCGTCGAATTCGACGGTCTTGTCGAAGAAGTAGTCGGCTCCCGCCGTCGCGCATGCCTCTCTGAATGCCGGCGCCGAGTGGTTCGTCAGCACGATCGTGACGATGCGCGGCGCGGCCTTCGACAGCATCCCGATCAGGTCGAGACCGCTGCCGTCCGCGAGCCGCACGTCGACGATCACCACGTCCGCGCGACTGCTGCGGATATGCGTCCACGCGTCCTGGCCGTCTTCCGCCTCGCCCACCACGGCAACGCCGCGGATCGCGCCGACGAGCAGCGCGATCCGCTGGCGGACGGCAACCGCGTGATCGACGAGGAACACCCTGAGCGCGGCGGGTGACAGGCTGGCATTCATGCCGGCAGTATCGTGTTGCGCCGCCGAAATTGAAATCGGCCGAATTGGAAGTTCGTGTAGGCCGCTTCGACGCGGTGTAGGGCGTTTCCTACACCGCGTCCGGGAAATCGCCCGGGGCGATCCCGACGAGTGCGATGCCGCGGGGAGCGGCCGAATGGTGGCGCGTCCGGCTCAGCCGGCCCGGCGCGCGGCCAGCGCGTCGCGCGCGGTGCGGCACGCGGCCAGGTCCCATGCTGCGCAGCCGACGCTCTTGAACAGCAGCGGGCCGCCACGGGCGAAGGTGCCGTTCAGCACGTCGGCGAGCGACGCGACGTGCTGCCAGTCCACCTGCGCGACGATCAGGTCGCCGGCTTCGTGGCGCGCGCCGGCCGGATCGTCGACCACGAGCCGGCTGCCCCGCACCGTGCTGGCGTCGATCTCGGCGGCATCCGCAGTGAACGCGCCGACGCCGACCACGAGCCGGCCTTCGCGCGCGGCTTCGCGGTAGACGGGCGTGCGGCTCGTCGTCAACGTAACGACCACGTCGATCGCGTCGGGAATCGCGTCGCCGTCGAGCGGCGCGAGCCGCGGCGCATGCGCGCGGTGGGCGGCGCAGAAGGCGGCCGCGCTGTCCGCGGTCGTGCCGCGCACGTGAAGGCGCGCGTCCGGAAAGATCGCCGCGAGCGCTTCCGCGTGGTTGGCCGCCTGCTTGCCGGTACCGATCAGCAGGATGTCGTGCGGCGCTGTGCCATGCAGCGCCTGGATGCCGAGCGCGGTGACCGCCGCCGTGCGGCGGCCGGTGACGGTCGGGCCGTCGAGCGCGAAGCGCATTTCGCCGGTGGTGGCGTCGTACGCGGTCACCTGGCCGAGGATCGTCGGCAGCCCGCGCGCGCCGTTGCCGGGGCACACGTTCACGAGCTTGTGGCTCGCGAGGTCGTGTGCGCTCGACGGCATCGACAGCATCACGCCGCCGCCCTGCAGCGGCACGACCAGGCGTTCGGGGCTGACGATGTCGCCTGCCGCATAGTCGACGACCGCTTGCCTGAGTGTGGCGAGCAGCGCCGGATAGTCGAGCAGCGCGGCCGTGTCGGCGGCGTCGAAAACGGGAATCGGGGAAAAGGCGGTCATCGTGTACGTCGTGGGCGTCGGTGAGCGTGGACGACGAACGCATGCCGCGCCCGCCGCAGGTCTGCCGGATACCGTGACACAGGGCAGTGTGGATCGAATCTATACCACTTGCTGGCGCGCCCGCAACCCAGAAAATAAAGCACTTCGCGGATTTTGGTTCTAATATCTGGCCAGAAGGCTCGCCGCTGCCGCGCTGCCCGCGCCGCTCCGGTATAGTGCGAACCCATTTCCAGATCCACGCCCGCGACCGGGCAGGAGCCATCCGATGATGTCCGCGCGTCCCGACACACTCGAAGGCGGTTTCAGGCCGCTGCAGATCTACGAGCAGGTAGCCGAAAAAATCCGCGACGAGATCCGCGCGGGGCGCTATGCGGCCGAGTCGCGGCTGCCGTCCGAGCGCGAACTCGCGGCACTGTTCCAGGTCGGCCGGCCGGCCGTGCGCGAGGCGCTCGGCGCGCTGCAGAACGAAGGACTCGTGTTCACGAAGCGCAATTCGGGCACCTACGTCGTCGCGGCCCCGCTCGAGGTGCTGGCGCAGCGCGGCGACGCGCACGCGGCGTCGGAGGCCGACTTCAGCCCGACGTCGACGCTCGACGTGCGGCTGATCCTGGAGCCCGCGATCGCGCGCCTCGCGGCCGCCCATGGCCGCGCCGACCCTGGTGCCGAACGCTATCTCGCGCAGATGGAGACCATCACCGACGTCGACGATCCGCACCAGCGCGCGCTGTGGAACGAGAGCGACCGGCTGTTCCACCGGCAGCTCGCGCTGATGACCGGCGACGCGCTGATCGTGAAGATCGCGGACGAAGTCGCGAAGACGATGGACCAGCCGCTGTGGAAGCGGCTGAAGGACGACGGCATCTACGACGCAGGCAGGATCAGGCTCTACGTGTCCGAGCATCGGCTGATCTACGAGGCGATCGTCTCCGGGGATGCCGATGCGGCTGCGTTCTATGTCGAACAGCACATCCGCCGCGTGCGGCGCGACATTGCGCCGAAATGACACGCCTGCGGATGCGATCGTTCTGGTCCTTAATATGACCAAAACCCCGATCATTATTTTGAAATTGCTTGCGATGTGACCACACGTGTCCTACATTGGTTTCACACAAAACCAATCAGGAGACATCATGCGACACCTCGTGACCGCGCTCTCGGTGGCCGTTGCCGCCGGCGCGCTGACTTCCGCGCACGCGCAGGAAGTCGTGATGATCGGCCATTCGGCGCCGCTCACGGGCCCGCAGGCCGCCAACGGCAAGGACAACGAAAACGGCGCGCGGCTCGCGGTCGAGGAACTCAACAAGGCCGGCATCAAGGTCGCCGGCAAGACCGTCACCTTCAAACTGGTTTCCGAAGACGACCAGGCCGACCCGAAGGCCGGCGTGCAGGTCGCGCAGAACCTCGTCGACAAGGGCGTCGTCGCCGTGCTCGGGCCGTACAACTCGGGCGTCGCGATCCCCGCGTCGCGCGTATATTCGACGGCCGGCGTGCCGATCCTGCCGGTCGCGTCGAACCCGGCACTGACTAAGCAGGGTTTCAAGAACATCTTCCGGATCGGCGCGAGCGACGAGCAGCTCGGCGGCACGATGGCCACGTTCGCCGCGAAGACGCTGCATGCGAAAACCGCCGCCGTGATCGACGACCGCACCGCGTACGGGCAGGGTGTCGCCGAGCAGTTCATGAACGTCGCGAAGGCGAACGGCATCAAGATCGTCGACCAGGAATACACGAATTCGTCGGCCACCGATTTCCTCGGCATTCTCACCAAGATCAAGGCCGGCAACCCCGACGTGATCTTCCTCGGCGGCTATGCGGCGCAGGGCGCGCCGATGGCCAAGCAGATGAAGCAGCGGGGCTTGCGCGCGAAGCTGCTCGGCGGCGACGGCATCTGCTCGGCCGACATGGGCAAGGTCGCGGGCGAGGCGGCGTCGATCGTCTACTGCGCGCAGGGCGGGGTCGCGCTCGAAAAGACGGCGGCCGGCCGCGAATTCCTGAAGAAGTACCACGACGCCTATCACACCGATACGCAGGTCTACGGCGTCAATTACTACGACGGGATGAAGCTGCTCGCCGACGCGATGGTCAAGGCCGGCACGACCACCGACAAGGCGAAGCTGAGCGCGCAGCTCGCGAAGTCGAACTACGCGGGCGTCGCGGGCACCTATTCGTTCGACGCAAACGGCGACCTGAAAGGCGCGCCGACCACCGTCTACGTGATCCGCAACGGGCTGCCGGAACCGTACGCGAAGTAATTCCCCACGGCCCACACGGTCCACACGGCCCGTCACCGGACGGCGGCCCGGCCGCCGTCCTTCGTTTCAACGCATCCGATTCGCCATGAAAATTTCCCGATCCCTGTCCACCGTCGAAGTGCATACCGGCGGCGAGGCGTTCCGCATCGTCACGAGCGGGCTGCCGCGCCTGCCCGGCGACACGATCGTCCAGCGCCGCGCGTGGCTCAAGGCGCACGCCGACGAGATCCGCCGCGCGCTGATGTTCGAACCGCGCGGCCACGCCGACATGTACGGCGGCTATCTGACCGAGCCGGTCTCGCCGAACGCCGATTTCGGCGTGATCTTCGTGCACAACGAAGGCTACAGCGACCATTGCGGCCACGGCGTGATCGCGTTGTCGACCGCGGCCGTCGAACTCGGCTGGGTGCAGCGCACCGTGCCGGAAACGCGGGTCGGCATCGACGCGCCCTGCGGCTTCATCGAGGCGTTCGTCCAGTGGGACGGCGAGCATGCGGGGCCGGTGCGTTTCGTCAACGTGCCGTCGTTCATCTGGCGGCGCGACGTGTCGGTCGACACGCCGTCGTTCGGCACCGTGACCGGTGACATCGCGTATGGCGGCGCGTTCTATTTCTATGTCGACGGCGCGCCGTTCGACCTGCCGGTGCGCGAATCCGCGGTCGAGAAGCTGATCCGCTTCGGCGCGGAAGTGAAGGCGGCCGCGAACGCGACCTATCCGGTCGTCCATCCGGAGATCCCGGAAATCAACCATATCTACGGCACGATCATCGCGAACGCGCCGCGCCATGCGGGCTCGACGCAGGCGAACTGCTGCGTGTTCGCGGATCGCGAGGTCGACCGCTCGCCGACCGGCTCCGGCACCGGCGGGCGCGTCGCGCAGCTCTACCAGCGCGGGCTGCTCGCGGCCGGCGACACGCTCGTCAACGAATCGATCGTCGGCACGGTCTTCAAGGGGCGCGTGCTGCGCGAAACGACGGTCGGCGACTTTCCGGCCGTGATCCCGGAAGTGGAGGGCAGTGCGCATATCTGCGGGTTCGCGAACTGGATCGTCGACGAACGCGATCCGCTCACGTACGGATTTCTCGTGCGCTGAGCCGCGGCGCCGGTCGCGCCGCTGTCGCGTCCCCGTCGCGCGACGTTCAGGTTGTCGTACCAGGTTTGGCGCGTCGTTCCGGTTGCCGGGCACGCGCCTTTTTTGCGTGAGCGCGGTCGCGACACCGCACCGCGCATGCCGACGCAAGGCCGCAGCGGGCCGGCCGGCCGCGCGAGTTTGGTACGATGCAGCCTTTTCAGCCGAGCCCCACCCGCGTGAATCGCCGAAACGTGTCGTCAGTGCGTGCCTTGTGTGCCAGATGGGTCGCGCGCGCCCAATCCGCCGCGGCGGCTGCCGTCGCGCGGGCCAAGCCTCTCGCCGCCACCGCGTGGCACCATGTCCGCCACCCGACACGCCGTGGCGTGCTGCTCACGGCCGCCGCCGTGCCGGCGCTGTTCGCGGCGTACGTGGTCGTGCTCATCCCGTTCACGCCGGGGATCGGCGACATCCGCAAGGCGCGCGTCGACCAGCCCGCGCAGGTGCTGTCGGCCGATGGCAAGCTGCTGGCCGAATTCAAGCCGTCGAACCGCGAATGGGTGCCGCTCAAGCAGATTTCGCCGCGCATGGTCGACGCGCTGATCGCCACCGAGGATCACCGCTTCTACGAACACCACGGCCTCGACTGGAAACGCACGGCGTCGGCCGCGCTGCATACGTTCTCGGGCAGCCGCCAGGGCGGCTCGACGATCACGCAGCAGCTCGCGCGCAACCTGTATCCGGACGAGATCGGCCGCGCGCCGACGCTCACGCGCAAGGTGAAGGAGGCGATCACCGCGCTGAAGATCGAGGCCGTCTACAGCAAGGACCAGATCCTCGAGACCTACCTGAACACGGTGCCGTTCCTGTACAACGCGTACGGCGTCGAGATGGCCGCGCGCACCTATTTCGACAAGTCGGCCGATGAACTCGACGTGCTCGACAGCGCGACGCTCGTCGGGATGCTGAAGGGCAACAGCTACTACAACCCGGTGCTGAACCCCGAACGCGCGCTGCAGCGGCGCAACACGGTGCTCGGCCAGATGGTGAAGTACGGCAAGCTGTCGCCGGCGCAGTTCGCGCAGTTGCAGCGCCGGCCGCTGCGCATCGACTTCGAGCGCCAGAAGGAGCCGCCCGGGCCGGCGCCGCATTTCGCGCAGCAGTTGCGCAAATGGCTGATCGCGTGGGCCGACCGCAACGACTACAACATCTACTCGGACGGGCTGATCGTGCGCACGACGATCGACTCGCGGCTCCAGCAGATGGCGACGCAGGCGCTGACGCTGCAGGGCAATCAGTTGCAGGGCATCGCGAACAACGCGTGGAGCGGCCGCGACGGCTGCGGCACCGACAACGAGGTGTTCCGCACCTTCATGCGCGAATCGCCCGAGTACAAGGCCGCGCAGGACGCCGGCAAGGACGACGCGGTGGCGATGAAGATGCTCGCGGCCGACCGCGGCTTCCTGCACGCGCTGTGCAAGGCGAAGACCGACGTGCAGGCCGGCTTCCTCGCGATCGATCCGCGTGACGGGCAGATCCGCGCGTGGGTCGGCAGCCGCGACTTCACCCGCGAGCCGTTCGACCACGTCGCGCAGGCGCGGCGCCAGCCGGGCTCGACGTTCAAGCCGTTCGTCTATGGCGCCGCGTTCGCGAGCGGGATGAAGCCGGAGGATACGTTCATCGATCAACCGGTCGAGATTCCGCTGAAGGGCGGCGAGATCTGGCGGCCGAACGACGACGTGCCGCCGACCGGTAAGCCGATGACGCTGCGCGATGCCGTCGCGCTGTCGCGCAACCGGATCACCGCGCAGGTGATGGAGAAGGTCGGGCCGGGCGCCGTCGCGCGGCTGGCGCGCGACATGGGCGTGCGCGAAAGCCCGCTCGAACGCGTGCCGTCGCTCGCGCTCGGCACGAGCCCGGTCACGCTGAAGGAAATGGTCGCGTCGTACGCGACGATCGCGAACGGCGGCCTGTACGTCGAGCCGCAGATGGTGACGCGTATCGAGAACCGCCAGGGAGAGGTGCTCGCCGAATACGCACCGGCGCCGCCCGAGCGTGCGCTCGATGCCGAAACCGACAAGACGCTGCTCGACGTGATGCGCGACGTCGTGACGCGCGGCACGGGCGGCAGCATCCGCACGCGCTTCGGCATCCGCGGCGACGTGGCCGGCAAGACCGGCACGACGCAGGACAACGCGGACGGCTGGTTCATCCTGATGCAGCCGGGCCTCGTCGCCGGCGCGTGGGTCGGATTCGACGACGGCCGCGTGACGCTGCGCAGCGATTACTGGGGGCAGGGCGCGCACAGCGCGCTGCCGATCGTCGGCGATTTCTTCCAGCGCGCGCAGCGCGCCCGGATCGTCGATACCAAGGCGAAATTCGATACCGAGCCGTCGCCGGGCTGGTTCGGATCGCTGCGCGAGCGCGTGACCGACCTGTTCGACACGTGGTTCCCGCCCGAGGCGAAGAAGGCGCCCGCGCCGGTCAGGACGCAGCGTATCGAGCGTCCGTCCGAGACCGACGAGGGCGCGGCGTCGGCTGCCTCGACGCCGGATGCGGCCTCCGGCGGGATCGTCGAGGAATGGGTGCCGGCGTCGGAAGTGGCCGCATCGGCCGCGGCGCTGTCGTCGGGCGCGTCACAGCCGCCGCCGTTTGCGCCGCCGCCGGCGGACGCCAGTGCGACGAGCGCAAGCAGCACCGGTATCGGCGTCGCCCCTTCGGCCGTGCCGGCTCCGCCGCCGGCGTCGGTGCCGGCCACCCCTGACGCGACCGGCGCTTCGCAGTAACGAAGCCGTTCAGATTCCGCGCGATGCTGCCGTAATCAAGTTGTCACGACAGCGCGCGCGGTCGCTCCGCGCTTCCCCGATGCGGCTATCAACCGACTCCGTCGCGCTCGCGCGCGATGACCTTTCCGCGGGTGTCCCGCTCGGCTTCGACCTTTACGACGCCGACGGCGCCGCGCTGCTGCCAGCCGGCACGACGCTGCGCGATGCCGCGCAGCACGCTTTCCTGTTCGACCATTTCCGCCCCGTGCGCCGACGCGAGGACGCCGACACCGATCCGCACGGGGCCGCGGCGGCCGCGCCCGCCACGCGCATGGGCCTGTCGGCGGGCGCCGCGATCGGCATTCGCCGCCGGGTCGGCACGACGCGCGCGTTGCAACGGTGCCGGTTGATCGGCGTCGGCGCGTCGGGGGCGCTGTTCGTCGAGCCGCAGCCCGCCGCCGTGCTCGAGTTCGCACGCGGCGACGACGTCGAAGCAGTGGCAATCGGCCGTGCCGCGGTGTCCCGTTTCGGCGCGACGGTCGAATCGGTGCAGGCGTCGGGCGTCGCGCCGTTCATGATCCTGTCGCCGCCCGGTTTCGTCGACCGGCTGCGCACGCGCGCCGAGCCGCGCGTGCCGGTGCGCATCGCGGCCTGCTGCAACGGCGGAGCGCAGGGGGCGGACGGCATCGGGTTGGTGCACGACATCAGCCTGAGCGGGCTGTCGATCGCCGTCGACCGGCCGATCGCGGCAACCGGCGAGCCGTTGCGCGTGCTGCTACCGTACGAAACCGGCGGCCGCGTCGAGCAGTTGGCGCTCGATGGCACCGTGCGGGCCGTGCATGCCGACCCGGCGGGTCCGGCGCTGACGCTGCATCATGCGGCGTTCGACGACATCGATGCCGACGACCTGATTCGCCTCAAGGCATTGCTGTTCGACAGGCAGATGGCGTCGGCGGATAGCGATCGCCTGCGCTGACGCACGATCGAGCGCGCCGGATACCGAATCGCGGCATTCGGCACATACGCGGCGATAATCATCTGACGAATCGACTTATTCCCGGGCGATTGTACGGTTTCGGTCAACAGTGAATTTGCGATTTAAGTATTTACCCTGATAGCGGCGACTCCTAGACTTCTACTCATGCGCAACGACTTCGAGTCCGAAGCGCCTGACAAAACAATCCTGGAGGTAACGCATCATGAAATCGCTGATCAAGGCAGTTGCACTGGCCGCCCTGGTGGCCGCACCGGTCGTCTCGTTCGCCCAATCGAACCAGCAGCCGCTGACGCGCGCGCAAGTGCGCGCCGAGCTGGTCCAGCTCGAAAAGGCCGGCTACAACCCGAACGACTGGATCAATTATCCGGAGAACATCCAGGCCGCCCAGGCCAAGATCGCCGCCGCGCAGAACGCCGGTGCGCAAGCCGACGCAACCGGCTACGGTTCGAACCCGGTCGCGACGTCGCAGTCGGGCCAGCGCGCCGTCGCGCCGGCCGTCAGCGACCGCTCGTCGGTGTACTTCGGCCACTGAGCCCGTCGTGGTTCCGCGGCTCTCGGGGCCGCGGCTGACGCCCTATCGAGAAAGCCCGCACGCGTATCGTGCGGGCTTTTTTGCGTCTTCTTCATCGAGTGGCCCGACGCACGAATTCCAGCGGCCGAACCGGTCGCGGAGAGTCTGCCGCGTGCATGAGCGACACGCCGGATGCCGGCCTGAGCTGGTTCAACGGCACCTTGCCGTGAACGATCACGCCGCTCGCAGTACCGCACCCGCTGACAATCCGTCGCGCGTGCGCTAGCATCGCGGTCGATGTCGCCGCGGCAGCGCGGCCAATGCACACGGGGCGCAGCAGGGCGCCGGGTTCCACACTTCAACGAACAACAAGGAGCATCCATGCGTGTCTTGACTGGTCTGCTGGGCTCGCTGGCGCTGGTGGCGAGCGTCGCCCATGCGCAGGCAAATTGTGCGGACGCGACGGATCAGGCGACGATGACGGCGTGTGCCGATCGCGCATACAAGAAATCCGACGGAGAGCTGAACCGAACCTACCAGGCCGTCACGGGCCGCCTGCGCGGTGCGCCGCCACTCGCCGACAAGCTCGTGAATGCGCAGCGCGCGTGGATCGCGTACCGCGACGCCGAATGCCATTTCTCGAGCGCGAATGCCGAGGGCGGCAGTGCGTACCCGATGGTCGTATCGACCTGTCTCGACGATCTGACGAAGGCACGCACGGAAACGCTGAAGGGCTATCTGTCCTGCGAGGAAGGCGACCTCGCTTGCCCGGTGCCCGCGAAGTAACCATTCGGACGCGGGCCCGGTGAGCGAGGCCCGCATCGCGCCGGCAGGACGTCGTCCATTACACGTCGTCTGTTACACGTCGTCCGTTTCGTCGAGCAGCTTGTGCCGCATCGCGTAACGCACGAGCGCCGCTTCGTGCGGCATCTGCATCTTTTCCAGAATCCGGGTCTTGTAGGTGCTGACCGTCTTCGCGCTTACGCACAGCGCATTCGCGATCTCGGTCAGCGTCTGGCCGGCGGCGATCCGCCGGAACACGTCGAATTCGCGATCGGACAGCCGCTGGTGCGGCAGCGTTTCGGCCGGCTCGTTCAGGCTCTGCGCGAACTGCTCGGCCATCGCGAGGCTCACGTAGACGCCGCCCGACGCCACCTTCGTGACCGCGCCCACCAGCTCCGCGCTCGCGCTTTCCTTCGTCAGATAGCCCGACGCGCCCGCGCGGAACGCCCGCACCGCGTATTGCTGCTCCGCGTGCATCGTCAGCACGAGCACGCGTAGCGCGGGCTTCTCGTCCTTGATCTGCTTGATCAGCTCGACGCCGTTGCGGCCCGGCATCGACAGGTCGAGCACGAGCACCTGCGCGGGCGTCGCCCGCACCAGCGCGATCGTCGACGGGCCGTCGAAGGCTTCGCCGGCCACCTCGAATCCGGTGGCGTTCTGGAGGATGTGCCGCAGACCGTCGCGTACGAGCGTATGGTCGTCGGCGATGAGCACCTTGATCATGTGATGAGCGTGTCCTGTTGAACGGTGGCGAGCGGAAACGCGACGGTAATTGAGAAGCCGCGCGCGAGCGCGGTGTCGATCGTCACGGTGCCGCCCAGCATGTGCGCGCGTTCGCGAATGCCGATCAGGCCGAACGACTTGTCTTCGTGGGCCGGCCCGCCGGGCGCCGCGCCGCGGCCGTTGTCCGCGACGCGCAGCACGCAAGAACCTTCCTCGATGTCGAGCCGCAACGCCACGCGCGTCGCGTCCGCATGGCGTGCGACGTTCGTCAGCGCTTCCTGGACGATGCGGAACAGCGTGGTCGCGCCCGCGCTGGTGAACGTGAGGCCACCCGTCTCGATGTGGCGCTCGACGTCGATCCCGTAGCGGTTCGTGAAATCGTTCGCGAGCCATTCGATCGCGGGCACGAGGCCGAGATCGTCGAGCATCACCGGCCGCAGGTCGGCCGCGATGCGCCGCACCGACGCGACCGTCGCGTCGATCAGGCGCCGCATGCCTTGCAGATGCGTCTGCACGCCTTCGTCGGGTTGCGCGCGGCCGGGCATGCGCAGTTGCTGCTCGATGACCGACAGATCCATCTTCAACGCGGTGAGCTGCTGCCCGAGGTCGTCGTGCAACTCGCGCGCGATGCGGGTTTTTTCCTCTTCGCGCACGTTCTGCAGGTTCGCGGACAGTTCGCGCAATTCCTCGCGCGATTGCTTCAGCGCATTCTCGGCCCGCTGCCGCTCGGTGATGTCGCGCAGCATCACCGTATAAAGCTTGCCCGACGCGTCGCGGATCTGCGAAATCGACGCTTCGATCGGGAATTCCTCGCCGTTGGCCCGCAGCCCGAACAGCACGCGCTGGCGGCCCATCTGCCGCTCGGACACGCCCGTCACGCCGAACTGGTCGACGTGTTTCGCATGCGCGGCGCGGAACCGCTCCGGGATGAAGCGCGACAGCGGCGCGCCGATCGCCTCCATCGCGGACACGCCGAACACCTGCTCGGCCATCGGATTGAAGATCACGACGGTTTGCTTCTCGTCGATCGTGATGATCGCTTCCATCGACGAACGGATGATGCCCATCATCCGCGCCTCGTTGAGGATGCCGCGGCTGCTCGCGCCGGCATCGGCGCGGCTGCGCAGCAGCGCATGGACGAGCGCCGCGAACCCGAACGACGCGATCAGCCCGGCGGCGAGCACGGTGCCGGCCGCACGCTGCGCGCCGGTCGCGCTCGGCCGGCCGTCCGCGGAATAGGCGAGCGTCAGCGCGGTGCCGCCGAAATTCAGCACATCGGTACGCCGCATCAGGTCGGGCGACGCCGACGCTTCGTCGGTCGTCGTCTCGACGCTGGCGATCGCGCGCGAATCGCCGCCGGCGGTCATCCACAAGTCGATTCCGCGTTCCGCATCGAGCGCGCGCTCGATCAGGCGCCGCGGGCTCAGCGCCGCGAACAGCACCCCGTCGGCGCCGGCTTCGCGCGCGCCGGAGGGCCTGGCGGCGGCCAGCGGCGAGGTGGCCACGGGCAGGAACAGCGTCAGGGTACGGGCGTCGCGGGAGGTATCGTCATCGGCGGGGTGGACGCCGAGCGCGATGTCGCCGGTCCGCAGCGCGCGTGTGAGCGGCGCCGCGTCGGACGCGCCGAAGCGCACGACCGGCGAACTCGAGACGGGGGCGCTGAGCGTCGCTGCCGCGAGCGGATCGGCCGGCAGCGGCTTTGCGCCGGCCAGCGCGCCGCGCGCCGCGGGCGTGAGCGGCGCATAGCCGATCTGCCGGACCGGCGAGCGGCCGCTGTCGAGATCGAGCGTCTCCGCGTATCGGCGCCATTGGCCGGGCGTCATGTCCGGGACGAGCCCGAACGTGCCACGCGCGCCTTCGAGCACGGCGACGCCGGCCTGCAACTCGTGGCGCAGCATCGCCGTCACGTGCGTCGTGCGGCGTTCGAAACGCGTATGAACGGCGCCTTGCCACTGCTCGCGCACCAGCAGCGCGACGCCGAGCGACAGCAGCGCGCCCGCGCACAGCGCGGCGACGCCGGCCGCGAGCGGCTGGCGTAGCATGGTCTGGAGGCGCGCGGGCCCTCGGGCGTCCCGCGTCGGGGTTCCACTGGGGGTCATTCGATGGCCATTCTGTTGTTCGGGCTATCCGGGGCACTCGGACAGCGCGGCAAAACCGGGAAAACTCGCACCGGCTGCGTGCAACGACTATTTTGAAGATGAAATTGTGCGCGTTTTACACATTTTTTGTAATGGGGTCGGTTGAAATAGCGGCAAACGGCATGAAGCTGCGGGGCGCCGGCCGCGCTTGACGCGCGTCAACGCACGCGTCGGCACGTGGGGCAGACTGTTCGGCAGGCAAGCCGGCACCGGGCCGGCTTGCGGTAACGGGTCGTGGTTGCGCAGGGCGCGACGCGCGCCCGGTCGGAGGGACGGACCATGTACAAGCGGATTTTCGTCGGGCTCGACGGCAGCCCGAGCGCGCGTCTCGCGCTGAACGAGGCGATCCGGATCGCGACGGCGTCCGGCGGCGAAGTGACCTGTGCGTACGTCGTCGAACATCGGCCGCAGCTCGTCGACGTCGACGCCGGCTTCGCCGCCGAGCGCGATGGCGATGTCGCCGCGACCGATGCCGCGACGCCGGTGCTCGACCACGCGAAAGCGGTGCTCGCGCAGCAGCATGTGCGGGGCACGGTGCGCGCGCTCGACGCGTACGGCGAGGACATCGCGACGGTACTGATGCGCACGGCGGCCGAAGCCGACGCCGACCTGATCGTGATGGGTACGAGCGGGCGGCACGGTCTGCGCAGGCTGTTGCTCGGCAGCGTGGCGGAATCGCTGCTGCGTGCGGCCGACCGGCCGGTGCTGCTGGTGCGGCACGGCGAGCCGGGCGCGTCGGCGACCGCGTAAGCGACGGCGTACGGCGGCCGCCGCTGCGGCACGAGCGCCCGCAGTCGGCAGGATGCCGCGGCATCCCGGATGTCTGCGTGAGCGGGCGTGCTGCGCCGTCGCGTCGTCCAACACGGCGTGGCGGGCGCCGACGAGACGCTCGCCTGCATGCGATTGCGCGTCGACGGTTGCATCCGGGCACGCAGTTCTGGCAGCATCGGCCGGTGTCCGCTTGTTCGCCGCGCGCATGGCCGCGGCGATCGACGCAGGGACATCCGGCGGCACCCGGTCGCCTGAATCGCGATCGGACGGCCCGCCGGATGCCGGTTTCCTACCTTACCGACGTCATTTGCCATGCCGATTTCCGCGACCGACCTGATTCGCCAGTTCGACCTGCAGCCGCATCCCGAAGGTGGCTATTTCCGTGAAACCTACCGCGCGACCGATTCGGTCGTGCGTCCGGCCGACGGTGCGCCCCGTGCCGCGTCGACCGCCATCTATTACCTGCTGTGCGACGGCGCGTATTCGTCGTGGCACCGCATCCGCTCCGACGAGGTCTGGCATTTCTATGCGGGCGATCCGATCGAAGTGTGGGTGCTCGACGCGCGCGACGGGCTGATGATCCACCGGCTCGGCAACCCGCTCACGCATCCCGGCACCGTGTTCCAGGCCATCGTGCCGGCCGGAAGCTGGTTCGGTGCGCGCTGCGCGTCGCCGGCGCACGTCGCGCTCGTCGGCTGCACGGTGGCGCCCGGGTTCGAGTTCGCGGAATTCGAGCTGGCCGATGCGTCCGCGCTGGCGGCCGAGTTTCCCGATTACGCGGAACACGTCGCGCAACTCGCGCAGCGCTCCGACGTGTGACTGTCACGGTCGCGTAACGCCGCGTGCAAAGCCCTTGCCGACGGCTTGCGTTCCGCGCGGTCGAGGTCAAACCCGTTTAGAATGCGTACGATGCACCGGTCGGTCGCGGACGTGCCGCGGCGGCCGGTGCGCTGCCGTACCGACGGCCCTGTCGCGCGGCCCGCATGTCTTCCAGGAGCGCCGCCGTGTGGCACTTTCCCATCGCTATTCCATCGTCGCTCGGCCCATGGGCCGTGTTCGCGAGCGTGTTGATCACGCAGCTCGGCGTGCCGGTGCCGGCCGTGCCGATGCTGATTCTCGGCGGCACGATGGCGGCGATGGGGCAGGCGTCCTGGGTCAGCATGTTCGCGGCGGCGATCGGTGCGACGATGCTGGCCGATTCGCTGTGGTTCTTCATGGGCCGCACGCGCGGCCGGCGCCTGCTGAACGGCCTCGTGCGTTTCTCGCTGTCGCTCGACACGACGCTGCGCTTCGCGCGTAACGTATTCGAAAGGTACGGCGCGCCGCTGCTCGTGCTGTCGAAATTCCTGCCGGGTCTCGGCCTCGTGTCGGCGCCGCTGCTCGGCACGACCGCGATCGGCATCGGCGTGTTCCTGTTCTGGGATCTGGCGGGCGCGTCGCTGTGGGCGGCGTTCTGGCTGATCGGCGGTGCGGCCATTCACGACCAGATCGTCCAGTTCGTGCTGTGGGTGCGCGCGAGCGGCGGCACGATCCTCGACGCGTTCCTCGCGATCTTCATCACGTTCCTGCTGTACCGCTGGGTGCGCCGCGTACAGTTCCGCCGCTATCTCGCACAGGTGCGCATCTCGCCGCCGCAGCTCGTCGAGATGATGACGTCCGACGAACCGCCGCTGATTTTCGATGCGCGGCCGAAGGCGATCCGCGACCGCGAGCCGTACCGGATTGCCGGCGCGGTGCCGGTCGATCTCGATTCGCCGGACCTGCTCGACCCGGAAGTGCTGAAGCGGCCGATCGTCGTCTATTGCGTGTGTCCGAACGAGGCGACTGCGAAGCGGCTCATCGCGAAGATGCAGCGCAAGAAGATGATCCACAACATCCGGGCGCTGAAGGGCGGCCTCGATGCGTGGGAAAAGCATGGCTATCCGGTCGAGCCGCTGCCGGCCGATCTGGATTCGTCTCGGTATTTCGTGCGGCCGGAGCAGGGCGGGCTGGAAGGCGAGTATACGGTGCGGGCGACGTTGTCGAAGTGATGCAGCCAGCGTTGCTGGTTTCGGCGCTCGAAAGCGCATCTTGATTGATATATTTCCGACAAGCGAACTTTTCGATACTATCGCCCATTATCTCGATAATGACCCGGATAACAATATCATGGGCATCCGACCGCAATCGGTCGATTGGCACAGTGTCTAAAGCCACACGGTGACTATCCCAATAAATTTGCATCCCGCCTCAGAATTGACACTCTGAAAACATTATAAAAATGTTAATTCTTCCGCGCCCTTCAAAATCTCCGGGCACTGGAGCATGAAAGATCGACGCGCCCCGTATCGCATTAATCATTTCTGACAGTGCACGGTAATCGCTTCTGCTAGGATCGCGCAGTGGATAAGAAGAGACCAATTGCGAGCGCTGTCTCGCAATCTCGACATGCATTAGAGGCATTGTCGCTCTGACTATCCGTTGCAAGCGCATTCAAAGCCAGACGGCGAATTGCGTCCGGTCCTATCTGCGCTGAATTCAAATGAGATTGCATGCAGGGACGCAGTGCGCGTCACGAAGAATGAACAAGAAATGCTATCGGATTGTGTTCAATCAAGTGCGCGGCGCGATGATGGTCGTTCAGGAAAACGGTACTTCACCGCATGCAGCCGGGAATTCTAAAGGCGTGAGCACGCCATCGAGCCTGCGGATCGTTTGGCAACCGATTGCAATGGCGGCTGCATTGTTGTTCGGTGTGCCGCTATTCAGTTTCGCGCAAATCGCGCCGACTCCGGGCGCGAGCACCCATGTGGTTCAGACGCAGAGCGGCATCCCGCAAGTGAATATTGCCGCACCGTCCGGCGCTGGCGTATCGGTGAACACGTACAACCAGTTCGACGTACAAAAACCGGGCGCGATCCTGAACAACTCGCCGACGATCGTGAACACGCAGCAGGCGGGGATGATCAACGGCAACCCGAATTTCGGTGCTGGCCAGGCTGCGCGGATCATCGTCAACCAGGTCAACAGCAATGCGCCGTCGCAATTGCGAGGTTACGTCGAGGTCGCGGGCAATCGCGCCGAAGTGATCTTGTCGAACAGTGCCGGTATTCAGGTTGACGGCGGCGGATTCATCAATACGTCGAGAGCCGTTCTCACCACCGGCACACCGTATTACGGCGCCGATGGATCGCTCGGTGGATTCAACGTGTCGCGCGGCCTGATTTCAGTCAGCGGTGCTGGCCTGAATGCATCGAATGTCGATCAGGTCGACTTGATTTCGCGCGCGGTGCAGGCCAACGCAGCCATTTACGCAAAGAACCTGAGCGTCGTCGCGGGTGCGAACCAAGTCAACCATGACACGCTGGCGGCGACACCGATTGCCGGCGACGGTGCCGCACCCGCTATCGCCATCGACGTGAGCCAACTCGGCGGTATGTACGCGAACAGGGTCTTTCTCGTATCGAACGAGAACGGCGTGGGTGTCGCGAACGCCGGGACGATCGCGGCACAAGCGGGCGACCTGACGCTGCAATCCAACGGCCAGCTCGTACTCACGGGCAAGACGACTGCGAGCGGAAATCTCACCGCAACCGCAAATAGTGTTCAAAACAGCGGAACACTCGCCGCACAGCAAAATACGATGGTCAGTGCGGGCACCATCAATTCGACCGGGACGCTCGGCGCGGGTGTCAATAACGATGGTTCCGTCGGGAAAAGCGGCGATCTGAATCTGTCGAGCACCGGCCAATTGACGGCGACCGGGCAGAACGTTGCGGGTGGGAACGCGTCGATTTCAGGTGCTGCCGTGAACCTCGCGGGTAGCCAGACGGCCGCGAACGGTAACGTGTCGCTGAACGCAAGCGCCGGGGACCTCGACCTCTCGAATGCGACAACGAGTGCGCAGGGCGCGCTCGATGCGAACGCAGCGGGTGCGTTGATCAACGATCACGGCACGCTGTCGAGCCAAGGCAACGCGACGTTGACTGCAGGTAGCATTTCGAATCAAAGCGGCAAGATCTCGGCGCAAGGTCCGCTGAACGTGCGGTCGGACGGCGCAATCGCGAATCAGGGCGGCACGCTGGTTTCCGACAATGCGATGCAGGTGCGCGGCGGTGCAATTGCGAACAACCAGGGCACGATCCAGAGCGCGGCCGGAATGAACATTTCGGGAAGCTCGCTGAACAACAGCGCAGGTCGCGTAACGTCGCTGAATTCGGATGGTTTGTCCATTACCACGACGGGGCAACTGACGAATGCTGCCGGTACGACCGCACTCGACGCCCAAGGCGGTGTCATCGGCGGCAACGGCAGCGTGACGATTCAATCGGGCAGCGTCGTGAACCACGGCACGGTCAGTGCACAAGCGAATCTGAATGTCGGCACGCAATCACTGGACAACGGCAGCGGCACGTTGTCGGCGGCGCAAAACGCAGTGATCAATGCGGGTGCGCGGTTGACGAACGGTTCGGGCAGCATCACGGCCGGACAGTCCGCGACCGTGAATGCCGCGACGCTGAGCAACGATGCGGGTTCGATACAGGCAGCGCAGTTGTCGCTCGGGGCGACGAACTTGTCGAACCACGGCGGCACCATTACCCAAACCGGGACTGGCGCAATGAATGTCGCCGTCTCGAACGCGCTCGATAATTCGAGCAACGGCGTTATTCAGACCAACAGCACGGACCTGATCCTCACACCCGCAACGCTGATCAACGACCACGGGAAAATTACTCACGCCGGAAGTGGTGCGCTGTCAATTTCGACCGGCGCTTTGTCGAACCAAGGCGGCACGATCGCGACCAATGGTGCATTGCTCCTGAAAGCGGCAGCCGTATCGAATAGCGCAGGTACGCTGGCTGCGCAGCGACAGGCGGCGCTCGATGTGCAGTCGCTCGATAATCATGCGGGCGGCTACGTCGGTGCGGACAGCATTACGCTGAAGGCTCAAGGCGCTGTCGACAACCGTGCGGGCATGTTCGAAGCGAACAACGGCGTTTCAGTGACGGCCGACAGTCTCGCGAATGATGGAGGATCGCTTAAAAACGTGGGCACGCGCGCGCTGTCGCTCACGACGGCAAATGCACTGACGAATACAGCGGGCGGAACCATTGGCGGCAACGGAGACGTTTCGGTGTCGGCGGGCAGCGTCGATAATTCCGGCGGTTCGGTGCTGGCTGGGCAAGCGCTTTCGGTGCAGTCGAACGGCGCGTTTGCGAATGCAGCCGGTCTTGTTCAGGCGAATGGGAATCTGTCGCTGCGAGCACAGGGCGCGGTCAACAACAACGCAGGGCAAGTCGAAGCGAACGGTACGAATTCGACGCTCGCGCTGTCGGGGAGCAACGTCGACAACAGCGACGGGCGTATCGCGAATATCGGCAGCGGTGCAACGACGATCGACGGCGGCGCGTCGATCACGAACACGAACGCGTCCGGCAAAGCGGGGGCGGGCACGATCGGCGGTAATGGAGATGTTACGCTGACCGCGCAAACGTTGACGAATGCTCAAGGCGGCCAGACGCTTTCCGGGCACGATCTGACGTTGAACGTTGCAAATAGCGTAAGTAATGCGAGTGGTGTGCTGTCGGCCGCGAACAACCTCAAGTTGAGCACGGCAAACGCTGCGCTGTCGAATCAGGCCGGATCGATCCGTGCAAACGGTGCACTGTCATTGAACACGGCATCGATCGACAACGCCTCCGGCAAAATCGGCAACGACGCAGGCAGCGGCGGCAGTATTTCAATCCAGACCGGCACGTTTGCCAACCAGAACGGCGTTATCGGCAGCGATCAGGACCTGACGTTGACCGCGAACACGTTGAGCGGTGACGGATCGATTGTAGCAGGCCGAAACGGTGTGGTGACACTCGGGAGCGACTACACGCAGACCACGGCGAACAAGTTGCACGCAAACGGCGACCTCACGTTTTCCACGTCGGGCAAGCTGACGAACCAAGGCGTGCTGGATGCCAACGGCGCGCTGACGGTGAATGCCGCGAACGTTGAAAACCAAGCGGGCGCCGATCTGAATTCCAGCACGACGACCGTCAACGCGAACGGCGGCACGATCGATAACGCAGGTCGCATCGAAGGCGATACGGTCGCGACCAACAGTGCGACGTTGAACAACACCGCGGCGATCATCGGGCGTGAAGTCACCGCCAATGCGAGCACAATCACCAATACCGGGGCAGCGGCGGTAATCGCCGCTGCCGAACGGGTGAATTTATACGCGGCCAACCAGTTGTCGAACACGGGCGGCGCAAATGTCTTCAGCGTCGGCGATATCGATATCGCCGCGAACGGTCAGCGAGACACGAACGGGTTTCTCGCGAACCGTACACAAAATGTCTTGAACGATCAGTCCACGATCGAAGCGCAAGGCGGTATCGAACTCGCGGCGGGTAAGTTCACGAACACGCGTCCGGCTCCCGAGATCACCACTGAAACCACGAGCACGTCGAGCAAGCACGAAACGAAGCGCCAGAAATACATCGTGTGCGCGACGATGAATGCGGACCCGAACGGCGGGTGCTCGCAGGCAATGTGGGTGAACGGCTATAAGACGCCGCTCACTTCGACCTATAGCCCTTCGCAGGTTGTATCGGAAACGTCTGGACCGAACGTGACCGACAAGGTGTTGGTCGTGAACGTGAACGGCAAGCAGCAGACGATTTACTACAACACGCTGACGACCAACGCGGACGATACGGTCACGGTCAACTATTGGGATGCGTACGATCCGCACGTCAACTACGTTCCGGATACGGAATACACGACGCGCAGCGACGGCCACAACGGGTATCAGCGTGTCGAAATCTGGCGCGACACGACGACCACGGTTCAGCAGGACAAGATTGCAAGCCAGGCGCAGCAAGCGCAACTCGCGGCTGGCAACAACATCGTGATGAGGAACGTCGGCACGATCAACAACGAATACAGTTCGATTGCGGCGGGCGGGTCGATCAAGATCGGCGATTCGGATGTATCCGGCAGTGCAGGTTCAGGCAGCTACGGTGGTACGGTCGTGAACAATGTCGGGCGGACGCTGTATCAGTATCAGACCGACAACGTCGTATCGATGTACGCGTGGAACGAGGATACGACGCGAGATCGCGGAACGATCGTTCAGCCTTCGAAGGTGTATGCACCGGTTGCCATCGGCGGCACGGGCGGCACCATTATCGCCAACCAGTCGGTGATCATCGACGCGAAGGATGTCAACAACCAGAACGTTGCCGCGCAGAATTCTTCGACTGGCGCAACCGGCGGCACGCTTGGAAATAATTCGGCTAATGAGGGCGTATCCGGTGGCAAGTTGACGCCAGTCGGTGCCGCAGGCGGCCAATCGACACCAATTGGCGCGCAGCAATCGGTTGCGAATGCGTCCGGCGCATTGCCGATCACGTTACCGGCGAACGGTCTTTATTCGATTCACGACGCACCGGGCCAGCCGTACCTGGTCGTGACCGATCCGCGCCTGACGAGCTATACGAAATTCATTTCGAGCGACTACATGCTCGGCCAACTGAACCTGAACCCGGCGAGCATCGAAAAGCGCCTGGGTGACGGGATGTACGAGCAGCAGATGGTGCGCAATCAGGTCACGCAACTGACAGGGCGCACGTTCTTGCCGGGTTACGCGAGTGCCGAGGATGAATATCGTGCTCTGATGACGAACGGGGCGAACTACGCAAAAGAGTTCGGCCTCGTGCCGGGGATGGCGCTGACGGCCGCGCAAATGGATGCGCTGACGAGCGATATCGTATGGCTGGTCGATCAGACGGTGACGTTGCCGAACGGCAGCACGACGCACGTGCTGGCTCCTGTCGTCTACATGGCGCAGACGCACGCGAACGATCTGCAACCGACTGGCGCGTTGATCGCGGCGGACGACGTGGAGATTCATGCGACGGGTAGCACAACGAATTCCGGCGTGATCAAGGGCGGAACGAAGACCGTGCTGACGGCGACGGATATTTTGAATCGTGGCGGTACGATTTCGAGTAGCGGCAAGAACGGCGCGACGGTCGTGTCGGCGAGCAACGATGTCGTGAATGCGTCGGGGATGATTACCGGCAATCGGGTCGCAGTGTGGGCCGGTCGCGATATCGTCAATACGACGTTGGTCGATACGGTTGGCGCAACCGGCACGTCGGGTGCGAGCAAGGTCAGCACGAGTCTGATCGGCCAGCAAGGCACGATCGCGGCAACGGGTGATTTGTCCGTTCAGGCCGCGCGCGATTTGAGCATTCACGGCGCGAATCTGTCGGCGGGCGGCGATGCGCTGGTGACGGCAGGCCGGGATATCAACGTCGATACGGTTCAGTCCACGACGAACCAATCGATGTATCTGAATGATCAGCATCATTGGGAAGAATCCACGACGAAGAACGTGACGAGCGGCATCACCGCAGGCGGAAGCTTGGGGATGCAAAGCGGCAACGACATGACGCTGAAGGGCGCGACTGTATCCGCCGGAAAAGACTTGTCTGCACTTGCAGGCGGGAATTTGACGGCAACGACGGTCACGGATGCCGCGAAGCTTGACAATGTGGCGGCGGACAGCAAGACGCGTAAGGAAGTCGATCACAACTACGACGAGCACGCTGTTGGCACGCAATTCACGGCAGGCGGCAATGCGACGCTCGCCGCCGCGAACGTCGATGCATCGAAAGGTAACGTTACCCTGACAGGCTCATCGCTCACGGCAGGTATGACGAACGGCGTGGAAAACGGTACGGGAGCGGCAAACATTGGTGCGACGGGCAACGTCTCGATCAACGAGGCCCGCGAGGAACACGACAAGTACCAGTCGGTGCAAGTCCAACGCGGTAGCTTCGTCACCAGCACTAAAACCGATTCGATGCAGAACGCGCAGGCGAATGTCGGTGTCGGCAGTACCGTGTCGGGTAACACGGTCAACATTCAGTCAGGCCATGATTTGACCCTTCAGGGTAGCACGGTCGTCGGGACGAACGACGTGAGTCTTGTGGCAGCGAACAATGTCAATATCACGACATCCAAAGATACGGTTTCGCAGGACAGCTACTACCACGAAACACATTCGGGTATCGGCACCAGCGGCCTAAGCGTGAGTATCGGCACGCAGAAGAAGACCGATACGGATCATGCATCGTCGGTTACGAACAACGCGAGCACGGTGGGTTCGCTCAATGGCGATCTGACTATCAAGGCGGGCGACACGTTGCACGTGACAGGTAGCGACTTGATCGCCGGGAAGAATTTGACCGGCGTTGCATCGAATGTTGTGATCGATTCGGCAACCGATACCAGCAACAAGACCCATAGCGAGACGACCAGTAGCAGTGGCGTCACGCTTGGCTTGTCGGGCAGCATCGGCGACGCGATCAACGGTGCGTATCAACAGGCGCAAGCGGCAAAGAGCGGTGCCGGTGACAGTCGTGCGACGGCCCTGCACGCGATTGCAGCGGCAGGTAACGCAGCGATGGGTGTAGCTGGTTTGACGGGCGGTGCGCTCGCTGGCGGTGGTACACCGAGCATCGGCGTTCAAGTCAGCGTTGGATCGAGCCATAGCCGACTCGATACGTCGGAGAACCAGACTACGCAACGCGGATCGAGCGTCAGCGCTGGCGGTACCACATCGCTGATTGCGACGGGTAACGGCACGCCGGGCAGCGGCAATATCACGGTGGCCGGGTCGAACGTTTCCGGCAACGATGTGCTGTTGGCCGCGAAGAATCAGATTGACCTGCAGAACACGACGAACACCGATTCGACGCGCAGTTCGAATTCGTCGTCAAGTGCGAGTGTCGGCGTGTCGATCGGGACGAACGGTATCGGGGTGTCGGCCGCCATGTCGCGCGCACATGGTGACGGCAACAGCGATGCGGTGATGCAGAACAACTCGCACGTGACAGGTGCGAATAGCGTGACGCTTATTAGCGGTGGTGATACGAATGTGATCGGCTCGATCGTGTCGGGCCGCACTGTCACTGCGGACGTAGGCGGCAATCTGAACATGCGCAGTGTGCAGGACACGACCGTCAGCAGCGCGCATCAAAGTAGCGCGGGAGGCGGCATCAGCGTCAGCACGATGGGGGGTAGTGCCAGCTTCAGTTCGTCGCACGGAAACGCGAACGGCAATTACGCGGCCGTGAACGAACAGGCCGGGATTCAGGCAGGTGAAGGCGGGTTCAATGTAAACGTTAAGGGCAATACGGACCTGACGGGCGCGGCAATCGCCAGCACGGCCGATCCGTTGAAAAACACGCTGACGACAGGTACGCTGAGCTATCGCGATATCGAAAACCATTCGACCTACAACGCGGATAGCAGCGGTTTTAGCGCGGGTGCTGGCGTCGGCGTAACCGGCAAGGCAATCGGACCGGGATCGGTCAGCGGTGCAGGCGGCGTGACGCCGATGATTTCGCAGTCGGATAGCGGTAGTGAGAACGCGACCACACGAAGCGGCGTGAGCGTGGGCACGGTCAAGATCACGAACCCAGCGGGCCAGACACAAGACGTGGAAAACCTGAGCCGCGACACGTCGAACCTGAACGGAACGGTTTCGAAAACACCGGACGTGCAGAATCTGCTGGATAAGCAAGCCGATACGATGAACGCTGCGCAAGCTGCAGGACAGGTCGTCGCGCAAGGCATCGGGGCTTACGCGGATATGAAGCAGAAGGAAGCCCAACACGCTGCCGATGCGGCCAAGCTGGCAGGCGATACGACGGCGCAAGCCGCCTATCAAGCCGAAGCGGATTCTTGGGACGAAGGCGGAACTAACCGACTTTATCTGCACATAGCAGGCGGCGCGCTGATCGGTGGCTTGGGTGGCGGCGGAATCGGGAGCGCGGCGCAGGGTGCAGCTGGAGCAGGACTGGCAGCGTTGCTGGCCGATCAGACGAAGCAGGCTGCAAATGCGGTGGCCGGTGCGACGGATTCGACCCTTGCCGGGAAGGTGTCAGGGAACTTGCTCATTGGTGCATTGGGTGGGCTGGTCGGAGGAACAGCGGGCGCGGCTACTGCTTCGAATGTGAACCTGTACAACCAGTGGAACCACACGGATACGGACACGCTTGAAGAGGCCAGTGGACAAGGCACGCCCCGCAAGAAAACGACAACGCTGGATCTGATATTTCAGGGTATAGCGAACGGGCTGAACGCGATTAGTGGGTTTGGTGGCGGTAAGCCGCCTACGGCGAGTCCGGGACTGGTGTTGGCAGGAGAGGCAGGGACAGGTGGGCAAGTTGCGAAGCCGGGTGTTGCAGGCTATGCACCAGGTGCCCCTATATTGTCCAGCGGCAACGATCAGCAGTCGAGTGACAGTACGAATTCCACACCGGGCCGTGCACAGTCGCGAATCAATATTACGAATGATGGTATGGATCATATCGGCGATCGCCATCTTGATCCAAATGTGAACGCAAGCCAGTTTACAATTAGTGAGAGCGACGTACGAAAGCTCCTTCAAGACCCCAACACGGTATCGACACCGATTACAAGAGAGTTGCCAAGTGCAGATGGGATTCGATACGTCAGAGAGGTTAATGTTGGGAGGCCAATTGGGACCGATAAGTTCAATAACAGTCAGCCGACATCTGTCATGACTGTCTTGACGGACAAGTTTGGAAATCTGGTAAGCGCATTTCCGGGGAGATTGAAATGAATTCGAGCAGGCAGGAAGGTGCGAGAGTGATGCGGAATCAGTTGATTGAGCGATCCGCCAATCTAATTTCGAGCAATAATTCAGATGCATTGGGCGTAGCTCTGCGTGAGTTTTTTCCGGGCTTGAAATATGCATTTGTGATTAATTGGATACCAGATCAGTCTGAAGATATTTATTGGGTATTGGTTGACCCGACGAGTATTGCTCAGGTTGAGATTATGAGGGGTGAGGATGCGAAATTTTATCTGCCGAAATTGCAAATGGTCGAACTTGCCGCTTATCAGAATAAGCGGCACTCACGGGATGTTCGGGAGAAGCTAGCTATGGCGTTAGAGTTGATTAAGTCCTTGCCGTGATTTGGATGGTTGCGCACTGCGCGTAGCCGAGAGAATAAAAGATATGAAGAAGAAAATTCGAGGGGGTAGCTTTGTCGCGGGATCGTTGCTTTTCGCATCGATCTGCGCGATGGCACAGTCGATACAGCCGCTTGGAAACGAACAACAGTCCAGTTTTCAAGGGGCGGCGAATAAATCGGGCGGTATAATTAAGCCTGACGAAATTAAATTTAATAGGTAATTTTTGTCATGCGAGATATTGAATTTCACGGAGGAATCTCCCTATATGATTTGGGCCCAGCATAGGCGTGGCCCTAGTATTTGAGGGGGAGGGGGGGTAGAAATTTTAGGAGAAAAATGACGTATATATGTAATACGGCACCCCGTTTAAGTTGAATCACAAGAAATGCGAGAGACCAAAAGATTTCCACTCGTGGTTGATCTTGACGGCACGTTGACAACGTCGGATACCTTGATGGAATCCGTGATACGTGTCGTCAAGCGAAAGCCTGCAAACCTCCTGCGCCTGCCTTTCTGGCTCGCGCGCGGTCGCGCCGCCTTCAAGGCCAAGGTCGCAGAGCATGCCGATCTTCGAGCGGAAATGCTTCCGTACCGCGAATCGCTCATCGACTACCTCACCCGAGAACGCGAGAACGGTCGAAAAATCGTGCTTGCAACTGCCGCACATTGTTCGATCGCTGAGCGTGTGAGTACGCATCTCGGCCTGTTCGATCGCGTCATCGCTACCAGTGACGACACGAATCTCAAGGGCGAGGCGAAACTGGCCTGCATTCGCGAGCAGATCGGCGACGACTTCGTGTATGCGGGCGATAGCAGAGCTGACTTGCCGGTTTGGGCCGGCGCGAGAGGTGCCGTACTTGCTGGCGTTTCGTGTGATGTCGCCGCAGATGTTCGCAGCCACGTTCCCATCGAACACGAGTTCACGAATGTACGTGCAACGTTCTCCACATGGTGCAAGGCCCTGCGTGTTCACCAATGGCTAAAAAATCTGCTGCTGTTCGTCCCACTGCTGACGGCCTTTGCATTCCTTGACGTCGACAAAGTCGGCGTGCTCGCACTGGCGTTCTTGTCAATGTCGCTTGGCGCGTCGGCAACCTACATCGGCAACGATCTTTGGGATCTGGACAGCGATCGCAGACATCCACGAAAGCGCAATCGTCCGTTTGCGAGCGCGGTGTTGTCGATCAGTCAAGGCATCGCATGCGCAGCGGTACTGCTGACATTGGCGTTTGCATTGGCGTTGGCGGTGTCAGCCGAATTTACCGGCATGTTCGCGCTCTATCTGTTCCTGACGACCGCGTACAGTTGGCGCTTGAAATCGATCGTGCTACTCGATGTGGTCGTTCTGTCATTGCTGTACACGTACCGAATCGTCGCAGGGGCCGTTGCAGCGGAAATTACGGTGAGTCGATGGCTCCTTGCGTTCTCCGTGTTTGCTTTTCTCAGCCTCGCTCTCGTGAAACGTTGCTCCGAGTTGGTGTTCTTGCGTCAAAGCGACAAAAACGCGACGGTCGGTCGGGATTATCGAGTGAGCGACCTCGAAGTCCTTTGGCCGTTCGGCATCGGTGCTTCTCTCGCTGCGGTGGTCGTGTTTGGTCTGTTCATCAACGCCCCGGAAACGGTAGCTCGTTACACGGTTCCGCACCTTCTCTGGTTCGTGCAGATCGGGTTGATCTACCTGTTCGGTCGTCTATGGATCGCAACAGTGCGTGGCGTCATGCACGACGATCCGATCGTCCATATTCTCGAGAATCGCGGTAGCTTCAGCATGCTTTGCATCATGGTGGCGATCGTGCTGGCCGCTCACTTCTTGCCAGCTCCGTGAGCGGCACAATTCCTATGACAGAAAAAAACCGAAACCGCGTGCTGGCGTTCTGCCGCTTCGCCATCGTCTATGTGCTGCTGTTCGTATGCGCGGGAAACATCACCAACAGCATGTTATTGAAGTGGGGCTTTCGTGACGACCAGAAAGGGGATTTTGCAACCAGCTACAGCCTCGTCGGCATGATGAATGGCGAGGCACCGAAGCCGTATGTCTATCGCTCGTCGTTCCCGCGAGGCGCAAAATGGATAGCCGAACAGCTTGGGCAGGAAAAGCAGGAAAAGCTTTTCAAATCGATCAAACGGCATGATTCGCTGCATAACGCCTATTTCACAAGTGTGCCGGACGAGTATTGGACACCGGTCGTGGCACTCGTCTATCACCTGACGTACATCGCGGTCGTGTTATCGATGCTGTTCGCGCTGCTGCTGGTCTACAAGCTGGCCAGGCTCCACGGCCTGAATTTCGGGCAATCCGTCGGCTTTCTGGCGGCGTTCGGCTTCGTCTATCCGCTCACGTTTCAGCAGGGCGGTTACTACTACGACTTCTTCGAACTGTTCGGCGTACTCGGTGCATGCTATTTCCTGCTGAAGAAGCGGATGCTGACATGCACGCTGATGGTTTCCATCTTCTCCCTGAACAAGGAAACGTTCTTCCTTGTTCCGCTTGCGCTGTTCTTCCTGCACGAGCGCGACGTTCCGGTATTGAAGCGAGTCGGTTGGCTGGTGCTGCAACTTGTAATCTGCGTCGGCACTCGCCATTTCATCATGAGCGGGTACGATGCGAATGCGGGTGGTTTCGTCGAATTTCACGTGTGGGATAACCTGAAATTCTGGCTTGATCCCTTGTCTTACCTGTCGTTCTACAACCTGATCGGTAAAGGCATCTTTACGCCAAGTCTCGAAAATCCGCTGATGCTTGTACCGCTGGCGGTGTTCTTCGGCTCGGCGTGGCGCGCGACGCCACATCGATACCGCATCTATTTTTTTGCGGCATTCCTGCCGGTACTGGTGTTGTTCTTCTTTTTCGGCTACCGCGATGAGGCGCGAAACTTTTCGGTCGTCTTTCCCGCCATCGTACTGATCGCGCTCCATGGCGCGAATCGGTTCAATGTGATTTTTGATGGAAACACGGGTGTATCCGATGACACCCGCACAAACACCAGGTCGCGGCCGGATGTGGCAGTAGTGACGGAGGCCGCGCGGTGAACTGGCTGATCGTCGTCGCGAGTGGTTTTTTCGGCGGTCTCGCGAGCATATTGCTCCGAGTGGCGGCTCTCAAGGGAATCGCACTTGGTGAGTCGAGCATGTTGCCATGGATCGCCCGCGGAGCAGCCATAGGTGCCTACGGTATCGGGTTCCTCCTTTACGCAATCGCGCTGCGCAAAACAACGCTGGGCGTTGCGTATCCGGCGATGGTGGCGATTTCCATGCTCGTGGTGTTGTCGTTCACGACATTACACGAACACCTGTTGCGGCCGATGCAGGTCGTCGGCGCTGTCGTCATCCTGATTGGGGTCTGGATGGTCACGCGGTACGCGTAATCGAGAGAATCAAATACATGAAGAACAAAATCCGACGGAGTAGCCTTGTCGCCGGATCGTTGCTTATCGCATCGACCTGTGCGATGGCACAATCGGTACAGCCGCTTGGCAACGAACAACAGGCCCGGCAGCAGGAAGAAGCGCGCGAGCGTGAACGAATCGTTTCTGCGCCAAGAGTGCGTTCTAGTGTCGCTGCGAGTGCTGGCTATCCAGCGCTTCCGACCGAAACACCGTGCTTTCGCATTGACCGCTTCACGCTCGATGTTCCCGATTCCCTGCCGGACGGCGTGAAAGCACAGGGTGCATCCGTATTGCCGATGGATCGCTTCACGTTCGCGCGTGAATGGCTTGAACACTACACGGGGCAGTGCGTCGGCAAGCAAGGGCTTGATCTTCTCGTCAAAGCGTTGTCGCAGGACATTCTGTCGCGCGGCTACATCACGACGCGCGTACTGCTGCCCGAACAGGATTTGTCCTCCGGCACGTTGAAAGTCTCGCTGATTCCCGGTGTGATCCGGCACGTGCGTTTCGCCGATGAAAAACTACGCGGCACATGGAAAACCGCGTTCCCGACGCGCGACGGCGAACTGTTGAACCTGCGCGATCTCGAGCAAGGTCTGGAGCAGATGAAGCGCGTACAGAGTCAAGACGTGTCGATGCAAATCGTTCCCGCGGACGTGCCGGGCGAAAGCGATGTCGTGCTCGATGTGAAGCGTGGCAAGCCGTGGACAGTCGTTGCATCGATCGACAACTCGGGCACGCGCGCGACCGGCAAGTTACAGGGCAACCTGTCGATCGGTATCGATAACCCGCTCGGCCTGAACGACATCTTCAACGTCGGCGTGAGCCAGGACCTCGAACTCGGCGACAAGCGCCTTGGTTCGCACGGATGGAACGGTTTCTATTCGATCCCGTGGGGCTATTGGACCGCGACGTTATCGGCCTACACGAACACGTACTACCAGCAAATCGCTGGCGTGAATCAAACATTCGTTGCAAGCGGGAATTCCAAGACGATCGATTTCAAACTGGCACGAGTGCTTGCCCGTAGCCAGAACGACGTATTCGGCGGCTATGTCCGCTTGTCGCGCCGCTTCGGCCAGAGCTTCATCGAAGATACGGAAATCCCGCAGCAGCGACGCAACAACACGTTCGTTGAATTCGGCCTGACCGACCGTCACTACTTCGACGGGGCGCAGTTCGACGGCACACTGGCGTACCGACAGGGCGTCGGGGGCTTGGGTGCCCAGGACGACATTCCTTCTGCTGGTGACGGTTCGACTTACCGCTTCAAGATGGCGGTACTCGACGCGAACCTGTCGGTGCCGTTTGCGCTCGCGCAGCAGCCGTTCCGGTACGTGACGAGCATCCACGGCCAATACACCGGGAACTCGCTGCACTACATCGACGACTTGACGATCGGAAGCCGCTATACGGTACGCGGTTTTGACGGCGAAGCGATGCTGGCTGCGGCGCGCGGTTTGTACTGGCGCAACGAACTGCAAATGCCGATCGGACAGACCGGACAAGCGATTTATGCAGGGTTGGATTACGGCCGTGTATGGGGGGCGCAGCCGGTTGCGCTGGTCGGCACGCAGTTGGCCGGAGCAGTGATTGGCATCAAGGGCAGTGTAGCGACACGTTTCGGCGGCTATGGGTACGACCTGTTCGCAGGAACCCCGATCTACAAGCCGTCCGGATTCCCGACAGCGCGCGTGACGGTCGGATTTCAGGTGACGGCTCAGTTTTGAGCGAGATCGTAAGGCCCGGTGTTGTATTTTGCATATTGGCACCAACCTCCACTTTCACCCGCCGCGATTTCCCCCAAAATCGCCTGGCATGAAACCGCCAATCCTCCCTATAATCCCGCCTGCATATTGCGTGCGCGAAATGGCGCACATTCGACGCGCGTTCGTTCGCGCCGAAAGCGATGAATCCCGTTGCCGCTCGTCACGCGCACAGCCGCGTCGCACGGGCCGCTCGGGTGTATTCGGTGAAAGGCTCGATCCGTTTTTTCCGGATTGTTCCGGAAAGGTCGGATAATCCGCAGCAATTCCAACCGGATTGACGCGGCATCCGTGTCGTTTCTTATTCGGAAATCGACAGCGGCGATTATTTCGTTTTCGGCTGCCACAATCGGCATGAACGGGCGCGCATGGTCATCGACACAATGACGGCGGCCCGCTCGCGGCTGCCAGGAGACGGATTTGAAACAACCAGAAGACCAGCTGCACCGCGGGCTGGAAGAACGGCACATCAACCTGATGGCGCTCGGCGCGACGATCGGCGTCGGCCTGTTCCTCGGCTCGGCCACCGCGATCCGCACGGCCGGCCCGGCCATCCTGCTGACCTACCTGCTGGGCGGCCTCGCGATCTTCCTGATCATGCGCGCGCTCGGCGAGATGGCGATCACCAACCCGGTCGCGGGCGCCTTCAGCCGCTATGCGCGCGACTACCTCGGCCCGCTCGCCGGTTACCTGACCGGCTGGACCTACTGGTTCGTGTGGATCGTCACCTGCATGGCGGAAATCACGGCGGTCGGCGTCTACATGCACATGTGGTTCCCCGGCGTGCCGAACTGGATCTGGGCGCTCGCGGCGCTGCTGGCGATGGGCTCGGTGAACTTCATCGCGGTCAAACTGTATGGCGAATTCGAATTCTGGTTCGCGCTGATCAAGATCGTCACGATCGTGCTGATGATCATCGGCGGCGGGCTGATGATCGCGTTCGGTATCGGCAACGGCGGGGTCGCGACCGGCATCTCGAACCTCTGGTCGCACGGCGGCTTCATGCCGAACGGGATCAACGGCGTGATCGCCGCACTCCCGATCGTGATGTTCGCGTATCTCGGCGTCGAGATGCTCGGCCTCACGGCCGGCGAGGCGCGCAATCCGGAGAAGTCGCTGACGAAGGCGGTGAATTCGGTGTTCTGGCGCGTGCTGATTTTCTACATCGGCGCGCTGTTCGTGATCATGTCGCTCTATCCGTGGGACCAGATCGGCACGCAGGGCAGCCCGTTCGTGATGACGTTCTCGCGGCTCGGCATTCCGGCCGCCGCCGGCATCATCAACTTCGTCGTGCTGACCGCGGCGCTGTCGTCGTGCAACAGCGGCCTGTTCAGCACCGCGCGGATGCTCTACAACCTCGCGCAGCAGGGCCAGGCGCCCGCCGCGCTCGGTCGCGTGAACCGCAGCGGCGTGCCCGTGTACGGCGTGGCCGTGTCGGTCGCGCTGCTGCTGATCGGCGTGTTGCTCAACTATCTCGCGCCGCAGCACGTGTTCACGTGGCTCACGTCGGTGTCGACGTTCGGCGCGATCTGGACGTGGTGCGTGATCCTGATCGCGCAGATGCGTTTTCGCCGCACGTTGTCGGCCGACAAGGTCGCGCGCCTGCCGATTCGCGTGCCGTTCTATCCGCTCGGTTCGTTCGTCGCGCTCGGCTTTCTCGTGCTGGTCGTCGTGTTGATGGCGTTCACGCCCGATACGCGCGTCGCGCTCGTGATCGGGCCGGTGTGGATCGTGCTGCTCGGGATCGCGTACGCGCTGTTCTACGCGAACCGTTCGACCGCGTCGATGCCGACGAAGTCGTAAACGGAGGGAGCGGGCAGGGTGCCGCACGATCGTTGATCGCGATCATGCATGCGCGGGCCGGACGGCCTATGCTGAACGAACGCATTGCTTGTCCGCGCTTCGCGTGGCATCCCCCGATCCCCGCGACCGCGGCGGCTGTCCGGCCGCCGCGCGCCGCTGCCGCGCGAAGCTTCCGTCGTCGTTCAGCGACGACGCGCACGCACGGAGATCTTCGCCATGCAGCCTGCCCAGTCCATTCCGACGCTCGCGCGGATCGCGCTGGCCGTCGATCCGACGCCCGAATCGCTGACCGCCGCGCGCTATGTGCGCACGCTGCTGCGCCCCGGCATGCGATTGCGCATCATTTGCGCGATCGACAATCCGCGCCTCGTGTTGCCGGACATTCCGCGCATCGACGCGCTGCTGACGTCCGCGCGCGAGGACATGATGCGCGAAGCGCAAGCCACTTGCGCGCGGATCGCGGCGCTGTTCGCCGACAGCGGCAGCGAAGTCGAACAGGCGGTCGTCGATACGTCGGTCACGGGCGGCTCGGTCGCGGACGCACTGGTGAACGATACGTCGACGTGGCACGCGGACGTGCTGGCGATCGGCGCAAATCCGCATCACGGGCTGTTGCGGCTCGTCGAAGGCGCGATGTCGGACACGCTGACGAAACGCGCGCGCTGCGCGCTGCTGATCGTGCCCGGCACCTACGCACGGCCGACGGACGGCACGCTGCAGCGGCTGATGTTCGCGGTCGACGGCAGCGAGCCGTCGCTGCATGCGGTGCGCGTCGGCCTCGGCTTCGCCGCGCCGGGGACGTTGCTGTATGCGGCGTACGTGATCGATCGTGCGGTTCGTCTGACCGATGTCGTACCGGTGCGCGCGCTCGAGGATGCGTATCGCGTGGAGGGCGAGGACGCGCTCGCGAAGATCGGCCCGTTGTTCCACGCGACGGGCAATCCGACCAAGCGCGGCATCGTCGAAACGCATCCGACCAGCGATGACGTGGCCCATGCGCTGATGCGCGATGCCGTGCACTGGCGGGCAGAGCTGCTGGTGGTCGGCACGCATGGCCGTCGCGGCATCGCCGCCTGGCTGATCGGCAGCGTCGCACGACGCGTGGCGCACCTCGCGCAGGTGCCCGTGCTGCTGGTGCGTGGTGTGGAGTGAATCGCGCGTCGTTGCGATCAATGCGGCTCAGGATTGACCTGCATCAGAAACGCGACGCGCATCGCGTGAGACAGTGATGGAACGTCCGGCGGCGCGGCGGGTCTGTCGTGCTTGCACACGATCCCGCGCCTGCATGCGGGTAGCCATTTCCGCCGCATTCGCTTCCGTCACATCATTTCAGGAGCCGCGCCACGGGTTTATACGGCGCGTCATCCGACCGGGAACTCTCTGGCACGAGGGTAGGCAACCGACGGTTGCCTTGGAGGACGGGCGGGGTGCAAGTCACCCCGTCCGCTTTCCGCCTGGCCCCGTCGAATCCATTTCCGCAGCAAGGGGGTTGAATGCGGCCGCGTCGTGCCGCGCGTCATCGCGCGCGTTCGTTTCGATATGGATCGCGACGAACATGGACGCGTGCACGGCAGCGCGTCGGCATGACAGCCGTGTCGTGGCGCGCACAGCCATTGCACGGCACCGCACCGTATGTCGCTGAAGTACGGAGATCAGAGGGTGCGAAGAATCGATCGCAGGTCGTGCCGACGGCCCGCGCCGCGTCGTACCCGCACATGCGGACGCACGGCATGCAGCGGCGCACACGCGCTGCACGTGCGGCTACGCAGACGATTCGCATGCGGCCAGCCGGGGCGCGCCTTGCGACGCAGCTCCGATCCAGCCGGCGCATCGGCCGCGTGTCGCGCGCAGAGCGCCGCGGCGAACCGCTGCAACGCGAGGACCGACCCCGCGACGCTCTGGTATTTTTCGCGGCCGATCTGCCCGTCGAGCGTGACGAGCAACCCGGCCTCGCGAGCGAGCGCGAGCAGGGTGTCGAGATCGTCGGACGGACGGTTGCCAGCCGACGCGGCCCGGGCGGGCAGGGCGCGCGCGTTGCCCGACGCGCGCCGCTGGCCGTCCCGGCCCGGTAAGTTGCGATGTGCCATGGTTGGTCTCCTGCGCCGGACCCCGCGTGCCGGCTCGACGGCCGACTGAGCGATGTTCCGGTATGAACGCCTGGTTCATGTGATCAGTATCGTGTCGCGAGGGCGCGCTGCCAAGCGGCGCGCGCTGAAGTCGCTGTCAGGAAATTGCGCGATGCGTATCGGAATCTGCTGACACGCGCGGCGGCCGGCCGGTCCGGCGCGTTCGTCCCCCATGAATGAAGGCACGCGGCGGGCGCCGCTTGACGCGTGATTTCGGCCGGTCTAAGTTCGCTTCTGCATCGGCGTCGCCCGGCGTTCCACCCGCCGCCCGTCGCCAGTGCCGCGCCCGGGGTGGCGTGGCAGGGCTTTCAGTTTCGTTCGCGGGCCATGTGCATCGCGAACCCCGCGCGGCCGGTTCGGCACGGCCAGTTTGGCAACGAATCGGCGCGGCGGCACGCAATGTGCCGTTGATCGCGCGCAAACACGCGTCGGCGCATCGTACGCCGCCCGTCTATCCAGTCTTTAAGCTTCCAGTACCGTCATCTTTTCGTTCCTCGACCGTCAGGAGTTCGTCGATGTCCAAGGACAATTTGCTCGATTCACTCAAGGAAGCCGCCGAACAGCGCGCGATCGGCGCGGATCAGCTGCGTGCGATGCTCGACGACGAAGTGCGCGCGCTGTCGTCCGGTGCGCGTGTGCACGACTACATCCACGTGTTCGCGATCCGGAATCTGCGCGAGCGGATGCGCCGGAAGGACGACTTCGACCGCGACACCCGGGCCGACGCGGCGCCCGCGGACGACGATCCGCGTCCGAGCCATCGGTTGTAGCGGAGGGGAGCCGGGCGCCGAGACCGGCGCGCGGCACGTCCATCGAACCCGGCCATCCTGACGATTCGCCGACAGGCGTCGCCGCGTTTCGTCATACGTTTCATTGAATTGTCACAACGACCTCAAGTAAGCGGTGCGATTTGCCGTTTACCCGGTGAATTCGTCCACCGGACGTTCCCGCTCCCTTACCGAGTCGTTGCCATGTTCTCGTCCATTCGCGCCCGCATCCTCGCCGCGTGCGTCGCCATCGTCGTATTCGCGCTGGTCGCGTCGACCCTGATCAACTATTTCATCGCACGCTCGTACAACGACGACGCGATCGACCGCAACCTGACCTCGGTCGCCAGCGGCCACGTGGTCGGGATCGCCGACTGGGTCGCCACCCGCAGCCGGATGATCGCGTCGTTGCAGGATGCCGCGCTGACGCCCGATCCGCTGCCGGTGTTCAAGCAGATGGCCGCGGCCGGCGGCTTCACGAACGTCTATGCGGGCTACGCCGACAAGGCGTTCCACTTCTCCGACCCGACCGGCATCCCGCCCGATTACGACCCGACCGGCCGCCCGTGGTACAAGCAGGCCGCGCAGGCCGGCAAGCCGGTCGTCACGCCGCCGTACGTCGATGCCGGCACGGGCAACCTCGTCGTCACGTTCGCGGTGCCGATCCTGCGCGACGGCGCGCTGAAGGGGGTGGTCGCCGCGGACCTGTCGATGGACAGCGTGATCGCCAACGTGAAGTCGATCCGCCCGACGCCGGCGAGCTTCGGGATGCTGGTCGACAGCAGCGGCCACGTCGTCGCGCACCCGGACGCCAAGCTCACGCTGAAGCCGGTCGCCGACGTGTCGCCCGAACTCGGCTCGCTGGGCGTGGCCTCGATCGCGGCGGCGAATGCGCCGGTCGAGGTCGACGTCGGCGGCGACGCGAAGCTGGTGCGCGCGAAACCCGTGCCGGGTACCGACTGGTACGCGCTGGTGCTGCTCGACAAGACCGAAGCGACGGCCGGGATGCGTTCGCTGCTGACCGCATCGCTGATCACGCTGATCGTGATCGTCGGCGTGGCGTCGCTGATCATCGGCGCGATCACCGCGACCGCGTTCCGCCGCCTGTCGCAGGTGCGCCAGGCGATGGCCGCGATCGGCTCGGGCGCCGGCGACCTGACGCGGCGCCTGCCGGCCGACGGCCGCGACGAAGTCGCCGACATCGCGCGCTCGTTCAACAGTTTCATCGACAAGCTGAACGACGTGATGCGCCAGATCCGCGACGCCAGCGAATCGGTGCGCACGGCCGCGAACGAGATCGCGGCGGGCAACCAGGACCTGTCGTCGCGGACCGAGTCGGCGGCGGCGAGCCTCGAGGAGACGGCCGCGTCGATGGAAGAGATCACCGCGACCGTCGGTCAGTCGGCGGCGGCCGCCGGCCAGGCCGACGAACGCGCGGCGGCCGCGTCGCGGATCGCGTCGCACGGCGGCGTGGTCGTGTCGGACGTGGTCGCGACGATGGGGAAGATCGAGGAAGCGTCGGGCCGGATCGGCGACATCATCGGCGTGATCGACGGGATCGCGTTCCAGACCAACATCCTCGCGCTGAACGCGGCCGTGGAAGCCGCCCGCGCGGGCGAACAGGGCCGCGGCTTCGCGGTCGTCGCGCAGGAAGTGCGCAGCCTCGCGCAGCGCAGCGCGCAGGCCGCACGCGAAGTGAAGGTGCTGGTCGAATCGACGGTCGCGAGCGTGTCGGCCGGGTCCGGGCAGGTGCGCCAGGCCGGCGACACGATGCGCGAGATCGTGTCCAACGTGTCGAACGTGACGACCATCATCTCCGAGATCACGCACGCGGCGAACGAGCAGACGCGCGGCATCCAGGAAGTGAACCGCGCGGTCAGCCAGCTCGACGAAATGGTGCAGCAGAATGCAGCGCTCGTCGAACAGTCGACTGCGGCGGCCACCGCGCTGCAGTCGCAGGCGAACGCGCTGGCGACGACGGTCGGGCAGTTCAAGGTCGCCTGACGCAACTCGCTGCTGGCGACTGTCGGCCCGCGGCATGCGGGCCGCGCCGCTCACGAATCGTCCTGGTCGCGCATCAGCGCGAGCCGGTTGTAGAGGGTCTTCAGGCTGATGCCGAGCGCCTTGGCCGCGCGCGGCTTGTTACCGTCGAAGTGACGCAGCGTCTCCGCGATGAAGCGTTGCTGCGCATGGTGCAGCGTCGCACCGACCGGCAGCGCCATCACGCCTTCCGACGTGCTCTCGGCTGCCGGCAGCGCCTGCTTCGGCAGCGCGACGTCGATGCCTTCGTCCGCCAGGATGTACGCGCGCTCGATCGTGTTGTGCAGTTCGCGCACGTTGCCGGGCCACGAATACGCGCGCAATGCGGCGATCGCCGCGTCGGTCAGCCGTTTGTGCGCGCGATGCCGCGCATTCAGCGTGTCGACGAATTCCTGCGCGATCGTCTCGACGTCGCCGTCGCGCTGGCGCAGCGGCGGCACGTAGATCGCGAACGCGGCGAGCCGGTAGAACAGGTCCTCGCGCAGCCGGCCGTCGCGCACCGCCTCGGCGGGATTGTGGCGAGTGGCCGAGACGAACCGCACGTCGAGCGGAATCGGCTCGGTGCCGCCCACGCGCACGATCGTGTTCGACTCGATCGCCCGCAGCAGCTTCACCTGCAGCGCCGCGGGCATTTCCGCGATTTCGTCGAGCAGCAGCGTGCCGCCGCGCGCGGCTTCGAAGAAACCTTCACGCTGCGTGATCGCGCCGGTAAAGCTGCCTTTTTCGTGCCCGAACAGTTGCGCCTCGGCAAGCTCGGCCGGAATCGCGCCGCAGTTCATCGGCACGAACGGGCCGTCGCGCCGCGCGCTCAGATCGTGCAGCCGACGCGCGACGATATCCTTGCCGACCCCGCTTTCGCCGGCAATCATCACGCTCGCGCGGGTCGGCGCGATTTTCTCGATACGGCCGAGCAGCGTGCGCATCGCGGCAGACCGGCCGGACAGCCGGCGACCGTCTGCGCGCTGCTTCGTCCGGTTGGCGGATTCACCCATAGGCGTTCGCGGGCCGTTTTGAAAAACGGCATCACACGTTCCGTTGATTGCAATATTTATCATCGACAGCGAAACGACCGCGAAGGTGCCGCTGAATAGAAATTTCCAATGTGCGCGGCGTGAACGAAAGAAACGGGCGATCACTTTTTTGCAGGCCGTGCCGTGACGCCACGTCCGCGTCAGAACCGGCGCTTTTTTACAGAAACCCGATGAAAAAAGCGGCCGGCGACACATTACGACGGCGTGCGACGGCGCGGGGAGGCGAGGGAGACGATCCACCACGCAGCCAGTGCGGGCGCAGCGCTCAGCCTCCATTGCCGCGACCGTGAGGTCCGAGCGCCATCAGGTACGTTGTTTGCTGGCGTTTTCACGCTCGCCCGGCGCGTTCGACGGCACGCCGCATGGCCGACAGGGGGCATGCCTCCGCACGACGACAGCCGGCGCGATGCAAGGATGCAATGACGACTCTGACCCGTGAGGTGTTCCGGCAGGGTGCATGGGTCGTACTGGCCGTCGGGCTCGCGACCGCGCTGCAGGCGTGGGCGATTCGGGCTGTCGGCGAGCACGCGCCCTTTGCGCCGCTGCCTTTTTACGCAGGCGTGGCGGCCGCCGCATGGCTGACGTCGTTCGGCGGCGGCCTCGCCGCGACCGCCGCCAGTGTCGGCGTGATCGGCGCATTGTGGTGGCGCGACGCGCCGCTGGCGACGCTGTTGGCGCAAGCCGGCGCGTTCGTCGCGATCGGCTTCGTCGAATGCGTGCTGGTGGCGGCCGTGAAGCCGCTGCTTGCGAACGATCGATTGCGGGAGATCGGCGACGACGATAGCGATCCGTACCCGCCGCACCGCGAGCCGTCGTCCGTCGCGAGCCTCTCCGGCGACGGGCTGCTGCGCCGGGTGGTCGATGCGTCGCCCGATGCAATCGTCGGGACCGATGCCGCGCGCCGGATCACCAGCTGGAATCCGGCCGCCGCCAGCATCTTCGGCATCGATACGGCCCAGGCGAACGGACGCGATATCGTCACGATGATCGCGCCGCGCTGGTTGCGCCGGCACGCGGTGCCCGCATCGTTCGCGGACCTGCGCGCGCCGGTCGGGCCGCTCGACGTCCTGTGCGTGCGCTCCAACGGCGGCCGTTTTCGCGCCACCTTCGCCGCGTCGCCGATCATCGACGCGCAGGGCCACTGCGCGGGCCTGTCATTGACGCTGCGCGAAGCGGGCGAACGCCGCCGCAACGAACGCCACCACCTTCGCTCGCTGCGCGGCGCTCGCGACGCGCGCGTGCAGGCCGACGCGTCGAACCGGCTGAAGGACGAGCTGCTGGCGACGGTGTCGCACGAACTGCGCACGCCGCTGAACGTGATCTACGGCTGGGTCGAGGTATTGCGCAACGCCGACGGGCAGGGCTTCGCGCAGCAGGCGATCGACGCGATCGATCGCAGCGCGCGCTCGCTGTCGCACATGGTCGCCGACCTGCTCGACGCCTCGTCCCTCGCGACCGGCCGGCTGCGCCTCGAACGCGTGCCGGTCGACCTCGTGCGGATCGTGCGCGACGCCGCGCGTGAACTCGACGCAACCGCCCAGGCGAACGGGCTCGTGCTGTCGACGGAGTACGCGATGCCGGCCTGCGTGATTCCCGCGGACGGCGAACGCCTGCGCCAGCTCCTGTCGAACCTGCTGTCGAACGCGATCAAGTTCACGCCGCCGGGCGGGCGCATCAACGTGTCGCTGACGCGCGCCGGCGAGCGCGTGCGGCTGTCCGTCTCCGACACCGGGCAAGGGATTGCGCCGGAGTACCTGCCGCACCTGTTCGACACGTTCAGCCGGCCGGAAGGCGCATTCACGTCGCCGAAGCGCGGTTTGGGGCTCGGCCTGTCGATCGTGCGCAACATCGCGCAACTGCACGGCGGCGAGGTGGTCGCGACGAGCGCGGGCGCCGGGCGCGGCATGACCGTCACGGTGACGCTGCCGGCCGGCTGGGACGCCGACGATCCGACGGAGCAGCCGTCGCGGACGAAGGGCGCGTCCGACACGGTCGCGCTCGACGGCCAGCGCGTGCTGGTGGTCGACGACGACGCAACGTCCCGGACCAGCCTCGCGGCGGCGCTCGAAACGATGGGCGCACAGGTATCGACCGCGCGGTCGGGGCACGATGCGCTCGAAGCGGTGGAGCGGCAGCCGCCGAGCGTCGTGTTGTCGGATCTCGCGATGCCGGACGGCGACGGGTACTGGCTGCTGGACCGAATCCGGCGCTTGCCGAACGGCGGCGGACATCTGCCGGTCGTCGCGGTGACCGCGCACGCCGGCAAGGCCGACCGGCGCCGGGTGATGGCCGCGGGGTTCGATGCGTATCTGTGCAAGCCGGTCGACATGCCGACGCTCGCGAGCGTGATCGTCGACGTCGTACCGGATGACGCGGGCGACACGGGAGACACTGGAGGCGAGAAGCCGCGCCAGCGGTAGCCAGCCGTATCCATACGGCACGGCGGCGGGTCGATCGCATACGAAAAAGGAGGCACGATGGACGCAACGGAAAACACGCGGCACGACCGCACCGGCGGCAAGCCGGCGCGCACGCGACGCAGGACGCCGGTCGTGCCGATCGCGAGCATACTGATGCTGTCGTGTGCATGGATCGCGACACCCCGCTACGCATCGGCCGAGGAGGGCACGCGTGCGAAGCTGGCGAGCCAGGCGTCGGCCGTCGGGGGCCAGATCCGCGATGCGACGCTCGCGTCCCGTGTTAGGGCCGCGCTCGTCGCCGAACGCGGTCTGGCCTCCGGTGACATCGACGTGCAGGTGCGTGACCGCGTGGCCGAGCTCACGGGCAACGTGCCCGACGAGCGGCAACGCGCGACCGCGGTCCGCGTCGCGCACGACGTCAGCGGCGTGAGCGGCGTGCGCGACAAGCTGCAGATCCGCCGGAAGTAACGTGATGCGCGGGCCAGCGCCGGGCCGATCGGGCGTCGCGCGCCCGCGACCCTGCGCGTCACCGGGCAGGAGGTTCGACATGGACACCATCATCGCGGGCCGTTTCTCGCGGCTCGAGCAGGCGGAATGCTGCGCGGAGCAATTGCGCGGGCACGCCATGCACCGGGACGACGTGAAGGTCTTCTTTCTCAATCCGCCCGGACAGCACGCGCTGTTCTGGCTCGGCGGCGACGTCTATGCGGACTCCGCCGCGCGGCCGGGCGGCCTCGGTGCGCTGGAAGGCGTGGCCATCGGCGCGATCGTCGGGCTCGCCGGGGCCGCGCTGCTGTATCTGGGCGGGCTGCATTCCCCCCTCGCGTGGATCGGCGTGCCGCTCGTGGGTGGCTATGTCGGCGCGTTGTGCGGCGCGCTCAGCCGGATGCGCGGCGATGCGCCGGAAGGGCACGGCGCGCTGAAACAATGCGAAAACGGCGTGGTGCTGGCGGCGCACGTGACGCGACGCACGATCACGTTCGCGGAGCGGACGATGCTCGCCGCCGGCGCGCTGTCGGTGGAGCGTACCGAGGGCGCTTGGGACAACGGCGCGTGGCCCGATTTCTTCTCGTCGGCCCATCGTCCCGCGTGACGGCAAGCCGCGCGGCCGGCCCGCTCCGTCGCCCGACACGGAGGCGCGGATGACAAAAGCAAACCGGATGAAGCAAAGCAGGCGTCGGCCGGTGGCTCTGGTGGGGGCTGCCGCCGCCGGCGTCCTGACGCTTGCCCTCTCGCACGCGCAGACGCCGCCTGCTTCGTCCGCGCAGGTCGCGCCGGGCGTCATCCGGCCGGGCCCGACCGCCGACGAGGCCGGCATGACGCAGCGGCCGACCGGCATCGACGCCGAGTTCGTCGACAAGGCCGGCATGCTCGGCAAGGTGGAACGACAGGCAAGCCAGCTCGCGCTCGACCGCTCGTCGAACGCGGAAGTCAAGGCCTTCGCACGCCGAATGGTCGACGATCACGCGCGTATCGCGGACGAATTGCGGCACATCGGGGCGGAAAAGGGTGTGCCGGTGCAGACGCGGATGCTGGTCGATCCAGCGGTGACGGCATTGCGGGCGAAAAATGGGAGCGCGTTCGATACGGCGTACGTGGCACTGGCCGGTCCGCCCGCGCACGAAGCGGCGATCCGGCTTTACGAAACCGAGGCGAAAGACGGCCGCGACCCGCAGCTTCGCGCGTTCGCGGCCCGCACGCTGCCGGTGTTGAACGCACACCTGAACGCCGCGCGGCAACTCGCGAAGACGGTGACCGCCGCGCAGTGACTGGCCTTCCGGCCGGCAGGCTTCAGTGGTGCCGCGTGCCGTCTTCGGGGCCGCCCGGCGACGCCTCGTACGGCGGCGAATCGAGCGCCGTTTCGCCTTCCTCGATCAGCCAGTACGGCGAGCTGCCGTAGTACGCATGCAGCGCTTCGGCCCACTCGGGGTCGGCCATCGTCGGCCACCGGCCTTTGTCGAAGCCGGGCGCCTCGCGCACCCGTTCAGTGCCGACCGGCAGCACGAAGCATTGGCGCTCGGCATCGAGCACGAGCGCATTCCACGGCACCGCGAGCAGCTTGTCGCCGATCCCGAGCAGGCCGCCGGACGACACGACCGCATACGCGATCCGCCCGGCGCGCACGTCCAGCATGATGTTGGCGATCTTGCCGATATCGTCGCCGTCGATCGTCAGCACGCGATCGCCTTCGAACGTGCTGGCGGCCATCACGTCGGGGCCTGGCCCACCCGCAGCCGTGCGCGGATTCGCGCCGACGATGCGCGACCGTTTGTCCGTTGTCATCGAAAACCTCCTGGTCGAAGCGGCAACCCGGTCCGCGCGCAAATTCATTGCGCGCGTATTTCGTCGGGGCAACAGGCCGCGCGGGATGATGGGGGGGCGCCAGTCGGTCAGCGGCGGCGCGGCAACGACACGTCCTCGAGCGTATTGGCGAGCTCGTCGCGCGCCGGGTCGCCCGCGCGCGTCGCGATGTCGCCGAGCGACACCATGCCGACGAGCTTCAGACTGCGATCGAGCACCGGCAAGCGGTGCAACTGTACGTCGGCCATCCGCTGCTGGACGTCGCCGACGCCGTCGTCTTCGACGCACCACTGCACGGGCCTGGACGCGACCGCCTGCACGGGCGTATCGGGCGAGTGGCCGTGCGACAGCGCCCGGACCGCGAGGTCGCGATCGGTCACGATCGCGACGAGCTCGGTGCCGTCGCACACGGGCAGCACGCCGATATCGAAGCGCTGCATCAATTCGGCCGCATGGCGAATCGTGTCGGTCGGCGCGACGCACACTACGTCGCGCGACATGATCTCGTTGACGCGATACATGAACGCCTCCTTCGTGATCGGGACGATACGGGAGCAGGCCGCGTGCCGCGCGCGGTGCGCACACGCCGGGCCTGAGTTGCCTAGCGACGGAGAAATTTGCCAGCCCGCTTGTACATCTTCCACGGCGGCAGCCGCGGCGTCGACGCGGGACGTCAGTGGCCGATGCCCGTCATCGTGACGATCGCCAGCACCACCGCGCTTTCGATCGCGGCCAGCGCCGCGACGCCGGCAGCACCGCTGATTTCATGCCATCTGCGTTCAAGGACCTTCATCGGATTGCCTCCTGATCTGGCCGGCGCGTGCACTGCCATTGCACCGCGCGCCGGGTGCCGCCGTCAGCCGTGATCGCGGGGCGGGGAAGGGACGTGCGGCGCGCGACGTTCGTGCTCGCCGGACGGCTTGGCGGGGTCGATACGCGTCGCACCGCCGACGGCGGGCGGGTCGCTGGCCGGGAACGTCTCCTCGAGCCCTTCGTCGATGCGCTCCTCCGTCTTGTCTTCGGACGGCGGACGCGACGTGGCGAGCCGGAGCAGGCCGACAGCCGGTGACACGGCGTCGCGGCGGCCGGGGGCGTGAGCGGTCATGATCGAACCTCCTTGTCGATGAGAAGGCGCAAGCGGCGTACCCGCGGCATCCGCGGCACGACGCTTGCAAGCCGGCGGGAACCGGCCGGGCATGCGGATACGACGCACACGCGTCCGGTATGGACGAGAGGACATCGCGATGAATGCAGCCAGGAAAAGGATACGTTACGACGCGAACGTCTGCGGCGGCGACTTCGGCCACGTACGCGAGCGTTTCGCCACATGGAAGCGCGAATCGCTGGTCTATCGGCCGGAGCGGCGCATGTTCGACGGCAAGGACGAGGTGCGCGAACTGAACGACACCGTCTACGACGGTTCCGAACGTGCGCAGCAGGCGCTCGTCGCGCGATGCGAACCGTCCGATCCGTTCGCGCTCGCCGTGCAACTGAGCGCCGAGGGGCGCACGATGTGGCTGGTCATGGCGGCGTACGACGCCTGAGCCTGACGACCGAGGTTCACGGCGCGGGAGCAGGCACGGCGTTTGCGGGCGGTCGTCTCGCCATCGAGATGCGCGCGCCGTCGCGCAGGAGTGACATGAACACGCCATCCATGCTGCACCGCCCCGAACCGACGACACCCGACGTCGACCCCGATCCGCCGCCGCCCGGGCATGACGATCCGGTCGATCCGCCCGTGCCCGACGGCTTGCCGCAGGGCGACCCGCCGTCGAACCCGCCGCCGATGCGGATGCCGGGCGGGGGCAGTGTGCCGCCACCGGCCGCGCGAACACTGAAAAGGAGGACCGTCATGGACATTCACGTGCAATCGCCAGACAAGCGCGCGATCGCTCAGGTACTGGGCCGCTATTTCGAATCGCGTTCGCTGCACTATCACATCGAGGAGTTGCCGGGCGGCGTGCTGCAGATCGGTTTTCGCGCCAGCGGCCGCCCGGTCGCCGTCACGGTTTCGTTCGACGATGCCGCGTACGACACCTACACGCACTGGGACGCGAGCCAGAAGCAGCTCGCGCTCGGCCGGCTCGCCGACGGCTTCTCGCGAATGATGTCGACGCGCAGTCCGGCCGCGCTCGCCGGCGACTATCACGTCGAGCGTTTCTGATTCCGCAATCATCCCCCGGCTCATGCCGGATTCCGGCAAAGTGCCCGTACACAACGGGCGCTTTGCGTCTGTGCGCGCGTCGCGTAGGATGTCCGTTAATTCAGCGCATGCTACGTTCGCGCTGCTGGCTGCCCGCCGTTGCAGCCGGTGAAGCGCGACGCGCTTTCCCTCAGGTTCGTTTCGTGCAGCCGACGGAGACCGCCTTGACCACTGTTGCTCGCCTGTTGCAGTCACCCGGCGCACGCCGGTTCGTATCCAGCCTCTCGGCATTCGCGGCGCTCGCCGCCGCCGGCGCCCGGGACGCGTCGGCCCAGACGCCTTCGCCGCTCGGCGAATGGCAGTACACGGCGGGGGTCCCGCTCCAGAAACTCTTCGATCCGAACATCCCGACCTGGCAGGTGAGCGTCGGCGCCGCGATGACGCTGCAGCCGCGCTATGCGGGCTCCGACCGCTATCGCGTGATGGGCGGCCCGAATTTCGACATCCGCTATCGCGACCTGTTCTTCCTGTCGACCGGCGAGGGGCTCGGCGCGAACGTGCTGCGCGGGCCGAACTGGCGCGTGAGTTTGTCGGTCGGCTATGACCTCGGACGTCGTTCGGCCGACGATCTCGGCCACCTGAACGGTCTCGACAACATCAACGCTGCGCCCGTTATGAAGCTCGCGGCCGACTACGTGGTCTCGAAGGATTTCCCGCTCGTGCTGCGCGCGGACGTCCGGCGCAGCATCGGCGGGTCGAACGGCTGGACCGGCGATTTCTCCGCGTACATGCCGATGCCCGGCAGCAACGAGCACTTCTTCTGGTTCGCGGGGCCGACCGTGACGTTCGCCGACTCCCGCTACATGAACAGCTGGTTCGGCGTGAACCCGGGCGCCGCCGCACGCTCGGGGCTGCCGGCCTATTCGTCGGGGGCCGGGATCAAGTCGGCCGGCGTGGGCATGACGATGGTGTGGTTCGTGAACAAGCACTGGTTCGTCACGGTGGACGGCGCGCTCGAACAGCTCGTCGGCCGCGCCGCGCGCAGCCCGATCACCCAGCAGTCGACCAACGGCGTGTTCGACATGTCGGTGAATTACCAGTTCTGACCGGGGCCGGGCGGCGGAAGGGCGATGCCACGTGCGGCATGGCCCGTCATATTTGATATGATTCCGACCTGTACAAACGTACAGTGATCGATCCCCGTGACGCCTGCCTCGCCGACGCCTCCGGCGTTTTACTACCTGACCAATTTCGAACGCGCGCTGGCCTGGCTCGGCGAGCGTTACGACGACCTGTTCGACGCGCACGAGCACGCGTTCGTCCGGCAGTTCGCGACGCTGCCGCAGGCGTCGCGCGCGCTGCTCGTGCGGATGCTGATGCGCAACGGGTCCGATTTCCGCGCGAGCAAGCTCGTGTACGACGAGATCGGCTGCACGCTCGATGCCGCCGCACCGCTCGTCGCGCTCGGCTGGGTCGATCCGGCGCCGGCGCTCACGCTCGACGCGCTGTTCGCGCTGTCGACCAAGGCCGAGCTGCTGCGCATCTTTCCGGCGCTCGCCGCGCATGCGGGCGAGCGCAAGGCCGACTGGCTCGAGCGGCTGCGGCCCACGCACGACGTCGCGCAACCGCTCGACGCCTGGTACGCGCAGCCCGACGACCGCGTGCTGCGCGTGACGGTCGGCGCGCTGTGCGACCGGCTGCGGCTGATGTTCTTCGGCAATCTGCATCAGGACTGGAGCGAATTCGTGCTCGCCGATCTCGGTGTGTTCCAGTACGAAAGCGTGCCGATCGCGCCATCGTCGCGTGCGTTCCAGCAGCGCGGCGACGTCGATGCGTATCTGGCGCTACAGATGTGCCGCGACGCGCTCGAAGCCTGGCCCGACGATCTGCCGTTCGACGACCTGATCCGCGCGCTGGACGCGGTCGACTGCGCGCAGCCGTGGCTCGCGACGCGCCGCGCGAAGCTGCTGTTCGCGCTCGGCCAGGCGTGCGAGCGCCGTGCCGACTGGTGCGCCGCGCTCGACGCGTACACGCGCAGTGCATGGCCCGGCAGCCGCCACCGGCGCATCCGCGTGCTCGAACGCTGCGGGCGCGACGACGACGCGCTCGCGCTGGCGCTCGACGCGCGCGGCGGCTTCGAGAGCGACGAGGAACGCCAGCGGGTCGAGCGCATGCTGCCGCGCCTGCAGCGCCGCGCCGGCCAGCGGGTCGAACGCGCGGCCGCTGCCGCGGCCGTGCCGCGCGAGACGCTCGTGCTCGCCCGCCCCGACGTGTCCGTCAGCGTCGAATTCGCGGTACGCGACCATCTCGCGCAGCCGGCGTCGCCGGTTCACTACGTCGAAAACACGCTGATCAATTCGCTGTTCGGGTTGCTGTGCTGGGAGCCCGTGTTCGCGGCCGTACCCGGCGCATTCTTCCACCCGTTCCAGCGCGGCCCGGCTGACCTGCACGCGCCCGATTTCGCGGTGCGCCGCGCGGCGGCCTTCGACGCCTGCTTCGCGCAGCTCGATTCGGGCGCATACCGCGACACGATTCGCCGGCATTTCGCGACGAAAACCGGGCTGCAGTCGCCGTTCGTGTTCTGGGGCGTGCTGACCGACGCACTGCTCGACGAAGCGCTCGCGTGCCTGCCGCCCGAGCACTTGCGGCTGTGGTTCACACGCCTGCTCGCGGATATCCGCAGCAACCGGTCCGGCTTGCCCGATCTCGTCCGCTTCTGGCCCGACGAGCACCGCTACGAGCTGATCGAGGTGAAGGGCCCCGGCGACCGGCTGCAGGACAACCAGACGCGCTGGCTCGCCTACTGCATCGCGCACCGCATGCCGGTGCGCGTCGTCGACGTCGAGTGGGCCAGTGAGGGTGTGGCGCACGCCGAAGCGGCGGGGCTGTCCGCATGAGCTACGTCGTCGCGGTGCGGGCGATGTGCGAGTTCACCGCGCGGCGCGGCGATCTCGACCTGCGCTTCACGCCCGCGCCGACCGCGCTCGAAGGCATCGCCGGCCACGGCGCGGTCACGTCGAAGCGCGGCGCACGCTACGAAACCGAGATCGCGCTGACCGGCACGTGGGGCACGCTCACCGTGCGCGGCCGCGCGGACGGCTACGACCCCGTGGCGAACCGGCTCGAGGAAATCAAGACCTATCGTGGCAGTCTCGACGCGATGCCGGCCAACCATCGCGCGCTGCACTGGGCGCAGGCGAAGGTCTATGCGCACCTGATGTGCGACGCGCGCGATCTCAAGGAAATCGACGTCGCGCTCGTGTATTTCGACATCGTATCCGAGCGCGAGACCGTGCTGACGGAAACGCTGGATGCCGGCACGCTCGCGACGTTCTTCGCCGAACAGTGCGCATGCTTCGTCGGCTGGGCCGAACGCGAGACGGCCCACCGCGCCGCCCGCGACGCGGCGCTGCGTGCGCTCGCGTTTCCGCACGGGCAGTTCCGCAGCGGCCAGCGCGAGCTGGCGGTGGCCGTCTATCGCGCGGCGCGCGACGAGCAGTGCCTGATGGCGCAGGCGCCGACCGGCATCGGCAAGACGATCGGCACCGTGTTTCCGCTGCTGAAGGCATGCGGCGAGGGCGAGCTCGACCATGTGTTTTTCCTGACCGCCAAAACGCCCGGCCGCGCGCTCGCGCTCGAAGCGGCGACGACGCTCGGCGCCGGCACGCCCGCGCTGCCGCTGCGCGTGCTGGAACTCGTCGCGCGCGACAAGGCGTGCGAGTATCCTGACCTCGCGTGCCACGGCGAATCGTGCCCGCTCGCGAAAGGCTTCTATGACCGGCTACCGGCCGCGCGCGATGCGGCGATCGAGGCCGGGCTGCTCGATCGCGATACCGTGCGCACCGCGGCGCTCGCGCACGACGTCTGTCCGTATTACCTGGCGCAGGAGCTTGCACGCTGGTCGGACATGATGATCGGCGACTACAACTACTACTACGACGGCAGCGCGATGCTGCACACGCTCGCGCAGCAGAATCAGTGGCGGGTCGGCGTGCTCGTCGACGAAGCGCACAACCTGCTCGACCGCGCGCGCAAGATGTACAGCGCGTCGCTCGATCCCTTCGCGCTCGCGGCCGCGCGCGAGGCCGCACCGGCCGCGCTGCGCAAGGCGTTCGACCGGCTCGCCCGCGCGTGGGGCACGCTCAATCGCGCGCAGGCCGAGCGCTATGCGGCCTATCCCGACGTGCCGGGCCCGATCGTGTCGGCTGTGCAAAACCTCGTCGCGGCGATCGGCGAACACCTGACCGACGCACCGCGCGCGAACGGCGACGCGCTGCTGCGCTTTCATTTCGAGGCGATCCAGTTCGGCGTGCTGGCCGAAGCGTTCGACAGTGCGTCGATCTTCGACGCGACGCTGCAAGGCGAACCGATGCCGAGCCAGCCCGCGCTCGACGGCGTCGCGACGGCCGGCCGCCGGCGCCGCGTCCAGTCGACGCTGTGCGTGCGCAACGTGATCCCGGCCGGTTTCCTCGCGCCGCGCTACGAAGCCGCGCGGGCGACCGTGCTGTTCTCGGGCACGCTGAGCCCTTTCCATTTCTACCGCGACACGCTGGGGCTGCCCGGCGACACGGGCTGGCTCGACGTCGACGGGCCGTTCCGCGCCGAGCAACTGACGGTGCGCGTGGCGAGCCACGTGTCGACGCGCTGGCGCGACCGCGATCGCTCGCTCGAGCCGATCGCCGACCTGATCGCCGCGCAATACGCGGCCCGGCCCGGCAACTATCTCGGCTTCCTGAGCAGCTTCGACTACCTCGGGCGCGTGGTCGCGCTGATGCAGACGCGCCATCCGGACGTTCCCGTGTGGGCGCAGGCGCCCGGCATGGCCGAAAGCGAGCGCGACGCGTTTCTCGCGCGCTTCGACGCCGGTGGACGCGGCGTGGGCTTCGCGGTGCTGGGCGGGGCCTTCTCGGAAGGCGTCGATCTGGTCGGCGAGCGGCTGATCGGCGCGTTCATCGCGACGCTCGGGCTGCCGCAGGTCAACGACATCAACGAGCAGATGCGGCGCGCGATGGAAGCCCGCTTCGGCAACGGTTACGACTACATGTACCTGTATCCGGGGCTGCAGAAGGTCGTGCAGGCGGCGGGGCGCGTGATCCGCACCGAGCAGGACGAAGGCGTCGTGCATCTGATCGACGACCGTTACCGACGGCGCGAAGTGCGCAATCTGCTGCCGCGGTGGTGGCGGATCGGGTGACGCCGGCGTCGGTCGCTACAGCACGTTGAGCATCGCGAGCGCGGCTTCCTGCAGATGCGGCAGCACGCGCCGCACGGCCACGTCGGTCGTCTCCGCGCCGATCGGCATGTTCGTGCTGAGCGCGGCGACGACTTCGCCGTGACGGTTCTTCAGCGGCACCGCGATCCCGCGTACGCCGACCTGCAATTGCTGCTCGATCGCCGCGTAGCCGGCGTCGCGCGCCTGGTCGACCTGTTCGAGCAGCCGCGCCTTGTTGGTGATCGTGTGCGGCGTGAACGGCGGCAGCTCGGTCTCGTCGAGCCACGCGCGCACGGCTTCGCGATCGGGATGATGGGCGAGCAGCACGACGCCGGGCGACGTCAATGGCGCCGGCACGCGCGCGCCGAGCACGAAGCCCGTCGTCATCACGCGCGACACGCCGTTGCGGGCGATGAACACGAGCTCCCAGCCGTCGAGCACGCTGACGTACGCCGATTCGTTCAGCGATGCGCTCAGTTGCTGCAGATAAGGCTGGACCGTGCGCGGCAACCGCGCCGAATCGAAGTACGACCAGCCGACCCGCAGCACGCGCGGCGTGAGGCCGTACAGCTTGCCGTCGGTGTACACGTAGCCGAGCGATTCCAGCGTCAGCAGGTAGCGCCGCGCGGCCGTGCGCGTGAGGCCGGTGCGCGCGGCGGCCTGGGTGGGCGTCATGCGCGCGTGCTGGCTGTCGAATGCCTCCAGGATCATCAGGCCTTTTTCGAGGCCGGCAATCCAGTCGCGTCGGTCGAGGTCGGGCTTTTTCGTCATGGGCGGCGCGCGGGGAGATGCGCGGTGTTCGCGCAGGAGTGGGCGATTATCGCGCGAGTGGTGGGGTAACGGGACGCGCGCGGTGCCGAATTGTCCATTCAGCCGACTTGCGGATTTGCACTTAAGATATACAATCTATCGCGTATATCCATGGAGGCTCATATGCAGGTCGCAAAGTGGGGCAATAGCCTGGCGGTTCGCCTTCCGGCCAGTGTGGTTGACGCACTGGAACTCCGCGAAGGCGACGATATTGAGATAGTGGTCGACAGCCCGCGGGTTTTCGCGGTAAGTCGCAAGCCGAGGCCCGACGAGCTTCTGGAGCGACTGCGGCGTTTCAGGGGCAAATTGCCCGCCGATTTCAAGTTCAGCCGGGACGATGCGAATGAGCAGGATTGAGACGGAGAAATCATTCGTCGACAGCAATGTCGTGCTGTATCTGCTGTCCGAGGACGAAACCAAGGCAAACCGTGCGGAGTCGCTGTTCCTGCGGCGGCCGACCATCAGCGTCCAGGTACTGAACGAAGTCGCCAGTGTGTGCAACCGCAAATTGCGGATGCCGTGGCGCGAGGTAGGGAAGTTTTTGGAGCCGATCAGGAGTTTGTGCCATGTCGTACCGCTCACCGTCGATGCGCACGACCTTGCGCGGCGGCTGGCAGAGTGGCATCGCTTGTCCTTCTACGATGCATGCATCGTGGCAACTGCCTCAATCGAAGGATGTGAATACCTGTACACCGAAGACATGCACGACGGCTTGCAAGTGGACGGCGGTCCGGTATTGCGAAATCCGTTTGCCTGAGGACCGGCGAACGGGAAAACCCGAGGAACCGGATGCGACGCGACCGTTACGCGCGCCGCATCCATCAGGGATTTACTCGCTGCTCGTCCACTCGACGTTCGCGCCGACCGAACGCAGGTTCTCGACGAAATGCGGATGCGCGCGGCGGATCGGCAACGCGTTCATGATTTCCGAGCGGCCTTCGATGCTCGCGGCCACCATCAGCAGCGCGATCGCGACGCGAATGATGTACGGGCTCTCGACGCGCGCCGGCGTCAGTTGCAGCCCGCCGAACGTGATCAGCCGGTGCGGGTCGGACAACAGCACGTGCGCGCCGAACTTCGACAGTTCGCCGGACCAGCCGAGCGCGCCGTCGTAGACCTTGTTCCAGAACATCGCGCTGCCTTCCGCGCGCACGCCGAGCGCGATGAAGATCGGCAGCAGGTCGACCGGCAGGTACGGCCACGGTGCGGCTTCGACCTTGGTCAGGATGTTCTGCGTGAACGGCCGGCGCACGCGCAGCGGGCCGTCGCGTTCCGCACGCGACCAGCCGTCGCGGTGCGTGACGGTCACGCCGAATTTCGCGAACGTGCGGTCGATCAGCGGGAAATGCTCGGGCGACGAGTTGCGCACCGTGATGTCGCCGCCGGTGATCGCGCCGAGCGCGAGGAACGTCGCGATCTCGTGGAAATCCTCGGCGAAGCGGAACTCGCCGCCGCCGAGCTTGCCGCCGCCCGTCACGCACAGCCGAGACGTGCCGATGCCCTCGATCGCGACGCCGATCATCGCGAGGAACTGGGAGAACTCCTGCACGTGCGGCTCGGAAGCCGCGTTCATCAGCGTCGATGTGCCGTTCGCGGCCGTCGCGCACAGCGCGAAGTTCTCGGTGGTCGTCACCGACGCGTAGTCGAGCCAGTGATCGTTGGCCGTCAGCGGGCCGTCGGTACGGACGATCAGCGAATCGGGCGTGCGCTCGATGTGCGCGCCGAAACGTTCGAATACCTCGACGTGCGGATCGATCTCGCGCACGCCGAGCGTGCAGCCTTTCACGTCGTTCTCGAGGCGCGCGACGCCGAAGCGTGCGAGCAGCGGCGGAATCAGCATGATCGACGAACGCATCGCCTCGGGCAGCCGATGGACCGCTGGATCGAACTTGGTGTTGCGATGGTGAAGCTCGAGCAGACCCGTCGTGAAATCGACCGACACGTCGCTGCCGAGCGTGCGGAAGATGTCGAGGATCTTGCGCACGTCGGTGATGTCCGGCACGCCGACGAGGCGCAACGGCTGATCGGTCAACAGGGTGGCGCACAGAATCGGCAGGACGGCGTTCTTGTTCGCGGACGGCTTGATGTCCCCGCGCAGCGGAGTGCCGCCGTGGACGATGAGATTCGACATGATATGGGGGCGTATCGGTGACTGACGTAGGCCCATATGATGCCATTGGTCGGCACGCGGCGTGACATGTTCCGACGGGAAAAGGGGGAATCGGCGCGCGTAACTGACAGTGTTTGACGTCGCGCCCGAGAGGCGACCGGTCGAATGTCATCCGGCATGGCGAAATGGCCGGCCGCGAATCGGACCGGCCATCCGCTCAGGCCGTCATCGCGCCGCCCGCATCCGCGCGGCGACCACCAGCGAGATCAGGCAGCCGACGGCCAGGTAGCCGGCGACGAGGTGCCACGAACCGCCGGCCACGCTGACGAGGCCGACCGCGATGAACGGCGTGAACCCGCCGCCGACGACGCTCGCGAACTGGTAGCCCACGCCCGCGCCGCTGTAACGGTATTCGGCGCCGAACAGCTCGGTGAACAGCGGCTGCTGGACGCTCACGACCATGTCGTGCGCGGCGTTCGCCAACAGGATCGAGAAGATCACGATCCACGCGATCGACCGCGCTTCCAGTGCGACGAAGAACGGCACCGCCGACGCAAGACCGATCAGCGCGCCGATCAGGTAGATACGGCGCAGGCCGTAGCGATCGGCCAGCCACGCGAAGCAGGGGATCGTCACGCAGCTCACCGCGCCCACCAGCAGGCCGATGTTCAGGAACAGGTCGCGCGACATGCCGAGGTTCGTCGTCGAATAGCTGAGCGCGAACGCGGTGACGATGTACATCGTGAACAGCTCGGCAAGCCGCAGTGCAACGATCAGCAGGAACGCCTTCGGGTGGCGCGTCAACGCTTCCAGCACCGGCAGGCGGAGCTTGCGGTTGCCGTGCTCGACCTTCTCGACGAACTCCTGCGATTCGTCCATGTTCTTGCGCACCCACAGCCCGATCAGCACCAGCACGATGCTGAACACGAACGGCAGGCGCCAGCCCCACGACTTGAACGCGGCCTCGCCGAGCGTATGACTGAGGATCGAGACGATGCCGGTGGCCAGCACGAGCCCGACGCCGTAGCCGACCTGCACGCCGCTGCTGTAGAACGCCTTCTTCTGCTTCGGCGCGCTCTCGACCGCCATCAGCGCCGCGCCGCCCCATTCGCCGCCGACCGCGAAACCCTGGATCGCGCGCATCAGCACCAGCAGCACGGGCGCCCACCAGCCGATCGTCGAGAACGCCGGCAGCAGGCCGATCGCGACCGTCGACAGCCCCATCAGCATCACGGTCAGCACGAGCATCCGCTTGCGGCCGAGCCGGTCGCCGTAGTGACCGAACACGATGCCGCCGAGCGGCCGGAACAGGAAGCCGACGCCGAAGGTGGCGAACGCCGCGAGCGTGCCCATCGTCGGACTGACTTTCGGGAAAAACTCGGAATTGAACACCAGCGCGGCGACGATCCCGTACAGCAGGAAGTCGTACCAGTCGACGACGGCGCCGACGAAACTGCCGATCGCGGCCTTGCGGGCCTGGCTGCGCGCGCGGGCGCCGGCGGCGGCGTCGAGGGTGTCGAAGGTGGGGGTCATGGCGATGTCTCCTGGCACGGCGCATCGTGGATCGTGGCGGCGCCGCGTCCGATGCTGCATTGAAGTCGATGGGTGAACGGAGAATAGGGCGCGGACCGCGCGGCGGCAATTGGCCAATCGGATAAAGTGCGCGATTATCGTTCAAATCCGTGCGATTATCGAACGCTTTCCGGGTTTGCACTAGGCGGTGCGACGATATCCCGTTCGGCCGGGGTGTGCCACCGTGAACGATCTGGTTAAAATCTGCAGCATCGACAACTCGCCCGTTCGGGGCGGAGGCGAGGCCGCCACATCGGCCGCGCATGCCGCACGCGACAGGCCCGATTCCCCATCGACCGCATGCCCCCGGAGACTGGAATGCCCGGCAATTCCCACCCCTTGTCCAGCGATACGCCGCCCGTCGCCGATCCGGCCGCCAATCCGCTCGGGATGGCCGGCCTCGAATTCGTCGAATTCGCGGCGCCCGTGCCGGACGCGCTCGCGCAACGCTTCGAGCAGCTCGGGTTCAAGGCGATCGCGCGGCACGTCAGCAAAAACGTCACGTTGTACCGGCAGGGGCAGATGCATTTCCTGATCAACGCCGAGCCCGATTCGTTCGCCGCGCGCTATGCGGAGGAGTACGGGATGGGCGTCTGCGCGATCGGGCTGCGGGTGGCGAATGCCCGGCGCGCGTTCGAACGCGCGATCCAGCTCGGAGCATGGGCGTTCGAAGGCGAAAAGGTCGGCGTCGGCGAGCTGAAGATCCCTGCCATCCAGGGCATCGGCGATTCGCACCTGTATTTCGTCGACCGCTGGCGCGGGCGGGACGGCCAGCGCGGCGGCGTCGGCGACATCTCCATCTTCGACATCGATTTCCGGCCGATCGACATCGCGACCGCGCATACCGATCTCGACTGCGCAGGCGTCGGCCTGCAACAGGTCGACCACTTCACGCAAACGGTCGGCGCGGGACGGATGCAGGAGTGGCTGGATTTCTACCACGACCTGCTGCATTTTCGCGAGATCCACCAGATCGACGCGCACTGGCATGTGTCGGAGGAATCGCGCGTGATGGTGTCGCCGTGCGGCGCGGTCCGGATTCCGGTCTACGAGGAAGGCACGCGGCGTACCGACCTGATGCATGCGTACCTGCCCGACCATCCGGGCGAGGGCGTGCAGCACGTCGCATTGGCCACCGACGACATCCTGTCGTGCGTCGATGCCCTGCGCGCGAACGGCGTCGAGTTCATCGAGCCGCCCGCACGCTATTACGACGACGTCGATGCGCGGCTGCCCGCGCATGGCGTCGATCTCGACGCGCTGCGCCGCCGCGCGGTGCTGGTCGACGGCGAGATCGGCAGCGACGGCGTGCCGAGGCTGTTCTTCCAGACCTTCGTCAAACGCCGTCCCGGCGAGATCTTCTTCGAGATCGTGCAGCGCAAGGGGCACCACGGGTTCGGCGAGGGCAACCTCGCGGCACTCGCCCGCGCGCGCGATGCCGAGTGAACGATCTGCGCCTGCGGCCGGCAAGCGGTTCGGCGCGGGGCATTCGATGTCCGTATCTGCGACGACGTAACTGCTTCGATCCTGTCAGGGCTACCCGTCGACCGAGGGCCGAAGTACTGCAGCGAAGACCGACAGCCCGTCGCGGCCGGTCGATTCGTCACGCCGGATCGGCCGCCGCGAGTTTGCGGCTTTGCCGACGCATGCCCGCGAAGATCGCGTCTGCCACGTCCGCGGGAAAGTCCGGCGGGATCTGCGCGGCGGCTTCGGCAATCGCGGGCTCCGTCCGTGCTGCGACGGCCGCCATCGCGGCCCGCACGTCGTCTTCGGTCAGGCCGACACAGCGGCCCTGTGCGATCCAGTGGCGCGGCTGGATTTCACCGATCACGTAGTGCCGGTTCTTCCCGCAGACGGCCATCGCCAGGCGGGCGCGGCGCGGCGGGATCTGGTTGCGGCGCGTACCGATGATCGGATGCGCGGACAGCACGTCGTACAGCGGCGTGCTGCGATACGCATTACCGGGCAGGTGCGCGATGCTGAAGTTCTTCGCGTGGCCGTCGATCGCCGCCAACACCCAGAATACAAGCTGTGCGACAAAGAAATTCATCCGGTCGCGCGAAGCGTCGGCCGAATTCGCGAGGATGCCCATGATCGTCTCGATGCCGGGGCCGCCGTCCGTTTCGTATTTCGCCCCCGACGGCGTGCCGGTCGCCTGACACATGTCCTCCTGCGGCAGCCGCAGGATCCACGAGCCGTCGCGCGACGGGCGACGGTCGAAGCGCTCGACGATGAGTGCCTTCTGATCGTCGAACCGGCCGATTTCGCACGGCGCGACCGACAGGCCGTACGCGGCGACGAGCTTCGAGCACAACCATTCGTTTTCGACGGACGTGCGCATGTCGGCCTGCATGTTGCCGACGCGCCCGAGCGGCAGCTTGAAGATGTGGGTCGTCGGCGTGCTGCCCGACGGCCGCAGCCAGCGGTTACGCTGACGCAGCAGCGCGGTCTTTTCCTGAGCGCCGGCAATCGACAGGCGCAGGTCGCCGTCCGGTTCTCCGCTGCCGGGCAGTGGCGTGGCGGTCGCGTGGCGCAGCACATCGGCAACGGCTGCGTCGTCGAGCGGCGCGCCTTCGATTGCCTCGAGATCGACCGGGGTCTCGTCGGGCGGCAGCATTTGGATCGCGCCGACGCAATCGCGGCCGATCGACGCGAGCAATTCGAACGGCGCTGTCGATCGGAGCCGGTAACGCTGCGCGATGCGGCGGCGGATCGGCTCGCTGTCCGGCAGCAGGTTGTCGAAGTAGTCGGCCACGATCGCGCCCTGGTGCGGCTGGTTGCCGGGCGTGAAGGGGAGCGACAATGACAGTGGCCGGCCCTGGGGATCATCGAGCCAGTCCGGCAGGTAGACGAGACGCTCGACCCCGCGCCGGATTTCCCAGTAGCCGACAGGAATGCCGTTCATCCACAGGTCGAGCCGGTCGCTGCGGGCGCGTGCGACCATCGTCACCAGTCCTCCCGCTTCGAGACGCGTGGCGTGGTCCGAGTCGTCGCTGTCGGGCGCCTCCGCGCAGCGCCGACGGCGGTCCCGGTCGGGGTTTTGGCGGCCGTGGTGCCGCGCTTACCCGCGACCGGCTTGCGGCGCGCCACCGGTTCGGCAGCGGAAGCCGAATCGGCCGCTTCCGCCGGTGCATCCCGCTCGTCGAGGCTGAGCATCATGCGAACGCCAAGCGCGTTCATCACCTTGAAAAGCCGTTCGATGCTGACCGCCGACGGGTTGGCTTCGAGCTGAGCATAAGATTGCTGGGTGATGCCGAGGCGAGCGGCCAGTTGCGCCTGCGTGAGCCCCGCGGATTTGCGGAAGCCGACGAGGATCGGACGCAACTGGGGCAGGGTCTGGACAGGAAAGACCATCGGGCGCTCCGCGAGATGACAGGTGATCGGTTGTAATCGGAAAATACAGTCTATGGCATGTATCGTCAAAATACAAACCATAGGCTGTATTAACAAAAAACAAACAATAACCTGTTACGCGGAACCCGATCGATCATCCCGCTTGCGGTTGTCGCGCACGACGCCCGCGAAGCATACGTGTGCGTCATGGCACGCCATGCAACACGTCCCGATACTCGATCGCGCGAACTGTCCCATGCTGTATGCCAGGGCCGTTGCTCGGCGGCGCTCGTGTGGATTCTGCTGGGGAGTGTCGCGTCGTTCGGAGAGGTAGCAGCATCGATGCGTCACGCACTACATGGCGATGGCGACATCACGCAAAAGAGGCTCGCGGGATGCGAGCCTCTTCTTTATTTCCGTGCCGTCGCTCAGACGTCTCGGAGCATCAACGAGCGGCTCGGCTTCCCCTGTTCACGACCCGCGCGTCGAGCGATTCGCCCAATCGGCCAGTGCCGGCCACTGCGCACAGCCGCGCCGGATGAACCCGACACCCGTGCGAATCACGAGCGCGCCGATCGCGAACGCGGCCAGGTCGTCCAGCCGGCCGAAGCCGACCAGCGCCGCACTCATCGCGAGCGCCGCGAGCAACGACGACAGCGCATCGGTCCGCACGTGCCAGCCGCTTGCCTCGAGCAGCGCGGAGCCGGTCTCGCGTGCCTTGCGCAGCATCCAGTACGACAGCACGGCCTTGCCGGCGAGTGTGACGGCAACCAGCGCGAGCGCGGTCGCGCCCGGCTGCACGACGGGTGGCGTATCGAACCGGGTCAGTGCATGCCAGATCATCTGCGCGCCGGTTACGGCCAGCAACGCACCGAGACCCGCGAGCGCGAGCGGCTCGTAGGTCGGCCGACGCGCCGGCGGCAAGCGCGCGTCGAGCCGGCAGGCGACGAGGATCAGCGCATCGGCCGCCAAGTCGATCGCGGCGTGCGCGACGTCCGCGAGCAACCCGGACGAATGCGCGGACCATGCCGCCGCAGTCTCGAGGGCGAGCAGCAGCACGTTGATCGCGAGGCTGACGGCGAGGGCGCGGGACGTGGCTGCGTAAACGTGGGGCGTGGCGCGCGACGGGCGCTGCATGGCGGATCGCTTGTCGGAATCGGGGACGAGTTCGGACCTTACCGGCCTACGGTGGCATGCGGATGACAGACGAAACGACGGCGCCGGGCGAGGATTCGGCCTTCCTGACGCGGCAGCTGATCGACTTTCAGGGAAGCGACGCCCGGCCAATGAAGGCCGGCGCGTTTCGTACCACCGTCGCAGGCTCGCTCGTGTTTTGTTGCCGGCGCGCGCCGCGTCGCGCGATCGCACTTCTTCGGCTGCCGTGCAGAGGGCGACGCTCCCGATCCAGTGGATTACCGAAGACACTCGGCGAATCTACGGTCCATGACCCGACAGGGGGATTCCAGCGTTTTGTTGCCACACCATGCCACGCCCTAACAAGCGGAGCCGGATTTGCACGTCTTCCGCCGAGAACTTCTCGACATTATAGAAATAATGTCAAATTCAATTATTCGATTGATTGGATATTTAACGGTTTACGTTATATTATTGACTAAATTCCCTCAGAGCCCACCATGTCCGATCTCGCCGCCGACGAATCCCGCCTGACCGCCGAAATCGAGCGCCTCAAGGCCGACTTTCCGAAAACGCGCGAGCTGTACCGTGAAGCCTGCGCGCTGCTGTTCTTCCGCTTCGGTATCACACCGACGGCGAACCGCCTATATCAGCTCGTCCGCAAGGGCAGCATGAGCACGCCGACGGCTGTCCTCGGCGAGTTCTGGGCCGAGCTGCGGGAAAAGAGCCGGGTGCGCATCGAGCATCCGGACCTGCCGGCCGATCTGCAGACAGCGGCCGGCGAACTGGTCGCGGCGCTGTGGAACCGGTCGAGTACCGACGCGGCGGCCGCGCTCGATGCGCTGCGTGCGGAGGTCGAGGCCGAGCGGGCGGCGGCGCAAGCGGAAGTTGCGACGCTACACGCCGAACTGGCCCGCACCGAAACCGCGCTGGAGCAACGCACGGCCGCGCTGCTGGCCGCGCAGGTCCGCATTCAGGAACTCGAGCAGGCGAGGGCGGCGGACGATGCCTCTCACCAAGCGCTAAAAGCGGAGATCGAACGCCTGAAGGCCGACAACGCGGAGGGCGACCGCGCCCTCGCCGAGGCTCGCGCGGATTTCACCACCCAGCTCGACCGGTTGCGCGACGACGCGGGCCGTGCCGAGGAGCGCCTGCGCGCATCGGAGAAGCGGGCGCTTCAGGAAATCGACCGCGAGCGGCTCGCGGCCGCGCGCTTGCAAAAGGAACTCGACGCGGCGACATCACGCGCGGAACAGCGCGATGCGCATCAGCGGAAGGACACGGCCGCGCTACAGGCCCAACTCGGCGACGCGCTGCATCGCTGCGGCGTACTCCAGGGGCAGCTCGACGGCGCACTGGCGACCGACGCGGCGCGCAGCCGCGAACTCGAGGCGTTGAGGCGCGAGATGGCGGCGCTCATGCGCCGGCCACCGTTGCGTGGCGTCAAGACCGTCCCGGCCGCCGAACGCAGCGAGCGGCGGGCGCGGACGAGAAAGCGTGCCGACGAAGCGCCGCGCTGACAACGAAACCGAGTCGCCGATATGACGCGCGGCGCGCAGCCGGCACGAGCAGGCGAGAGCCGCGCCGACCAGGCATTGGGCGCGCGACCGGGATCGGGTAAAGTGCCGCTCAACATGCCGGTTCGACGTTACTAGACGACCGGTCTAATCGTTGCTACCATACGCCATCATGAATGCATCGTCAGGCGCCGAAGTCCGCCAGCACATCCTGAACATCGCGAAGCCGATCATGCTCCACAAGGGGTTTTCGGCGGTCGGTCTGAACGAGATTCTCGCCGCGGCGGGCATCCCGAAGGGCTCGTTCTATCATTACTTCGGCTCGAAAGAGGCATTCGGCGAAGCGCTGCTCGAATCGTATTTCGAAGGCTATCTCGCGCATCTCGACAACCTGCTCAAGCAGCAGGACGGCACGGGCGCCGAGCGCCTGATGACGTACTGGGGCAACTGGTTGCACACGCAATGCGCGGACGATCCGGAAGGCAAATGCCTCGCGGTGAAGCTCGGCGCTGAAGTGTCGGATCTGTCGGAAGCGATGCGCGCGGTACTGCGGCGCGGCACCAGCCAGATCATCGAGCGGCTCGCCGGCGGCATCGAGGCGGGGCTCGCCGACGGTTCGCTGAGCGGCGTCGACGATCCGTCGTACACCGCCGCGATCCTGTACGAACTGTGGCTGGGCGCGACGCTGCTGGAGAAGATTCACCGCGACCGCAAACCGCTCGAAAGGGCGATGGCCGAAACGCGGCGCATGCTGAACCTGACGCCGGCTACGCATGACAGAGCACAGTCGTAATCCGGGCGCGCAGGGGCGCGCCTTGTTTTTACCCCAACTCTAGACGACTGGTCTACTCAATCATTCATGACGAACGCTTCAAGCCGAACGCTTCACACCGCGTTACGCTGTCCCGATCGTTCCAACCGCCTGCTTGCGACCGCACCGGCCCGCCCGTCGATGCCGCCGCAGGCGCGCACTTCCTGCTGGTCCATCCCCGATCCGATCGTGCCCACGACGCACGTTCATTCCTGTTGACGGAGGCTCACATGCCACAAAGCAAGACCGCAAACCGCCAGATCATCCTGAATTCGCGCCCGGTCGGCGCACCGACGCCGGACAACTTCCGCGCCGAAACCGCTGACGTGCCGGTGCCCGGTCCCGGTCAGGTGCTGCTGCGCACCGTCTGGTTGTCGCTCGACCCGTACATGCGCGGCCGGATGAGCGACGCGCCGTCCTATGCGCCGCCGGCCGAACTGGGGCAGCCGATGGTCGGCGGCACGGTCAGCCGCGTGGTGTCGTCGAACCTGCCGGCGTTTCGCGAAGGCGATCTCGTCGTCGCCGGGGCCGGCTGGCAGGACTACGCACTGTCCGACGGACGCGACCTGATCCCGCTCGGCCGCGACTTCGCACACCCGTCGTACGCGCTCGGCGTGCTCGGCATGCCGGGCTTCACCGCGTACACGGGACTGCTGAAGATCGGCGAACCGAAGGCCGGTGAAACCGTGGTCGTCGCGGCCGCGAGCGGCGCGGTCGGCGCGGTGGTCGGCCAGATCGCCAAGCTGAAGGGTTGCCGCGTGGTCGGCGTCGCGGGCGGCGCCGACAAGTGCGCATACGTGACCGGCACACTCGGCTTCGACGCATGCGTCGACCACCACGATCCGGCGTTTGCCGCGAAACTGAAGGACGCGTGCCCGAACGGCATCGACGTCTATTTCGAGAACGTCGGCGGCGCCGTGTTCGACGCGGTGTGGCCGCTGCTGAACGACCATGCGCGCGTGCCCGTCTGCGGCATCATTGCGCATTACAACGACGCGGCCTACGACGACAAGGCGCTGTCGACCGGCCGTGACCGCGTGCCGGCGTTGATGGGCGCGATCCTGCGCAAGCGTATCCGCGTGCAGGGTTTCATCATTCTCGATCACTATGCAACCGGCTATGCGCCGTTCCTGAAGGACATGAGCGAGTGGGTCGCGCAGGGCAAGGTGAAGACGCTCGAGGACGTCGTTCCCGATCTCGCCGACGCGCCGCAAGCGCTGATCGGCTTGCTCGCCGGCAAGAATTTCGGCAAGGTCGTCGTGCGTGTCGGCCCGGACGAGCTGGCCTGATCCCGCCGCTCGGCGACATACGACCGTTGCACGCTGGCGTCGCACGACGCCGGCTTGTGGCATGCTCGTTTCCGTTTTCAAAGGAGTGGAAAATGGCGCTTCACGTGATTGCTTCGCTGTTCCTGAAACCCGAACACGCGCAGGCTGCCGAGGCCGAGCTGCGCAGCATGGTCGCCAAGACGCGCACCGAACCGGGCAACCGGCGCTACGACCTGTTCCGCGAGCAGGACGGTTCGCCGAATCTGCATCTGTACGAGATCTACGACGACCAGGCGGCGTTCGACGCGCACCTCGCGAGCCCGTATTTCGGCGAATTCCGCACGAAATCGGCCGACTGGTTCACCGCACCGCCGGTCATCAAGGTGCTGGCGGGCATCGACGTGGCCGAGTAACGACGCAGCACGCAACACCACCGCCGCGGCCCGCCCGCACCCGGGCCGCGCGGCACCCGTTGCGCACGACGCAACGGCGATGACGACGACCCCATGACGCAGCGCGCGTCGTTCGCGCCGCTCCCCCAATACAACGGCCCCGGAGGCTGAATGATCACCCTCAACATCAACGGCGAAACCCGCTCGGTCGACGCCCCCGACGACATGCCCTTGCTCTGGGTGCTGCGCGACGTCGTCGGCCTGACCGGCACCAAGTTCGGCTGCGGGATCGCGCAATGCGGCGCGTGCACCGTGCATCTCGACGGCGTGGCCGCGCGTTCGTGCGTGCTGCCGGTCGCCGCCGTCGCGGGCCGCAAGATCACGACGATCGAAGCCGTCGGCGCGACGCCGGCCGGTCACAAGGTCCAGCAGGCCTGGCGCGAGCTCGACGTCGTCCAGTGCGGTTACTGCCAGTCGGGGCAGGTGATGGCCGCCACCGCGCTGATCGCGTCGAACCCGAACCCGAGCGACGCCGACATCGACGCGGCCATGGCCGGCAACATCTGTCGCTGCGGCACATACCACCGGATTCGCGCGGCCGTCAAACAAGCCGCGAAGGAGGCCTGACATGTCGCGAGGACTGATCGAAGCAGGTCGGGCGACTGCGGGCGTATCGCGCCGGTCGTTTCTGAAACTCGGCATGTCGCTCGGCGCGGCCGCGGGCGGCGGCTTGCTGCTCGGCTTCAGCCTGCCGGCGGCGGGTGACGATGCGCGCCACTCGGTGATTGGCGGTGACGCAGCCGAACCCGCGCAGCCCGGCGTGTTCGCGCCGAATGCGTTCGTGCAGATCGACCGCGCCGGCAAGGTCACGCTGGTGATGCCGAAGGTCGAGATGGGGCAGGGTGTCTATACGGCGCTGCCGATGCTGATCGCGGAAGAACTCGAAGTGCCGCTGTCGAGCGTGACGCTCGATCATGCGCCGCCGAACGAGAAGCTGTTCCTCGATCCGCTGCTCGGCGGCCAGCTCACCGGCGGCTCGACGTCGGTACGCTACGCGTGGGACCCGCTGCGCCAGGCGGGCGCCACCGCGCGCACGCTGCTGGTCTCGGCGGCCGCGAAGCAATGGAACGTCGATCCGGCGAGCTGCCGCGCGGCGAACGGCGAAGTGCAGCATCCGCCGAGCGGCCGGCGCGCATCGTATGGCCAGCTGGCCGACGCCGCGGCGAAGCTGCCGGTGCCGAAGGACGTCGTGCTGAAGAAGCCGGCGGATTTCAAGCTGATCGGCACGCCCGCGAAGCGCCTCGATTCGCCGGAGAAGGTCGACGGCACCGCGCAGTTCGGGCTCGACGTGCGCCTGCCCGGCATGCTGTACGCGGTGATCGTGAACAGCCCGGTGTTCGGCGGCACGGTCGCGAGCGTCGACGACACGGCCGCGAGGAAGATCCCCGGCGTGCGCCAGGTCGTGCGCGTCGACAACGCGGTCGCGGTGGTCGGCGATCACACGTGGGCCGCGAAGCGCGGCGCGTCGGCGCTCGTCGTGAAGTGGAACGAAGGCGCGGGCGCGAAGGTGTCGACCAAGGACCTGTTCGCGGATCTCGCGCAGGCGGCGGCAAACGGCAAGGGCGCGGTCGCACGCAAGGAAGGCGACGTCGGCAAGGCGTTCGCGAACGCGAAGACGCGCGTCGACGCCGTCTACGAACAGCCGCTGCTCGCCCACGCGACGATGGAGCCCGTGAACTGCACGGTGCACGTGCGTGGCGACGGCTGCGAGATCTGGGTCGGCACGCAAGTGCCGACCCGCGCACGCGACACGGCGCAGCAATTGACCGGGCTGTCGCCGGACAAGATCGTCGTGCACAACCATCTGCTCGGCGGCGGATTCGGCCGACGGCTCGAAACCGACATGATCGGCCAGGCCGTGAAGGTCGGCAAACAGGTCAATGCCCCGGTGAAGGTGATCTGGACGCGCGAGGAAGACGTCCAGCACGACATGTACCGGCCGTGCTACCACGACGCGATCTCGGCCGGCCTCGACGCGAACGGCAAGCCGGTCGCGTGGCAGCACCGGATCGTCGGCTCGTCGATCCTCGCGCGCTTCGCGCCGCCCGCGGTCAAGGACGGCGTCGATCCCGACGCGGTCGAGGTCGCGGCCGAACTGCCGTACGACCTGCCGAACCAGCTGGTCGACTACGTGCGCCAGGAGCCGCGCCACGTGCCCACCGCGTTCTGGCGCGGCGTCGGGCCGACGCGCAGCACGTTCGTCGTCGAAAGCTTCATCGACGAACTGGCCGCGCAGACCAAGACCGACCCGGTGCAGTACCGCCGCGCGCTGCTCGACAAGACGCCGCGCGCCCGCAACGTGCTCGACGTCGCGACGAAGGCGGCCGGCTGGGGCGCATCGCTGCCGAAGGGGCAAGGACGCGGCGTGTCGGTGATGCACGCGTTCGGCAGCTTCTTCTCGATCGTCATCGACGTCGCGGTGGACGGCGGCGAGGTGCAGGTCAAGCGCGCCGTGTGCGCGGTCGATTGCGGGATGTTCGTCAATCCGAACACGATCGAGGCGCAGGTGCAGGGCGGCATCATCTTCGGGATCACGGGCGCGCTGTACGGCGAGATCACGATCGAGGACGGCCGCGTCGTGCAGACCAACTTCAACGACTACCGGATGATGCGAATCAACGAGGTGCCGCCGATCGAAGTCCATCTGGTGAAGAGCGGCGAGGCGCCGGGCGGGATCGGCGAGCCGGGCACGGCCGCGACCGCGGCGGCACTGTCGAACGCGATCTTCGCGGCCACCGGCACGCGGCTGCGCAAGCTGCCGGTCGGCAACCAGCTGAAAACGGCCTGAGGGAAGGGGACGACCATGCGATATCTCACCCTGAACCTGAACACGCTCCGCGCGTCGTTGCTCGCGCTGTCCGCACTGCTGGCCGGCACGGCCGCGCATGCCGCGCAGACGGCGCCCGCCGACAGCGCGCTCGTCGCCCGCGGCGCCTATCTGGCGAAAGCCGGCGACTGCGTCGCGTGCCATACCGCGCCGCGCGGCACGCCGTTCGCGGGCGGCCTGAAGATGGTCACGCCGATGGGCGCGATCTACACGACCAACATCACGCCCGACCCGGAGACGGGCATCGGCGGCTATACCGAAGCGGATTTCGCCGGCGCGTTGCGCAAGGGCGTCGCGAAGGACGGTCACAACCTGTATCCGGCGATGCCGTATCCGTCGTACGCGAAACTGAAGGACGACGACGTGAAGGCGCTGTATGCGTACTTCATGCACGGCGTCGAACCGGTGAAGCAGGCGAACCGGCCGTCCGACATCCCGTGGCCACTCAACATGCGCTGGCCGCTCGCGTTGTGGAACGCGGTGTTCCTCGACACGACGCCGTACGCGGACAAGCCGGCCAAGGACGCGATGTGGAACCGCGGCGCGTATCTCGTGCAGGGGCTCGGGCACTGCGGGTCGTGCCATACGCCGCGCGGTGTCGGCTTCCAGGAGAAGGCGCTCGACGAAAGCGGGGCGGCGTTCCTGTCCGGCGCCGCGATCGACAACTGGTTCGCGTCGAACCTGACGGGCGAGCACAACACCGGGCTCGGCCGCTGGAACGAGGCAGACGTCACGCAGTTCCTGAAGACCGGCGCGAATCAGCACGCGACCGCGTTCGGCTCGATGGTGAGCGTGATCAACCACAGCACGCAGGAACTGACCGACGACGATCTGGCCTCCATCTCGCGCTACCTGAAGTCGCTGCCGGCGACAGGCGGCACGGGCGCACCGCCGTACCGCTATGATCCGAAGGCGACGCAGGTCGCGCTGGGCCGGCCGGCAGCCGATCCGGGCGCGAAGGTGTATAACGCTTACTGCCTGCATTGCCACGGGGTGGACGGCCGCGGTTATGCGCCGCTGCTCGCGCCGCTCGCCGGCAATCCGAACGTGCTCGAGGCCGATGCGTCGTCGCTGATCAACGTGACGCTGAACGGCAGCGACACGCTCGTGATCGGTGGCGTGCCGTCCGCGTATCCGATGCCGGCGTTCTCGAACCAGTTGAACGACCAGCAGGTCGCCGACGTGCTGACGTTCATGCGCGCCGGCTGGAACAACGGCGCGCCGGCCGTGCAGGCGGCGGACGTCGCGAAACTCCGCAAGGCGACGGCGGCCGCGCACTGAGCGCGGTGCGCTGCAAAACGACGGCGGGCCGGCGTGCCTGCCGTCGACGCCGCCGGGCGCGTGCCTGCCCCGGCGGCGTGGCTTTTTCTGTTTCTGTCAACCGGCGCGCGACCGTTCGCGGCAGCGCGCGTTTTATCGACGCAATGTAGGGGTGTCTGGATGGCTAACGTGACTTATACGGATACGCAACTGCTGATCGACGGCGAGTGGGTCGACGCCGCGAGCGGCAAGACGATCGACGTCGTGAACCCGGCGACCGGCAAGCCGATCGGCAAGGTGGCCCACGCGGGCATCGCCGATCTCGACCGTGCGCTCGCCGCCGCGCAACGCGGCTTCGAGGCATGGCGCAAGGTGCCCGCGCACGAACGCGCGGCGACGATGCGCAAGGCGGCCGCGCTGGTGCGCGAACGCGCCGACACGATCGCGCAGCTGATGACGCAGGAGCAGGGCAAGCCGCTCACCGAAGCGCGCGTCGAAGTGCTGTCGGCGGCCGACATCATCGAATGGTTCGCGGACGAAGGCCGCCGCGTGTACGGCCGGATCGTCCCGCCGCGCAACCTCAATGCGCAACAGACGGTCGTGAAGGAGCCGGTCGGCCCGGTCGCGGCGTTCACGCCGTGGAATTTCCCGGTCAACCAGGTCGTGCGCAAGCTGAGCGCCGCGCTCGCGACCGGCTGTTCGTTCCTCGTGAAGGCGCCGGAAGAAACGCCCGCATCACCGGCCGCGCTGCTGCGCGCGTTCGTCGACGCAGGCGTGCCGGCCGGCGTGATCGGCCTCGTGTTCGGCGATCCGGCTGAAATCTCGTCGTACCTGATTCCGCACCCGGTGATCCGCAAGGTCACGTTCACGGGTTCGACGCCGGTCGGCAAGCAACTGGCCGCGCTCGCGGGCCAGCACATGAAGCGCGCGACGATGGAACTGGGCGGCCACGCGCCCGTGATCGTCGCCGAGGATGCGGACGTCGCGCTCGCGGTGAAGGCCGCCGGCGGTGCGAAATTCCGCAACGCGGGCCAGGTCTGCATTTCGCCGACGCGCTTTCTCGTGCACAACAGCATCCGCGACGAATTCACCCGCGCGCTGGTCAAGCATGCCGAAGGGCTGAAGGTCGGCAACGGCCTCGAGGAAGGCACGACGCTCGGCGCGCTCGCGAACCCGCGGCGCCTGACCGCGATGGCGTCGGTCGTCGACAACGCGCGCAAGGTCGGTGCGAGCATCGAGACCGGCGGCGAGCGGATCGGCGCGGAAGGCAACTTCTTCGCGCCGACCGTGATCGCGAACGTGCCGCTCGAAGCGGACGTGTTCAACAACGAGCCGTTCGGCCCGGTCGCGGCGATTCGCGGCTTCGACAAGCTCGAGGATGCGATCGCCGAGGCGAACCGTCTGCCGTTCGGTCTGGCCGGCTACGCGTTCACGCGTTCGTTCGCGAACGTGCATCTGCTGACGCAGCGCCTCGAAGTCGGGATGCTGTGGATCAACCAGCCGGCCACGCCGTGGCCGGAAATGCCGTTCGGCGGCGTGAAGGATTCCGGCTACGGGTCGGAAGGCGGCCCGGAAGCACTGGAGCCGTATCTCGTCACGAAGTCGGTGACGGTGATGGCCGTCTGAGGGTGGCCTGATGGCCGGTTGACCGCGTGCGTGCCGCCATTTGCGCGGTACGCACGCGGCTGGCGTTGCCGAGCGCCGGGCGTTCTGCCCGGCCTCGTTGTTTCCGATTCGTTCGCCGTCGGCACCTGCAGCGCCTGCTGCTCACGAAAGCCCGGCTATCGACGTTGCGATCAGCGCCAGAATTGCTCCACCCACTGGCAAACACGTTGCCACTCGGCGGTCCTCATGTACGCCTGGGTTTCCTTCTCCAGTTCCGGCACCTTGTGCCAGTCGTCCAGTGCGATGGATTGGCCGAGCACGAAATTTCCGCGCTGGTAATGGGCGTTCAGTATCTGCCCGGCCTGTTGTGCGGCGATCGCCGCCGTCGTATCCATCGTCAGCCCGAGCAGGGCTGCCGCCGGTACGCGCCCGCTTTCGAGCGGCCACAGCCATTTCGAAACGCCCCAGGTCAACGGGTTGCCGACGGCGTCCGGGGCAATACCCACGGGGCTGGTGCCGGTGCCGAGCGACAACAGGCGCACATCGTCCAGGCTGCCTGCGCGACGGCTCGCCAGCGCCTCGGCAATGGCGGACACGGAAGGATTGTTGGCAAACACGCCGCCATCGGCGAAATAGCCAAGCCCGGCGATTTCGTACGGCGGGAAATACGTCGGCGCAGCCGACGTGGCAAGTGCGGCATCGAACAGGCTGACGTTACGGTAGGCGTTGCCGCTTCCGTTGGAGAAGGTGCACGGAGCCCAGCTCCTGGTGGGCGGATCCCACAGGCGCGCCGAGTTGATTGCGACGAAGCGGGACAGATCGGCCAGCTTGCCGCTGCCGACCAGCGACTTGGCGATCTCCTGTAGCCCGGTGTTGACATACTGGCACTGGAACACGCCCGGGCCAGCCAGGACCGTGCCTTGTTCGAGTGCTTGCGGGTGCTGTTCGAGCGCTTGCTTTTGCGCCAGCCACGCCCCGTTTTCCCGAAAGATCACCGAGCCCTTCGTCCTGTAGATATCGACGATCTCGGAAATGGATACGCCACGGGCGAGCCCCAGGGCGATCAGGCCACCCGTGGATGTGCCGGCAAAACCGTCGGCGCTCGCGATGATCCGGCTGCGCCGGTCGAGGTCCTGGATGAGCAGGGCGGTGATCAATCCCCGAATACCGCCGCCATCGCAACTGAGAATCTTGAAGGTCATTGCGTTTCCCTTTTTGATCGTGGGATGAATGCGAATGGCGCAACCCGCCGGGCATCCCGCCCGTGTCGCCGGGGGATGCTCCGCTTCCTGCGCCGTGTCGCCGCCGGAAATTCACGCCGGCGGGCGAAGCGTCGTGCGTTATTGCTCGTCGAATCTCACATCGAGCACGGTGTAGGCATCCCACGCATACAAATACGCGTTGTCCTTGGAATAGAGCGACAGTTTCTGGTGGTTGAAATCGGAAATCAAAATCGAGCCCTGGCGTGTCCATCCGCGCGCGCCTATCCAGTTATAGAAACCCACGTAGGCGTTATTGCTGACGGACATATATCGGCTGGTGCCGAGGATCCGATAATACGTCACGCCGTTATAAGGGTACTGTTCGAGCGTCAATGCTTTCGCGGCGGAATCGACGAGAACGGCCCATTCTCCGCTGTTTTGGCCAAGCCAGCCCAACTCCACACCGTCGTGATAGAGCGCCATTTTGAATGTATCGACCTCGATGGCAGAAACAGGGGCAGTGTTGGCGAATTCTGCAAAGGTCCCGTGTGGCTGATTTTCAATCGGATTGAGACTCATTTTTTCACCTTGAAGAGGTTGGATGCTTCCCCGTGCCTTCGAGAACAGCGCCATGCGCTTCGGACGCATGGCGCGCCGGCATCGTCAAAGGCCGCGATTCCGGCGAATTCGGTGGTGCTCCAATCCGGCTGGACGATGGCAGATCGACCATGATGGCGCCGGATAACGCCAGCAGTCACGGCCGAGACGGCGGGACATGCCGGAGCATTGGCATTATCGAATGCCAGGCATTCAATTTCCTTCTATTGGGGTGATTGTCTCGAGTGTCGCCGCTGTATTTTCGATTGACTTGGCACCAGTGATTTATAGGAAATTAAATGACGGATGACAAGGTTGGCGGAAGAGGTGAATTTAATCGAAATTAAAACAATACCGATCGAATTGCATATATTTGAAACATTCGAACCTGTCCGGCCATCATGGATGGTTTCGCATGCGTCGGATGGCAGGGATGGCGGCAGAGGCGGTGACGCATTTCCGCTTTAACGAGTGTGAGCCGACGTGGGGCATTTGCTCGTTCCCTCAGCCGCGCGGGAATGACCCGCTGGGGAAACGAAACACGAAATCAACGGCCAGATATGTCGTGGCCATTTGGCCGCCGTGTAGAAGCCTGTGTCAGGTGCTCAAGTGCTCTGGTGCGCGGCGATCGTACGCCGCCGCCGGACGCGTTGCGATCGAGCGTCTGCGTGCGCCCTTTGGAACGACACTGGCGATCCGTGAATCCGGAGTGCCCGCTTATTTTGTTGGCCTTGCCAAATTCGTTTAACGTTAGCCAAACGGCCGGCCGGCGACAAATTCATTCAACTTTTGCGGGTTTGCTACGAATGTCTGAAGAATACGAAGTTCATGGCCCTCACGACCATGCGGTGGAACATCACGAGTCTCATGGGGGCGATCCAGGTACGTCGCGCATTGCAGTGCTGACGGCCGTGCTTGCGTGCTTCGGCGCAATATCTGCCTATCAGAGCGGTGCCGACGAGAGCCTCGCGCTGCTCTACAAGAATGACGCCGCAATCCGGAAAACCGAGGCGGCGAACCAGTGGGCCTACTACCAGGCGAAGGGTGACAAGCAGAATCTTGCCGAACTCGGTGCGGCGTTGAGCCCGGAGGCATCGCCGCAGAGAAAGCGGTTCGAGTCGGATGCAGCGAGATACCGCGCCGACAAGGAACCGATCCGGGCACGCGCGGAGGCGCTCGAAAAGGAAGTCGAGAAGAACAACGCGGCGAGCGAGGAGCGGATGCACCGACACCATCGATGGTCGCAGGCGACGACCGTCATCCAGATCTCGATCGCGCTGGCCGCTATCACGATCCTCACGCGGCGATCATGGATGCAGGGGCTGTCGATCGGCGTGGCCGCGATCGGCATCGTGGTGGCGGGGTTGGCGTTCTTTGGGCTTTGATGGGCTGAGAGGCCGTCAGGGTCCAGTCGTATCGATACAGACTAGTGGTTATAATTTTACATAACGTGAATTATCGACATTTTTGATTGTGGCAGCCATATCCTAATGTCGTGTTCTGGCTATTTACAGATGTCGTGTTTTAGCCTGTAGATTGATCGTCTGCACCCTTGGGCGCGCCGGCGATGAACGCGACCGGGACGATCGCCACGACGTCCAGGTCATATCAGATCGCCTCCCGTCGATCGCACCGTTTCAACACGGAACCCGACCACCCACACCATTGCCCATCATCGTGCACCAGCGCTGCGTGTCTTGTTGCGGCGGCGGATACGGCAACCCGGTCCGCGGATCGATCGAATCCAGCGGATTCGGTCCCGGCGGATGGTTTGCCGCGTGCATCGCGGCGTTCTCCGCCATCTGTCTCGCGGTCGCCGCGTTCTGTCGAGCCAGGTCCGCCTTCTGCGCGTCGTCCACCTTCTTCGTCATGGTCACCAGTCGCGCGAACCGCGGATCGCGAACATCCTGCAGCGGCGGCAAAGGCGGTGCGAACGGCATGAAAAGCAATGGCCCGTCATATCGCGGCACCGCCAGTTTCGACGGCTTGCCGAAATCCGCGGCCATGCTGATCTCCCACATGCCGGCGTTCATGCCGAGCGCGTGTTCGTAGCGTCGGTTCACGTCCGCGAGGCTGAGCGGCCCGGACGGCGCAGGCAACGGTTGCAGGGATGGCGGCAGCGTCTGCCGGGCAGCAGGATAGATCGTGCGAACCCAACTCACCGCGGCGAGCGAGTATTGATAGAGCACCGCGTCGTACTTTTCCAGCACCTCTGCTCGACTATAGTTGCCGGGATTCTGGAAAATGGGCTTGTACGCCGCGAGGGTCTGGTAGTACCGCTCGTTCGCATTTCGCTGCTCCGCAACGAACTGCTGCTGAGGGTCGATCGGCGCAGATGAAGACATCGCAGCGCAGCCGGACAGCAGACTGACGACGAAGGCAATGCCGGCCGTCGTTCGGGACACCGACCGGATGGGACGCAAGATAGGAAGCATCGGAAACGCCATGGAGACTCGACAGGTTTTCATGAATCGGCGCGCGGCCGACAACGCCGCGGCATGCGCCGCGCTCGCCCTATTCTGCCCCGCTCCATATCGCGGCAGGTGGAGTTGCGTCTGATCGTGGTGGATTCCAGTCTCGGGATTTCGTCCCACGACTGTGCGTGCCGCTTGACGCCGCGGCAGTCGCCGACCGGTTTACGCGCCTCTCGCCGATGCCCGTCGATCGAAACCGGCCTTGCGCCCACTACTCGATTCGTTTGTAGAATCGACGTGGGTTCGCCGTTCACGACACGGTGCAAGACATGATCCTCACCGGCCGCCGCACCGGATGCCGGTAGGATCGCCCCACACCCACGCCACCCACCGGAGGGCACCATGGCGATTCACGAAGTCTTTCCGTATCTGCGCGCCAAAAGCGCGGAGGACGCCATCGCGTTCTATGCGAAGGCATTCGGCGCGCAAGAGAAATTCCGGCTCGTCGAGCCGTCGGGGCGCATCGGCCACGCCGAATTGCAGCTCGGGCCGTGCACGCTGATGATCTCGGACGAGTTCCCGGAATACGACCTGTTCGCACTCGACCCGGACGGCAACGCGCCGATGGTGCTCCATCTTCATGTCGACGACGCCGATGCGACGATCGCCGCCGCCGTCGCGGCCGGCGCGCACGTGACGCGCGCACTCCAGGACCAGTTCTACGGCGAGCGCTCGGGCAGGATCCGCGATCCGTTCGGTTACGATTGGCTGATCGGGCATACGATCGAAACGGTCGAACCCGACGAAATGCAGCGGCGTTACACGGCGCTGATGTCCGGCAATCAGTAAGCAGTCCGGACGGCGCCTCCCGCTCGATCGCCCCGCTATTCGCAATGCACTACCACCCCGACGACGTCAGCCGGCTTTTCCTCGGTGTTCCAACGCTGCAGTTGAACCGCGCCGCGCCGGCCGAACGGTTTCTCGCCGCGGCCGTCGAATCCGGCATCGAACTCCGGCATGTGCTGCGCGACTACCCGCATGTCCGCTACCAGCCGCTCGACTTCCACTATCTGTGCCAGCAAAGCCTGTCGGCACTGGACCCGTTGCTGGCCGACCTGACATGTGAGCACGGTTGGCGCGGCGCGCACTGGGCTGCTCTGCTGATCGCGTTGTCGGGCAACGCGCGTTATCTGCCGCACCTCGACGCGACCAGGCGCCATCGCGGCGTCGAATGGACCGCCGAGTTAGCCAAAGCCGCATCGGCGCCCGATGCGCAATCGTCGGCTTGCCGATGCTGCCGGTCGATCGTGCAGTTGCGCCATCAACTGGCCGCGTTGCCGCGCGTCGTCGTCCGGCTGAGACCGTGGCACTCGCCGGAAGCGCTCGAAGCGAGAGCGAATGCCGTGCGCGCCGCCTATCGAAGCGGCGGCGCCGACGCGGCGCTGCCGCTCGCCCGCCGCTAGACGTTCGGCACACCACCGTCGCGCGATGGCGCGCCGAACCATACGCCGCGCCCGCCCCCCTTCCCGACCGCCTCCCAGCCATCGACACCCCCGCGATTCCGACCGATTCCGCAGAGGACCTTTCCTGTGCAACGCCTTAATCGACCGCCGCACGATCTCCAATAATGGCCGCTCGATCCATCGGCCGCCAGGCCGGACCAACAACAACAAAACGCCTATGCATTCCTGCCAAATGAACCAGCATGCCGGCGCACGCGTCGCGGGGACCGTCATTGCCGCCTGCCTGAGCAGCTTCGTGCCGGATGTCGCGCATGCCCAGAGCAGCGTGACGCTGTACGGCCTGATCGACACGTCGATCACCTACTCAACCAACCAGCGCACGCGCGGTGCCGGCTCGCCCGGCGGCGGCAGCGTCGCGATGACGAGCGGCGCACTGAACGCGTCGCGCTGGGGGCTGCGCGGCCGCGAGGATCTCGGCGGCGGAATGGCCGCGGTCTTCGCGCTCGAAAACGGCTTCTCGGGCACCACCGGCAAGCTGTCGCAGAAAGGCGTCGACCTGTTCGGCCGCCAGGCGTGGGTCGGCGTGAGTTCGCAGACGGCCGGCACGCTGTCCTTCGGACGCCAGTACGACCTGATCCTCGATTACGTGACGCCGCTCGGCGCGTCCGGCCCAGGCTGGGGCGGCAATCTCGCGGTCCACCCGTACGACAACGACGATTCGAACCGCAACCTGCGCATCAACAACGCCGTGAAATACACGAGCCCGACGGTTCGCGGGTTGAGATTCGGCGCGATGGTCGGCTTCTCGAACGCGGCCGGCCAGTTCTCCAACAATGCGGTGTGGAGCACGGGAGTGTCGTACGAGAACGGGCCGGTGAAGCTCGGCGCCGGCTACCTGAAGATCAGCCGCGACCGCAACGCGCCGAACCCGGACGGCGCACTGAGCACGGTCGACGGCTCGGCGACGATCACGGGCGGCAACCAGCAGATCTGGGCGATGGCCGGCCGTTATGCGTTCGGCCCGCACTCGGTCGGCGCCGCGTGGTCGCATTCCGCCACCGACGGCGTGACGGGCGTGCTCCAGGGCGGCAACATCGCGCCGCTGAAGGGCGAATCGCTGGTGTTCGACAACTTCTCGATCGACGGACGCTACTTCGTCACGCGCGCGCTGAGCGTCGCCGCCGCGTATACGTACACGATGGGCCGCTTCGACACCCGCACGGGCCAGACGCGCCCGAAATGGAACCAGGTCGTCGCGCAGGCCGGCTACGTGCTGTCGAAGCGCACGGACGCGTATCTCGAAGGCACTTACCAGAGCGTGAGCGGCGGCAACGGCAATCCTGCGTTCAACGCGACCGTCTGGACCTTGACGCCTTCCGCGAACAGCAACCAGGTCGTCGTCGCACTGGGGCTGCGGCACAAGTTCTGACGATACGGCGTGCGCCGCGGCGTCACGCGGTCGACCGACTGTATCCGGCGAATGCTTCCCGCATCGCCCGATCGCCATGACCGGCAACGACAAGGCCGCGCCCCGTGCCCGGCCTTTTTCGCTGTGGCAGGCATCGCTTGCCGCGCACCGTCGGCGCAAGCAAGAATGCCTCCCGACTGTCGCGTTTGCGCAAAAAATGCGGAGAAACTGGGCACGTTGTGACATTTTTCCTAATCTGTTTGCAGCGACGCCTCGATCCGGCGTTCCGGTCGCAACATTCTTTCATTTGGCGCACCACCGGCTTACGAGCCTGCATCACGGCAACGGAGCCGGACCTTTCGCGCCATGGCGGCCGGACGGTTGCGTGCGAATGGCACGCGCCCCGCTTTCAACGCAGTCAACCGCTGGAGAAGAACGATGAGCAAAATGAACCGAATTGCGGTCCTGGCAACTTTCGTCCTGCTGGCCGGTTGCCACAACGCGGCGAAAACGCCCGAGAATGCCGCCGCGGCGCCGGAGCCTTCGAGCGAAACCGTCGCGACGGTGACGGCCGACGATCTGAACAATCCGAACAGCCCGCTCGCCAAGCGCAGCATCTACTTCGACTTCGACCAGTACTCGGTGAAGCCCGAATTCCAGTCGCTGCTGCAGGCGCACGCCGACTACCTGCGCAGCCATCCCGCGCGGCGCGTGCTGATCCAGGGCAACACCGACGAGCGCGGCACGTCCGAATACAACCTCGCGCTCGGCCAGCGCCGCTCGCAGGCCGTGGCGAGCGCACTGGAAACGCTCGGCGTGCCGGCGACGCAACTCGAGGCCGTCAGTCTCGGCAAGGAAAAGCCCGTCGCGCTCGGCCACGACGAGGAGGCATGGGCGCAGAACCGTCGCGCCGATCTCGTCTATCGTTGATCCAGGCGCTGCCGCGGCGATACGCAAAAAGCATGGAATAAACGCCCCGCCGAAACGTCTTCTCATCGCGCAGACGCGCGGTTCACGCGAACCGCCTTTCCTGTCGCCTGCGCGCGGCAAGGAGATCGCAATGAAATCGGCAACGTTGGTTGCGGCGCTGATCGCGGCGCTGGCGCTCGTGCTGTCGGCGGGCTGTACGTCGTCGGGCAGCGGTACGTCGCAAGGACCGGGCATGAGCCGGTATGGCGGCTCCGGAGGCAGCGGAGGTGGAGGGGGTGGCGGCGGCTACTGACGTGCCGCCGCGAGGAAAGTGAGGCGACGAAATCGCGCGCGAGCACCGGAAGCCGGCCGCTCGCGCGCGACGCTCTACCCCACGGCACGACTCAACGCATCGCCTTCACATCGGCCGCCGTGACGCTCGCAGGCTGGCCGCCCCACGTCGCGCGCAGGTAGTTCGCGAGTTGCGCGAGTTCGTCATCGCTCAACGTTTTCGCGAAACCCGGCATCGGCTGCAGGTTTTCGAAACCGGCAAACTTCTGCTCGTCGATACCGTCGAGCATCGCGACCAGCAGGTTGCGCGAGTCGGCCTGACGCACCGTCGAGTTGCCGTTCATCGGCACCGCCACGTGCGGCTTGCCTTCGCCGTTGAAGCCGTGACAGCCCGCACACACCGCGAGATACACCGAGCGGCCGGCGGCCAGTTGCGCGGCGTCGGCCGATACCGGCTTCACCGGTTGCGGTGCGGGCGGCGTATCGCCGAGCAGGTACGTCGACAGCCCGCGCAGGTCGTCCTTCGTCAGGTACTGCGTGCTCAGGTGCACGACCGGATACATCTCGCCGAACGCCGAGCCTTGCGGTGCGATGCCGACACCGAAGAACGTCTGCAGATCGGTGCCCGTCCAGCCGCGCGCGGCCAGGCCGGCCGGCGTGATGTCGGGCGCGGCCACGCGGCCGAGCGCGGCCCCCGCGAACGGCTTCGCGCCGTCGAGCTGGCCCGTGAACGCGCGCGGCGTGTGGCATTCCGCGCAGTGGCCGAGCGCGCCGGCGAGATAGCGGCCGCGCTGCCAGTCGGCCGATTGTCCGGTCGACGCATCCGGCAGGCTGTCCTTCAGGAACAGCATGTCCCAGAACACCATGCCGAAGCGCAGGTTGTACGGGAACTTCAGGTCGTGCGCGCGGTTTTCCTGCGCGACCGGCCTGACCGTCATCAGGTACGCGTACATCGCGTCGGCGTCGGCGCGCGTAAGCTGCCGGTACGACGTGTACGGCATCGACGGATACAGGCGCTTGCCCGGCGCCTTGCCGTCGTGCAGCGCGGCGTAGAAGTCGTCCGCGCTCCAGTTGCCGATCCCGTGATCCTTGTCGGGCGTGATGTTCGAGCCGTAGAACGTGCCGAACGGCGATTCGAGCGCCGCGCCGCCGGCGAACGGCGCGCCGTCCTTCGCGGTGTGGCACGCCGCGCAGTCGGCGGCCTTGACGAGATAGCGGCCGCGCGCGATCGGGTCGGCGCCGGGCGCGCCGGACGCCGCATTCGACGCCGGCGCGTCGTGGCCGCCGCAGGCGGCGAGCAGCAGCGCGCAGGCCGCCGCGAGCGCGGGCAGGCCCACGGCCCGCGCGACACGATGAGCGAGTGTGCGTTTCATGCGGCGTCCTTCACGAGTCCCGGCGTCGTCAGCACCACGTCCTTGACGGCTTCGTAGTAGCGCACATAGCCCGTACAGCGGCAGAGGTGCGCGTCGAGCGCGTCGGTGATCGTGCGTTCCACGTCGGCCTTCGCGACCGGCTCGCGCTTCAGGCGTTCGATCAGCACGGTCGCCGCGTTGACGAAGCCCGGCGTGCAATAGCCGCACTGGAAGCTGAAATGCTCGAGGAATTTCTGCTGGATCGGCGACAGCTCGACCACTTCGCCGGCTTCGTTGCGCTTCGCGTGGCCTTCGATCGTGCGGATCGAACGGCCGTGGAAGAAGTGCGCACCGGTAATGCAGGTGCGCATTTCCTCGCTCGTGCCGTCCGGCTGGTCGACGATCACGACGCACGCGTGGCAGATGCCCTGCCCGCAGCCGAGCCGCGAGCCGGTGAGGCCCACGTACTCGTGCAGGAACTCGATCATCATCAGCCCTTCCGGCACCTGCATCGGGCCGACGGCCTTGCCGTTGATCTTGACCGACAGCGGCTTCTGCTGGAACCGGACGAGCGGACGCTCGACGGCAGCCGATGCCGATGCCGGCGCAGCCGGAGCGGACGCCGGAGCGGCCGAAGCCGCGGTCGGTGCGGAAGCGGCGGTCGCAGCCGCGCTGGCGCTCGCGGCCGAAGCTGCGGTTTGGGCGGTCGTCATGCGAGCACCTCCTGAATCTTTTGCGGGGTCACCGGCAAGTCGGTGAAACGATGGCCGATCGCGTGCGCGATGCCGTTCACGATCGCGCCGACGACGGGGATCATCACCACTTCGGCGACACCCTTCGGCGGATCGGTCTCGGACAGCGGCGGCAGCACGTCGCCCGTTTGGGTCCAGACGGCGACGTCGGACGCGCGCGGCAACTGGTAACGGTTGAAGTTCCACGTACCGTTGCCGGGGCCGTCCTCGTAGAGCGGCAGGTACTCGTGCAGCGCATGGCCGATGCCCATCGCGAGACCGCCCTGCAACTGGCCCGACACGAGCTGCGGCGAAATCTGGTTGCCGCATTCCATGATCGAGTGGTGCGTGAGCAGTTCGACCTTGCCGGTCGCTTCGTGCACGGCCAGCTCGACGAGCGTGCCGACCGCCGTGTAGTACGTGACGGCCGCGTTGTTGCGGCTCGTCGGCGGGATGAACACGCGCTTGCGGTCCAGCACGCGATAGCCGTTCGCGGTCGGCGGCAGCGTGCCGCGCAGCGCGGTCGCGCCGGCCGGCGCGGCGGTACCCGGCACCGGGCCGTCGTCGGCGCCCGTCTTCGGCGCGCCGACACGCAGCGACAGACCGTCGATCGGCAGACGTTCGACCGTGCCGCCTACCTCGAATTCGGCGTCGGTCCATTGCCAGCGGTTGAACACGTGCACGACGGCGCCGGTCGGCAGGCCGAGCGCATGCGCCTGCTTCGCGAGCTGTTCGAACGTCAGCGGCTCGAGGCCGTCGGCGGTCAGCTTGCCGTCGACCCAGCGTGCATCCTCGATGCGGATCGTGTACGGCGCGGCCTGGCCGCCGCCGAGGCCACGCGTCCAGATCGACATCGCGGCCGGCCACAGCCCGTAGCGGAACACGGCGCGCGCGGCTTCGCGCGTGCTGTGCGTGAAGTAGTACGCCGAGTTCGTCGCGCTCGACGGCGACGCATAGCCCGGCGACCAGCGCGGATTCGCGCTCAGGCGGTCCTGGTCGGCCTGCGACATCAGGTACGGATCGCCGCTCGTCTCGACCGGCAGGTCCGGCCATTCGGTCACGGCCACGCGCACGTCGGTCGCCGGACGGCCGAGCCATTTCGCGACCGCCACAGCCTGCGACGTCGACATCCCGGTGCCGATCTCGGCCGCCGTATGCTGCAGCGACACCTTGCCGTGCGCGTCGAACTCGACCTTCGCGAACGACGCTTCCGCGCCCGTGCCGAAATCCTTCTGCACGCACGCGAAGCCGACGCCGTAGCGCTTGCCCGGATGTGCGGCCTCGAACTCCGCCTTGCGCGCGGCACGGTGCGTCCATAGCGGATGCTGCTTCGCCCGCTCGAGCACTTCGTCGACGCGCAGCGCGCCGGCGGGAATCGCCCCCTGCGTGTTCTTCATTCCCGAACGCAGCGCGTTGCGCAGACGGAACTCGATCGGGTCGATGTTCAGTTGCGCGGCGATCTCGTCGACCGCCATCTCGGTCGCGGCCATGCTCTGCAGCGTGCCGTAGCCGCGCGCGGAACCGGCGTCGATCGCACGCGATGCGATCGCGACGGCCGCGAGGTCGCTCTTCGGGAAGTAGTAGATCGATTGCGCGGCGGTGGCGCCCACCATCGCGACCGACGGCGAGAAGTTCGAGCGGCCGCCGCCGTTCGCCTCGAAGTCACCCTTGAACGACTGCAGCAGGCCCGTATTGCGATCGACCGCGATCCGGTAATGCATCTTGAACGCGTGACGCTTCAGCGACGTCTGGAACTGCTCGTAGCGGTCGTTCGCGAAACGCACCGGGCGGCCGTCCGCGTACAGCGCGCAGACGAGGCCGTAGAACGGCACGTTGAAGTGATCCTTCGAGCCGTAGCCGACCGTGTAGCACGGATGCACGAACAGCTTCTTCACCGGGAAGCGGCATTTCGCGACCATCGCGGCCGCGTTCTCCGACACTTCGAGCGGCGACTGGGTCGGCACGACGAGGTGCAGCGACTGCGTCGCGGCGTCGTACCAGCAGTTCGCGTTGTCGGGTTCGAGCGCGGCCGTATCGACCGACTGCGTGTTGTATTCGCGGTCGAACACGAGCCAGTCGGCCGACGGATGGTCGAACTCGCCGGCGATCTGCCCGGCGAGGAACATGCCCTGCTCGTCGAGCTTGCCGTGCTCCTTGCCGTCCGGCCAGACCGGCAGGTGCTTGCGCATCATGCTCGGAAAGATCGGCGCGTCCTTCAGGCTCGAATAGACGTCGTCGTCATAGGCCGTCTTACCGCCCACGCGCACGTAGCGGAAGGTGCCCCACGGATCGCGCTCGAGCGGGCCCGTGACCGCGCCGTAGCGGATCACGTCGTCGCGGAACTTGAGCGCGTTCTTCGCGAAGCGGAAACGCGCGAAGTCGTGATAGATGAGGATCGCGACCGCATGACCGAGATACGCGGGCGTCTTGCCGGCCGGCAGCAGCATGTCGTCGCCGTAGAACGCCGGGAACGCGACGCCGTCGCGTGCGAGATCGTCGGCCGTGACCACGCGGTCCGGCTTCAGCTCGTCGCCGAGCAGCGACAGGTCGAAGCCTTCGTACGTGCGGTCGGCCTGCGTGACGCGCAGAATCAGCGCATGCGACTGCTGCTGCGGCCAGTGCGGCATGTCGGCGGCACGCACGTCGCGGGCGAACACTTTAGAGCCGGTGACCTTCGCGATGCCGTCGATGCGGAATTGGGGGATGCCGGTGACGCTATCCCATTTGACCGGGGTGAGGAGTTTTTCTTCGAAGAGCGCCGCGAACGCGCGGCTGCCGATGGGCGCGACATACACCGCGACGCCCGCCAGCACGCTGGCTTTCAGAAAACCCCGCCGTGACAGGCCGTGGTTTTTCATTGGGGGAGAACCTCCTGATGCGGCTCGGACGGCGATCGGGTGTCGCGGCGTTCGGAGCGGCGCGCATTCTGGCATTGTTTTTGATATATCGCCTATAGTATTTCCCGCATGAAATACTTATTGGATTTCTTATAACGGGTTTCAGCGGGGCTGCGGCGGGTGGTCGCGGGTCTGCAATTCGCTTGCCGCTTCCGGCTTCGCGCGCTTCCGTTGGGCCGCCGCACATCGTTCCATTCGCAACGATGCTGCCTCCGCGCCGCCGAATCCGCAAGCCTGTCGCAGATGTGGCGACGACCGCCGTTCGATGCGATGCGCAGCGCTGCCGGCCGGCCCGCGCCGCCGGTTTTTCATGGTAATGTCGTGCGCATCCGGCTCGGCCGGGCCTCCGCCACGTGCCGTGCGGGCGCCGCCAGCCATCGAGACATCGTGTCGAGGTCGACAATCATGGCAGTCAGGGCGTCTCTCCTGAACTCCGTTCTCGCCACTCCCCCCTCCGGCAACCACCGCGTGACGGCCGCACTGCGTCCGTCGATGCTCGTGACGCTGTTCGAGGACGTGCGCCCGATGGCGCTGTCCGGGCTCGCGAGCGGCTTCGTCGCGGCCGTCGCGCTGATCCGGCTGCAGCAGCTGTGGTGCCTCGCGTGGCTCGTCGTCGACGTCGGCCTGCTCATTGCGCGCCTGTCGATCGCACGGGCCTACACGGTACGGCGCAACGCCGGCGACGATCGCGCCGAATACTGGGCGAGGCGCTATGCGCCGGTGTCGCTCGTTGCCTGCTTCGTACTCGGCCTCGGCGTGATGGGCTGCGTGCAGGCCACCGACGTCGAACTCGGCACGCTGTCCGTGATGGTCGCGGGCGGCGTGTTCGGCGGGATCGCGTCGCGCAATTCGGCGCTGCCGCGGCTGGCGATGACGCAGGTCGTGCTCGGCGTGCTGCCGATCGGCGTCGGTGCGCTGCTGGCCCCTCGGCCGGGTGCCTGGCTGCTGGTGCCGCCGCTCGCGATCTATCTCGCGGCAATGCGCACGGTCGTCCAGCGCCACTACCGCGTGCTCGTCGCGCTGATCGCCGCGCGCCAGCGCAACGCCGAACTCGTCGCCCGCTTCGACGCCGCCCTCACCTACATGCCGCACGGCCTGTGCATGATCGACGGCGACAGCCGCGTGATCGTCGCGAACCGTCGGACCGCGCAACTGTTCGGCTCGCCGCGCGAGATCATGCTCGATACGCCGTTGCCCGCCGTGGTCGCCGCGCTCGGCACCGATGCCGTGATCGATCCCGGCGGCGCCGGCCTCGCCGCGCAGTGCGACAGCTGGCTGAGCCGCCACGAACCCGGGCCGCTCGACATCGCGCTCGCCGACGGCCGCCAGCTCGAACTGACGCGCCACCGCGTGCCGGACGGCAACGCGGTGATCATCGTCGAGGACGTCACCACCCGCCGCCAGACCGAACAGCACATCCGGCACCTCGCGCGACACGACGCGCTGACGGGTCTGCCGAATCGCCACGAACTGCACGCCGAGCTCAAGCGAATGCTCGCGCGCCGGCCGCGGCTGCCGAGCCCGGCATTCGCCGTCATGTATCTCGACCTCGACGGTTTCAAGTCGATCAACGACCGCTTCGGCCACCAGGCCGGCGACGAAGTGCTCACGCAAGTCGCCGAGCGGCTCGGCAAGACGCTGCCGCCGGGCGAGCTCGCCGCGCGCATCGGCGGCGACGAATTCATCGTCGCGATCGACGACACGACGATGCAAGCGTGCTCGATCCTCGCCGCACGGATCATCCGGCAGATTTCGGCGCCGTACGCGCTGTCGATCGGCGAGACCGTCTGCATCGGCATCAGCATCGGCATCGCGCTCGACGACGGGCACGGCTCGCCCGACGAACTGATCCGGCAGGCCGACAGCGCGCTGTACGACGCGAAGTCGGCCGGCAAGGGCATCTACTGCTTCTACTCGAGCGGCAGCCGCCGCGTGGTGCCGGCCGCCGCCAGCTGAACCGGCGACGCGGCATTCCGCCGCGCATTCATCCGTTCCGTACGCGCCGCCCCCTCCCGACGATTCAATTCCGAAACACTTTGCCGGTTCGCACGTGGCGCCGTGCGTTCGCGTGTCACGTGACGTGTTCCGTAACATCGCCGTCCGGCACGCCAAAAGATGACTGCAGAAGCCCGCACGATCGAGGCCGAGTACGGCATTTCGCGGTTGGCACTCTTATTGCTCCTTGATGGGGAAAGAACGTTTCAGGGAGCCCAACATGAATACCGTCGACGTCCTCGCACGAACCGAAATCATCGACGAACAGGCCGTGATCGACGGCGCTTCGCTGATCCGCCGGCTCGTGTCCGACCGCCGGATGCCGGCCGCGTACGAAGCCGCATGCATCGACAATCCGCCGCTCACGCTGTACGGCGCGTTTCGCCAGGGCGTCGCCGATCACGCCGCGCGGCGTGCGAATCCGTATCGCGCCGGCAGCCGGTTCTGGGCGCTGTGGGAAGAAGGACGTCTCGAAGCTGAAACATCCGGCCGATAAGCGTGTCGTGCGCGCCGGCCCTGTCGCGACACGGGCTGGCGCGAAACCCGGCGCGTGAATGCAGCCGGCCGGCGCGCCGGCATGGCTTCATCGCTGCAACATCGCGCGGGCTCGCGTATCGGCCCGGCGACGCACGGCAGTGCGCCCGTCCGCAGTCACGCGCAGCCCCGCTGATCCCGCCCGCCGCGCCGCGCGGTGCCGGTTTCCCCTATAAGATGGCAGATTCCGTTCATCGAACGATACCGCCATGACCGCCTCTTCCTCTCCCCGCAATCCCATTCACTGCGAAATCGATCTCGACGCGCAAGGCAAGCACGCGGGCTACCTGCGCCTGCCGCACTCCGTGCACCGCTCCGCCTACGGCTGGCTGCCGATCCCGATCGTGTCGATCCGCAACGGCGACGGCCCGGTGGCGCTCGTGATGGCCGGCAACCACGGCGACGAGTACGAAGGCCAGATCATCGTGTCGCAACTGATGCGCGAGATCGAACCCGACATGGTCAGCGGGCAGTTGATCCTGCTGCCGATGGCGAATTTCCCGGCGGCGGATGCGGGCCAGCGCGTGTCGCCGCTCGACGAAGGCAACCTGAACCGCAGCTTTCCCGGCGACCCGACCGGCACGCCGACGCAGATGATCGCCCACTACATCGAGCATGTGCTGCTGTCGCGCGCGCAGTACCTGGTCGACCTGCATTCGGGCGGCAGCTCGCTGCTGTACCAGGGCGGCAACATGCTCGCGATCGATCCGCTCGACGCCGAAGAAGCCGCGAAGCTCAACGGGCTGCTGGTCGCGTTCGGCTTGCACAACGCGCTGCTGCACGCACCGAATCCCGTGCATTCGGCGTCGGCCGCGCGCCGGCAAGGCGCGATCTCGATCGTCACCGAGCTCGGCGGCGCCGGCATGGCCGATCCATCGCTGATCCGGCTCGGCCGCCAAGGGCTGCTGCATTACCTCGGCTACATCGGGCTGCTGCACGGCGCGCTCGTGCCCGATGCGCCGCCGACCGTCCCGCGCTTCATGCGCGTCGACGGCGAGCGCCATTTCGTCTATGCGTACGAGCGCGGGCTGTATGAACCGCTCGTCGAACTCGGCGATCAGGTGAAGGCCGGGCAGCCGGCCGCGTGGGTGCATTTCCCCGATACGCCGTTGCGCGAACCGGTGCTGCACCGGTTCAACGGCGATGGCGAGGTGGTGTGCAAGCGGGTGCCCGCGCAGGTGCGGCGCGGGGATTGTCTGTTTCAGCTGGCGGAGTTGTCGACGCCGCCACGTGTCATCGAGTGAGGCACCCGACTGACGCGTTCACGACCATCGTACGCCGCCAGTGCGGACACGCTGACCGTCAGTCGGACGACACCGGCGACTCATTCCCCTGCGCAACGCCGCATTGATGGCAATGCGGGAAGAAGAAGAAATTCCGGCCGCCGCATTCGCAAACATTGAAAAGCCTCAACCCGCAATGGACGCAAAACGTGGAGTCGTTGCCGCCGAGACTCCATTGCTTGTCGCATGACGGGCAGCGCTTTTTCTCGAGCGACCGGACGGCTTTTTCATATCCGATCGTGCGCGCGCGTTCGCCCTGATCCTGCTGCAATTCGAGCCGTTTGCGTTCGGCATAGCGCTGAAATGCCTTCATCATGTAAAGACCGGCGAATACCGTGAGCACGATGCCGACCAGGACGCGGACGTAGCCGCCGAAATTCGGCAGGTACGGCACCAGTTCAATGAAAAACGCGCTCAGTGCAAACAGGCCGAAACCGTACACGAACGGCCAGTAGCGCGCCTTGCGGTAGCGGATGAACAGCCAGGTCGCGACCAGCAGAATCGGCAACGTCAACGCAAGCCGCAGCCCGAACACCTGCATCTCGTAGTGCCGGGTCGCCGCGTCGAAGCGCCGTTCGGCTGCTGCGTCCGCTTCGGCGATTTGCGTGTCGACTTGCGTCTGCCGCGATGCCAGCGCCCGTTGCTGGTCGCCGATCGCATCGATCTGATGCTGCCAGTTGACGACCACGGCCTGAAGCGTATCCAGCTTGCGCGTTCTCGCCACGATGTCCGGGTCCCGCGCACCGTCTCCCGTCACCGCGCGGGTGGCCAGCCAGTTGCGGAAACTTTCCTTCTCGGCCGCGTACTCCTTCGCGGCGCGGCTGCGCGCCACTTCCATCGTGTCGACCTTCTCGGCGAGCGCATCGCGCTGCGCCTGTAGCTGACGCCGCGCCGCGTCCAGCCGCGCTTTTAACGGAGCGTCGGCGAATTGCTCGATGACCGGCGGACCGCCCCGGGGGGCGAACGCCATGTCGCGGATCACGAGACTGCCGAGCATGTTCAGAAAGACGGCGAATATGATCGCGATCACCCATGAAGCGAGTCGCAGGAGCCGCGCCGGGCTGGTCAGGCCGTCGCCGGAAGTCATCATTGTTTTTGCCCTCTTTGTTGTTGGAATGGTTTCCATTGTCGTCAATCTTGCGGCAACCGTCGACGCTCTCTTTCTCGCCGGTGACGGCCCGGTGCCGCGCCGATGTCGGATGCCGATCGGTTAGGGTCCTTTGGCGCCATCAAGCTTTTGGTATCCTTGATCCGCAAAGCGGACGGCCACGTGGGGACCGGGAATTCCCGGCAAGAAAGAGCCCCCTCACCCGAGCAGGTCATTGGCGCGGCGCAACACCAATGGTCGAGAACATGCGCCTGACACAGCGATTCATACAGCGCGCCCCTGACTCCACTGAATATGCTCGATATCGTCCGATTCCTCATCGTCGCGATCGTTTTCTATGGTTCCGGGATCGAGGCTATGCGCTGGCTGTCCGGCTGGAAGGAACTTGAGCCGTACGCGGCAAGCCGGACTGCCGCGAACGGAAAGCAAATCTCCAATGGCTCCTATCGCTGGGTTACGTGCCGATCAAAATGGACCAGGTTTTCCGTGGCCGTTGAACTCTACCCTCAACACTTGTGGCTACGCCCCAGCTTTCCCCTGAACTTGCGACTTCCCGCGATCTGCATACCCTGGGACGCGATAAACGCGTCGCAAAAAGAGCTATTCCTTTCACGCACGGTTACGTTACGTATTCAAGGTTCTTCTACTGTTCTGCGCTTTGGCGGCACGGTAGGCCAGCGAATTCTGGCGGAAGTTGAAAGGCATAGAGCAACGCGCATAGCCTCTGAATCGGTTGATCGCGCCGACGGGCGCACCGGCCTTTGAGCTAGCTGGCCCCCGTCCAATGACCGTTTCCAGGTACGAACCCGGGGCCGTCAGCGGCTAACCGGGGGGCCCTTCCGGCCACTGACCGCCCCCGTCATATAGAATGACGCGCTTTGCCCGTACGCCTATGTGGTTCAAGAATCTCCAGCTTCACCGTCTTCCCGCACCCTGGGCCGTTACCCCCGACCAGATGGAAAAATGGCTCGCGCCTCACGCGTTCCAGCCGGGCAGCAGCGTCGAGATGCAGCGCGTCGGCTGGGCGTCGCCGCGTGACGACGGCGCGCTCGTGTATTCGAACAACCGGCAGATGCTGCTGCTGTTTCGTGCCGAAAAGAAGCTGCTCCCGGCATCGGTCGTCAATCAGGTCACCAAGGCACGCGCGCTCGAAGTCGAGGAGCAGCAGGGCTTCAAGGTCGGCCGGAAACAACTGCGCGAACTCAAGGAGCAGGTGACCGACGAACTGCTGCCGCGCGCGTTCAGCATTCGCCGCGATACCCGCGTATGGATCGACACGGCGAATGGCTGGCTCGTCATCGACGCGGCGGCACAGGCGCTTGCCGACGACGTCCGCAGCCTGCTCGTCAAATCGATCGACCCGTTGCCGCTCGCGGGCGTTCATGTCGCGCGCTCGCCGGTCGCCGCGATGACGGACTGGCTGCTGTCCGGCGAGGCGCCGGGCGGCTTCACCGTCGATCAGGACGCCGAGTTGCGCTCGAGCGGCGAAGGCGGCGCCACGGTGCGATACGTCGGCCACGCACTGGAAGCGAACGACATGCGCCGGCACATCGAAGCCGGCAAGCAATGCATGCGCCTCGCGATGACGTGGAATGACCGGATCTCGTTCGTGCTGACGCCATCGCTAACGATCAAGCGTGTCACGCCGCTCGACGTGATCAAGGAAGCGGCGGACCCCACCGCGCAGAACGATGATGAACGCTTCGACTCGGATTTCACGCTGATGACGGGTGAACTGGTACAGATGCTGACCAGTCTCGTCGATATCCTGGGTGGCGATCAGCAGGACGCGATTCAGCAGGCGGCAGCGGCCTGAACGCTGTCGTCGTCGATCAGCGCCCCGCGCTGACGCGACGAATCGAGGAGAACCCGTCGTCACCGTGACGGCGGGCCCTCGCGAGCGTGAAGAGTCAGCCCGAATCGGCATCACCGGTCGGCAATCGAAACGACAACACCCCGCCGATCGTCCAGGCCGTACATCCATCAAACGGGCACGGCTCCCGCCACGCCCATTCTCCCCACCCCACTCCCCCTGCAAGCCTTCTTCCACTTCCCGCGAAATCCTTATCGAAATTGCTTCGTTCGCCTTTGCCGGCCGCGCCGCTAACGTGTTCAAAACGGCGGCGGCGCGCCGGATGCATCGCACGAAGCACGACAGCCGCCGCCATCACGACAACTGCGTCGCGATAACGGAACAGACCGGACGGGCCGCGTGCCCGCACCCCGCCAGGAACGTCCGCATCGCGCGCCATTCGCGATGCCCATGGCCACGAACGACCGCATCATCGACACGACGCCGCTCGACGTCCGCGCGCAGCCGCTGATCGACGCGCTGATCGACGAGTATTCGACCCGTTACAACGCGTACCGCCCCGACAGCCGCGCGTCGGCCCGCGACGAACTCGCGCGCTATCCGGCCGAACTGTTCGCGCCGCCCGAAGGCGCGTTCGTGCTGCTGCTGCGCGACGGCGAGACGATCGGCGGCGGCGCGTTCAAGCGCTACGACGCGCAGACCGCCGAACTGAAACGCATCTGGACGCGCACCGACCTGCGCCGCCAGGGCCTCGCGCGACTCATCGTCGAAGCGCTCGAACTGCGCGCCGTGCAACAGGGCTACCGCCGCCTCTACCTGACCACCGGCTTTCGCCAGCCCGAAGCGTGGGCGCTGTACGACCGCACCGGCTATACGCGGCTGTTCGATTCGTCGATCGACCCGGAAGCGTATTTCCACTTGCGTTTCGGCAAGGATCTCGTCGATCCGTCGCGCACGTCGACGCTGGCCGACCTGTGGGCGCCTGTGCCCGAACCGGTGCTGCCGCGCTGAGCGCGCGACATTCCGCCTTTCATCTCGCCCTTCCCGCTTTCCACGATTCCACGCTGCCACGACAGGACGTTTTCATGCATCGAGCCGTACCGCTTTCTTTCCGTGCCGTGCGCACGCTGGCCACCGCACTGATCGGCCTGAGCGTCTTCACGGCCGCGATGGCCGCGACCGCCGCGACGTTCGACCTGAGCCCCGAGCAGCGCGGTCGCCCGCGTGGCGCGGCCGATGCGGCGGTCGAGCGCGCGGTGCCAGCGTCGTTCAAGTTCGCCGAGCCCGGCACGCTGACGATCGGCATCGCGCCGAGCCTGCCGCCGATCAGCTCGTATGCGACCGACGCACGCACGGTGATCGGCTTCGACGCCGATGTCGGCCAGCTCGTGTCCGACAGCCTCGGCCGCAAGCTGAAGATCGTCGCGCTCGCGTGGGCCGACTGGCCGCTGGCGCTCGAATCGGGGAAAGTCGACGCGGTGATCTCGAACGTGACCGTCACCGAGGAGCGCAAGCAGAAGTTCGATTTCTCGACCTATCGCAAGGATCAGGTCGGCTTCTACGTGCGCAACGACAGCAAGATCCAGTCGATCCGCGAGCCGAAGGACGTCGCGGGGCTGCGCATCGTGACCGACGCCGGCACCAACCAGGAAAAGATCCTGCTCGCGTGGGATCGCGAGAACGTCGCGCACGGGCTGAAACCCGTGCAGATCCAGTATTACGACGACCAGGCGATGCGCATCGTCGCCGTGCAGTCGGGCCGGGCCGACGCGGTGTTCAGCGTGAACTCGGTGCTCGCGTATCAAAGCGCGCAGCAAGGCAAGACGCGGCTCGTCGGCGCGATCAGCGGCGGCTGGCCGCGCACGGCCGACATCGCGATCGCGACGCGCCGCGGCAGCGGGCTTGCCGAGCCGCTGACCGTTGCGCTGAACGGCCTGATCAAGAGCGGCCGCTACCAACAGGTGCTCGACCGCTGGAACCTCGCGTCCGAAGCGATCGACCAGTCGCGCACGAATCCGCCCGGGCTGCCGAAAAGCTGAGCGCCGCGCGCGCCAGACCGTCCATCCACGCTCACGCAGGAACGCCGCTCACCATGTCTTATTCGCTTTCGTTGCTGGACAAAAGTCCGATCGCCAACGGCGCGAACGCCGCCGACGCGCTGCGCTTCACCACCACGCTCGCGCGCCGCGCCGAACAGCTCGGCTACGCGCGCTTCTGGGTCGCCGAGCATCACGGCACGCCGGGCTTCGCGAGTTCGGCGCCGGAGGTCGTCGTCGCGCACTTGCTCGCGCACACGTCGCGCATCCGGATCGGCTCAGGCGGCGTGATGCTGCAGCACTACAGCCCGTTCAAGGTGGCCGAGACATTCAAGCTGCTGGCCGCGCTCGCGCCGGGCCGCGTCGATCTCGGCATCGGCAAGGCGCCGGGCGGGCTGCCGCTGACCACGCGCGCGCTGCAGTGGTTCCACGACAAGGCGCGCAAGCCCGATTTCGCGGGGCAGCTCGCGGAGCTCGACGCGTTTCTCGGCTGGGGCGTGGCCGAAGATCATCCGCTCGCCGGCGCGGTCGCGATGCCGGTGCCGCCGCAGTTGCCCGAACGCATCCTGCTCGGCGGCTCGCCGGACAGCGGCGCGCTCGCCGCGCGCCACGGCTGGCGCTTCTGCTACGCGGGCCATTTCAACGGCGACGACGCGAATCTCGAACGATCGCTCGACGCGTACCGCAGCGCGGGCGGCGAGAAGCCGCTCGTCGCGCTGTACGCGGTCGCCGCGCCGACGCGCGACGAGGCCGAGCAACTGATCGGGCCGCTGAAGATCTTCAAGCTGCAGTTGGCGGGCGGCCAGAGCTTCAATCTCGGCAGCGCGCAGGCGGCCGCGGAATTCGCGCGGCAAAGCGGCGCATCCGACTACCGGATCGACGAGCTGCGCCCGACGGTGCTGGCCGATACGCCCGAGGGCGTGCACCGCGCGCTCGACGCGCTGAGCCGGCGGCTCGACGTCGATGCGTTCGTGATCGATTCGCCGGTATCCGACTACGCGGCGCGGCTCGCGTCTGCCGAATGGCTCGGCGGCGCGCTGTCCACCACGCCGTTGCAAGCGACCCTCGCGGCCGACCGCTCCCTCTCCCCTGACCAGAACGCGTGACATTCCCATCATGACGACCCGACGATCGATTCCCTTCGGCCTGATGCTGCAAGGCGCAGGCAGCCACATGAACGCGTGGCGGCATCCGAGCAACCCGCCCGACGCCAGCATCAACCTCGACTTCATGATCGGCGTCGCGCGCAAGGCGGAAGCCGCCGGCATCACGTTCGCGTTCGTCGCGGACGGCCTCTACATCAACGAGAAGTCGATCCCGCACTTCCTGAACCGCTTCGAGCCGCTGACCGTGCTGTCGGCGCTTGCGGTCGCGACGAAGAAGATCGGGCTCGCGGGCACGATCTCGACGTCGTACAGCGAGCCGTTCACGGTCGCGCGCCAGCTCGCGTCGCTCGACGCGATCAGCGGCGGGCGCGCGGGCTGGAACGTCGTGACGACGCCGCTCGAAGGCACCGCGAAGAATTTCGGCAAGACGCACCCGGATCACGAACTGCGCTACGAGATCGCCGACGAGTACCTCGAGGTCGTGCAGGGCCTGTGGGACAGCTGGGACGACGACGCATTCGTGCGCGACCGCGCGACCGGCCGCTTCTTCGATCGCGACAAGCTGCATACGCTCGATCACCAGGGCCGCTTTTTCCAGGTTGCGGGCCCGCTGAACATCCAGCGCTCGCCGCAGGGGCAGCCGGTAATCTTCCAGGCGGGCTCGTCCGACACCGGCATCGGCCTCGCAGGCAAATACGCTGACGCCGTGTTCACGCATTCGCCGTCGATCGAGGAAACGGCCGCGTTCACGCAGCGCGTAAAACAGAGCGCGATCGAGCACGGGCGGCAGGCCGGCGACGTCAAGATCTTCCCGGGCGTCGGGCCGATCGTCGGCCGCACGGCCGCCGAAGCGGAAGACAAATACCAGGCGATCCGCGACCTGCTGACGATCGACGAGGCGCTCGCGTACCTCGGCCGCTATTTCGATCACCACGATTTCACGCAGTACGCGCTCGACGCGCCGTTCCCGGAACTCGGCGAGCTCGGCCGCAACAGCTTCCGCTCGACCACCGACCGCATCAAGGCCGATGCGAAACGCAAGGGCCTGTCGCTGCGCGAAACCGCGCTCGCGGTCGCGACGCCGCGGCCGAACTTCATCGGCACGGCCGAACACGTCGCCGACGAACTGATCCGCTGGCACGACGCAGGTGCCGGCGACGGCTTCATCCTCGGTTTTCCGGTCCAGGCGCAGGGCGTCGACGATTTCATCGAACTCGTGATTCCGGTGCTCGAGGCGCGCGGCCGCTACAGCCGCGACCTGCCCGGCGCCACGCTGCGCGACCACCTCGGTCTGCCGCGCAAGGCGAGCCGCTACGCGACGCCCGACGCCGCCCGGGAAGCGGCCGCCGAAGCGCACGCCTGACGCCGCTGCGCGGCCCATGCACGTCGGCGCGCCCGCCGATCGATCGATTCGAGGATTCCAACGACATGAGCGACACGACCCACCTCGGCGGCGCGCTGCCGCCGCTCTCTTCCCCCGGCGCACGCGAGGCCGGCACGCGTTTGCGGATCGTGCCCGCGCGCCACCGGTCGCGCACGGCCGGCACCGTGCTCGCGCTCGTGCTGATCGCGCTCACGCTGTATTCGCTCCTCGGCAACCCGCAATGGGGCTGGCCGGTGTTCGCCGAATGGTTCCTGTCGCCGCCGGTGCTGTCGGGGCTCGCGCGCACGCTGGTGCTGACGCTGCTCGGCGCGGTGTTCGGCTTCGTGCTCGGCGCGTTCGTCGCGCTGGCCCGGTTGTCGCGCTCGCGCCTGCTGTCCGCCAGCGCATGGACCTTCGTGTGGCTGTTCCGCTCGATTCCGCTGATCGTGCTGCTGCTGATCCTGAACAACCTCGGCTACCTGTACGAGCACGTGCGGCTCGGCGTGCCGTTCACCGACATCGTGTGGTTCGACACGCCGACCACCGACCTCATCAGTCCGTTCCTCGCGGCCGTGCTCGGCCTCACGCTGAACCACGCGGCGTTTTCCGCGGAGGTGATCCGCGGCGGCATTCTCGCGGTCGACCAGGGGCAGCTCGAAGCCGCCGCCGCGCTCGGGTTGCCGCGCGGCCGCCAGACGTCGCGGATCGTGCTGCCGCAGGCGATGCGCGCGATCCTGCCGACCGCGTTCAACGACCTGATCTCGCTCGCGAAAGGCACGTCGATGGTGTACGTGCTCGCGATGCCCGAGCTGTTCTACACGGTGCAGGTGATCTATCGCCGCAACCTCGAAGTGATTCCGCTGCTGATGGTCGCGACCGTCTGGTACCTGATCATCCTGACCGTGCTGTCCGCGATCCAGGTGCAGGTCGAGCGGCACTATGCACGCGGCGCGCTGCGCAATCCGCCGCCGTCGGTGGTCACGTTCGCGCTTGCGCGCCTCGGCGGGCTGTGGCGGCGTGTCGCGTCACGCCGTGCGGCGTCGAATGCGCAGGCCGCAGACGACACGCGCACCGATACCGCGGCCGCCGTGTCGCGCACCGGCGGCGAAGTGGCCGTGCATGGCGTGTCGAAGCAGTTCGGCATGCAGCGCGTGCTCGACAACGTGTCGTTCGTCGCGCCGCGCGGCAGCGTCACCGTGATCGTCGGGCCGTCCGGCTCCGGCAAGTCGACGCTGCTGCGCACGATCAACCATCTCGAACGCGTCGACGACGGTTTCATCGACATCGACGGCGAACTGATCGGCTATCGCCGCGACGGCGACGTGCTGCACGAACTGAGCGAACGCGACGTGCTGAAGCGGCGCACGGCCGTCGGCATGGTGTTCCAGAACTTCAACCTGTTCCCGCACCTGACGGTGCTCGAGAACCTGATCGAAGCACCGATCGCCGTCGCCGGCGTGACGCGCGATGCGGCCGAGCACACCGCGCGCACGCTGCTCGCGCGGGTCGGCCTCGCGGATAAAGCCGATGCGTACCCGCGCCAGTTGTCCGGCGGCCAGCAGCAACGCGTCGCGATCGCGCGGGCGCTCGCGTTGCGTCCGAAGGTGCTGCTGTTCGACGAGCCGACCTCGGCGCTCGATCCCGAACTCGTCAACGAAGTGCTCGACGTGATCAAGGAACTCGCGCGCTCGGGCACGACGCTCGTGATCGTCACGCACGAAATCGGCTTCGCACGCGAAGTGGCGGACAACGTGCTGTTCATGGAGCGCGGGCGCATCGTCGAGGCCGGGCCGCCCGCCGTCGTGCTCGACGCGCCGTCGCATTCGCGCACCCGCGCGTTCCTGTCGCGGGTACTGTGATGCGCGCCGCTTCCCACCTGCGAGGTGCCGCGCGATGACCGATCGACGCCAGTTCATCACGGCCGCGCTGGTCGCGGCATCGGGCCTGCCGTGGCACGCGGCGCGCGCGGCGGCCGCCACCGCCGACCTCGACCCGCGTCAGGCCGGCCGCCTGCGCGCAAGCCCGGACGACGCGGCCATCCGCGCGGCCAGCGGCTACCACTGGGTGCGCGACGGCGCATTCACGGTCGCGATTTCGCCGCACGCGCCGCCCGTGTCGACCTATGCGACCGACGCGCGCACCGTGGTCGGCGCCGATCCCGACTATGCGCAATTGGTCGCGGACGCACTCGGCCGTACGCTCGTGCTGCTGCCGATCGCGTGGGCCGACTGGCCGCTCGGGCTGACGTCCGGCAAGTACGACGCGGTGATCTCGAACGTCGGCGTGACCGAGAAGCGCAAGGAGAAATACGATTTCACGACCTACCGGCTCGGGCTGCACGGCTTCTACGTGCGCACCGCCAGCCCGATCGTGAAGATCGCGGAGCCGAAGGACATCGCGGGCCTGCGGATCATCACCGGCGCCGGCACGAGCCAGGAGCGCATCCTGCTCGAATGGAGCAAGCGCAACGTCGCGCAAGGGCTGAAGCCGGCCGAACTGCTCTACTTCGACGACGATGCGACCGCGCGCATCGCGCTGCTGTCGGGCCGCGCGGATGCGGAGCTGAACCCGAACGCGTCGCTCGCGTACGAGGCCGCGCGCAGCGGCAAGATCCGCCGCGTCGGCGTCGTCAATGCAGGCTGGCCGGCGAATGCGGACGTCGCGATCGCGACGCGCCGTGGCAGCGGGCTCGCGCCGGCGCTGACCCTCGCGACCAATGCGCTGATCGGCAACGGCCGCTACGGGCAGGCGCTGGCGCGCTGGGGTTTGCAGAGCGAGGCGATCGCGCGGGCGGAGACCAATCCGCCGGGGTTGCCGTCGTTCTGAGCGTGTCGCTCAAGACAATCGCGCCGGCATGTCGTGACAGACATGCCGGCGCGATTCGATCGATCGGTCGGTCGTTCGTCTACGCCGGCACCGCCGCCTGATAGCGGTCGAGTTCCGCAATATGCGCGTGAATCGCCGGGATCAGGTCGCGCCCGTAGGCCAGTGCATCGTCGAGCGGATCGAAACCGCGAATCAGGAACGTCGATACGCCGAGCCGGTAATACGCGCCCAGCGCCCGCGCGACCTGCTCGGGCGTGCCGACCAGCGCGGTCGAATTCCAGCGCGCGCCGGTCAGGTTCGCAACCCCCATCCACAGCCGCTCGTCGAGCACATCGCCCTGCGCGGCGGCGGCCATCAGCCGCTGCGAGCCCGCATTCTGCGGCGCGTGACCGGCGATCGGCTGGCCGTTCGCGAGCCGCGCCGCCCGCACGCGCTCGCGGATCGCCTCGGCCTTCTCCCACGCGGCCGCCTCGGTATCGGCGACGATCGGCCGGAACGACACGCTGATGCGCGGCGCGCGCCCGAACGGCGCGGCGGCGGCACGCACGCGCGCGATCTGCTCGCGCACCGCGTCGAGCGGCTCGCCCCACGTCATGTAGACATCCGCATGCTCGCCCGCAACGGCAAGCGCGGCCGGCGACGAGCCGCCGAAATAGATCGGCACGTGCGGCCGCTGCGCGCCCTTCACGAGCGGCGATGCGCCGCGCAGCCGGTAGAACGCGCCGTCGTGGTCGACCGGCGCATCGGCCAGCCAGATCCGTTTCAGCACGTCGAGATATTCGCCGGTGCGGCGGTAGCGCGCATCGTGCGGCACGAAATCGCCGTCACGCTGCAAGTCGGCGTCGTCGCCGCCGGACACCACGTTCAGCGCGAGCCTGCCGCCGCTGAACACGTCGAGCGTCGCGATCTGCCGCGCGGCGGCCGACGGCACGATCACGCCCGGCCGGTGTGCGAGCAGCAGGCGGATGCGTTCGGTCGCGGCGGCCGCGAACGACGCGACGATGAAGCCGTCCGCCGCGTTGCTGAAATGGCCGATCAGGATCTGGTCGAAGCCGGCGGCCTCGTGCGCCTGCGCGAAGCGGCGCACGTAGTCGGGCTGGACGGCCGCGCCGCCCGGTACGTCGACCTCCGCGCCGGGTGTCGCGGTGATCATGCCGATGATGTCGACTGGCATGTCGGGATGTCCTCGGGTATGTCGATCGGGAATCGCGGGAATCGTGACGATGGCCGCACGATCACTGCGCGGCGGCCGTCTTTTGCGCGGGGGCCGCGAACGCCCCCGCATACGAGCGGTCGAGCAGCTTCGACGTGTCGTACGCAGCCGGAATCACGCCGGACTTGTGCAGGAAGTCGGCCGTGTTCTGCGCGTCCTTCGCGGCCGTCTCGTCGACCGGGCCGACGCGCTGCCGGGCATTGTTGAGCCAGCGATACGCGACGTCGGGTTCGAGATTCGCGCGTTTCGCCCAGAGGTCCGCATACTCGCGCGGATGGCTGTCGACCCACTGGCGCGCGACCACCACACGCCGCAGGAAATCGGTGATTTCGGCGCGCTTGCCCGCTGCGGCCTGCTCGTTCGCGGCGACGAAGCTCAGCGCCGGCATCAGCCCCTGCGCGGTCGTCACGGGGCGCGCCCCCTGCCGTAACGCGAGCGTGCTGACGAACGGCTCCCACAGCGACACCGCGTCGACCGAGCCGTTCGCGAGCGCGTTGGTCGCGTCGATCGGCATCAGGTACGCGTACTTCACCGAATCGGCGCGCAGCCCCGCGTGTTCGAGCGCGCGCAGCACGAGCTGCTGGCTCCACGCGCCGCGCCATACCGCGATGGTCTTGCCTTGCAGATCGGCCACGGTGCGCACCGGCGAGTTCTTCGGCACGAGGATCGCGACGCCGTCGAGGCTCTGCCGCGACACCGCGACGACCTTGACCGGCGCGCCGCGCGCGGCCAGCGTGAGCAGCGCGGAATCGCCGAGGAAGCCGAGGTCGATCGCGTTGCCGTTCAGGCTTTCGGCCACCGGCGCGGCGGCCTGGAAGTGCTTCCACTCGATCGTGTAAGGCAGGTCCTTCAGCGCGCCGGACGCCTCCATCGACGCCTGGATGTTGAAGTAGTTCTGTTCACCGACACGCAACGTGACGGTGTCTTTGGCGATGCCCGGCTGCGCGGCGAGCGCCAGCAAGAGCGCCGTGACGATTCGGCTCAGCAACATGATCTCCCGGAAGGTTTGTCCGCCGTGCGAAACCGCCGGCGCAACGGATGGAACCGGTGAAGATACGTCGATCCACTTCATGACACAAACGCAATATTCTTCTATGTAAAGATGCAAATATTTTATGACTCGCTCGCGTGCGTGCGCGGCTCGTCGTCTGCCGACGCCTCTCGGAGTTCGAAGGGTTCCTCGACAGATATTTCGCGCACGAAATAAATTACGAACTATATTTCGCATACGAAATAACTGCCCGAGCGAGGACGCCCATGACCTCCGAACCCATCGAATTTTCCGCCGCCGACGGCTACGTGCTGCACGGCACGCTGTGGTCGCCGGATGCGACGCCGCGCGCGCTGGTCCTGATCCATCCGGCGACGGCCGTGCCCGAGCGGCTGTATGCGGGCTTCGCGCGCTTCCTGACCGAACGCGGTTTCGCGGCGTTGACCTACAACTATCGCGGCATCGGCGCATCGCGGCCGGCGCGGCTGGGCGCGCTGCGGGCCCGCATGCGCGACTGGATGGAGCTCGACGTGGGCGCCGCGACCGCGTGGGCCCGGCACGCGTATGAAGGGCTGCCGTTGCTGGCCGTCGGCCACAGCGTCGGCGGTCACGCGATCGGGCTGTCCGGCGCGACGACGCATCTGCGCGCGGCCGTGCTGGTCGCCGCGCATGCGGGCAGCACGCGGCTGATCGCGCAGGCGGCCGAGCGCCTGAAGGTGCGACTGATCCTGCGCGTGCTCGGCCCGCTGACGTCCGCGTTGCTCGGCTACGTGCCCGGCAAGCGGCTCGGGCTCGGCGAGGATATGCCGGCCGGCGTGTTCCGCGAATGGAGCCGCTGGACGACGCTGCCTCACTACTTCTTCGACGATCCGACGCTCGGCGCGGCCGAACGCTTCGCGAAGCAGCAGTTGCCGATCCTCGCCCTCGGCTTCGACGACGATCCGTGGGCGAACCCGGCCGCGATCGGCCTGCTGGTAAGCTATCTGACCCGCGCGAAGGTCGAACGCCGCCAGATCGATCCGCGCGCGGCGGGCAGCGGCCCGGTCGGGCACATGGGCTTCTTTCGGAGCCGGCCCGGCGCCCTGCTGTGGCCCGACGTCGCCGACTGGCTCGCGCAGGCGCTCGACACGCCGCGCACCGCGGGCCGCCCCTCTCTTTCCATTGCAGCCGGGAACCCAGCTTGAGCGAAGACCGACGACTGTTTTTCATGTTGAACATCGGCCAGCGACGCGTGCAGCGCTGGATCGACCGCAAGGCCGAAACCGAAACGCGCGCGAGCGCCGCGCAGGCCGGCGTGCTGTTCTGTCTCGCGAAGCAGGACGGTGCGCTGATCGGCGAAGTCGGCGCCGCATTGCAGCTCGCGCCGTCCGCGATGACGGGGCTCGCCGACCGGATGGCGAAGGCCGGCCTCATCACGCGTCATGCCGATTCGGACGACGGCCGCGCGACGCGGCTGTACCTGACCGACGCAGGCCACGCGGCGCTCAAGCGTGCGCGCGTGCTGCTGCGCGAACTCAACGGCAAGCTGTGCGACGGGTTTTCCGACGCCGAACTCGACGTCGTCGCGCGCTGGTTGCACACGTTGCAGGAGCGCTTTCCGGCGGAGCGCTGAGCAGCGCATCACGCGCTCACAGTCGGCGCGTGCCGACATCAATCGCAAGCGATTGCGATTCGCGTTTTCGATTCGATTTTCATGCCGCCGCAACGGCAAATCTTGCATGCCGGACGCCTGCTTCCGGCAACGCTTTCCGGCTACGTCCTGTTACAAAAAACCGCCTGTTGCGCGGCATTCGAATCGCCTACATTGCAATCCACTTCGACACATTCGTCGCATGCCCGGACTGGCGTTCCCGTCGGGTCGACATCGCAGACACACCCGACAAGCATTGAAAACGAAGAGGAGTCTTAACCGAAGTGCTGGCGGCATCCAGCGCACGCGGATCGCGATGACTGAAGCGGCATGCTGAACGGCACGTCACGACGTGCGCGGCACGATTCGCCGCGCCCCGGCTCGCGTCGTCTCGTCGTGCCCCGCCATCGCATCCGTCCCTCACCGAGGAGTCGTCCATGCGACGCATGATCGTGTCCCATCCGCTTGTCACCCGTCTGTCCGCCGCGATGGCGCTGGCCGCCGCTGCCGTGGCGCACGCCGAACCCGTCGTCGTGTCGGGCCCGAGCCCGTTCGCCGCGTGCACCATCGGCGGCCCGGGCACCAACTACGTGAATGCAGAAGTCGAACCGTGGCTCGCGGTCAACCCGGCGAACCCGAACAACATGATCGGCGTGTGGCAGCAGGACCGCTGGTCGAACGGCGGCGCCCACGGGCTCGTCGCCGGCTACACGTTCGATGCGGGCGCAACCTGGGCGCGCACGCCGCAGCCGTTCAGCGCGTGCGCGCCGGGCGGGCTGAAATACGAGCGCGCGTCCGATCCGTGGGTCTCGTTCGGGCCGGACGGCACCGCGTACTCGGTCTCGATCTCGTTCAACCAGTCGAACAACGCCAACGCGGTCGGCGCGTCGGTCTCGACCGACGGTGGGCAAACGTGGAGCAGCCCGGCCGTGCTGATCGCGAACGACGAACCGACGACGCAGTTCTTCAACGACAAGGAATCGGTGACCGCCAACCCGGTGAAGGCCGGCACCGCCTACGCGGTATGGGACCGTCTCGAGCTGCCGAACGGCAACCCGTACGCGAACCTGCACACGAAGGCATACCGCGGGCCGACGCTGTTCTCGAAAACGACCGACGGCGGCAAGACGTGGAGCGCCGCGAAGGTGATCGTCGACGTGCCGTCGCGCCAGCAGACGATCGGCAACCAGATCGTCGTCGATCCGAAGAACGGCACGCTCTACGATTTCTTCGACCTGATCCAGCCGCCGTTCAGCAAGGCGGCCGGCAAGGTCGCGTTCATCAAGTCGACCGACGACGGCGCGACGTGGACCAAGCCGCAAGTCATCGCGGGGCTGCAGACGGTCGGCGTCACGGACCCGAACACCGGCGAACCCGTGCGCACCGGCGACATCATTCCCGAACCCGCGATCGATCCCGCATCCGGGCAGCTCTACGTCGTGTGGCAGGACAGCCGCTTCAACGGCGGCGCGTACGACGAGATCGCGCTATCGACGTCGAAGGATGGCGGCGCGACCTGGAGCGCGCCGCAACAGGTGAATACGCCGACCGGGCGCCCCGCGTTCAATCCGTCGGTGCGCGTCGACAACACGGGCGCGGTGATGGTCACGCACTACGACTTCCGCGACCTGCAGGCCGGCAACACGACGACGCTGCCGACCGGCTTCTGGCGCAAGATCTCGCATGACGGCGGCGCCACCTTCGCCGACGAGCGACGCGTCGGCGGCCCGTTCGACATGAAGCTCGCGCCCAACGCCGAAGGGTTCTTTATCGGCGACTACCAGGGGCTCGACGTTCTCCCGTCGTCGTCGTTCCATCCGTTCTTCGTGCAGACCAACGCGGGCAACCTGACGAACCGCACCGACGTGTTCTTCGCGCCGTAACGCGCGCCTGGCCACCTCGCCACCTCGCCGCCGCTCCGACGCCATGCGCCGCGCGGCGGCGGGCGCGGGTCCAGCGCATCAATGCATGTCGGTCAGCACGATGCGCCCGTCGACCTTCCCTTCCCGCAGCTTCGCGAAGATGTCGTTGATGTTGCCGAGCCGGTCGCGGTGGATATGCGCGCGCACCAGGCCGTCCGCCGCGAAATCGAGCGATTCCTGCAGATCGCGCCGCGTGCCGACGATCGACCCGCGCACGGTGATGCCGTTCAGCACGGTCGAGAAGATCGGCAGCGGGAAATCGCCCGGCGGCAAACCGTTGAGCGCCACCGTGCCGCCGCGCCGGACCATCCCGAGCGCCTGCGCGAACGCGCTGCGCGATACGGCCGTGACGAGCACGCCATGCGCGCCGCCGATTTCCTTCTGGATCACTTTCGCGGGGTCGTCGATCGACGCGTCGATCGTCAGGTGGGCGCCCAGTTGCCGCGCCAGCGCGAGCTTGTCGGGAGAAATGTCGATGGCCGCGACGTGCAGGCCCATCGCACGCGCATACTGCACGGCCACGTGCCCGAGGCCGCCGATGCCGGAGATCGCGAGCCACTGGCCCGGGCGCGTGTCGGTGACCCGAATGCCCTTGTAGACCGTGACACCCGCGCACAGGATCGGCGCGATCTCGTCGAACGCGACCTGCGCGGGCAACTGGCCGACGTAATCGGGATCGGCCAGCACGTATTCCGCGTAGCTGCCGTTCACCGAATAGCCGGTGTTCTGCTGCCCATGGCACAGCGTTTCCCAGCCCGTGAAGCAGTACTCGCAATGGCCGCAGGCCGTATAGAGCCACGGCACGCCGACGCGATCGCCCTCGCGCACGTGCGTGACGCCCGCGCCGACCGCCGCGACGATCCCCACGCCTTCGTGGCCCGGGATGAACGGCAGCGACGGCTTGACGGGCCAGTCGCCGTCGGCCGCGTGCAGATCGGTATGGCAAACGCCCGACGCCTTGATGTTGACGAGAATCTGGCCGGGCCCCGGTGCCGGGATCGGGACTTCCTCGATGCGCAACGGCTCGCCGAACGCGTGTACCACGGCCGCTTTCATGGTCTGGGTCATGCGTTGCTCCTGTCTGGTCGATGAGCGACCCAGTATCCGGTTTCGGCATCGGAGCACGTTGATACGCGTCAACGCATCGGAACGGATGCAGCGGTCAACGCGGCTTCGCCACGATCGGCATCGTTCGACGCGAAAGCTCGAGCCGTCGATTACAGACCGCCCCGCCGCTCGCGCCACCCTTTCACCGTTGCGACAGAAACCCGACGAGATCCTGCCATTCGGCTTGGATTTTGACATGATATAACATATCATTTCGCGTGCTCGTCCACCGGATACCGTTCCAACCAGGTGGCCGCGCCTTGCCGAGCCATGTTCCAACGGGTCACTGCGCGTCATTGACGCAACAATATATCGTATCTAACAGTGGCCCGCATCGCTCGTTATCCGATCCGATTCCAACCGATTCACCGACCATGCGCGACCTCCCTCGCTTACCGCTTCGCCCGCTCTCGTCCCTGTCGCTGATGCTGTGCGCCGCCGTCGCCCACGCGCAGACCGATGCGCCCACCGCGTCCGGCACGCCTGCCGCCGCACCCGCACCGCTCGCGCCGATCTTCGTGACCGCGAACCCGCTCGGCGACACCGAACTGATCGCACCGACCGTCCAGCTTTCCGGCGATGCGCTGACGCGCCGCCAGGCCGATTCGCTCGGCGAAACGCTCAATGGGCTGCCCGGCGTGTCGACCACCACCTACGGGCCGATGGTCGGCCGCCCGATCATTCGCGGGATGGACGGCGACCGGATCCGGCTGCTGCAGAACGGCGTCGCGGCGTATGACGCGTCGTCGCTGTCGTACGATCACGCGGTGCCGCAGGACCCGCTGTCGATCGAGCGCGTCGAGATCGTGCGCGGCCCGGCCGCGCTGCTGTACGGCGGCAACGCGGTGGGCGGCGTGGTCAACACGATCGACAACCGGATTCCGCGCGAAGCGATCGAAGGCGTGACGGGCGCGCTCGACGCCCGCTACGGCGGCGCGAATTCCGTGCGCGCCGGCGCCGCGCAGGTCGAAGGCGGCAACGGCCGCTTCGCGTTCCACGTCGACGCCTTCGATCGCGAAACCAGCAAGCTGCGGATTCCCGGCTATGCGCGCAGCAGCCAGCAGCGCGCGATCGACGGCCCCGACACGCCGCAACCGGAAGGCAACGTGCCGAACAGCGACGGGCGCGTGCACGGTGGTGCGGTCGGCGCGTCGTACACGTGGGCCGACGGTTTCGCGGGCCTGTCGTACAGCGGCTACGAATCGAACTACGGCTCCGTCGCGGAGAGCGACGTGCGGCTGCGGATGCGCCAGGAACGCCTCGCGTTCGCGTCCGAGGTGCGCAACCTGAGCGGGCCGTTCACGAAGCTGAAATTCGATTTCGCGTACACCGACTACCGCCACAAGGAAGTGGACAACGGCGAGACGGCGACCACCTTCCGCAATCGCGGTTACGAGGCGCGCATCGAGGCACGCCATCGCAAGATCGGGCCGTTCGAAGGCGCGATCGGCGTGCAGTTCGGCCAGAACACGTTCTCGGCGCTCGGCGACGAAATGCTCGTGCCGTCCACCCGCACCAACAGCGTCGCGCTGTTCGGCCTCGAGGAATGGCAGGTCGTCCCGGCGCTGAAGCTGAGCCTCGGCGGCCGCTTCGAGCACGTGAAGGTCGATCCCGATCCGGCGGGCGTCGAGAAATTCGCGGGCGCGCAGCCGCGCGACTTCAATGCGGGCAGCCTGTCGGCCGGTGCGCTGTTCTCGCTGACGCCGGTATGGTCGATCGCAGCGAACGTCGCCTACACCGAACGCGCGCCGACCTTCTACGAGCTGTATTCGAACGGCCCGCACGATGCGACCGGCCAGTTCCTGATCGGCAACCCGAACGCGTCGAAGGAAAAGGCCGTGTCGACCGACCTGTCGCTGCGCTATGCGAGCGGGCCGAACCGCGGCAGCGTCGGCGTGTTCTACAACCGCTTCTCGAACTATCTGACCGAGTACAACACCGGCCGCGTGGTGGACGACGACGGCGAGCCCGTCGCGCCCGGCACCGACGGCTCGCTCAACGAGGCGATCTACCGCGGCGTGCGCGCCGAGTTCTACGGCGTCGAGCTGGACGGCAAGTGGCGTGCGTTCTCGCGGCGCGGCCACACGGTCGATCTCGAACTGACGGCCGACTACACGCACGCGCGCAACGTCGACACGGGCCAGCCGCTGCCGCGCATCGCGCCGCTGCGCGCGACGCTCGCGGCCGACTACGGTTACGGCCCGTTCGGTGCGCGCGCACAGGTCACGCACGCGTGGTCGCAGCATCGCGTGCCCGACGACGACTTCTCGACGGACGGCTATACGTCGCTCGGCGTGATGCTGACGTACAAATTCCGCGTCGGCCCGACGCACTGGCTCGCCTACCTGCGCGGCGACAACCTGACGAACCAGGAGATCCGCTACTCGACGTCGGTCGTGCGCGGCTTCGCCCCGCAAGGCGGGCGCAGCGTGATGGCCGGATTGCGCACCACGTTCTGACCCTCGCATGGCTCGCGGCGCCCGCCGCGGGCCGCTTTCCGGCGCGAACCCGACGCGCCGCGTCCTTTCCGTTTGTCCATCAGACAGTCGCGTCATTCACGCCGATCGTCGTGAATACGCATATCGGCTTCCATTCCCCATTCCTCCGCAATGAAATTCCGGTATTCACCGGTAATTTAGAACTAAATCGTCAGACAATTACTATAAAAATGACGTTTATTGTTTTATCAGTAAATCCTGTTTCAAATACATCGCATAAACAATTCAGTAAATATCGCCCCTCTCCCCTTTTGATCGAGATCAAGAACGCCCGTGCGACAAGGCTTTGTTCGATCGAAAAACGAATGTAAGGGTTTTGACGGGTAAAGAATCATCCCGAATACCCGTTAAAGCCGGCACGATCCCGTATCTGGTCGAACGATAAATTCCATTTGCCAACCACACGCACAGGGGCACAACGTGAAAATCGCCAGAATGAGCATCAAAACGAAACTCCTCGGCGGCTTCGGCCTGCTCGCCGCGGTCGTCGTGATCGTGTCGGGCGTGGCCCTCAAGGCACTGTCCGATACGAACGCCGAGTTTTCACGCTACATGAACGGCATCAACGCGCGGGCGAACCTGTCCGCGCAAATCCGCACCGCGGTCGACCGGCGCGCGATCGCCGCGCGCAACCTCGTGCTCGTCACCCGGCCGGCCGACGTCGAGGCTGAACTGGCCGAGGTGAACCTCGCGCACAAGGACGTGCAGGACCATCTCGCGAAGCTCAAGGAACTCATGGCGAACGCGACCGACACCTCCGATCGCGCACGCGAACTGGTGGCCGACATCGTGCGCATCGAGGCCAGCTACGGGCCCGTGGCGCTGCGCATCGTCGGACTCGCGCAGGCCGGCAAGAAGGACGACGCAATCGCCGACATCGAGGACAACTGCCGCCCGTTGCTCGCGCAACTGGTGCGCGCAACCGACGCCTACGCGACCTTCACGCATGAACGCGAACTCGAAATCGCGCAGGCCTTCGCGGATCGCTACACGGCGGAGCGCAACCTGCTGGCCGGCATCTGCCTGATCGCCGTCGCGATCGCGGCCTGCGGCGGCCTGTGGCTCACACGCAAGATCACGGTGCCGATCGGCGCGGCCGTGGACGTCGCACGCACGGTGGCGAACGGCGATCTCGGCAGCCGTATCGAGGTGCGCGGCAACGACGAAACGCGCGACCTGCTCGACGCGCTGCGGACGATGAACGAACGGCTGATCGGCATCGTCGGCCGCGTGCGCGACTCGTCGAACAGCATCGCGCACGCGGTGAGCGAGATCGCATCGGGCAACCTCGACCTGAGCCAGCGCACCGAGGAACAGGCCGCGTCGCTGCAGGAAACCGCGGCGACGATGGAGGAATTCACGTCGACGGTGCGCCTGAACGCGGAAAACGCGCAACAGGCCAGCACGCTCGCCGCGAATGCGTCGGACGTCGCGCACCGCGGCAGCTCGGTGGTCGGCCGCGTGGTCGACACGATGACGGAGATCGGCCACAGCTCGTCGAAGATCGCCGACATCACGGGCATCATCGAAGGCATCGCGTTCCAGACCAACATCCTCGCGCTCAACGCGGCGGTCGAAGCCGCCCGCGCGGGCGAACAGGGCCGCGGCTTCGCGGTCGTCGCGAGCGAGGTCCGGAATCTCGCGCAGCGCTCGTCGACCGCGGCCAAGGAAATCAAGGAACTGATCACCGCGTCGGTGCAGACGATCCGCGACGGCTCTGCGCTCGCGGGCGAAGCCGGCAAGACGATGACCGACGTCACGCAAGCCGTGGCACGCGTGACCGACATCATGGGCGAGATCGCGGCCGCATCGGCCGAGCAGAGCCGCGGCATCGACCAGGTGAACCTGACGATCACGCAGATGGACGAGACGACGCAGCAGAACGCCGCGCTCGTCGAGCAGGCGGCAGCCGCATCGAAGTCGCTCGAGGCGCAGGGCCGCGAGTTGTCCGAAACGGTCGCCGCGTTCCGGATGCCGTCCGGCTCACATGGGGCGTCGCCGGGCGCGCGTGAGCAGGAAGCCGACGTGCGTCACTGGCAGCCGGCTGCCGCGTAACGGCATGCGCGAACCAGACGACGATGTGCATGCCGTTACGCTCGTCCGTCTGGGTCACGCTGGCACGCACCGCGTAACCGCCGCATCCCGCATCGAAAATCGTTGCAGTCGATTGCGCATGCCGCCATGCGCGTCCTTCGCGCAACTCTCCGCATGGCCTTGCGCACACTGCTTCCGCAGCGACGCGCAAATTTCGGTCCCGCTCGGGCATCGCGCGTTGCAGCACCCTCGTCATGGATAGCGCCCGACATGCGCGCCCGCATCGTGCATCGATACAGACTTTTAAAACGCACGAATGACGAGTATCCTAAAAAAGTACTCTTCGACCGGACGGCGAATCGCGTTCACTGACTCCCGTCCGATCGCCATGCGGCCCCATCGTCTCGCGCACCGCGCACCGATGGCGGCGTCTGTCTCTCGCGCCTGGCCGCACGACCCCTTCCCCAACAATCGTCAGGAGAGCTGGTGAGCCGACTCGTCGTCGTATCCAATCGCATCGCAGATCCCCGTAAAGCCGCGGCAGGCGGTCTCGCCGTCGCCGTGAAGGACAGCCTGCAGGAAACCGGCGGCGTCTGGTTCGGCTGGAGCGGCCGGCTACGCGGCGGCGACGATCAGGCCACGCATGGCGACGACGTGCAGATCCAGAACGTCGGCGGCATCCAGCTCGCGACGGTCGACCTCGATCCGCAGGATTACGACGCTTACTATCTCGGCTACTCGAACAACGTGCTGTGGCCGGTGTTTCACTACCGGCTCGATCTCGCGCAGTTCGACCGGCGTTTCGCCGACGGCTACCGACGCGTGAACCAGCTGTTCGCGCGCAAGCTGCGCACGCTGCTGCGCCCCGACGACGTCATCTGGGTGCACGACTATCAGTTGATTCCGCTCGCGGCCGAGCTGCGCGCGATGGGCTGCACGAATCCGATCGGCTTCTTCCTGCACATCCCGATGCCGCCGCCGCCGATCATGGCCGCGATCCCGGAACACGAATGGCTGATGCGCTCGCTGTTCGCGTACGACCTCGTCGGCTTCCAGACCGAATCGGACCTGCTCCACTTCGAGCACTACGTCGAGGCCGAAGCCGGTGCAGCGCGGCTGCCCGACGGCCGGCTGCGCGCGTTCGGCCGCACGCTGTCGGCCGGTGCGTTCCCGATCGGCATCAACGTCGACGAATTCGAAGCGCTCGCGCGCGATCGCGACGGCCTCGACATGTTCGAGCGCATGCGCGACGAATATTCGCGCCGTCAGCTGCTGGTCGGGGTCGACCGGCTCGATTACACGAAAGGGCTGCCGCAGCGCGTGCATGCATTCCGCGAGTTGCTCGAACACTATCCGGAGAACCGCGACCGCGCGACGCTGATCCAGATCGCCGCGCCGAGCCGCGAGGATCTCGGCGCCTACGACGACCTGCGGCGCGAGATGGACAGTCTGTGCGGCGCGATCAACGGCGACTACGGCGAGCTCGAATGGATGCCGATGCGCTACATTCACCGCACCGTCGCGCGCAAGCGTCTGCCGGGCCTCTACCGTGCAAGCCGGGTCGCGCTCGTCACGCCGCTGCGCGACGGCATGAACCTCGTCGCGAAAGAGTTCCTCGCGGCGCAGGACGCGGCCGACCCGGGCGTGCTCGTGCTGTCGCGTTTCGCGGGCGCGGCCGAGCAACTGAAGTCGGCGCTGCTCGTCAATCCGTACGACACGCAAGGCACCGCGCAGGCGATCCAGCGCGCGCTCACGATGCCGCTCGAAGAGCGCCGCCAGCGTCACGCGGCGCTGATGGCGATCATGCGCAAGACCGACGTGCACTGGTGGCGCACACGCTTTCTCGAAGCGCTCACCGAAGCGGCCGAAGTCGCGGCCGCGACCGAATCCTGACGCGCGTTCGAGCACGACCCACGACGTTCGACCGATACGTGTGCGTCGCTCATGGCGACGCCGTGGCGGGAGAGAAGGAAACGAAAACGCGCAGTGTCGGCAGGTCGACACGCGACGCTCGCCGGTCCGCGCAGCGCGCGTCAATGATCGGGTTCGTGCGGCAGTCGGTACGCGATGAAATCGCGCTCGACTGCAGACGCCTGCTCCGTTTCGATCGCGCCGCCGCGCGCGCTCGTTTCGTCGCCGGGTAACGCCGCCGCCGTCGCCGACGGCGGTTCGCTGCGCCCATCGATCAGCGCCTGCAACACGTCTCGTTCGAGCACCTCGCATTGCAGCAGCCGTCGCGCGATGCGTTCGAGCGCGTCGCGGCGTTCGCCGAGCGTCGCCGCGACGCGCGCATGCGCATCGGTCAGCAGCGTGCGTACCTCGTCGTCGATCATGCGCGCGGTGTGCTCGCTGCAGCGGCCGTCGCCCGCCTGCCATGCACCAGGCATGCCCTGGCGTGCATCGCCGTCGTCGAACGTCGCAAGCCCGATCCTCTCGCTCATTCCGTATTGCATGACCATGTGGCGCGCCATCGCGGTCGCGCGTTCGAGGTCGTTCTGCGCGCCGGTCGACACATCGCCGAACACGAGTTCTTCCGCCACGCGCCCGCCGAGCAGCGCGTCGATCCGGTCGAGCAACTCGCTGCGGCGCAGGACGTAGCGATCCTCGGTCGGCACCTGCTGCGTGTAGCCGAGCGCCGCGACGCCGCGCGGAATGATCGACACCTTCTTCACCGGGTCGCAATGCGCGCGGCTTTCCGCGACGAGCGCATGGCCGGCTTCGTGATACGCGATCGTCAGCTTCTCCTGCTCGTTCATCACGCGGCTCTTGCGCTCGAGGCCCGTCAGCGCGCGGTCGATCGCCTCGTCGAAGTCGGCCATGCCGACCGCCGGCTTGCCGAGTTCGGCCGCATGCAGCGCGGCCTCGTTGACGACGTTCGCGAGATCGGCGCCGACGAAGCCCGGCGTGCGCGATGCAAGCTCGCCGAGATCGACGTCGGCCGCGAGCTTCACGCGCTTCACGTGCACATCGAGGATCTGGCGGCGGCCGTTCACGTCGGGCCGGTCGATCGCGATGTGACGATCGAAGCGGCCCGGCCGCAGCAGTGCGGGATCGAGAATCTCGGGCCGGTTCGTCGCGGCCATGATGATCACGCCGGAGCCGGCCTGGAAACCGTCCATCTCGACCAGCAACTGGTTGAGCGTCTGTTCGCGCTCGTCGTTGCCCGACATCGGGCCGACGCCTCGCACCTTGCCGAGCGCATCGAGCTCGTCGACGAACACGATGCACGGCGCCTTCTGCTGCGCCTGCTCGAACAGGTCGCGCACGCGCGCGGCGCCCACGCCGACGAACATCTCGACGAACGCCGAGCCGCTGATCGAGAAGAACGGCACGGCCGCCTCGCCGGCCACCGCACGCGCGAGCAGCGTCTTGCCCGTGCCCGGCGCGCCGACGACGAGCACGCCTTTCGGAATCTTGCCGCCGAGCCGCTGGTAGCGATCGGGATTGCGCAGGAACGCGACGAGCTGCTGCAGTTCGGCCTTCGCTTCGTCGATGCCCGCGATGTCGTCGAACGTGATGCCGGTTTCCTGCTGCACGTACACGCGTGCGCGGCTCTTGCCCATCCCGGTGAAGTCCTGCAGCCCGCCGCGCTTGCGCAGCATCATGTTCCACACGAACACGAGCAGCACGAGCGGTAGCAGCCACGACGCGAGCGACGTGATCCAGCCGATATCGGGCGTGCCGTGATAGCGGATGCCGGCGGCGGTCAGCGTGTCGATCAGGTGTTCGTCGGTCACGCGGCTGGTCGTGAAGCGCCACGGCGTGCCGGCTTGCCGCACGACCGCGGCGTCGGACGCCGGCAGCATCGTGCCGGCCTGCGGCATCTTCAACGTGCCCGAGATCGACGCCGGGCCGATCTCGAGATCGTCGACGAGCCGCGCGGCGACGAGCCGGTGAAAGTCGCTGTACGCAATCGGCGTCGACGTCGGGTGCAGCATCAGCAACTGCGCGGCGAACAGCACGAAGAAGCCCGCGGCGATCAACAATCCCGGGTAGTCGAATTTCCTGTCCATGGCATCGGGCCGGCCGTATCTGCCGCGCGGCGTGTGCTCACGCCGGCACGCGCGCGCAACCCGCGCAACCCGCGCAACGGGTACGCGGCTGCGACCGCGACGACCAGCCGAAAACGGCATGCATCCACGCCATCGTCGCCTCGCTGTCTCGCGTCGTTCGTCCCATCGATACCGCCTCGGCAACACCGTCGGCCGGCGTCGCCGGGGCGATCCTCGCGCCCGGGCGGCACGCCGTGACGCGCCGCCCCTGATTCCAGTCTAGTTCGCGTGCGGGCGTCGCGCACCGCTCGCCGTGCAAGCGTCGAATCGTCCGACGAACGGCTTTCATCCGCCCCCTTGCCGCGTTATAGTCGCGTTCATGACATTTTCGTGACAGCCGTGTCGCGCCGCCGCGCGCGATAGCGGCCGTTGCATTCCGCCCTGCGTCGCGGCCGCCCGCGGCGCCGGCGCGCATCGAACGACAACGCCCACCCGCCCATTCGAGGAGCCCACGACGTGAACGACACCCCCGATCGCCCCGACGACCTTCCCGCCGATCCCGACCGCCGCCGTGTGCTCGGCGGCCTCGCCGCGCTCGGTGCCGGTGTCGCGCTCGCCGGCTGCGAAACCACCGCGGGCAACGCGCCGCGCTCGGCCGCCGACCTGCGCATCGACGAAGGGTTGCGCCAGCGCGTGCGCCACATCGTCGTGATCTATGCGGAAAACCGCAGCTTCGCGAACCTGTACGGCGATTTCCCGGGGGTACTTCATCCGCTGAGCGAAGTGCGGCCCGAACATGCGCAGCAGCTCGATCGCGACGGCAAGACGCCGCTGCCGGTGCTGCCGAAGATCTGGGGCGGGCTCGTGCCGCAAGCGCAGGAAGTGGACGGCAAGCGCTACGCGATCGCCGAGCGCGACATCGACAAGCTGCCGAATGCGCCGTTCCGGATTACCGACGCGCAGGGCCAGCCGCTGCCGAACGGCGTGATCACGCGCGACCTGTGGCACCGTTTCTACCAGAACCAGATGCAGATCGCGGGCGGCCGCAACAACCAGTTCGCCGCATGGGCCGATTCGGGCGGCCTCGTGATGGGCCATTACCGCAATTCGGCCGACACGCTGCGGCTGTGGAATCTCGCACGGCAATACACGCTGTGCGACAACTTCTTCATGGCGGCCTTCGGCGGTTCGTGGATGAACCACATGTTCCTGATCTCCGCGCAGCCGCCGCTGTATCCGGACGCGCACAAGCATCCGCATGCGGCGAAGCTGCTGTCGAAGGTCGAAGGTGACGACCCGACCGGCACGCGCCTGAAGCTCGCCGACGATTCGCCCGCGTCCGCGCTGGACGGCCCGCCGAAATTCGCGGTCGATGGCCCGCTGACGCCGGACGGCTACGGCGTGAACACGATGGCGCCGCCGTACCAGCCGAGCTACGTGCCGCCGCCCGATCCGGGCAACGCCGCGTATGCGGACCCGGCCGACCATCGCGTGATGCCGCCGCAGGGCTACGCGACGATCGGCGACCGCCTGTCGGAAAAGAACATCGACTGGGCGTGGTACAGCGGCGCGTGGCAGTACGCGCTCGAGCATCGCGACACCGGCACGGTGCCCGACTTCCAGTACCACCACCAGCCGTTCAACTACTTCGTGAACTACGCGCCGGGCACCGAAGCCCGCCGCAAGCACCTGCGCGACGCGGGGCTCGGCGACGAGCCGTCGACCAACCATTTCATCGCCGACATCGACGCGGGCCGCCTGCCGGCCGTCACGTTCTACAAGCCGCAGGGCAACCTGAACATGCACGCGGGCTATGCGGACATCGAATCGGGCGACCGTCACATCGCGACCGTGATCGACCATATCCGGCGCGGGCCGCAATGGGAGAACACCGTGATCGTGATGACCCACGACGAAAACGGCGGCTGGTGGGATCACGTCGCGCCGCCGGTCGGCGACCGCTGGGGCCCCGGCTCGCGGATTCCGGCACTCGTGATCTCGCCGTTCGCGAAAAAGGGCTTCGTCGATCACACGCTGTACGACACGAACTCGATCCTGCGCTTCATCAGCCGCGTGCACGGCCTCGCCCCGCTCGACGGCGTGGTGCTGCGCAACAACGCGTTCGCCGCGCGTGGCGAGACGCCGCCGGGCGACCTGACGAACGCGCTCGAGCTCGGCTGACGACCAGCTGACCGCCGGAAACGACGACGCGCCGGGCCATGCGATCGATGGCTCGGGGCGTCGTTCGTTTCAGGGCCGACGAGGCTACGCGGCGCTACGCAATGCGTCGCGCATTGCGGTGCTCGGTGAGTGAATAGCGGCGCGCGCGGCGCCCAAATGAAAACGTCCCGCCGCCGACGAGCAATGCCGGCGACGGGACGTCAAAGACCATGACACTGCGTACCGTCAGCCGCCGATACGCTGCTCGATCTTCTTCATCGTGCCGGTCATTTCAGCCGGCAAGCGCAGCTTCAACGTATCGAACAGCGCCGCGTGCAGCTTCAGTTCCTCGCGCCATTCGTCGGCGTTCATCGACGTCACCGCATCGAACTGATCGCGCGTGAAATCGAGGCCGTCCCAGTGCAGGTCTTCATACGCAGGCGACACGCCGAACGCATGCTCGCCGCCACCGCCCGTACCTTCGAGCCGATCGAGCATCCACTTCAGCACGCGCATGTTCTCGCCGAAGCCCGGCCACACGAACTTGCCGTTCGCATCCTTGCGGAACCAGTTCACGCAGTAGATCTTCGGCAGCTTCGCGCCGGCGGCTTCGAGCTGCTTGCCGATGTCGAGCCAGTGCGCGAAATAATCGCTGACGTTGTAGCCGCAGAACGGCAGCATCGCGAACGGATCGCGGCGCACGATGCCCTGCTGGCCGACGGCTGCCGCGGTCGTCTCGGAGCCCATCGTCGCGGCCATGTACACGCCTTCGACCCAGTCGCGCGCCTCCGTCACGAGCGGCACCGTCGTCGAGCGGCGGCCACCGAAGATGAACGCGTCGATCGGCACGCCGGCCGGGTTCTCCCAGTCGTCGTCGATCGACGGACACTGCGCGGCCGGCGCGGTGAAGCGCGAGTTCGGGTGCGCGGCCTTGCGGCCGGTTTCCTTGCCGATCTCCGGCGTCCACGGATTGCCCTGCCAGTCGGTCAGCTTCGCGGGCGGCATGTCGGTCAGCCCTTCCCACCACACGTCGCCGTCTTCCGTCAGCGCGACGTTCGTGAAGATCACGTTTTCCTTCAGCGTGGCGATCGCGTTCGGGTTGGTCTTCACGCCCGTGCCCGGCGCGACGCCGAAGAAACCGGCTTCCGGGTTGATCGCATACAGGCGGCCGTCGCGGCCGGGCTTCAGCCACGCGATGTCGTCGCCGATCGTCGTGACCTTCCAGCCGTCGAAGCCCTGCGGCGGAATCAGCATCGCAAAGTTGGTCTTGCCGCACGCGGACGGGAACGCGGCCGCGACGTGATACTTCTTGCCGGCCGGCGACGTCACGCCGAGGATCAGCATGTGTTCGGCGAGCCAGCCCTGATCGCGGCCCATCGTCGACGCGATGCGCAGTGCGAAGCACTTCTTGCCGAGCAGTGCGTTGCCGCCATAGCCCGAGCCGAAGCTCCAGATCTCGCGCGTTTCCGGAAAGTGCACGATGTACTTGACCGGATTGCACGGCCACGGCACGTCCTGCTGGCCGGCTTCGAGCGGATGGCCGACGCTGTGCACGCACGGCACGAAGTCGCCATCCTCGCCGAGCACGTCGTACACGTCGCGCCCCATGCGCGTCATGATCCGCATGTTCACCGCGACGTACGGGCTGTCCGACAACTCGACGCCGACGTGCGCGATCGGCGAACCGAGCGGGCCCATCGAGAACGGCACGACGTACAGCGTGCGGCCGCGCATCGAGCCGCGGAACAGCCCGTTCAACGTCTCGCGCATTTCGGCCGGCTCGATCCAGTTGTTGGTCGGGCCGACGTCGTCGCGCGAGGCCGCGCAGATGAACGTGCGATCCTCGACGCGCGCGACGTCCGACGGATCGGATTGCGCGAGATACGAGTTCGGACGCTTCGCCGGATTCAGACGCGTGAGCGTGCCTTGATCGACCATCGCCTGGCACAGCGCATCGTATTCTTCCTGCGAACCGTCACACCACACGACGCGCTCGGGCTCCGTCAGTGCCGCGATGCGCGACACCCAGTCGATCAGCTTGCGATGTTTGACGAAAGCCGGCGGAGCGATCAGCGGGCCGTGCGTTGCTTCGGCCAAAGTGTTTTGCGACATGGGGATGTCTCCAGATTTATTGGGCGGGGATGGGGATGCGGGGCGAGCCCGCGAGATGGGGAATGCGTGCGGAGCGCAGGAAGATGCGGCGCGAGGACGGGACGCGCGAGCGGAGCGCGCGTCGATGCCGCGATGCGTGCGAGAGAAGGTGAAGTCTCGTTAGAGGGTGCGAACGCGAGTTTCGCCATGCAAGCAACCTGCCATACAACTCCATGCCGGCCAGCATACCATCGCCGTTATTGGGCGGGCGTTGCGTTGCAACAAGAAACAACTGTGACTGCGCGCCGGCATGCGCGTTGCAGACAGGTGCTTTTTACGGCGACGCTGTGCACGCTTTGGGGACGAAACGAGCGCGACGACCGCCCCGCAAGGGTTTCGCTCGAGCGGCAATTTCAACCTGCCACTCGTCCGTATGCACAACGCTAACGCGGGTCGCACGAATTCGCGTTTTCGCTACTCAGGCAAACCCTGAATTAGGTTGTGTACACAAACATCCTGTCCGAATGCCCGTACGTCGTAAAAGTCGTGCGCGGATAACGTGCCAGGTTCGAGCAGACAAAAAAACCAGCCCCGCGGGGCTGGCGTCGTGCTTCGGGTCCGACGACGATCAGAACTGATTCATCGTGTTGTCCTTGCCCGCTGCCTTCAGCGCCGCTTCGCCGCTGAAGTATTCCTTGTGGTCGTCGCCGATGTCCGAACCCGACATGTTCTGGTGCTTCACGCACGCGATGCCCTGGCGGATTTCCTTGCGCTGCACCCCCGCCACGTAGCCGAGCATGCCCTGGTCGCCGAAGTATTCCTTGGCCAGGTTGTCGGTCGACAGCGCAGCCGTGTGGTACGTGGGCAGCGTGATCAGGTGGTGGAAGATGCCTGCTTCACGCGATGCATCGGCCTGGAACGTACGGATCTTCTCGTCGGCGAGCTTGGCCAGTTCGGTTTCGTCGTATTCGACGCTCATCAGCTGTGCACGGTCGTAAGCCGACACGTCCTTGCCTTCGGCCTTCATCGCGTCGTACGCCTGCTGGCGGAAGTTCAGCGTCCAGTTGAACGACGGGCTGTTGTTGTACACCAGCTTCGCGTTCGGGATCACCTTGCGGATCTCGCTGACCATGCCGCCGATCTGTGCGATATGCGGTTTTTCGGTTTCGATCCACAGCAGGTCGGCGCCGTTCTGCAGCGACGTGATGCAGTCGAGCACGCAACGCGCTTCGCCCGTGCCGGCGCGGAACTGGAACAGGTTGCTCGGCAGGCGCTTCGGACGCAGCAGCTTGCCGTCGCGCTTGATGACGACGTCACCGTTGCCCAGTTGGTCGGCCGACAGTTCTTCGCAATCGAGGAACGCGTTGTATTGATCGCCCAGGTCGCCCGGCTGGTTCGTCACGGCGATCTGCTTGGTCAGGCCGGCGCCCAGCGAATCGGTACGGGCGACGATGATGCCGTCGTCCACGCCCAGCTCCAGGAATGCATAGCGGATCGCGCGGATCTTCGCGAGGAAGTCCTCGTGCGGCACCGTGACCTTGCCGTCCTGGTGGCCGCACTGCTTCTCGTCCGACACCTGGTTTTCGATCTGGATGCAGCACGCGCCTGCTTCGATGAACTGCTTGGCCAGCAGGTAGGTCGCTTCCGCGTTGCCGAAGCCGGCGTCGATGTCGGCGATGATCGGCACGACGTGCGTGACGTGATTGTCGATCTTTTGCTGGATCGCGGCCTTGGCGGTCGCGTCCTTCGCGGCATCCAGCTCGCGGAACAGGCCGCCCAGCTCACGGGCGTCGGCCTGGCGCAGGAACGTGTACAGCTCGCGGATCAGCGCGCTGACCGAGGTCTTTTCGTGCATCGACTGATCCGGCAGCGGGCCGAATTCCGAACGCAGCGCGGCGACCATCCAGCCCGACAGGTACAGGTAGCGACGTTCGGTGCTGTTGAAGTGCTTCTTGATGGAAATCATCTTCTGCTGGCCGATGAAGCCGTGCCAGCAACCCAGCGACTGCGTGTACTTGGACGGATCGGCATCGTACGCGGCCATGTCGGCGCGCATGATCTTCGCGGTGTACTTCGCGATGTCCAGGCCGGTCTTGAACTTGTTCTGGGCACGCATGCGGGCCGCATACTCGGGGCTGATGGCGTTCCACGCGCTGCCGTGGTTTTCCTTCAAGCCTGCCACTGCCTTGATGTCGTCTTGATATTGGGACATGTCTATCTCCTGGGAACGAAGCGCATTTGAGTAAAGGTTTCAGCGTGCCCGCCGCGTGTGACGAAGCGAACTGCATGGACTCAATAGTAATCCCGCCCAGTGAAATTTCGGTCAAGTCTTATATAAGACATAAGATATAAATTTTCGTTATTTTTCAATGAGATAGTCACGCGTTTTTGCGATGCAAAACACGGTTTCAAGCGGCGGTAAAACGTGGCGGCAGGAATTTCGCGCGACTTCCGCAATATGAAATGCCCTTTCGGCTGCTGAAGAATGGGCATGCGTCGACAAGGCCGGACGACGACGGCCACTCCCTTTGTCATAGCTATGACAAAACGTCTATACTTGGACGATTCTTTGAGCCACGTATATCGACGCATTGGCCTGCCCGCCCCGGAGCAACATGAACGACTCTTCCGTTTTCGACACGCTGTGCGAACTGCTGAATACATCCGGCGCGCGTTTCCGCGTGCTCGAGCATCCGGCGGAAGGCAAATCCGACGCGATCGCCGCGCTGCGCGGCACCCGCCCCGAACAGGGCGCGAAGGCGATGCTCTGCACGTTCAAGGATGGCGGCGACACCACCGCGCTCGCGGTGATTCCCGGGCACCTGAAAATCGACTTCCGCAAGGTCGCCGAGGCGATGGGCCGGCGCAAGGCGACGCTCGCGTCGCCCGACGTCGCGGCCGCCGTCACACGTTGCGTGATGGGCGCCGTGCCGCCGTTCGCATTCGATGCGAACGTGACGCTCGTGGTCGATCCCGCGCTGGTCGAGCGCAACGCCGAGATCGCATTCAACGCCGGCCGCCTCGACCGCTCGGTCGTGCTCGACGCGGCCGACTATGTCCGGATCGCGCGCCCGCTGCTGGTCGACATCACGCGGCCCGAGACGACCGACACACCCGCCCCCCAGGACCACGCATGAGCACGAACCGCAAACCGCTACCGTCGGAGCAGGCGTCGCTGATCGAACAGGTACAGCGCATCGCCGAAGGACTCGGCGAGATGTTCGCGCCGTTCACCGAGGTCGTCGTGCACGACCTCCGCACGCCGGAGCACGCGATCCTCGCGATCCACAACAACCTGTCCGGCCGCGCGGTCGGCGATCCCGCGACCGAACTCGGCCTCGCCCGCATCGCCGACGACGATTTCCCGCAGGTGCTCGCGAACTACCCGAACCGCTTCGCCGACGGCCGCACCGCGAAAAGCACGTCGATCGGCATCAAGGATTCGACCGGGCGCTACGTCGCCGCGCTGTGCCTGAACGCCGACGTCACGCTGTTCCGCGGCTTCCAGGGCATGCTGAACCAGTTCTGCCGCACGGACGGCGAGACCATCGTCGAAACGCTGGACCCGGCCGGCGCGGACGCGATCCGGCAGCGCATCGACGCATTCGCGACGCGCCTCGCGACGACACCGCGCGAACTGAAGACCGACCAGCGCCGTGAACTGATGCAGACGCTGAAGGCCGACGGCTTCCTCGAGGTGCGCCGCGCGATGGAGATCGTGTCGCAGCATCTCGGCGTGTCGCGCGCGACCGTCTACAACGACGCGAAGTGACGCCGCGCGCCCGGCTTTGCCGTTTTGAGTTTCCCGTTGACTGACCTTTTCGACTCTCGAGCGACCATGAATTCTCCGACTCTCCCTACGTACGACGACGTCGTCGCCGCCGCGGCCCGGCTCGAAGGCCACGCGCACCGCACGCCGGTGATGACGTCGCGGACGATCGACGACGCGCTCGGCGCGCAGGTGTTCTTCAAGTGCGAGAACCTGCAGCGCATGGGCGCCTTCAAGTTCCGCGGCGCGTTCAACGCACTGTCGCGCTTCAACGCGGAACAGCGCCGCCACGGCGTCGTCGCGTTCTCGTCGGGCAACCATGCGCAGGCGGTCGCGCTGTCGGCGCGCATTCTCGGCATTCCCGCGACGATCGTGATGCCGCAGGACGCGCCGGCCGCGAAGATGGCCGCGACGCGCGGCTACGGCGGCAACGTCGTGACCTACGACCGCTATACCGAGGATCGCGAGCAGATCGGGCGCGATCTCGCGGAAAAGCATGGGCTCACGCTGGTCCCGCCCTACGATCACCCGGACGTGATCGCCGGCCAGGGCACCGCGGCCAAGGAACTGTTCGACGAAGTCGGCCCGCTCGACGCGGTGTTCACGCCGCTCGGCGGCGGCGGGTTGCTGTCGGGCACCGCGCTCGCCACGCGCGCGCTGTCGCCGCACGCGAAGCTGTACGGCGTCGAGCCGGAAGCCGGCAACGACGCCCAGCAATCGTTCCGGTCCGGCACGATCGTGCATATCGACACACCGCGCACGATCGCCGACGGCGCGCAGACGCAGCACCTCGGCAACCTGACGTTCCCGATCCTGCGCCGCGACGTCGACGACATCCTGACCGCGACGGACGCAGAACTGGTCGACTGCATGCGTTTCTTCGCCACGCGGATGAAGATCGTCGTCGAGCCGACCGGCTGCCTGTCGTTCGCCGCCGTGCGGCGGATGAAGGATGCGCTGCAGGGCAAGCGCGTCGGCGTGGTGATCAGCGGCGGCAACGTCGATCTCGAGAACTTCTGCGCGCTGGTGTCGGCGCCCGCCTGACCGTCGCGGCGCGCATGAAGATCCTGTCATGCGTGCCGCCGCCCCTTCACGGCGCGTTAAGTTTCGCGCCCTAGACTGATTACGTCGTCCTGAATTCAGTCGTGAAGGAGTCGCCATGAATACGCACGCGATCGTCGCCGCCGCCCTCGCGGCCGCTTCCCTGTCGGCGTTCGCTCAACCGGGCGTGACGTCATCCGGTTTTCCCGCCGCCGCGCCTCGTCCTGCAGTCGGGCAGGCCATGCACCGTTCGCCCGCCGCGTTGCCGCCTGCCGGCTTCGTGGTCGCGAAGATCGATCAGAACAATACGCCGCCCGATCGCGGCGGCGACCCGAGTGGCCGCGCGCACGCCGGCACGCATATGTAACGATACGCGCCGGCCATCGGCATTCGGAACGTCGGCAGCGACGGACCACGGGTGCCGTGGAGATCGTCGGTGCGCCGCTGCCGCGCGCTGTCGATCGTCCCCGGTGGCGGAATCAGCCAGTCACGCCCGGCGCGAAGTCACGCGCTCGCCCCCGCCGGTTTCATCAGACGTGAAACGCGGTACCGTCGGGAGAGCGCGAGCGAATCCGGCACTCCGCCGCCGGACAATGACGTTTTTTTGCATCCCCACCCGGCCGCACGATTGACGCGCCGGAGTGCGCGCCATTACCCTTGCGCGCTGATGGTTCCCAGGGATGGGATCAAAAGGGAACGCAGGCGAGGCAACGCCTCGAAGCTGCGGCTGCCCCCGCAACTGTGAGCGGCGAATCCGTGCCACCGCATGCCACTGGGAAACCGGGAAGGCCCGCACGGACGACGACCCGCGAGCCAGGAGACCTGCCATCGACCCGAGGTCCAGCAGCCGCACCGGGCGGGGTGTCCCGATGCGCCAGGCGCCGCCCCCGGGCGGCCGCCCGTTGCATGGACGACCCGACCTCAGGATCCGTCAGATGTCCATCGTTCCCGAATCCGCTTCCCGACCGGAAGCGTCGCACCGACACGCCGTCGGCATGCGCCCCTTGTCCGCCTTCGGCTCACGATCGCCGTACACGCCACACGCTTGGTCCCGCTGTCTCATGAATATTCGTCACCTGCTTGCCACGTCCGCCGCCACCGCGCTGCTTTCCCCGCTCGCCCATGCGGCTGGCGACACGGCGCAGGCGCAGCCCGCCGCGCCTGCGTCAGGCGCGGACCTGCCGACGATCAGCGTGACCGACACGCGGCACCTGCCCGAATCGTTCGACCGTCGCTATGCGTCGACGCAGGTGCTCACGCGCGAGGATCTCGACCGGCTGTCGCCCGCCGACCCGAGCATCACGCAGGCGCTCGCGACGCTGCCGGGCGTGACCGTCGCGCAGAACGGCGGGCCCGGCTCATCCGCGTCGGTCAGCATCCGCGGGTCGTCGGCGAGCCAGGTCGCCGTGTTCATCGACGGCATCCGGATCGGCTCGCCGACCACCGGCATCGCGCCGTGGGCCGACCTGCCGACCGAAGCGTTCGAGCGCGTCGAAGTGATCTCCGGGCCGGCCGCCGCGTCGTTCGGCAACAACGCGATGGGGGGCGTCGTGCAGCTCTTCACGCGCCGCGCCGCCCACCAGCCGAACCAGACCACCGTGTCGTTCGGCGGCGGCTCGAACAAGACGTTCGACACGCAGTTCCGCACGTCGGGCACGGTGCCGTCGACGGGGCCGCTGGCCGCGCTCGGCGGGCTCACCTACTCGCTCGGGCTGCACGACTACAACACGGCCGGCATCGATGCGACGCGGCCGTTCTTCTACGGCCACGAAGACGGCCGCAATCCGTATCACGCGCAGGATCTCGACGCACGGCTCGGCTACGCGCGCGACAACTGGTCGATCTCGACGTTCGCGCTGTACCACCGCTCCGATCTGTCCTACGACAACAGCGGCTACGCGAATCGCGAACTCGATCACCAGTTGACGACCGGCGTCGCGTTCCATCTCGACATCACGCCCGATACGCAGTTCGACCAGTCGTTCGGCTATGCGAACGATCGCCAGTTCATCTACGCGGACAACCCGGCGCTCGCGACGGACCAGATCAATTCGCAGCGCATCAGCACGTCGACGTCGCTGACCCATCAGGAGCACGGGTTTCACCTGTTCGGCCTGCCGCTGTCGGGCGAATCGAAGCTCGCGTACGACTTCACGCGCGAACAGGCGTTCCTGCCGGTCGACATTCCCGGCGGCGTGCCGACGCGCAACGATTCCGCTTTTTCGCTGCACCAGTCGGCGACGCTCGGCCGCGTGACGATGTTCGTCGCCGGCCGTCACGAGATCATCGCCGGGCAAGCGGTGAACACCGGCAACGCCGCGCTGTCGTGGGCGATCACGCCGGTCTACACGGCGCGCGTGTCGTACGGCAACGCGTTCCGCCTGCCGACGTTCAACGACCTGTACTACCCCGGCTACGGCAATCCGAACCTCAGCCCGGAACGCAGCACGTCGGTCGAGGCCGCAATCGACGCGAACACGGCGTACGGCACGTTCACCGCGGCGATCTACGACACGCGCGTCAGCAACCTGATCGCGTACAACCCGGCAACGTTCTCGCCGATGAACATCGGCCGTTCGCACATTCGCGGCATCGACCTGTCGTACAAGGGGACGATCGGCCGTTCGACGCCGGTGAGCGTCGCGGTCGGCATCCTGAATCCGCAGGACGAAACCAACCAGACCTGGCTCAGCCGCCGGCCGCGCCAGACGGTCAGCCTGAACGTCGACCACACGTGGGACGAACTGAAGCTGCACGCGCTGAGCACGGGCGCGTCGCTGCTGTACGGCGGCTCGACGTTCGACGATCCGGCCAACCGGCAGTACCTGGCGTCGTACCTGACGGTGAACCTGCGCGCGTCTTACCGGATCAATGCGCACCTGACCGTGTCGGCGTCGCTGTCGAACCTGTTCGACCGGCAGTACATGACCGCGTACGGCTACAACACGCTCGGGCGCACCGCGTTCGGCAAGGTCAGCTATACGTTCTGACGGCCACGTACATCAGCGCAAGGAAGCCCACCGGCACGCGCGCCTAGATCAGCCCGCGCACGCCCGCCACCAGCTGGATCGCGCCGAATACCGCGACGACCGCCGCCGACCCGCGCGACAGCGCGTGCATGAACGCGAACGACAGCTTCGTGCGCAGCGCGGCGCTCGCGCTGCTCAGGCACAGCCACCACGTGGCCGAGCCGACGAACACGCCGGCCACCATCCACCCCACGGTCGCCCACATCGCGCCTTCCCGCGCCCCCGGCAACGGGCCGAGCGCCGCGAAGATCCCGACGAACGACACGATCGTCATCGGGTTCGACAGCGTGAGGCCGAACGTCGTCAGGAAATCGCGCAGGACGGTCGACCGCGGCAGATCGCGTTGCCCCGCCGGTGCGGCCGGCGCCTGGCGTGCGATGGTCCATGCGAGCCAGACGAGAAACGCGCCGCCGCCGATTTTCAGGCCGACGGTCAGCATCGGGAACGCGGTGACGATGCCCGCGACGCCCAGCGCGCCGAGCAGGCTGTAAATCGCATCGGCGCACGCGGCGCCGATGCCCGTCGCGAAGCCCGCCTGGAAGCCGCGGCTCAGGCTGCGCTGAATGCACAGCATGCCGATCGGGCCGACCGGCACCGCGATCGACAGCCCCATCACGACGGATTTGATGAACAACATCGCCTGCTCCTTGCAACATCCAGTGGCTCGAACAGGCATCGTAGGGAAAGTCCGGCCCCCGCTGAATGCGGTTTTTAAGGAAAAATGGCGCCTCCCCCTTAAAAACTCCAACCGCAATGGACGATCTGGACTGGAAGGTGCTGGCGCTGTTGCAGGACAACGGGCGCATCAGCTATACGGAGCTCGCGCGCCAGGTTCACCTGTCGGTGCCGGCGGTGACGGAGCGCGTGAAGCGTCTTGAAGCGGCCGGTGTGATCGACGGCTACACCGCCCGGATCAATCCGTCCGCGGCCGGCTATCCAGTGAGCGCGCTGATCGGCATCACGGTGCCGCAACCGGCGAAAGCGAAGTTCCTCAAGCTGCTGGAGACGATTCCCGAAGTCGTCGAATGCCATCACGTGACGGGCGCGGATTCGTACGTGATGCGGTTCGTCGCCGTCAGCATGGCCCATCTCGAACAACTGATCGAACGGGTCAACCTGTACGGCGAAACGCGCACGTCGATCGTGATGTCGACGCCGTTGCCGGCGCGCGGGATGGCGCGGCCGCCGTCGAAGCCCGGCGACACGCGTCGGTAGCGGGCCGCGGTTTCGGGACCGTCCGACGCGACCGGCCGAACCGGCGACGACCGATGGTCGCCGGCCCCCGTCATGCATCGCGTTCCCCTCGCATGACGATCGGTACGGGCTGGCTATTTGCCGAGCGCACCGCCGAGCAGGCCACCCACCAGCGACGTCACCGGCGCAAGAGGATTGGCGAGACCGCCCAGCGGCGAGCCGCCGCCGCTCGTACCGGTCGCCGAGCCATCGTGCACGGTCGCCGGGATGCCGCCGACCACGCTCGTCACCAGACCGGCAACCGGCACCGCGCCGTTCGGGCCGCTCGGGTTCACGAGGCCGCCCGTATTGGTCACCGTGTTGCCGACCGCCCGAACGAGGCCGCCGACCGCGCCGACGATCGGCTGCGGCGACGTGGACGTCACCTTCCATCCGGCCGACGTGATCGCGCCGCCGACCTGCCCGAGCAGGCCCGCGACCGGCTGCCCGAGGCCGGTTGCGGTGCCGACCTGCTGCGTGAGCTGGCCCGCCGTCGTCACGAGCGGCGTGATCGCGGTGCTGATCGCCTGCGTCGCCTGCTGGACCGGGGCCGACGCGAGAGTCGCGCCGAGCATGGTGCCGCCCGACTTCAGGCCGCCGGTCACCGTGTCGAGCAGGCCACCGACGGGCGTCGTGATCGGCGCGAGCGGTGACAGCGGGCCAGAGCCGAGCGCCTTCACCGTTTCGCTGAGGCCGTTGACCGGGTTGCCGGTCGAGCCCACGAGGGTGCCAAGGCCCGTTACCGTCCTGCCGACCGGGTTCGGCGTAAAGCCGATCTGACCGATACCGTTGCTCACGGCGTTCGTCGTATCGCGGATGATCGTGCCGACGCCGGTGACCGTGTCGGCCGGCCCGGCCGTCACCGCCTTGCCGACGCCCGGCAGCGTCACGTCGCCGAGCGTCGCGCCCGCAGCCAGCACGACTGCGCCAACGGAACTGATGATGCCGTTGGTGCCGGGTGTGCCGCTGGTTCCGCTCGTGCCGCCTGTGCCGCTGGTTCCGCTGGTTCCGCTGGTTCCGCTGGTTCCGCTGGTTCCGCTGGTTCCGCTGGTTCCGCTGGTTCCGCTAGTTCCGCTGGTTCCGCTGGTTCCGCTGGTTCCGCTAGTTCCGC